>Ga0335081_10000056_pt1 | contig 219378 bp, 196 predicted proteins | sample Lox_Sample_35_FD_206713 | JGI IMG/M metagenome (GOLD analysis project Ga0335081, IMG submission 206713) | Soil microbial communities from Loxahatchee National Wildlife Refuge, Florida, United States - Lox_Sample_3.5 | ecosystem: Environmental > Terrestrial > Soil > Wetlands | place: USA...
CCGTGATCGATGATCTCGAGGTCGGTGGCGCAGATCGCGACGGCGTCGATGCGCACCAGCACCTCGGCCCGTTTCGGCACCGGCACCGGCTTCTCGGTGAGCTTCAATTCGCCGGGATTGCCAAGCACCCAGGCCTTCATCTTATCGGGGATCGGGAAGTCAGGGCTCGTCTTCACTCCGGGGCCTTGATACATCGGCGTGTCCTTCTGGTCGCTGCTGCGTTATGGCCGGCCTACCGAATGCTTGTAGATCCATTCAAGGCACGCCCAGCGCTTCGAACCGAAAACGCAGCCACGTCCCTATGACCGGCTGACCGGGACGCTACGCCCGCGCCCCGAGCAGACGCCAAGCCATCAGAGGCTTCGGTCGGGCGATTGTGCAACTCGCCGGGAGATTATCTTTGCTAATCATGGTCAACAATACTTTGTTCTTTGCCTCGGAATTTTAGTCGGAATTTTTGCCCGAGGCAGCCGGAACCGGTAAACGCGGGCAAATGACCGATTAAGAAGGAAAATGTCGCCAAATTATGGGGTTTTCCAATTTACCCGATAGTCCGCGCGGATATCCCGAACGGCTGAACAACCGCCCTAAGATTGCCCTACAAACCGCCATCGCTTACAATCATGCGTTCTATGGCGGCACGGGGCAAATCTACCTGCCCGGCCTAACTTACTACCTCTTTAAAGCTGGCCCAGCGGTGCGCAGCCCGTGAGGCGAACACGGAATCGGTAGGTGAGTTGAGGCTTGGAGCATTAGTCGCGTTGTGACCATCGGAGCCCAAGGATCATGAGTTCTCCGATCCGCCGCACTGAAGATGATGATGACGCCCCCTTTAGTCGTCCGCCGCCATGGCTGTCCGCTGAGCGTCCAGTTGCGCCGCGCTCGCCAGATGCGTCCGAACCAACCTTCAGCGGCGATCGCGCGATGATAGAGTTGGGTCGTCGGTTGTCGCTCCAGGCCGACATAGTTCCAGAACCGCCTCTTGACGCCTACGGACCGAGCACGGAGAACCAGAGATCGATGATGTGGCGATTCCTCTCGCTCGTCGGGATCGCCGCGGCTATTGCGTGGGCCATTGTATTGCTGCCTACGCTGAAAAAGAATGAAACGGAGATCACTCCGACTCATGTTCGGGAGACGCCGACCGAGCCTGAACGGACCAACCCAGTCGATTCGCAGGGGGCCGCAAAAGCTTCACTTCCAGCTCCATACGGGTCAGCTGCGGTGAGCCAACCGCCGGTAGTCGCTGCGATGCCGCCCTCGGATGCGCGAGCTCAGAGTGTTCCGGTCGACCAGTCTCTGGGATCATCGGCAGCTAACCTTGCACCAAGCCCAGTTCCGAAGCCGGTGGCTCCCGCAGCGTCGCGTGCCGCTGGATCTGGATCCGCTTTAGGGGCACTAAACAATTCTGCAGCTGCGGCGCCCCCTCCTGCGTCACTATTAAATCCGAACGTCACGGCTCCGCTTGCACCGTCCAATTTGCCATCATTCCAGGCTCGAACTGCCTCGGCTGCGCCGGCGACGGCGAGTACTTCGCTGGATCCGGCATCGGCCCAAACACCAGCTCAGCTTGCGCCAGCGCCTGTGCCTAACAAAAATGTGCCCGCGCTCGAGGCTGAGGAGGTCGCGGTATTGCTTAGTCGCGGCAAGGATTTTCTTTCGGCTGGCGACATCTCTTCCGCGCAACTCTTGTTTCGGCGAGCCGCCGAATCCGACAGCGCGGAAGCTGCACTGTTACTGGCTTCCACTTATGATCCTCGCTACCTCGCCGCACATAATGCGGTGGGAGTTGTTGGCGATGAAGTGAAGGCACGTGCCTGGTATCAGCGCGCAGCAGAGCTGGGATCGCCGGAGGCAGCTCGTATGCTGGCGCAACGAGGTGTGAAATAATGTACTCGAGCAAGCAACAAGGCAGCTCCTAGCCCTGGCACCGAAAACTGTACGGCTGCCGCTTTTTGCTTGACACATAAAGCGCGCTTACACCGTGGACCGAGCGCGGAGTATCAACGATCGCTACAGCAACGGAAACCGATCGTGCAGAGGTTACGATTTAATTTTTCTTCTGTCCGGCGCGCCATCTAAGGAAGTCGCGAAACAGGGCGTCTCGCTCGTCATCTGTAACGGGCATTCGCGACTGATGGCTCAAGTAGGTGTCGAAATCGGCCTGCTGCTGTGCGTCCGAATTCTTCTGCTGGTCAATCTTGTCCAACATGTCCTGTGCAACGCTGAATCGGGTCCAGCCGGGAACCGTAGCTGCCAAATTCACGTCGCGCCATTTTGGATGATATGGAGGGTGTCGTAATTTATCGAAATTGTTGAACAGATATTGGACGAAACGTTGGACTTTGCGGTAGCGGTCCGACTTCGCGCCCCAATTGTAGACCGCCAGCACCGCTGGAACAGCAATGGTGTCGATCCGATCCTTGCCATCAAGCAAGTTCGGATAGTCCTCCTTCGTGAACTCGCCAAGCGTGTAGTGATCCTCGAACATCTTGGTAAAGGGGATGTTCACCAGATGCAGGCCGGAGTTCGGCGGAATCTTGGAGAAGAAGTCGACCGGCTTGGGAATTACCCGCGCAATCGCGTCAATCTCGCCGGACTCTAGTTTCTGGAGCGCGCTTGGTTGGGGGATCAGGACCTGATCAACGTCAATACCAAGTCGCTGGAACACGATTGTTCCGGTTAGGCTCGCACCTGTTCCGGCTGGCCCGAAATTGACTTTTTTACCACGCAAATCCTGTAGGCTCTGAATGTTGTCGCGCGCCAGAATATGCAACTCCGCGATAGGCAATCGGATGACGTATTGCACGCGTTGCTCAAGACCGGGCGTTTTGCGCACTGTCCGAAAATATTCAAACACGTCAGACTGGGTAATTGCTGCATCCACGCCGTGAAGGTAAAGCAGATCGTCGAGATTGGATGCTGCACCATAAGACACGATCGGTAGAATTCGCAGATTGTCGCCATCGTTCAGCGCCGACGCCATCTCGTCGACGAGGCGCATGTAGGTTCCCGAAAACAGGCCGCCGACAATGCCAACCGTCCAGGCGTTTTTTTGTTCGCGCATTGCGGCATCGCTGCCGCCAGTCGAAATGGACTTCGGCACTACTTGAGCAGACAGATTGCCGCTAACCAGAGCGGCAGCAGAGGCGATCAGAAAGGCGACAACAAAGCGGGAGCGCACGACCCTCAACCCTCACCTAAGATTCTGGTCCCTGAAAGCAGATGACTTTGCGATTGTGGCCACGCCGAGACTAATGATTTATTGTCAAACTGTATAGCATTTTCGTGCAAATTACTGCTGACGCCTTGTTGCCGGCGTTGGAACAAGCTGCATTCTGTGACGTGATCTTGCGGTAAAATGGTGCAATGGCCTAAGTTGGACCGCCAAGTGGAAGCCCAAAGGCCCTCGCTTTGTGCATTGGTTTCGGCCGATAGGTACGGTATCGGCTAACTGAGGATTGCTGAAGCTTCCAAGGAGGGGAGTATGCTGAAGACATTTGTGAGGGCGACGGCTGTCTTGCTCGCCGTCACGGCAGGAATTGCGCAGGCGGAGACTTGGCCGTCCCGTACGGTGACCATGATCGTGCCGTTCGCCGCCGGCGGTCCAACCGATGTGGTCGGCCGGATCTTGGCGGCACGGCTGAGCGAAATCCTCAAACAGCAGGTCATCGTCGAAAATGTCGGTGGCGCTGGCGGAATGACCGGCGCACTGCGTGTGGCACAGGCAAAGCCCGACGGTTATGAGGTGCTGCTGGGGACGGTTGGTACCCAGGCGTATAGCCAGACGCTCTACAAAAAGCCGCTTTACAACGCACTGACCGACTTTACCCCGGTGTCACTCGTCGCCGAGCAACCGCTGGTTCTGGTCGTACGCAAGGACTTTCCAGCGAACTCGCTGAAAGAATTCGCCGCCTATGTTAAGGCCAATGCGGCCAAATTGTCGTTCGGTTCGGGAGGCAGCGGTTCGGCAACCCACTTAGGGTGTTTGCTGCTCAATTCGGCGATTGGCGTGAGCGTCCAGCACGTGCCTTATCGCGGTTCGGCCCCTGCCCTGCAAGACCTGATGGCCGGGCGCATCGACTACCTGTGCGATGCTGTCTCGACAGAGCTGGCACCCATTAAGGCCGGAAACGTCAAGCCGATAGCCGTTCTGGCGCGCCAGCGCTCGGCAGTGCTGCCGAACATACCAACGGCGCAGCAGGAGGGCCTCGCCACATTTGAGGCCAATAACTGGATCGCGCTGTTCTTCCCACGAAATACGCCCGAACCGATCGTCCGCCGCCTCCATGAGGCGACGGTCGAGGCGATGAAAACTCCGGCTCTGCGCGCTCGAATGGAAGCAATCGGCACCGATTTGGTGTCGCCAGATCGTACGACGCCGGTCTATCTGAAGAGTTTCGTGGCGAGCGAAATCAAAAAATGGGCGGCGCCCATCAAGGCTAGCGGCGTGTCTGTCGATTGAGCCGACCAATCGGCGAAATTTGCGAGGGCGACTTTACAAGGACCCTTCACGCTCGAGGAAGTAACAAACCGCGATGCAGTCGGTTGGCGGGCAACGATAGCGGTTCCGTGAACGAGGCTTCTGCCCGTCTCGGTGTGCGACCACGACCTTGCAAGGCTTGGTCAGGCGCACTCCAGAAGCCGCGCCTTCACGGCGCTGCAGAACGTTTACGCTTCGACTTTTTCATTCGAACTCAGGAATCTTTGTTCGATCTCACTGGCGATCCGCTGCAACCACCTCTCGGCGTAATCAGTTCGATCTTTATAGTGCTTGAGTTCAGCCTCGAGCGTTATAATCCGATCCTCGGCGGCGCGTAGCTGGCGTGAGAGGCTGTGGGCAATGTCGAGAGCGTGCTTGTTACTCTCATCCGCTGCATCAGCGGCGCGCCCCAATAAGTCCAAAACGGCTTGGCCTGCCTGATCGACGCGATCGTCAGCACTGGACGTTGTCGAGCGGCTTTTACCCGAGGGAGCGTAGGGACTTACGGGCTCTTGGCCTTGCGTAAAATTAACAATGCGACCACGCATCGCATCAACTCCCATACTCTACTGCACAGGGTCTATGCCAATCACAGCATTATGTCTGTACCTCTTCGGCAACAATCGACACTTTTTTCGCGGCGGGAAAAAGGCACTTTGTCCGATTTGGGCAGGCGGGAAAGTGCCCATTCTTGATCACTGCCTCCAATAGACGCAGAGCCTATTCGTCCTTCGACGGAAAATGCGTCGGCCTGTCTATGATGCTGAGTATGAACTTCAGATGCTCGGCGGTCTTTGTCGCTTTGCGATGCCGGATTTCCTCAACCACGCGAGCCCGGCACAGGGCGTGGCAGGCGTGAACCGCCTTATCCTTCATCCGTTTATTGTCTTCGCGGACTCGGAAAATCGTCTCGGTTTCACCTAGCGCAATATGCACGCCGGCGCGGATCGCATCCGGTTCTTCGCCCTCGAGCGCCAGCACATCCAACAAAAAGGCTTCGATCCGATCATCCATCGCTCATTCCGATGTGACACCCAATGAGGTGAGGCGACCTGGTCGGCGCCACATTCTGCCACATCGGTTGCAACGCGTCAGTAGTGCAGTGAAGGGCCATCTACATCATGTGCCCTTCGGTATATTCACGCTATACGGGCTGCGAGTCCTGTGGGGCGCCTACATCCTCGATCGAGCGTTGCCGTTTGCCACTATTCTCACCAACCCGAATCTTTCGACTGCATCCATTACGCCATTGCTCGCACTGTTTTTGCAGGCCTGCCTCGACATCGTCATCTTCCGCTTATTGATCGAAGTGGGGGCTGCGGTGGTGCTCGGCCGACCTCGATCCTCGGTCGGATAATTCGGTTCGCGCGCGACTACCGCATCAATGAATCAGACCGCGGTGTCGCTTAATGCTGCAAAAATCATAACGAGTGGAGCGTTTATCGGTTCAAATGAGCGGCGTATTGTTGCGACAAAAAAGTGGCCCCAAGCTCGGATAGGCCGTTTACACAGCAGCAGCAACGATGCCACGTGTCGACCACCACCCCGTCAGCGCGACCGAACGGGCGGCTGGGAAGGAGCGAGTGCCCCGACTTGTCGGGCGGCGCATTGCGTCTGGGACCAAACAAGATCAACACCTATCCGCTGCGTCTGAACGATGATGATCTTCAGCTTTCAGCGGCAACGACATGCACAATATGGAACCCTTCCGATTTCAATCTGCCGAGCAATATCGGCAATGCTTCGGCCGTACGTTTATGAATATCATGGAGCAGCAGTATCCCCCTCCCCTGTCGTTTAAGTCCATCCAGACTACGTTCAACTACGCGCTCGGGCGAGATCTCGCTCCAATCATCGGGTATGACGTCAGCGCTCCAAGTTACGATGTTTCGCGATCTGAGATATTTCTCAGCTGCCTCAGTGCGTCCTAGAGCCGGGAATCGGAAGAATGGCGCTGGCACTGCAGAATTGCCAAGGGCTTTGGTCACCGAGACGATACCGGTTTCTACTTCCCGCTTGGTCTGCTCAATCGGCAATGATGCAATGTTAAGAAGATGATTTTCAGTATGGGTTCCGATGGTGTGACCTTCTTTATAAGCGCGTCGCACGAGTTCCGGGTTGCGATGGGCCATGCTCCCGACAATAAAAAAGGTCGCTCTTACGCCGTTCGACGCCAAAGTATCGAGAATGCGCGTCGTATATGGAGGTAACGGGCCGTCGTCAAAGGTCAGTACTACTTCACGGTCGTTGAGAGGTAGCGTCTTTTGATATTGCGCCGTGCCGACCCGCGAATATTGGTCGGGGTCGAGCGCAATGACGCGAGTAGTTCCCAGCGGATCAGGATGGCCTGGACATTCACTGACTTTGCCGCTTCCTGTTCGTGAAACGACGCACAAAATACGACCGACAACCCTTCGTATGGCGAAGGAGATAAGGTCGACAAGCCTTTGCACCGGGGTTACCTCATTGAGCCGCAAACAACGTCAGAATGCAGGGTAAAAAGGCGCGCGGACAATGCTGGATTTGCTGCGGCATTGATCACGCTCCGCCAATGGAAAGCGCCCGCTACGGAGAGACCGCCATCTGGGCGCCGGTGTCACACTCAATCACCGCTACGGCCTTGTCCATGAGCCGCGGTCGCTACTGGTCTCATCACGAAGAGCTTATCCCTATTGCGGTGAAAAGGCAGACGCTGCCTTAAGCTGTCGCGGCAGTGCCGCCAAGGCGGGCAACCGAGGCTGCCGGCGACGTCCAGCAGCCTCACGATTTCGCTCAACCGCACGAGCCGGCCACATCACGCGAGATGACGTGGCTGAATAGCCGATGTGTGATCAAGCGCACCCGTTGCAGCTTGTGGCGGTTTGAGATCAGCGCCTGATTGCCGAACGCGAAGGGCCTCTTTCATCTCTCGTACAGTTGCGCTTCGCCGTTTGGACCGGCGATACTCGTGACACAAGACCCAGAACGGCATTGGCAGGCGCCTCTTGCTGTACCGCACAAAGGCCTGTGGCGCTGGCATCGTGAACCCTGATAACAATCACGACATGAATGATCGGCCTACATTCATCGAGAAATACGGCCTACGCAGCGATGAGCAAAGGCGCCAAGCTGCCGAAATCGAGCGTCGGGTCAAGGCGGACAAGCTTCGCTATGTGCGAATTGCCTGGGGCGATACCCACGGTTATTCGCGGGCAAAGACCCTGACGATTCCGGCTTTCCTTTCGGCCTTGCAAACCGGCTACAACATCGGCGTCGCCACCACGACGCTCGATTCCGCAGGCGCGCGGGTCTTCGCGTCGTTCACCCGGGGCGGGGGGATGGGGCTGGACGAGATGACGGGCTCACCCAATCTCACACTCGTTCCGGACCCATCGACATTCCGCACCCTGCCATGGGCCTCCGGCGTTGGCTGGGTGCTCGGCGACGAATATTTCAACGACGGCAGACCGTTCCATTTTGCTCCTCGCCAACTTCTACGCAGATCGCTCCAGAAACTCATCGACCGCGGCTGCGCCAGCGTGATCGGCACGGAGATCGAGTGGTACCTGTTGCGCGTCGCCGACGATCATCTCACTGAAGAGAATATCGGCGAGCCCGGCGTCCGAGGCCGTCCCATCCGAACTTGGCCGGCGGAGCCGGGTTATCACTACCATTCTGAGTCCAACACGGACCTTATGCAGCCGGTATTCGACGCACTGGGGGAAGCATTTGACGCGCTCGGGCTTGGGTTGCGTTCGATCGAAAACGAATGGGGACCGGGACAAGTCGAATGTACCTTTGCTCCGCGCGGTGCCTTGGAGGCAGCGGACAACGTGCTGCTATTTCGCACTGCCACGCGACAGATCTGTCGTCGGCTGGGCTATTTTGCGACTTTCATGTGCCGACCGGCGCTCAAGGGCTTTTACGCGAGTGGCTGGCACTTGCATCAATCGCTGACCGATTTGTCGAGCGGCGCCAATCTGTTTGTTCCTGAGAAACCTGGAGAACTCCTCTCGCCACTTGGCCGGTCGTATCTCGCCGGACTTCTGCAATACGCGGTGCCCAGTACCGTATTCGCTACGCCGACGATCAATGGCTATCGCCGCTTCCGGCCGAATTCGCTTGCTCCGGATCGCGCCGCGTGGGCTTACGATCACCGCGGCGCTATGATCCGTGTGCTTGGCGGTGCCGGTGATCCGGCTACGCGTCTGGAAAATCGAATGGGGGAGCCCGCGGCCAACCCGTATCTCTTTATTGTCTCGCAAGTCGTTACGGGGCTCGTCGGCATGGCAGCCGAGCTATCGCCGCCGGCAGCAACGGACGAACCCTACGCGGCCGAGCGACCAACGTTACCAAAAAGTCTGCTCGAGGCACTTGATGCGCTCGACAAAGAACCGTTGTTCCGGCGCGAGCTCGGCGATACTTTCATCGAGTACTTCCTTAAGCTCAAGCGAACGGAGGCCAACAGATATCAAGCCTCACTTGAGAAGAATGACGCTACCCCGCCGAGCGATGGACCGAGTGCGTGGGAACAAAACGAGTATTTCGATTTCTTTTGACGTGGCATCGCCTACGCGAGTCCTCTTCGCCCAAGGATGGAATAGCAAGGGGCGACAAGGAGTAAATTATGACGGCGCTCGAGAAAATTGGTCTACCACCTGCCAAACTCGGCGCGACGGCATTGTACGATTTTGACTATCTCGTCCAGGAGGATCGCGCCCACCGCCTGATCTATACCGATCCGACGATCTTTGAATCCGAAATGACCCATATTTTTGGTGGGACTTGGACTTATTTGGCGCACGAAAGCGAGATTGCGAAAGAAAACGATTTCATCACGCGCCGCATGGGCCTGCGTCCACTCATTATCGTGCGTGACGGCGATGGAAAAATCCGCGCGCTTTACAATCGCTGCACCCACCGCGGCACGACGCTGTGCCGCTGGGACAAGGGTAACAGTAGATCATTCCAATGTCCGTATCATGGCTGGAACTTCCTCAACACCGGACGGCTGCGCGGTGTGCCGTGGCCGGAGGGCTACGCTGCGGATATGCACGACCCAAAATACAATCTTGCCCAGGTGCCGCGGCTAGAGTCGTATCGCGGCTTCATCTTCGGCACCCTCAGTCTCGACGCGCTGCCGCTCGTGGAGCACCTTGGTCCGATTGCGGCTCCAATCGATGAGTGGCTCGACCGCAATCCGGGCGGAAAGGTTGTGGTCTGCGAGGCCAACCGATTCAGGTTCAAGGGCAATTGGAAGCTCGCCTATGACAATTCATGCGATGGCTATCACGTCGCCTATTCGCACCGTTCGCTCCTCGAAACCGAAAATCGTTTCGCCGGAGAGAACGCCAAGGGCATGGCCTACTACCGCAATTCTCCGGACGAGCAGCCGATGTATATGCGCTATACCGGCCGTGGCAATCACTTCAAGGACAAGCGGCCAAATCTGGAAAAACGGCCGGGGGGCCTCTGGGCGCTTGAAAGCGCCCATCCCGGCATGGAGCACTATGAAGCCGATTTTGTTCGCCGCTTCGGCGAGCGCGCTTTCGAGCTCCTTGACCTCGCCGGTTCGGAGCCGGTCAACATTAATGTCTTTCCGAATTTCTCGCTACTCGGCAACCACATTCAGGTTTTCGAGCCGGTCAGTGTCGAGGAAACCAATGCCATCTGGTACGGCACCATGATCGTCGATGATGGCAAGCTCGGCGATGTCGTGACCGACATCAATGCCTTGCGCATGCGCACGCAAGAAGGTTTTCCGAATTTCGGCGAAGTCGACGACATTGCCAATTTCGAGCAGATCCAGCGCGGCCTCATGGCACCCGAGGACGAGTGGGTCTACATGCATCGAGGCCTCGGCATTGCCGGCCGTATTAAGCAACATCCAGACGGCAGCATCACCGCCCCCGCAACGGATGAAGCGTTTATGCGCGAGCATTTCAAGGAGTGGAAACGGCTTATGAAGGCACGTCCTAATCTGGCGATCCAGCGGGAGCCGTGACATGAATGCGCCGACGCCGTCTGATCCGTCGCGGAGCTCCTACTACGTCAATGACGCGCTCTATCGCGCGCTTATGGAGAGCTTCGCGAACTGGCAAGATGACGCGCGGGTCGTCACCGATGTCGCCGCCCGCGATGAGTTGCGCCGACTGCTGGAACGCGAAGCGCGGCTTCTTGACCAGCTGCGCTACGAAGACTGGCTCGCCATGTATGCATCCGAATGCATTTATTGGGTGCCTTCGACGCCGAACGCGGGCGATCCAAGACGCGAAATTTCGGTCATGTTCGATGATCGCCGCCGGCTTGAGGATCGCGTCTATCGTTTGCGAACTGGCTTCGCGTGGTCGCAGGCACCAGCCTCGCGGACTGTCCGGCTCATTACCAACGTGGAGGTTTTTGCCGCCGCCAGCGATAGTGCGCGAATGCTGCGGTCGAATTTTCTTATCAGCGAGTTTTGGGGCGATGAAACACGAATACTGAGCGGATGGGCGGGTCACCATGTCATCCACGAAGACAACAATTGGAAAATTCTCGCAAAGCAGGTGAATTTGATCGAGTGCGATCAGTGTATCCGCAATCCGAGCATCATTCTTTAGCGATTATGAAAAAACTCAAACTTACGTTGGCCTGCGGACGTTATGACCGCACTCAAGCTCTGATCGACGGACGCGTCGAACCGGAAGGTGTTGATCTGACATTCCTGCCTCTGCGGCCGGGGGAAACGTTTTGGCGCATGCTCAACCACGGAGAATTCGACGTCTCCGAAATGTCGCTGTCATCCTACACAATACTTCGCTCGGAAGGCGACACGCGGTTCATCGCGATACCGGTTTTTCCATCGCGAATATTTCGCCATTCGGCAGTTTATCTGCCAGATTGCTCGACGACATTGACCCCAACGGCGAAACATCCACAGCCAATCGCTACGAAGCGGCCATAGCAAAGTCAGAGATTGGGGTCCAGACTTATTAAATCCACCATACGAGAGCGGCAGCGCGGCAGACATGAGCCCACGGCCAACGGCCGCTGCAACGACCTTCGGTGTAAACACGCTCTCGAGTGGCGCTAGTTGCAGACCGTTACGTTATTGAAAGTCTGACAGCGCTGAGATGATTGCTGATAGTAGCACGCATTGCTGCTCGAGGTCCAATAACCACCAATTTCGCATGTCATACTGTCACTTGAACCTGCTGCGCATATCTGCGCTCCGGCTGAATACGCTTGTCCGCCGTACCAGCACTTGGCTTCAGCTTTGGTTGGATTCAAGATTAAACGCCCAGCGAGGACGATCGAAAGAATTGCTACAAAAAACCTCAGCACATTGCACCTCTGCGGCCTAACCTCCCCGCCGCGAAATTACCAATCGCTGCAACTTGATGCAAAGTCTAAGTAAGACAATTCGATATTCTCGTTAAATTTTAAGATTTACGCGGGTGATAGAATTGGCTTCGTTTCGTAAAAGGCGGCGGCGCTGTTCACCCTAGTCGTTTCTGCTATTCGATGTTGGGTATCGAAAAGCACCGCCAATGGCGACGCGTCCTTGGCGACCTTTGCTATTACGAGAAGGCCATAGATCGGGATCGTGCCAGCAATCATCAGCGCCATTCCGATCTCACGCGTCGGTGTCCCCTGGGACTAGCGCTAAGCTCCTGAGCATCATATGCGCCAATCGAGGGCGGCCGTATTACCTATGGTGGTCTGCTGGGTTAATTACAACTTTACTTTTAGTGAGCATTTTATTTCACAGGAAGGTCCGGTGATTTGAATTGGGAGAGATTTATGACGGTTGGCAAAAGGCGCTCCAATCTCGACCGCCGTTCGAGCAAAGACAGGCGCAGCGGGGTTGATATGCGCTCTGAGGAAGAAAAAAGGATAGTGGGAGAAAGACGCTCCGGAGTTGACCGTCGAGCGGGCTTGGATAGACGTTCGCCACGGAGCGAAAAGTCAGACGGCTAGTCCCTATGGGGTTAGTAGGCAGGGTGGCTAGTCCTGCGGCTCATTGAGCCAAACGCGGCGTTGGCGTGCTCAGGGCGTGCTCAGGATGGCTCTTCGTGAGTCGTCTTCGCAGGTTCATCGGCCGGCAGTGATGGACCAGTTCTGTCATGTGCCGGAACCGGATGATCCGAAGGTTGCAGTTGCGAGTCTCGGTAATGGTCGTCGGATGCCCTGAATGGCCTACGATCCGTTGGACCTTCTAGAATGTCCAAGCGGAGCGCCCGCGCGCGAGCACGCCGATACTGCGAGATGCAAGCCGTGCCCTCGTCCTAGTTTCCCAGAATTTGTTGGTTATCCATGCGCGCGATGACGTAGCAATTCGTCATTTGCGACTACAGTAATGAGTTGATTCGGCGTAGTGCCGCTTCGCTGGGGAGAGCGATGCTCTAGAGCCTTCACTATCCCAGCCGAGATCGCGCTCTGTGCATCGAGATGCTCTTTCAGCAGCGTTGCCTTGATCGCCGACGACGAGACCCCCCGGAAGCGGGGCGAGAAACAAACGCGGCCGCCCTTTTGCTTCATGTAGGCGATCTCGACGGCCTTGGTGTGCTCCCATTCATAGGTGAGCACGTAGACGTCGACCTGATAGCGCTTCAAAAGCTTCAGCGGCGAGAACTCGCGCGCCGGCACGACCTTGTCGACGTAGCGGCAGGCCTCGATGATGCTGCGCTTGTGGGACCACGGCATCACCGGCTCGCGGCCCTTGTAGTCGCGAATGAGCTCGTTGGTGTTCAACGCCACGATCAGATAGTCGCCTTGCGCCTTAGCGTACCTAAACGCCCTGATGTGTCCGTAATTCAGGATATCGAAAGCGCCCTGCAGGAGGACGATCCGAGGTCGCGGTGTCGTCATGCTTGTTCTCCAGTCCGAATCGTTCGGCGGCCCCGCGCCAGACCGGGGACCCGCCGACTAGTTGCTCGTAGCGCCGGTAGCTCAGCAAGACTGATCATCTCGCCCTGCTTGCCGACGTGGTTGTGTGGGGCTGTCGACGCAAACAACTGCGAGGCGACATCGCCGCGAGCGGCACCGCGTTGCTGGCCCCGCTCCCGCAGCGCACGGACCTGTGCGCGGGAATCGCTGTCGTCAGATGCGCCAATCGTAGGCGTGGCACTCTCCTTCGTGCTGTCCGCCCTACCTATCAGGACGCACTGCGCGAGCCGGCGATGCAAAACCAGAACCACAACGAAGTTGGCTGCTGGACCTGCCCGCCTTGCGCCGACTACCTTGATCGGCCTTCGTGGTTAATTTTGTCTAAAGTCGGAGAGTCGTTGGCAAGAAATCGAAATTGGTTTTTAAATAACCCATGTTTCATCTGAGCATTAGGGCACGCGCAAACCCGGTTCGGTGTCAGCGTTTACGCGCCATTGCGACCTCCTGTTTCCCCTCCATTACTGGCTTCGCGTCGATCTCACCTCGAGATGTTGCGGTCCTGGAGGACGGAGGGAAAGCCCTTGCGAAACAACGTTTTGTCGAGGCCCCCGCACGGGCGCTGCGATGCAAACTGGCGAATGAGAAATTGATAGATTTTGCTAGATCAAAGCCAACGAGCGTCTTCACGAGCTCGTAAAGTTCGCGCCCTTTGCTCCTGAAGCCCAACCGAGCATCACGTTTGTAAGTTTTCCAAAAGCCGGCGCGCGTATTCAGTCTTGTTCATTTTCGCCGCTAGCTCCCGGAGATCCGCGGCGCTGATCCAGCCATTATGAAAGGCGATCTCGTCGGGCGCGCACACCAACTGTCCCTGTCGGCGTTGTAGGACGCGAACGAACTCCGAGGCTTCAAGGAGAGAATCGTGGGTCCCTGAGTCAAACCAAGCAAAGCCACGGCCGAGCCGTTCCACGGTGAGCCTCTGCTTTTGCAAATACAGGCGATTGAGATCGACGATTTCCAGTTCGCCTCGTTGCGAAGGCTCGAGGCTTTTTACAAGATCAGTCACCTCCTCATCGTAGAAATAGATGCCAATCCCGGCCCAGTTCGATCGCGGCAGCTGCGGCTTTTCCTCAATCGAAATGACCTCTTCGTTTTCGCCAAATTCTATGACGCCATAACGCTGCGGATCCTCCACCCGATAGGCGAACATCGTTGCTCCCTTGGCGCTGGAATTCACCCGGTGCAGGGCCTCGGACAAGCCGTGTCCGTAGAGAATATTATCGCCGAGAACGAGGCAGGAAGGGTGGCCGCGCAGGTAGTCCGCGCCGACAACGAAAGCTTGCGCGATACCGCCCGGGGCCGGTTGCACGGCATAGTCGAAACGAACGCCCCATTGTTTCCCAGTGCCGAGGAGGTGCTTGAACGCCGCTTGATCGTGCTGGGTCGTTATAATGAGAATCTCCTGGATACCGGCCAGCATGAGTACCGACAATGGGTAGTAGATCATGGGTTTGTCGTAGACCGGCAAGAGCTGCTTGCACGTGGCAATCGTCAACGGATGCAGCCGCGTGCCCGTGCCTCCGGCAAGAATGATTCCCTTACGCGACATGATTAGCCTGCTAGGAGGAAGTAATCAGCGCTACGGTGGTGGTGTCGACGGCCTCGGCCCAATGGCGGCCGAAGAAGCCAAAGACGCGGGCAAACAAGCGGCAATCCAATTGAGAGTTGGCGGGACGCCTGGCAGCGGTCGGATAGTCCTGCGATCTGATCGGAATGACGCTGGGGTTGCGGCCGGTCAAGGGTGCCTGGACAGCGACCACGCGGCAGGCGAAGCCATGCCACGTCGTCACGCCATCGGCCGTGAAATGGTATGTGCCCCAGAGATCTTCATCCTGCGAAAGCCGCGGCGCGATCCGCAATATGGCGTTTGCCAACTCGCGTGCTGAAGTGGGCGTACCATGCTGGTCGGCCACCACCTTCAACTCGGTGCGGCTGGCGGCAAGGCGAAGGATTGTTTTGAGGAAATTATTCCCGAACTCACTGTAGACCCAGGCCGTGCGCAAAATGACGTGACGTCGGAGCGCCCTGCGGACCGCCCGCTCACCTGCTGCTTTGGTGCGACCATAGACGCTGAGCGGGCCGACAGCGTCCGATTCAAGGTAGGCGCCTTTTTTGCGGCCATCGAAAACGTAATCTGTCGACATATGCAGTAGCGGCACGTGCGCAGCGGCGCAGGCCCGCGCCAGCACCGCCGGACCGGTCACGTTACACAGACGTGCCTCATCGATATTAGTCTCGGCCAGGTCGACCTTGGTATAGGCCGCCGCATTGACGACCAGCGCCGGATTGAAGCCTGATAGGGCGGCCGCAACCGCGGCAGGATTGGCAATATCGGCCTCGCCATGGGATAGCGTTTTCATCGGAATCGATTGCCGCGCCGCGGCGCGCGCAAGTTCCTGGCCGAGCTGACCATTGCCGCCGAAGATGAGGATCACGCCAATACTCCGAGACGCTGACCACTATAGATTCCGGTACGGATGCGCTGCCACCACGGGCGGTTGGCCAAATACCATTCGACGGTTTTTCGCAAGCCGCTGTCGAAGGTTTCGCGCGGCCGCCATCCAAGCTCGGTCGAAATGCGGGCTGGATCAATACTGTAGCGCCGATCGTGGCCAGGCCGGTCGGCGACGAAAGCAATCAGTTTTTCGTGGCGTCCCGCTTCCCCGTTTGGGGCTAGCTCATCCAGAAGCACGCAAATGGCTTTGACGACGTCCAAGTTTGACCGCTCGCACTGACCGCCGATGCAGTAGGTCTCGCCGACTTGTCCTTGCAGCGCCGCGACGACGAGGGCCCGGGCATGATCATCGACGTAGAGCCAGTCCCGCACATGGCTGCCGTCGCCGTAAAGCGGCAGCTGGGCGCCTTCAAGGCCGTTGATGATCATCAAGGGAATGAGTTTTTCCGGAAAATGATAGGGCCCGTAGTTGTTGGAAGAGTTCGTGATTAGCACGGGCAAGCCGTAGGAATGATGCCAGCTCCGTACGAGGTGGTCGGCCGCCGCCTTCGAGGCGGAATACGGCGACCGCGGCGCATAGGGTGAGCTTTCGGTGAACCTTCCGCTCGATCCGAGCGCGCCAAAGACCTCATCGGTTGAAACATGATGAAAGCGAAACGCGTCACGCCTGCCACCCGGTAACTCGCGCCAGTAGTCGAGAGCGGTTTCGAGGAGCGAATAAGTACCGATGATATTGGTATTGATGAACGCCGCGGCGTCATCGATGGAGCGATCGACGTGGCTTTCCGCCGCCAGATGCATCACGATATCCGGTTGAAAGCGCACGAAGAGATCTCTCATTTTCGCACGATCGATGATATCCGCGCGGACAAAGCCATAGCGTGGATCATTGGCGACCGCCGCAAGCGACTCGAGATTGCCGGCATAGGTCAGCTTATCGACCACCAAGACGTGATGGTCGGTGTGCTGCACGAGGCGGCGCACAAGCGCGGACCCGATGAACCCGGCACCCCCGGTGACCAGAAATCGCTTAGACATCAACGCCCAGCATAGCGAAATGGCGAAACATAGTCGGCAAAGCTTCCCAGTTTGAGGGCCCTGTCGGACAGGACCGCATCGGCCGGCACGACCGGCCGATCAATGGCCAGCGTCGGGTCATCCCACGCCAGCCCCTGCTCCAACTCCGGCGCATAGTATTCGTCAACCTTATAGGCCACTTCGGTGTTCGGTTCGAGCGTGCAAAAACCATGCGCCAGCCCGCGCGGAATGTATATTTGCTCGCCATGATGGGCGGTCAGAGTTGCCGTGGTCCGCTGTCCATAGGTCGGAGAACCAATGGGGAGGTCGACGACAACGTCGTAGATGCTGCCGCGCACCACCCGAACAAGCTTCGCCTGCGGTTTGGGCGGGATTTGGAAATGCAGCCCCCGTACCGTACCGCTTTTAAACGAAAGCGACTGGTTATCCTGAACAAAGGAGGCCATCACGCCAAAGCTTTGCGCAGAACGCATGTTGTAGGTTTCGACGAAATAGCCCCGCGCGTCGTGCAAACGAACGGGTTTTGATATCCACACCCCGGGAAGAACGGAAGGTTTGACATTCATGATGAATTCAATCTCTTACTCTGGAAGGCAGCGTTCGCTGGCGTGCTTCCTCTTCCAAGACATTGTACTTGATAACCGGAACCCATCACGACAGAGGTTACATTTTCGACCGCGCGACAAACAACTTAAAACATTTTCGGAGAATGGCGGCGCCCATAGCATGGTCGCCGCGAATATCAATAAGTCTGTCGTCGCTCACCCAATTCTCACCAGTGATTGGGCGTCGGGAAGCGTGTAACCCGTCGGTGATAGCGCGGCGCAACACCGCCGCCGTTCGGCACCTCGCGCTCATGTTGCCCGATTTGCTCGTCGGGCATCGCGATTTGGCGCCCGGCATCCGGGGCGGTTGCCGCGCGGTCGGATTCGGTTCCATCAGGAACTGGCTGTGGCGGCGGCTCGAGCTTCGGCAGCAGCGTTGGTTCGCTGGTCGGCTGCGGCAGCTGTTCGATCTTGCGCTCCGGCATTTGCTCGCTCGTCGGCCGCGGCGTTTGCTCGCTCGGCGGCCGCTCCTCGACGACTGCTTTGGGCTGCACAGCAGGCGCCGCCGTCACGATTGCGCGCAGTGAAGTCGGGGCGGCTTCTGTTGCGGTCGGTGAGACTCTTGCCAGGGATACAATGACTGACCCGGCGCTAAACGCGCCAATAGCCGCCGCGACAAGCACAACTAAAATGTTGTGGCGATAACTCGCCACCGGCACCAGGTGCGCCCAGGCCGGAAAATCTGCTGACATCGCACGCTCCACGAGCCAGAGGCGGAGCAACTCTCCTACCATATTTCTATAGTTCGTACTGATCAGCCCAGATTGAGTGGTCGGGGTCGGATGTTAGTTTAGCACTGGCGGTTGCGCCTGAGCGCCATTTCGGGCGGCGCCGCCGGGCAGCCGTTTGTGAGCCCCGATACCTATAAAGAGCCCAAAAAAAGTAACCGTATTTCCTAAGGCTAATTGACGACGCTGCAATTTCGTCCTTGCTGGCGCTGACAGCCCCCCGCTAAGGAAATGTACGGGCATTAAGAGGCTATGTCGGGTCAATGAACCACCATCCGCATTGGCGCGAACCATCCACAATCACAGCTAGTCGTGTTTACCGGGAGCTTTCATTAGGCGACCGCAGGCCAAATCTTTTCATCATCGGGTCGATGAAATCCGGCACGACCTACCTTCACAACCTTTTGGCATCGCACCCGTCTATTTTTATGTGCTTTCCCAAAGAGCCGTCGGCGTTCGTGGAGCCGGATCAGTTGCGGACACTTTGGCCGTGGATATGGGAGCAGGGCTACTGGCGAGACAAGGAACGATACCTTCAATTATTCGAATCGGCCGGAGCGGCCAAAATACTCGGCACAGGTAGTGTCTATTGCACCCACCTACCCTTGGCGACGGGTGTACCGGAAAGAATACACCGATTTAATCCCGATAGTCGCTTAATCTATGTGATGCGTGATCCAACCGAGCGCGCCATCAGTCATTACTGGCATCAAGTAAGATGGCACGGAGAACATAGATCAGTTTCTTCAGCAATCAAAAATGACCCGCGTTACAGGGACGTCAGCCATTACGCGATGCAACTGGCTCCCTATTTTGAGATCTTTCCACGAGATCAAATCAAGACCCTGACTTTTGAGGAGTTAATAAATAAAACGGAACAAACTTTGACGGAGATTTTTCGGTGGCTGAATGTTGAGCATTCGACTGCCTGGGAGACTGTGCCGTCCGAAAATGTCACACCTGAAACGATCGATCAACGATGGGGCTTTGGGTTACTATCAGGGTTGCGCAACAAAAATCGAGTTTTGCGCGTGACCATAGATAGTGGGCCAGAATCGATTCGGCGCTTTGCTCTTCGGCTGGGTTCGCGCAAGGTGGCGCCTTCGCGCGTCGACGCATCCAATACCGCGGACTATTTACGACCCTTGCAACAAAGGCAGACAGTGGAACTAACGAAATTGCTTGGACGTGAATTTCCAGAATGGCAGACGCTTTACGCGCGGTAGTTTTCCGCGATATGCAAATCGTCGGAGCGTTCATGTCTGGGTTTGGCCCGTCGCGTCACTTTGGGCAGCGCGGCGCCTCTCTTCCGCTTCCGAGAAAAGCGGACATCGAGCGGACATCCGATTTCGGCAGAATCCTGCTCCTTTAAGCCAGGGCTGGCGCACCAAGGCCGATGGTCGATCCCAAAGTTCTTAGTCGGCTTGCGTCTTGCGGTAGATGTTCCTCGCGGAAAAGCACCTACGTTGTGGCCAAGCAATACCTGGATCACTTCAATAGGCCGACTTCGCAACCGCGAAGCGCTATCTCAATTGCGATCCGTTACCGAGCATGAACTCTGCTGTGGGAGCCAACCCCCCGACCAGAGCCTTTTTCTGCCAACACAAAGGACAACGTGTGTGCGTAGAGGTCGCCAATGCCGGGATTCAGCTTGTCGGGGGCTTAGGGCTATCGCTTGAACCGCTTGGTGCTGGCGGCGTTGTCGGAAGCGGAGACGACTTAGCCGCAAACCCGCCGTTTAGGTCTGGGGAGCTTTTTTGAGTACGATCGGCGACGCCAAAGCTGCCCTATTGCAGGCACCGGTGAGGCTCAAGCCGATCGCGGTTCTTACGGCGCTGGGCATCGTTTATGGCGATATTGGCACCAGCCCGCTCTACGTTTATCAGGCTATCGCCAAGGCCAATGGCGGCCATTTCGGCCCCGAGAGCGCGCTCGGCAGCCTGTCGCTGGTCTTCTGGACGCTGCTCGTCGTTGTCGCGCTGAAATATGCCGTGGTGGTGATGCGTGCCGATAACCGCGGCGAAGGCGGCATCCTCGCGCTGATGTCGCTGACCCGCGTCAGCTGGCGCGGCCGCAAGCGCTATCTCATCGCGTTCGGCTTGATCGGCGCCGCATTGCTCTACGGCGACGGCATGATCACGCCGGCGATCTCAGTACTGAGTGCGATCGAAGGTCTCAAAAGCGCCAGCAGCGACTTCGCGCCCTACACCATGCCAGTCGCCGCGACCGTGTTGTTCGCACTGTTCCTCGTGCAAAGGTTCGGCACCGCCACCGTCGGTGGCGCCTTCGGTCCGTTGATGCTCTTTTGGTTTGCCTTTATTGCCGTGGTCGGTCTCATCGGAATCGGCAAAGCGCCGCATGTCCTGGCGGCGGTCAATCCGTATTACGCCGCGGCATTCCTGGGGCATCAACCCGGATCGAGTTTGGCCATTCTCGGCGCGGTGTTTCTCTGCGTAACCGGCGCCGAAGCCATGTATGCGGATATGGGGCATATCGGCCGCAGACCCATTCGCATCGCCTGGTCTGCCGTCGTGTTGCCGGCGCTACTTCTCAATTATGCCGGCCAGACCGCTCTGCTCCTGAACAATCCCGGCGGTAGCGATAGTCCTTTTTTCAAGCTAGTGCCGGGTTGGGCGCTCTATCCGGCGGTCGCCTTGGCAACGGTGGCAACCGTTATTGCCAGCCAAGCCATCATAACCGGCTCGTTTTCGCTCACCCGCCAGGCGATGCAGCTCGGCTGGCTGCCGGGGATGCATATCAAACAAACCTCATCCGAAGAGTCCGGACAGATTTACGTGCCGTTCGTGAACTGGCTCATGATGATCGGCACGCTGGCGCTGACGATCGGCTTCGCTAGTTCCGACCGGCTTGCCGGCGCGTACGGCGCAGCGGTCTCCACCACCATGCTGATGACGACGGCGATACTCTATCGCATCATGCGGGTTTTCTGGCGCTGGCCGGCGTGGGCCGCGCTTGGATTATTTTCTCTGTTCATATGCGTCGATCTTGCTTTCTTTGTCGCCAATCTGACCAAGATCGCAGACGGCGGCTGGATCCCGCTATTGTTTGGCATGGCGATTTTCATCGTGATGACTACTTGGCACGCCGGTATCGACGCAATGCATCGGCGCCAAGAGCGCGCTGCCCTGTCGATCGAACAATTCGTGCGGCAGCTGCGCGATCACAAGATTCCACGCGTTCCCGGCCGCGCGATCTTTCTCACCCGGCTGCGCGGCTTTATTCCGCAGCTGATTGCCGATCACGTGCGCCAGATGGGCTCGCTCTATGAGGAGACCGTCGCGCTGACGGTGCAGTTTACCGCGGCGCCACGCGTCCGCGCGAAGAGCAGGCTTCATGTCGAACCGCTCGGACAAGGATTTTGGCGGGTGACTGTTCGTTTCGGCTTTATGGAAAACCCGGACGTCTGCAAGGCGCTGGACCGCGAAAAGGCCAAGTGTCCGATCAATTCCGACGATGCCATCTATTTCGGCGAGCGGGACTACGTTGTGGCGCGTAAACACAAGCCACGACTGGCGGCGTGGCGGCGTCGGCTATTTTCGTTCCTGTACCGTAACTCGATCCACTCAGCCGATCGCTTCAATTTCCCGAGCGAGCATTTCGTGCAGATCAGCCGGCAAATCGAGATTTAAGCACTGTCATGGCTGCACCAGTGCGAAGTCGACGCAGGTCTCACCGCCCTCCCGCGTGCCGCCGACAAGATCAACACCGGCGGCGGCAAATGGGTGGAGATCCTCGCCCATGCCGATCCGCTCTATCAGCACCTCATTGTGACCGCCGAGCGCAAATTCTGGATTGCTCAGCGTCGCAAAAAGCCAGTCCGACCCCCAGCAGCGAGACCAAGGGATCGACCAAGCGCGGCATTGCTCCGGCATTAGCCCCTTCAGCTCGGCCTTGGCAGTCTCATGGTCAAGGTAGGCCTCGCGGTTTATCAGCATTTGCCGTAAAGGGGCAAACCTTTTGCTTCTGCGAGTGAGGGCGCCAGGGCATCGCGTTCCGACAAGATCGGGTTTTCGATGCCCCATCTAATATTCAATACCGGGTCATCCCAGCGCAGTGTCATCTCATCGGAGGGGCTATAGTATTCGTCACATTTATAGAAAAAATCCGCCGATTCAGAGAGAACGAGGAACCCATGGGCAAACCCTCGCGGCACCCACATCTGGCATCGATTGTCTTCGCTTAGTTCAGCGGCAACATGTCGTCCAAACGTGGGACTGCCGAGCCGAACATCGACGGCGACATCGAGTACGCTTCCGCGCAGAACGGTCACCAGCTTACCCTGGCTGCGTGGGTTCTGAAGATGGAGCCCGCGAAGAACCCCACGGACCGAGCGCGACATGTTATCTTGAAGGAACGGCCGCGTGATGCCGTACGCCGCGTAGCGATCTATGTGGTAGGATTCAAAAAAGAAACCACGGACGTCACCGAATACTTTGGGCTCAAAGATCAGGACTTCGGGAATCCTGGTCTGAACGACATTGACCCCCGGCGATAGCTGGCGGGCAGTCCCGTCGTATCTGGCCCCTCGGTATGGCATCTCCGATGCGGCGGAGCCGGATCGCGCGAAATCGACGATGACACGGTTCGCAGCCGAACTCATGTGCGTCGGCCTCTTTGCTGGGCACGTGCAAGCGCGGGCTCGAACGGCAAAAGGCATTCGCTATCGTGCGTTATTGATAGTCGGCACTTGGTTAAAATCTGGTTTCCAGCGCGACCGGCTTGGTGTCGTAGTCATCGCATCCGGCAGCGATCGCCCTATCGCGATCCTGCCATCGCATGGGTCGATAGCGCGAGATCACGGGAATGTTTCGCGTTAGCGCGTGGGCCGTGGTGGATTTCTGACTGGTTGCCCAATTTCGAAGCTGAGATCGGAATGGCGCTGATGATCGCCGGGATGGTCCCCATTTATTGGCCTTGCCGGAGATAGCCTCCAAGCAAGATTACTCGCGCCTAGGCGAGGCCGGCCGATTGCGCCGTGGGTGCTGAGTGCGCAGGAACGGGCGTATTTGGAGAGACGCGTTCGTCGTCACCGTGTTGCCCGATCGCCACCTGAGCGATGCCGCGTCATTCTACGATGCGCAGACGGCTTGACGAGCAAGGATGTGGCTGCCGAATTTGGCCATCATGAACATACGGTTGGCAAGTGGCGCCGCCGATTTTTGAAGGGTCGCTGCGATGGTCTGCTTGCTGAGGCTCGCCCCGGCCGACCTCGAACGATACCGAACGCACCACCGGCTGGGGCTCTATCGCGTGGGAAGGTGTGTGGAATGCGATTGGACGATTCGCGATCGGTCGCCAGCCAATATTCCCACCCCGGTACTTACGGCATCGAGCTCATCGAGGAGAGCAGCAGCCGGAGGTACGCCCGGATCGCGCGGGAGACCCCGATCACCTCTGCCACGGTCTTCATCGCGAGACGAGCTCATCGACAGATCGCTCATTCGCGGCTTCGCAGTGCTGCAGCTCATCATCTCGCGGCTGCGCGAAAACAACGAACGTTTGATGCAACGGAGACCCGGCAACCCTGGCAGCTTTCGACATCATCGTGAGTACCGCTGTCTCGGCCGCCTAGTTTAGCGCTAATTGGCCTCCCCCGCTCGCTTACTGGTTCATAAAAAAGGACCCGCCTAGCCGCCGCTTTGAGACTGCGGATTGGCGCTCTGTGGTGCCGGACCCATGGCGTTGAACCGTGCCTTCTGCTCGTCGTTGAGCGACGCGTAGAAAGTCTCAAGCTTGGGCCGAATGGCCTTTAATGCGTCCTCCATCGCAGCAAGCCGCGTTTTGACCGCATCGAGGCGGGCCACCGGCGTTACTGGCATTTGGCTAGGACACGACGCTTGCAGGATCTTGGCAGCACTGTCTGAGACTGCCTTGAGGTCGTCGAACGCGCCGCGCTGCTGTTCATCCGGCTGGATTATTTGCTCGATCCGCTGCATCGGCAACTGCGCCACTTCGGCCGATTTCGGACCGCACAGAGTGTCCACGCTGCCGCTTTCGGCCGCCGATTTTCCCGATCCCTCCATGGTGTCGAACCGGTGCTTTTGCTCGTCGCTCAACGCGTCATAGAACTTATCCAGAGGTGACCGTAGGATCTGGATAGCCTCAATCATCGCGTCCAAGCGCTTCGCCACCGTGTCAAGCCGTCCGAGCGGCGTGAGCGAAATAACGCTCGGGCACGACGCCTTGAGGACATCGCTGGCTTTGGATGAGGCAGCATTCAGATCATCGAGCAGCGGGTCTTGATCTGCCGTCGGATGAATAATTCGTCGTATCCGGTCGATGGGTAGACTGGCGACATCGGGCCCGAGGCCACTACAACTTTCCACCGCAGCCGCGTTGGTTTCAGCAAGCGTTTCTCGTTGCGCACGCGTAGCGGCTCTTGCGAGGTGACCACCACCGGCGGCGCCACCCGCGCCTGAATAACTGTAGATGAAATTTGGGAATGCCTCATAGCCGTAATAATCGGGCCCGTATCCCAGGTCCGGACCAAAATAGGGCCCAGGGGCAAAAATGCTGGCGAACAGGAAATCAGGCCCGAAGTACCAGAACGGGTCGTAATAGTCGTAGGGCCAGAGGACGAACGAGTAGACGTCGCCATAGAGGAACGGCCAAAACACCGGACCAGCCCAACCGCCCCATCCCCAGCCCCAATTATTCCAACCTGCGGCCCAAAAGCGACGACCCCAGTGATTCCATCGGTGTTCATCGCCGAACGCATTGCGGTTGAACCCGGTACGGCTGACGTCGTGCAGCCCGCGGAAGTGCTCACGGGCAAATTCATTGTGGGTCAACTGCGCTCGCGAACTAACTCGGTGAGTTGTACCGGCGCTGAGATTGTGAGCAGCGAGGGTATGGCGGCCGCCATGTGATGCAGCGTACCGGCTGACATGCCCAACATGATGGCCAGCGTAACGATAATGGCCGTGGCCATAGCCATAATGGCTGATCGCGTAACCATGATGGCTGATAGCGTAGCCATGATGGCTAAAGGCATACCCGCCATGGCCATAAATATGCGCAATGCCGCGAGCGGAAAACCCGTGAACCGAAGGTCCATGGACTGCCAAACCATGGATACCACCACCAGGCATCGCTAATCCGTGAACCCCACCAGCAAACCCGTGGAATCCGCCGCCTCCACCGCCACCGTGGAATCCGCCGCCTCCACCGCCACCGTGAAATCCGCCGCCCCCACCTTTACCTCCATGTCCAGGACCAGCTGACGCCTGTGTCGCGATCATCAACGCGCAGATTGCAGCGCTCGTCGCCACACTTCGGATTTTCGCCTTGGGCATGACGTTCCTCCGATCGGTTTCTAAGTCCACGATGTAATAGCGACGCCTGTTAACGCGCCTTGATGTGTATCAAATTGCGATCTAGGCGCGGGAAGGCCGAGGGAGGACCGATTTCGCAATTGCAGTGGGATCTTAGCGGCGGCGACCTTAAGCTGCCGTTCTAAACCGCCTAGCCGATGCATCCGAAGAGCATGCGGATTATCGCGGTCGGTCGAGCAATACCGCAGCCGCGACCTCGATCAGCAAGCGGAAGATGACGATCTCGAGGCAAGCCTGCAAAAAGATTGCGAGCAACGGCGTAATGGATGCCGCTAAAAGGTTCGGATTACTGAGGATAGTTGCAAACGGCAAAGCTCGATCAAGGATGAAGGCGCCCCACAGGATTCGCAACCCGTAGAGCGTGAAAACGGGATGCAGGGCAAAAAAATCGTGTTTCCATTACGCTTTTCCTTTCGGTGATACAGGAAGAGCGGCCTTGGTTCGCATATTGGCCAGCGGCTCGATGCACCATTTCCTCGAGCCTTTTCCAATCTCGATCGGCCGTGGTGATGAATCCCATCGCGAGTCTCCTTCATAGCAGGTCATCGCCCGTTATCGGACCGCGAACAGTGTCTCCGCTCCTGTGGCTTGCGGCGATCGAGGGCATCGAGCGTCATGAGCAGTTGATCCACCTGACGCCATAGCGCAACTTCGTAGCGGCTAAGCCGATCGAGGACAAAGCTTGGCAAATTGGCCAATCGCAAAAAGCATCGCGCGAACTCGGGCGAGGGACGGGCGACAGAGGGCAAACGCGACGCTCAATGAGAGGCTGTTTGTGCCGGGCAACCACGACGAAAGAAGCGATAGCTCTCATTAAATAGATTTGGAATTTTGAATTCGAAGTCGGCCAACTCGCGGCGCTTATTGCAAAACATCACACAAAGATGGCGACTCGCGTCGATGCGCAATCGAAAATACAAAATCCAAAACGCCTGGCCGATTAGTCGTCCTCGATTGGGAGAGAGTGGTGGCGGAGCGACCCAGTCGAGAGGGTTATTTTCCGCCGGCCATTCGGGCGAGGGTCAGCGGCCAACGAAGGCCGAAGGTTCCGCGATTGCTCGAATAAGCCGGCCCCTGCGTTGCCAGCCAACGCCGCAAGCTCGTCCTTCTCGCAATCTGCCGCGATCGTCAATCCAATCGATGCAAGGTGGGCCCGACGGTAGCAGTATACTGCGAGCAATGCCCTCGCTGTAGGTGGGATGGACGCAATGAGTTGGCTCAGCCCACGCGCGCTGGCGCGATACATTTCTCCCAGCGTTTCATCGGAGACAGGACACGGCTCATCTTCCAGAAGTGCGTAGGGTGCAGACAGCATCGCTGAGCCTCCGAGGAGTTGGCACTCGAAGAGCATCCAACACAAGACGTTAACGCGGCATTAACCTAGGAGTTATCGTCAGCGGGCCTGCGGCCGATCGCTCAACGGCGGAATTGCCCGTTCAAGTTCCTCGATTTTGGCGCCAGGACGACACTCTTCACCGCGGAAGTGGCGCCGGCACCAAGGTTCCGGAGGCGGCGAAATCGCTTATCCAATCTCTTACCGGGCCAGTCGCTGCGCCGGTGTTCAGCGCGAAAGGCTTTCAACCTGGATAAGGTTGCCCAACTCCGAATCTGAAATTGGGATGGCGCTGATGGACATCGACCAAATCGAATTAACGGCGCAGCGTTACATTCAAAAAGAGCCGAACGCCGTTCAGTGGGTGACCCAATCTTGCAGGAGAACGAGCTAACGCGCGCGTCGTTTGATGCCGAGGCTTTCGCGATCGAGCTTCCGAAGATTAACCTGATCGATCACCTCGCGGCGAGGTCGAAAGCGCGACGCAATAACGTTCCACGCCTTCTCGAGACAGTCGAGCGCGCAAAATGCATGAGCAAGGCAGCAATCGTTGGATGCATCTTCACGTCAGCAGGGGATGGCCCTCTGGCTTTACGGATTACTTTGTGAACCGTCATCCATCGGTCTTTGCGGAGGGCAACGGGGGTAGTGCTTGTCCTTCCGGGCCGGGTATAGTGCCAAGGAAAAGAAAGGATCAAAAAGGATAAAAAAGAAGCGTTAAAAGGGAACGGCGTGCCGTGCGGTGCACACGGTCACGCCGCCCCAGGGCAACGACCGGACTTGCGGGCATATGCGACGGGTTCAGGCCCGGTGGCCCCTCCCCCCGAAGGTGGGATTTTCTTATCGAAACTCCGCCCTACGGCAAAATTTTGCAGATTCTGCGAACAGTTTTAGGCAGCCGTCGTGTGCCGCGATCCGGACGCGCCCAGGTGACGTCGCGCGCATGTCTGGCAAACGACGCCAGGTGAATGCCGCCGGGTAGCCGCAGACTTTCTAACAGCGGGTGAGGCACCGAAAGAACCCCGGGAGATTGCCCGGGGCTGTTGGGGGTCAGTACACGCTGTTGCTGACGGACCTTCATCCGTTTGGAAACAGACCCCTCTGAAATCGTAGGAAAGGCCGTTCGGTGCACCGCTATCCACAGCACTCGGACGGTCGACTTGCCAATGTAGAATTGGCTCGCTTCAATGTGGCTCCGCGCCGCTTGGCGATGGGGCGACAATGACCTCGGAGTGCGAATCGGCGGCTTTAAGTTTGCTTGACTGACACAGGAAGTGGCACGATTCGGCCGATGGGTGAACTCCAAAGAAATCCTCCAGCGGCACCGCAAATGACAAGGGCGGAGCACTACCGCGCGCTTGCTGCGCAGTGCTTGGAATGGGCCCGCGGTGCAGACGACGAGGCCACAGCGAGAGCCTATCTCGATTTAGAGCAGCAGTGGCTCAGCGATGCGTCCGCTTTGGATGGCCTCGGGCCAGTTCGCTCGCCCAATCGCCGAGCGACTCGCCGCCGGTAGTCATCGTCGGCCCGCCCAATTTCATTTTCGTACATCCGCGACGGCCAAGTCACGCGACCATCGCAATGGACTCCAGAACCGGTCACCGCTGTTTCGGGTGAACGAGGCCGGCGTCATATCGGCTCTGCTCTGGATCTCCTGTCGTCGCACCAGATTTGGTTTGCACCAGGGCTTCCACCGCTCGACTTTGGCAGTTCTGATCGGCGTCGTTACCAAGATAATTCAAGTTTTAATGACCTGCGTATTCGGTCTGTTACGCCTCCATGCCATAACGATACGGCCAGCGGCGACCACAATTATGCGCACTTTATCTGCACCAAACTGTCCAGTTTGCCAGCAGTTGACGCGTTTTATAGGAGCACGACAGGCGGACCCTTCCCCCTGCACACTTTCGAATGCCGCCGTTGCAGACTGGCTTTCACCGGGGAAGCAGTCGCTGAGGCTGCGGAACTGGGTCGGACCATGACGGCCTAAGAAGGGCTCCGTCACCCAAAAGCGATGTCTTCTATGACCAATGATGGATATGATGGATATTTCGTCTTGCAGGCAAACGTCACCTGTCTGCTCCTCTTTTTGATCGCAACGACGGCGGTGGTTCAGCATCCCACTTGGTTCCAGTAGGATTTTTCGCATCACTCCATCCCGACCGCGACGACCATTTCAGCCAAAACTTTTCACTTTCAGTCGGTTGGCCACCTTGTAGCTCGAAGGGTTAATGCCACAAATGGATGTTCGAAAGGCACTCCATCGCCAAGAAAATCTCTCAATTCCGTCAGACTGCACCCCAAAAATGTTCGGAGTTAATTGCTGGTCCAATTGAGGAAATTAGGATCGGCAGGTTTTCAACATGTCAGAAGCAGAATTACTGCGAGCTCGTGCGAAGTGTTATCTCGAGTGGGCCGCCATGGCCCGCGACCATGCAGATGCGACCGCTGCCGAGTACCTTACCGCATTGGCCAGAGACTGTTGCGACGATGCCGCGGCAATAGACGCTGCGGAAGGCAAGCCAACGAGAGCAGTGGTAAAGCCTGGTCAGCTAAGTTAAGAGCGATTTATCGCCTCGGGGCGCAATCAAAGCGGTCGTGGGACGGCTGTGCTCAACTGTTTCTCAACTCGAATCAGAGCCTTATCGGAAGGGGCGGCGTGGCCTTTTTCGGCGCAACGCTTGGCGCAGGGGCCACCGGTCGTGGCCGCGGTAGCGGTGGCGACCATTCGACGTGATGGCGGACGGCGGCGTTAGTGATGTGGGTCAACCAATGATTCAAATCATCCGCGATCTGGGACAGAGGTGACCGTGCGTGGGGTGACGACGCCAGTGCTTGGCCCGATGCGATGGCCAAGATCAAAACGGACGAAGCGAACGCGGCGGCCTTCGATACAGTGCCTGCACAACATTCACGTCCCGTTGTGGCTATGCAGACCTAACGAGAATTTGCGGCAGTGCGTAGACGTTGCAATGGTCCCATGACGACAAAAATCTGCCGCAGCCGAACAGGATTCATGGCGCTGTTGCCTTCGACCTAGGCTTTCCGTCTCCAGCACGTTACCCTGAAGCTCGATTTTTGCTAGGAGTTAAGGCTCCCTGAACCCAGGAAACGCCGTAGGGTGGGGGAAATTCGCGATGACGAGCTTGTCAAACCTGCTGCGGGCATCTTGTGCTCTCGTGACCAGCAGCGCGCTTGTGCTGTCAAACTTACCGGCAATGGCGCAGGGTCAGCCACCTTCGGGCGCGCAACAGTCTCCGCCCCCGGCAGTACCGCAGGCGCCACAGCCAGCGGCACAACAGTTGGGCCAAGCTGAATTAGAGAAGCTGCTAGCCCCTATTGCACTCTATCCCGATGACTTGGTGGCACAGATCCTGACCGCGTCGACCTACCCGCTTGAAGTGGTCGAAGCCGAACGCTGGGTAAGCGCGCATCCGAACCTTCAGGGCAATGCGCTCCAGGGCGCAATGCAGGAGCAGTCATGGGATGCAAGCGTGAAGGGTTTGGCTGCGGTACCCCAAGTTCTGGCGATGATGAATGACAAGCTCGACTGGACGCAGCAACTGGGTGAAGCCTTCCTGGTACAGCCAAACGACGTCTCCAACGCCATTCAGCAATTGCGCGCCAAGGCGCAAGCAACCGGCAGTCTGAAATCGTCGAAGGAAATCCGGGTTAGTACTGTTGCGGCACAGGGGCCACCCCCGGGGCCGCAACCGGTGGGAGTCGATCCGGCGCTGCTGCCGCCCCCGCCGCCATCCGACTACATCGTGATCGAGCCGACCGATCCCGGACTTTATTATGTGCCGATCTACGATCCGATGGTGGTCTACGGCCCCTGGGGATGGCCAGCCTATGCGCCGTTTTATTGGTACCCGCCCGGATACGCGCTCGGCGCTGCGGTTATCGGCTTTGGCGTCGGTTTCTTCGTCGGCTCCGCGCTATGGTGCCATTACAACTGGGGAGGCGGTTGGAGCGGCGGTCCGGTCACTATCAATGTTGCCCGCTACAATCAGTTTAATCACACCAATTTCGTGGCTGAGCGGAATGGATTCAGCAATTGGCATTTCGATGCGGCTCACCGCGGCACCGTTGGATTCCACAACGCGACGCTGCGCCAGCAATATGGCGGTGCGAACAGTCTTCAGGGCGCGAGAGGTACGTTTCAGGGCACGCAGGGCCAGTTCCGCGGCAATCAGTCGCTCATACGCGGCGGACCAGGAGTGCCCAACACGCATGTCAACACCGATACGCGCGTCAACACCAATGCGAACGTCAATCGCAACATGAATGTTAACCGAACCAACGTCCAGAATCTGAATGTCAATCGGAACAATCAACACCAGAACGTCAATCGAAACCTGAACGTCAATCGAAACGTGAATCGAAATATGAACGCCAATTTCAACCGGAACATCCACAGCGGCGCTAAGGTCAGCCGCGGTGGAAACGTCACGCGAAACGCTGGTTCAGCCGGCAGAGGCGGTAACAAGGGACATCACTAGAAACACGCAGCCGGTCGTCATCGTCTTTATTAGATCCGAAACTGCGACCCGGGCGTCAGGCCCAGAGGCATTCTGCGGTATGCGGTGTGCCGCCTTGCGCCAGCCGAATAGACCTAAACCGGCTGCTTGAACTGAGTGCGGTGGCAAAGTGGCGATGACGCTGTCCTGTTCCCTCACGACCCATTCTTGGTTCGGCCACATCACGCTCGCCTGATCGCCAGATGAAATATTCTGCATTTCCATTAAGAAAATCCGCTTTAGGCACCCATACCAATGTATTTGGCCATTAAAGACGCGGTGGAAGAGACCGATTGGGCTCAAATTCTTTGCATTTTTCCCGGGAATGGCTTGCTGAAGCGAGCAGTCCATCGGGCTGAGATCGCCTAAAACCTAGTGTTACTCAGCAGCTTAACCAAAAACGCAAGTGCTCCAATAAATTTGCGCGGGGGTCAGCTATAGCGGGCCGAAATGGCTGACTTCGTTGCTTCAGTATTAACCATTGCCAGCGGCTTCGTCGCCGTACCGGTGGCTGTCTTTTGCGTCGAGGTGGTCGCGGCGGTGACACTTGGGCGGGGATTTGGTGGGCGCGCCAAGCAAGTGCGGGGCGCCGTGAGGCCGCGCATCACAGTGCTCATACCAGCACACAATAAAAGCGTGGGAATAGCGGCTACGCTTGATGACATAAAGCAGCAACTGCAGCCTGACGATCAGGTATATGTTGTTGCGGATAACTGTACTGATGATACCGCAAGCATTGCCTCCGCACATGGGGCAAAAGTCATCGAACACCAAGACCCCGTTAAACGCGGCAAGGGCTATGCGTTAGATTTTGGTGTTCGCCATCTTGCTCAGGATCGGCACGATGTTTTGATCATGGTGGATGCCAACTGCAGGCTGTCCAAAAACGCCATCTACGAGCTGGCAATGACCTGCGCGGCCACCTGCCGGCCGGTGCAGGCGCTCCACTTGATGACGGCGCCATCTGGATCGTCTGTCAAGCTTCGAGTTGCTGAATTTGCCTGGCGGGTGAAGAACTGGCTACGCCCTCTTGGGCTCAAGGCACTCGCCTTGCCCTGTCAACTGACGGGTACCGGCATGGCGTTTCCATGGGACGTTATTCGCCGCATCGATCTCGCCGGCAGCTGCCTGGTCGAAGACTTACAGCTTGGGATCGATCTGGCCTCACAAGGACGCTATGCCTTATTTTGCCCGACCGCCCGCGTGACAAGCCAACTTGGAGCTTCGGCCAATGCTGTACAAGATCGGGGGGCGCGACGGGAGCGAGGGCATTGCAAAATGATCTTGAGCTCGGTCTCCCAGCTGCTTTGGACCGCCGTGGTTGCTCGCGATTGGCGGGCCATTGCACTCGCGCTCGATTTAGCAGTTCCACCGTTATCGCTGCTTGCCATCATTGTCGTGGCGATGCTTGTATTTTCTTCAACGTGTGCGTTGTTAGGTCTCTCATCGACCGCGTTCAGCATCTCCGCCGGTACGCTCATAGCCTTTTTAGTTGCAGGCTCCGCGGCCTGGCTCTCGGTTGGCCGCGACCTTGTCCCAGTTGGCGTCCCGTTCTTGATCGTCCGTTACGCCGTCGACAAAATTCACTTGTACCGAGTTACCCTCCTTAAAAAGGCGCGTACAGTGTGGATCAGAACGGAGCGCGAAAATACACCGATTGCTGTGGATGCCCCGAGTGTCATTGCAGCCGACGCGGCTCAGCCCGCTGAGCAAAGCCGGGTTGACCAAACCGCCCCAACATAGGTCGGATTTGCTCACGTGAGACGGCACGGCACTTACAAAATCGCGCCATGGTCGCTGAAACCGCCACATTTCCGCCCGTTGTATTGTTAATCTTTATGGCTGGGTTGCTCGAGGGATGGCCGTTTACCTGGGGCGGGGCATGGCGCGTCTGGTCGTTGTCTCCAATCGAGTCGCAATTCCACATCGGAACGGAAATGACAGCGCCGGCGGCCTGGCGGTAGTGCTGCGCGGGATCTTAAAGCAGCATGCCGGCATTTGGTTCGGCTGGAGCGGCAGCATCGTCGCAAAATCAGAATGCAACGTGCGCATGCTCTCGCACGGCCGTCAGTCCTATGTCCTGACCGATTTGACCCGGGAGGATTATGACGAATATTACAACGGATTTGCTAATCGTGTGCTGTGGCCAATTTTCCATTATCGATTGGACATTGCTGAATTCTCCCGGCGCGATCTCAACGGCTATATCCGGGTCAACCAACACTTTGCCACGGAATTGCACAAGATATTTCGCCCCGATGATGTGATTTGGGTCCATGATTATCACCTGCTGCCGCTCGCTAAAGCGCTGCGCGATCTCGGCCATCAAAACCGGATCGGACTTTTTCACCACATCCCTTTGCCACCTCCGGAAATCCTCACTGCCATTCCTAGCCATAAGCAGCTAGTTGCGGCCATGTGTCATTACGACTTGATCGGTTTTCAGACCGATCGCGACGCTTCGAATTTCACACGTTATCTGAAAGAGGAATGTGCAATATCAAGTCCGGCGCCGGGCACCTTTCGCACTGGCGACAGGACAATGCGGATCGGCGTCTTCCCAGTCGGAATTGAAACCGCAGCGCTTCAGCGCCTGGCCCGTCGCGCCGTCCGTTCGCGATTTGTGCGAAACGTAGTCCAAAGCTTGGCCGGCCGCGACATGATCATCGGTGTGGATCGCCTCGATTATACCAAAGGCATCGCGCTGCGGATGGCAGCGTTCGATCGCTTCCTTGCCAGCCATCGCGATTGGCTTGGTAAGGTGACCTATCTCCAGGTCACGCCGAAAAGTCGTTGCGACATTCCAGAATACGCCGACATGGAGTGCGAGATCGATGAAACCGCCGGTCGCATCAATGGCTTGTATGGTGAGGCCTCCTGGACGCCTATTCGATACGTCAATCGCACCCACAGTCGCACCGCACTTGCCGGTCTCTATCGCGCCGCGCGCGCGGCGCTGGTGACACCGCTGCGGGATGGGATGAACCTTGTCGCCAAGGAATACGTGGCATGTCAGGATGCGGCGAACCCGGGTGTTCTGATCCTCTCGCGATTCGCCGGTGCGGCGGCGGAATGCACCGCAGCTCTGCTCGTCAATCCATACGATCCCGAGTCGGTCGGTTCGACGATCGGGCAAGCGCTGTCGATGCCGCTTGACGAACGCCGCTCGCGCCACCAGGCTTTATTTCAGATGTTGCTCGCGCGCGATGTCAGACATTGGGGCGAGCATTTTCTGGGCGCTCTCACACCTCCACCAGAATCTCTGAGTTGGTTCCATGGGTCAAAAAAGGTCGCGGACCAAACGGCCGCGACAACTCAGCCGAGAGCCGACCAGATCGCCCATGTCGGGGAGAGCGCTTTTTAGGACTTGCTTGTAAGCGTGATGTTTCCCGCCGTTTCGAGCCACTCAGTGGCGCTCCCATGGCGTTAAACCGTGCCTTTGCTATACCGTTGAATGGCGTGTGGAAAGTTTCGGACCTGCTCTTGATGAGCCAAACGTGGTTCATTTGGCATTCGGCCGCGCTGGTGCGCTCCAACCGGGACCGACGGTAATTCTTTTTGAGCAAACCGATCTAGCGGTCGCTCGCCATCCGAACACGCTATTTGATCAGGCGACGAAAGCGCTGCGCTTTTTCTGCTGACGATAACCAACGAAGCCGAGACTGGCCAAGCCGGTGAATATCATTTTGCATGACGATGGCAGCGGGGTGGTGAGGTCGGTGCCGGGCTTTGTATAGCGAGAGAAATCGACCTGTTTCACTTTCTTGAAGAGGTCCGTAGCGTCTGCACCAATGTCGCTCTTAGGCACTCATGCGAAGTGCTGACGCTTTGCGGCTATTCGAGCGTCGTGGTCGCGGTTCGCTCATCTGCACACCATAACCATGCCCTTGTCGGGGCGCCCACGGTACGCTGGGCGTTCGCTCGGGAAGTCCCACAAATAACCAACACTTTCGGAAAACTCCAAGATCTCTACCGACTGAAAGCCGGCGGCATGAAGACGCGCGATCAAATCAGTCTCGCCGAATATCCGCATCTCAAGCGTCGCACCTTCACCCCCATGAAAAAATAGATCACGGTAAATCTCCACCGGATCATCGTTCTCTGGTGCATTCAATAAAACGGACCGATTACGGCTGAACGTCCTCACCTCCCACTCGTGCAGGGAGGGGTAGTGTTCGTATGTCTCATCACCATCGAGATAGGGCACCGTCAGGACCAATGCGCCGCCTGGCTTCACTAACCGCCGGAGATTACGCATCGCCTTATCGACCGGTGGCGGCACATGTTCCAACACGTCTGAACATACGACAAAATCAAAAGGCGAAAAACTTACCTTCTCGATATTCATTAGGTCTAAATGCGGCGGCCGGTGAAGATATGTGTTTTGATAGGTGAAGAAATAATCCAGCAGACGCGCACACACCGGGGGATCCGAACAACCAATGCCTCTGACCCACCGCATCGGCTTGGTCAGACTCGCACCGTCGGTCAGTAGCCTTTGCAGTGCGAAGATCGTCCCGCGATTCCGCGCCGTAGAACCACACCCGCTACAGTGAAGCTCCTCACGGGTCCATTTTGTGGCGGTTATTCGATTGACCGTGCCGCAGATGTTGCATGTGAACTCCCTCGGCATCGACTATGCTCACCGTTGATTCTTTGGACAGATTTTTGTGAGGGTAATGCCTCCTGGCGTGTCGATCAACAAGCACGATTGTCATACCGAAACGCCCCGTGTGGCGATTATGACATCCGATCGACACATACATTAGCGGAGTGTGCGTCGATCCCGTTCTCACTCGCACATGCGGTCAACGGCTCGCTAACCAGGTGCTCATTGCGGCCTCATCTAAAATGCGCTGATGTGTTACGGTGCAGGTGCAGAGGAAATCGTCCGGTGCTTCGCTCGTCCAGGCTGGGGGGCGTGTGGCCATTAAGGCCAGAGGCAAGCCAACGATGCCCCGCTACTATTTTCATTTGCTTGATGAGAATACTGCGACTCTCCTCAGAGATTCCGCAGGCATTTCACTGCCCAACGTCCATGCCGCCAAGCGAGAGGCGGTCGGCTTAGCCCAAGATATCCTACGCCATCAATTACAAGGATCGGCTTGCCAAGTGGTGGTGACTGATGCGCTCGCCGATATTGTTGTCAGAGTGCCGTTTGCCACAGTTCGACCCCAACGATTCAAGGTTGCGTTCGATCGAGTTCGCCGTCTTGCCTTCTACGAGCCGAGATTCCAACCGCACATCTTCACCTGGCTGCTAACGGCAGTGGTGCTTGCGCTAATCATGGAATCGGCAATGATAAGCGGTATGTCGCGACAAACTACGGACCCGATTGAGACCAGGCACGGATGCCGCGCATGCTAGAACTGCTGTAGCTTCTATCCTCACTCGTTGGCCGGATGTCGCTCGTTGGCATATTCGAGAACTGCGGTCAGTTCCGCCATCTAAACCATTCTGACCATGCCGCGCCGATGCCGGTCGCGCCTGCATACAATCTCAGGCTCAGCTGCCGGTGGCGGATTAGGCCCCCAAGCAGGACTAATCGCCCAATGAACGAGTCAGATAACAGCCCGACGAATAGGATACCTCAGTTGGCGGCTTTTTGCATTTCGGCCGGCGCGTTGGGCAATTGGCTGAGGATTTGCTGAGCTATCTGTCTCAGGAGAGCCTCACGATCATCGTCTTGTAGCCGTCCGCAAGATTCAAGCGCCGCATTGAATCGGGCAACAGCCATCCGGTAATCGATCTCTTCTACAAAAGAGCGCTTGCCCATGTCTCCTCCGTCTTTCCCCGCTGGAACGGACCAGTATTGTCGGAACGCTTTTGGGCAACATTTGGCGAGCCCTGCGTCTCTTTTTTGAGAATACTGCCATTATATTGCCACGCCTCGGCGCGTGGCTCTTTGAGTAGGGTGTTCATTGGATCTTCTGTAAAAGTTCGTCACGTCAAAAGGAAAGGCCCCGGAGGGCTATTCCGGGGCCAGTCTGCAAACCCGCCTGGGGACCGGGAGCGGGCCGGCTGCACGGGCGGAGCGGTAATGGTTGTCGTACTAAGCCTGACCTGATGGACGGCCGACAAGCCTAAAACATCAACCGAGCAAGCCTGAACAGCCCGAACCCAAATAACCCAATTCAAGCCGCGGTTGCGATAAAGCTGACGGTTACAACCGCTGGCGGCCAACTCTGTTGAACAAGTTTACGCATTGCACCAGCCTCCGATCCCCTTTGGCGGCCTTCAACGGTCGGGGCGATGGCTTGCAACATCGCTCAACACGCTGATCAGAAAAGTGATCCACAACACACTTCGAGCGTTTGGCGGAGAAATCACTGAAATATCGTCGGAATTTGGCACCGGCAAAAATTTCACGATGTCGTTCGTTTTCGAACGGCTAATGAAACGTCACGCGGTGTCCACTCCCCGCCAGAGCGATCCACTCGAGAATCCTCAAATCAACGCGATCGTAACCGCGGGGCAACCGCGCCATTGCGCGAACCGTTCCTGCAACGACATCCGGTGAATGAGCCACCGGGGCAGCAATGATCGTTGCTCCATAGTTGAAGTTGAGCCTCATTGACGCCTCCTCCAAGGACGAATGGCTGAACTCTCCAGCCGGATTATCGGCGATCGATTTAGCGAATGACCGGGAGCTGCCCGCTCACGACATGCGGACCGCCCGCCCTAACGACGGGCGCACTACGCGGGTCATTTTGCCCGATCCGGGCCCCAAGACCCACCAGCACGAAAAGGAATGCGGAAACCAAACCGACGACCGCGACCTTCACATGCGTGCGGCGGTCAGCGCTATACAGTGAGGAATTCATGACCACCTCCCATTATTTTGGGCTAGTGAAGCGCATGCCTTGATGCCGGCATGTGACCTGCGACACAATCTGGGCGGTTTTAGCTAAGCAACTGGGTAAGCAGGCGTTCTTGCGGGAGGGCTAGCGCGCCCGCGAGATCGGCAGGTAAATACTCCTACTGCGAGGAAATGACGGGGGCATGTCACCACTGCTTTTCCTCGATACCTGCGTCTGTCGGCGCCATTTCTGCATCAGGCGTCTCACTCTTTAATCGCATGGTTAGGCGGCTCGCTACTTGCCTTAATAATGATTGTCGATCATCGCGATTGAGCCGTTCGCACGCCTCAAAAGCGGAATCAAAACGGCCAATTGCTATTGCGTAGTCCAGCGTCTCTTCAAGGGATCGTTTGCGGTCATCCATCCCTGCCCCCTACTCGCCCCGGCGCATCGAAAGGTTTCCGCTGCCCATGCCGGCGCTGCAAACGTCATTTTCCCAAGTTACGGCTGCCCCGGGTGCCGATGCCGACTCGATCGATTTGCGCCGGCCCGACGGCAAGCTTCGTGCGTACTAACGGTTGGCCCCTACTTTGTTAGGGGCGCCCGCTTTTTGGGTCGCACGATACTGTGTCGAAAATTCTACTCTGACCGCGCTAGTTTTCTAAAAAAGCCATCAACCGCTGGGTCAGAAATCCGAGCGCAATAGGAAGACAGCTCTCTAAGCTAAGGACGCTGCTAATCCCCGGCGTGACGCCGCGGTGCGACTGTCGCTCTTTGTAGCGGTCGCGGTCGCGCGTTAATCAATGGCTGACTTACTGCGACGCAGATGCATAGCCCGCGGCTTGCATGCACGCCCAGAACGCTAAATAAAATTTGAATTCGGGCGAACCGGCGCCAGCGGAACCTTCGTGAGCTTTCGTTGTGCAGGTTGCCTCGTCTTGTTTTAGTTCTGTATCGCTTACCGGGTTCGGCTGATGCCGCCAATCACCGACTGCCGGTTCGGCTGGCGCTGCCGCGGCCGGCTGGTGGGCGGCTTTGTTTGATGGCCGCAACGCCCAGCATTTGCGGTGCGTCGCCGGGTCCCTGTGGTAGAGCCAGCGGCTGCCCGCCGGGGCCGGAGAATTCGGTGCAGCCACACAATCATCAGCCTGTGCGCGCTTCGATGGCGAGCCAATACTTGCACCAGCCACTAACAACGCAGTAACAACCGGCGCTATCTTCACTGCATTCGAAATTTTTTCTAGCATGACTGCTTCGCGCAAATGGCTTCGCGGAAGGATCTACAGGGTCCACCACGATTGCATTTAAGTTCGCCGCCAACGCCATATCTATGTCGGCGAAAGCGCTCCAAACAAATATTATGAAACAAATACAAGCCCAATTCAATCCGAACCACCCCTTGCAAGCAAGACGGTTCGGCCGGCGTCAAGCCCGGCAGGCCGGGAGCCCGTCTTGCGGGACGCCCGCTCTACGCCGATGCCGCTTACGCCCGCCCGATTAAGATTAACCAGAGCGGTCGGCATGACGAGCTATACAGCCCGCGAGCTCTCGCCTTCCGCGTTAATCAAAAAGTCCTCGAGCCGTTTGCCTTTATTGATGGCGCTGGTCAGCCACCGCGGCTTCAATCCGCGCCCGGTCCAGGTTTCACCATGGGGCCCGCGATATTTTGGGGCAACCTTTTGCCGCGGTCGAATCGGGCGAGACGCACCATTGCTATGCACAGCGCGGCCGATGACGATTTGCCCGCCGGTTAGCCGAGTAAGCTCCCGCTGGAGCTCCTCGGCCCGGCTTTTAAGAAGGGCGCTGATTTCATCCCGCAATTTGCAGAGGGCTTCATTGGAAAGGGTGGTAAGGGTAGATCTCTTGGCCTGCACGTTTCACTCCTAAAACGCCGCTTTTGACGACAATGAAATACCTTAACACATTTTTAACTAAAAATTAACGCTTTGCCGGCGGCAGATTTTCATAATGGTTAAAATTGGCTCGCGAAGGCCCGATCGCGGCGAATCGCTTGTTATTTGTTCGTTTTTGCTCCGCAAAGCGGGCACTGGCCTCCAAGGACAAACAGTCGGGCCTTGGTAACGCGGCGCCCGGATCGATGTTGAAGCTATACCGCATCTGAGCGAACAAATAACAACGTCAAGTTGAAAGGCAGGATTGTTTAGTTTGAGGCTCCTCAACTGTCAGGACCGATAGACGGAAGTCTCATAGAGCGATCAGATACGAATTGCTCCAGAGCTATTTCGGATATTCTTTACTCATGCACTTTTTGGCGATTTCGAAAAATTCGCCGCGCGGCTCGAACAATCTGTTCAAGGAAACTGAGCACTGGAAAATGAGCGGCGTTTGGGGGCGAGACGGAGAAAAAAAATCAGCACGCCAGGGTCATCATCGAGTGACATTGCGATTGGCGTCATTCATCACGACCAAGACCGCCCTCCCGACAACGACTGCGCGTTTTGCGTCAGAAGAATTGCGCCAAATCTGCGACCGACATTCGCGCAAATTGTCATAATGGTAACTCACTAACGCCCGAATGAACGGCAGAAATTCCCTCCCAGGGATTTGTGGCAAGTCGCTGCAGGCGGATGCCTGCGACAGCGATGGAGGGGGCGAATGGGGCGAAGAATCCTGCCGGTCATTCTTGTTGCGCTACCGGCAACCATGGTGCTGACGGCGCAAACAAGCTTCGGCGAGCCGACGGCCGATTCGTGCCGGACCAGCCCGGGTGTTGCTGCAGCACCGGGCATGCATTGGCACTATCACCTCGAGGGAACGAACCAACGTCAGTGCTGGTATCTGCGGTCGGAAGGCGCGCCGGTTCATGCCGGCAACGACGCTGCGTCGAGTTCGCCGCGGCATGAGCATGCTGCAGCGCAGAATGAGGCAGCGCCAGACCGTACTGCCGCAGCACGTTCGCAGCTGGCCGTCGCACAAACCAACAGTCTCGAGGCCTCGACGCCGGCGCCGTCGGCCCATGCGCAGCCCGCCGGTGATTTTGGCGTCCGCTGGGTCGAGCTGCCGAAAGCGCTGAACTTGGACGCGCACAAATTGGCGCCCCCGAGTAATGGTTACGCCGCCGAGTCCGCGGCAACGAGTGGCCAACAACCGACATTGCCCGCCTTAATTATGCGTGGCAGCGCCAGGGAGGCGCGCCAGAACCCGGCAGACCCATCGGGCTTTGCAACAACCCTCCTCGCCACTGTCCTCGGGATGGCGTTGCTGGCGCTCTGCCACGAAGCACTTAAGCTCGGCGGCGCGCTGCACCGCGAGGTCAAACGGCAGCAGGCCGGGGTCGATGTCTTTGCGCCGACAGGCGCCGGGCGCGGCGCCGGCGTGTGGTGGCGCAGTGCGTCGCGTCAGAAGCCGCGATCTGGCCCTGCGGCTCCTCCTATCGAACTAAGTGTAAGTCCGAGCGACCTCGTGAGCGTCTTGCAACAGGCCGACGCCGAACCGCATACGCCGCGGTCATTCGCACCATCTGGTGATCGCATGACCAAAGCCGCAACCGATCGGCGGATCTCACCAAGCGCTTCTGCCCGTCGGCGCACCCATTCGGCCCGCCACGCGGCGCGGCGCCAGCACGTAATGGCATAACCGCCATCCCCGTTGGAGAAAGCAAACACCCCATGAGGTCGACACCATCAGCGCCGCTTGCTCCGGACGATCAGTTTCATGATCGCGATTCCGTCGCCGGAGATTTTGATGGCCAACGCGAGCAGCGGAGACAGGGTTTCACCAGGGCGAGTGCACACGCCCCAATGTACCGAACGACTATCGCCCCAAGACCCTCGCGCACCAAACGAACATTACGAACGATCACGCGATTTGTGCTCGCGGTGCTGATTGGCGTTGGCCTGACGCTCGGCTGGCAATCTTATGGTGACCAGGCGACCGCGATCGCGAAAGTCTGGGTGCCGTCACTGGCCTGGGTGTTGCCCGAGGCAAACGCCCGATCGCCCAGTGAAGCGCAAGTGCTGCCGGAGCTGACGCAGCAGCTCAAGCTTATTGCGCTCGACGTTGCCGTCGTGCGCCGCAGCATTGGCCAGCTCGCGACTAACCAGGATCAGCTTGTGGCCAAGCAAGATCAAATGACCCAGACCATCGCGGCGCTGCAGGAACTCGAGCAGGCCGGCCGATCGAAGACACTGTCCGCCGCACCGCGGCCGGTGCACCCGGCTCCACAAGACTCCCTGCAAATCGCCCCGCGCTGACGCAGCGATGGCCGCTTGCCCGGCACCGCGCGGTGCTAAGCGGCGGCTTGCGTGCTGATTGGGCTACTCACCGTGACTGCGCTGGTTTCGCCGATTTGCGCGCGACTCCAGCGCCACAGCGTGGCAATTTCCTGAGCCGCCCTGCTGCCGCGCGCATATTCGGTGACGCCAAGGCCGGCAGCAATGGCGTCCTGGAAATCCATCCGCGCCGCCAGCATCGGCTCGGCGAGCACGCCAAGCCGGCTTAGACCTTTGGCCGCCTCATCTGCGCGCGTGCTGCGATAGGTCGACGGGCATTGATTGAGCACGAAGGCGGCTTTGCGCTTGGCCAGGAACACCGTCCGGAAGGTCGTACTGGTGGCCTCGACGTCCAGGCAGGTCGGGCGGGCCGGCAACAGACAGAGGTCGACGACGTCAGTCACAAACCGCATGGTCGTGTTATCGGCACAGCCGGTATCGAAGATCGCCAGCGTAAAGCCCGCCTCGGCAAGACCCGCCACGATCGATTTCAGGCGCGGCAGCCGTTCCGGCTCCAGCGGCTCGACGATGATTTTGTTTTTGACCTTGACTGCGGCGCGGCGCTTGGCCCAACGGCACAGCGAGCCCTGCGGATCAAGGTCGAGCGCAATGACCCGTTCCCCGGCATAGGCTGCCGCCTCGGCGAGCGATGCCGCGAGCGTGGTTTTGCCGGCACCGCCCTTTTGCGTGAGGAATGCGATACTGTGCATCACATGATCCTCTGCTGGAAGTACGGCGTCGCGTTCGGGATCTCGATATCGACCGCGAGCGTCGATACGAACTTGCCGCGATCCATCTCGATCTGAACTTTGTCGGGATCGAAGCACACATGGCGACTGATCAGCGCCAGGATTTCCTCGCGCAGCACGCCAAGGAGATCGCCCTGGCTACGCGTACTGCGTTCATGCGCCAACAAGATTTGCAGGCGTTCGCGCGCAATGGGCGCGGAGCCGCGGCGGAACAGATTGAGAGGATTCATGCTGCTTTCCGTCCGAAGAGCTTGTCGAAGATGCCACGGTTACCAGTGGGAATAAGCATCGGTACTGCCTCTCCCTTCAGCCGTCGCATGGCATCAAAGTAGGCTTTGGCCGGCGTGCTCGCGGGATTGTTCAGCGTAATCGGCGAGCCGACATTGGAAGCGCGCAGCACTTCCTCGCTCTCCGGGATGATGCCGATCAGCGGGATCGAGAGGATTTCGAGGACGTCGTCGATCGACAGCATCTCGCCGTGCGCCGCACGCCACGGATGATAACGCGTGATCAAAAGCTGCTTGTCGACGCATTCACCGCGTTCGGCCTTCTCGGTTTTGGAGTCGAGGAGCCCGATGATGCGATCGGAGTCACGGACCGATGAAACTTCGGGATTGGTGACAATGATGGCGGCATCGGCGTAGCGCATGGCCAATGTCGCGCCGCGCTCAATGCCGGCGGGGCTGTCGCAGATGATCCAGTCGAATTTGCTGCGCAGTTCGCCGATCACTTTGGCGACACCCTCCTCGGTGAGCGCATCTTTGTCGCGGGTCTGCGAGGCCGGAAGCAGGTAGAGATTTTCCAGGCGCTTATCGCGAATGAGCGCCTGCGGCAGTTTGGCGACCCCGTGGATGACGTTGATGAGGTCAAAGACCACACGTCGCTCCGCGCCGAGAACCAAGTCGAGGTTGCGCAAGCCGACGTCGAAGTCGATGACCACGACCTTTTCACCACCCTGGGCAAGAGCGGCGCCAAGCGCAGCTGTGGAAGTGGTCTTGCCGACGCCACCTTTTCCGGATGTGACAACCACTACGCGGGCCGAGCTCTTTTCCGTCATTGTCGTGGACCTTTCGTTATCTAGTTCATCGCCGATATTTTGAGTGTCGAACCGTCGAGCCAAGCCTGAATCGGGCCGCGGCGCAGGCTGTCATCGATTTCGTCCGCAGTCTTGTAATAACCACCGATGGCCAAAAGCTCGGCCTCGAAGCGGTGGCAAAAAATCCGGGCGCGGGTGTTGTCGGCCGCGCCGGCCATGGCTTGGCCGCGCAACGCGCCATAGACGTGGATGGACCCGCCGGCGATGATCTCGGCTCCGGACGCGACCGAGCCGAGGACCGTGATATCGCCATCGGTAAAGACAATCGATTGTCCGGAGCGCACCGGATTCTCGATCAAGAGCGATGCCGGTCGGGGTGGCGCAGGAAGCGCGGCGGCGGCGGGTCCCGGCGACGGATCGGCTGGCGCTGCAGTGTTCGGACCGTGTCCGCTGCGAAGCTGTGGCGGCAGTTTTGCTGCCGCATCGGCAATCTCGACCCCCTCGATGCCGAGAACACGGATATTACGCTGTTGCAGACTGGCAATAAGCTCGGCGATGCCATCAGCGCCCAGTTGAACGGCCGACAGGTCGAGCGCGACCGGATAGCCAGAGAAAAAACCCTTGCGACGCTCAAGACAGACGTCAAGCTCGATGAGCCAATCCGCGATGGGCGTTCGTGGCGTCACCACGAACGCCATGTAGGTGCGCGCCCTAAAGGTTAACAGTTTGCGCTGGTCAAGAGCGCTTGACACCAGAGGGCCTCTCCTGATTCGCCGGATTCTGAATTGGTTAAAAATTTGCGGAAATTTGGTTAACAAATGGTTAACAACGCGCGCTTACACCTTGTGCATCAAACTATTTTTGGCTCCCAGGGCCGCCGCGCACCCCGAAAACGGCATGTTCTTCGATCAGCGCAATGTTAAGGGTTTATTAACCATAACGTTCTATCGCTTACCGGCATCTGGGCCTCGACCTCCCAGACTTTGAGCCAGACGAAGAAGCCTCGACCGCGCGGGCGGGCCGGGGCTTCTTTCATTTTGATGGCCGGATTGGTCGGCACCCAGATCGTAGACAATGACTATTTTCCTTGGCCACCGCGGGGCCGTCCGCATGCCAACCCCATTATCGTCCGTTACGTCCTTCGCTAAACTACGCCGTGTTTGCGTTTGTGTAGGAGTGCGTAGTCATGGGGTCAAAGCACGAATGCTTGGCAATGGCAGCGATCTACGAGCAACAGGCGGAAGTCGTTAAAGACGAAAAAGCGTTTTACCTGGCGCTCGCCGAGCACTGGCGAACGCTCGCCAAGGTAGCTGAGCTCAAGCAGTACATGAGCAATCTCACCGGTCAGCTGGCCTAGTCGCGGGCCGTTGAGTGGCCGGTTGTCATTGCCAACAACACTGCTGGGCTGGAATTCCTTCGGATCCCTGGCGCGATCAATTTGACATTTTGAGCCGCGCGCAGCGTCGACGCCGCGCGACGGGCACGGCTCGATCGCAAAAACGGGCCGTGATCGGCGCCGACGCGAAGAAGGCAATCCGTGTGACTTGCGCATTATCGCGACCGGCTATCCGCATCGGCTTGGTCTGCGGGCATTTTTGCGATCGGTCTCGTGCGCTTGCGCAAGCAACTTGTTGAAGATCACCGCGGCCGCATTCACAGCCAAGATGTAGCGCTCGAGGGCCGCAGCGAGCGCATCTCCCTGACGTTCTTCAACGCTGCGCTCGTCCGCCGCTGAGCTGGGCCCCGCGGGCCCATTTGCCTAGGTAGTGTTCGGCTCTCCTGGATCGACAGCGGCAGCGGGTTCTGGTTGGCGCGGCATCCCAGCAGCGGGGCTCGCGGTCGGCGATGGCTCGGCGGGCGGGCTTACGATGTCGGGCTGCCCGCCAGCGTCTCCACTATCGGCGCCGGCGGCGTCCGTTGGGCAGACGTCGCGGTGCCGCCGGTAGAGCCCACCGAGCCACCGCCGGCCGCCAGAGGCGGCATCGCACGATCTGCCTGTTCCGGCGGCATTGTGACGTCAGGCGGCAGAGATGATTGTTGTGCGATATAGCTCATAAAAGTTCTCCTTTTGTTCGAACCAGCGATAATCAGGGACGATCATCACGAAAATTTGAATGAGCCAGTGCGGTGATCGGTAGTGCGCGCGACTCGGAACTGAATAGCACCAGACGCCATCGCCAAATTGGATCGACATTTTCGGCGTCGCACCGGACACGAGCAACCGCTGCCGGCAGAGGTTTCCAGGTAAAGGAGGGCTTTCTATTTTTGGCGGAACGAACCCAAAAACATGATTTTATCGATGGTACAGCCCAGGGGGCCGACCCAACGGATTTGCCAAATGCAGCCAAGCCGCAGGCGCTAAGCCAGAGCCAGGGAGCGGCTATCCACTTTTGGCGGAACGAACCCAAATGAGCGGCGCATGTCGCTCAGGAGCCCGCAGCCGAGTCTTACGAAACAAAGCCAATTTTCCGCGTGGCCCGAACTTTCCTTTCGCTGCGAGGCCATTTTCTTGACGCTGCGGCGCCCCTCGGAAGCCTTTAGTCGGATTCAGGGTTAGGGCCGCCGATGGCCCGCCCAGCGGTCTGCCGGCACATCGTACTTTCCGACTTGCCCCGTCGCAATGGCGGGGCTCTTTTTGTCGAAAGTGGGAATAGCCTCAAAAGGTCAATCTAGTGACGGCCGTCACAGCTAAAGTGGCCGGCTCGTCCATGATGCAATTTGTGGACTGGTGGAGGCATCCCATGAAAACACTTCTGATCGGCATAGCCTTCGTGGTCGGAATGCTCCTCTCTACTCAAGCGTTCGCTGACAATGGCGGAAGGTGCCCAAATATGACTTGGAAGAACGGGCACTACGTCTGTGGCGATCTCGCAAACAATTCGTAGCGGGGCCGCGGCCAATCACAGATGGACGATATTAGGCGGTTCTTCCCGTGGGCTGCGCGGGAGACTTTCCAAGCTATCCTTAGCTCCGTCCGGCAGGCGGGCCTTTATCTTTATCGCGCTGTGGGCTGCAAGACTCCGGTTTGCCCGGAGACCTGTCCAATTTGTCCCCAATAGCGGGCTCGTAGCGTTACATCGCCATGCGCCACGCTCATTTGCACATTAGGTCCACCGGACGAGCGAAGCGCTTAGGGACGCTTTGATCGTATGCGGAAATCCGCTTCCAGGCTTCTGCCAAGGCGAGAAACGCTTCGAAGGTATCTTGCGTATCCGCCGCTTCCGCCCAAAGAATGCACTGTTTCGTCAACGCGAGGTAATCTGTCTCGGTCAAAGCCATGGCGAAATCCTCCAAGGCTCTCGCTCAAAACCTGAGTCGGCTTAATTTTATGTATATCGCCGTCAGACGAATGGAGCCTTCCACAAAGCAATAAAAACCATTCCGATTCGCCCGATCACCGAATGAACAGCTTTAGAACCAGCAAGCCTGTGGCTGCCGCACCTAAGGCAATCCAAAACAACCGCCAATTCCGCTGGACCGCTCGCTCTGACCCGCCGCGGATCGACCCACGAGCCGCCTTCCAGGCGTCCCGGACAAGCTCTCCGCGCGTTCTGCACTCAACCTCATCGCGATCCATGACCAAGTTTAAGCTGATTCGCCGCCGTTTGACCGTTGATTCGCGACCGGCGCACGATGTCTGAGCTGATGTCTGAGCTTATGGACGAAACAGCGACGTCGTCGCTTGGATGGGATCAAGCCGATGGCAGATGTTGGCACTGCGTCATTTCGATATGGAGCAGCTCGCCTAATCGATAGATTGCTCGTAACTGACGAGCTATCGGGCCAGCCCGTTCCTGCGCTAGCCACAAACACCGTTCTCCTTTTGCTTCCTTCCATTCATTCCACAAAAGCGAAGCCCGCATCCTGATACTGTCTGCCAATGCCCAAGCCCGCGTGTCGTCAATCCAGATGGCTAATTCAACCTGTTCCGCTGCTTCGGCGACAGCGCGCATCGCATCGCGAACACTAATCGATCGTGCTTCCAATAGCTGCGGCGTAACCAATACAAGGTTGCCCAGATTATCTTCCAGACTGGTGACCTCCCGCATCAAGACACCAAGAGCAGCAAAGCTATCCATCTGCTGTGCAGCTGCTTGCTGTACGGCGGACAATATCGGCATGGCTTTCGCCCCCTCAAAAAGAATTGCCGCGGTCATCAGATTTAGGTCGGCGAAATTGACGTTTTTGCCAAGGTTGACCTTCAATTCGACGCTTAATTGGTCGAAAGCCGAGGCAACAACTGTTTAAATTCAACTCGACTTGGCTCTATATCGGCGAGGCTTCGCCGCTGCGCACGATCGCCTGTTCAAGTCGCGAGACGGTGCCGGGCGCATTTGCGTCGGCCACTTTCGGCAGGTTAAGTGCTCTTAAGCTTTCACGTTTGGGTAGAATTTACATTTGCCGCGTATGATCCAGCCGCAGGTTCGCTGCTTTTAAAATTTGAGTATGCCTTTGCTGTCACAAAATCTGTTTTCCGATCTTGAAAAGGCGGTCGCAACTCGGTCAGCCGACATCCCCGACATGTTGCGGCGGGTAACCGACCTGTTCTTCTTGCATATAGGAAATTATTCCGCCGACCAGCTGGAGTTATACGATGGCGTTTTGCAAGTGCTTGTTGCTGCCGTCGAAGCTAGTGCTCGCGCGGAGCTTGCCCACCGCCTTGCGTCGGTTAACCAAGGACCCGCTCATACAATCCGCTCACTCGCACTTGATGATGCGATTGAGGTGGCAGAGCCAATCCTTGCTCAATCCAATGCGCTGGACGACGAAATTCTTACCCACTGCATAACAATTAAGGGCCAAGAACATCGTCTCGCGATCGCCACTCGTCAAAAGCTGAGCGAGACCGTCACAGATCAGTTGGTGACAAAAGGTGACATTGAAGTTCTGCGTACTCTGGTCAGCAATCCAGACGCGGCAATTTCTGATCTGGGCTTCGGCATACTTGTCAAGAGGAGCACGGACGACGATTGGCTATCAGAACGCGTCGCGAGAAGGATAGATATTCCGGAACACCACCTTCGCGACCTCATAGCGAAGGCGTCAGAAATCGTTCGGCAAAGATTGATCGCGGATGCCCCGGCGCTGAGGGAAATAATCGAAGACGTTTTGCCCATAAGTCTACCAACGACCGGAAACAAGACACCCGACTCGTGCAAGGATTACAGGACGGCGGAGCTCGTCGTTAGATCGCAGCCGCTTACGGAGGCGCGTGTCAATGAGTTTGCCAAAGCACAAAGACTGGAAGAAATCATTGTTTCAATTTCGCAGCTCTCGGGGCTTTCGGCCGCGGAAATCGACCGGCTGCTTATGCGCAGCTGGACAAGCCCGGTGGCCGTTATTCTCAAGGCAATTGGTTTCCACTTGACGACAGTGGATGCGATTTATCGTTCGCGCTTGTCTAATGGCCAGGCAATTCAAGGTGATCTCTCGCAAATAAAAGCCGAATTTATCGCGCTCCGTCGCCCTACGGCGGAGCGCATCATGCGTTTTTACGGTGCAAGGAAATCAGTCAAACCTTGAAGATGCTCGTCCGACGCTGCCTCAAATGGGTTATGAGGGTCGGTTTACGGAAGTCGTGCCCTGTGGCCGCTTTGCGCCCACCAACAACCAGGTTGCGGACATCCGGCAGGTCTGCGACTGCCCTTCGGCGCGGCAGTCCGGTCACTTGGTGGGGGTCGGCTTCTTGTATTTCGTGACAATCGGCGGCGCGCCCGGAAGTGGCGGCGACGCCTTGACCGCAGCCAAAGCTGGAGCGGGCGCGGGGTGAATCTGGTCAACGAGCCCGACAGAACACTTCTCGAACGGCCATTGACCGCCGCCGTAGCCGTCACAGTACCGCGTAACAATTGCCGCGTACCCCCCGGTTTGCTGAACGACGTAACCATCGCCGCAACCGTAAAATCCGCATTCACCAGCGAGCGCAGGCGTTAGACCATGCACCTCGTAGCAAAGCCATAGGACGGCGATGCGCCAGAACTTCGACCTGCACGACATCTTGGTTTTCCCTGATTCTGACGGGTTTCAAAATGCTACGTGCGTCGTCTTAAGCCTTCTTTAACCTCGATAGTCGCGGTTGAGGCATGCTCGAATGCCATGTCATCATCGCAGCTAGCAGACATCGCGCAATTTCCGGAGCGCCGCACTGGAATTGCCAAAGCTACTCGATCACCTGAGCGGCGGCAGCAAACAGGTCTGATGGGACGTCAGGGCCGAGCGCTGTCGCGGCGCTTAGATTGATCGCGGCTGTGAGTCGATCCGGACCAGACAAGCTCGGCAGCAGCGACCTACACGTCTACGTCAATCACTGGGCATGAGAATAAGGGCGCGGTGTTCACCGGACCAACACCCTTAAGGGACATCGGCCGCTGCTAAGGCGCTCTCACGCCCGTTGGTGCACAGGCGGAGCTCAGTTCAGGAATATCGTCGCCGAACTTGGGTCTCCCGCCGAACTCGGCGAAGCTCATTGCCGAGACGCGTTACCTCGCGGCTAACTTCGTCGACCGCATTGACAAGGTTCTCAATGCGGTCGAGCACCGAAGTGCCCTGCTTCGCTTTGCCCAGGTAGGTTTCAAATTTTGAAGTCGATTGCCACATGGATCCCGACCGCCGCAACGCGATCAGCATAGGCGGCGAACGTGAAACTTTTTCGAATATATTCTGTATAATTGGCCAATAGGCGGAAGCCAGCCCTTAAGCCAGCTGCAGGCGGCCGCCGTGCTAACCGCGCCTCACGGTCCTCAGTCCTGGCTCGGTACGCGACAATAGGGTGCCACCGGGTCGCCGGGCGGCAAGTGGGCCCCATGTTGTGGATGAGGTCCCCCGCACTCACGCCGAGGCTCATCAGGTCATAGTCGATTTCGCGCGACCCGGCCGTCTCATTGCAACGGTCCTTGCCGTCCGTGCGACAGCGGCTCGAACGGCAAACGGCGCTCGATATTGGGTGTGATTGATATAGGGCGCTTGGCTAATGGCTGCTTTCGGCAGCTCATCACTTTGGCGTGCGGCTGGCAAGAAGCGCGGCGATCTTTTGCAGAAGGCGCGGCAGCTCGACGGGCTTGGTGTCGTAGTCATCACATCCGGCCGCGATCGCCTTATCGCGATCGCCTGCCATCGCATGGGCCGATAGCGCGATCACGGGAATGTTCCGCGTGAGAGCTTGGGCCTTGAGCCGTCGGGTCGCCTCCCAACCGTCAATGATCGGCAGACTCAAATCCATGAGAATGAGAGCCGGCGCCTCGGTGCCCGCCATCGCGATCCCCTGCTCGCCGTCGCGCGCCGACACGACCTCGTAACCCCGCCGGGTCAGACGGCTGGACAGCATGAAGAGATTGTCCTCATTGTCCTCGACGTAGAGAATCTTCACCATGGTCAGCCATCCATCACGCTGAAGTCGGTAACGACCGCATAGCGCCCGACGAGGTCGCGAATCTGTCGCAGGAAATCCTCCTGGCCGGCGGCGGCCTTCTGCAGGATGTGCTCGACGCCGCCATTGAGGCGGCGGCGGTCCGCGAGAGTAAGGTCGGCCCCCGTCACCACGATAACTGGCGTCGCCGCAAACTTCGGATCCTTGCGGAACTCAGCAAGAAACTCGAAGCCGTCCATTTCCGGCATCATGAGATCGAGGAGAACGAGATTAGGGCGCTCGGCGGTCAATCGGTCGAGCGCCTCGCGGCCATTGGCCGACATACTCACCTCCCAGCCCTCGCCGATAAGCAGCCGCCGCAACATCTCGCGGGTGCTCACATCGTCCTCGACAACAAGCGCGCGCGGCGTCGCCACCGGAACCTTGAAGCGATCGAGCAGCTGGGCGAGCTGCGCGCGATCGACCGGCTTTGTCAAATATCCCGAGGCACCGAGGGTGAACCCTTTCTGCTTCTCGTCTGAGATAGTCATCATGATGACCGGTATACGATTCAGCTCGGGGTCCTGCTTGATTGCCTGAAGAACGCTCCAGCCGTCCATGTCTGGCATAAATACGTCAAGCGTGATCACTGATGGATGCAGCTCGCGGGCAAACTCAAGCCCTTCCCGGCCACCGCCGGCAGTGACGACGTCGAAGCCCTCGCGACTCAAAAAACGACGCATCAGGTTACGTACGGTGGCATCGTCGTCGATCACCAGGACGCGATTGGTGCGCGTGGCCACGTGCCCTGCCCGCGCCTCGGGTACCGTTGCGATCGCCGCCGTGTCCGGGATGCCGGGCCGGTCGGCAGGCAGGCGTACGCTGAAGGTTGTACCGCGCCCCGGCTCGCTCTTGACAGCAATCGCACCGCCCATCATGCGGCAGAGGCGGTCGCTAATCGCGAGGCCCAATCCAGTGCCGCCATATTTCCGGGTCGTTGAACTGTCCGCCTGACTGAATTCCTGAAATAGCTTGCCGAGCTGTTCATCTGTCATGCCGATGCCGGTGTCGGTGACGCGGATTGAAATCCAATCATCATCGCCCTCGCGGTGGCGATCGACCGCCAGCGATACGCTGCCATGGTCGGTGAACTTGCAAGCATTGCTCAGAAGATTAAGCATGATTTGCCGCAAACGCATCGGATCAGAGCGGATTGTGCCGATGTCAGATGGACATTCGACCACCAACTTGTTGCTATTCTTCGCCGCGAGTAACGCAGCCTCGCCGACGACGTCGTCCACCAGTGCCGCTAGAACGATCGGTTCGTAGTTCAACTCGAGCTTTCCCGCTTCGATCTTCGACAGATCGAGAATTTCGTTGATCAGTTGCAGGAGATGCTTGCCGGCGCGCAAGATTCGCTCGAGCGGCTCTAGCGCCTGCCGGTTGCTGGAGTCTTCGGCCTCCTCCATGAGCATTTCTGTTATGCCAATGACCGCATTCATCGGCGTGCGCAGTTCATGGCTCATATTGGCGAGGAACCGACTCTTGGCGACGGTCGCCTCGGTCGCGGCATCGCGTGCCTCGGCCAACCGATCGACCAGTTCCCCAAGCTGCAATTCGCGATCCTTAAGCTCGGTAATGTCGGTGAACACGCCGACGACTCCAGCATCCGCTGTCCGCCGCTCGCTGATCTTCAGCCACACGCCGCCGCTGCGCTGCTGTTCGAAAGCAGCCGTGGGATTGCGGTGACGCTCGAGTCGCTGCGCGACCCAGGTTTCAATGTCCTGCGCAGCCGCCGGAATTAGCCCGGTCGCAGCGACCGCGCGCAAGATGGTCTCATATGGCGTTCCGGCCTGGATTGGGATTGCCAGGTCGGCATACATCTCCTTGAAGCGTCGGTTGCAGATCACCAACCGATCATCGGCGTCGTAGAGCGCAAATCCCTCGGAAATGGCTTCGATCGCTTCGCCGAGCTGCGTCTGGGCTCGCCTTGCCTCAGCCTCGGCCTGTTGGCGCTGCTGTTCAAGCCGGCGACGCTCGATAAGGCTGTCGCGAAGCATCGTCAGCGCTCGCGTCATGCCGCCAATCTCGTCGTGACCCGCCCTGGGGATCGCGACATCGAGCTGCCCCTGCGTTATGGCGGTCATGCTGAGTTCGAGCCGACGCAGCGGAGCATTGATTGACCGGACCACAAGTGCCGTGACGATGACTGCAAGAGCCAGCGCGATAATTCCACCGCCGATCGACAGATCGACCGCCCGTCTGGCGCCTAATGTTGCCGCGTCACGGCGCGATAGTGCCAGTTGCTCAACCCGATTGACGATCTCTTCGACTTCATTATTGACATTGACGATGTGCGACTGAGCCTGTGCCATGAGGGCACTGCCGCCCGCGCTGTCATCATTCGAGTAGTATGCCTCTGACGCCTTTTGTGTTAACTCCCACAAGGTCGTGAGGTCGCGCTCGATGGCGGCGACGCCCTGCGGATCGACTTGTGCAATGGCCCTAAGGTCTGTGGCGAGTTGGGATTTAGCCACATCGGCATTGCGCAGCGAGCTATCCGCCACCGTCGTTGCAAAATCGCCGATCCAATATTTTAAATCGCTAAAATGCTGATTGGCATTGTTTGCGCTCCTAACTACGGTAACAAACTGCGCTTCGGCAGAGAGGGCTTCGGAATCACGCACCAGCTCCCGCGTCAAGAGCGCCACCGCCGCCGCGAGGATCGATAGCAGCAGAATGGCAAGAAATATCAGTCGCGCACGGATCGAGAAATACGACATCAAACGTCTTCCTAAAACGTCTTCTTCCTAGCGCAAATGCCGCCTGATCGCGACGCCGCATGGCGCAACGCGCATTATGTCATTGTCTATACGCGATCAACAAGCGCCCGCGCTACCGAAACCCCCTCATGGGCGCGGCCGCTCGCCGCGAAGCAGGTAGGTCTCCATCTGCCCCTTGCCCTTGATCTCGATGGCGCCGCGCGGCACCAGAACGAAACCCTCGGCAAGGCGCAAAAAGCTGGCGTGGGACACCTGGATCTCATTAGGAATGCCATGCGATTCCATCGCGCTTGCGGTGTTGACGGCGTCGCCCCAGACGTCATAGGCGAATTTGTGGATGCCGATGACACCCGCGACGGTATTGCCAGTGTGAACGCCGATGCGGATCTTGAGGTCCTCGCCATGACGCTGCGCCACTTCGCCGACAACTTTGCGCATGGCAAGCGCCAGGCGGGCGACCGCATGGGCATGATCGTCGCGCGGCTCGGGCAGTCCGGCCACGGCCATGTAGGCATCGCCAATGGTCTTGATCTTCTCGATGCCGTACTCGAGCGCTAGACGGTCGACCGCCGAGAAGATCGCGTTGAGCAACGCCGCCACATCACTTGCCGAGCGGCGCGTCGACATACGCGTGAACCCCACGATGTCGCTGAAGAGGATGGTCACGTCGTTGAAGCGGTCGGCGATCGGCGTCTCACCGCGATGCATCCGCGCTATGATCGGCTTGGGTAAGATATGGAGAAGAAGAGCCTCTGACCTTTCCTTCTCGGCCCGGAGCTCGGCGATAGCCGCCTGCTCGCGCTCGCGCAGGCGAGTTTTCTCGAGCGATGCACCGATGCGTGCCCGCAGCAGAACCGGATTAAAAGGCTTCGAGAGATAATCCTCCGCACCCGCCTCGATGCAACGCACGATGCTGTCGATTTCGTCAAGCGCTGAGATGACGATCACCGGAATGTGCTGAAAGCGGGTGTCCGCTTTGAGTTGCGTCAATACTTCGTAGCCATTCATGTCCGGCATCATCATGTCGAGGAGGATGAGATCGAACGTCTCTCCCGCAATGCGTTCGAGTGCGGATCGGCCGCTTACCGCCTCGACGATGTGGTGGCCTTCGCGCGCCAAACGTCGCGACAGCAGCTCGCGCGTCGCCTCCGTATCATCGACGATCAGGATTCGGCTCGACCCGGCCTCGCCAGATGCGGCCCGCGACAGAGGCTGGACCGATTTGAGGACCGCGCTTACGGCCACAGGCTCGGAATTGGCGCCGGTCTTCCCCGGCAGCGATGTTCCGGTGAAATCGACCAGTGCATCGATCTGCGCCAGCAGGCGTGCCCCCGCTTCGAGCAACTTCTCGAGATCGTGGGTCAGCTCCTCGTTTTTTGCATCTTGCGCGTCCTCGAGGAGCATCTCGCCGAAGCCCTTAATGGCGCTCATCGGCGTCCTAAGGTCATGGCGCAAATTCCGCCGAAAATCGCCGAAATCCTGATGAATATGCGCCGAATCGAGCAGCCCAGAGACCAGCTCCTTGAGCTTCAATCCGGCCTGATGGAGGCGGCGCAAGTCACCGAGAAGAGAATGGTGCCCCTGCTGCTCAGCGTCCTCAAGCATTATCTCGGCATAACCCAGAATGGCGCCTACCGGGGCCTCAAATTCCTGGCGCACGTATGCGAGCAGCGTCCGGTGGAGTCGGTCGTCTTCGGTGCTTGAGGGCTTCAGTTCCGCCATGGTCTCTCGATTTTGCCGGTGCCAGTGCACTTGATGGTTACGCCTCTCCCAAAAATAGACCGTCGTTGCTCGCGACTTCTCCGGTGCACGGGATCTCAGTTTGTAACTCCTCCACACGGATTGCCATTTCCTGGCCTCGCATGGACATGACTTCTCCTTGACCGCGCCATGATGCACCGCTTCGTTTGACCCCGCAATGGACTGCGGGGAGTTGGGTAACTGGGGGTATCCCGATGGCTGAACACGATGATGAGCGCGAGATAGCCGTAGAATGCATACAACGGGCGAATGGCACAGAGGATGAGGGTGGTAGGCGAGCTTGGTCCACGCTGGCCGATGCTTATCTGCTGCTGGCCAAGTTGCGGGAAGCCGAATGCAAGCTCGGGCAAATGGCACGTCGAACAAACTAGGTCGACCGACGGACATCCGTGGTCGACTACAAATCCAGGGACCGCTCTGGATTGCTCAAGGTAAGCGAGCCGATTGGTGTGATCTTCAGTGACAGCTCAAGAATCCCAAACGGCAGTGGATCAGATCGGTAAACCTTGGCACTTGCGGTCGACCCTGCAAATCACTTTTGGTTCGGCTGCGCCATGGGCCTGCGCAACACCTATGGGACATTTCTCGACTGCCTCCTCTCTTTAATGCCAAGCCCTAAATCGGTGACTACCTCGACTATGTGAATGGCTGCATCGAGATTGGCTAGCTCAATCGCTGCGAGGGCGGGTCGTAATCGCGCAATGCCTCCCCGAGGGCCGCGCGTGCGCATTGGTAGAGGGCCCGCTTCGCTTCATCAGTTTTTCCAGGCAAACGAGTAAAAAGGCGCTGGTTAGAACAGAATAATAGTCAGCCATTAATGGCCGTTGCAAAACAGGATCATCCTGCTGGAAATTTTGTGAGGGCTGATATGGCAACAATGCGGATGCAACACGCAGCACCGGGATCGAACCCTCGCGTGAGGACTGAATCGCGCTGAATGACCCTGAAGCATTTGTCGCGGCCTCCGACTACCACGTCAGGGATTCGCACAAACCCAAGACAGATCAGGCCAATTCTTATCGTCAGCTGTCGGTCGATCGACGGCCGGTCTCCCGTCCCCGGCCGTAAACGTCGCTCGGACAGCGCCTTATCGGCAATGATGACGAAAAAACGCCGGCCGCACTCAAAGCCAGTTGGCTTGCGGGCGAGCGTTTGCTACCGTGTGTTATGGGGAGGGTCTAGGAAAAATTGTCGGGGGTGCCAGGGAGGGTAATCATGGCACTGCATACCGCAAGCACAGCCACGCGTACTCGATTGGTCACCAACCGCAGGAACCACTGTCCGCAGTGCAACGCAGTCTTGATCGCGGCTGATTGGTCCGAATATATCGATGATTGTTGCGTGCGTCACAGCTGGTCATGCGATGACTGTGGTTATGAGTTCGAGACCACGGTTTATGCTTCGTCGCTTAAATAGACCAGCTCGGGAAAACGACCGGCCTCGACGGTCGGCCATGAGACATTGCCACAGCGGTCGGTCGATTTTGCTAAACCGAATGGGTTTGACGACCGGATTTTAGTGGTGGAAAAGGCAATAGCCGGACCCCGCGGCCCGGCTGATCTCCCCTCATCACCACTGGACTGGCGGCTTGGCCGCAGGAAGCGAAAGGCAACCGCGATCGCAGGCTGAATGTACAAATTTGATTTTCAATTGTCTCAGATTCCTCGTATCGTTTGTAAGTAGGGTAAAACGTTTGTGGCCTAGAAAATCCTTCTTCCGACTCAGGGAGAAACGGCCATGGTGGTTCCCAAAGTTGAGCCTTTGTTCGAACTAAGGCCGCTGGCAATACCAAAAGTACGCACCGAAGCGAGCCACGTCGTGGTGAGGTTCGAAGTGCATAGCGTCAGAAACCAATTGGACGCCCGGGACCTGGAGATATCCCTGTCAGGCGAATACGCCGGTGTGTTGGGCTGGGAACTGATTGAGAATGCGAGAAGGAGGATCTAGGCAACAGACGTTGTTCACGACTCAGTTATGACGAGAATGGGTGAATAGGTGTGCGTTTCAGTACCAGGGCGCTGCCGGCGCCTTAGCCGCACCTCGTCATCGGTGCCGGCGCGTTAGCCTGCTGGATCTACGCCGGAGGAGCGCAAACTGTCGCGACCCCAACTAACAGAGGATAGCCCTTCTATTACAAGGTCGTCTTCGTTTGTTCGCGCGACAATCGTAGCGCGCGAAGCCGCTGCATGTTTTTGATAGCCGCGGCGTGACGCTGTTCCTCGAGTTTCAACGCATCACTGATTTCTCGTTCGCGTCGTTGTTGACGTTCAAAAACCGTCTCAGCGACGGTTCGCGGGTCCTGGTCAGTCATGGTTCAGCCTGCATCGTGATTAGGGATTTTCGAGTCAAATGCGGGGAAGCTAACGTTAACGCACGTAGGTCCGAAAGGTTTCTTAATAGAAGGCGAGCCCCGAGCGATGGAGACGTCGCCCGGGGCTCTTGAGGCAGCGATTTTGGGGATTGCCGAATGTTCAGCTGCCCCCGCGCTGATAGAGCAACGATCACAAACTAAAGCTACTGGATCACGGAATTAACGTTACAGTGAGCTTTCCCTCGTCAGGGTGAGAGACGTCACCTGAACCAAACAACGCGTGCAACCTGGTGCTCAGCTGTTTCTCGGCTCGAATCATGGCGTTATCGGAAGGGGGCGCCATGGCCTTCCTCGGTGGTCCACCGGTCGCAGCCGCAACAGCGGTGGCGACCGTTCGACGTGATGGCGAGCGGCCGTTGCCAGTGACGCGGGTCAGCCAATTATTCGAATCATCCGCAATCTGAGACAGAGGTGACGGTGCGCGCGACGCCACCCCGGCGCAAACTATGACCGATCCACAGTCACTAAAGGGCAATCCCGATGATGATGGTGATGACGATCGCCGCGGCATCAGGTTCTGAGACCGATTTGGCCAGATTTCGCGACCGATCCCCGGAATTCCGAACGCCGCGCCGACTGATCGGGCGCAACAGAGCCTGGCACGTCGACGGTATCCGCCCCGGCGCTCAATCGAACGCCATCTGCTGATCGGCGAAACTGTATGGGTGAGGCAGCGATGGACTATGAGAACGCTAGGCGTTGGGCCTATGCGGAGCGACAATCAGCTTAATACCGCCTGAGAAATTCAGGGATGCAGTTCAGGTCGTCAGTCATCCACGACGGATCAGTATTACCGACTTCCGTTTGCGTCGTAGAACCACTCGACGGCCGCGTCTGGTTCGACCGCCGGGGAGGATCAACGGTGAGAGCACCCGGATCGTGATCGGAAAAGACGCAACGCCCATGCGCGGTCGAGATCATGGTGTGTCCGCTTTCCTATAGTGCGACCAAATCAAGACTTTCAGCCGCAGGTGGAACATTCAGGATGGCCCCGCAGGGGACGCATTCGAAGGTGTATAGCGGATCGTGGGCCCCGTAGTTCGGGCTCGTTCGGCGAAATTGCATCGGCGTGCCGCAGAACGGGCAGTGCGGGTGCGGAGCATCGAGATCCATGACCTCGGCTGATAGGCCAAATATGGTTAACGAAAGATTAACTCAGGGCAAATGCCGCTGCAGATCACAAGGTCGGGGCGGATCACAGCGCAAATGCGGCGACCATAAAGACCACCACGCCCGCGAGAACGCCGAACGCGAATAGCCCGATCAGTTCCTCGCTGTCCATCGGTCGATGATAAACTGAGTCGTCGCACGATGAAACGCGCGGCAGTTTCCTCGATCGATCAAGGCGCCAGGAAGCGGCGTACGGGCCTTTCTTGATCCGTTGCCCATCTAGCGGCGGCTCAACCGACTTCTTGTGCGCAACCGCGCCGGTGCCTTGACGGGCGCCGCAAGCTCTATAGAGGCTTACAGTACTGGCCGGGGGAATTCGGTCGATGCCAGAATCCAAAATCTCAAATTTCGATTGCTCTCACTGCGGGCAAAATACAAGCGTGTGCGCACGCGGACGCCCTCGCACGCTATTTTACCGACCTGCGAATTCGGCGAGGAGCGTAACCAGGAGATCTGTTGCCTGGTATGTATGACGCCGCTGCCTACCAAAGACGGCAAGTCTCTATTGAAATACATTTTGGTCGAGCATCCAAAGAACAAAGCAGATCAAGTTGCTGATAAAAAACATCCACGAGTCCCACCCAGGGCGATTGGCATTGATCGTTCCTAAATGTCCAAGCGCCGACGGCCAGGCACGCGCTTACGCAAGCAAGAAAACCAATCCGGCAGACGGCCGTTTGCGGAACCAGGCAACTCCGCGTAGTCCGAACGCCAGCACAAGCGCATGACTCGATCATCACGCCTGCGAGACTCGATCATCGCGCCCTACATCGTTAACCATAACCAGCAGATCAGGGTACGGCCAAGATTTGGACTCCGGCATTTGCACTATAATTGGCCAACGACACGGTGCGGCGGTCCGCCCGATGGCTGTGGAGTGGTGCCATGAGTAATCAAGCTCTAGACACGCCAGAACCAGTGATTCCCTTCGCTCCTAAGCGGAAAAAGGAAGCTTCTGACCTCGCCGACCCACTGGACACGGCCGAGCAGGACCTCGTGGGCGTGATTCAACGGGCTGCCGGAATTGCCGAGGCCAAGAGCCAGCAGCTGCGCGACGCCACCGCCAAGCTGAGCGCCACCGAGGATCGAATTAAGGAACTCGAGGAGGACGTCAGGCACTATCAGACTCGGGCCAGTCGCGCCGAGAAATGCCTCCTGCAAATTTCGGTGGAGATCCGGCAAGGTTTCTTTGATGCCGATGACAGTCGCGAGCAGCCGGCAACGCTTCAGACCATTGCCCGCGCGCTTGGACAAAAAGATTAGGCGCGCGGCCTTCTGGCCAGATCATCTTCGGCTGCCACACTAATGATCTTGTGGTGTATCGAGACCGTGAGTCGATCACGGCGAGAGCCAGTTGCAGGTGGTCCACAGTCGAGGTGCCCTTACGAAGCCGCGCTTCCTCAAAGGGGTGGGCACGGATAAGGGCTCGGCATGCTTGCACCGCCTTATCCTTCATCCCTTTGTTGCGTCCACATCCCGAAAACGTTGCGTTCAGCATCCCGAAGTCGTTTTTCATATTTCGGAAGATGGCGCGCGCCAAATTACCTTCGACGCGAGACGGGCTCGCGTTGTACTGCCGAAGCAACTTGGAGAATGTAATTCACTGTTTGGGTTTGTAACGACAGATTTCTATCGATGCTGAGATGGTCGATGCTCGCGTCACTGCTGAAATCGACATTGGAAACCTGGCCGCTCGATCCGATCGCCGGCGTAATCATGAAATGTTTGGTGTAATTGATCGCGTTGGCGACGTTTGCCGGAATTTGGTGAGATTCGGTGCCGTCGAACAGAACCAGCAGCGCGATCGGAATATTGTATCGCGCCACCGCGTCAGCGACCTCGACGATGGCGTCGGCACCAAGCGAATGACCAACCAGGATAATCGGACCATGATCCCCGCTGGTGTAGGCCGTTACGATCTGGCTAGCGATAACGTCGGCGTCGGCATGGTTCGTGACGGTCGCCGAAATTCCGTCGGCCTCTAGCTTGGCAGCGAGGTCATCCATGCCGAGCGAGAAGACGTTGAGAAAGCCGCGCAGCAAATAAACTTTCGCTGGACCCTCCGCTTGAGGATACTTGTGCAGCGCGGAGCGCCGCCCGGGGGCTGCGTTATTTTGCACATAGTGCGGCGCGCCTCGACCGGCGATACTTCCGTTGGAGGAAGCTAACCCAAGCGAGGCTGCCGTTGCTCCCGTCAAGGAAGCAGTCACGATCCACGCGCCGGCAAGAAAAGATGCAATTCCCCGCATTCCCAATTCCAACGCTCTCGCCGGCCGGACCAACACCCAAGTAGCGGTGGGAACTTTGCGTTGCGACTCGGACCACCCGCATGGGTAAAGTGCGGAAGTTGCTCGTTGTGGTCAATTACCACCCCGGATCGGTTGGCTAGGCTCCCATTCCGCCGCCGCAATCCGTCAAAAACTCTTGCAGAATCCGTGACTTCCGGCGAAGGCTGCCGACGAAAGCCGCAGAGATGTCCACTTGCCCGCCTCATAAATGCCTGCAATTGTCCGCCAAATCAGCAAAGCGAGTGCCGGGGGACAATCCCGTACCTGCAACGAGGGGCCACGCTGGCGAGCGGTGGCACTGGGCGACGGGGGTAGGAAGTGAAGAAACTCGCATTCATTGTGGCCTTATGCGGCTCGCTCAGCTGCTCTCCGGTTTATGCCAAAACATTCGTTGGCGTATTGTATCCCCTGTTCGGACCTCCGGCGGCGCTTGGACTCGTTGAGCTAGTTCAAGAGCTAAAAACGATGCCGGATGTCGAAGTGGGTAGCTATCTGCATCAGTCGTGGCCATCCCTGGTCGAGGACATCAATCGTCAACCGCCAGGAACCCACATTGTCGTGATCGGCTACAGCTTGGGGGCAAATAATTCGATCCTGGTGGCCAATCAGGCGAAATCGGTGGATTTGATTATTGCGCTGCAGCCGTCGATGATGACTTCGACTCCGCCTCTCAACAAGAAAGTCGGGCGGGTGATCGAGATCTATAATCCCAATCGATGGATGACTTTTGGCGGGATGGGATCGCAGAAATTAGTTGGCGACAATATCGAGTACATCGAAAACAATGACTCCCATCCCGGGGCCCAGTTCGATCCCCAATTCCGCGATCTAGTAAAAGCCGAAGTGACCAAATTCAGCGATGAAGATCGCCTCGAAACCGCGCAAGCCGAGACCGCAAAACCGGTGAGGCTCGCAGGGCTGCGGCCAGATCGGATGCAACATCAGCAGGGAGAACCGGCGGCAAAAGAACATCCTCAAATCGGCCACGCCGAGATGTCGAAGTTACCGATACCTTCCAAGCCTGAACCCATTGCGCCGGCGGCGCAACCGCAACTGCAGCAAACCGAGGCATTAGCTTTTGCGGCGGTCTCGAATTCCGTTCAGTCCGGAGACTTATTTGTTCAGCGACAATTAACGCTACGCGACATGAAAGATTACGTCGAACGAACCTACCATCGTTCAGCTCCGGCGGCATTGGTAACAGCAACCTACCGGTAGCCGTTAATCGCCGTGCCTCTCGGCGGTAGCACTGTCGACAAGGTCGCACGAGACGAAGAAGGGTCGACAGCTTGAGCCCCCGGAATTGCTCAAAGACGACTTGGGTAAGTCCGATTAATGTTGATCGATGTCTAACCCGTCGCCAGCGGATACGACTCATTGACCTTCGCGAGCAGCCGTTCGCGGCAATAACTCTGCTTTAATATCGTGCCCATCACGATACCCGCTCACGTGGGAGATGATAATGACAAAGCAGATCTGCGCGCACTGGTTCTTACAGCGGAAAGCGGACGAAATCGTCAAGCGATTGGTGCCCGATGGCGTCATCACTCCTGAGGTTCGCCTCAAGGGCAATCAAACCGTTTCGGGCGAGGATTTTCCAGCTGTCAGCAAAGCCGCATGGGAGGTCCGCTTTAACCTAGCAGATTCTGCTAACGTTGATGCAATCGTACCAATCCTTAACCAGGCGATGCTGCAATTGCACAGGCGCTACGATCTTGATCTATCCACCTCGACTTACGTGACGGTCGCGGAACCGAAGCACCGGCCAGTGGGGCCTAAAAACCCTGTCGAGCCTATGCTGCCTAAATGGCCGAGCGTGGCTGCAGGATCACCCAAGCGCATCAATGGATCGGCCAGAATTACCCCAGCGAAAGCGTGCCGGTCGCGTTTTAAGCACGCTCGATCGCCCTCGCGACAGCGACAGCCTTCCACAACAGCCTTGATGTTTGCAGCGTTCGATGCCCCAGCGGCTTGGATGCGATTTGGCTTTCACCGTCATCGTCCAATCGTCAGCGCGGCGATCTAGCCCTACGTGACGGCCGCGCCGGTTGCGGTGAATTGAACGCGATTATTCCAACCGAAAACCCGCACTTTCAATCGGGCGCTCGCATAGTCGGGCGGAAGCGCCGCAAGTGGGCGGTCAAACGGCATCGCATTCCCGAAAGAATCTCTCAAATCCGACAAACCACATCCTAACAATCGTAATTGCTGGTCTGATCAGAAGACAACGGCCATTTAACATGTCGGAAGCGGAATTACTGAGAGCAGGTGCGAAGTGCTACCGCGAGTGGGCCGCGTTGGCCCGCAAAAACGCTGATCCGAGCGTCGCGGAGTACCTGACTGCATTGGCCACGGAGTGTTGCGACGATGCTGCAGCATTAGAGGCTGCGGGAGTCCGCCAATCAACGGTTTCAGCGCCAAAGTCTGGTCGGTTAAGTTAGAAGAGCAGCCATCACCCTATTTTTGCTAGCCGGACGATCTGAGTTGAGTTTGCACTGTTTCCCGGGATGCCAGCTGAATCAAACAATAAAATGTGTAATTGGACGCCCCCGGGTTCGGTGCGATTCAGAGGTTTATCGGAAGCGGCGCCGCGGCCTTAGTCGGCGCAACCCCTGGCGCAGCATGCGGAGGTCGTGGCCGTGGCAGTGGTGGCAATGGTTCGACGCGATGGTGAGCACCAGTATGGGTGATGTGGGTCAACCAATTATTCAAGTCATCTGCGATCTGGGACAGAGGTGACGGTGCGTGAGGTGACGAGGCCTGTGCTTGTCCTGGTACAACGGCCGAGATTAAAAAGCCCAGCAGCGACGCCGCAGCCCTTGATACACGTGCCTGCACAACATTCACGTCCCATTGTGGCTGAGATTCACGTCCCATTGTCGCTCAGAGAGACATAACGAATGTTTGCGGCAGATCGGTCGATAATTCGGTAAAATTTTAGGTGATTGCCGCGTAAGCCCCATCGGCAACATCGGAGTAGGCTGGTGACCCCAAGCCGCGAGGCCGTGGGCCCGAATGCTGAGACTTTTCAGCAGCATCAATCCCCATGGTGAGGCCAGCGACATCCTGTGCACAACCACGCAAGTGCCTTGACGGCCGCCGCGAGCCTTGTAGAGGCTGCTATTGGCCGAGAAAAGGGTCGGTCGATGCCAGAGCCTCAAATCTCAAATTTCGATTGCCCTCAATGCGGGGCAAAATATAAGCGGGTGCGCACACGTACGCGCTCGCACAATATTTTGCCGGTTTGCGAGTTCGGCGAAGGGCACAACCACGAGACGTATTGCCTGGTGTGTTCGAAGCCGCTGCCAACCGAAGACAGCAACTTCTTATTGAAATACCTGTTGATCGAGCGTCCAAAAAACCAAGCGCATCAGATCGGTCGCAAGTGAGAATTAGCCGTGGGCGCGCAACGCTGGTTATCCGCACGGTACCGATTTCGTTGCGGAAGTTTGTTGCAAGCTTTTTTGGCCGGTGATTCCGTTGCTGTGATGTGATCGCGACGGGAGCGGGCCATGATGGGGCGGCTCAATCACGATGGCGCGGCTTACCGCCGCTGCATCAAGCTCATCAGCGCCGGATCGACGTTGCGAAAGATGTCGCTGTTGCGGAACCGCTCATCACGCGCCCGAAAAAATGCCAAGTGATCCGGGATCTTGTCCTCAATCGACGATGCACGCTCCCACCACACGCTCGAATACGATCAGAACCGTGCCAATTGTTGGTCCGAGATGATTTTTTCGATCCAATCATGCTCAGAGGCAACCTTGGCAAAGACCTCAAGCGATGCGCATGTCGAACGCCCATCGAGGGGGCCGCTGTCGATGCCCCACACGATAATTCGGCCGTCGCGTTCGGTATAGCCAGGGCCGCCAGAGTCCCCGTCGCACACGGCGCCTGGCGCAGCAGTTTGCACGGCTACCGCCGACGGTGAATAGTCCCGATCGCTCATTTTGACGGCAAGCTTGCGCAGCGGTTCATTTCTGATCCTGATTTTGCGACCGCCGTAGCCGGCCATCCAGCTCATCGTGCCATTTTTTGGCGTGGCGGCCTGATCGGCAATCGCTGCGACGGGACCCGCCACATCGGTCGCGATCCTGAGGATAGCCAAATCATGTTCATCCTTCGCGGTGACGCGGTTTACGTTCGGCACGAAATGACCGGTGATCTTATATGGCCGCGCTGTCGAAAAGAACACGCGCGTGGTGCTGTCGATCCGGCAATGCCGTGCGGTCAAAATAAATTGCGGCGCTATGCTCACGCCCGTGCAGTCATCATCGTAGCTGTAGATGCTGACGGTTAGCGATCTGATCGGATCAGCAGGCGCAACCTTTTGTCCGTTTGAAACAGCGAGCGCTGCTTGAGCAATGCTCAATACGGCCACAATATGAAGGCCACTTACGAGAAGTAATCTCACAAGTCCCTCAAGACGTTCGCCACACCACACAGCCGAGAGCGAAATGATAGGCTCCTATCCTGGTGCAGCTTTCAAAGGCAGGCCAGTTTTTCTTCGTAATTCTAATCAATGGAACGGTCCGTCGGCAATATAAAGTCGGCAGGCGCCATTGTTATGAAACAAAGCCAATTGCAGCCATTACCCGGAAATCTGAAGGCAATATAGCAAGGGGTGCCCCCCCCCGCTGCACGGAATGGGCAAGCCATAGCCACACGACATCGGTGATACTCCGCAACTAACCAGGTGCTGCCCTACATAAGCCGTAGCAGCAGGCGTAGACGGCAGTGCCATTGCCGCTTATCATACTGCTACTGATTCTCGTTGAGTCCCTTGGCGTATGACCCCGGGGATGCAAATTGAGCCTCTATCTCTTTACCGTAATCGAACTCACTGTTGCGTTCCTCACGACATTGGTAATGGCAAGCTGGCTGATCGTTCGCGAGCGCCGGGCGAGGCGGGCGCGTGAGAACTTCGAAAGGCTAGTTCTCCTGGAAAATCAAACCCTGGTCGACGAGTTGGTCACCATTCGCGACGAGCTCACAGCGGTTTCTTTCACGGCTGACTCCGCTAAGCAATCAGTTGCAAGAGTTGGCCGTGCGATGGCGGACGGCCTAATGGAAATCGACTCCCGCATCGAAAAATTGAATGGTCGGATGCAGGAGGTAAACCGCCTAAACGATGACGGTCATCAGGCGAAACTCAGAGCAAGCGAAATTGCGAACATCCGATCGACGATGGACAGACTGGCCAACATCCAGAAAATCACCGAAGAGCGGTTGGCGGATGAAATTCGATTTAATCTCGATCGCGCCAGACTGATCGATGCGTCGCTGAAAGGATTTGGCAGTTCAATGGTAGGGCTTTCTGAGCGTTTAGATGAATTGCTGCGTGACTTGAAGTTGGCGGACTCGGGAACTTTTTCGACGGACTCGCTCGCATCGCATCCCAATCATCCAGATCTTGCCCGAGCGGAGCCGCAAATGGCCGAAGAAGATAATCATCATGGTGGTCCGCCGGAGCTGCCTTTAGAGCGCAATGACTTGCCATCCGCCGTCCCCCCGAGTGACCGGGCCGCATAGTTCATTGAGCCGCCTGACTGCAGGCCGACCTGAACCGCCCTAAAATGCAAATACGGCGATAGGCGTAACCGCTGCCCGCAGCGCATGCACATCGCCCTGGTGCGCCTCTGCACGCGCCAGTTCCAAGCTACTGTCGTTCCGCCTGGGCCGTGCTAGGATAGCGTCGGAACCGGCCTTAGGTGTGCCGAGGAGAGGGTGCCGCACGGAGATGGTGTGATGCTTAAGCTAATTCACGGATGTGCCGCCGCGGCGATCGTCGTCCCGTTTCCAACGCCGCCATCGCGCAGGACTCCGGCGTCCAGCCCGTGACGCCACAAGGTCCGGCCGCTTCGTCGCCCTCCACTACCGTTCCGTATCTTGGTCCGGGAGTGTATTCAAACTACGGTAATCAGACCTATGACCCCCCTGGGATCGAATCTGGCTTGGGTAATGGCACGACGATCCTCGGCTCGATCAGCACTTATTCCACCTAGGGCAATCAGACCTATGGATCGGATGTTAGTTTGAGCTACTCCAATCAGAATAGAACATACCAGAATAACGGGACCGTTTCCGAGACTCACGGCAATCAGACTTACGTTTACCGGCCCGGTGTCCCGACAGTAGTTTGCTCCACCTATGGTGCGCAGCAAATCTGCGCTAGGAGGCCGTTGCTCGCTGTCTGTTCAAAAAATTTCTGAACGATGGCCGCGGTGGAATCTTCAGTATAATCGCGTGTCTCTATGCCGCAAACATCCTCACGCTTTCGAAAGGCGCCCCCCGCAACATGAATTGGTTTTTTATGCACTATCGGGCTGCCGCCCGCATGCTATCTTGGATTGGAATTATTGTCATAATTGTCTTGTCGGTCGTGCCGGCTAACGAACGTCCCGTTACCGGCGTTGGACATCTATCTGAGCATACTGCTGCCTTTGCGCCTGTGGCTGGGGCATTTGCCATCGGTTATCACTTGTTCTCGCTGGCGCGGCTCTTGTTGTTGGCGCTGCTGTTTTGTGGCGCAATTGAATTGCTTCAAGTGCCGCTGCCGACAAGGCATGCCAGAGTGAGTGATTTCGTCATTGACCTTGTTGCCTCATGGTTGGCAATGGCACTGGTGTTTGTTGGTCAGACGCTTTTCACTAAATTCTCCGCGTAAGAACATAGCTGCGTTCGGTGACTGCAGTTTGCGACGTCGGTTCGCAGCGTGCATTCACTGGCCGGGCTTTTAGAATACCATGAGCATGGCGATTACGGGATTTTCTGGTCTTGCATTCGCGCGGTCGGCCCGCACAGGATAAAATGAAGCTTGGCAAGCGTGAGCGCGCCCGCGATTTGGCCTATTGAGCTGCGGCCGACGACCTTTTCACTCGCTCCGTATTGTCGCTGCTGCAGCCAGGCACCGCCCCGTAGTCAGCACCATCGCGGTGGCGCATGCCTTTACACCAGCTGGGGAAGCTTCGGCTCTGCCGCCGCGGTGTCAACGCATCAGGCGCACTTTTGAGCCCGCGACGATATCCGTGCGGCTCGCCGCGGCAGTAACCAAATGCACCGGTCCGCAGAGGTTGGTATTGGGATGGCGCAGCCCCCTACACCAGCTGGGGAAGCTCCGGCCGCTCCATCGCCCGGCCGATGGAGCGCTCGCGCGTTGCAGCAACGCTACGAGATCGCGACAATTGCTTGGGTCGCGCGCTGCTTTCCTCCGCTCCCATGGCGGCGGCGCAAAGTACTGTTTCGCATGAGGCATATAAGCAAGGGACATATCTGACCGCAGCGATGCCAAGCGCTGGCAATGAGATGCCCCACCTGGTACGACTTTTGGCGAGCTTGGCGTCACCAGCTGAATACCGCGTTAGCGGACGCACTCGTCATGCATCATGGTAGAAAAGGAGTATCCGTTTCGCAGGCCAAGGTCACGGTTCGTTAACAATTAGCGTCGCGCTTCCGGTGCCGCTGATGATCCACTCGAGGCGATTTGGCGTTGCTCGACGAGGAGAGCCCGTTGCGACGGCGAACTCCGCTTTGATCCAGCGACGACACAATCGCTCTAGATGTAGATCCCTTGGCAGCGCTCAACTTGTTCCGGTGCGGCGACCTACCTGCCCCCGCAAGAGGCGCACTGCCAAGACAAGCCGCGAGCGAAAGCCGTCGTAACATCGTCCGTAGCGGGGGCTTCGCCGATGATCGTGCTGCGACCGCAGATCGAGCACTCAACGACATAATACCATTTGTCGCGTTGAATGAAGTTCATGCAGCACCCCAACGCCGTCCCGACGGAACGGCGTATCTTTAAACCATAATTGCTGTTCCAGGGAATGCGAAACCGCCAAGTCGCGGGTATTTGCCGCGGCCTTTTGGCGACTACGGGTGTTTACCGGATAGTAGCTGGTCTTTGCCAGATTTGCGACCATGCTAGAGCGTCGTATCTCGGGTCCACGCCAGCGTGTGTTCAAGGCCGCTACGCTCGAATTCAAAAATGGCGGCGGCGTCAGCGGGCTCGTCAAAAATCTATCGGGTTCCGGCGCCACGCTTCAAGTCGAGAATGTCCTCGGCATCCCTGACGAATTCTATCTTGTTATTGGCTCCGATCACTTCAAACGAGCGTGCAGAACTGCGTGGCGGAAGCCGAACCGGATAGGCGTTAAATTCCTGTGATCTACTCATTCGGCAACTGCGCTCGGCGGCAAGCTGTCGCCTAACTCGCGGTCGGACGATTTGGTTTCACACTGTTTGATCGACCTGCCACACTGCCAATACCTTTCGATCACGCGCCGCCGCCAAAGCCGCCTTCGATATCCTCGATCTATGCGCTATTGGGGCCAGACAATGTGCCACGGCGATACCCAGAACTTGTTGGTTGACGGGTAAACATAACAGCGGTCAATGCCGCTAAAAGTGCCAAGACGCGTTTTGCGGTTCGCAAACCTTCAGAGAATGCCTGGCCCCAACCTTGAAGAGAACGCCTGAGTGGCTATTACAGCCGCCGCTTGATGACCATATCATCACTGCCGTCGTCTTCGCTGAGCTCATAGGGCGGCAGGATCGTTGGAAACCAGTGTGGTCCGGGGCGCGCAAAGGCGACCTTATGCTGACGCAGCAAGGCACAAACCTGATCCATGTCTCCGCAGTTATATTCTTCGCGTGTGAAGCGCAGCAGTTCCTTGGAATCCTTCATCATCATGTCCTCAGCTTGGCCAGATCGATCAATTGCTACCACCCGAAAACGACTTGCTGATTGACTCGAGCCGATGAACCGTTCCCATTGGCACGGGCACGCCGCGTGCGTCGAGAACGGCGGCGCTTTTGCAACCCGTCGCTTTGGTGACTTGGCCAGTGTTGTTGTCGAACTTCGCCAGCGCACATTGCTCGTCACCTATTTGCTCGGCGATTGTCCCAATATGGACTTTCGCGCTACCGGGCAGTTGCAGTTCGGCCTTCCGCGAGCCATCGAGCCACGGACTCGCGATGCGCGTAACTGCAATCAGTGCGATCACGAGAGCGCCAGAGCAGATGTAGAAGATGACGGCATAACGCCGATGAGAGCGGTGTCTCTTTGTTCTTGTCCCAACGCCGGCGCCACTCATGAGTCGTCGCCCTTTTTGCCCGTTGCCTCAACGGGCGGGTTGAATTCTACGCCTACGGCGGTGGGCGATCGCCAGACGACCGAACAATGACGACGCAAATGCCTATCATAAGAGATGATCAGGACGAAACTGTCGGGCAGGCTATCTGCCCCATCAAGCTCGAGCCGAGCGCCGGTTGCCGAGACGTCGACAATTCGGCACGTCACAAGTTCGGGCCGCCCTTCAATGCCGATCCGCGCACCCGCGTAGATCATGCGCCGGCGGCTACGCCGATTATTGGACCGCGAAGCGATCTTACTGCTCGACAGGGTCATCGCGCGTCACCGATTAAAGCGCATCCTCGCCGGGTGTAGGATGCTGAACCCATCGATCGGTGATCGTTGCAGCGGCCAGCATCAACTGCAAAGAGATCAGCAATGCGACGTAGTGTGTCAACGCGCTTGTCCTTGGAGCCGATTTTGATTGCCTGTTCTAGTTCAGCAATCGAGGAGTGGTCAAAACTCATGGCACAGGAATGATCGGCAGGGTTCGCGCTCTAAGGCCGCTCCAAGACTTTCCCAAATTTCGAAGCTTGCGAGGGTAGATTGTGTTCGCCGTGCATAAAGAATAAGTTAAATGACAAATGACTGGAAAACCTGTCCATTGCATGGATTGTCTATTCGCGGGCGACTACGTCGGTTTCGGTCGCTCCGACCGGAAGGTTGGTTTGGCGCGGATAGCGACTGACAGCCGCCATTGCGCAAGCCAGCTCCACGACGCCTGTTTAACAGCTCGTTAGCGACATAAGCCGCCTAATCGCGTCGAACAATCACACACCTATGCGCCGTCCAGCCGATGTATTCCGAGGCCATTTAATCGCGCCCGACTGTTGTTGGCCATGAATTTCAGGCCGAGCTTCAAAGCCCGGCTGCTGGGCGAGATCACGACGGCCGTTAGATGGCGCGGCGGGCCAGAATGGCCTTTGGCTCGCCAAATATGAGTTACGCGCGGGGTCCGGCGAGAGATAGCCCTGGCGATGCTATGTTTCGTGGACGCCTTCCTGGAATCGCTGACGAAATGGACATGGAGTTTGGCGAGCGATTGCGGGACTTGCTTTCCTCATTTACATCCCACTTTCCCACATTGCGAGGGTGAGAAAAGCACTTGGTCCCCGGCGCTAAGCCGTGACGCCCACGCGCGTTGGTAACGCGTCTAAGGCTTTATGTTCGGCGGCAGCGAAGGGGCTTCTTCGATCAACGCAATCGTTATCCGACGGTTGGGCGCGGCATCGGGGTCATCTGGAAATAGCGGCTCCGTATCGCCTCTGCCGGCCACTTTGTAGATATTGCTGGTAGGATAACCCTTTTCCTCCAAAATTCGGCGGACACTGTTGGCCCGATCGACCGATAGGCCCCAAGACCCCGGCTTCCCGTCCCGAGGGGCGGTGTGGCCGACGATTGAAATGCGGTACCGAGCTCGTTCAAGTGGCTCAGCAATTGCTTCTATAAGCTTTCGGGCTTGCTCATAGGGCTCCTTGGAGCCCTCCGCGAACATTGATCGGCCGTCTTGGTCGACCAGTTCGATGTTAAGGCCCTGCCTGGTCTCCTCGATCATGATGTGTTTGGAAGCTTCAGCAAGTTCCGGCAAATCTCCTAACGCTCGGCGCAGCGACGCCGTGGCCGCCGCGAAAGGGGCGTCGTGATAGGCGGCAGAGCCCTTATCATCCGGCGTCGGCGTGACCGATGAATCCTCAGGCGGAATATGATCAACGTTCTTGACCTTCTCTCGGATCGCAACACCATCAGCTTCGGTAATGCCGGAATAGCGCGCATCTCTCTGTACGCCAAATGCCTCTCGCATAGACCCAGCAACTTTTTGGACTTTGCGCGCGTCCTGGTTGGAGAACGCGACCAGCATGACAAAAAAGCTGACGAGAAGGCCCATGAGATCGGCGAATGTGACAAACCAGCCGTGGCCACCGCCGTGAGCTTCTTTGCGTCGTGCCATAGTGGTCCGCTCTGGCAGTCCTCAGGGGCGAACAGCGCGTCAAATTACCTTAGGATCTTAGGCGACGGCGGAAGGTCAAATCTTTTACATCGAAATAAGGTATCTATCGCGCATTAAGCAACTGTAAACTACCCGTGGGGCGATAAGCGATCCGTTGGTGCCCAGCACTGCCCGTGACCATTTCGGCGGCGCTGGAGAGGAACAAAAAACTGGCCACACTTTCCGCTACGGGTTCCCAAACGTCTATAATGGTCTTTCGAGGAACGCCGTTTCCAGCGGCTCTCTCGCACTTCCGCCATCATCGAGCGTCGTCGGCGCTAAATTATATGAACGATCCAAACTTTCGCGGGTTATCGAGGCCCAATTGTCGCCGATCCAATGACGATCGGTCGGCGAGCCCTGCATTTTCGGGTATGGCAGTTCGTATTGTGTCTCGGCTATGCCGCGGCTCTCTTGTCGTGACGATTTAAAGATCTTGCAAAGCCATCAATTTGGCAACAAATCCGCACAACCCTGCCGCAAACATGTATTCCAGTACAGCGCCTCAATATATTGCACTGGCTGTCTTAGTTATGACTCCGGTTTTTCGTAGGGGGAGGGGCTTATGAACCATGACGAACAACCGGCTACTGTAGCTGTAGTAAAAGGTCAGTTGGAGAACGCTCCTCTAATCGCTTCTCCGGTCGATGATGTTTTGGCGTCATTCGGCGACGTAAAGCGCAGGCTGGATGCCCTCGCGTCCTTCGAAGAGACCTTGTGGAGCATCAACGATCATCTGGCGCATATTGAACAACACGCCTTAGCGCAAGGTCACGTTGGCTATTTTCTGCGGGCTATCGAGAAGAACTCGAGACGCACGTCGTTCAGCGTGGCCGCCATCAACGCTAATTTTTCGATTATGGGGCTGGTTGCGTTGTTCTGGTCGGCATTCTTGTATTGGAAGAACTATGACGACATCCATGGATTTGTGAGTGCGGTAGCGGCTTATATCGCACACTTTTTTAGGTTCATTTCGTAAATGTATTGATCGCTTCCGCAATCGGCAGCGCGTCCAAGCAACCTGACCAGATGATTGGTCGCGTCCTCAATGCGCGCATTCCGTTCACCATTTAGATTGATGGTTTACCCGCGCCACGCGTGATCTACGCGGTGGCGCGCGCTAGGACCGTTGTGAGCGGAGTGGATCAAGTACTTTCAGTATCGGTACATGCGCCATGAGTTTCCACAACGTCGATCAATACAAAGATTATGCGCCGCCGCCACATAGCCGAGGCGGATTACTCTGGGCGATTACCACAGTCGTGCTTGTGGGCCTTGTTACCATTGCTTGGATTGCAGCGCTGGGCTGGCTTCTTGTGCACCTTGAACGGATTCTTTAGATGTCCGGAACTGCCTCAGTCAGACGAGATCGCTCGAGGGCCACCTAGTTTGGTGGCACCCTATTGGCGCGACGAGGTTTGACGATGGCGTTTCATTGATGTCGGTATGTTCTTTCGCGCTCGCTACAAACCAAGACGAAATTCAATCTTATTTGACCTAGCCAAGGGGGGGAGCCACCTCACTCGAGGATGTCCGGGATCATTCGCATTGTCGCGACAACAGCCGATTAATAAGTTTGCCGGAGAGCGACACCCGCCGGTCATTCGTCGAAGGTTGAATGTCCGCTGCCCTTAAGACATGCCCCGGTACCATTGGCAATAACTCTACAAGCCTCAATCAAATCGTTTCCACTATAACTTCTTTCTTGAGCACCGGCCGGAGCCGCGATTGCGCAAGTAACAGTCAGGATGATGATGATCCATCGCATGGGCCGTGAACCCAAGGGGATATGTATATACCAGCTAATCGAAGCCATTGCCGAATGGCTGCTTGACGAGCGGTCCGAGCGAAACTCACTCCCTAACGCACGCCGGTTTGACGCATTTTGATGAAGATTTCCCTCGCGTAGGAGTCGCTTCGTCGCGATGAGGTAATTAAGCGAGGCCGGTGATTTACGCGCTCTACGGCCGAAAGCTGTGCTGCGCGCGCCACGATGATGCTATTATCCTACTAAAAAATCGAGGTTATCGTCGTTGACCAGAGGGTCGATCGGCTGCAAAAATGCCCACTCTTTGTTGCTGGAACGGGTACCCAGGGGATGACTATGCGTGCATTCGGCGTGATAATCTTTTGGTTCTTAGCAACCTTAAATGCACATGCGCAGCAGTTGCCACACCATTTCCGCTCACCGCGACCATGCGCGAGTAACGTGTGTCTGCTGAAGCGTATAGACGCGTTAGAAAGCCAAGTGGCTCAACTAACCAAGCAACTAGATGGTTTAAGTTCAAGCGTCATAAAGGCTGGGCAAACGGTAACCCTGAATGCTCCGAGTGGCTGTCTTTCTTACAGCGCCGCGAATGGTATCAGCACGGGGCCGGTCTGGTGGTCCCATCCATGCGCGAGCGGGAGTTGGGTGATCCAATAGGATCACCGTTGCCGCTCGGGGTAATTGCTCCATTGTGTGCAGCTTGCTGCGGTACGACCAGCGCTGCACCCAAGCCCGCCTTTCCAACCCGCCGTGATAGAAAGCACCTGCTCAGCGTCCACAGGTGCCGCTACAAGCTGCGCTGGCGGATCGAAAGCGACTTCAACGGGCTGAGGGACTTCTGGCGCATCGCCACACGGTTCAACAGACGGTCGCCGTTCGCCAGCTACGACGCTGCCTTGAAGCCGAGCTTCCCGGCATGGACGAGCTCCCAGACCGAACGATAACAGACCTTAAGCCCGCGGGTCGCCGAGTTCGGCCTCAAGCCATTAGCCTATTCCACGATGAACTGCGTCAGAATGGAGCCCCGCTGTGAATGTGGCTGTCGATACGCCAAGCCTCGAAGTTGGTGCCAGTGACCGCGACATTGTTTGGTACACTGATCAACGCGTTGAGGAACGTCGTGAACTTCTCAATGTCAACTGACGGTGCGTTGGCGGCAAAGATGACGTCCTTATTGCGCATTTGTATTTGGGTGGCGAGGAAATAGCCGGCAGGATCGGCGAGGTCGATCGAATAGACGACCGGCACGGTCGGACCGTCCATCTTCGTGCAATCAACCCCAAGTCGTTCGGCTAGCTCGCGCGGCTCACGCCGGTACAAGAATACTGAGGCGGGATCAGCCACTAGGTCGAGCAGCCCGCCGGCTGCCGCCACCCCTTCAGCCAACGTCATGCGCCACGCCGACGACCCGGCGCCGGCACTGAACGGGAACTCGCCCTGCGCACCCGCGGCGCCGAATGCCAAGAAAGTCTGCGGTTCTTTGTACAAATAGATCGTGTCGCCCGGCCACGCCCAAATGTTGTTGCGGGGCTCGTAGATGAGCGAGCCGAACGGCACCGCAGCTCGATGGCCATTGCGCTCCAGCACAACCCACGTGTCCTGGCCCTGATCCTTAAGGCCTCCGGCACGGGTAATCACGTCGAGGAGCCGCTCACCGGCGGGCTGCGCCGCAACGCGGCCGGTAGTCGGAGTAAATGCCGTATTTACCTCACCGATGACCGTGATGAGGGAGGTGTTTTGGGTGACCAGCGCTACCACAACCTGCGGCTCGATTGCACGGTTTTTGATGCGGTCGACGATCTCCCGGTCAACCTCCGAGGGTGTTTTGCCGGCCGCCGGAACGAGGCCTGCATACGGCACGGAAATGAAGCCTTTGGTATCGATCGGCTGGTTGGGCAACGTAACATAATTGCCGGGCCGTACACCGGCCTCGCTCGGGATAAATAACCCGCCCGCCGCTGCCTCGAAGATGGTGACGCTCACCACATCGCCAATACCGAACTTGATTTCGGGTGGCGGGCGACGGTCGCCAAAGACGGCGGAGAGCGTCTGCGGGCCATATTCATCGAGAATCTTGACGACTTGAGGCGTAACCTTGACTAGGCCGTAGGGCGGGCCGTTCCAATGCTGGTCAGCCCTGATGGTGATCGACTGCGGCCCGGAGGCTGGTATCAGCAGAGTACCACAGCCAGCCAACAAAACTGCGGCCCCAATGGCCGCAAACGTGACAAGCCGATGCGCTGCTGACATGCCCCAACCCGCGTCGCCTAGAGACTGTCAAAAAGTTAACACGCCGCGCACAGAATCGAAACGAGAGTTCCAGGCAAATCGGGGGATTGGCGCAAAAGGTCCGTATATGTGGCCAAAATGATACAACCAGGCAGAGTCCACCCCCACCAGGTGAAGCATTATGCGTCATTACAGCCATTGGGTGAGCATCACTCTCATCGCCAGCGTTTATGCGGTGACCTGGCCCGCCGAAGCACAGCAGAGCAGCGGCTGGCGGCTCTTGCAGGGTATAAATCCGGCCGGCGGGGGCGGCACGGCATCCATGATCCACACCTCGGACATGATGCGATCGGACCTGGATCTGGCAGGCCTGATGCTGCGATGTCACGACGCCAACCCCCCAGGCACCGGCATGCAAGTGCAGGAGGCAGCTCCGACTGACAGAGCTACCCAGGTCGTCATTGTCGTCGTCACGCCCTTTCCGCCGCGCACTATGCCCAGGGTGACAATCGGCGCACCTGGCAAGGAATGGCATTTTGAGGCCCGCGTCGTGCCACCCGGCGCCGAATTGCTGTTGCCGGCCGAAGCCGCCGACCTGGCAGCCGGACCATGGCAATCCACGCACGAGCTTACGGTAAAGGTCTCATGGCAAGAACGATCGTTCGGCGGGGTCATTCCGATTGACGGCCTCGCCAACGCACTCGCCACACTCAATGCCAATTGCCCCGCTGGCTAAATCCTTGGCCTGCGAAACCCTCATCGTGGTCAAAATTGGCATCCGCAGCTCCCGTGTTAGCGAGATGTTAACGGCCAGCGTCGCAGCGTGCTCCATGAGGAGCCCCCGCGATGTCACTCGTTGTCATCTTGCCACTTTTGCTCGGCGCCGTGCTCGGGATGAGGTTCAAAGTCCTCATTCTTTTGCCGGCCATTACCTGCGCTGTGATTATTATTGCTACCGGCGGCATCGCCAGCGGCGTCCACGGATTCGCCATCCTGGTGATGGCAGCCCTGGCGTCACTTTGCCTGCAGCTAGGTTACTTTAGTGGCATGATGACGCGATACGTCATGGTCTTGGCCCGCGCCGGGCGATTGCGCAGGATTTCGCGTCAAGTCGAAACGGTTCGCTAGACCAAGCGGCCGCCTAATTCGTCGGCGCCGGGCTAAGCTCGCACCAGAACTGCGGATAGGCGCGCACCGGGCCATAGACGTAGTACGGCTCGGTCTGATCGAAATTGCGCGGATCAAAGTCAAGGCCGTAGGTCGACTCCAGAACCCTATGGCGCGTCCACGTCACATGAAGGCAGCCACAGGGCCCGCACGCGGCCGCTTGCCTTTCGACCGCTGCGCCACGAACCGCCATGTCGGCAGCGACGCTGGGCACCGATGTCACGAAGCTGCCGACGGCAAAGATGACCCCACCCAAGAATGCTAGCTTCATCGGCTTCGACATCGACGCAGCTCCCCAATAGCTCTGGACGACGGCAGATCGTACGTTCAGGTTAGGCCATGTCGCGCGATATGGCAATCGGGTCTTCCGCCCTGGTGAAAACGGCTTGCTGGACCCTGAGAAATGATTCGCTGGATCCTTCCTGTCAGCGCCTGATCGGGTAGGGCTTAGGGGAGCAGTTGGCAATGAACGATTCTCGCCGGCAGTTTCATAGCACCGGCAAGCTGGCGTATTGTGCTGCCGTGCCTCTAGGGCAAACGATTCGATGGATCAGCCACACTGTTAGAGCTGGTGCGCACTTTGATGCCCTCGATGAAGATCTGGCGCATCGGCTCCATTGTTGACGATTGGTAACGCTGCGCGCCGGAATCCATAGCGACCAAGCCAGGGACGATCCGCTACAAACCTGGTCATACTGTTAAGGTGGTCACCAAGCGTCGTTGCAGGCTTGTGTGACTGATCTGCTGCGTGCAAACTCAAAATCAACGTCCTCTCACATATTCGTTCGCGCGCAGTGTTTACCGCACAGCTCATACTCGTCCTCCTGGTCGGCATCTCTCCCATCATGCTGTTCACTGACGGGCCCACCATTCACGGCGTTCTCGCTGGCTTGGCCGCCGCCGGTATTGCAGTCGTCTCTGTGACCATGCGCCCGGGCGAGACGAAATTCCTGGTTTCCCTGCTACGTCGAGCTGCACTATTTGCCGCCATCCCGATCTTATGGATCGCCATTCAATTGCTGCCGCTCGGCCCGATCGCCAACCCAATCTGGTCCAGCGCCGAAGCCGCGCTCGGCCATCCGCTCCACGGCTCGATCAGCATCGATTTTGGCGCAACCGTCATGGCCTTGGGCTTCTATCTCTCCGCCGCCGCCGTCAGCCTGCTGGCCGCCGCAGTTGCGGTGGAGCGCCAAAGAGCAGTCTGGGTATTATTCGCGCTGGTCGGCGCCACCGTGGTGATTGCGCTTATCGTGCTGACCGAAGACATCGGCGGATGGGTGGGTGGCGACCTCGCTGCGGCGCTTTCGGAACGAACCCAAGCGATCGATTGCGCTGCAATTGGCGCGATCGTTGCCGCGGCAGCCGGTGTTCGGGCGCTTGAACGGAGTACAGGTCTCCCCCGTCCACGACGTTCTGTCGTGGCGTTGCTCCTGACATGCACTGCGCTTGTGATCTGCGCATTGTCGCTCTTCTTCGGTTCCGCCAACGCGGTGATGCTGGCGACGGGCTACGGAGTCGGGGTGGTCATCGTCGTTGCCGCAGTCCGCCGCCTTGGCCTCGGGCCTTTGGGGCTCATTGCCGCCGCAGTGCTGGGGGTCGGTGCGGCGACGCTGCTGATCGCGAGTGAGCCCGGACTGCGTACCCAAGGACTGGCTTTCGCGTTTGCAGTCCCAGCGCCCACGGCCCTGATCTCTGCCAGCCAGCGCGCACTCAATGACGCCCAATGGCTCGGCACCGGTGCCGGAACCTTTGCGGCGTTGATGCCGATCTATCGCGAGATCAACCAACCGGCAATGTCTACCCCACCCACTGCAGTGATAGCGCTGGCCATCGAACTCGGTTGGCCGATGGTTGTGCTGATCGTGGCTATGGTGTTGGCCATCATTTTCATCCTGCTTCGGGCCTCGCTGCAGCGCGGGCGCGATTCGTTCTATCCGGCCGCCGGAGGGGGCGTCTTGATTTCATTTTTGCTGCTGTCGTTCATCAATGCTGGCATGCTCGGCTCGGCGGCTGTGGTGCTGATATCGACGACGCTCGGGCTCGCTTTGGCCCAAAGCAAGGGCCGCACGATATAGCGCGTGAGCGCAAAATGTTGGAAGCCGAACGTGATCCCCACTCAGTCGCTGGGAATTGTTGACGGTTTGACTGCCAATTATCGATTGGACGACTATTTATCGGTTGGGTCAGCGCAGTAGCCCCCCGCTCTTGGCCGGGCGCGGGCAGAACGTGTGGCAAAGGCTGCCTGGTATACCGACTGCATCTGATCGGGGTAATGCGCAGCGTCAAATTTGTTGGCAAATACCCGTGCCGCCTCGGCGCCGAGCCGAGCCCGCAGCGTCGCGTCGCTCACCGCTCGTGTCAGTGCTTGCACAAGGTCATTGATTTTACCGGGTTGCACCACGAGACCCGAGATATCATCCTCGATCACATCTTTGAGGCTGCCCACCGGCGTGCAGACAATGCACAGGCCATGTGACATTCCCTCCAACACCGACATTGCCATGCCTTCCGCGTAGGACGGCAAAACCAGAATGTCGGCAGACTCCAAAAGGCTCATGGTCGTCGCGCGATCGACCCAACCCAAGAAACTGACGCGATCGGATATCCCCGCAGCGGAGGACAGTTCGCGAAATCCAGCGATCTCATCGCCACCGCCGGCAATGCTGAGACGCCATTGCAGGCTGCGCAGCGGTTCAAGCGCGAGTGCCGCAATCAGGTCGTGGACACCTTTGCGACGGCTCGGATTTCCCAGAAACAAAATGTGCACGGGCGCGCCGGCCACAGTCGCCCTGCGTGGTCGCGGGGCGGCCGGCACGGCATTAGGTATGACAATCGCCCGGTCGGGGCGAACGCCAAGCTCGGTTTCGACAAGATCACGATCGCCAGCGCCCAGCACCACAATCCTGTCGGCAATCCTGAACATCGACCCGGCGGCGAACCGAATGGCCTTCGGAAACCGCTTCAGCGACTGACGATAATCATAATCATGAAGATGGAGCACCACCGGCAAACGGAGCAGTCGCGCAAAATGCACTAAAATGATCTTGCGGATGGTGCTGCCGCGCCCAGCTACGTGGACGTGGAGAAGCGGCCGCCGTCGTGTCATCACCGCTATGGTGAAAAGACAGCGCCCCAAATGCCAGGGTGATACCGCAATGTGTCCAGCGCCGCGAGTATCAAGTACCCGCATCACCGGACGATCTGGCCGTTCTTGCCAAGCATCGATCATATAGCCAATCATCCGACCGATGCCGCCGCCATGTTCGAGACCGCCCGGGCTCACGTGCAAAACCACGGGAGGCATGTGTTGGGTTTCACTGAGCTTCATTACTTTGCCGTTCACAGATCTGACGCGCCTGCCTGTGCCAGACCCAAAAGCCCTTTTGGTTGGCCTTGATTAGTCGTGGGGTCCCCCCGGCGTCGTCTGGAGAGCCCCGAGATCAACCGGTCCCGAATGAGGCCGTGCCGCGCCCGCGAAATCTCGGCTAGGAGCGTCGCCGACATCGCCCGCGCCGATGGCCCGGCTGCCTGGTCGCAAATTAAAATCCGCGATTCGTGGATCGACTGATGGCTTAACAAAATCGACGCCGCCAGTCTCGATTATATTGTGCGCCCCCCAGCCATCGTGCCCGGCTGCTTCTTTGGGCGACGCCCCGTCGTCGATGAGATTGTAGTCCCACACGATGTCTTTCGAGTTGGCGTCCAAAAACCCGCGGACCGTACGATCTCGCGGTACGGCGATATTGTTGATAAACCTGACGTCGGTCGCAAAAACCGCCATAAATTCGGCCTGGTCCTGACGCCCCGCGAGATTCGGATCTTTAACGTTATGATAGCTGGTATTATTACGTACTGCGACGTGATCGCTGAAGAAGACATGAATGCCGCGACCGCCATTGTCGAAAACTATATTGTTTTCAATAAGCGTCAGTCCGTCATACGGAGGATCAGTGAGACCACCCTGAGAATGACGAGAGTCGTCAAAAATGATCCCGTTCCCGTCAGTCGTCTTGCCGCCGGATCGACTGATGCTGTTGTCAACGATCATGTCCATGTTGTCATAGACCAGGTTGTCACGAATGAGGTTGTGGACGCCCTGTGCGTGATCGAAGTTTATGGCTTGATAGATCGAGATGCCACTGCACTGCCAGGGCGATCGTCGCGAATTGCCGAACACGCGGTTATTTTCGATCAGGGCATAATCTGTTTGAACGAGCGCAATTCCTCCACACCCTGAATCACGCGCGATGTTGCCGACGACTCTCACATCATGATTGCGCCTGCCCACTGCAATAGCCGAGCCCTCCCCAAGCGAGTGCGCCTCGAATCCGGAAACCTCGACATAACTGCCGGAGATTATGATCGCATCACTCGCCGTCTCAATCAGCGGCCGGCCGTCACCGACTATGCTGATCGGCTGTTGGGCGGTCCCGGATTTTGTCATGACTAACGGTTCGTTATAACGGCCGCTACCGACGACAAGTTTATCGCCCGGCTCTAATACGGTGATGGCGCGGCCGAAGCTGCGAAATGGTGCCGTCGAGGTTCCCGGACCGCTATTATCTCCCGTTTGACCGTTGACATAATATGTCGTCGCCAACGCGCGCGGAGCCCCGGCGAGCATCAGCAGCGCGAGCAGGGCGTGGATCACCGCCGTCGAGCGGAATAATCGCCGTGGCTTCATATGATGCCTTCGTGCCTATGTTTAGTTTTCGCGCCGCACCGCGCCGACGTATGAATCTAAATTGGGATTCCTCAACGAACCGCGGCGACAAACTCAAGCTTGCGCGGGAGAGCGATCTGCCCGTTTACTCCAGCGCACCGTGGCAGGAACGCCCATCACCGTGGCGTTGGCGGGTACGTCCATTATCACAACTGAATTCGCTCCAATCGTTGCGTTATCCCCGACCTTCACGTTGCCGAGAATCTTTGCTCCAGCATAAATCATGACATTGTTCCCGATGCTCGGGCGCTCGTCGTGCATAAAGCCGATCGCGACTTGTTGGTTTATCCAACAGTTCTCGCCAATCTCGAGGGCGGCAATATGGGTACAGTCGCCATGCTGAATGAAAAGTCCGGGTCCAATTTTGGTGTCGATGTCGAGGTATAACGAGGCCAATGGGGGGCACAAGATTGAAAACGGCCGCCCTGGCAGTCCAGTCCGAAAGTAGAATACATTTCGAAATTCTCGCATCCATGTCATAAAGTGGACAAACAACAATATCCTATCCAACAAATTCCGTGGTTGCGCAAAATGATAATTCAGCGCCCACTTATCCAGGTCGGCAAATACTGTAATGCGGCTCGAGCTCAGGAGCATTACGGCAATGAGGGGAATCAAGCGAATGCTACTGAGAATTTCGGCCGCGGCTTTGAGCTTTTTTCTCATTGGGCGTCGTGTCCGGTTACGCCGGTAAAGAATGCATTATCCGTCAGGCTGAGCTTTGGCACCGCTGCGCTTCTTGACGGATCACCCGACGCGGCGCAACAGCTTGCCGGTGGCGGCGACCTTAAGCGCCGGCACAAAGCTGATGACGGCGGGAATCTTGTGGCGCGGCAATGTCTCGCGGCAGAGCTTGAGAATGTCATTCTTTACTTCATTTTGCGCAGACGCCGCGCTGCGCTCGGGTGATTTGAGCACGACGTCGGCAACCACGATCGAGCCGGTGATGGGATTCTGCTTTGGCCGGACCAACGACATGCGTACCTCTGGATGCCGATTGATCACGGCCTCGATTTCTTCGGGATGAACTTTCAGGCCGCCGATATTGATGATGCCGCCCTTGCGGCCGACAAAGTAATAGCGGTCGCCGCGGCGTTCGACTACATCGCCGGTATCAACAAACCCGTCGGCGTCGGCGAGCGTCTGTCGGCCACCGACATAACCAAATGCCGTCCCCCGCGAGCGAATACGCAGCGAGTCGTCAAGGACTTTCATTTCCACGCCATTGCGGATGGACCCGACATAGGCGGCAGGAAAGCCGGCCATGCCGTCATTGACGTCGAAACCAACTCCCGCCTCAGTCGAGGCGTAGGCGTGGCCGACCGCGGCGTGGGGAAACGCATTGCGCAGGCCGTCTAGAACTGCCTGGTCCGCGATCTCGCCCGAGAGCCGCACGTAGTGTGGTGAGACCGTGGGCAGCGCAGGGCTCATCAGCGCACGGCGCCATTGAGACGGCGTACCCGAAAGATGGGTGACGCCGTGTTTCGCCAGACGCCCAAGATGATCGGCGACCGGCTCGCCGGCGCTGGAGAGGACGAGCGAAGCACCACCGAGCACGGCGCGCAGAAAAATTTGCAGGCCGCCGTAACGGCGAATGTCGTAAAACGTGCCCCATACGGCGGCGCCATCCGCGGGGCTGCTCGCTCGAATGGCCGCCGAGAGGCCGGCGAGGTCGTGCACGACCATTTTCGGTACGCCAGTCGTGCCGGATGTCATCAGCACCCATTCCGTGCGAGCGCGAGCGGGGTAGCTTCCGGCCATCGGCCTGATCGACGCCGCGCAACCGGTGCAAATCGAAAAATCCAACGCCAGTCTTTCCGGAGAACCATCGTCGATCACGACGGCATCGACCTCGGTCGTGGCGATCACGGTGTCGAGCAGATCAGCCTCCATGTCCGGCGGCAAGATCACCAGGCGACGCGCGACTGCATCGAGCTCGATCAACGCCAGCGCCGTCGTCAATTGGGTCGTGGTGGCGACGAGAACCGAACGGCCGGCCAAGTCGGTAAGGCCGACAGCAAGGCTTGTGCCATCTTTGAGATCGGTGTAGCGAGCGGACTTCACGGGGTCCCAAAAGAACCGCAAACCCCGAGCGTTGCCGACTGAGTCTCGCAGCGATGGCGTTTCACCGGCCGCCATTTTCACAGGCTTTCTTCCACGCCGAAGAAGCAGGGACGACGCGGTTTGTCGAAGACCTGGCGCTGCGGCGTCGCATCGCAAACTCGGCCGATCGCCGCAACTCGACGGTGACCCATTCGGCGCATGTTTAACACGATTCCTGCCTTCATCTGAGAACTCACGCGCGATTTCTGAGATGTTCTAATGAACCAAACTATTCGACGCTTTCGAGCGCTGGCTCCTATGCGCCGATAAGTACAATATCCAATTGCGATATATGCACGCAGCTGCCGGGTGCCAGGTATTTTTGAGATCCATCGCAACGCGATCAACCGGAAAACTTGAGAGCAGCTCGATGCGCCGGTCTGAAACTGCCTGCGTTTTAAAAGCGGTCAGCAATTCCTCCGCCTGATCGGCAAAATATTTTTTGGGCATTGTGGGATAGAACTCAATCTCTCGTCGAAGGAAGCGACCAATGTCTCTGCGGTATTCTCCCAGCAAACTTTGCGCTTCGTACTCTGGATGACCTTGAAAGTATACAAACAAGCTGTTTTTCTGCTGCTTCACAAACGTATCGACGCCAGCATCTGCCGATTTAGTAAGAACGCTGTAGCCACTTGACACCAGCGATTCTTCGGGGACTTCGTTCCATCGTGAATGCGGAAACCGCATTCGCGCTGGAGCGCCGGACAGCAGGCCGTGGTCCGCTGTTCGCTCTTGATCAAAGACGCCAATACACTTATCGGCGAGCGGGCGTCGATCAATGCCATCCAAGTAAAGCACAGCGCCATGCACCGCGAGGCAAGACCAGACGGTCGATACCGTATTTTCCCTGGCCCAATCGATGAGCTGTTGGAAGGAACCCCAGTAGGGTTCCTCCGTCAGATTGGGTGCCTTGGGCTCGGTACCAGTTACAATGAGCCCGTCGAGATCACCGTGCCACAGCTCGTCAATGTCAGAATAATAACGGCTCACGTATTGCCGCCCCCATTCCGACCGAGGAACCGTTGGCAATGTGTAAAGTCGTAAACGGACAGGAACCTCTGCGGTCGCAGAATTGAGTAATTCGAATAATTGCCGCTCGGTCGATACCAGCGCGGAATCCGGCATATTGTTGACGAGGCCGATATTGATGGGACTATCTATCGCGCTATTGCGACACGCTTTCCCCCAGTCTGCTTCGCTAAAGAGATGATGGTCGCGCGGCACGCTAACTACATAAGCCGGCATGATCGGAACTCCGAGCTGTCCTCACAGCGTCACTTGGCGGACGTGATCCTCGTCTGTTGGATTCGTTTCGTTGCATTGAGTGCCTGATCGAGGTCGGCAATAATATCATCGACATGCTCGATACCAACGCTCAACCTGATCATTTCCGGCGTCACGCCAGCCTTTTTCTGTTCAATGGTTGACATTTGCCGGTGCGTCGTCGCCGCGGGATGGCACGCCAGCGATTTGGCATCGCCAATATTAACCAAACGCTTGAACAATTTTAGTGCGTCATAGAACTTTCTGCTGGCTTCAAATCCTCCCTTAACTCCGAATGTCAACAGCGAGCACGCCCGACCCTGGAGATATTTCTTTGCCAATGCGTGATAGGGGCTGTCGGTAAACCCTGCATAATTGACCCACGCGACTCTCCCGTCGTTGCGGAGAAACTCCGCGACTTTTCGGCCATTCTCGACATGACGTTCTACGCGCAGCGCCACCGTCTCGATCCCCTGCAGCAGCAAAAAGGCGTTCAACGGCGACAAAATGGAGCCGGTTGTCCGTTGGCAGACACTGCGACACCGCGCAATATAGGCTGCCGCACCGTAACGGTCGGTGTAGATCAGGCCATGATACGAGGGTTCCGGCTCACTCATCATGGGAAAGCGCTTCGCGTGCTTGCGCCATGGGAATTTTCCGCTGTCGACGATGATCCCCCCAATGCTGGTGCCATGTCCGCCCATGAATTTGGTCAAGGAATGCACCACGATGTCCGCTCCGTGTTCGATCGGGCGCAGTAGGATCGGCGTTGCCACAGTATTGTCTACGATTAGCGGAATGCCGTGCTTATGGGCGACGGAAGCCAGTGCCTCAATATCACAAATATTTCCGGCCGGATTGCCAACACTTTCGCAAAACACCGCGCGAGTATTATCATCGATCAGCTTTTCAATGGCATCCGGTCCATCAGTTTCCGAAAACCGGACGGTGATGCCTTGTTTCGGCAGAATATGCGTGAACAGCGTGTGCGTAGTGCCGTAAAGCTGCGGAACCGAGACAATGTTGGTACCCAGTTCCGCAATATTGATCACGGAGTAATTTGTAGCAGATTGACCGGAGGCGACACTGAGCGCCTCGATGCCACCTTCGAGGGCGGCGACCCGCCGTTCGAGCACGGCATTGGTCGGGTTACTGATCCGTGTGTAGCGAAAACCGTCGACTTCCAAATTGAAAAGTGCAGCGCCATGCTCGGCACTGTCAAAGGCATAAGCGACCGTCTGATAGATTGGTACAGCGACGGCTTTGGTCGTCGGATCGACTTCGTAGCCGCCATGAACGGCGATCGTCTCGTTCCTAGTGTAGGCATCGGTGACAGGGTTGGGTGCGCTCGCGCTCGACTTCGATGTAGCAGACTTAGCGCTGGCTTTTCCGAGCGTGTTTTTTTTAAAGTGATGTGACATCGATGTTACCGTGTCCCGACGCCCCCGCTCGATAGTCCAGTAGCGCCTTTACCAGGTCCTAAACTCCACCAAATGAAGGCTAAGACGCAGAAGAATAGGACACCTCATTTTTGCGCCTTCTCGCGCCGTTAGCCATTCTGAGCGGATGACGGCGGTTGCGGCGTGACGATCCGCTCGGTGTATTCCTTGCCCGCCCGTGGACGCCCGTCGCGGCTGCGGTTAGCTTTTGCTGTTCGAGGCACGCCGTGACACTCGTACAGCCGTTAACCACCGTGGGGCTTCGTGCCGCATACTCCGAAGCGTGGTCGGGTTTTTGACGACCGTTACGTCCTGTTCGCTGGCTTCGCGGCGGCTCGGAAGCTTAAGCCGCCAACTTCGGAGCCGCCTTGACCAGCATCGTCTTAAACGCGGCCCATAGCGGAAGAACGCGGTCGTTGGGCGTCAAATGCCGACATAGGGCGCCGTGACCCAGTTCTGGATCGCTGTCGAACCTGATGTGCTCCGCCAAGAAATGTTGGAACGCTCCCAGCAAGGCGCCGTCCCAATGGGGCGCGGTCAAAATCGCCGTAAAGACCTTCTCAAGTCCGCCGTCCTCATAGCTCGCGATGCTCACCGCTCGGCTCATCTCATCGGTGGCACGCATCTCTGCTAGATAGGATTGACCGATCGTCTCGAGAGCATGGCGCTTCTTTTCGTCGATGGGCGTCAGCTTAAGTGTCCTACGCATGAATTCATCGTGGTTCATCTTTTCCCCAGCAGCCGCAACACCAGGCCAGGGGGAGAGATTATCGGTGTTGCGCTCGCCATGATCGAGTTCTAGCAGGCGATCATCATCCGGATAGAGTTTGCGAGCAATTTCCAGATTTTCGCGGAACTGCACCGAGAAATAGTAGTACACCCACGCGATGCTGATGACGTCCTCGCGATCGAGATTGCGCCAATTCAAGTTGCAGATCTCGTCGATCACTCGTGTATAGCCAGGCCCAGCGGGGGTCTTGGTGACGACAGGTGACTGTGTTTGGTTGCCGTGCATGATGAATACTCCACTACTAAACGCGGTATGTTTGCTTCTAGAGCCCGGCTCGAACTGTGTCGACTTTAATACCATATTAATGCTAACATTCCGACTGCGACATTAATGCTAAAATCATCAGAGTGACAGAAACTACTCAAAACCTATGGGTAAAGTCTGCCACGAATTCTCCGTTATTTGGCCACAATCGTGCGTTGTTGGGGATTCAGACACAATCCGCTCGCGGGTGACGCGCGTCGATCAGGGTGAGCACAAAGCATTCGCCACTTCGGCGTAGACCGGTAGCCACATTGGTGGCGGCGAGCTTCCGCACTTGCACAGTAATTGGGAGGCGGAGTTTGCGCCTACACGGGCTCGGAGCGACGCGTCGTCATCGTCGCTTCGCCGCACTCTTCATAGGACTTAATGAATTCGCCCAATGTTACCGGAAAATTTGCATCGGCGGATGCCGTGAAAGGATCAATTCCTAACACGTCCTCAAGCTGAGCCACCACAATAGCAAAGCTAAGCGAGTCAAGTCCGGATTCCAGCAGGACCAAATCGTCCGTCAGTGGCGCCAGCTTTTTATCTTGGTCGCGAGCAACCTGCCGAATTTGCGCAATGATCGTGTCTCTTATCGACATTGAACCCACCTGCCGTCTTGCTCCGAATTGGATCTTGGTTCCAGATTCGAATATTGTCTCACATCGCGAATGAAATCAAGACGCTCTCTTCATTGCCTGAAATCCGATCGCCGGCTCACCATCAAAGATAGGCACGTGGCCAGCATGGTGATGATGGAAGTTAACAAGCAATTGGAAACAATGCCTTGCCATCGAGATCGGTCGCACTCCTAAAGGGCAACCGAAATAAGTCGTCGACTCAAAGGCGTTCGGATGCCCGCGCTGCGATGTTCCGGCAATTGACCATCGAATTCATCGATGCGTTCGCCGGGTTATAAGGCGTGTTTCATTACGAGTGGGTCGCATGGCTAAACGTCTTAACGTTAAATCCACCCACCCGAAATTCATCCGTACCTGCCTTAAATAAATGTTCCACGATACGCTGGCATTGCGACGCTGTTCGGGTTATTCGCTACAAGGCGGGATCAGTTGGTGCTCCGCAGGTCAACACACCATAGCTTGTTGTCTACCTGAACATCGCCGAGAGGGTTTCGGCAAAACTTTGGTCTGGCTGGGCAATCATGACAAATCTAGTTAAGCACGCGATAACGATGTTGAGCGCCATTCGGTTAGCACCGCTGATCGTCTTGATGCTCGTTTGCCCGAACCGGGACGCCCTGTGGGCCGACATGGACCACTTGGCACGGAACTGGTGGTGGCAGCTTGGCGGATCGCGACGGGCGCCGCAGGCAAGGAATTTGTTGGAGCGAATAATACAGTTTGTGAGTTTTATGACGTGGGTACCCGAATTTCGTAACGTTTTTTACTTTCGAGCCGGAAAAGTTGGAATCCTCCTTTCATTCTTGTGCCGACCGATGGCGTCGCTCGATATCTTCTCCAAGATGAAAATTGGCCCCGGGCTTTTCATCATTCATGGCAACGGCACCTTCGTCATGGCCGATGGGATTGGTGACAATTGCAAGATCTACCAACAAGTTACAATTGGCAACGTGGATGTGGATTTGGGCAGTCGGCCAATCATTGGGAACAACGTCACCATCTATGCTGGCGCGAAGATTGTCGGCAAGGTGAGGATTGGAGATAACGTAACAATTGCCGCGAATTCGCTTGTGATAAAGGATGTCCCTTCCAACATTACCGTCATGGGGGTTCCTGCCGTTACCGTTTGGAAAAAACATGCTTCGCATGACGAATCACGCGGCGCCAGCCCCTGGAACGCACCCGACCCAATCAAGTGATTCCAGGTTTTCTAGGCTCTGCGCAGTCGCACCGAGTGATTCTTGCAACAAACTCAAGGCGGGTGGCAACGCACTACGACAAAACCGCCCGCCAGCTTTATCGCCCTCGTGCAACTCGCTTCAACCAAAATCCGGTTGAAGTTTGTCAACAGGACCGAGTGAGCTGGCTTATCACCAACACCATATGTAAACGTGCATCCTCGTCGCTTATCGTACGAAATCGTGGGGCGAATTGTTCTGGTATTAGCCCATCGAAACGCTTGCTTCGCCTCTCTAGAACCGTGGCAAAGCCATTAACCTTCGCCAGCCGATGATATTCTTCGTACGGTTGGCGATTAATCAAGTAGGGGCGTCGACCCCTCAGTGCGGCCCACGCAAAGTCGCCCAGCGCCCAATGGCCGTTCCACTCTCGAGTCATGCCGTGGCTGCTGAAGTCGATTAGATGAGACATGTAGCCTCTAGGCTTCAACCATTCAGCGAACGAGCGATAACCGTCACCAATAGCATCAATGTGCTCCAATACGGATTGAGAGAATATCCAGTCGACCGACCTCCGCTCGATAACGGCTTCAGTCCACGGTGCGGCGATCTTTATGAAGTCGCCGGCGTTGGATGCAATGTCCTGCCGAATTACCGCGACGCGCTTCTCGAAGGCGGCGTTTGCTTCAACCTCCAAGAAGTCAGGATACCCATAGTCATCAAGATCAGGAAAACGGAGGCTGTGCACACCAGATGACGGAATCGGTGCCTTCTCGCGAAACATTCCGACGAGCTGATCGAAGATGAAAAGGCTGTGCTCGACATTCGTAAAGTCTATCAGATCGAGCGCGTAGTATCTTTCCGCACCGGCGATCAGCGCAGCGAATCCCGTTCCCAGCGAGCTGCCCGGACCCAGCTCGGCCACAATTTTTGGTGCGTCCCGCACACCAGCCTTTCGAAGCAGGCACGCGTGGCGCAGAAAAATTGAGTAGCAGCTCTCCGCAGAGAAGGTCCCAAGGGGATTATCGTAGCCGTGAACAGTCCCGAGTTTTGGAACAATGAAAGACATCAAACTCTTCGTGAGCGGCTTAAGCTTCGGAATTCTACTAAACAACGTCGCGTTCCTTCACCTTCAACAGAGACTAGCCGACATTCCTCGGATGGCATAGCTCTAAAGCATCAAGCAGCAATATGCGACACTCAACATTTCCGAAACTTTCATTCATGGATTGGATTGGCCATCGAGGACAGTGGACGACAGGATTGGTCTGAACCCGGCTTACCGGCGGCGAATCAAAAAGGCTCCAACATCGGCTGGATTTGTTTGATCTTTATTTCGCCAAATTACATGGGCCCTATTATTATTCCAATTCACCTGACTTCCCTGATTTTGATAGTTGGTTTTCAATGAAGTTGCGAATGGGTGGCTCATTAACGCGAGGCGCAGACAGACCCGTTTCGCCGCAAAGAAATAACTTAAAAATGCGGTTGCTAGACCGTTCCCAAATCGGGGTTCATCGCCGCCACAACCTGTTTGCGCAGAAGCCCAACAATATCGGGCGCCGCCAGCAGCGCAAGCGGCGCGTAGATTACGCCGCCAATAACGATGAGAATCGGTAGAGTCAACACCTGGCCACATAGCTTCTCAGCCAGCGGGGTGGCGATTACAACGATCCAACCCATGGCTGCGGCGGCGCCGAGCAGCGGCAACTGTGCCCAAATCACGCCCATTGAGGAAATTCCCGTAAGCCGCCGTAAAATGAGGAGCGAGATCGGCATCATCGCAATGCGCTGCACAAGCATAGCGGCGCAAGCAGCGTCGAGGCCATGCGATGCCGCAAGTAGGATCATCACCGCCGTTGTGACATTGACGGCCGCGGCGTTTTTCGAATCCAACTGCGGTTTTCGTAAGGCCAGGACCGCAGCAGTGAAGCAAAAGTAAAATGTCAACGGTATTCCGGTGAGCACCGTAATCTGCGCCGCCAGGACGCCCGGTATCCAGCGTTGTCCGAGGAACGTGGCGTACAAAATCGGCATTATAGCCGCCAACCCAAAACAGACTGGAAAGCATAAGATAGCGATCTGACGAATCGTCAGTTGAAATGCCTCGACGAATCCTGCCTGTTCATCGGCGAATCGGCGCAGCGTGAGGCGCGCGACCGCTGCTCGAGGCACAATAAAAACTTGCGTTATGATGTCGACCAACCGACCGGCAAGAGCAAATAATCCAAGATCGGTCGGTCCAAGATACCAGCCCAGGATAATGCGTGGAATTTGGCTGCCAGCCCAAAACATGCTTTTGGACACGACAACGTTCATAGCATATCCGCGCACGTCGCGGAAATGCGATTGCGACCATCCAAACTGTAATCGGGTGTGAACCGACGCCCACAAGATTGCGAGTTCGATACAGCGTTGTGCGAGTACTTGCGCGACCAGTGCCCAAACCCCAGCCCCGTACCAGGCAAGCCCCACTGCGATAATCGCGCTCGCCAATAGCCCGACAATGGAGCGCACGGCCAGCGCACGAAACTGCATGTTGCGGCTTAGTACAGCGATCGGAATTACAGTCAGAGCCGATATGACTGGCAACGGGGCTAGTACTCGAAAGAGCGATTCTAGATCGGGAGCTTCAAAGAGGCTTGCTACCTCACTCGCCGCGCCGAATACGGCACCGCCCGCGACTACGGCGACGATGACCGTAACCAGGTTGACGGTGCGAAAGTGGCTGTCGGTAGCAACCGGAATGGTTATCAATGATTCGACGGCACCTCCCACAATCACCGTTTCACAGAAGCCGATAAAGGCCATGACGATTGCAAACAGGCCATAGGGCTTGGGTCCCAAGATGGGAGCCACAATCACGAACAACAGCAGCCAGACGCCCTGCTGCGTCACTCGATCCAGTGTCAGCCAAGTCGTTGGAGTTGGTTCGAGCAATCGCCACGGCTTCATATGGTTGCCCGAGCTCGGTGCCCTAAGTTGGTTAACGTGCTACCTCTGCAGCTGCAATATAGATCATCTCTGCTGGTCATGAAAACTTGTGAATTTTTTGGAATGTTTAATTTTCGCACAGGTGATAGCAGCGTCGATTAACTGGGAATAGGAACATGGCTAAATCGCGTTCCTCGTAAATGTTGAGCGGCGGTCCAGCCCAATAATGCGCGCCGCGGTCGTCTTTGGCCTTCCGCCTACTCCTGCACGATGATAAATGTCCTCCCGACCTGCGGCGCCCCGGGGAATATGAGAGTGCACCAGACATCTGATTTGATCAGGGCTCAAACTCTCGATGACGAGATCGGCGCGGTCACACAGCTCTGCCGGAACGCCCTTGGTGGGCAGTATGCTGATTTTGAGGTCCCCGCTTCAGCACCATGCAGTCCAGAGGGGTGGTTCGAGCTGCTAAAGAGCTTCCTTCGCGATCAGCAGAGCGTTGACGGCTTTGGCGTCATCGTCGCAGACGCGGGAATCTCCAGCAATTTAGCACCAGGCGCCGTCGAGCTGTACGCCGTCTTACAAGCTTACTTGGTGGCGCTACCGCTGCTGCGAACATTGCCGGTTCACGAGAGTGTCATGCGTCAGTTCTGCATGACCTGCCGTCGAATCGCCACTCGCCCGCAGAGTTATCCCGGGCAGTTCGATTATCGCAGCGACGCCTTCCATGAACTCGCCCGGATCGTCTCGTTTCGTAGCTTCCATGCCGGTCAGAGTAGCTTTCATATCATGGCAATGCCTCGCACTTGGCTGCTGAGGGTACATCCGCTCGCCGTGCCAGGCTTGCTGCACGAGATTGTCGTTGGTATGGGCGGCATCGATCCACTGGTAATGCCTCACGTGAATTATTGGCGCGCGAATCCCGGTTTGCTGTTCGCAAAGGAAAATGAGCGCGCATTTTGGCGAATTGCCAAGACGATCGAAATGCAACCGGCCATCAGGGGATTGATGGCAATGTCGTGGCTCAACTGCCGTGATGTCGCGACCGCATCTCCTCATTTGGCCTTCGTCAGAGAGTTCTATCTGAATAATGGAGCGTATCTGGTCGACATGAATGTTGCTCCTTTGGACGCGGGATTCGGCATCGGCAGTACGATGCGACAGAGCCTCTATGACCAGGGACAATTTCGACCCAGAGAGACGCTTGTCTTGTGGCGGCGAACGCACATTCTCGATTGGGCCCGCAGATATGAATTGGCCCGTGACACGCGGCGTTCACGCGAGCGGCCTCCGCAATTCTCGGAGTTGAAGCCGTATTGGCGGTTCGATGCCAACAAGATCCTCAGCAGTGGGAGGTTCACGCTCTTTAATTGCGGGCCCCTCCTGCAGCATAGACCGCGTCGCTATATGACGCTTGTTTTTCTGTTACCTTGTATCCTCGCGGCGATAGCGAGCGCTTTGACGTTGGGGGTCGCTGCGATTCTGCCCGTCTGCATCGGCACAGTTGTGACCATATGGCTATTCCAATATTTCTGCCTGCAGTAGGAACGCCGGCTGGCCAACTTACGTTGTGCATTTTCTTGCTGTAAGGACGCGATAATGGCATCCGGATTTGACTATGCGCGCAATTCGCCGAGCAATCGACAACCGACGCTAGGCGTCTCGGACCAGGAAATCGCCTGGTCAACCGGTCGATCAATGTTACTCGGACGACTGCGCGGGGCGGTTGCCGTATTTGCTGTCATCGTTCAGCAGGGCGCATTTGTCTCCTCTCCAGTCTTGGCCAGGTTCGCCGCCACAATCGGTTCCGATGACCCCCAAGCCAACATATTGAATACGTTGGCCGTTCTTTTGAATATTTTGCTTATTGTGCCCTATTGCCTGCTGTACTATCGGCAGTTCATCAACGTCATTTTTCGCAATAAGGTCGCCGTCGCTTTGACGGCCCTGATGTTTTTATCTGTGATCTGGTCGATCCATCCCGACGTCACCCTGCGTCGTGATATCAATTATGTTTCCACAGTCCTGACTGCGTTTTTTCTCGCAAGTCAATTCGAAATTGACGATATTATGAAGGTTTTATCCTGGGGAATCGCAATTTCGGTCGTGTTCTCGTTTCTGTTTGTTGCTGCCTTTCCAACGGAGGCCATCCATCAACAATCGCAATGGCATCTAACAAATTTCGAGAATGTTGCTGGCGATTGGAAGGGCGTATTCTCGCATAAGAACGTCTTGGGCCACGTAATGGCTGTGGGCGTATTAGCCGAGCTTTATATTCTAACCGCAACAAAGCTTCGATCGTTCTGGTTTCTCATCTGGCACTTGCTCCTGCTCTGCGGATGCATCGCGCTCATTATGCTTGCGCACTCTGCCACTGCACTGGTTCTCGCGTTCCTTTATCTCCTCGGCGCAATTCTATTTATGTTGCTGCAGCGTGCCGGACAATATTTCATGGTTTTCCTGGTAATATTCGCTGTAGTTGGCTTGACTATCGGCGCCGCGTTCTGGGCTGATCCAGACTTGATACTTGGAATGTTGGGCAGCGATCCTACGTTCACCGGTCGGACCGCCGTCTGGGGATTGGTGCTCGATGAAATTTGGCAAAGGCCTTTTTTGGGTTGGGGCTATTCGGCGATGTGGCTGAAGGGCGACACTATTACCACCACGATATCATCCGCTGTTGGTTGGGAGGTGCCGGAAGCTCATAATGCGTTACTTGAGGTAGCGTTAGGATTGGGCCTTGTCGGCGTAGTAACTGTCGTAGCGTTTGTTGCCATTTCGGCATGGCGCGCCATCCGTTGTATTGCCGTTGGCCGCTATAAGATTGGTATCTATTCGCTGACGTTCTTCATCGGAATCAATCTGTCTGGCATAACCGAATCCATGCTCGTGCAGAATCAAAGTATCGAGTGGGTTGTCTTCAGCATGCTGAGCGTTTGCTGCGGTTTAGAGATTGCGCGACAACAAATCAGCAACGGGTTGTCTTACTGAGCAGTTTCCGACATCGCGCCGGCCTACGGTCGTAAGGCGTTTTCGCTGCATGGCACGCGATGCACGTTCAAGTCCGATGGTACCGTCCGGCGTTATTTTGGGTGGACAGTTTGGTTAATTGGCTGTCTGTGGGCACGCTTGGCGGCGGCGTGTAAATCATCTTTCGGATCTTGTCTTTTATTGCCGCATTATTGGGTTAGGTTGAGGCTATGACCCATCCCGTTACGCAATCTGCAAAGCCCGGTACAGGCACTACCGATAGTGCGCTCCGCGATTGGGTGCGCGCACTCGAGGCGACAGCGCCGATCGCTCGAAACCCGGATCGCATTCTCCTCGACGCGATCGAAGAGGTGGGTCAAAGTCGGGCCGAAGCCGCAGCACTGATTTCGGAGCGCGATACCCTCACCTATGGGACGTTGATCGAGCGCAGCCGGCGTTACGCACGCTGGGCGCTCGGTCAAAATCTCGCCAAGGGCGAGACGATTTGCCTGATGATGCCGAACCGACCGGACTATATGGCAGTCTGGCTCGGCATCACCTCCGTCGGTGGTGTTGTCTCGCTCCTCAACACGCAGCTGCGCGGACCGTCGCTTGCCCATTGCATCGACATCGTCGCGCCGACCCATCTCATCGTCGATGCCGAACTGGTCGGGCAACTTCACTCAGCGCAACTATGCACCCAACCGAAAATCTGGTCGTATGGCGGAGCAGAATATCCTCGCATCGATCACGAAATCGAATTGCTTTCCGCGGCGCCGCTACAACCTACTGAGCGCCGCGCGGTGAAGATCGCCGACCGCGCGCTGACGATCTATACGTCCGGCACCACCGGCTTGCCTAAGGCGGCCAATGTCAGCCACCGGCGGTTGCTACAATGGAGCTTCTGGTTCGCCGGCCTGATGAACACCAAGCCGGACGACCGCATGTACGACTGCCTGCCGATGTACCATTCGATCGGCGGTGTAGTCGCAACCGGCGCGCTGTTGGTTCGCGGCGGATCGGTCGTAATCCGCGAGAAATTCTCGGCCCGGGAATTCTGGGACGACATCGTGAAATGGGATTGCACGCTGTTCCAGTATATCGGTGAGCTCTGCCGCTACCTTGTCAACGCGCCGCACCATCCGCGTGAACGTGCGCATGGCTTGCGACTGTGCTGCGGCAACGGATTGCGCGCCGACATTTGGCAAGCTTTCAAAGAGCGGTTCGAGATTCCACGGATCCTTGAGTTTTATGCAGCGACCGAGGGCAACGTCTCGCTCTATAACGTCGAGGGCGAGGTCGGCGCCGTCGGGCGCGTGCCGCCGTTTCTGACACACCGTTTTCCGCTCGCGCTGGTGCAATTCGACACTACCACCGGCGCGCCACTGCGCGGTGCCGATGGACGCTGCATCCGCTGCGCGACCAATGAACCGGGCGAGGCAATCGGCCGCATCAAGGGTGATACAGCTCAGCCCGGCGGCGAATTCGAGGGCTATACCGATGCCGCCGCGACCGGGCAGAAAATTCTCCGCGACGTATTCGCGCCCGGCGATGCCTGGTATCGCACTGGCGATCTGATGCGCGTTGACGCGGCTGGGTTTTTCCATTTCGTGGATCGGATCGGCGATACGTTCCGCTGGAAGGGCGAAAACGTGGCGACTTCGGAAGTCGCCGCGGCAATTTTGACGTTTCCCGGCGTCGCCGACGCGAGCGTCTATGGTGTAGCGGTTCCTGGCACCGAAGGCGCGGCCGGCATGGCCACTCTCGTCAGCGATGGTGCGCTCGATTTTGCCGAACTGCGTCGGCACCTTGCCCGACGGCTGCCGCCCTACGCGCGGCCGTTGTTCTTGCGCATCAAGGATTCCATCGAAACGACGGGAACGTTTAAGCACAGGACGCCCGAGCTTGCGCGCCAGGGTTTCGATCCGGCGACGGTTTCGGACCCCATCTATTTTGACGATGCCGAGCGCCAGGCCTATGTGCGGCTCGACTCGGCACTCTACCGCCGCATTGGCACGGGCGGAACTCGGCTTTGAGCTAAGCGGTGGCGCCGGCGTCGATGGTGAGCACGGAACCTGTCATGCTGCGTCCCGCTTCGCCGAGAAGAAATTCAACGGCATTGGCGACATCGTCGACACTGGCGAGGCGCCGCAGCGAGCTACGTCGGATCACTTGATCGCGTTGCGCGCCGGTGAGACCGTGCGTCATTTCGGTATCAAGAAATCCCGGCGCCACCGCGTTCACCGTGATACCGAGCCGGCCCACTTCGCGTGCCAACGAACGGGTGAAGCCGAGCATCGAGGCCTTGGTCGCGCCGTAAACCGACAGCCCGCTATAGCCGGTGAAGCCGATGATCGAGGCGACGTTGACAATGCGGCCGGCACCCTCCGCCATCATAGCGCGGACCACATATTTGCTGAGCACGATCGGCGACAGCGTGTTGATACGTACGAGCTCCTCAATCTGCGAGTTGTGCATCAACGACAGCGCACCATCGTGACCAAGCGCCGCGTTGTTAACCAATCCCCAGAGTGGCCCGAATTTCTTACGCAGATCCCGCACCAGGCTAGGGATTTCATCGATATTGCCCAGGTCGAAGCTGACGAAGTGGAGCGCACCGTCCTTACCGCACTTCGCTTGCGCCATAGCGGCGTTTAGCTCCTTGCTCTCTTTGCGCGCCAGCGCGATAACACTGTACCCTGCGGCAGCGAGCTTACTGGCGATGCCGAGGCCGAGGCCACGGCTGGCGCCCGTGATCAAGACATTGCGCGAAGGTTGGACCGGTTTTTTAGCCATAGTGCCGCACCATTCCTATTCTCTGGGTAGTCACATCAGGTAGCGCCGCAAACCCTGTACTCGGAACGGTCGGACGAAATAGGCGCTGTGTCGCTGCGCGAGGCGGCCTCGACAAAGTCCGCATAGGCTTGCGCCAAGCCGTCGCGCAATCGCGTGCTCGCTGTCCATCCGAGTTCACTCATTTTTGTTACGTCAAGAAGCTTCCGCGGCGTCCCATCGGGACGCGACCTGTCAAAAATGATCTCACCGTCGTAGCCCACCACCTCACGCACGAGTTCAGCGAATTCCCTGATGGTGATATCTTTCCCGGTTCCGACATTTAGAAATTCCGTCCTGGAATAATGTCGCATCGTAAAAATGCAGGCGTCGGCTGCGTCGTCGGCGTAGAGGAATTCGCGCCGCGGCATCCCGGAGCCCCACACCGTGACCGACGGCGCCCCGGTCATTTTGGCCTCGTGGAAACGACGAATGAGCGCCGCCGGTACGTGGCTGTTCTGCGGATGATAATTATCGTTGCGGCCATAAAGATTCGTCGGCATCACCGAAATGAAATCGCACCCGTGTTGCCGACGATAAGCCTCACACAGCTTGATGGCCGCGATCTTGGCGACCGCATACCACTCATTCGACGGGTCCAGTGACCCAGTGAGCAGTGCGTTCTCCATCATTGGCTGAGGTGCCAGCTTTGGATAAATGCACGAGGAGCCCAGCGCCAATAATTTCTTGACGCCGTACCTGTGCGCCGCGCGAATGACATTGAGCGCAATTGCCAAATTATCGGAGATAAAATCCGCGGGAAAAGTCTGATTGGCATGAATACCACCGACGCGCCCGGCGGCGAGAAAGACTGCCTCCGGCTCGTTATCGGCAAACCACTCTTCGGTAGCGCGTTGATCGGTAAGATCGAGTGTTTGGTGTTCGGCGACCAGAATTTGGCATTCTGCGCCAGCGAGCCGACGCACGATGGCCGAGCCCATCATGCCGCTGTGACCAGCGACAAAGACACGTCGGCCTCGGATTTCGAACAATGGTGGTCGCGTCATGGAGCCCTCGAAGGCACAGCATCCGCATCAGGCCGTAGTTTCCCGCTGCGCAGCATCGCCGGCCGATCACACAGGCGGCAATTGACTGCAGCTGGGTACGGACGATACGGCTCGCGATCGCGGTCTACGGTACCATAGGCTGCGCAGTTTTTGACGCCGATGCATCGGTATGAGCCAGATGGCAACATAGAGCGCGAGGTGAACGGGTCGTGGCGAACCATAACGCAGCGCGCGGTAGAGGAGCACAAAGAACGCCGAACAGTCGCGGGCTCTCGCCGCTTGCGGTGCAATGATGGTCAGGCAAAAGCCTGCATAGGCGCGGCGACTGAAGCCCTGGATGTCCGCCCAGTCCAGGGAACTTCTCCAGTTGAAACTGGCACCGAGCGATTCTCGCCCGTCCTCGGTATGGTGAATAACCAGCGGCTGCCTCAGCGTGACAATCGCGGCGCCCTTGGTCTTGGTCGCACGTAATAGCATATCCCAGTCGTCATGGACGGGCCGGAACTCTAGCTCACGACAGAGCTGCCGTGACATCAGCAGCGAGGAGCATTGCAGCATGACGTCGCCGCGAAACCAAGTCCGGCGATCGAATAAATAGTCGTCCAACGGGCTCGCATTGTCGTAGACGCGCCGGGGCCAGATATAGCGCTGCAGAGAGGTGACGACGTAGTTCAGACACGAAACGATGCCAACGCGGTCCGCGCTCGTAGCCGCCAGCTGCAGCTCGAGTTTGTCCTTGAGCCATTCATCGTCATCGTCGAGAAATGCGACCCATTCGCCCTGCGCCGCCTCGACGCCGACATTGCGCGCCCCTGCGCTGCCCAGTGGCAGCGTATTTTGGATCAGTCGTACCCGACGATCGGCGATGGCGCCTAGCGCTTGCATCGTCTCGGGGTCCGGTCCGTCAATAACCACCACTACTTCTAGATTCGTCAACGATTGCGCCAGGGCGCTCTTGACGGCGCGCGTCACCAGGTGCGGTCGATGCGCGGTGGGAATAATTACGGAGATCATAGTTATGTCGGCTCTGCGGTGCCACGGAGGTCCGCAGAAATGAGGTCAAACACCGATGCTTTAGGCCGCGCTTCTTCAATAGGCATTTGAATAGGCTTTTTTCGACAGCAGCGTCATCACGACAATCTGCAAATCCAATAGAAACGACCAATGATCAATGTAATACAAATCGTACAGTAGGCGCTGTTGCATCTTATCGACGGTATCGGTTTCGCCACGGCAACCGTTAACCTGCGCCCAGCCGGTGATCCCGGGCTTGACATTATGGCGACGAAACAGTGGCGCCAATTTATCCTCAAATTTCAAATTGAGCGCTATCGGGTGCGGCCGAGGACCAACAAGCGACATTTCACCGAAAAGAACATTAACCAGCTGTGGCAGCTCGTCGATATTGGTTCGGCGCAAAATGGACCCGAATGCCGTGACCCGTGGATCGTTCTTTGTTGCTTGCCTGACGCTTGTGTCATCGTCGATTGCGCGCATCGTGCGGAATTTAAAGACCCTTATCGTTTCATTGTTGAAGCCGTGGCGCGATTGTCGAAAAATCGCTGGTCCCCGGGACTCTAATTTTATTACCAGCGAAACAAGGAGAAAGAGCGGGCACAGCATAAGCAAGCCGATCGCGGCCACGACCAAGTCGAAAGTACGTTTTATAAACCGGTCAAATCCTGACAGTGGTTCTTGTAACAATTGAATGGTTGGCAACAGACCGAGTTCGGCAAATTTAGATGTGGCCAATATACTTTCCAAGCCAACCGGCACCATATGGAGCGCAGCCGGCAATGCCGAGAGTGCTCCAACAAGCCCATCGATACCGGGTATATCCTGCTCGGTCGCCACTATAAGGATGTCATCCGGGCAGTACGGCCGACACTGCCGGACGAGTTCGCGAAAGAGCTCGGCTTTCGCGCACTTAGAATTTGGATCGACCTTGGAACTGTCCGTCGCAAGGACCGATGGAAATGGGATCATAGCCTGAATGCGGAGACCTGATTTTACCAGCTTGGGCGCAATATGCAGGCAGTCCGCTTGGCGACCGACGATAACGACGCGACGCGCTTCAATCTCATTCCTGGCAATTGAGGCACGCAACTTATCATGGGTCATGGCTCGCACGCCAATCATGACCGCGGATACCGCTAGGAGCTGGAACAGAAACGCTCCACGCGAATACTCTTCACTATCCTTCAGTAAAAATAACACTGACAGAAACAACGAAAACGCAACCCCCACCGCCCCAATTCCGACGGACACGTACCAACGTTTTCGCTGCGACTGGATTTTGCTGTAATGGCGAAAGCCAATGGAAATGAGCACAATCAGGCTCGCGATAGCCGCCGCATAGGTCGTGCACAGAATGGCAGGGACCTGAAAGCCGAGCCCGATCCAGTAATACGAGGCGATGCCCAAACTGGCGGCGAGGAAAAGAGCAACAAACTCTACTGCCACAATCTTGTAGAGAACCCTGTGAAGGCGAGCGGGCTGTTGAACAGCACTTTCCGCAGTAGCCCCAGGTGGGTGCAGGCCCGGATTTGGGCTATCGATGACTGTCGACATAACACTGTTACTACTCTTTACTGAATCAGTTCATCTTACAGGCTCTCGGGCTTTAGCTCCTTCCAGCAATTTTGTTTAAAACAGTTGGAGTGGCATTGATATATCTGAGGCTAATTAGGGTTATCGCCACAGACCGAAGTTAAGCACAAATATTAGGCCTATTATCCTTGAAAATGCCAGCGAAACTGAGTTCCACTCGGACTATTGCTTTTTTGCAACAACCAGCTTCGCCGTCGACTAAATTGATAATGGCCGTGGGCCGTCGGGGAAGCCTGCGGCGTTGACAATTTCACAGTTACCAGCTGTCATCGTCGACCACCTTCCCTACCGTGGCCGCGCCACTAGAGCTTTGGCGGCACGTGCCACCGCGCCGCTGTAGGCCTTGATCAACGAGCGTTGACCGTAGCTTATCAGCGAGTATTCCTTTACCGTCATATCGAAAAGGCATCCTCGCCATCGCAGCATGGAGCTGCGACGTCGCGCCGCGCGATTGGCGACCGCAAGGTGGGACGCGGCGCATGCCACGATGATCAATGAGAAGACGTTGGCGCGATGCCGCAACGCCACGTCAACGCGATTAGTGCTGACCTGGTCATAGCCGTCCGACACCTACGGCACGGACTGACGAGTATCGGCGGTTACGGGATCGCACGACGGCACCGGCTGAATACCGACGCGCATTCATTGTCGCGCATCCAAGAGTTCACCAGTTCATCCATCGTCGGCTGGAAACCAGGCGAGTGGGTTGAACGATGCAGGCTCCGTGCCGGCCAGCTGTCACCCGATCAGAGGAAATCGATTGTGTCCCCTTCCAGTATGAGACACGTCAATCGGCCAGTTGCGAAAGCCCCGGTATCGATATTTATTCGATTCGGTCGCACGTCCGGTTCCAATACGGGCGTATGACCGTGGACGACGACTTTGTCGAAATCGTCCTCGCAAAACAGGAAATCTTCACGGATCCACAGCAGGTCTTCTTCGCGCTGTTTTTCCAAGGCAACACCCGGTCGTACTCCCGCATGGGCGAAAAAGTAGTCTCCACACGTAAATGATGGTCGGAGCCTACTCAAAAATCGGCGATGGCTCTCCGGGAATACGCGATCAAAATCGGCGGCGAGCTGCGCTTGCGCGGTGGCCTTGGCATTGATCACCGGCGTAATGCCATACGACAGCAGAGTCTCGAGCCCTCCAAGCCGTTGCCAGTCTTGAAGAATAGACGGGCGTTTGATGAAGTCAGTCACGAAGGTTTCGTGGTTGCCCTTAAGAAATACGCACTGACGGCTCACCTGGTTGCCAGCCAGGCGCTCAAGCACTTCCTGCGATGCGGGTCCGCGATCGACATAATCGCCGAGAAAGACCTCGATCGATTCACGAGCCGGGTTTAATTGCATATGGGTCTCGATCCGCGTGAGGAGCGCATCAAGAAGATCGAAACGGCCGTGGATGTCTCCGATCGAATAAATGCGCAAGCCGTCGGGAACTCGCGGTCGACGTAGTTTTCGTGCCGATGATGATGACCGGAAAAAGATCATGCACTAAACCCGGGCTGCCCTGTCGTATATAAGCAACCCCTAATAGTTAGCAATTCCACGTCGCCGCGCCCCGCGATCGTCATACCGTTTCACAGCCGCGTTTAGCCAAAAGCCAACAAAACCTTGGAATTCCAATAAGGTATCGTCGGCCAAGTCGTCTCGGCTCGCTGATCAGGCGGAAACTCCACTCCAGCCCCATACGTTGCATCCAGCGCGGGGCCTGGCGCTTAACTTTGGCGTGGAAATCGAATGCGGCGCCAACACCCATCAGCATGCAATGACCAAGGTGCGGAGAGTTGGCCGCCATCCACAGTTCCTGTTTCGGTGTGCCAAGCCCGACCCAGACGACGTCGGCGCCACTGGCTCGGATTCTTGCGACGTCGTCAAGATTGCCGGCATCGCTAATCGGCCTAATTGGCGGCGAATAGACCCCGCAGATCACCAGACCCGGAAATGCTCGCCGCAGTTCCGCTGCAAGTTTTTCGACGACTACGTCGGTACTTCCGTAAAGATAATGCCGAAGTCCGGAATGTTCTGAGAGTCGACAAAATTCCAACATGAAGTCAGGTCCGTAGACGCGGCTCACCCAATTAAAGCCGGTAAGGTGGGCCAGCCAGACCAGCGGCATCCCATCAGGCGCAACCATCACTGCGTTTTGGTGCGCCCGGAGCAGCAACACATCGTCGTTTGCGGCGACGACGCCGTTCATATCGCGAAAGATGCAATAGCCGCCTTGTCGGGTCCGACAACGACTTAGCACCTCTTCGCATGCTATCTGCATATTGACGAGGCTGATCGGCACGCCGGCGAGCCTAAAGCGGCGAAATTTACTTGCGCCGTCAGTTTCGCTAGAAGCTAACATTGGTTACACCGAACGTGGAAAAACGACATTAGCGTTTCGTCTGCACCAGCAACGAGCCCGACCGCTTAGTCGACATAGCCGTAACGCGCATAGTGCTTGTTATAGTAATAATCGCCGCGGTGCGCGTCGTAGCGGCTAAGCTTAGTAATATCAGCTTTGTTGAGTACCGTACCAATCAGATTCTGATAGACGCTTGGCGCGTCGACCAAGGCCTTTCTGACGACATCGATTTTTGTGCGACCCCATTGGATCACACAAACATAGGAGTCGACAAAATGCGACGTGGTACGGACGTCAACCACCGGAGCGAGTGGTGACAAATCGACAATGACATATTCGTAGCGTTTGCGTAATTTATCGAACAGTTTATTTGTCGCGGCTGATGCTAGTATTTCGCTGGTGTGGGCCACTCGTGATTTGAGAACGGTCGGAAGAAATGACAAATTGATTGCGGGATCCGATCGCCACAGGACATCATCGATCGACGCCTTGTCTGAAACAACCTCGATAAATCCCGCGGTCGCGGATGGCGCGAGTGTTTGGCTGAGCGAAGGATTGCGTAGATCGCAATCGACCAAAACCGCGGATCCGCCGGCCTGCGCGATCATCAGCGCAAGTCCAGCCGCCAGGGTCGATTTTCCCTCGTTGGGCAACGCCGACGTAAAGGCGATGACCTTGTTCGACCGTACGATTCTACTCAAGTCAACCGCAACTTTGAGTACGCGAAGCGATTCGGTGTAGCGCGAGAACGGGGAATCTACGGTCGTCCAGAGCACATTCTTATCGCGCACCAAAGTGCGTGGATTATTATCGTGCGCAGGATTTGCCGTATCGTCTACGCTCTTGATCAGACTGGTAAGGTCCTTTTCGCGATGTGGCAACGTAGCGGCACCGTTGACCGACGAGGCGATGCTGCTTGCGAGGTCCGCCGAATTGGCGACAGCGGCGGGGGCGGTTCCGGCCGCCGGGGCGGTCAACTGTGGCGGGACAGCGGCCTCAGGGGCTGACGGGGTCATGCTGCTTGCCAGGTTCGGCGAATCGATGTCAGCGGCCAAGGAGGCACCAGTGTCGCCGGCTCCGAGGCTCGGCACGTCATCCGCGGCCTCATTGGATGAGGACGCGATGCTGCTGCCTGGGAGATCAGCAGTATCGCCGACCGCAGCGGGGGCAGCTCCACCGGCAGGGGCGGCGAGCTGTGGCGGGATGGCGGCCTCGGTGGCTGACGAGACCATGCCGCCTGCTAGGTTCGAATCGATGTCCGCAGCGACGGAGGCAGTGCTATCGCCGGCTGTGAGCGTCGGCAGATCAGCGGCCTCATTGGCCGATGCAATGCCGCTCGCTGGGTTCGGCGAATCGACGGTCGCGGCGGAGGCGGCACCGCTGGTGCCCCCCGCGAGCCCGCTCGAGCGGCCGGCATTATCGGGTGCCGGCGCACCGATGCTCGCTGTCAATGCCGGGCTTGGCGTATCGCCGCTCAGCAGCCAATCCGCATCAAGCTCTGATCGCTCGGCCAGCGCCGGGCTGGACACCTTCAAACGCGGCACTAAAGCCACGCAGGGGACGTGTAGGATCTTTTCGGCCTGCTCCGTCGTCCGAAATACACGATCCCATAGATCCCGGAAAACGCCGATCGCGAGACCGAAAATGATCCCGACAGCGGCACAAATCGCTAACGTTAGAAGTGTCTTTGGACTGCTTTTCACTAACGGCGGCAAGGCCGGCGAAATCAGCCGCGCCTCGGTGATCGGGAATGACTGCTCCTGAACAGACTCCATGTAGCGCTGTAGGAAATTCTCATAGAGATCTCGATAGGTCTTGGCTTTACTCACCAGATCGTTGAGAACGACCTTCGATTGATTGTTCTGCTCCGCCTGAGCGACAGCTTCATCGTATGCCCTTTGTGCTTCCTCGGCGTGCTGCTTCTCGATTTCGAAATTGCTTTTATAAGTGCCGGCAATTTGTTTTACCTGATCAGTAATGGCGGCATTAATTTCGGCCATTTGATTGCGTAAATTCACCACCGCAAGATGATCTTTGCCATAGCGCGCCGCCCAATCATGTTCTTTACTCGCCAGGTCAAGATACTGAGTGCGCAGTTTCGACACTACATCATTGTTTAGGGCATCAGTAACCGTGGTATCGAGGGAACCCGCCGAGTCGGACGAAAGAACTGACTGGATGCGATCTAGCTTTGCGCGCGCCTCCGCCACTTTTTCACGGGCAATAAGCAACTGCGAATTCAATTCGCTGACCCGCTGCTCGCTTGCTGTCTTGCCGGCGGGATCGACGACGCTGTGGTTGTTCAGCGAATTGTCGACCACAACAATGTTGTGATCACGCTGATAGTCGACCACAGCTTGCTCGGCGGTCGAGGCTTTGTCCCGCAAGTCACGGATTCGACCTTCCAACCAATCGCTCGCGCGAAGCGTCGATTGATATTTCGCATCCAATTGATCGACGATGTATGCATCAACAATGGCGTTGGCGATGCGCGCCGCTTTCTTCGCATCGTAAGAACGGAACCGCACTTCGATAATGTAGGAGAGCGCGTCGCGCCTGACTTCCAACCGTGATTTTAGCGCGGTCAGCGCCGTGCGCATGCGATCGTAGGCGGTAGCGGCGCTATTCTTACCAATGAACTCGGGATCATCTGTGAGTTGAAGATTTTTAATGACCGCGAGCGCCACGTCGTCAGACTGCAGAACGCGTATTTGACTTTCAATAGACGCGGAATCGACCTGGGCATCACTGTATGTTGGCTGCTGCTGTAAAAATTGCGTTTTGCGCGTATCAATCAACATCGTAGCGACCGCGGTGTAGCTTGGTCGGGCCACGGTGAGATAGATCACGCCAAGTGAGGTCGTTAGCAACAATGTGACGAGAACGATCAAATACTGCTGCCGCAAAAAATGAACGAACGAATCCAAAAGCTCCGCCGGGGAGAGAGATTCCGCACCAGCGAAATTGGCTCGAGTCGGGGTAATCGGACGGTTGTCTTGCAGCATCCTTCAGGCCATATTCACACACAAACACACGCACAAGGAGGTGGCTGGCGAAGACCCCGATGATGGTGATGAATCTCATTAATTAAGAAGCGAAAGTCAACCATACTCGGCCTGTAGTATTAATAGGAGGGTCGGAACTCGGCTGCGTTCTTAACCACCATTGCCAAGAAGCCGCGGGGATCTCATTCACGCCTGGCAAGCTCGCGACCGGAAGAGCACGGCCGTTTTCTTACCGCAACGGGCCAGAACGCCGCTGACCTGTCTGGTGTTGGTAAACGACCAAATGAGGTTTCTGTGACAACGCCCAATCGCGCTACCGGGCCAGCGGGCCCCTCCAATATTGCGTTTCGTCTAACAGCACTGCTATTGGCCATGTTACTTGGGGCGCAGTGTGTCTGGCTATTGCTTGCTGCATTGTCCCGGCCCGGCATCGATCAGCTGCCAACCGATGCGACTTCCGCTGCTGCGGCGGCCGCCACAGGACGGCGCGATGCCGCCACCTGGGCGGCATCTATTGGCGCGGTTCGGGGCGATCTATGGGCCGAATCTGCCTTCACCTACGCCAATCTTGTGGTCGACGGTGGCGCCGCCAGTGCATCGCCGAATCTGGCCAAGACATTGGCGCTCGCGCGCGTAAGTCTCGATCACGCGCTCGATAATGCGCCCAGTCAGGCGGGCGTCTGGTTGCTTCTCGCTGCGCTGGCCATGCAATATCCGTCGACATGGCCGGCGATTTCGCCAATTGAAGCGCTAAAAATGTCCTACTACACCGGACCCAGTGATCAGCCATTAATACCGCTGCGCCTGCGCCTGGCTGTCCACGCTGATCAGTTCAGCGATTTCGAAATGAGCCAATTGGTCAACCGCGATCTACGTCTGCTGCTGAGCCAAAAACAGATCGCGGCAATTTCCGCGGCATATGTTGCTGCCTCGCCCGACGGCAAGCATTTCATCGAACAAACCGTCAGCGACGTTGATCCATCGCTTTTAGCGACACTACGCGCCGGTGTCCGGCCTTCAAAGGCATTACCTGTTAAATAGCGATTAGGCGGTCATTTCCGCGTACCTCGCTGGGGGAACAGACGATCCTGGCGCAGCGAGCGGCATCGATTACTTTGTTTGAGTTGGGCCCTGATCTTTGTTGCCGGCTCCTTCTGGCGCTTGATCGCTTTTGGCGTTGCCGTTGCCGGCTCCATCTGGCGCTTGATCGTTCTTGGGGTTGCCTTGCTCGGGCGCTTGCGGATTGCCTCCGTTTGCTACGCAGTTGTCAAAGTATTTCCTGACGTCTTGCGAGGTTCCGTTGGCGCGACCTGCGGCAGGATTGCCGGGTACGCGGGGAGGAAAAGCCTTGTTTGCCAGAGTTCCACATTTTTTTGCCACTTCGACGGTTATGGCCGATGCGCCGCTAGCCATCACCAGATTTGCGATGCAAGTCGACGCGACAAGGACAATCGCGTAGCACACCTTTGTAGTCACGGTCGCTCTCCTCTTAATCACCATAAGTTGGCGCGGGGCGCGGAAAAACGTGGTCAAAAGCCGGCCGACTTCGGTGAAATTGGCTCGCGGCAAAGTGGGTGCTCGTCGCCGCGGTTCACTCAGTCTAACACCAATTCGCGACGCGCGTCCGCGGTCTGACAAAATCTTACCGCAGCGTGCGGCACACAGAGTACACGTCGCCGCCGATGACATCGGTACGTTCCAGGCACTGGGACACATCCGTAATTTCGCCCGCGACAGTGAAATCATAGCCGCGCCCGGCAAGCACCAGCACGTAGCGGCCGGGCGACAATGCCGGCTGCTGATCTCCCGGATGCAGAACAATCATTTCGGGGTGGTCATCGACGGGTGCCACCCTGTAAGGGTACGACTTGCTGAGCACGGCCCACTGGCCGTTTGTATCGGTTACCTTCGGGTGACCGCCGCTTGCGAACTTCATCTCCTGCTCTACTTGCGCGACCACCCTGACGAAGACCTCCATGGGGGCACTGGTCGCCAAATCCCGTCGATAGATGACGAAGCTGACGTTTCCATCCGGAACCGTCACATGGCTGGGCTCGGAGATCATTGCCGAGATTCTGACGCGGGGGTCGGGCACCCGCATCGCCAACTGATCTAATTCGTAAAGCTTCCCCGCGCTGATCGCGTAAATTCCGTAGACACTGGGCAGTGGAAACCCTAGCGAAGGCGGAGCTACGGGGCCATGGACCACCGCAGTGGGCGCAGTCGAGGCTACCACGACGGCATTACTCGACATCGAAGCGGTGCGAGAATATTCGGAAGCAGAGAAAAACACATCAGACCGTGCCAACATCACGGCATAGATGCCTACTCCGATAAGCGCAGCCGTTGCCAATTGAAATGTCCATCGGACGTCGGCCGCCGTTCGTTTTGGCTTTGGTCTCGGACCGTGACCGAAGCCCGGCGCCCAAATCTCTGACGGCTCTAAGATCTCGAGGGCGCGTACCTCAGGTTCTCGCTTTACTTCGCGTAGCACCACCGGCGTTTTGACCGGCCGATCATCCTCGAATGGTAAATCGGCAAACGCATTGCGAACCGTGAGGGCCGTCTGAGGCGGCGAACTTTCCGGCCGAACAAGCAGCAGCGCCTCGCTGATTTGGGCAGCCTGCGGCGTCTCGCTCGGCGCACTGGAAATTCGACCGGTCAACGGCGCTCGATCGGCGGCCGTAGGCCGCTGCTGCTTCGCCTTGCCGACCTGCTTCTGTTGCTGCGCGACATTTTCGACTTTGTCGATCGCAGCCTCCAAATCGCGAAGGTGCTGCTGCAGTCCCTCGCTGCCGAGGACTTGATAGTTGTCTAATACGTATCTTCCGATGGATTGCCGCGCCAAACTGTAAATCAGGCTGCGCAGGTGAACTGGATCATCCTTAGCCGATTCGATCGCCTGCGTGATGACCGAAGCATAACCGGAGCTTGTCGATAGTTGACGGGCCATGAAGCCATTCACGCCTAATCGATTACCCAAGCCGGGTTGGCGCCGGCGAACCTGATACTGGGTGGAAAGCCCCTCATTCCCCTGCCCCACTATAAGGCGTTTACTTATTGGCTGGCAAATGCCCGCAAATCTGCGATATTCGCTGCGAACCCGAGTCAAATCTCACGACTCTGGCCGTTTCAGCGATGATTTTGGCTATGGTCACGAATGGACCGTCGCGCCAGTTCGGTACTTTGCCTCCATCTTTATTTATTAATTTAAGCGAACCATAGCGGGCGCCAGATAGAACCCCTTCGTGACCAGCGTAAGGGGTGCACTTGTGACGCGCTACTTCTTCGATTACCGGGCAAAGGACCAATCGCTACTCGATTATCGAGGTGATGAATTTCACAATCCGCAAGGGGCAATAGAGTTTGCCCAAGCCATTGCCCAGGATTTGAAGCACAGCCTATCGGCCGATTGGTCTGGCTGGTCGGTCGAAGTGCGTAGCGCCGACGGCGCGAAGTTTTACACGTTGCCCGTCGATGGTTCGGAGTTATTGGCAGCCTAGCGCGTCGACCCGATTTCTCCGATCCGGCACTGCTGTGCTGCGTTACGGATAACTCACTCTCCAACTCACACCTTGATCTTCATCATTCGTAGCGGCTGAGCCGGTCGAGCGGGTAGCTCGGCAAATTGGCCAGACGTAGATAGCACTGCGCGAGGTGGCGGCTGGGGAGCGGTTACACGCTGGCGGTTTGACAACGGCGTTCCGGCCGGAGCGGAGCTCAGCCTTCAATGTGGTTTGCAATTAATCGTAAGCAAAAAGTCTTAATATCGCTGGCATGCACCGCCAGCAGCCGGAAACTTGGTTATTTTGTTCCCGGTGGAAGCTTTGTAACTTAACGAGCCATTGGGTTTCACAAATCAAATTGGCGGCGAATTTGACAATTTGACAGCTTGGTTGCCAGATCAACCGCAAGCGATGGACGCATGTCTGAAAGCTGCGTCCATGGTGCCGAGACCGGCAACGAGCCGACCGGCGGCACGCCCTCTGGTGCGTCGCTCTTTGATATTGTCAGGCTGCGGCCAAACGTTCTCACTTGGTGGCCTCGACAGCAGCCTGGGTCTGGTCGGCCGCCGCAGACAGCGGCCGGTCTCCAACACCCCTACCCGCAGCCTCGAACAGGCGGTACCCTGGACTATGAATTGGCTCGGCAAGCACTATCGGGCTGTCGCCCGTGTTCTGCCTTGGATTGGAATTGTTGCCATTATTATTTTGTCCGTTGTGCCGGCTAAAGACCGCCCCGTCACCGACGCCAAAGACTGGTTTGGCGCCTGGGATGGGCATCTCATTGAGCATGTCGCCGCCTTTGCACCGGTCGCTGCGGCCTTTGCCATCGGTTACTATCGTTGGCCGTTAAAATGGCTGTTGTTACTGGCTTTGTTGTTTTGCGGCGGAATTGAACTTCTGCAAGTGCCGCTGCCGACGCGACATGCGACGGTGGCCGATTTCATCGTCGACCTTGTCGCCTCGTGGCTGGCGATCGCGATCGTTTTTGCTGGCGAGATGGCTTTTGCCAAATCGCAGGCGATTTCGCGTGAGGGCAACGAGCACAACTAATATGTTGTGGCGATAACTCGCTACCGGGAACAAGGTCGGACCAGCCCGGAAATCAGTGGCATCATGCTCTCCATGAGTGGGAAGCGGAGCATTGCTATCAAATTATCGCTGTGGTCCGCACCAGCAGCGTTGATTAAAATCGGTTCGTTGAAACAGGGTTATTGGGTTCGTTTCGTAATTCGGGCTTGGTTCGCTGCGTAGCCGATCACGCTTGCAATTTCTTCTGCAGTCCGACAGTGGCAATGGAGCCCGCCTTGCGCATATCATCCTCAGCCAGGCTGCGGTCAGCTTGTTCTTGTCTGGAAGCGACCGTTGCGCCCACAGCGCGGCCTTATCACCATCGGCAACAGTATTGAGCTGACCGAGCAGCTAGCTAGTTACGTAATTGGACCGATGCGTTGGGCCAAGGATCGGCGCGGTGAGGTTGGAGCTATCTCTCCCGTCGCGCCCCGTGCAATGTTCGGATCCTATTGACGCTTCTTACCCGTATCGTGCCTTCAATTGGGCTACACGGACACCCAGTTCCCGGGGCATATCCCGCGGCAAACGGTAACGCATTCTCAGTTCTTGACCGATTGCTGATTGCATCGCGCGCGCAAGTTCTGGTCGTAACGGCCTTGGCGCGAGCGCAGGGTGTTTTTGTTCCTCGAAGAAAATCCATGTGATGAGATAGAAGAGCTGCAAGAATGTGGCACCGATGAGCAGTGTTAGCGCAATAGCGCCTGCGCCTAGGCCAGTTACAATGCCCTCGATGATGGCGATCATCGAATAAATGGCAGTGGCCGGAATAAGCGCCCAAACCTTCAGCCGTGCCAATCCGCACGCCGCACCCGCTGCTACGGCAACCAACAAGATTGCGATCATGATACGCGCTCGGCGTGGCGGGAGTCGTTACCTTCTATACCTCCCCGTCCCCCGGTTAGCCGATTGTGTCTGATGGCCAACGTAAGACCGGTATTGATGTTCCAAGGGGACGGCATTAATTCGCGTGAATTAAGCGCTTTCGCCGCCCCTAACCGCCGAACGGACTGTTCAATACTAGCCACGGCATCTATTTGCCAACGTGGGTTCACCCCGCCGAACGGTGCTGCGCGGGTGGATTAGGCGGCAACAGCGGAAGCAGCCTTCCGCTTCCTGCGCCAGGCGAGCAAACCCATTGCGCCGAGGTCGGTCGCGAGAGCGATTCCATCAATGGTCTACCTCAAGGTCGTCGATCGAAATTTTCCCAGTAGTCAGGACATAATCGCATTTGCCGCCTGATCTGAAAGGCTAGCCGCATTGCTGCAAGGGAAAGCTGTTTGCTGAATTCTTGACCCTACGTCCCCGCTGCGAAGTTTGCGGGCTCGACCGTGGCTTCGTCGATTGAGGTGACGGTCCGGTGGTTTTCACCATATTTCCGGCCGGCTTCTTCGTCGGTCGGCGCACGGGTTCTTGATCTTGAGCCAATGCGGCTCATTGCGCGAAACGAACCCAATCTGGCGGCAGCGTCGCTGCACCCGATTTAGTTGTCATCAAAGCAACGATCTTCCTCATAAGGCCTGTGGCCCGCACCAGCGCGCACCAGCAGTCTCCTCTCGTGCGGCTTGCGGCGGTTGAAGGCGTCAAGCGCGAACAAGATCTGAGCAACCTGGCGCCACAGCGCCGCTTGTTTAGTCGCTCGTCTGCAAATCTGCAGCCAGCGAGCTCGCGATCAAACCATGGGTCCGCTTCGCCGTCCATTGGCACCGCTCCCCTGCGAATCGGTGCCAGACAAGGAATCATGCCTGATTCCCTTGACGCAATACTTTGTAGGCTATCCCGGCGTCACTCTACTAAATGTGGGTAATTGAAAGCCGTTAAAGGCCGCCTTTGCGCGCCTAGGATTCCGTCTTTTGCGTGCTCCGTTTCATGGCAGGGTCAGCGCGGCACGAAAACACGGTCGCCCGCGATGCCGGTCGGGACTTCAATATAATGAGCCTCGAGTGCCGCCATCGTGTGGGACGGGAAAAAACCGGCCCTGCCAATCTCGACCGTCGAAAATGATCGTGCATCGATGAGCGCGATCAGTTTTTTCTCGTCGGCTGCACCCCTCGCCACCGCTTCGCCGAAATTGAAGATGTCCACCATGAGCGGTTTCCCGGCCCAGTAGCAAAAGACCAAGTTTCCGCATAGCGCCGGCCCCGGGCGGCTCGCGATGAGCACGACGAGCTTCTTGGTCTCCGTCTGCTCGACGCGCTCCGCGCGCATCCGGGGGAGGACCAGGATCGCGTCCCGCGTCGCGTGATAAAGGGCACCATAGAGAAGCAATGTGCCTCCGATCCCGATCGCGAAAAGCCGCGCCGTTTCCGGACCGTGTCTCTCGAGCGCACGGAGGCGTCCCAACACGTGACCACCAGCGAGCGAAAAGGCGATCACGAGATCGAAGACGGCGTTGAAGTCGATGCCGTCTCCCCCAGCGCCCACGGCGCCCACCAACAGCGCCACGATCATGTAGAGTCCGAAACACGGGCCGAAGCGGCCGGAAAGGTCGGGATGTGCGACAAAGGCGGCAAGCCCGAGCGGGACCTGCATGGGCTGGAGCCAGCGAAAAAGTTTCTGGTAGGCGGTCACGAACCTGTACTGGCGGGGCGCCGTCAAACCCGCGAGGAAATCGCGTCCGAACGATGCGTCGCAGACGCCGAGGCCGGCCAGACCCGCGATAGCGCCGGTCACTACGAAGGCGGCGGCGGCCTGCCGCTGCTGGAAGAAGAGCCAGATGGCCGCCGCAATCGGCAGCGCGACGATGTTGTGCTTGATGAAGAGCGCCACCGTCATGACGGTGGCGGCGATAGCAGCCCTTCGGCTGGTTACCTCGGCGCGCAGCATGAGCCAAAGCGCCGTGGTCGTGAGGGCGTTTGCCAACATCTGCGGATCGTCCACGCCGACATAGCTCGTGTAGTAGGTCGCCATGAACGCAGCGAAGAGCAGGGCGCCGAAGCACGCTGCAATTCGGTCATTACCGCAAGATCGCAGGATGCCGAAGATTGCGAAAGCTATCGCGAGGAACGCAAGCCATGCGACAGTGCGGCCCGCCATCACCGCGTCGGGAATGACCTGCGTAATCGCGCCGATCAGGAGGAAGGACAAGGGCGGATAATTGTCGGTGCGGAAGTCGCCCGGCTGAAAATAGAGCCGCTTTCCTTCCATCGCCGAGGCCGCGAGATAGGCGTTCCAGCCTTCGTTTTGGTTGATGGAGATCGTCAGCGTCGAACGCCACAGAAGCTCGAGAAGTAGCCCAACAACCAGCGCGGCGAAAAGCGCGAGCAGCGCCGCCTCGATGAGGGACCCTTGGACGACGCGCGGGGCACTAAGGGGTAGAGGAGACCGCATTCAGGCCATCAGATTCGAGTTCGGTTTCCCATAGTTCATTGCGGCAGAGCAACGATATATCCAGATTCGATTGCTTCGGGCAGTGAATTGCTGATACTTGGGCACGGAGGCAACGAGATACGGTCAGCTCAGGCGGCGCGAACGGCGGGGCGGCGCCAATTCCAGGGCAGCAGCGCGGCCAACTCGGTGATCTTGTGATCGGCGATGCGGGCGAGCACGTCGGCGAGCCAGGCTTGAGGATCGACCTCGTTGAGCTTTGCCGTTTGAATGAGCGTCAGCATGAGGGCGGCGCGATCGCCGCCGCGATCGGAGCCCGCGAACAGCCAGGACTTCCGGCCAAGGGCAATTCCGCGCAGCGCGCGCTCGGCCGCCGGAACTGGACCTTCTGCGGCTCCGACCGCGGCGGCGAGCGGGCGGCGGCAATCTACTCACTCATCGCCAAGGCAAAGCTGAACGACATCGATCCCGAGACCTGGCTTGCCGACGTGCTCCGCCGGATCAACGATCACCCCGCTTCGAAGCTCGACGAACTCCTGCCGTGGCATTGGCGGCCGCAAGCCCTCGACACAGCTGCGGCCTGAGGGTCAACTACCTGCCTTTACCGAAGTGTAGGAGCAACGCGCATGGCGTCAAGGGCGTGATTTGTTTAATGAATTAACGGATTAATTGCGTGCCGGAGTCCACGTTTTGGGGTTGCCTGAAAAGCCGCGACTGTTCGGGGCAGCACGGCTTAGCGAAACGAAGCCGATTTGCGGGGCGGAAGGCCTTGCGCTCTGTCCGGCCCCGTCAAGCACGCTCCGATGTGTCGCATCAGGACTCATCGCGCTCATAGCCCGTTGGTTCTTGATGACGGTCTCTCATCAAGTGGCGCCTTCGTTCATGCGGTTTGTGGCGGGACAAGTTGTCGAGCGCCAACAGGATTTGGGCGACTTGGCGCCACAGCGCGTATTCGTAGCGGCTGAGCCGGTCGAGCGGGCAAGTCGGCAGGTTGGCCAACCGCAAAAAGCATTGTGCCAGGTGCTGGCTAGGATCGGCGCCAAGTTCCTCTCGCTGGAACTGGAGCCGGCGCCCGGTTGGGGCTCGCATAGCGGTCGGCGATACGGCACTGACGGTATTATGGTTCGGAGCGTCCGATCTGAATAAGGCATAGACCCCGTCGCGCGTTGGCGCCTGCAGCCGAGGTATGGTCCCGGCGGCGCTGAGATGGTCCGCCTCAATCTCGAATAGACCGGTTTCCATGGCGGTGGCCCGACGGAGCCGCCACAGCGCGCTGGCGAGCCGCAGGACGAGTTCGCGCTCGACAGCGGACTGGGCATCGTAATCGGCGATGATGGCGGCCTCGAAGGCCTTGTAGTCCTCGGCATCCTCCAGCACGCCGATCACCGTCTCAGCGGTCAGGCCATGGCGCACCGCATTTCGGCGGGAACGCTCTTTGCCTTCTTCGGTGACCGGTCCGGTGCTCTTGGCACCGTTGCGCCGATTGGCCTCGATCTTCTTAAGCGAGGTCACTGTGGTAAATTCCTCACGCGGCTCTGGCGGATTTTATGCGCTTGACGTCTCCAGGTTTGAGATTCTGCTGCGCCATCTTCAGGTCATAGTGCGACTGAAGATTCATCCAGAACTCTGGACTGTTGCCGAAGTACAAGCTCAGCCGAACCGCAGTATCGGCAGTTATGCGCCGCCGGTTATTGACGATCTCGGCGATACGATTTGGTGAAATCCCAATCGCCTTGGCGAGCTGGCTCTGCGACAATCCGTAGGCACTCAAAAACTCTTCCTTCAGCATCTCACCGGGTGTGACCGGCGCGAATTCATTTTTTGCCATCGTTTGCTCCCTCAATGGTAATCCACGATCCGTACGTCGTGAGCTTCACCGTTAATCCACTTGAAGATCACCCGCCATTGAAAGGTCGCCCGTAACATTTGGCTTCGTTTTGTTATTACGCCCTTGCTTGGTCCCGCCACGACCGGCCCGGCGCGCCTTTGCGCCATTGCCTCCAGCTGTGGCCGTCACCGACGTTAACTTTCCTCTATCGCGCATCGGGTGCGTCTTCAGCCACAACACCCGAGCCGCCGGTAAGGGGTCGATATCTGTTTTCTGCCACCAGGCCGTCTCATCGCCAAAGCGATGGAGCTCCCGATGATGGCCGCGGCACAAGGGCACTGTGAACTCATCGCTGACCTTGCGGCCAAGTGCTCTGGCTTGCGCCAAGCGCAGGTGATGCGGATCGCAAGGGGTGCGGCCACAAATCAGGCACGGTTGCACCGCAACGAATTTGAGGTGTTCTTTGTCGCGGATACGCCGCGGTTCGGGGAATGCCAGAGCGCCTTTGTCGATGCCATTGACCTCTTCAATGGCAGCACGCGCCGCGGACGCATCCGTCGGGACGGTTTGGCCGCTGGCGGCGCCCTTGGACACTGGCCGAACGCTATCGAGAGAAGCCGCAGTCTCGTTGTCGGTTGGGAGCGTCATCAACTTGGCGTGGAAAGCCGCCTCGACGCGCGAAGCGTCGGCCGCCGACAAACTGTTCTTGGCGGCCATGATACGTTGCGCCCACAGGGCGGCCGCATCGCGGGACTCCACTGTCTCCAGGTCGGACAGAATGAGGTCGCGCTTAAGGGCGGACTGATCCGGCGGAAGCGCTTGCGGGAACGCGATTGGAGCACGTTTGGTGGGGCGCTGCGAAGACTTCGCCAGGCCCGAACCATTTCGGCGGCCCGCAGATCCCCTACTCTTGCCACGGCCTTCGGGCGCTGTGGGGACTGTAGAGGTCAGAAGATCCGGGGCGTCGAGATCGTCCTCGCCGGCGATGCCGACCAGAGTAAACAGCGCATAGCGCCGGGCATAGGTCAGCGCCGCGCCCATGCGGTGCGGCTCTTCAGAATCCGCAACAGCGCACACCGGCCAGTCCGAGGCGATCCATTCCCCGGAAGCATGCGCCAAGACCGTGGTCAGATTGACCGTGCCGGAAGCCTGGTCGATGGCGGTGGTCTGCACCGTGGCGATCTCATGCTGGCCTAAGGTCTTGCGCACAATGTCGAGACCGCTCGCCAGCGAGGCATAACGAAAGACCCGCTCGGTCCCCTCCCCCGATTTTAACCTAGATCCCGCCTTAATTGTCCCGAGCAGCGATTTCTCTGGGTTGGTAAGCTCGATTTGGGCCTTGGCCAGAGCGGCCGCCAGTGAGGCTATGGACGCGCTAGAGCGCTGCATGGCCGGCGCCCTCCCTTTGGCTACCCAGGAGCTCAAAGCTTACGGAGCCGGACTTAGACCGCTTGGCGCGCACCCCGTGGCCGCTTGCCTCCTTGGCATCCTCCGGCATCAGCCCCTTCAGCTCGGCCTTGGCAGTCTCATGGTCAAGGTAGGCCTGGCGGGTCTGGGCAAAGAGCCCGGCGAACTCCGCCCAGGCATTGGAGGTCGACATATCGACAATGCGGATGGCCTCGATCCGGGGCTTGGGTGGCTCGACCCCAAAGAGCTTGGGTTCCTCGCCGTTCTCGACACAGCGCCAGAATTTGCGCTCTGCGGTGACAATGAGGTGCTGATAGAGCGGATCGGCATGGGCGAGGATCTCCACCCATTTGCCGCCGCCGGTGATGACCGAGAGCACCGCGGTCCTTGCTGCCACCACCCACATATTGTGCTGCAGCTGCGGGCTATATTTGGCCAAGGCGCCTTCTTCCGAGAATGACCAGGGCAGCATGAACTTGGCTTCGAACACCGCATCAGAGCCCACCACACGGCCATCCAGGGTGGCTGCCATCCACTTCAAGGCCGGGTGAAACACCCGTTTCTGGATATCGGTGATGACCTGCCCGGTATTGGCCTCGTACCAGCGCCGGTTCAGCTCCTCGGTCGCCAAGCCCAGCTGGACGATAAGATTGCCCGATAGATCCTCCGGCTCCGCCTCCCCCCGCTTCTCCCGCCACAGCCGCACCAGGGCCGTCTCATCCTCCCCCATGATGACCCGGGCGTCCGAGCCGCCGATGAAGCGACGCCTATTGGCAGGCTGAGGGATCCTCCTAAGATATGGCGACATGATTCTGCTCCCTGGATTGATACCTGAGGTATTACGGCCTCCGGGCGAAGTTTGTCAATACCTAGGGAATTAAATAATACCTCAGGATTTGAATGGGTAAGGCGGCATTCTTGCTTAGCAGCGAACTAATTCGGGCCGCTCGGGCTCTATTACGTTGGGAGCAGCGGGATCTTGCAACCGCATCCTCCGTGTCGCTGCCGACAATCAAGCGGCTCGAATCTCAGCCGGGCGCCTTAGCAGCCCACGCGTCCACGATCATAGCTCTCAAGAATGCCCTAGAGGCTGCGGGCGTCGAATTTATCGAAGCAAATGGCGGCGGCCCGGGAGTACGTCTTCGCAGACACATTACCAAGCGGAGCAAATAGCAACGGTGAAACTGGGGCGACGACCAGTTATGTTCCGAGGTGGCGGCGTGCGTTTTTCCGTAAGCCCCTTTATCGGCGGCTAGCCGCGCGCAAGTACGCAATCGTTTAGGATTCGATTTACTAGCTCTGGTAGCAAACCAATCACGCTGAAGTACGAATCTATTCGCGTCTGTACGGTTCGTCCTCATTTCGGAAATGAGCATTAACCGGGCGGAACCATTTTGCGCGAAGATGACGGCTCGAAATCAATGGAGTGGGCGGTGGAGCTTTGCCGTTGAGTTGTAATCGGTAAGGGAGATGGCCAATGCAAAAATTCCAAGAAAAACTCCAGGAACAACTAAATTTAGCTAGTGAGTACGACTTCCCTGATGTTTATCTTACAATACCTCTTGAAGAAGGTAAGAGGCTTTTAGAGCTTATTTCGGCTAACGATATCGAAGTGGCATTCTCGGCTTCATTATAATTAGTCAACCGAAATTCCAGAACAAACATCCTTAAGGCTTATTGGGCTTGCGCCCTTGGCGCAAAAAGCTTCGCGTCTGATTTGTTCTTGCGGCCATGGCGCCGCCAGCAGATGCCGATGACGAAGTCGCGTTAGGCGCACCATTCGTTAATTGCCCATCCGATGGCTCCTTCATAGCCAACAGGCCGTGCGTGGGTTCACCCTCGGCCACGCCGTCGTTGCGGACGTACCAGATCAATACGACAAACAATGCCACGATCGAAAGAAGGTAGTAGATGCCCTGCATGGGTTCTTTCGTGCCGCTGCGCGCGTCGGATCCGAAGCGGCTGTGTTATCAGATGAACGCCGCATCGTCCACCTGACGCCATTACCGTGGCGTGAACTGCACGGCTGGCGCGCGCTCGATGAAGCCCAGGAACATCCACAAAAGCCAGAGCGGGCGGCCGAAATCGCGCAGGCCCTGGCGGTGGCGCACAAGCAGCCGCTCCACATGGGAGAGATCGAAGTATTGCGCAAGTTCGTCGCGGCGCTTTGACAGCGCGCGCGCGAAATTGTCGCCGAAGTCGCGGCGGAACCACAGTGCCAGCGGGACCGAAAAACCCTGCTTGGGACGGTATAGCACATCGCGCGGCAGCAGCGGCTCAAGCGCGCGCTTGAGCACGATCTTGCTTTCGCCGCCGGCAAGCTTCAGGCGGCTGGGAAGGCCAAGCGTCCATTCCACAAAGCTGGGATCAAGCATCGGCACGCGCACCTCCAGGCTGCAGGCCATGGCGGTGCGGTCGACCTTGGTCAGGATGTCACCGACGAGCCAGGTTTTAAGGTCGACATATTGGGCGATGGCCACGGGATCATCGCCCGGCGCGTTTGCCATGTGGCGCCTGATCACGTCGCTTGCACGATAGCCGTTGATCGCATGGCGCAATCCAGGCGAGAAAAGGCGCGCGCGCGCCTCGTCGTCAATGATCGACACATTGTGGAAATAGCCTTCCGCCGTGTCACAGCCCAGTTCGCGGAAGGTCTGGCGCGCGCGAAAGATTCGCGGCGCCCAATCGAGCTGCGGGTAAATCCGACCAAGCGTGCCGAAAAGCGACTTTCGCACTGCGCGCGGCATAACCGCACGCAGTGCTTCTTCGCGGCTATGAAACAGATAACGCAGATAGCCCGCGAAGAGTTCGTCGCCGCCGTCGCCGGAGAGCGCTACTTTCACCGTGCGCCGTGCGAGCTTGGCTAGCCGGTAGGTGGGAAGCGCCGAACTGTCGCCGAAAGGCTCATCGAAGATTCCAGGCAAGGCCGCGACGGAAGCCATGTCGTCGCCTTGCGCAATCTCGACGAACTGCCGCAGGCCGTAACGCGTGGCGACCGCATTAGCATAAGCGCGTTCGTCGACCTGCGGCTCGTCGAAGCCGATGGTGAAGCAGCTCACTGTCTCGGGCACGGCGCGCGCCATCATCGCGGTGACGGCGCTGGAATCAACGCCACCTGAAAGGAAGGCACCCACTGGAACATCGGCGACGAGCTGCGATTTGACGGCCGCGGCGAGGCGCTCGCGAAGATCGCGGGCGGCTTCCTCCAGTCCGCAATCGAACTGCTGGGCAGGCTTGGGCTCCCAGTAGCGTTCGAGCGACAAGCGACCACCGCGGCGCAAGGTGAGCGTATAACCCGCCTCGAGCTTCTTTACGCTCTCATAGATCGTGCGCGGATCGTTGATATAGCCGAAGGCGAAAAAATCCTCGACTGCACAGGGGTCGAGCTTGCGCGGCAGGACGGGGTGGACGGTGAGCGCCTTCAGTTCAGATCCGAAGATCAGACTGCCGTCTGGCAAAGACGCGTAATAGAGCGGCTTTTCGCCCAGGCGGTCGCGCGCCATGAACAGGGTCTCCTCGCGCCCGTCCCAGAGAGCGAAGGCGAACATCCCGTGCAGATACTCGACGCATTTCCGCTCCCATTGCACCCAGGCGCGCAGGATGACCTCGGTGTCGGAGCGCGTGTGGAAGACATGGCCCTGCTGCTGTAGAATTTTCCGCAGCTCAAGATAATTGTAGATCTCGCCGTTAAAGGTGATCGCGATTCGGCGCCCTTCGGTGAACATGGGCTGGGCACCGGTCTGCAAATCGATGATTGCAAGTCGGCGATGGCCGAAGGCAAGTCCCGGCTCGAAGTGAAATCCTTCGCCGTCGGGGCCGCGGTGGCGAATGGCGTCGTTCATCGCGCGCGCGAGCACCTCGTCGGGCGGTCGTTTGTCGGTGAAGTCGAACCAGCCGCTGATACCGCACATCTTAGCTTCGGCCCGCCTTGTCGAGCCGGGCCGTGATGGCGCCCAGAGCACTAAGTGCCCGGCGCAGACGCGCGCGCGCTTCGCCGGTATCAACGTCGACCCGCGTCGACACTGCCAGCAGCGCCGAGCCGCCGCCGTTGGAAAGCGCCTGGCGCAGCCCGTCGAGCTTCACCTCGACCGGGCTTGTGGTGAAATGGCCGCCGCTCCAATAGGTCCACCAGATCATGCGCACGACTCCGGCCGAGCTGATCACTGCTTCGCCCAGATGCAGCGTGCTCCCGCCCAGTTCGGCCTGGATCGTGCCTTGCGACAGTGGATGCCAGACATCCTCGTCCCACAGCTTGTTGGTGGAACTGATGAGAGTGTGACTTTCGTTGCCGCCTGCATAGTAGTTCACGAAGACATCGACAGGGACCGCGACGGGCCCTGCCTGGTGCATGGCAAAAGCCAGCGGCGCGTCGGGCGCGGCGTAATCCGGCGACCAGCCGCCCGAGACCGCGCTCGTCTGCCAGCCAATCGGCTTGAGGGGGGCGGCAAAGGCCGCTGTGTCGATATGCGAAGCGTGTTGATTTTCGCGGTACAGCAGCACTGGTCCGAAGCAAATTGCCGTCAGCGATGCCACGATCGTGAGCGCGAAGACGCGCGGTCGCGGTGCCGGTGCAAGTATTGCAAGTACTGCTTCATCGCTTTTCTCACTCGGAATGGGGTCGGCATAACGCATGCCGATGATCATCAGCACCGTGAGGATAGCGACCAGAAAACCCCAGCCATAGATGATGTGATCGGCGCCATGGGCGATGCGGTTATCGCTCCAATGCGCGACCAACACGATGCCGAGCGCGCGGAACCCGTTCGCGATCGGAGGCACGACCAGACTGGCGGTCAGATAAAAGACGATTTTGTGCCATTTGCGGTAGGTCAGGTGTGCGAACAGGACGCTCACCGCGATGGTGGCGATCAGAAAACGCAAGCCAGCGCAAGCCTCAGCCACCTCGTAATCGCCATTGCTGAGCTGGATGAGGGTCATTTCGGTATAATGCGGGATTCCAAGCAGCGTGAGGCCCGCTGATATGAAATGCGTGGTGAAATTCTGCAGTGGAACGATCAGATATTCGCCCATCGGGACGAGGAAAAACAAAAACAGGCTCGGGAACAGGATTCTGCGATAGACCTGTGGGCCCACGACAGCCAGGATCAGAACTTGCAGCTGGCCGATAAAGGCAAGCTGCTCGACTTCGTTGATATGCGTGATTTTAGCCGCCAGCGAAATCAGAACCAGTGGTGGAAAGAGCGCAAGTGCGGGCGGATATGCCGTCGGCGTGAGTAGTGCAAGCGCATGTCGGCTGCTCCAGACGAAATAAGCCGAAACCGGGATCACGAAAAAACAATGCGAGAAGGTGGGCGACACCCACCAGACCCGGACCGCCGCGGCGATAGCTTGCGCGTTGAACACGCACAGTAATCCCACCAGCGCACAGAGCGCGATCAGATGTGTCGTCCAGACCATTAAAGGTGCGGGGCGGCGGGCAACCGGAACGACCGCGGTAACGATGGCCCGGTCCGTGGCAGTCACTGTGCCGCCCTCGCAAGCGGCAAGGCGGGGCGGCCGACAGGTAGGCGGCTTATCTTCCCTCGCGGTCCGACCGTCAACAGACGATCGAGCGCGACCAAATTGCGGTTCCAATCGTGATTATGTTCTACGTAATGCCTCGCCTTCGCGGCAAGCTGCGCAGGCGCCGCAAGCGCGTCGATTACGGACCGCGCAAACGCCGCCGGTTCGTCCGCGATCCACAACTCCTTTCCCGATGAAACATGGAGCGCCTGCACCGCAGCCGAGGTGCTGATGACAGGCTTGGCCATCGCCATGCCCTCAAGCACTTTATTCTGCAGACCGCGGGCGAGCTTGAGCGGCGCCACTACCGCGCCGGCGTGGGCTAGATAGGGGCGCACATCGTCCACCTTGCCCGTGATCACGACATCGGGTGCGGCAAGCGACCTGACGCTGCCGGACGGCCGTGCTCCCACGACATAGAACCGCGCTTCCGGTCGTTCGGCGCGGATCAGCGGCAACACACTCCGCGCAAACCAGATCGCGCCCTCAGTATTGGGCCGGTAATCCATTGTTCCCGTCATGACGATGGGAGTTTCGTTGGCGCTGAAGGGATTGGGGTAGGCGCCGTCCGGTGCGAAGAATTTCAGATCGACGCCATTCACAACGCTGTAAAGTCGCTCAGTAGACTCCGGCGCAAGCCGGGCGAATGTTTCAGTTTCGTGCCGCGAAACCAGCAGCGTGGCGCCGAAAGCGAAAGCAGCCTTACGCTCGAGTGCGAGAAGGGTGCGCAATTCGCGGCGGTAAATCCACGCGCGCAAACCCCCGGTCGCGCCGGCATACTGGCGCCATTTGTCGGAATCGACATCGACCATGTCGAAGATTACACGTTCGGGATCGAAATCGCGTCGCGCAAGCAGATAAGGCGCCATGGCCGTGCTGAAAACAACGACCCGTTCGATATCATGCTCTTGTAAGATTTTATCTACCCAGCGCTCCAGTCTTGCGCTTGCAAAATAGGACACCGACAGCGGTGCACCGCGCGCAAACGCCCGCGCCATCTTGATGCGCGCAGCTACGCCCAGCGGCACTAAGAGACATTCGCCTCCGATAATGCGACGCAAAGTCTCGGCGTGGCGCATGTCGGCGGGATCATCGACAAAGGCACCCAGGTGAACAGTGTGCTTTTTGGCCAGATGGGTGACCATGTGATAGGCGCGGATCTTCTCCCCTTTGTTGGGGGGAAATGGAATACGGTGACAGAGAAAGAGGATATTCATGACGCACGTGCGGCCGGCGGCAGGAAGATTTCGTCCATTCGCCGCCAGCGAAATGCCTGCAACAGCCGCGCCAGGCGCGTTTCCGTCTTGTTGAGATTGAGATAATGCCGCATGCGCGCCTTCAGTGGTGCGGCCGAAATCCGCGGTTGGCCGGCATCGACCTCCCACGGATGCAAATAGAACACACAGGGTTTGCCCTCGCGGTTGACTCGGGCGAGCGCCCTTTCGGAGATCTCATAGGGCAGAAGTCGGAAATAGCCGCCGCCGCCGCAGGGCCAATTGCGACCGAAGAGACGCAGCGAGGTGACAGGAACTTCCAGGAAGGTGGATTTCGGTAAAGGATGAAACGCAAAGCGCGGGCCCTCGGGGATTCCGTAGCTGTCATGAAGAACAGGATAAGTGCTTGAACTATAAGAATAGCCGGCCTCGGCAAGAGTAGCCATCGCCCATAGATTATCGCGCGATATCGAAAAGTGCGGCGCGCGATAGCCTTTCACTTCGCAGCCACCACAATCTTCGAGCAAGGCTTTGGCGCGCGCCACATCAGTGCAAAACTCAGCACGCGTCTGACCGTCGGCGTGACGGTGATCCCAGCCGTGCGACGCAAGCTCGTGGCCCATTCCGACGATGGCGCGCACAACGCCTGGATAGCGCTCGGCGATCCAGCCGAGCGTAAAGAACGTGGCGCGCGCGCCTGATTCCGCCAAAAGTGCGAGAATGCGGTCGACGTTGGCTTCGACCCGGCAGTCAAAGCCGTCCCAATCGTCGCGGTCGATCACGTCAAAGAAAGCTGCAACCTGGAAGTAATCCTCGACGTCTATGGTGAGCGCATTGGCGCTGTCGAAGGCGGTGGCGGCAGGGCGGGCGTGCCAACCAGCGATCGCCGATGCCGCATCGCTCCCCATGGTCAACTCGATGCTACGATCAAGTTTCATGCCGACGATTCCACTCAAGCGCGAATTTACCAAGAGACTTGGTAATACGCCGAAGCAATACGAGCTCGCGCTCGATCGTATCAATGCGCACGGACATGGACTCGCCGCTTGTGTCGGTCTTGCTCGGCGAGTGGCCGTTTGCTTTTGTGGCCATGCCGCCGATTTCCTCACCAAGATCTGCCGCGACCCGACTGACATGCTCGCCGGTTAACACATGCAGATGATCGAGGAATCCCAGCAACAGAACCCTGCTGCACAAGGAATTGATGAGGCGCGGAATTCCGCCGGTATGCAGGTAGATGGCCCTCATCGCATCTTCCTGGAAGACCGGATCGTTCGTCCAGCCCACTTGCTTCATGCGATGAGTTACATAATGGCCGCACTCGCCTCGGCTTAGTCCGCCCAGATGATAGGCGGCGATCACGCGTTGGCGGAGTTGTTCCAGATTTGGATCGGCCAGCACATTGCGAAACTGCGGCTGGCCGACGAGAAAGATCTGGCAGGGCGATACGTTGCCCACCTGGAAATTGGAGAGCATCCGCAGCTCCTCCAGCGTGGCCGCCGACAGATTCTGCGCCTCGTCAACCACGAGCAGTGCTTTGTGGCCCTTTTGGCCCAGCTCTTCGAAAAAGGCTTGAAGCCGGCAGAGTACCGCGTCTTTTTCCTGAGGGATATCGGAAATACCAAAAGCGGCGCAGGCCATGCGCAGAAGTTCGGGGCCGCTCAGCAGTGTGTTGACGATGTGTGCCGGGACCACTTTGTCCGTGTCCACAATCGAGCAAAGACGCTGGACGATGGTGGTCTTACCGGCGCCCACATCACCGGTGATGACGATAAAACCTTCGCCGCGATTGAGACCGTACATCAGGTGGGCCATGGCCTGGCCGTGCACCTGGCTTTCGAAATAAAACCGGTGATCGGGCGTGAGAAGAAATGGTTCGCCTTTCAGGCCATAGAATTTGGTGTACATCGCCGCTGTCTCAACACACGATCAGCCGCTTTCCAGGCTACGCTCTTGAGGTTCGTCAGCGCCATCATCACTATCGTAATAATAGGACGAATTGGAAAGCGGCCGCTGCCATTCCGACGAGCGGTTGAACAACAAGCTGATGCTCGGGCAGGAGGACACTTCCGCCAAAGCCGCCTCGATCTGATGGCGCCCGGCCTGGCCGGAGGCTACCAGCATGATCAGATGGTGGGCATGGGCGGCCATGGCGGCGGGCTCGGACGCCGCCAGCACTGGCGGTGTATCGAACAGCACAATGCTGTGCTTGAATTGCTTCGACAGCGCAGCGCAAATATCGCCCATGCGGCGGCTGGCGAGCAATTCGGGCGTGGTCTCATGCCTTCTACCGGCGAAAAGAATATGCAGCCCTGGCAACTCGACGCAAGGATGCAGCATGTCGTCGATGCGCCCCCCTGTTTCAGTCAGAAGCTCGACCAGTCCGTCAAAATCTCGACCATGGAAATAGTCGGCGATCGAGCCGCGCACGACGTCACCATCGACCAGGATCACGTTGAGATTACGCTCCGCCGCAAGGCAAATAGCGAGACTCATCGCGGTGAATGTTTTGCCCTCACGAGGAAGCGCACTGGTGACCATCACCACATTGCGCGTCATGACTTCGGTCTCGGGATCGCGAGTCATCGGAATCAATTTGCGCTTGAGAGAGCGGAATTCGTTGTAGGCAGCCGAGCTCTTGTCGTCAGGCGTGACGATGCGTGAGGCGCGCAATTTGGCATAGTCGAGGTGCACCGGCTGCGCATTTATCGGCAGCCGCCCCGGTTCAGCTGCGCGGTGCAAGGGTTCGGCTGTGCGGTACGGCGGTTCGGCTGCGGGAGGCGGCATAGCCGGCGCGCCATTGACCCGCTTCTGCCCAGAAAGCGCGCTTTGTGGCCATCCGTTGGTTTGCTTGATGGCGCCGACCTCGCCCGAGGAAGTGGCGCGCTGCATCGCCCGCTGGATCAGATTGAGGCGCGACGTTGGTTCGCTCACAGCGACTACCCCGTACCCGCACTGCCGCCGCTCGTATGGAAGAAAAACAGGACAATGAGGCAGCTAGCGACAAGCATGCCCAATCCTGCGGCGAAGAATGCCGTCGAGCGCCGCGCGGCAACCGCGTCGGGACCGGTACGCACCGTGGTGATCGCGCCGAGAATCGGAAGCTCGAAAGCCTCCTTTAACTGCTCCACGCTGAGGAACCTTCCGGAGAATTGCCCGAGCGCGAATGCAAGGCCAGCGCCTGCCCCAATGCCCAAAAAGAGAACCGCGGCATTGAGAAGGAGCCGGTTCGGTGCAACCGGATACTCGGGCTTCATCGGCGGGGAGATGACGCGGAAGACGAACGCGGATTGCTGACTGCCCGCCGCCTGGGTGATACTGGCAGATTCGCGGCGCGAGACCAGGGTTTCGTAATTCGAGTGGAGCACCTGATAATCGCGATCGAGATCCTGATATTCACGCTGAACGCTGATAGCCTTTGCCACCGTCGTCTTCGCCTGCTCGAGCCGCTTCTTAGCATCTTCCAGCCGGTTACGATCGACGGCGACATCGCCCTCCGCGTCGGCAAGCTTCGTCATGATCATCATATAGACCGGATTGGAAATACCCTTGGTGTCGCCAGAATTACCCGATTGCTGCGCCTCCAGGCGCTCGATCAGGCGTTTCTGCATCACCACATCGGGGTAATTATCGGTAAATTGCGTGCGCAGCATGTTGAGCTTAGCGATCGCGGCAGCCAGTTGGGCGCGGGGGCTGAGGGCGGTGCCGGCACTATCCATGGTCGCTGGCAAGGGAGCGTTTACATCCAGTGTCTTCGACGTCGCTGCCAACTGTGTTTGCAGAGAGTCGCGGCGGCCGACGGCCTCATCGAGCGTATGTTGCGCCTGGGCGACGGCAGTCTGAGCACCCACGACATCGCCTGCGCCCCCCACCTTGTCGCCGTCGGGCGTCGTCGCGAAAAAGTCGAGATGGGAGGTCTTGAAATCGGCCCGGCGCTTGTCGGCTAGTTCGAGCTTCTGCTCGTATTTTGCAATCTGGTTGTCAAGGAAGGCTCCCGCCTGGTCGGCGTCGCGGCGCTGGCCGCCGAGGCTGGAATCGATCAGTACCGAAACCAGGGTTTGCGCCACCGATTGTGCATGGCCTGGATCAGGGTCGCTATAGGCGATGCTGTAGAGATCTTTTGCCGCGAGATTTTGCAGGGATATTTTCCCCCGCAAATGGGCCACCGCATTCTGCATCTGGTTGGAAGACATCGACGTGGCGTTGGGATTGGTCGCGCGTACGACGCTCTCCAAAGTGGGATCCGTGAGAAGCTCCTGCAGCATCACTGCGATTTCCTGATTGGGATCGGCGGTGACCGCGAGGCCCTGCAACAGAGGACGCAGCAACGTGTGTGTGTCGATGTATACCTCGGCGCGCGATTGATAGGTGTTGGGCATGATGGCAACGATTGGCCATGCCAGCGCGCAGACCACCCAAGCCGCCACAAGGCCATGCCAGCGATACTGCCAGGTTGCACTGAGATAGGGGAAGAGTTCGTGCCACCACTTTCGCATTCACTACCCTACTACCCTTCGTCGCGCTTGTATGCGAGCCACCCGGCGCGCGAGACGAGTCGACCGGAAATTAGGTGCTGTCAAGGCTTATCTAAGACCGACATTCTGCCAATGGGCAAGACCAGTCCCCGGTCGCGGTTAAGGCCAGCCCCCCCGGTTTCGGTTAATGTGTGAATGTTAAGCGGACGGTGTGGTGATTGCGACACATTTGTGGAATCCGGCAGCGGGAAGGCGGCTTCGGAATCTTAATGCAAGGCTTGCCGCCATGGGCCAAGGGCAATGCAGAATGCGATCGCGAACAGGGTATGGCATTACCTCGCGGTCGAAGGACATAGTTTGCGAGCAGGTTCCATGACGGAACCGCCTGGGGATTCGGCATGAATGAAGGCGCCGTCGCCGGGAATGTCGGGCCCGGAGCACATATGCTGCGGGGGTCGACCTGGATGGTCGGCCTGCGCTGGGCAATGCGGCTGATGGGTTTGATCAGCACCATCATTCTAGCGCGGCTCTTGACGCCGCAGGATTTCGGCATCGTCGCGATCGCCATGGTCGTGGTCGGCATGTTCGAGATGTTGAGCGCAACGGGACAGGCTGCGGCCATCATTCGCCATCGCGATGCGACCCACGAACATTTCGACACGGCGTGGACGATTGACATTCTTATGGGCCTGGCTATCGGAGCAGCCATTTTTCTTGTCGCACCGTTCAGCAAAATCTATTTCCACGATGACCGATCGGTCATCGTGCTGCAGTGCCTGGCACTGCGTCCGATCATGAGTGGATTCGAAAATGTCGGGTTGCTCCATTTCAAGCGCGAGCTCCGGTTCGATCGGCTTTTCAGCTACCAGCTCTACGCCAAACTGACTTCCTTCGTCGCGACCGTCATCCTCGCGGTCGAAATGAGAAATTACTGGGCGCTGGTTGCGGGGATCTTATGCGGGCAACTCGCGCGGACGGTTCTCAGTTATGTGATGCATCCGTACCGGCCGCATCTGTCATTTGCAAAAATGTCGGAAATCTGGTCGTTTTCCATGTGGGTCTACGTCCGTTCCATGGGCGACTATCTCCAGGGGCAGGTGGACGTCTTGGCGGTTGGCGGGGCCACGAGTGCGGCTTCGATGGGCCGCTACACGATAGCGAAGGACGTCGCTTATAGTCCGACAAACGAAATCGTATATCCCACGCTTTCGGTGCTCTTTCCGGTAATGGCGAGATACCAGCATGATCCTAAGGAGCTTCGTCAGCTCTATGTGCGGATGCTGGGCTGGGCATTGATCATCGGGGCCTCGACGGGAATTGGCCTCTGGCTGGTGGCGCCCGACATGGTTCGTCTGGTGCTTGGTCAGAAGTGGGTCAGCATCACGCCGCTCATCGGCTGGCTGGCGGTCAGTGCAAGCATCGAAATATTGAACGACGGCGCCTATGCGACACTCGACGTGCTTGGTATTCCCCACCTCGGGGCGCGGCTGCAATGGGCTCGCGTCGCCGTGCTGACGGCAGCCATGTTCCCCGTTGCCTATTTAACGCATAATCTGCTCGAGCTTGTCATCACGCGCTTCGCGATAATCGCAATCCTGATCCTGCCCGTTCTCATTGTGGCCGGGCGTCGCGTTGGCGTTGCGCCGCGCGATTATGGCGCGGCATTCTGGCGACCGTTTACCGCAGCCGGCGCGATGGCACTGGCGGTGCTGTCGATGAACGAGGTTTTGACGTTCACTGGCCTGCCGCGCCTGGGACTGGACATCGTTCTGGGCGTCGTCGTTTATCTCGGAATGCTGATGGGATTGTGGAACATCAGCGGCCGGCCCTTGTCAGCCGAACGCGACGTTATCTCGCTCTTCGAACGTGGCCAAGCCGTGCTCGGCATTATCCGAGCCCGCGTACTAAAAACGGCCCGATAAGATTGGCGAGCGGCAGCGGAAGGTGTTTCCAGAGCGCAATCAGGGTTGCATATTTGGGATTGTTCGGATTCTTTTCTGGCATTGCGGCACCCGGCGGCAAATAATATTCGTAGTGCAGCCATTGAGGTTCGAAGCCCCAGTTCTTTTTGAATGCAAAGGCACCCGTTTCTGCCTTGCTGCGCCCGAAATCGAACCGCCGATAGCCGCGGGCTGCCGACCGCCGCATCACTTCCCAATAGAGAAAATCGTTGGCGCCGTTGCGCCGAGCGGCGCTGCGCCCGCCGCCATAATAGGGCATCACCGTGTCGCGGAAATAAAAATTCATGACCGCGCTGAGCGGCTCCGCGCCTTGACTGACGACCACGATGTCGCAATCGGGCCCGAAGGTTGCAAGGAGCGCCGCGAAATAGCGTTTGGAAAACACCGGCGTGCCGAGATTGCGCACACTTTCCGAATAAATCGGGAACAGCGCATCGACATTGTCGTCAATACGACTGCTGAGGCCGCCTTGCAGCGTTTTGCGTACGACAGCCCGCTGTTTGCGGGGAATGGCGCGAAGATTCTCTTCCGCATCGGGCGAAAGATCGCGCGCGAACGTCGCGTATAGACCGCTTTTAACCGTCCAGCCCTTTCGGCTCGAGGTGTGGCTGCGGAATTCGAGCGATTGGGCTTTCAACGTGCACATCAGTCCGATCGCTGCCTCATCCAGCAGGGCGCGGCTTTCAATATCGACTGCAACAGGGCCGCCTTCGGCACAGAAAGGTATTGAGCTCAACGTATTTCCAAAGAATAGAGTCTGCTGATGAACGATTGGCAGGACGCCCGTAATTGTACGATCGCGCTCGGCGATGAGGTAATGCGTATCTAGACGGAAGATATCGCGGAATATGCCGCGCCAGCCGAAGCGGTGGAAGAAGGTGGCATCGGGCGCCGCGAACACGAAGGCATCCCAGGCGGGGGCGTCCTCATCGCGCGCGTAGCGGATCGTGACCGCACCACCCGTCGCCTTCTGCTGCGAAGTCATGACAATTTTTATGGCCCAAACGTGCGGCGGATGCCGATGATCGTCGTGAAATCCGTTAATGGCCCGTTCGTGAAAAATGGCACGTTCGTGAGGGTCTCGCCGCTCGATTGACGCTGTAGATACGAGGCCGTGAGATAAGAATAGAGGTTCTTGGCCAGCTTATAGCTGAGCCCGGCATTGACGGTGATAATGCGGTCCTGCCCGCCGAATTCGCTGGCGACAGAGTAGGACACCCCGGCATATCCGGTCAGATCGTGACGCAGCTGGTGGGTCGCATTAAGGCTCACGCCGTAAAGCCAGGAATTGGGCTGTATGGTCTCCGGAGTGACGTTCAGCTGATTGCGGATATCGCCGAAAAAAGTCAATCCGTATCCGGTGCGCTCATCGTGATGGAGAAAGGCAAGGTGGGCGCTTTGGTCGCGATTGATCGAATTGTCGAGCGCCAGGCCAAGCATAGGGACCGGAGAGACGGTGGCGAGTTGCGGAAACAGGGCCTGTCCCCCAGTTGGCTGAGAGGGTTGGGAATCGTAAAAGAAACGCTCGGGCGATAGCGCAAATGTCGAGAGATTGTTCACGATATTAGCTTGCGGCGTCGTGATGGCGTCTTTCAGCGATCCGACAACGTCAAACCTCGGCGTCACATTCCATTTCAGCGATCCCAGATAGGTCGGAAAGTTGTTTGTCACGCCGGCTTCGGCGATTAAGCTGAATGTTGGCCCGTAGGACAATCGAGCGCCACCGAGCGCAACCGGTCCCGAGAGATTTTGCGTCAGCGGAACCGATGCTGTGAATTGACCGTAACCGGCTGTGGCGAGTACTGCAATCATTCTGTCGAACGCATAGGCGATATCGACGGTACCCTGGCTTTGCTGGATGGTTTGGCTCGTCTGCTGCGTATCTGTGTAAGACCCAGTCAAATCCCAAGCGAGCCGCCCGAAATACGGTGTGCTCGTAATTCGCTCAACTGCGCTTGTCGAAGTTGAATTGCCGGCAGGCACGAAGGGGAGCGCGGAGGTCGTGCTCGACTGCAATGGCTGCGAGAAAAAGACCTGGCTTTCGCTCAATGAAGTCTGCGAAACCGCGTAGTCGCCGAGCCGCATCTGGTACACTGGCTCCGCAATATATCCGTAGGTATTGCTATTGTTGGTGTTCGAGGGCGAGGCTTGACCTGAAGAAAGCGGGCCGATGCGGCTGAGCGCGGCCGGTGCTGCAAAAGCATTCATATTAAAAAAGAGGTGGTTAGGAACAAGCACGGATTGGGCGACGAGATTGAGGTGGTTTTGCAATTGATTGAGATTATGGAACTGATCGTAGTAGTAGCCGGTCAGCGAATAGTGGAGATCGGCCTGGAGCCTTGGGCCGGCATAGTGAAGGCCCAGCGCGAGGCTCCCGCGGGTGAAAGTATCGGGGCTACTGCCCGAGGAGCCTTCCGCATTCGTCGTATAGCCTTCCGCAAGATCGACCGCGCCATTGAGCAAGAAAGCTGGTTGCGCTGGTCCGTGCCCACCGCCGGCATTGGTGCCTTGGGTAAGAGCGCCCCCGCCGGTGAGCGGGAAAGGTTGCTCAGCTATTGGTGCTGAGGCGAGAAACGCCGGTGGGCCGCCCGACGTCGACGCCGATGTCGAAGCTATCGTTGGTGTTGCGGGTCCAGCCTGAGATGAAACATCTTGCGCAAATGTGTGAAACGGCACGAGCGCCAGCGCGGCGACCAGCGCGCAGAAAAGTTCCGCGCGGACCCAGCGGATTTGGGCTTTTCCGCCCGCACCGATCGCGTCCGGTATGTCTCCTGGTCGCCGGCGATCAGCCACCGCACCTTTTCCCCTGGAACAAGCCGATTTAGAAATAGGTTTGCGGCACGGTGATCACATCGCCCGGCTCAAGGGGTACGTTGGCCGACAGGTCGCCATCCTGCAGCAATTTATCGAGACGCAGTCCATAGCTTGTCTGCGTGCCATTCCAAGTTCTGATCAGCGTCGCGCGGTTGCCCGCTGCGAACTGTGTCAGTCCGCCCACGGCGAGCATTGCATCAAGCGCCGTCATGCCCTTGCGATAGACAATGGCTTGCGGCCTACCGACTTCGCCAATCACACGGACTTGCTGTGAATAGGGGCCGACGTAGGAACTCACCATCACGGTCACGACCGGATCGGTCACGTATTTCGCCAGTCGGCGCTCGATATCCCGGGCAAGCTGGGTCGGCGTCTTACCGGCGGCCTCAATTTCCTTGACCAATGGTAACGAGATCCTGCCGTCCGGGCCCACGATGGCCGCCGTCGACAACTGCGTGTTTTGCCACACAAAAACGTTGAGCGCGTCGCCCGGACCGATGCGATAGAATGGAGTTGGTCCCCCCACGTCGGTTGGCGCCGGGGGCAGATTGCTGCAAGCCGCAACGATTATGGCGGCCATTATCACAGCAAATAAGGCGGTCAATCGTTTGAATATATTTGCGCCCCGAGCTTTGGCTTTTGATATTCTTGACATTTTTCCCCACCCTCTACCTGCCATAGGTTAGCGCATACTGTGGCATCCTTCCAAGATCGAGATGGGCGCCTTCCGCTGGCTCTCCCTAAATCTTTTATTGTGTGCCTGAATTGTCGCACGGCGCGTGATCCTCTTAACGGGGGATAAATTGCCCTTAACGGGCAGAAAATTTGAGGCTAATGTTCACTGGTCTGCTGGGGGGCAGTCATGAAAGAACAACATTTCGTCGCTATTTTGAGGCGTTTTGGATCCGCACTGCGCGAGCGCGAAGGCTGGGTCGGGACACAATCATGTTCATGCTGCGGCTAGATTAAGGATACTACTAATAAACTTACTGGAATTCGAACCAAAAGTATAAGGATGGCGAAACTGTAAATAAAAGGTTTCGCTGATGTGGCGTGAGGCTGGTGAGGGGCAGAAATGGAAGTTGTTACTGCCGCGAAGTCGGCGTCCGTCTTCGGCGCTGGGGCCAGGGCGGTGCCGTTAGGTGATCAAAGGGGAGGCGTCGATCGCGAACACCGCGCCTCTGACATGCCGTTGCGGCGTCGCGTCCTCCGCCCCCGCCTGGCGGTCACACTCGCTGTTCTGGATTTCCTGTTCATGTCCGCTGCGGCGGCGGGTTTCATTTTTGCGATCAGGTACAGACTCGATTTTGCGACGCTTGCGGAAACTGGAAGCGCCGTTGCTTGCATTGCCCTCGTTTCGCTGACGCTGGCTTATGCGACCGGATGCTATCGCCATGACGCGTTCACGGATTTCTCCACCGCGACGACGCGTTTGGCAGTCGGACTCGGCGTCAGCGTTGTGTTGCTGGTGCCGTTGTTGCATTTCGGCCTCGGATTCGTATTCGACTCGCTTGCCTTTCGTAGCATCAGCCGCAGCCTGACTATCGTACTCATCGGCGTCGGCGTGGAGTTGTGCGGCGGCATGCTGAGCCGCCTTATTTTCATGGTCATGATACAACGGCAATTGTTACGGCGCGCAATCCTGATCATCGGCACCGGCAGGCGCGCGCGCCATCTGCGGGACATTCTGTCGGACGGTAACCGCCAGCTGACGCAGGTTTATTTTTTGACGGAAGCCTATCTGGGCGGAACGCCGCCTACAGGCATTCCGGGCAAGGAAGTCGATGCGCTGGCTGGTACAGTGCCCGCCAGCGAATTGGCGACCAAGCTGCACATCGATGAGGTCGTCGTAGCGGTAGACGATCCGAAGGGACTTTATTTCGATCATCTGCTGCCCTGGAAGGCAAATGGCATACCGGTCGTCGATTTCAATACTTTCCTTGAGCACGAGACGGGCCGCGTGGATATAACCTGGACTGCACCGGAGTGGCTGCTTTATTCCGAAGGCTTCCGGTTCGGCCTTCTCGACCGAGTTCTGAAGCGGCTCTTGGATATCGGTATTAGCATCGGCCTGCTTTTCATTACCCTTCCCATGTCGCTCATCGTGGCATGCGCGATCCTGCTCGACGATTCCGGCCCCGTCTTCTATTGGCAGAAGCGCGTCAGCTACGGAGGCCGACCATTCTGGATCGTGAAATTCCGTACAATGCGTCTTAATGCGGAGCAAAACGGTGCTCAATGGGCAAGCAAAAACGATTCCCGCGTCACGCGGATAGGCCGTTTCCTCCGGCGCACCCGGATCGACGAAATCCCGCAATTGTTTAATGTGCTGAGAGGCGACATGTCGCTGGTGGGTCCAAGACCTGAGCGACCGGTCTTCGTCGACGGCCTTGCCGAGCGCACCCGTCTCTATCATCTACGCCACAGTGTAAGGGCTGGACTGACCGGCTGGGCGCAGATCAACTATCATTATGGCGCCTCAGTGGATGAGGCGGTGCGTAAGCTGGAATATGACCTCTACTACCTCAAGCACTTCAGCGTGCTTCGCGACATTGCCATCATGCTGCAAACGCTTCGCATCCTGCTCTTCGCAAAAGGCGGATACTGACAGCCCGCGCGCCCTGAAAGAAATGCGCACGTGACCGGACTGACTATTCTCTACCACCACCGCACACGTGCAAGCGACGGGCAGTCCGTGCATATCGATGAATTGATCGCTGCCGTGCGCGCGGCGGGCAATCGCGTCATCGTCATCGGGCCGCGTCGCGCAAGTGCCATGGCAACGCCCATCGAGATGCGTCTTCTGCCCAAAGCCGCTTACGAACTGATCGAATTCACCTACAGCTTCGTCGAGTTCGTTAAGCTGACGGTCGCGGTCATTTTCTACCGGCCGGACGCACTGTATGAGCGCGCCAATCTTCTGATGCTTTCCGGCGTCTGGACTGCCGCGCTTTTCCGCTTGCCATATCTACTCGAGGTGAATTCGCCCTTGGCCGAGGAACGAGCGCAATATGGCGGGCTTGCATGGCCGCGGTTCGCGGCATGGACGGAACGTGTATGCTGGCGGACAGCTTCGAAGGTCCTGCCTGTGACCGGCGTTCTTGCCAGCTACATCAAGCGCGTCGATGTGGCAGCCGAACGCATCGCGATAACGCCGAATGGCGTGGATACGGAACGATTTCGTTCCCGCGATGCACGCACCGCCAGAACGCGTCTTGGACTCGGGCGATCGCTTGTCCTCGGCTTCATCGGCCATATCCGGGAATGGCATGGCCTTGATCTGGTGATCGACGTGCTTACGAGACCGGCGCTGGTAGAGGCACATTTGCTTGTCGTGGGAGACGGTCCCGCCCGTGCGTCGCTTGAAGAGCGCGCCCGGCGGCTTAAGGTAGAGAGCCGCGTGCATTTCACCGGGACCATCTCGCGCGAGGTGCTGCCGGAGCTCATCTCGTGTATCGATATCGCCTTGCAGCCGAAGGTCACCCCTTACGCAAGTCCGCTTAAACTCTTCGAATACATGGCCACAGCGCGCGCGATCGTGGCGCCGGCCAGTCCGAATATCCGTGAAATTCTGGATGACGGCGTGGATGGACTTCTGTTTGCGCCTGGTTCCGCCGAAGCCATGGCCGGTGCCATCGAAAGGCTGGCGCGCGATGCGGCTTTGCGTGAAAAGCTCGGTCAGGCGGCAGTGCAAAAGATTGCAGCGCGAGGTCTGACTTGGAGCGGCAATGCCGATCGCGTCGTATCTATCGTGCGCAAGCTGCGGGCGCCTGCGGCCCTTGCGACTGAACCGGCCAAAAGCTAGGTCCCCGCGGCGCTGTATGCCATCCCTGCTGACGATTACGACCCTATTTCCTAATCCGGTTCAGCCGGTACATGGTGCATTCGTGGCAGCGCGAATTGGAAAGCTTTTGGCCACGGGCGAATTCGACGGCGAAGTGATCGCACCCGTGCCGTGGCTTCCACCCCTGGTGAATTACGCGTCACTTGGGCCGCTCTGGCGTGTGCCGCGCAAAAGGTACTGGCATAAGGTGACGGTTCATCATCCCCGTTACCTGGTCGTGCCCAAGATCGGGATGGCGCTGACACCGCATACGCTGTTTTGGACGCTAAAGCGAACGGTCAAAAAGTTGCTTGCTCAAAACCGGCGTTTCGATCTCATTGATGCGCATTATTTCTACCCCGATGGCGTGGCGGCAGTGTGGGTGGCGCGGCACTTCGGTATTCCCGTTACCGTCACCGCGCGCGGCACCGATCTCAATCTCATTCCGGAATATCCGACACCGCGAAAGATGATCTGCGAAGCAGCGGCACAGGCCGACGGCCTAATCACGGTCTGTCAGGCGCTCAAGGATCGTCTCATCGAACTGGGAACGGCACCCGAGCGCGTGACCGTGCTGCGCAATGGCGTTGATTTGGAGTTGTTCAAGCCGATCGACCGCGACAAGGCGCGTGCAACGCTTGGTCTCGCGCGGCGCACGCTCGGCAGCGTGGGGTGGCTGATCGAACGCAAGGGCCATCATCATGCGATCAGTGCGCTTGCCGCGCTGCCCGATACCGATCTTCTGATCGTGGGCGAAGGGCCGGAGCGCACAGCATTGGAACAGCTCGCGGCAAAGAAAGGGGTGAGCGAACGTGTCCGGTTCCTCGGCCGGATCGAGCAGAAGCAGCTCCCCGAATTCTACAGTGCAATGGACGCACTCGTGCTGGCGTCTGCTCGGGAAGGCTGGGCCAATGTACTTCTGGAAGCCATGGCCTGTGGCACGCCGGTGGTGGCTTCGGCCGTGTGGGGCACCCCCGAAGTCGTCGCCGCACCGGAAGCGGGGGTGTTGATGAAGACGGTCGATGCGCAGGGCGTGATCGAGGGCGTAACACGTCTGTTCGCGACCTATCCTGATCGCGCCGCCACGCGCCGATATGCCGAAGGCTTCAGTTGGGACGCTACCACGCAAGGCCAGCTTGCACTGTTCCGACAAATCATCGCTCGCCGTCAGCCGAACAATTTGGCGTAAGCCGCCGCCATTGTCCGCACGTCGAATCGGCTTTCCGCGACCTTCCGATTGGCTGCGCCGATGTGCGCACGCAATTCTGGACGGTCCAGAAGCCTCAAGATGGTGTCTGCGAGAGAAGCCTCATTGCGCTGCGCCAGCAATGGGCGGTTTTCGTCCGAAATCATCTCCGAGAGGTCGCCGACATCCGTTGCGGCTATCGGCAATCCTGCTGCCATTGCTTCGATGACGGTTATCGGCATCTGTTCGGTATCGGAGGACAGAGCGAAAATGTCCAATGCAGCGTAGATTCGCTCGGGCTCGCCGACATGCCCGGTAAATCTGACGTGCTCGCGCAGTCCAAGAGCCTCGACATGCGTTTCCAGACTTTCGCGCTCGGGCCCGTCGCCCGCGATCAACAACTGGCAGGGACGATGCGAACGGACGAGATGGAATGCATCCAGCAGCCGGCGCAAATTCTTTTCCGGACGTAAGCCAGCGAGCGTGCCCACAACCGGGCTCTGGTCTGGCCGATCGAAGCTCGCTTTAGTTGCTGCGGAAAATCGCGCGCAGTCGATGCCGTTCGGAATATATTGCACACGGCGCGGGTCGAGCCGCCAGACGTTGAGCGCAATTCTTTCCAGTGTCCGCGATGGCACGACGATCTGGCTTCGCGAAAGCACCAGTCGACGCGTCAGCACGCGTCGGAGCAATTGCCGGTCCGCTTCTTCGCGGCCGAACCCATCTTCGATATGAACATGCCGCAATAGTGGCGGCCAGTTGGCCATGGCCCATTCAAGACTTCCCCAATTGTAGGTGACAAGCAGATCGGGCCGGTGCGCCTTGAGGTAGGAGCGGAATCGCCGGCGGTTTCCGAGAATATCGGGCTTCTTCGCCAGCACGTCGGCGATTTCGACTTTGAGGCCGCCCGCGAGACGATCGCGGCAGTCATAGCAACCGTCCATGGCGAAAATCACATGCCGGTAGCGCGCACCGAAGCGGTTGGCCAGCGTGCAGAAACGTATCTGCGGGCCGCCAACGCGAAAGGTGGAAAACGCGTGCAACAGCGTCCTTGGCTTTGGATCCGTCATTGCGCGGCATGAACCAGAATAGCGCGGCGTATAAACGTTTCTCGATCGTCGGTGGGCTGCCAGCCGAGATCGGCCATGGCATCAGTGCAATCGAATTTGGCCTTCAAACCACGCGACAGCAAATCGCGCAGCGACGGTGGCGGCACATGCCTGCCAGTCGCGCGTTTGATGGTCCACTTGGCTGCTTCCTCGCCATAGAGAACGTAGGGGCTCTTCGGATGAAACCGCAATGGACGCTCGAGCGCACGTGCCAATTCGGCCAAATATTCGCGCGCATTGAGCCGCACGCCGCCGACCAGATTGTAGCGGCGCCCTTCGATGCTTGGCGCCTTGAGCGCAAGATATATCGCCTCGGCAACATCTTCGACCAGCACGAACGGAAGTGGATTGCGCCCGTCGTTCCAGCCAATGCAATGCTGTTCATTGTTGAAAAATCCAAGGCCGGAATGGAATGGCGATGTATTTTCTCCGACCACGAGCCCGGGGCGCAGAATGCAAAGTGGGAGCTTCGCCTCGTGATAAATTTCGAGCAGGCGCACATCGCATAACGCTTTGGCGCGCGCGTAGTGCCCACGGACGGAAGACTGCGGATCGGGCGGCGTCGTCCCGGTTATGCGACCGGGCTGCGGGCCGAGATAGAGCGCGGCAATCGAGCCGATATGGATGAACCGCTCGGTAGCCGCCTTCAGGCAGGCGCGCGCGACTGTTTCGGCGCCGCCGACCATGGCATCGCGGATCGTCTCCCAGCTCGTTCCCCCACCGCCATGCGCAAGATTGATCACGAACCGCGCACCGGTCACAGCAGCGAAGACGTCATCGAAAGAGCGGATATCTCCGCGTCGCACGCTCACGCCGTCGCCTGTCAGGATCTCAGGCAAGTTAACGGTGTTGCGCGCCATCACCGACACTCTCAGACCAGCGCTTCGAAGTCTGCGAACAACTTCGACGCCGATGAAACCAGTACCTCCCAAAACCGCCACGTCTGGCGATTGAAGGGGCGGAGCCTGAGGTTTCGGCGCCAAGGATTGCGGCGACAGCGCGGGAAGAGTTTGACAGGCTATGTCGTCGCAGATTTCGATTAGTTTGCGGCCGAACTTGGCGTCCAATGGCGGCGGCGCGCTTTCGTCAAGCGCGTTGTGAAAGGCTGTGATACTGTTCCGCATCGACTGAAAGAACGAATCGGATCGTGGTTTGAGCCTGGCGATCGACAGGACGTAGTCGATAAACGTTTTCTGGCTTTCTCGCGCGATCTGAAAGCCCGTGTGCTGTCCCGACAATAGTGCATCAGTAGCATCTAGCCAGCGCGTCCGCGCAGTCGTCCAATAGCGGTTCGTCAGGACATCGCAGACGAGCACGCCGTCGTCGCAAAAAACATGAATTTGCCAGCAGGGAAAAGCCTGGCCTACCGCAAACCGAATATTGCCAGACAATCCGCTAGAACGAAACGCTGCAGTAAACCCAGCGATGAATTCTGCTCCAGGCGCGAGTTGAATCGGCTCTTCGCCGATAGCTCGTATCTCCTCGATGTCGCCGCAAAGGGCCAACAGTTGCGACAGCGGATGCACAGCCTGCTCGAGCAGAATATTGCGGGGTGCGCGAAACATCCAATGGCCAAACTGGCGTGCCGCAAGCTGTCTAAGCGGTGCATGGTAAATAACACTGATGAATCGAGGTCTTCCGTACGTACGGGCGCGCACGTCCGCGGTCAGACGGAGAAATCCCGGATGATAAACGTAATTTTGGTTTACACCGACCGAAACGGGAGCCGAAGAAGCTTCGATCAGCGAAGCGCATTCCTCAACTGAGACGCATAAAGGCTTTTCTACCAGCACCGGCTTGCCTGCCCGCAGGCAGGCCGAGGCTACAGCGTGATGCTGATCTGGCGGTACAAGCACATGTGCGCGGTCGAACCCATCGACGGCCAGCGCTTCGTCCAACGACGCAAACACACGGCCGACGCTCCATTGCCGCCCAAGGCTTTCCGCTGCGCTCCGATTGGTATCGACAACTGCGGAAATTGGAAGTTTCAGCGCGTTCAGGACTTCTGCATGCGTAGCCGAGATGTAGCCGGCCCCGATCAGGCCTACGCGCCGCGCTGATTGTTTAACGGATATGTTTATTGCATGGACTCCATCTTGAAATCGCAATTATGTCTTATGGGAAGGATAAGTGGGTTTCAAGATGGTGTTCTGGCGAGTGATGTAACGGCTATGGTCGCCCGCAACCGGGCTGGGTCGGAGGCGCGTCGGAGCCGCGCACGGCATCGCCGGTTCGCCTTAGCGTCGCTCTTGATCCGGAAGGCAGGCGACGAGCACAATAACGTTCATCCGCATTGCGCTTCGTAATACAATTCACTAGCGAGTTCATTGCCGCGCTCGAACTAGGATACCGTGTCCGGGCACGCCCAGTGTACAACCTCCGAGCCCGAACGGCAAAGAGGAACGCCCGAAGATCGGGCTAAAGATTTTTTCAGGGACCTAGGGATGGCTGCGCTGTCAGGTTTGGATTGGGGGTGCGCAATTTTCGCGCGTAATGAGGAATCTCGAATCGGCGAGTGCATCCGATCCTTGGCGAGAGCGGGCGAAGGTATGCGGGTGCGCGCGTCGGTCTTTGTCAACGGGAGTTCTGACAGGACCGCCGAGCGCGCTACGGCAGAGCTTAAGAAGGCTGGCCTCCATGGGGACGTTTATCGGATCGCAGCCGCCTGCAAGTGGAACGCGATGAATGCCTTTATTCATGAATTGAGACCGCACGCGAAGATGTATGCCTTTGTAGACGCAACGGCTTTCATCGGCGCGTCATCTCTGTGGGGATGCGCCAGCGAGTTCAAGAATAGCCCAGGGACCCTGGTCATTGGTGCGGTGCCAAGCAATGGGAGAAGCGTGTCAAGAATGAGAGAAGTCGTGTTCAAGAGTGGCGGCATCGGCCAGTTCTTCGCCGTGAGGCGAGAACTCTTGGAAGAGCTGGTCGCCCGAGGTCGCCGAATCCCCATTGGACTATATCGCGGAGACGGTTTGCTGACAGCATTTATCGTTCACGAAACAAACGATGGAATTCATCGTGAGCCGATGCGCCGCGTGGGCTTCACGCCGGCGGCCGAATATAGCATCAGGCCGCTTTCTCCATTCAGCTGGCACGACATCAAGGTCTATTACAATCGTCTCGTTCGTCAAGCTCGGGGCCGCGTCGAGAACCAAGCGTGGAATTCAGTCATTTGGTCACACGGGTTTGACGCACTACCGCGGTTTGGGGATGAGTTGATACTGACGTGGCTCAAGGATAACTCGCCGCGGGACGAGGGGCCTCTAGGAAACTTCTTTATCTGGCAAGCTCTGAAGCATATTAGGAAATGGCAAAAGCCCCGCGAAGAAGACTTAATGCCGGTCTTGATTGCTTCAATCTGAACGTCCCTCCTGAGACCGCGGCGCCCAAGCGCCAAAGCATATTGCGGCGCCACACTAACCGAAATGCGGCCCTTCTTCGGAAATCACCTCGTCGATCATGGACCGGCGCAGCCGACCAACTTATCCGTTCGAACGAGCAGTTCTGCCTCGTGGCATGAGCATACGAGAGGTTCGGCACGAGAAGGGCTTCTCGCAGGAAGCACGGTGCTTCGGTCCGCCATAAAGTGGGCCTGATATGACATAAAGTGCTCAAGTGTTCCGGACCGGCGGCTGCCCCTGTTGCCGCCAACACGTTGAAATGTAAAGATTAACTGTTCGGGGTAAGTTCGTTTGAATGGCGTCTCCATCCCTGATAGCAGTTGCGGGCTGGAACCGTAAGGAACTGATGCAACAAGCGTTTTTCCTTTACTCAGGTTTAGCGGCTGGTCTCAGCTTCGTGGCCGCGGCCATTCTCTTTGTTTTGCGGGGAAAGCGCTCCTGGCCGAACGCGCTGTTCGCGCTGGCACTTTCGCTGACCGGTCTTTGGGCGTTAGCCGTGGCACTTGTCAATTTGGACTACGCCGCATGGGACCGGCTCCCCTCCACCTTGGCTGCGTTGCGCGATGCCGGCTGGTTCGCGGCCACAATTGGGCTTTTGCGCCAGGAAAGCGAGCGCCAGACGTTGTGGCGGCAATTGGCTATTGCCGCGGGGATTCTGGCTTTCGCCAATCTGGGCTTTGCGCTCTCCGGCGCGGCATTCGATACCGGGCTCGGCCTGCGGTTGAGCCCGGCCGCGGTGGAGCTTGCGGTCTCGGTTATGGGCCTCATCCTGATCGAAAATCTGATGCTCAATATCGTCCCGCCACGACGCTGGTCGGTGCGGCTGATGGCGATCGGCCTGACCACGCTTTTCGGTTACAATATTATCTTGCGCATTCCCCAGTTTCTGGGGAGCGAGGCAATCGAAGGCTTCGTAGCCGCCCAGCCAGTCGTTTACCTTTTGGCGCTGCCACTATTCGTAGTGACGGGGGTGCGCAACAATTCGCTCAAGCTGCAGGCTCATTCCTCACGCAACGTTGTATTTTACTCCGCGACCCTGATCTTCGCCGGAATCCTGCTGCAAGGCACGGCGGTCGCCGCCTTCTATGTACGGTCCTTCGGTGGCGCGCCGGCTATTGCGCTCTCGATCGTTCTGGGTTTCGCGGGCGTGTTAACCACTATTGTCGTGCTGAGCTCGCGGACAGTTCGTTCCCAGATCCGCACCTTTATCCAAGAAAATTTCTACAATTACAAATATGATTACCGCCTGGAATGGACCAAATTCATACAGGCGCTATCGCAATATCAGGAACGGGGCGCACCGGAACGGGCACTGCACATAATCGCCGATCTACTCGACAGTCCGGGCGGCGTGCTCTGGGTTCGCCGCGCCGGCTGGCGACAATATATGCCTCTAGCCTCATGGTCATTCGGCGAAGCGTTCGGGCCGATTGACGCCGACGACGCGGTTCTGGCAGACATTCGCGACGAAGCAGTTGCTTTTGTCGATCTCTCCGGCAGCGAGCAGGCCGCAAAATCTGCGTCGATGCGGCAGCGGTTTCCAGGCGCGTGGCTTGCCGTACCCTTGCCTTTCCACGGCGAACTGATCGGATTTGCGCTTTTGCAGAAGTCGCGCGGGACGCGAAGGCTCGATTGGGAGGATCGTAATCTAATCAGCCTGATCGCTATGCAGCTTGCTCTTTACCTGGTTCACGAACACATGGCGCAAGAGCTTGCGGATTCGCAACAATTAATCGAATTCAACAAGCGCGTCGCATTTGCCATGCATGATCTGAAGAATACGATCGGTCAGCTTAATCTGGTGCTACATAACGCTGCCCGCTTCGGCGACGACGCCCGTTTCCGTGCTGACATGATGACGACGATTCAGCAATCCGTGGACAATTTGCAGCGGCTCATGGGAAAGCTCAAAAACGAACCTTTGCCGCAGACTGCACCGCAAAGACCAAGCCGCGTTGATGTTTGCGGACTGGTCGCCCGCTGCGCGAAACAGAAATCTGCAAGCGGTGTCGTCTTCGGCGATGCTGGCGGACCAATCTATGCCGATGTTGCAAACCCCGACGAATTCGAGGGTGCGCTGGAACATGTCGTGTCCAATGCGGTCGAGGCCAGCCCCAACGGATCGAAGGTGCGCCTCAGCGTCGAAAGACAAGACGGGCGCGTGCGCGTGTGCGTGGAGGATCACGGCCCCGGGATGAGCCCCGACTTCGTGGCGCAAGAACTGTTTCGGCCATTGCGTACAACGAAGAAGAAGGGACTTGGCATCGGCGCCTATCAAGCTCGCGCAATCCTGCGCAGTCTAGGCGGTGACATGGAAGTGCAAAGTACGCTAGGACAGGGCACCACGGTTTCACTGTTCTTGCCAGCATATGCGAACGCTGAGCGCGGAACTGCGCCATGACCAAAGCATCCCCCAGCCGCAGTTCGGCGCGCTCAGCGCAAATTCTCCTTGTTGAAGATGACGGCGGTCTGTGTCGTCAGATGCAATGGGCGCTCGAACCCTTCCAGGCGGTTCCCGCCGGTACGGCCGCGGAGGCCGTGCGGAAGTTCGACAGCGGTGTGCCCGTTGTCATTCTCGATCTCGGTCTGCCGCCGGACCCCGATGGCGCCTCCGAAGGCTTAAAGGTGCTGGATGCAATTCTCAATCGGGCACCTGAAACTAAGGTGGTCATCGTCACCGGCAATTCGGATCGCGCGGTTGCACTAAGTGCTGTGGAGCGCGGAGCTTTCGATTTCATTTCCAAGCCGGTGGAGATCGACGCTCTGAAGCTGATTGTGCAGCGCGCCATGCGCATGTATGAATTGGAGAAGGAAAATCGCGCGCTGCGCCTTTCTCGGGACGAACGCCTGCCCGGACTCGTGTACGCTTCGCCTGCCATGGAACGCATCGCGCGCACGATCGAGCGAGTGGCGCGCACCGACGCCGGCGTCCTCATCCTAGGCGAAAGCGGCACCGGCAAGGAACTGATCGCCAGCGCCCTGCACAACACCTCTGCGCGCAGCGGGGCAAAGCTTGTCGCGATCAATTGCGCCTCGATTCCGGAACACCTGCTCGAAAGCGAATTGTTCGGTCACGAGCGCGGGGCCTTCACCGGCGCGGTCAAGCAGACGCTCGGAAAATTCGAACTCGCCGACAAAGGCACGCTGTTCCTCGACGAAATTGGCGACATGCCGCTGGCGCTACAAGCCAAGGTGCTGCGCTTTCTACAAAGCCGGACCTTCGAGCGTGTGGGCGGCCGCCAGACACTGAGCGTGGACGTCCGTCTGATCTCGGCAACCAACCAGCCGCTGAGCAAGCTTGTCGCGGAGGGCAAGTTCCGCGAGGACCTTTATTACCGGCTCAACGAAATCCTCATCGAACTACCCCCCTTGCGCGATCGCGAGGGCGATGTCGTTATTCTCGCCCAGCATTTCCTCAATTTCTATAATCGTGAACTGTCGCAAAATCTGCGTGGCTTTACCGAAGATGCACTGGCCGCGCTTGGTGCCTACGAATGGCCAGGCAACGTGCGCGAACTCGAAAATCGTGTGAAGCGCGCCGTCATTATGGCCGACGGTCAGTTGATCACGGCGCAGGATCTCGAGCTTGCTTCAGGCGCCAAGCCCCGCAACCTCAAACTTCGCGATCACGTACACCAACTGGAAAACGCACTGCTGAAGGAAGCGCTCGCCGCCGGGGAAGGCAATGTATCCAAGGCGGCTAAGCTGATGGGCATCAGTCGGCAGCAAATCTACAACATTATGGCCGCGCAAAAGGAGCGCGCTTAATACCGGAGTTCAGGCCGTGAAGAGAATCGAAACAAAACCACGATCCAATCGGCAGTGGCGTATCCTCTTGATCGCTGGAATTGCGGTGGTTGTGGGGGCTTGCGCGATCGCCGGGCTCGCTTACGGGACGCAATTCGGCCAGCGCGCGGTCCATGCGTTGACAGCGCGCCTATCGGGGACGCGTGATACCCGGTCGGAATTCGCAAAGCTGATCGATCAGGCCCACGAGGCCATGGCACAGAACCATCCCCGGGTCGCTGTTATCTTCCTCAAGAACGCTGTCTCCGCGGCGCCGAAGGACGGCGATGCGCGCTTCCAGCTAGGCGTAGCACTCCTTAGGGCGGGCGACACGGCCTCAGCTGAACGCGAATTGCGCAATGCCCGACAGTACGGCGCATCCGACCAGCGCGTGCTTCCGGTTCTCTTCACCGTGATGTTGGCGCGATCGGAAGGACGGCAATTGCTGGCAGAATTTCCCGCAACAGCCGATGGTGATACGAGCGCGCTTGCCTCTGAGACGCTGAGGGCACGCGCGTCCGCGCTCAGCCAGACTGGCGACCAGAAAGGTGCAGCTGCATCACTCGACCGCGCTTTGTCGTTCGACAGAAGTCCGGCCAATCTCTTAGCGCGGGCGCAGCTCGCCCAGAGGATGGCCGATACCAATCTTGCCCTTAAGCTGATCGATGAAGCGCTTTCCAAATCACCCAAGGACGTCTTGGCGCTAGTGACAAAGGTCGGTTTGCTAGTCGAGACGAAGCAGAACGACAAGGCGCTCGCGGTCGCCAATGATCTCGTCAAACATTATCCCGACAATGTCGAAGCGCTAACGACCCGCGCTGGTGTCTACCTGCAACTAAACCAGCACGAAAAAGCTCTTGTTGACATAAATGCCAGCCTCAAGGCCGTGCCCGGCATGACGCTCGGCGTCTACTATAAGGCGGTCGCAATGGAACAGGCCAAAGAAGCGAAAGAGGCCTGGGATTTGGCTCAAACCCTGCCGCCAGCCTTCGTGAATTCAAGTGCACAAATTGCCTCCATCGTGAGTCAGATGGCGATCAATGCTGGCCATGCAGAAATCGGCACCAGCATTCTCTCTGCCGCCGTGCAAAATTTTCCGAGCAATGTGGACGCTCGCGTGCGCCTGGCCGAAAGCTACCTGCAATTGAAGGATGCGAAACACGCCCTCGAAACGCTGCAGCCGATGGAGGATTCGTCCGACCCAAGGAGTATGGTCCTGCTCGGGCAAGCCTATGACATGCAGCACCAATATTCCAAGTCGATCGAGTATTTTGAAAAGGCCAGTGCCACAGGCATTGGTGGCGATCCGCTCAAACTACAGTTGGCTAGCACTAATCTGCAAGCCGGCAATCTCGATGCAGCAATCAACGAGCTTACAAAACTTAACATTGCTACCCCTGGCGACCCACAATCGGCGGGACTCTTGATCACCGCACTGCTAAGGAAGCAGGATTACGCAAGGGCGCTCGATATCGCCACCAAGCTTGAGGCGGCTGCGCCTCAGAGTCCATACGGACCATTCTTCCAAGGCCAGCTCTTGCTGCATCAAGGCAAGGTGGATGGTGCGGTTTCCGCGCTTTCGCGCGCGATTGCGATAAATGAGAGATTTATTCCGGCCATATATGAGCGTGCTGCAGCGCTTGCCACACGCGGCGACCTGAAGGCGGCTGAGGCTGATCTAAATTCGATTCTTTCGGATGATCCGAAGAACATGATGGCGGAGATCAAGATTGCTCAGCTCGCGATGCAGACTGGGCAGAAAGACAAAGCTTTGGCCCTTTTAAAACAGACGGTTAGCGCGCATCCCGACCAAGCCTTGCCCACGCTCATGCTGGCCGGATTCGATATGGAGCAGGGACATCTGGATGATGCGGCCGCAGTCGTCACAGATTTCCTGAACAAGGTGCCGAACGATGCCAGCGCACTCGTCATGCAGGGCAGAATCCAGCTTGCGTCTAATAAGACGGACAACGCCGTCACCACGTTCCACCAGCTGGCTAATACCTATCCGCAATCCCCGCAGATCTGGCTGCTTCTGGCCGATGCGCTTGCTAAGAGCGGTCACGAGAAAGACGCGACGAGCGCCTTTCAACAAGCGGTGCAATTGGCGCCGGCCATGCAGGCGGCACATCTTGGGTTGATCGAACTCGCACTGGCGAACAAGAACGATGCTGCGGCTTTGTCGGTTGCACAGGACTACGCCAAAAACCTTCCCGGACCGGCCAGCGCAATAGCGCTCGCGCGCACCTATGCGACCCTGAACAGGGACGGAGATGCGATAAACGTACTTTCGCAGAGCCAGGCCAAAGATCCGAACAGCGAAACGCTAATTATGCTGACGACCATGCTCCGCAAACAGGGCGAGACGAAAGAAGCTGATACCATGCTCAGCGATTGGATCGCCAAGCACCCAGATGACACGACCGTGCACATGGCCTATGCTGGAGTCCAACTGGCCGCCAACCCTGCAGCAGCCGAAGCGCAATATCAACTGGTGCTGAAATCGCAACCCTACAATGTGGCTGCACTCAATAATATGGCCTGGCTGCTTCAACAGACGGATCCGAAGGAGTCCCTGCCTTACGCCGAGCGTGCGGCGAAAATCGCGCCTGATTCGGCATCCGTTCTCGACACGCTGGCCTGGACCAAATGGCTATTAAACGACAAGAGCGGCGCACTGCCCCTATTGGAGCGCGCCCATGCGAGCGATTCGAAGAACGGAGAAATTACCTATCACTTGGTGCTCGCGCTTGACGGCAACGGCCGGCACGCGGATGCGAAGAAATTGTTGACCGAGCTACTCGCAAGCAAACGGGATTTTGAGGCTAAGAAAGAGGCGGAAGTACTCAGCGCCAAATGGCAATAACCTGCGGGATCGAGCTGGATTAGATTAGCGCAACCAGCGAGCGACGGCGTCAGTCGCGAGGTTTCATTTCGTGACCTGAATTGTTGTCTGCGCAAAAGTTGATCAAAGTAAGCCGTTGTACGCTTCAGGCCCGTCCGCAACGGAATGCCCGGTGATAGTTTTACCAGAAATTTACCCGCTCCGTAATAACTGTCCCTGTTGGTGGTCTGCTCAAACCGAAGTGGCCTTCTTATGCTGCCAATGTCAGGACAGCAGCTCGTTGAAGCGCGCTTTCGCCTTAGCGCCTCGGCGCATGCCAGTCGAAGGGCGGCACAGAGAACCGGCGAAACATCCCAGTTCGTCGACGGATTCCGTTATGAAGAGGCGTTCAGCCGCAACCTTGGATGGCTGACCGAATGGGAGCAGCAAGCGCTGCGCGGCAAGCGGGTGGCGATCGCAGGCATGGGAGGTGTCGGCGGCGGCTATCTGATGACGTTGGTGCGTTTCGGCGTCGGCATGTTTACGATTGCCGATCCAGATCAGTTCGAACTCGTAAACTTCAATCGGCAGGTCGGTGCCACCCTCAGCTCGATCGGCCGCCCAAAAGTCGAGGTGGTTGCAGAGAATGCGCTCAATATTAATCCCGAGGCGCACATCCGCTCCTTCGCGGAACCGATTGACGAGGGCAATATCGATAGTTTTCTTGCGGGCGCGGATCTCTGGATTGATGGCCTCGACTTTTTCGCTCTTGCCATCAGACGCAAAGTCTACCAGCGCTGCGCCGAGTTGGGTATCCCGGTCATCAACGCCGCCCCGCTAGGCATGGGAGTGGCGATGCTCGTGTTCAAACCGGGCGGTATGACGTTCGAGCAATGGTTTCGCCTCGAGGGGCTGTCCGAAGAGCATCAATACATCAATTACTTGCTCGGCATGGCGCCGAGCCGCCTGCACATGGCAAATCTGATCGATCCGAGCCGGGTCGATCTGCGCGGCCATCGTGGTCCGTCATCGATCGCCGGCTGCGAATTATGCGCCGCGGTTGCATCGGTCGAGGCGATCAAGCTGTTGCTCGGCCGCGGGCGCGTATGTGTGGTTCCCTACTATCAGCATTTTGATGCATTCAGCGGTCGTCGGGTTGTCAGGAAATTGCGGCGTGGCAATGACAGCCTGACGCAGCGCCTCAAAATCGCGATTGGCCGTATCTACTTTGCCAAGTTGTCCGACAAGGCTGCATTCGAGTATGAGGTGCCGACTGCAGCGCGCGAGATCGAAAAGATCCTTGATTACGCTCGCTGGGCGCCGAGCGGTGACAACGTGCAACCCTGGCGGTTCGAGATCGTCAGTGACGACGAGGCGGTCGTCCATATCCAGTGCCCGGGTGATGTTTACGATTATCGCGATGGTGAACCGACGTTGCTATCTGGCGGGATGCTGCTGGAATCGATTCGGATCGCTGCCAGCTATTGGGGTCGCAGCCTCGAATGGACCTACGAAGGACGGAACGAGCACCAGACGCATCGCATCCGGGTCCTGCTTCCGCGGGTGAAGGACAGGGCGGTTGACCCTCTATTCTCTTACGTTCCGATGCGCTCAGTCGATCGCCGCCCGTTTCGGCTGCGAGTCTTGACCGCATCGCAGAAATCTGCGTTAGCGGAGGCCTCCGGTCCGGAGCTCGAGATCGAATGGCATGAGGGGTGGCGCTGGCGCTGGCGCCTGGCGCGGCTTGGAGCGCGGGCGACGGCGATCCGGCTCAGCATCCCCGAAGCCTTCGCAGTGCATCAGCGGATCATCGACTGGGATCGGCAATACAGTCCGGATCGGATCCCGGCGGCGGCGGCCGGGATGAGCCGGGCGAGCCTTGGTCCGATGCGCTGGGCGATGCAAAGCTGGTCGCGGATGCGCCTCCTCAATGCGGCGGGCGGGATTTTCAGCGCCCAAGTCCAGATGGATTATCTACCAGGAATGCGCACCGCCGCCTTCTTTACGATCCGGATGCGAGCCCTGGCCCCGGAGGGGCAATCGCGACCGCCCAGCCTGCTGCAAGCCGGCATGGCCATCCAGCGGTTCTGGCTCACGGCGACCCGTCTCGGTCTGGCAATGCAGCCGACGATGGCGATTCTGATCTTTGCCGATTACGGCGGTCGCGACATTCCTCTGACAAGGGACGCTCGCGCTCAACGCAGGGCGGCGATCCTCGCCACCGCCCTGCGCCGCACTCTTCCTAACTCGGACCGTGGACTAGCTTTTATGGGGCGCATCGGGATCCCGGCGCGATCGCGTAAACGCAGCCGTTCGACACGGCGAATTCTCGCCGATCTGCTAAAAACCCAACCGGTGCAAGAGGACACGCGTCAATAATACGGAGCGTGTTGTCGCCACCTCAATCAAGTTCTGACAAGTTCCGATCTCTCAACTACTGTCGCCAAATGGGCCCTGCGGCGCCCCCACGTGTTGAACTCAAACGAAACGCCCCTGCGGCAGCAGGGGCGTCTTGTCGTCGAGCAGCTTCGCAGTGGCAGTTTTTTGGCTGCCTCGAAGCCCATAAAAGCGGGTCAGGAATTCGTGCTCAGCTTGCGCCGCCGCCGGCTCTCTCTGAAGACGACGAGGCAAATCAGAGCGGAACCGAACAAGGCCAGCGATGACGGCTCGGGGACGGCTACGAGATTAACGGAGCCGCCACCCGGGTTAATTGTTTGGGAGACTGTTTTACCAATTTGAAACAGAATGACGGAACCGCTGGGGGCGCCTGACGGAAGCGAGCCCGCGTAGAAAAAACCACAGTCTGCTGCGATACCATAACAGGAAAATTCTGTAGCGTTATTGATAGTGCTGGCGAATAATTGGAGGGTTACGGTTGCCGGCGGCGCGACGAAAAAGCCGGATTCGCCAGGGGCTTGGTTAAAGCTAGTTGTGACAGCAGCGTTTGGGACGTAACCTGTATTCGTGGTGGAGTTTTGGCATGTCGGGGACGGCGCGCCGCAGTTCACGAGGCTGCCCGTAGCCAATGCAAACGCAGTACCGATGTTGGTGTAGGTTGGGTCACCTGTGGTCGAGCTGAAACCGGCTACCGAGTGGTCGCCCGGGTTGCCATACAGCGTATAGTTGGCGGTTGTGAAAGTCCCCCCGCAACTTGCCAGACTTCCTCCTAGACAGGTTACGTTACCTGTCGCCGTTAAGGCCGCGAAGATCCCGTAAGCAGTAGCGCCTGCACTACCATTCAGTCCGGGCGTAGTGGTTGAACTCCCTCCCTCGGAAAAGGCCACAAGCGGTAGGATAGCTTGCTCGGTAAACGAAAGCGTGTTCGGCCCGGTAGGGGTAAAGTAAATTGCCGCGAAATCTTGGATCGTTATATTGTTCGCCGTGAATGATCCCGCGGTGGACATCGTCGGGGTGGAACCGCTCGGATTCCACGTAAAGCTAACGATATCGGCGAAGGCTGCGGGGCAGCCAAGCCCGACAAACCCAAAAAGCGCGACCGCCGCTGCCGCCGCCAACTTGCGAAACTTCTTCATGTTTTTGCTCCGCGTGCTACGTCCGCAAGGGATAAGCATGAATCATGCCATGGTGGCCAGCTATGTGGAATCAATGGCTTAGGGGCCGGAACCGAGGAAAAGTGTAAAATTTCTCGACACATCGACACCCGCGTGACCATGGGCGACCCGCTCAATTGAAAAAAGATGGAAATGCTATTCCGGCCAAATCACAAGAGATCCGACAGTGGCTCAGGACGCGGGCAGCTGTTGCACGCCAAACCGCAGCCGCGTCACAAAAGAGGCTGCGGTACCAGATGCTTGCTGCGGCTGATGGCACGGTAATCGGGTGTAAAGAATTCTGACAGTGGCCCGGGGCTTCGCCCTTCGGCGGCCCCCTTATCCGAAGAACAGAGCTGGTCCCGGAAATCTGCACAGGAGGATAGGTGGAGTTTCTGCCTGACGGCGGGCACGCTTGTGCCTGCGAATCAGGAGAGACCATGCCGAGACGACCACGCCGGAACCACACACCGGCATTCAAAGCTCAGGTGGCGCTTGCCGCCATCAAGGGCGATCGGACGCTGGCGCAGCTTGCCGAGCAGTTCGATGTCCATCCCAATCAAATAACCTCATGGAAGGCTCAGCTGGAGAGTGGGGCTGCCGATGTGTTCGGTCCTGGTGGCGGCCAGGGGGCACCGCCGGCGGTCGACGTGAAGTCCCTGCACGCCAAGATTGGTGAGCTGACACTGGAGAACGATTTTTTAGAGGGCGCGCTCACCAAGGCGGGGTTGCTGAGCGCAAAGCGATGATCGACCGCGGATACGATCTGCCGATCAGCAAGCAGGCCGAGGTTCTGGGCATCAGCCGCGGCAGCGTCTAACCTGCCGCGGCCAGTGCCAGAGGTCGACCTTGCGCTCATGCGGCGGATCGATCGGCTGCATCTGGAGTTCCCCTTCGCCGGTTCGCGGATGCTGCGCGGCCTGCCGGTAGCCGAGGGGGTGCAAGATCGGGCGCCGTCACGTCAAGACGCTGATGCAGCGGGTGGAATAGAGGCGCTTTATCGCCGTCCGCGCACGACCAAACCGGAGCTCGGCCACAAGATCTACCCGTATCTGCTGCGCGGGACGGCGATTGAGCGGCCAAACCGAGTGTGGGCGATGGACATCACCTGCATCCCGATGGCGCGTGGCTTCGTCTATCTGGCCGTGGTGCTCGACTGGTTCAGCCGCCGCGTGTTGTCGTGGCGGCTGTCGATCACGATGGAGGCGGCGTTCTGCATCGAAACGCTGGAGGATGCCTTGGCTCGTTACGGCAAACCCGATGTCTTCAACACTGACCAAGGCTCGCAGTTCACCTGCGTCGCCTTCACCGGCGCGCTCGCCCGCAACGGCATTACAATCAGCATGGACGGGGCAAGGGCGCCTGGCGCGACAACGTGTTCGTCGAGCGGCTGTGGCGCAGCGTCAAATATGAGGAGGTCTATCTGCGAGCCTATGACAGCGTCAGCGAGGCTCGTGCCTCGATCGGCCGTTACTTCGAGTTCTACAATCAGCGTCGACCGCATTCGAGCCTTGACGGCACAACACCCGATCAAGCCTACTTCACTCCGCCACTCCGCTTGGCAGCCTAACCCTGGCAGACGCTCCACTTATCGAAGCGGAAAATCTGTTCAGATAACCGGGACCACCTCAAACAGGCGCCGCGCGGCGATAAGATGCAATTGACCTAATATTGTCAGGCTTTGGTCCCGGTTGTGGCAATCGGTGTCACTCGCTCGGTCGGGCTAAGGGCCAATGAGTGGCTTTTTATCGTCTTTGGGAAACGGCTCTTAATCGTAGGCGGCGGTAAGGGGTTCTTCATCGTCTTTGGGAACGGCTCTTAGTCGCCTTCGTGGGACATTGCAGGCAACGATGCGATGAACCCCCGAAGGGATAAAAGATGTCAGGGACAGCGTTTTCCGAGTTTCCAGCCTTTTACGAGCGCCATTTCGACGTGATACGGGCGGCGAATCCGACGCTTCTGCGCGAGGCCTACCGGCTGCGCTACCAGGTGTATTGTGTCGAGAACCCGTTTGAAAATCCCGAGCAGCAGATTGGTGAATGTGAGACCGATGACGACGACGACCGCTCGATCCACACGCTGCTGCTGCATCGCCGAACCGGCGAGATTGCCGGGACATCCCGCGTCATTCTGCCGGATCAGCGGAACTTTCGACCGTTGCCGATGGCGACGCTGCTGCACGGCGGCGACCGACGCCGTTTCGATGGGTTTCCCCTTGCCCATACGGCGGAGCTCTCGCGGTTTGCTATCTCAAAGCAGTTTCGCCGGCGGCGCGGCGAGGAACACTATGCCGATGAGGGGTACGGCGATGCCGCTTCGATAGAGATAGAGAATGAGAAGCGCCTGATGCCGTTTATCACCCTCGGCCTTATACGCGGGATGTTCGGCATCTGTGTCGAATACGGCGTCACGCATCTCGCGGCGGTCATGGAGCCGGCCCTCATCCGAATCCTGCATCGGTTTGGTCTCGACTTCAAACACCTTGGCGGGATTCTCAATCACCACGGGCTGCGCCAGCCTTGCTACGCGTTGCTCGATGATTTGATCCAACACTCGCGTGAGAACGACAGCCTCGTTTGGCAATACGCCATGGAACCCATTTTGTTGGAATACAACGACGCGCGGCTCCGCGCGATGGCCGAACCTTCGCGCAGCGCCCTAGTACGCTCCGCGGTGTAGCGGCATAGGCCATCATTGTGCGAGAAGATCAGAGCTGACGCACTGCGATTGCGAAAAAGTTCATTTGGGTTGCGCACATTCGAAAGCTCAGGTGAGGCCATTGAGGCCGCGGCCGAGGATGGCCGACATTCGCGTCGGCAGGACCCCGCCTGCGATCACGGCAAGTCCCGCCGCGCTTTTCGAATTGCCCGCGATAAAGCCGGTGCATAGCCGCGATTTCTTCAGCCAGTCGCGCTCATAGGTGTCATTGCCGCAGCCAAAATTAATATCATATAGACTGCCTTCGCGAACGAGCGTCTCATCATCCGATAGGTTAATAGGATCCCCGGCGAATAGCTGGCGGTGGTCTCGACGATGGGTAAGCTTGAAGATCGTGGCGTTGCACTCTTCAGCGGCAGTATTTTGAGGTGCGGCCTCTCTTCGCCGAAGGCTTCGTTGATGCGCTGGGTAGCAGCGTGCAGAGGCGGCCTGGCCATCGTATCGAGCCAATAGCGCTATTGGGCATTCATGTCGTCGAGATTGCGGAACGAGCGGGCGAGCGGACAGCATCTGTAAAAATTGAAATTTTAAAAAGCACGCATCTTAACGCGCGTATGCGACCAACCCATCAGCTACCATTTCGTCTTACCTAGAGATTAAGCTGGAGGTAGTGGAATGCCGATTACGGCCGTCACCGATCTCCCATCGTATTATGGACGCCATTTTGCCGTGGTGCGTGCGACAACCCCTGAGCTGCTCCGCAAAGCCTACCGTCTTCGCTACCAAGTTTATTGCGTCGAGAACTCGTTCGATGATCCGGGGCAGCAAATTGACCAACCAGAGATCGACCAATACGATGAATACTCTGTCCATACGCTGCTAGTGCATCGTCGAACCGGCGAAGTTGTCGGAACGAGCCGAGTCGTTCTGCCGCATAAAGGCGAATTTGGCCCCTTGCCGATGGCGGCGCTGCTGCGTGGGACCGACCGACGACGTTTCGGCCAGTTTCCGGCGGCTCAAACGGCGGAAATCTCGTGTTTTGCCGTATCGAAGCATTTTCGGCGGCGGTTTGGTGAGGGGCGCTACGCCGATGTTGGATTTGCTGAAGACGCTAGCGTTCCCGAAATAAGCGAGCGGCGCTTGATGCCGTTTATCACCCTCGGACTTTTGGGGGGAGTGTTGGGCATTTGTTTGGAGCATAAGATCACACATCTTGCAGCCGTCATGGAGCCGCCACTCATTCGCATCTTGCGGCGTCTCGGTCTCGATTTCATGCCCATCGGCGGCCTTGTTGAGCATCACGGACTGCGTCAGCCTTGCATCGCCCGACTAGCCGATTTGATCGAGCACGGACGTGAGAACGAGAGTCTGGTTTGGCAATACGTCAGCCACACCCTCGCGGAGCACGGGACTTCCGTCCCTGAGCCAGGTGGGGCTTTTACGGAAGATGACCGCGCGAATCGACGCGCAATTGTGAAGGAGCCACCTCCGCGATTAGAACAGCAGGTAGAACTTGCCCATGAGTATGGCTTCCAAGAGATCGTGATACCTCTTGAAGAAGCAGAAAGACTATTGAAAATAAGCCAGAAGGGACAAGAGGCCGCCCAAGTTCCTGTTGAATAAACTAATGCACGAGCACTGTTTTAATAGGGCAGTCGCACGCGGGCCTTTTTCGGCCGCACGAGGGCCGCGCCACCGATAGGATTGGTGGCCTCGCCACCGACCAGGCATGCCGGGAATTCGGCAGCTCAGCCGCCCAGGTGTCGAAAATCTGCACGGCTTCGACTCCGGCCTCGAACTGTCCGATCAGATAGGCCGCTTGGTCGAGCTCGCGGCGCAGCCGGCGCAATGCAGAAGGATCATCGATCGCATCAAGCCGAGGTCCGCTGCCTTCCTCGAAGCTGACCCGTTGGCCGAGCGCGTGCGGCACCAGCACTCCGAGAACTGTTGAGCCGTTTCTTTGCTGGGTGCGTTTCAAGGCTGATCTCGACCTCATATTCTGAAATCCAGCCACGGCCGAAGTTCTGAATAAAAGGTGCTAAATCGGCCAAACTTCTTCTCCCCAAAACTGGGACAGAATTCTCAGAAAGCCCGCTATGACGGAGTTGCAGGGCTTTTAGACATTGCGGCGTTGCTTACTCTGAGCATGGCCGACATTCGCGTCGGGAGGACCTGTCCCGCGATCACGGCAAGACCGTGCTTTTCCAATTGCCCGCGATAAGGCTGGTGCGTAGCCGCGATTTCCCCAGCCAGTCGTGCTTATAGGTGTCGCCACCGCGGCCGAGATCAATATCATCTAGACTGTCTTCGCGAAGTAGCATCTCCATCATCCAATAGGTCAATAGGATCCCCGTTTCGCTTCTCCGCTTCTCCGGGCATGACATAAAAGATTTAGCTGCAGTCGGCGGCCATTTTTTCGTCATCTCTCCCGGCGCAGTTGCAGCGGTTTAGACTTTCAGCATGGCCGACATTCGCGTGGGCAGAACTCGGCCTGCGATCACGGCAAGGCCTACCGCACTCTTCCAATTGCCCGCGACGAGCCCGATGCGCAGACGCTCGCGATCGAGCCAGTCGTGCTTGTAGGCGTCGCGGCCTCGGCCGAAATCGATTTCGTCGAGCCGATCTTCGCGAACAAGCGTCTCCATCATCCAGTAGGTCAATAGGGTTCCCGGCGAATGGCTGGCGGCGTCTTGACGATGGGCAAGCTTGAAGATCGTAGCTTTGCGCCTGCAGACGAGCCAGATTTGGGCAGCGACTGGCCTATCTGCGAGCATCATGATGCCCAGGCGCACAAAGCCCTGGCGTGCCAGCGTGTCGACCATCTCCGGGATGAAGCGCGGATGGGGCTCGGCCGGCTTCCAGGACGCGCGATAAATATCCTCGTAAATCGCTACTGCCTCGCCGAAGTTTTGGCGATAACAGCGAAAATCCGCCTGCAGTGCACGTGCCTGCGCAAGCTTTCTGCGGACCGTTGCCTTGAGCCGCGACGGTCGCGCATTCCAATATTGGTCGAAGTCGTCGATGGGTTCATAACAGTTGACGAAATGGCGGTATTGCGCGGCGATCAAGCCGGATGACGCAACACCATCGAGATAGGCTGCAACGCCCGCTTCCGCGGGATCGAGCGCGTCGAGCTGTAACGAACCGGCGATATAGCGTTCTGCATTCAACCCTAGAAAGCGGGTCCATTTGGTATCGGATAAGGCAGGCGCGTAAATCGTCGTATAGGGCGCGGTGAGCGCACGCATCTGTGTGCCCTTGCGCACGAGCGGCAACGCGGCCTTCGCCGCACCATCTTCGAACGCTACAGCCATAACGGCTGCCTCGCCTGGACCGAGCGTAGTTTGGGCTAGCGTTTCAAACCAGACATAAGAGCCTTCGGCGCAAGCGGGCTGCTCGAATAGGGCGCCGAATCGCGCATGCTCTGAAAGTGAGAGAATTGCGATTTCTTTCATGAGCCGGCGACACTTGCTGAGAAAAAACTGTGAACAAAAGCGCCGTTACGCGAATCAAATCGTGCATTTCTTGCCAGCTTTACACAATATTAACCTGCAGGTTGCCAGATTCGCAGTGCGCACCGGGATCGCGCTGGCGGACGATTGTGGACATCATTCATTCCTCAGACTGGCTGAACTTCGCCCTTGTCACCTGGGTGGTGATTTCGTTGCTTGCCACACCGCTAGTCGGGCGCTTTCTCGCGGGCGCATTGCGCGAACGAACGGATCAACCTCAATCACTGCCGGCACGCGAACAGTTTGGCACAAGCCAGCCGCCGCAAGCGACGGCGTTGCCAGGCCTTCTGGCCGGCCATAATCCGACTTATGCAGTACCTCCTGGGGCGACGGCTTCCATGCCGCATTCCTCCGGTTTTCTTTTCGAAGAACCATCTCGCGCAGCGGCAAAAGTATCGCGACGTCGATAACTGGCAGATCGTAGTAGGCCCTGCTCAGCACCGCGAACATAAACAGGCTCGCCTGAATCGCGATCGCAGATCGTGCGCCCACCGTCGTTCGGGAATACGCCGCCAGTCGCACCGTTCCCAGCGCAGACTTCTTAGCGTAACGCAAGCAAGTACGGCCGGAAGATTGTCATCGGGCGGCGTGTTCACTGCTATGACAGCGCCCCTATAGCGCCAGTCTTGCCGGCACCGACGTCCGACCTCGACGTCTTGGCCGCGATCGGCGTTCCCGGCGTCGGCAAACCGCACCACGAGCTCTGATAATGCGGCACGAGGTCGTGTCCTTCTGGACTGGTGCCAGGGTCGGAGGCCGCATGCAGAGCGGGCGAACCGGGCGCCAAACGGTAGTCATAGTGCGATTGGTCCCCATCGGCGAACACCGTGCCGAAGCTCGGAGTGCCGAACGTCGTCCCGATGAACGGATTGCAGGCGAGGTTTGTGGTCTCAGTAAGATTTGCCGACGGCACCGCAGCACCAGCAGAAGATATCGCCATGCTGCCGGCCGTATAGGAGGATTTGAAGTTTACGCCGATGCAATTCTGAACGACGCAGACCGGCGAAGCACCAACAGCAGCGCTTAATGGCGGGGCAGCTATCTGTCCGACGGCGGCAACGTTGGAAAGATTGTTCTGCCCAATCATCAAAACCAAGTAATCGCCGGCATTAGCCGAGGTGATTGTGAAATTCGCCACCGCGCCGGTGCCACTGAGATTGATCGAACTGACCAGCGTTGGCGCAGCGCCGGAACCGGCCAGAGCATCAATAAAGAAAAGATCAGATGACGAGCCGCCCGTTTCCGTAATCGACAAGCTGCTCTGCGCCGAGGTAAACGCAGCATAGGCGGCGTTCATAAGAGTGCCCGTCGAAATCTGCGTAAAGCCGGCGCCAGCCGTTCCCGCCGAACGAAATCCAGCAAGCACCATTGAATGGGCCGCCGCCGTCGCAATCGAAATTGAGTTTCCGCCTGGGTAGCCCTGGATGGCCGGGAACGGAAAATTATCGTCGAAACCAATCGCGCCTTTTATGACCGAGACCGAGCCGGAAAATGTCCCGTTGGACTTGTTGAAATAAACCGTGTCACTGTAGCTGGTAAGTCCGCCAGGGGGCACTACGGCGTACCACAAGTCGAACGTACCACCACCTGAGTTTATTGCTGCCCTTCGCTTCCATTGTAATCTCCCGGCTGTCGGATTGTTATTCACAAGACCCGTCGATGGTTCAGTAAAGCCAGAGCCGAAGGCAATGGGCGCGGCATTCTGTAGGAACATATTAGGAAGCACGCCACTGACCGAGGCGACATGCTGCTGTCCCTTCGTCAGCACCGTTGCCGGTGAAGTCCACGAACCACCAAAGCTGATCGGCGAAGCGTTTAGCTTGGATAGTCCTGGAAAAGTACCCTCAAGAAAACCATCAGCACCAAACTGCAGATAGGAGTAATATCTAACTACTGTCGCCCAAAAGTTTAACCCGCTCGCCCAGGATGGCCCACTCGGCGGCGCATTGACCGTCAACACCTGCCCAGGAGGCACCTGGATTGTTGCACTATTCATGAATTGTCCGCTGTTGGTGGCATACGAACCGTCGTACCACGGCTCAGCATGCTGGTAATAAGGCCCGAAATTAAACCCGCTGTAAGTGGTCAAAGCGGCATTTACGCTGTCGCCCAAAGCTGTCGCATACGTAAATCCACAATGAAGGAACATTCCAAACGTGATCGTGGCCGGTCCACTGGTCCCTGAGAACTTACCGGAAAGCGTCAATGAGGCGCTGGACCGATTAACCGACGAAACGCTGAGCCCAGTTGCTACACCGCCAACATATACAGAAAGCCCGCGCAATTGTGCAATCGAGGCGATCCCGCTTAGTCCGTTGAGTCCGGTTGCGCTTGTACTGCCATTGGTCAGCGTACCGGTGACGGAAATCGTATTGCCACCAGGAGACGTCGAAAAAATCGGTTGGGTAAATCCGCTATCCCAGAAAAAATGATTGCCCTCTTGAGAGAGCACCGGGCCGACCGAACCCCTGAGGTGGATCGGTGGGTCGGCATAGTTGACATAGCAATTCCAACCGGCTGCTCCGGTACGATCGAAAGGCGATGCAACGGCAAGAACGTTATTCCGACCGATTGCCAAGAACTCGTTCACTGTCGAAGAGCCGATTGGCGCGTTAACAGGCGATGCACTTGTTTCGCCGCCGCCAGTTCCAATACTCGATACCTGCACCCAATAGCCACGCGCCGCCAGTGATCCCGAGGAACTCTGTGACAGCATCGGCATCTCAGGATTGCTCACACCGATATTATTGAGCTTTATCGGCGCTTTTCCGGCACCAGCGCCGGTGCTGTACCCTCTACCATTGGCTGGCCCGACCATCGTGGCGTTTATGACATAGATCTCCTGCATCGGATTTGGCGCACCGGCATCATTGGTGGCGCTGCCTGAGGCACCTTCGGCATTATAATTAATCATTTGATTGGCGGCATTGAGTGACTGCTGGTGAATGTTGCCGATCAAATAGGTAAGCCCGCCATTGGAGAAATCACACCCGCTATTCTCGGTCTCTCTGGTATTTTCATCAGTACGCTCACCGCGCATCTGATTATTGGTGAGAATGTTCAAATTAGCTCGCGACTTGACGAGCCAAGTGCCACAGGTATCGTGACTGTAACAGTTGTCCATCAGGAACTCGCCGATGTGACCGATATAGATGTTATGTGTGGCCGAACTCGACGATGCATAGGCCCCCATACGGCTCAGCTCGGTATCGAACAGATGGGCGAACGGCGGCATCGGGCCTATGCCCGCGTACCCGAGACCTGCGCCCTGCTTGCAGTCATGAATAAAACAGTTATTCAATGTCATCGAGCCAACATATGGACCGCCAGGCAGGCTCGATGATTGTTGGATCGAAGAAACCACGTTATTACTGCCAGCCCATGCCGTATAGGCAATCTCCAAGTTCGTGAAAACCCAGCCTGGATTTCGTCCGCAGGTGACAAAAAATCCCTTGTTCTGGTTGAAGAGATACGACGTGATAATCGTGCCCGCTGGAATCGTCGCGGCTCTACTCCCGCTAACGCCCGTCAGGCCATTGTTGGTTATATCGATGTCCCTATAGCTCATATTGATATTGACAAATTGCGCAAAGTTGTAACTACCAAGCACAAAAATCCAGCTTCCTGGTGACGCGAAATTCGCAACTGGCGTGCTCGGATCGAAGTACATCTCCGTATCGGTGGTAAGAAAATCTTGGGCCAGGATGCCATAAGCAGGCGTCAACAGCGCGCGTCCGTTGTTCGCAGACCCGACTGCTGTAATCGAACCATAATCGCAACTTGGTAAAAACCCTCCGTAAACACTCGTGGGCCCCGTATTCAAGCCGAGATACATACTGCGGAAGCCAGTACCTGAGACGCCACGAAATCTGCCGCAGTTCGTATTCAAATAGTTTGCGTAATAGTAGGTTTGGCCTCGGTACTGATATGTCGAACCAGCTGGCAACAAGATTTCGTCGCCAGTTTGCATATCGTAAAGGGCATTAGGAAGGTATTGATAAACCGTTCCGGTACGCGCATTGGTAATGCTGGAACCGCCGCTACCACTGTGCAAGAGCGGAAATGCTACGGCGCGGCGCATCGCGATGTACTCGGCAGCGAGCGCGAGACCAAGCCCGCCAAGGAACGTCCGGCGATTTATGCACGCGTCGCCCTTGAGCCGGTCCGCGTCGTTCCTCGCGTTACGACGCCATGCTGGCTCAAAACTACCGTTGAGTAATATCTGTTCTGCCATGGCACATTAGCGCAGCAATAAACGTCCGCCGCCATTACCGCCTCCCGGAAGCTCGTATGCACCGGCATCGTAGCGCGTACCCTGCGGTCGAGCCGTCCCTGCAATGTCGGGACTATCCGGGTAGCATGGATAACCGGAAATCGATGGAAGCGTGGAGCCTGAATAGTTTCCAGGCATGGGGCCAAAGCAGAATCCTCCTGGAAATGGAAACGTCAAGCCATTGAATGACGCGCCACCTTTGTAGAGCGGCGACGACTGGGTAATCTTATAATTTCCAGGCCACGTTACAAATGACGCGGCGGCGGTCTTGCCATAAGTGGCCCCTGGCAGCGTCGTAACGGTCGTCGTCCCTCCACCCATCCAAAGCCCAGTCCCGCCGTCGCCGATTGGGGCGTCCGTGTAATTGTTGCCTCCGTAGGTGTACTCACCGGCTCGGTGATTACAACTGCTCGCGACTGGAAAATGAGAATTTCGGGCAAAGGCATGCGCAAACCCATAGATCGCATTTCCATAGAAATAGTTACAGCCATATTGCTGATTGCCAACGCTAACTCCGACGGAGTTCGATTGGCCTCCCGTTCCTATAATCGTGGAATCGATCAGATATCCGGCGTAATCGAATTGGATGCCGACCAAGCTGCTTGTGATCACCACATCATCCCACAGAAAAGTTGCGGCCCCGACACCAACCACTGGCGCTGCCTGGACTCCGACGTACGTGTTCTGGATCAGGTCGTGATCGAAGAAGCAAACGTTACAGGCGCGGCCAACGTACTGGCCATCAATCGTCCCATCAGTTGTGTTGGAAGTGAACTGTATCCCCTCTACCCAGACGTTATTGTCGCCAATTGCGAGGGCACCAAAATTTGCGGTAGCGTTGCATTTTATGGCAACGCCGTAATTGGCATTGTATTCCGACAAAGCGAGGGCCGGATTATTCTGATAAGTTACTGAAAAACTCTCGCCCGGCGCCGCAAAAATGTCGAATGGCCAACCAGGAGTGCCGTTCGGAGCCGAGGTAAACGGCGGTGCTGGCACATATTGGATCGAGTCGTTGTGTCGATTGATATGATTTTGCAGTTCGATTGGATTATTCTCGTTATTTACGCCGCAAACATATTCCTGATCGTTCCATATCTCTGCTCCGTAGAGGCTCTGGATATGCCCATAAGCTCGCGAAAACGTCGAAACCACCATTGACTCGGCACCGGCCTGCTGAGAATAGCTGACGGTGAAGACCCCGGAGCCGCCATTGACGCAGGACTGCACCGCAGTCAGCTTGGTAAAAATCTGAGCAGCACCTTTTGAATAGACCCCAGCGCCTCCGACGTATTGACTGTTTGCCGTGAAAGCCCTGCAATCGGCAACGACTGGAATGTAAAGATTTGTACCTGCGCTGGTGCAGGAAGAATCAGCACCGATGCAGGCGTTGCTGACCACAAAGTTCGCAAACGTTTGGGTTGGCATCGTTCCGACACGAGAAGTATATGTGATGCTGCCGTTATAGCGCCATTCGCAACCATCGGCGGTTTGGAGATCGGAAGCAGTCCCGGCTGGCTGAACAATGCTGATGCAGCCGCCGCCAATTTGAATGTATTGTGAGGTGCCGGCGGCGTTTGTTGCAACAATGTCGTAAAACCCATAAACGGTTCCGGACGCCCATAAATTTCCGTTGTCGAGCGTCCACCCGGTCAGGGTGACGTAATCGACGCCTGAGACGTATTTCCAATGACAGGCGGTCCCACCTACGCCATCGACGATATCTGAGCCGGTCCCGGAGGGCCCGCCGCTCGATGCCGATGTGCAAGTTCCTGGTGAGATCAGTTGGTAATTATTGAGCGCTTGGCCATTGGTGTATGTTCCGGGGCCGCAACTGCTACTGCCAGATGGCGTCCAGCCCGGCCCGTTATTGACGCGCGTGAATGGCGCCGTCGGAGGACCAGCAGAATAAGTATAGCTGGCGTTTGGCTCCCATCCACAGGCGTTGTGAATCTGAGAGATGACCGTTGGTGGGGCTTGGGCAAAAGCAATCGTGACGGCGCTTACCCAAAAGAACAGCCCAGAAAATAACAACTTCATTGTGTCAGACCAGGGTTGATCCAGAGTGTCGTCCTTGGCTTGGCGGCGCAGGCTTGCGATCAGAGCTATCCGTGCGCCTCGCCGTGAACGTATTGCCGAGATATTGCGTGGTCGGGACACGTCAGTCCAGCCAAGTCGCCGCGCTGGTCGGCTGGTCTCGCCCGGGCGAAATTCGAACGCGCCAGCGTCCCATATCGAATTCGGCCTCGATTTAACTGTTGGCCGAGACCGCTGGGTTTTGTCAAACCGAAGAGCTGGTTCTGGCAAACGGGAGCCTGGCTCGACGTCCCTGGATTGGAGGCCGCGCAATCGCGGTTGAATCGACGGCCAGTTGATAACGAAATCTGTTTGCCCGCAAGTAGTTGGCTCGCCGACGTTCACCGCTTTGTGACTGTCGACACACATTATTAGCCGATTTTAGCGTCCCCGAGGGATAGGTTTTATGTGAGCTCATGAGAACGCCGCCGCTCAGCGAAGGACCGAAATTCGCCAGCAGGCAATTCTGCATATGAACGATCGGCGAGCCGTTCGTTGCAGTACCGATGATCGGCACGCCTGAATGGTCGATCGCGACGGCGTTAAGGTTCATCTGGGAATCAGCACATCGCCAGCTTCTGCCCAAACTGTCAACCTGGATTGCGGCTATGGCAAGCAAGCCACGCTTATAGGTTTCCTCCCACCGCAAAATCATGTGGTCGAGATCGTCATCGCGGACAGACATCGTGATCAACCAAACGCCGCACTAGCGATGTTCCGCGCCTTCAGCTGGCAAAAACGGGGGGCGTACTACCGCGGGCGACGGCTTCCAGGTCGTGCGCTTCGGTTTTCCTTTAAGAAGAATAATCTCGCGCAGCGACAGAAGCATCGCGACGTCAATAACGAAGAGATCGTAATAGGCCATGCTCAGCGCCGAGCCCGCTACGCAAAACACAAACAGGCTCGCCTGTATCGCAATTGCCAGATCGTGCGCCCACTGTTGTTCGGGAACGCCTCGTGTCACAGAGATGATTCTCGAGCATTCGAGAAATGCGGCTGACAGGACAATCAGATAAATGCCGAGGCCGATGAAGCCCTGATCCCCCAGGACCTCAAAGTAAATGCTGTGCGCTGCGCGTGGGGGTTGGTCCGGAAAATATTGGTGAAATATCACGCCCAATTGGAGTCCGGAAAATCCAGCGCCGAACGGGAAATGCTGGGACGCGTAAAGAAATGCGACCTGCCAAGCATAGAGGCGTCCTTCGAACGATGTGTCCTGCGTCGCTGTCGAGATCGTATCCATGCGATGGAAAAAACTTTCGGGCATGAATTGCACAATAAAGGCGATCACGAAGCAAGCGACGGCGAGATAAGCAAAGCGATTGCGCACCCGCAGTATGGCTAACAGGCCGAGCGCAGTAAGTCCGATCAAGGCGCCCCGCGAATAAGATCCGATAATCGAGATCACAGTGAGCAGAATACCGGCGAGCAATAGGCCAGCAATACGTCTATCAGCGATCTGGCTGCGCAGATAATTGGCAAATGGCAGCGTCATAAGGAGCGCTACAGCGAGCTGGTTGTTGTCGCCGATAATGCTCGCGGCTGGACCACCAACGCGAAAGTGGCCGCCGGTCAAGATCGTGAAAACACCACCCTTGACGCCGTAATAAAAAAGCGAGATCACGATAATCCATGTCAGCGTATAGAGACGGGTGCGGCTGGTTGCCGTGACCGCAATCACTGCACCGAGAAGTAGTGTCTTCCACGTTAAGTCCCAAATGGGCCAGGACTGGGCGGGATCGTAGGCAAAAATGGAATTTAATGTCATCCACACGAAAAAAATGACGAGCATCCAGAAAATGAATGCGCTCGGTGGCGTCTTGCGCTCGCGCGACAAGATCCAGGCAATGAGGGTCACGACTGCGATTATAAGATTAAGAGGAGCGGTTTGAACGAAGCCGTAGGCCTGCTCATGCGGCTGCTGAAGCGTGAACCAGGACCACAATAGTACGCCGACATAGGGGTAGGCCAGAGTCGTGCCTAGCCCACCCGCGACCCCCAGAAGAAGCACAAACCCTCGCACGAATTCGACCTTCTAAGCCGCTTTGCGGTGGCGTCGTCGGAATATCCGGCGCTTCCGCAGAGATGCGCCCAATATTACCTTTGGCAGCATCCCCAGGCTCCGGAGCGGCCGGTAGCCGAGGAACGCCGAGCGCAGGATCATCGCGACGCCCTGCGCCAAATCGCCCTGGGCACAGGCCGTAAGTCCGATCTTATTGAGCCTTGCGCCCATAATCGCGCGGGCTTCCGACCGCGACAACGTGCTTTGAAGGCTGTTGAGATGGCGTTGGATCATCGGCAGTGTATGAGCGTGCTGATCGGCAAGGTTCCAAGACGAGAGACTGTCGGGCTGGACGTGGACGCGCGCAAGGCTCTCAGGCACATAGACGGGGGAGCCCGCCAGGGTGAGCCTGATCCACATGTCCTGATCTTCGGCCACTTTGAGGGTTTCGTCGAAGCTGCCCAGTTGCAGCAGAAGTGCGCGGCGCGCGACCACCGTCGGCGTCGCCACAAAGTTGCAGGCCAGAAGGGCCTTCCAAGCGCCGCTGCCAACGGTGATGGGCCAGCCGCGAAATGTATCGCCCAACGACTGCCCCTCAGACGAGAATTCCTCCGAGGCACAAAAGACGAACGGGGCTTCAGGGTTCGCCGAAATCGCTGCAGCCTGTTTTTCGAGCTTGGCGGACAGCCACTCGTCGTCGGCGTCCAGGAAGGCGATCCACTGCCCTTTCGCGGCTGCGATACCAATATTTCGCGCCGCGGCCGCACCACGGCGTTCTCGCACGCGAAGAAGGCTGACGCCCTGATCCGCATAGGACTTCGCCAAGCGAACGGTGCAATCGGTGCTGGCGTCGTCCACGACGATGATTTCGTCCGGCGGTCGAGTCTGGGCCAGAACTGAATCCAGCGCGCGGGCGAGCGTGGCCTCCACATTGCACGCCGGGATCACGACGCTGATCGAAACCTCGCCGTTCATCCAACCTCGCACGCCATCATCGGGACCATCCCCAAGAGAGTGGCTCTTCCATCTAACCGGCTGCAACGTCCACAACTCAAGGCAACTTGCCATCTTATCAGGCCCTATCGTTGCCGGCACCGGAGGCGACCCTCGGGTGCGCTGAGGACAAGCGGGCGGTACCATCGCGGGTGGCCTGATCTGTATTCGTACCAGCCGAATTAAGAAACTAATGATGGCGTGACCGAAACGCGCCGACCACCCGCCGTGCCAGTATGTCCGCACGGAAGAGGGGCGTCTTCTTGTGCAGTCGATACCCGCAGAGTTCATAGCGTTGGGGTCCAAACGACTGTTTGAGCTGATTCGTCCCGCCGAGAAAATCGTAACTGGACATGCCGGCGGCCGCATAATGGGCAATTGCCAATGCATGGCAGACGTAACCCGGGCGCAACTGCCCGTCGACATCATCGAACCCGCTCTGATAGCTCGACACGGTCCCGTTGTGTCGGAAATTATAGAGATATCCAATGGCCTGATCCCCTGCAGAGATACGTAATAAATCAACGGTCCCATTCGTCACGCCGCGACGGATCAGAGAGCGGTGAAATGTTTCGAAAAAAGAACTGCTGAAGGCGTGTCGATTTTTGCGGCGCGTCCAAGAGCGTATATGGAGTGCCTTCATCTGCGCAAAGAACGTCAGAGCGGTCTGTGTATCTCCTGCAACCTCAACGGACAGCGGACCCTTGCGCTCATAGGCGCGCATGCTGCGTCGCAGTTGCTGCCGGGAATTCCGGCTTAAGGACGACATGAACCCCTCAAGCGTGGTGAAATTTGCGAGCGGGGCGCGATAGCCATATTCGCTGTTTTCGACGTTAGGAACGCCCCCGCCGCGGGGGAGCTGCACGACATCAACGCCGTTAAGAAGGAATTCATCGACTGCTGGGCCGCCAACAGCGAACCACTCTCGAAACGCAGCCCATAGGTCCTCCCTCCGCACGCCTGACGACGCAAAGCCATTATGTTCGATTGTTATGCAGTCATAAGCGGGATCGCCGGTGCTGTTTAACCATGCCTGGGTGATCGCCATCCCGCTCCGGGTCCCTCGTTTCAGGGTCACCACGGATAGACCCACGGTCTCGTCCTCCCGCGTAATCCTCAGAAGCATAACTCGCGGCGGGGATGGAAGGCACCGCAACCATGTGCCGATCCAGGTCCACGTCAGGAAAAAGGAATGCAGACCGGTCGCGTCCAGCTGCTTCCACATGCGCCCGAGCACTTCCAACGGTAGAAGCGGCTCTATGGTAAAACTGATTGCTGCAGGGTCTCTCAAATAACCATTTGCGGGCTGCGTCTGGTGGGTCATGATCGCTGCGGCGGCGCTACGCTTACATGCTCGAATGTGAATTGGTAATATACCATGGCCATGTCGGGAGCAATTGCCGGGAAATCCGGTACTTTGGATGTTTTGCTTTGGTTTCGAAGCGGAATTTAGTAGGAAGTCGTGCGACGGGAAGAGCCATGGGTTCGCCGCAGGTTTCGATGTCCCGGGCCTCGCCACGCAGCGAGGGCCACGACTCGGTCTTCATCGTTCGGCGAAGGGCCAAAACCGTAAATGGATAGGCGGCGCGCAGCCCTGGTCATTGGAGACGACACAAGGGGGTTTCTCGCCACCGTGCGTTCGCTCGGCCGTGGCGGCGTTGAGGTCCATGCCGCGCCGTTTACCTTTCAGTCGCCGGCGCTGAAATCGCGCTACATTTCGAAGTTGCATTGGCTGCCATATTATCTGGGCGATGGCTCGGAATGGCTTCGGGCATTCGACGAACTGCTCGAGCGTGAGCGGCTTGCGCTGGTGATCCCCTGCGACGAGCGAGGACTGCTCCCGCTGCACCATCACAGAGAGCGATTCCGAACGCAAACCCGACTTGCGATTCCGGATACACATAGCCTGGAAATACTTTTCGACAAGCTTAAGACGCGCGAACTTGCCCGCTCCCTCGAAATACCGGTCGCTAAAGGACGCATCATTAGGTCGAGCGATACGGTCCAGACGCTGATCGCCGAAGCGGGGCTCCCACTTGCGATCAAGCCCACGTCCTCCTACACGCTCGACCGGCTCTATGCGCGCAACCGCGTGATCGTGGCCAGTGACGAGTCCGAAATTGCCCAAGCTCTCAACGAAGTGGGCGACGGCACACATTTTTTCGAAGGGTTTTTTCCTGGAACGGGCGCCGGCGTTTCCGTCCTTGCGCATAAGGGACGCGTGCTGCAGGCCTTTCAACACGGTCGCGTGCACGAATCTCAAGGCGCCGGTTATTACCGCGTGAGCCAGGAGTTTTCTCCGTCGTTGGTGGACGCTGTCAACAAGGTGATCGAGGCAACAGCCTATACTGGATTGGCAATGTTCGAATTTCGTGTGGATCGCAAATCAGGAACATGGATTCTGTTGGAAGTGAATGCGAGACCGTGGGGATCGCTGCCATTGCCCGTGGCGCTGGGAATCGATTTCCCGTACCGCTGGTACCAGCTTCTGGTGGACGGTGTCGAGACGCCCGCACGCCGTTATAAGATTGGGATGTATGGGCGAAATGTCGTGCCCGACGCGCGCCAGCAGCTCGCGCGCGCCAAGGAGTTGCAGCAAAAGCCAAGTAAGCTAGTCGGCTTTATGCTCAAGGCTCTGAGCGAATACATGCGCGTCTTTGCCGGCCGAGAGCTCTATGATGTGTTCGTTCTCGACGATCCCGCTCCTGGCTGGCACGAACTCCTGGGCAGACTTCTCGAGCGGAGGCCTGGACATTTATCAGAATTGCTCGGCGCTGAACGACAACGCCGCGTCGACCAGCTTGCGCTGCGCGATGCTATCAGAGACACGAAAAAGCGCGAGCATGAAATTGCGTTCGTTTGCCAAGGTAATATATGCCGCAGTCCCGTCGCTGCTGCGCTATTGGAACGTGAGATCGACCGTGTCTCAGGAATCCATGTACGCTCTTTCGGCAACCTTCCACGTGTCGGAGCGTCTTCCCCGCCAAATGCGATCGTGGCCGCTCGATCCTGGGACATCGATCTTGAAACACATCGATCGCGATATTTCTCGCGCGAGGCGGCAGAAGGGACAAGCCTAATCGTCATCTTCGACGAGACCAATCGCAAATGGATCGAGGAGCGCTATCCGACTTTGCAGGTGCCCGTGGTGATGCTCGGCAGCTTCCTGTCTTCGACACGAGCCAAGCCGATCATCGCCGACCCGGACGGAAGCGATGTCACGCGCTTCGAGCGCATATACGGCGCGATCGCCAACGCCGTCGGCGGCATGGCCCAGCAGATTCGCGAAGCCACGAATGCGTAAGCCGGGATTGCAGCGCGATTCGTCCTGGCGCGCACTCCATCTACCTGCGGAGTGGCCACCTACACTGGTCGTCGTCGTCGATACGGAAGAGGAGTTCGACTGGAACGCGCCATTCGATTCTAATTCCTGCAGCACGACGAATATTCTTTTTCAGCCACTGGCGCAGGAGATCATGGATCGCCATGGCATCGTGCCGATTTACATGGTGGATTATCCGGTGGCAGACACGCCGGAAGCGGTATCCGTTCTGCGCGCGATTGCCGATAACGGACGATGCGAGATCGGCGCCCATTTGCACCCGTGGGTATGCCCGCCTCATCAGGAGGTAATCAACACGTACAACTCATTCCCCGGAAATCTGCCGCCGGCCCTAGAGCGCGAGAAGCTCGTGAGGCTGACCGTGCGGATTGAAGACGCCTTTGGCCAGCATCCCACGATCTATAAGGCCGGACGTTACGGTCTCGGTCCCGCTACCTTCGCAACGCTGCTTGAGCTCGGATATCGGGTGGATGCGAGCGTTGTGCCGCACACCGATTTCTCCGATGCGGACGGGCCGGACTTCACTGGCTTTCCCGCTGGCCCTTTTGCTCCAGGTGCCGGACTGGTTGAGCTGCCACTTTCGGTGCATTTTGCCGGTGTGTTAGCCGCATCCGGCCCATCAGTTTATCCGCAACTGACGCACGCTGCGGCCAAGGGACTCCACGCACCGGGGATCGCCGCGCGACTGGGCCTGGTCGAGCGCTTGCGTTTGACGCCCGAGGGATTCAGTCTAGCTGACATGAAGCGCCAGACCCGCGCGGCGCTCGCCCGCGGTGAGCGCTATTTCATGCTGACCTATCACAGTTCGACGCTGCTGCTCGGAGCAACAGGCTACGTCCGCGATGACGCGGAGCGCGCGGTTTTCTTGGACAGGCTGGATGGGTATTTCCGCTTCTTCATGGGGGAATGCGGGGGGCAGACGAGGAGTGTCAGCGCGGTTTCAGGCCAGCTTCGCAGCGCTGCCATAGGCGACGATGCACAAGATGCTCTTCGTATGGCGGCCGATCGGTAAGGCCGTTTTGGGGGCGCGCTGCCCCGGTGCCCGCTCTGCTGACGACACGCCCCATTAGAGACTTTGCAGCTGACGGCTTCTAACCTGTGCAAGCGGGGCCGAAATGTACCGCTTCATTCAATGGATCGACGCAAAGCGAAGCGGACATCAAAACGTCCAACTTGCGATGATCCATGGAAAGTGTCAGATAAGCTGTCTCTTAGTCATCCATAACTGGAACACGAGCGAGTAGTCTTAGAGAATACGGGTTGGGATGATGCTCTACCGTCTCCGTCGCTGGATAAACGTCAAGCGCTTTGATCGAATGATTGCCGGCGTGTTGGAGACCAAACCCCTCGTGCTTGAAGACGCGCCATGGGCCATCGTCAGCATGGTGGCTAAGCGCGACCTGCTCATGTACCTCGTGGCGGTGAAGTCATTTTATCCGAAGATCGGTCGCGGCAAGGTTGTGGCGATCATAGCCCGCGACACACCGCAAGCTTTGCGCCAGACCCTCTCCACTCATCTGGTAGGCATTGAGTTCGTCATCCTGGAGGCTATACCCACCGATCCTTGTCAGCGTGGCGGCACGTGGGAGCGACTGCTTTATTGTCTTGACCGTTCGCAGACCGAGTACACGATTCAACTTGACGCAGATACGCTCACCATGAGTGATGACCTGCAGGAGGTCGTGGATTGCGTCAAAGCGAACCGGGCTTTCACCATGGCTGACGGCTTTGTGCGGGTTTCATTTCAGGAGGCTGCTGAACTGGCGCAAGCGACACCTAGCAACCACATTGGGATCGTGTCGGAGGCGATGTTCGACCGCTATCCGGAGAAAGAAGGCCTCCATTACATCCGCGGCTCTTCCGGTTTTGCCGGCTTTGCCAAAGGCGGCTTCACGCGAGTTGCGATCGCGAAATTCCATCAGGAGATGGAGAAGCTCGTGGGTAGCGAGCGCTGGCGCGAATGGGGAAGCGAACAGTGTGGTTCCAATTTCGCTGTCGCCAATTCGCCCGACCCGATGGTGCTGCCTTATCCAGATTACGCAAGTTTCGCCGACCGTGTTGAATCGTGGCTGCGTCCTAGGGTGAAACTATTTCACTTTATCGGCACCTTCCGTTTCAAAGAGGATTATTACGGACGCAAAAGTCAAAATGTGATCGCGGCCCTGCAGGGTCGAAAAAATGCTGCGGAGCCCGCATCCCTCCAACGACAGAGCCGAAATTTCGACGATAGGCGCCAGCTTCTCTTCGCGCGCCATCTAACGACGAGAAGTGCTGCGCGCTATCTGTTGTGGCGGATTTCAGGACGGTCTGGCGCCATTGTTATCCAGATGCGGACGCGCAGCAAATTCCACTCCTATTCGGGCACTGGCCCGAAGTTCATACTGCGTGGGGCGGACACGAAGAGCAGCGATTACAGGGTCGCACACGAAACATTCGTGCAACGTTTCTATGCGCCCCCCGTGTGGATACCCCGGGTGGGCGTTAAGCTGATCGTTGATCTTGGCGCCAACGCCGGCATGTCGTGTTTGTGGTGGGTGTCGAATTATTGGCGCGCGCGAGTGATCGCTTTCGAGCCTCACCCGCACCATGCGGAAGCGGCGCGCGCCAATTTTGCGCTAAGTAATCTAGGTTCGCGTATCGAGCTTCACCAAACCACCGTCGGACCGGAGGCGATGACAGCTCATGTTTCCGGTGAAGGTTCTTCATCGAGCATTTTGAAGAATGGCAAACCTGGCTTAAAAGTAAAAAAGGTCAATTTTTTCGAGCTTTTCGCTGGACGTCGCATCGATATTCTGAAGATGGCCATCGACGGTGGCGAAGTCGAATTATTGGCCGATCCGCGCTTTGCCCTGCTCAATATCCGAACCGTGGTGATGGAGTGGCATCCCGTCGCTGAAGATGGGCGGGGCGGACGAGATTGGTGCATTGGCCGCCTGGAGGCGTGCGGATTTCGCACCTACGTCACTGTCGAACGCGGGCCATGCGGCATGATTTGGGCCTATCGGGGTGATGGTCGGGCTGCTGCCACGGACGGAAAGGCTGCAGGCGCATCCGGGATTTTGGTCCACGGCGGCGCCAGCGGATGAACGGCGATCTACCTTCCAGTTCCGATCTCCTGATCTCCGGCCGCCACGGCGTTACTGGCTCAGTTCAAAGTCCGTATCAGTCCATCCAGCGAACTTCGGCGAGAGCGCGGTATTTGACGGATAAGGCATTCGCTTGAGCTGCCACCAAACGGCGTTGGAACCAACCGACATGATTGCAAGTATTCGAGGAGGCATCCGTGAGGCGCTGAATTCGAGACTTCGTCAGCGTGGCTATTCGCTGAGATGGATGCCACGCCGCGTCCTTTCGCAGGCGAACCTGACAATTGAAGTTGGCTTTTCGCTACTTGCGGCGCACCTCATGCTTGTAACACCTAGGCCGTATTTCATCGGCATCGGCGCCAATGACGGCGTGACCCACGATCCGCTCTACCCTTTCGTCCGCAATTTCGGATGGAGGGGCATTATGGTGGAACCGATACCCGAAGCCTTTGCCGCACTGCAGCGCAACTATGCCGGATACGGCGATGTCACACTCATCCAAGCAGCGGTCGGGGCGTCGGACGGCACGGGCACTATCTACACGGTTGAAGCGTCTGACCCCGAATCGATGATGATGACGCTGCATTCCTCGTTCAGTCGGGACATGCTGCTGCGCGGAAAGCGATGGCACCCTCGCCTGGAAGCGCGTATCGTCGAGCGGGAAGTCCCAGTCCTTTCCCTCACTACCCTCGTGACTAAAGCGCGTGGGCAGGCAATCGACGTGCTGAAGATTGACGCCGAGGGCTATGATCTTGAAATTCTCAAAAGTGTTGACCTTTTAAACCTATCACCGCGGCTCATTTTGGCGGAACACGCTAATCTTTCTAGAGGTCAAAAAATCCAGATGGCGGACATCTTGCTCGATTGTGGTTATCGCATCGCCATGACGTCGCTTGATATGCTGGGCTACAAGGAGGTGCTTTAGCAAGCTTGCTCAAAGAGCTTGTTCGCAACAACTACTGACAGCAAGCCTGTCGGCCAGAGGCTGGCGACCTCTGGTGGACCCATGGCGTCGCCTTGTCGGCTTTGATTTGCGCTTGAAACTATTCGGCGGGTTTATTTATAACTCTCAAAGCATCTCGTCTCAAGGTAGCTCAATTCAATGGGATGGCTTTCGGGAATCGCCAGACGGGCCTATCGCCGTTGGGAATCTCTGCGCGCCAAGCGGCGATACGCCGAGTGGAGAATGAAGCCTCACCTTTCGCGGCGCCTCAGCGTGACCGAAATACTTCGCGCCGAGCATGCACTACTTATTGTAGCACATCCTGACGATGAAGCCATTAGCGCCATCACCCTGCTCGCGCGCTTGCCCCATGTGGAGATCGTAATCGTCACCAATGGCGCTCCACAAAACGGTCGCGCCGCGCGGCGGGCTGGTTTCGAGACGTTGGAAGACTACAGCCGCGCTCGGCAGGAGGAGACACGCCGGTCCCTCGGGCTTCTCGGTCCACGAGTTTCATCTGTGGAATTCTGGGGAGTGCCCGATCAGCGGGCGATATTCGAAATCGGACCGATAGTGGGGCGGTTGGTCGAACTCATCCGTGCGAAGAGCGTTGGATGTATCCTGACGCACGCCTATGAAGGGGGCCATCCAGATCACGATGCCGTCGCACTCGCAGTTCACGCCGCCTGCGTTATCCTCGAAGACGAACATGAGGCTCCCGCAATTTTCGAAATGACGAGCTACCACGCCGCTAACGGACAGGTAGTCTATGGCACGTTTCTTGATTATCCCGGCGCTGGCCGGGTCGAGGTGTTTCCGCTCAGCGCGGAGGATCGGGAGTTGAAGCAACGAATGCTCAACTGCTACGACACACAGCGTTATGTGATAGGAAGATTTTTGAAGACTGAGGAGCGGTTTCGGGCCGCACCGACTTATGATTTTTTGAGACCGCCTCATCCGGGCCCACTTAATTACGAATCCCGCGTGTGGGACATGAGTGGAGACCGTTGGCGCCGTTTGGCCGCGCGAGCTCTGGATCGATTAGGTCTGCTAGAGCATGTTCCGGCCGGATTGAGTCGAGGGGATTCACCCAGCCGGGTGAATGAGGGAGTCTATAGGCATTGATTCGCTTTTGGGAGCGAGGACGATGCCGAGGGCCTATTCTGCGGACATGAGAATGCGGGTGATTGCGCGGGTGGAAGGCGGGGGTTCGCGGCGGAGGCGGCAGAACATTATGATTTCAGTGCCAGCACGACGGTAATCTAGGTGAAGTGCTATCGGGAGACGGGCCGCTGCGCCGCCAAGCCGCGCGGCGGGAGCACCTCCCCGCTGGAGGAACACGCGGAGTTTTTGTTGGAGCTGATTGATGGACAGCCCGATTTGACGCTGGACGAGGTGGTTCGCGCGATGCGCAAGTGGCAAGATCGCTGGGACTCGCACTGCGGTATGGCGTTTCTTTCAGCGCCACAAGATCACATTTAAAAAAAACTGCGCGCCGCGGAGCAGGAGCGCGCGGACGTGGCGGGCACGGCGGCGCTGGATACGAGAGCAAGGCATGTTTGATCCGGTCCGGCTGGTATTTCTTGATGAGACCTCTGCCAACACCAAGATCGTGCGACTGTACGGCCGTTGCGCCCGCGGCGAGCGGCTGGTGAGCCATGTGCCGCAGGGTCACTGGAAGACAATTACCTTCGTGGCCGCTCTGCGGCAGCGTGGCATGCGGCTCCGCAGACGATTGATGGGTCAATGACTGGAAAGAAGTTCCTGGCCTATGTCAAACGGCGGCTGGCTCCCACACTCAAGCGTGGGGACATCGTCATGATCGACAATCTTCCGGCGCACAAAGCCGTCGGCGTTAGCGAGGCGATCGAAGCGCGCGGCGCGACGCTCCGATATCTGCCCAAATACTCGCGGGACCTCAACCCGATCGAAATGTCGTTCAGCAAGCTCAAGGCGCATCTGCGAAGGGCGACCGAGCGAACAATTCCTCGCTTGCGCCGTCGCATCCCTCGCTTCGCGGCTACCCTGCCGGCCGCCGAAGCCTCCAATTATTTCAAGCAGGCTGGATATGCGTGAAATCAAACGGAATCCGCTCTAGAATTCCGTTAGAGTGATATTACATCAAATCCGCTCAAAAATTGAAACAATGTTATTCTCTGGAATACGCAGAATGGCGACTTCGGGGATGCGCCACAATGCACGCTTCCAGGAAGGCTTCGTACTCTTTGAGAATAGCCTGATACGAGAATTTGAAATCCTCCGATTGCTGCCTCGCCTTTCGTGAGAACTTGTGCCAGACGGTGTCATTGTTCCACAACGTCTGTAGGGCCTCGATCCAATGCCTGACGTCAATGGTCCTGAGGATTATTCCGCCCTCTCCGACCGTTTCCGGGATGCCGCCACGATCGCTTCCGATGACCGGTATGCCGCTGATTTGTGCTTCCGTTATGACCCGCCCGGCGCCCTCCTCCCCGACACTAGGTACGATCAACACGCGTGTACGCCGGTAAATGCTCTTCATGTCCATCACTGGACCGATTAGTCTGACGTTCTTCAACCTCTGAACTCTCTTCTCGTCGAGCGGAGACATAGGCCATGACCGGACGAACTGAAACGGAATTTGCGGAAGTGCCTCGCAAAGTTCGAGCGCGATTCTGAGACCCTTTTGGGGGACAGGGTTTATGAAAGTCACAAATTCTTTTGAGGGCTCGACCCGGTAGTTTTCGATGTCGAACGCGTTGTAAATAACGCTAGCTTTCAACGCCGAGTCTGCCGGAATCTTCTCCAGCAATCTGCTTTTCAGGAACTGCGAACAGCAGATGTAATTCCTTATTCCGATCTCGTATAAGCGGCTCGCGCGTTCGAGCGGGAGAACGCCATGGAGATGTATGGCAGTCGGTCGGCTCAGGGAAAGGTCGGTGAATAGAAGGTCAGGTTCCGGGCCGGCGTGTCCGACTACAATATCCGGTCTGAACGTGCTGCATAGTAGGTCGGGGGTTCGTTCAAGCTGAAAACTACGGTAGACTTTGTAGCCATTGAAATTTTCCGGAAATGCGATGGGCCCGAAGAGCTTCTTCACGACGCGATTTCTGGCCCATGTGAAGCCCCTAGGGCTTAGCCGTGCGACGAGGCGAACGTCGTGCCCGCGTGCCGTAAGGCCGCGGCAGATATGATCGAGATTGACCTCGATCCCGCCGAAGTGCTGCGGAAAATATGGAATCGATGTAGAGAACAAAATGCGCATCAAGTTTGCTCTTTTGCAGCGCACTATATCATTTCAGTAATGAATGCAGCCTTGCTGTGGCCAAGTAGATACAATAGGTGGCCCATTTGAGCGTCGGGGCTGCGCCAAGCGCTTCGCGCGCATAGAAGGAGGCGCTGCGGTAATCCTTGCGGGCCGCAAGCGCCTGCGTGATGCGCTTTAGCGTGTAACCCTTGTACAGCCGGCCGTGCGCCTGGATAGCTGGATGCGCCGCGAACAGCGCCGCTTTGTCGAACACGCGAAGCTGGTACAATCGCCGCTGGATCTCGTTCAGCGAGGTCGTGGAGCTTGCGGCCTTCGCCGGGTCGGGAATGTTATGTCGCGCGACGAAGGCAGGCGAGAGCAGCATGGTCTCGGCGCGGTCGATGAGCCGCAGATAAAGGTCGTGATCCTGTTCCCAGCGGATGGTTTCATCCATGCCGCCGACGGCGTCGAACAGCCCGCGGCGCACGATCATCGTGTTCAGGTGGCAGAACCCGTCCGCGTTCAGCAAGTCCTCTACGGTGACGCGATAAAGCCCGCCTTCTCCGGGCCGGCGCGTCGACCGTTCAAGCCGCGCAGCCAGGCCCTCCAGCCACAGCGGCCCCTCGTTACGCCGGTTGCCAAAAAACGCCGTCTGATTGCTGAATATCAGGTCGGGCGCATCGGCACGCTGCCCGATAGCGGATTGAATGCGGGACAGATAATCGTCATCCGTCCAGACATCGTCATCATCCAGGAAGCAAACATATCTGCCTGAGGTCAGTGATGCCGCAAAGTTTCTTGCATAACCAGGGCCATGCCCGTTCAGCCGCCGCTGCAGCGAGTGAAACTGAGCTGGCCGGTTTGCTGCTTGAATGATCTCGCCATATTCCTCCACATGCTCTTCATCCGACCCGTCATCGACCACAACGATCTCGATGTCCCCGCAGGTTTGGCTCAGGACCGAGCGTAGTGCCTCGCGGAGCTGCGAAGGCCGGTTGCGAGTGGGGATGAGGATCGAGAACAGGCCCATACCGGGCTTTTGCCTCAGCCGTGCGCCGCTTGGCGAAGCGGGCGGAGGTCCGCCACGCTCGTTCTGTCATATTCGGAGCGATGGATGTGTGCGGCTGTATGGATCCGTTCGCCTTCTGGAATGCCGACGAAATCCAAGATCCCGACTTGATAATCGCGATCGTTCATTTGATCGGTCTCGACGAAGCGGAATATAGGCGCAAAGCGGGCGGCGAGGCGTTCGGCTTCGGCGTAGTAGAATTCGCAATACTTGCGGATCGCCTCTGGTTTGGATCTGGCCTCGAATTTCGGAAAGCACTTGTCCCACAGGAGGTCAATTTCCCATTCGGTTCCGTCGTGATTCATAAAGTGATTGCGCGACGTGTAAAACGGCGCGCGCGTAATCAGGCTACCAAACCTGTCGGCCAGATATTTCGACCACCAGCGCGAAACGCGCAACTTGTTCATCCAGCTCACCACTGTTTCATCAATGTCGCGGCGCAGACAAAGGAAACGCACATTCGGATTGCGCGCGGCAATGGCCTCGACATAGGTGAGATAATAAAATGCGACGTCGCCGATCAACCGCACGCGCTGCATTTTGGAGAGTTTATCATAAGCTTTTGCTGCAACCGGCCGGCTGAGATCAACTGTCAACATCGAGGGGTCGCCGCCATCGAGGATGGCTTGGTAATCGTCTATCGCGCTGAGAATCGGACGCGACGTTCCGGAAAACCGAATGCAAGATGGGTTCATCTCATGAAAGCAGAGTGCATCGCGCTGATTACTTAGTAGCTTCGCAAGCGAGGCCGTTCCAGAGCGCCCGGTCCCAAGTCCGATGACGATCACGATATTTACTCCTTCAGACAGCGAAGAGGTCTTCAGGGACAGACTACCTGGATGAGGGCCCCTGCAAATTGCAGTCGATTATATTATTCTAGCTGTCATCCGTCTGCAAGGAAGGCAGGGGGATGCCGCTAACTCGGGCGCCGGCCACGGCATAGGTCGATGCTTTCATCGGGCAATAAGAAAAAGTGGCTGACGTCGTGCGCATGGGTAACATTGCATTGTCGCGAGATTCCGGCAGACTTCGCGTTTGCGATTATTGACCAACCGGCGCGCGACACGTAAAGCGCAGCATATCGGCCCGAAAATGGGGCAACCTCAGGGAAGGGCGTGAAAACATGATGCTCTTCCGCAGGGCGTAAGCCGATTGCCGTGCGACGAACTCCACCGAAATCTACATTCCAGCGATGGGGGTCTCAACAGAGCGCGGCGCATTTGGGCATTGGCAAATCAGGTATATGTAGGTGCCGTGCTGTGGCCTTCGCCAAAGTTTGGGGTGAAAGTTAACCAGTACCGCGTCGGCTCGTAATGGTTCTCGAGCGTTAGGGGCTCACTAAATAAACCAGTTACGAGATCACTGCGAACGAAGCAGGCGTTCACGCCAGTAATGTTGCAGCCTACTAAAGAATAGCCCCTGCTTCGCAGTAGCTTGTAATACGAGGTCAGCGAGACACCGAAATAGGCGGTCAAATCCCAACTGAAGTTCGGTCATCATTGTGTTTTCATGACAAATTCGTGTGGGGGCGGGAATTTGCCGTTGTACTCAACGATGACAGCGCCCGCGTTCAAATTACTAAGCCGGGCAAGGACATGATGAGTAGCCATACCGTATTGTTCTCCAAGCCGTCCCCTGCGCCTATCTCAACGAATCGACGATAATTTGTCCCGATCCTCTTGAATATCTCTGCGATGATCCCATCCTCGTCGCTCTGGGAATTTAGCGGGCGACATCGTTCACGATGCGGTGGCTACCTCCTGATGCGGCGGCGCAGCTCATCAATCGGCTTGTTTCAAACTCGAATTCGACAGTCGCAGTGGCCGCCCCCCCACTACGGGCTGTACCAAGCTGAGACCGTAATCGCGATCGATGGTCAAGACTTGGTATCCTTGTTCGCGCAACTCGTCGACGAACCGGGGAACGCCCATGGCCGCCCGCGCTTTCTCTTTGTAAGGAGGCAAATCCCACATGGTGTCGTGAAAGACCACAATTCCGAACGGCTTGACATGTGGAAGAAACAGCTCCCAGTCGCGCTTTACTCCTTCATAGGAGTGGTCGCCATCAATAAAGATTAAGTCGATCGGCAATCTCCATTCCCGGGCTGCCGTATCTGAATAGGAACGAATTATGGAGACCTGCTCACGCACGCCGATCGCGGAGATGTTGCGCGTGAACTCTTTGAAACTATCAACGGCACCGAGGTCATTCCACTCTGTCGGCTCATGTGGATCGATGGCATAAAGCATGCCGTATCCATTCTCTTTGAGTGCCATCCCGATGTAAGAGGCCGACTTGCCTAGAGCCGATCCTATTTCGACGCAAACCTGCGGTTTGATAGACCGCACGAGCCCATAGAGAAGCTCCACCGAGTCACCGAGTCCCGATCGAATGTGCTTCGCCCTGCTGTTCATGCGCGCGGAGCGGAACTGCGCTGGAAAAGAGCGGATATGCCGGAGCCAAAGACGCCCTCCTCTTGGTAAAGCCGCCGTGAGTGTCGATACAATCGCAGCCCGCTTGTCGCTCGACGACTTTTGGGCGAACCGGCGCAATTTTTGCGCAGGCGTCAACGTTTTTGGTTGGTGTGTCACGAGCTATACTCCCGACCTGATATTTTGGTACGAGGCGAGTTCCGGGGTAATGCCATAAGTAGCCTTTCTACAGCAACCCTTCACCGTTGCCGGCGCTCTCAGCCACGGACGTATTGACTGCGCCCGTTGGTCAATCTGCGACTGATGCGCGCCGGCAAAGGCCCGCGTTGAGGGCCACGTGATCGCGCTAAGATCGCTCCCCTTCGGGTAACGCCGCAAATACACTACCAAGTACCAATGCCATGATAGCATCGGTGATTTCTGCGGAACGGCCGGGCACCCAGCGCTCGGCGAAGCTAGTGGCGAACAACAGCGTGGCAGTCAGTACTGTGCTGACAATCAGACGCACGCCGGCGCGGTTTAGCAGCCAGATTACTCCGCCGTATTCATAGAATTTCTGACAAAACGCCTGTATGTCTACGCCGGTCGAGCCGTGCATGAAGCTGGCGAATGGAATCCACCCGAATGCACGCGGGAGAGCTTCGAACCGGAATGGCTCTAGGCGTTCCATCGTGACCATAGTGGCAAAGACGAATGCAAGGATGCCAAACCTTCCAGGTAGCCGGCGTAGCAGCACGATCCATAGCAGCCATGCACCAGCAGCGCTCAGCAGGTCGTCCAACTTTAACGTGTTACCTATGATCAGCACCCTGCCAAGAAATTCTGCGCTGCATAGCAACGGGAACAACAGCTGAAATCGGCGGGATCCGTAGAGCACATGCACAATAGCTGCGACGAACAGCCAAGTGACGAGGTAGCGCGAGAATTCGCCGGATGGCAGACTCAGCGCCATCAGCATCGGCCGAACGGCGTGCCAATATTTGTGGAGATCGATCACTGGCACATAGGGGTACAGTCGGTACGCAAAGAACATCGTGAGCAAGAGCGCCGCGCTAGGGTTGGCGGCCAATTCACCCACGAGTGGCCAGCGCAAAGACGTACCGACGAAGATACGGGCCGTAGCACCGCAAGATGCCCCGATACCGTTCGCATAGACATCGCCCATTGAGGTGACGCGACCGAGGTCGTGGAACTGGGTGATCTCGATGGCGCTGGAGAACGCCACCCCGGCGATCGTCGCGAAGAGGAATCTTAATGCGCCAGAAAAACGCTGCGGCAGGACGCTCATGGTGAAGAAGCCGAATGGCAGATAAAGCAAAATATTAGCCAGCAGATCGCCACGATTGTCCCACTCACGCCACGTACTGAGGAGATAAGAGAGCGGTCCGCCGGGATAGCTCCTTTCGTGGAATTCGAATGGAAACAATGAGCCGTAGATGATGAACAGAACTACGAATAGCAGCACGACGCCATACACACGAGATGAGGTCGTTTCTTCGCTTTTTCGGTCCACGGGATTATTCATCGGACAATTGCCTGGACGATCGCGATCATTTTGAGATGCAGGTGCATTCAAGCGCGCACGACAAAGGAACTCTTATTGATAGCGGCGCGAATGTCGGCGCAGCGGCCGTTCATGAGCCATGATCGGCTTCCCGCCGATTCATTCGACCGAGCGTCTCGGCCTTGTCGGGGGTGGCGATCCGGGTGTTTGCCATGCACCGATATCCCATCCGGTCACGGAGGGCCGCGCCCTCCCGACGATGTCCGTAGAATCGGCCGCCGTGAAGCAAGGGCTCGTCTTCGAACATGGATTGAACCGACCGTACGCTGCACCGGCGCCGACGAGAGGCGATCTGTTTGACAGCCGATAATCGCCGGGCCATTTCTTGAAAGCGATGGAGGCCGACTCGCTCTAGGATGTCCCCGGCAATGTGTAGATTTGCGCCATTTTATCGCGGGTCCCTACCGGCACGTCGGTAACGTTATTCTTCCCAAACCACGAAACGCACTGCCAGTTGGCTGGGTCGGTGCAAGATGCGATCGACGCGGCTGCGTGCGCGAAACCATCCATCGCAACGTCCGCTACGACCCGGCGGCTGAAGACCCAGTTCCATGAGGTCTCGAGCGCCACCGGGGCACTACTCTGCTGGCGTTATTCTAGTCACTCCGGTTTGATAGAGTACACGAATTCATAGAGAAGCTCCGCCAAGTCGCCGAGGCCAGTCCTGAGCAGTCGTTGGGTTCTTGATGGTGCATCATGGAGCTATTCTCCCGACGTAATGTTTTGCTACCGGGCGAGTTGCGAGAATGATCAAAGAGCAGCCCTTCAACCTCATGACACTTTCGAGGCAAGGATATCTTCTCGTGCCACCCTTGCCGACGCATTCCGCCGCGGGTGCGCCCGGCGGTGCCAAGCCCAAGCAGTTTGAACGATGGTGGCGAGGTCCGAGCGTACCGGATCGAAGCCTAAGACCTGGCGCGCGCGCGTAGGATCAGCGACTAAGATTGGAGGATCACCGGATCTCCGTGGACCAGTCGCCGGCGGTAGTCGCTGGCCAGCGACCTTTTCGATTGCCTGCAACACTTCCTTTACGGAGTAACCACGGCCCGTCCCTAAATTGAATACCCCTCCCGGCGAACCGCTGAGCAGCTGCTCGAGCGCTGTGACGTGCGCATCCGCCAAATCGGAAACGTGCACGTAGTCTCGAATAGCAGTTCCGTCCGGCGTATCGAAATCTGTGCCGAACACCGCGAAATTGTCTATATGGCCTTGGAGCGTCATCATTGCGCGAGGAATGAGGTGGGTTTCAGGATCGCGCAACTCGCCGATTTCGGTGTCCGGATCGGCACCACAAGCATTGAAATAGCGAAGCGCGGTGGAACGCAGACCATAAGCCGAGCGGAAGTCGGACAAGATGCGCTCAACCATCAACTTGGAGGAACCGTATGGGTTAATCGGGTCTCGCGGCGTCTCTTCTACGATGGGCACCTGGGCAGGTTGTCCGTAGACGGCGCAGGTGCTCGAGAACACCAAGGCATTGCATTCTGCCATGCGCATTCCCGTCAGCAACGAGAGTGTTCCTGCCACATTGTTGTCATAATATTTCGCGGGCTCGGAGACCGATTCGCCCACAAAGGCAAAGGCGGCGAAATGCATCACGGCAAGACAAGCATGCTGGCGAATAGTCTCTGCAATTTTCGCAGTGTCCCGCAGATCTGCTTGCACCAGAGGCCCCCAGCGCACGAAGTCTCGGTGCCCAGTAGACAAGTTGTCCAGAACGACTGGCAGATAACCTGCCCGGGCCAAACACTTGCACGTATGGGCGCCTACGAATCCGGCGCCACCCGCTACAAGGACAGCACGCTTCATGACCATTCTTTCTGCCATACTTTGCGGCGGCTCAGGCCGTTAAAGAGGTGTACAGGATCCGTGACGTGCCGAGAACGGCAAGGCCAGGTGCCTGGTCGGCATTCGAAGTTTAAGTTAATGGTAGCGCGCAGTAGCCAGCAGCCTGGAAGTAGTCTATTTCGACGCTCAGATCAGATCAATCGCCCCTCCTTCCACGTGCTTTTGCGATGTCAGAAACGATAGTAATAGAGCCCGGGCGCCTGGAGCGGAACTATTGGAGAGACCTCTGGCGCTATCGGGAACTATTCTACGTGTTGGCTTGGCGCGACGTGGCTGTGCGCTACAAGCAAACGGTGATCGGCGCGGCCTGGGCCCTGATCCGGCCGGTGCTGACCATGGTAATCTTCACTGTCATCTTTGGCCGCATCGCGAAACTGCCATCGGAAGGCACCGCCCCTTACCCACTGATGGTGTTCGCCGGAATGCTGCCCTGGACCTTCTTCTCGACTGGGCTCAGTGAGGCATCGGCCAGCTTGATCGGCAATTCGAGCCTCATTAGCAAGGTCTACTTTCCACGCTTGATCGTTCCGATTGCTGCGGTGGTGGTCGCATTCGCCGATTTTTTGATCGCGTTCACCATCCTGCTCGCAATGATGGCGTGGTACCGTTTCGCGCCGGGCTGGCAGATCCTGGCGCTGCCGGGGTTCATCCTGCTGTGCTTCTTCGCCTGTATCGGGCCAGGGCTGTGGATCACCGCTCTGAACGTCAAATACCGCGATTTCCGCTACGTGATCCCCTTCCTTTTGCAGTTAGGTCTGTATGTCTCGCCGGTGGGGTTCAGCAGCCAAGTCGTCCCATCCCAATGGCAACTGCTGTACGCGCTGAATCCCATGGTGGGTGTTATTGAAGGGTTCCGCTGGTGCATCCTGGGCAGGCAGAGCGGTTTGAACGGCTCAAGTTTGGCTGTGAGCGTGGCCGTCACTGGATTCTTCGTATGGTTCGGCGTCCGCAGGTTCTGCCGGACGGAAAAGAGCTTCGCGGACCTGATCTAATCAAAAGAATATAATTCAAACTATGCCTCCACCCATCATCTCTGTCGAAAATCTTTCGAAGCGCTATGTGGTCGGCCATCGAAGTGAGCGCACCGGGCCATACACCTATGTTGCACTGCGCGACGTGCTGGGCCAGGAAATACGGAACGCCGCGCGCAAGGCTGTAGACGTGGTGCGCGGCCGTCATGTGGTGCAGGGCGACACGTTCGAAGAATTCTGGGCGCTGCACGACGTAAGCTTCGATGTACAGCAGGGTGAGGTGCTGGGCATCATCGGCCGCAATGGCGCCGGCAAGAGCACGCTCCTGAAAGTGCTGAGCCGCATCACTGAGCCGACCGAGGGAAGGATTACTTTGCGCGGCCGAGTCGCCAGCCTGCTGGAGGTGGGAACTGGATTCCATCCCGAACTGACTGGGCGGGAAAACATCTATCTGAACGGCGCGGTCCTGGGCATGAAGCGGGCGGAGATTCGCAAGAAGTTCGATGAAATTGTCGCATTTGCGGAGGTGGACCGCTTTCTGGACACACCGGTGAAGCGCTACTCATCAGGGATGTATGTGCGGTTAGCTTTTGCTGTTGCGGCCCACCTCGAACCAGAAATCCTTATAATCGATGAGGTTCTCGCGGTCGGCGATGCCGAATTCCAGAGGAAATGCCTTGGTAAAATGGACGATGTCGCCAGACGCGAGGGTCGTACGATTTTGTTCGTCAGTCACAATTTAGCGGCAGTCTCACAGTTAGCTAACCGAGCCGTGCTCCTGAAAGAGGGGACGATCGCATTCGAAGGTGCAATCCCAGCTGCCATCTCCGCTTACACGGCCGGTAGGCCCGAGCAATCCACGTACATTAGCAAGGCTGACAAAACAGAAAAGGCACCGTTTATCGCACGAGCCGAAGTCATCACGTCAATGCCAAATGGAGTACACAGTTTTGGCGCGCCACTCCATATCAATGTTTGGGTTAGCCATAACTCTCCAATGGTCCAAGGATGCCTCGGGGTACACCTAGTGAACCAATCCCAGATTTCAGCTACAACGGTATATGCATACCCTCCCGGCCATATTTTTGGCCGGCAACCCGGCCTCACCCTAGTCCAGTTTTCGATACCATTTTTGCGTACAAACATCGGCAAGTTCCATCTCCGACTCTATCTCACCGAGCCGCCAAGAGGGAAAATCTATGAAATCTTAGATGAGGTTTGTGATTTTGAAATCGTCCGTCACGATTTCTTTCCATGGTGGGGACCGGAAATCTGTACATACCATGAAGATTTCTCTGTTAAAGTCTCCGAGTTAGACGCATCCACTCCAATCCGCGATCAAGTCTGCGCAACGATGGGCATGCCGGTCCGATCGCTTAATGAGACGGTCTCAAACCTGCACTCTGCACAGCCATGACATGTAGTAACAACTCGAAAACCATCAAGGCGATTTTGACGCGCCCGGGCTATCGTAAGTACTTGAAGGACAAACTGCTCGTTCGATTAGGTCGGGTTGCGCCCGATCATCGTTTCGCTAGGCTGCGGCTATCGGATCAAGCAGAGCCTTTTGCTGTGGTAAGAGAAGTCGATCATGCCCATACAACAGGTCAGACACCACGGATAATAAAAATCCGCGATTTGCTGTTCGAAAGGTCGCCATATGAGAATTTCGAATACGAACACCACCCTGAGGATCTTCAGGGGTGGGGATCAGATGATCCTGTCGTGGTTGATGCGATACGACTCGTGCGTCCTCAGAGAGTTTGTGAGGTCGGCTCGTGGAAAGGTCGATCAGCAATCCAAATGGCGCGGGTTATAAAGAGTCTTCAGCTAAACACAGAAATCGTATGTGTTGACACTTGGCTGGGTTCGCCGGAACACTGGTTACAAAAATCCTCTCAATTCTATTATTCATTACGAATCCGGAATGGCATGCCGACGCTGTATTTTACATTTCTTGCCAATGTAGTAAGGGCTGGCCTTGAGGACGTGATAACACCCTTCCCAATGACATCGGAGAACGCAGCTGAAATATTCAACAAAATGGGCATCAAATTTGATATTGTGTACGTTGACGCTGCTCACGAGTACAGCCCCGCAAAGCGAGACTTGTCCGCCTATTACGAACTCCTCGCAGAGGATGGGATTGTAGTGGTAGATGACTATGCAATCTGGGACGGAGTAACACGAGCCGTAGATGAGTTGGCTGCTGAGCGCCAATTGCGCGTCCTCGGCGTCAAGGGTAAGGCCATTATTCCGAAGGGAAAGAAATACGCAAGCATCAGTTTTGGTCGACAGTCGGGGTGATGGGATCGGTGGCGCCGTTTTGCCGGTCGGTTGGGAAGGTGGAATGGCCTCAAGAAAGTACGGGCCCGGTCCGTGTCCACCGGCCGGAAGATCCTGTTGAGCCGTTTCCCGGCCCGACACTAAAACCAGCAAGCAGCACATTGTGATCTAATCCCAGCACGTGGCCGAGTGGCAAGATGTCTTGCAGAGCACGGATCAAGCGATTGATCAGTTACTTTCTTGCTCCTTATGACATTCGCGTCGAGCGTGGTGCCGACATGTGGCATCCAAACAGTCAGCTTGGGCGCCAGCCGGAGCCACCCCAATTCGTCCCTAAAGCGTTGCAGATCCAACCGTTTTTTAAAACATATGTAGGACAGTCCGTCGGGCCGCTGCAAACGCAATTCGATTTTTCAGTCGTAATGCCGTCTATCTTGCGGCCGACCGTTACAGATGCAATCTCCTCGGTTTTTGCCCAAGATTTCTCCGGTCGTGTGCAGTTACTTATCGGCGTTGATGCGCCGGTTGGTGATCTGCAGGTGGTCGATGAGACATGCCGGAAGCTGCCACCGCATCACGCGGTGCTGATATTCTATCCGGGGTATTCAACATCGCGTCGCCACCGCGGGGTGCATTTCGCATGGGACGGTGGCGCCCTGCGCACAATCCTGTCCTATCTCGCCAATAGCCGATACATTAGCTATCTTGATGATGATAATTGGTACGCTAAGCATCATCTGAGCTCCATGTATGAGTCAATTCAGGGTCACGACTGGGCCTATTCCTTACGATGGTACGTCCATCCTTCGTCCCGCAGGCCGGTGTGTGAAGATCGGTGGGAGTCCATTGGTCCAGTGTCAACTGGCACTTCATTTGATGCAACAGGCTGGGTCGACCCGAATTGTTTGGCGATTGACAAAGTCGCCTGCGAGGCGTTGCTGCCCTGGTGGAGCATCCCGTTGCGGAACAGCACGTACGCCATGGATGCTGATCGCAACGTTTTCCGAATTCTCACGACTGAGTTTCGTGGCCGAGGAACCAACCAGGCGACCGTCTTTTACACCCTCACCGAATCGGACCCGTTCCGACATCCGTTGCGGCTGAAGATGATTGGCGCGGAGCGATATGCTGCGACTGCGGGTGCGGCCTGATTCACGAAGCCACTCCAGCCGCGCCTGGTTTCCAATTAATAATGAGAGGGTGGGTATCAAACGGCGCAAGCGCCGTGAACAATGCGATTGATCGACCAGCTATGGGTGTGCGGCGTTGACAGTGCGGCGGTGGGTAGGTCTAACGGTTGGCAGACGTAGCGGGCCGATCTGCAAATGCCGCCGCCAAGGCGAAGACTATGCAATTGGTCGGCATTCTCGGGGGAGCTACTGCGTGTGATCATCGATGCACGTTCTATTCCAACCGGAACGATCCTGGAGACCGAGGTCTGCATCATCGGTGCAGGTGCCGCCGGCATTACGCTCGCGCGCGAGTTCATCCACTCGCCCTTTCGGGTGGTTCTTCTTGAAAGCGGCGGCATGGAATATGAGCAGGAGACTCAGGACCTGTACGAAGGTCAAAGCATCGGCCAGACCTTTCAAGATTTGACAGCTTCTCGGCTGCGCTATTTCGGTGGCACGACCAACCATTGGGGCGGCTGGTGCCTGCCTTTGGACGCCATCGACTTCGAGCCCCGCGATGATCTGCCGAGCCACGGCTGGCCTTTTCCGAGGTCGCATCTCGACCCTTGGTACCAACGAGCTCAGGAGGTCTGCCAACTCGGACCCTACGATTACCGTCCCTCGAGTTGGGGGATCACACCGGATAAAGTGCCGCCGCCATTCTCCGGCCCAGACTTCGAATGCAAAATTTTACAGGAAAGCCCAGTACGGTTTGGCCCAGTTTACGCCGCGGCGCTCCGCCAGGCGCCGAGAGTCACGACTTATCTTCACGCCAACGCATTCAATTTGGACGCCGGTGAGAACGGCCAGGAGATCAACGAACTGGCGGTCAAGACTCTGTCAGGGAACGAATTCACGGTCCACGCCCGGATCTACATCCTCGCTGTTGGAGGTATCGAGAATGCTCGCCTGTTGCTGGCGTCAGGCAAGGAAGGCGGCAACGGCGTCGGCAATCCCCACGATCTCGTGGGGCGCTTCCTGATGGTCCATTTGGTCTACCCCGGAGGAATTATTATCCCCTCCCATCCCCGGCTGACCTTCGATTTTCGTAGCCACTTGGATTACATGATCGCCGGCAGCAAGCACTCGTTTTGGTCCTTCATCGGCCTGTCCGCCGACAGCATGCGTCGGCAGCATTTGGCCAACATCATGATTAATTGGGGGTACGATTTTTCCCCTGTTAAAGAGGCAGCCGATGCATTGAAACGCCTCGCTCACCTGGAACGCTCTGGCGGAAGCTGGTCAGCGGATTTGTCGAACGTCGTCCGCAATTTCGAGGGCCTTGCTCGGTTCGGTATAGGCAAAGAGTTGTTCGGCGAGGGCGTGCCGGTCAACTCGCTGCACGTGGCCTGCGCGTCGGAGCAACAGCCGAATCCTCAAAGCAAGGTATCGCTTGGGCCCAAGCGCGACCGTCTCGGCATGCGCGAGGTCGTTGTGAACTGGCAACTCGTGCCTGAGGACAAGAGCAAGGCCGCCGAAATCCTCCACTTGCTCGCGATGGAGGTTGGGCGCACCGGATTTGGGCGCTTCCGTCCGTTGCTGACCGAGAATGGTCCCTGGCCGGAAGGATTCTATGGTGATGCGCATCAGATGGGTACCACCCGCATGCACCGCGACCCAAAGCTCGGTGTCGTCGATGAGAACTGCCGCATGCACTCGGTGGCAAACCTGTATGTCGCTGGCAGCTCCGTCTTTCCGACCGGTAGTGCGAACAATCCCACCTTGACAATCGTAGCCCTTGCACTGCGCCTCGCCGATCATGTCAAGAGGCAGCTCACATGACACCCCAGACCATTTCACGCCGCAGCTTGTTTGCAACCGCTATCAGCGGAACAGTGGCTTGGCTCGGCGACTACCTGTCGTCTGTTCTTACGGGAGCCGGACCCGTGTACTATAGCGAGCTCGTCGCGCTGTGCTTGAGTTTACGCTGCCCGGGGACGGTCGGCAAAGCCTGCCTGCTCGCGTTTCCAGCGTCGGAAAGTACGCAGTCATCTCTTGGACGGGCAATTCTCGCCGATGTAGAGTTGGCGCGACGAAGCCGATCAGTGTCAGACGTGCTTGCGCAGATTATCGGTGAACAGAGCCGGACTGACTTTCGTGATGGCAGGGTCGTGAACGTCGATGGCTGGATCCTCTCCTTGACTGAGACGCGTGTTTATGCGCTTGCCGCATTGCTTGTCGAGGGGCATGTGCACGTCGCGTGATCAGGACCGTTCGAAGGACTCACGAGGCAACCGCCTCGGGCCGCTAATGAATGCGGATTGCGCCAAAGCCGGACGTGCGGTTGACATTTGCAACAGGAGAATGTTTACGATGCCAGGCAAATTTCATGGTCTTCGGACATCTCAATGAGTCGTCCCGACGCGCCCGCTATTGCAGAGCGGCATCTCAGCAGAATACCAGCGGCCTCAACTCGCGTGAGCGCTCTGCTGTGCACAAATGCACATTTTTTGCAGCACGCAGCAGTCTGCCTTACTTCTCTTTTGGCAAACAATTCCGAGCTTTTCTTCGATATCGTCATTGTCTCGCAGGCGACCGAAATCTTAGACGAGGAAAAGCTTCGCCAATCGCTGAGACAGTTTCCCAATCATTCCCTGACCGTTCGCAAATTTGCGATTCGGGAGGATCTTGTGTTGCCGCTCCCGCTGGAACGCTATACGATCGATACATATACACGGCTCTGGGTGAGCGAGTTTTTCCCTGCGAATACCGATCGCGTCCTCTATCTGGACGCTGACACCGTGGTGGTGGGCAGCATCACCCCGCTCTGGACTACGGATCTCGAAGGCGCGTTAATGGGCGCCGTCGATATCCCGGGCTCGAACACTGGGGTGACCCGCCTAGCCATACGCGCCGAGGACGGTTATTTCAACGCCGGCGTACTGATCATCGATCTCGCGCAATGGCGCGCAACCCGCGCCGAGCAGATTGTGATTGATTACATCCGCAAGAATCCAGACAGAGTGTTCTTCGATCAGGATGCGCTGAATGCGTGCTTCCATGCCTGTACGAAGCGGCTCGACTACAGGTGGAATGTCATTGGTCCATTCTATCGAGAGCCGTTGGTGCTTCCGCTGCCACGTGCCGAAATAGAGGCAATTCGTCGCGAGGCGCGGATCATACACTTTAATAGTGACTCGAAGCCATGGACCTATTTTTGCGATCATCCGCGTCGGGCCGAGTACCAGCGATACCTGCGGATGACCGAGTGGCGCGATTACGTGCCGCCCGACCGAACTCCGCTGAACAGGTTGCGCAAAGGTATATCGGCCATTATGCCCGATCCAATAAAGGGCTGCCTCAAGGCGGTAATAAGCCGAATGGTTGCTTCCCGCGCGATAACGTGACTGGCATCTCCGCGGTGGTATCCAGAGAGGCGGTCTCTCAATGGATCCGACCGAGGCCCGGGCTGAACCAGAGGAAAAACGTTACGTTAGTGTCGGGCACGGCGTATCACCCCTTCGCTGGAGAAGTCGAAGCGTCAAGCACCCCTAGAAATGCCGCCTTATACGTTAATGCCGACATCAACTTTCGCGAATGGCTCGTCCCAAAGTGCCGAAGCTCGCCCCATTCATGCTTATGCAACCCTGAGGCACCTAACTAACGCTCGCTCCGATCAGATCATATTGATGATCGGACGAGAACTGATCGAAGAACGGACGCCCGCGATCTACCGCTGCCGTTCCCTCATCAGCGAGACGCCAACTAAACGGCCGAATGCTCTCGGCAGTTTCAAAGATAGTCTCGGGTGAGATTCCAGTACGTTTGACGACGCCAGGTTCGATTTCGAGGAACAGGAGCGTTGATTTGCTGGCGGCCAACGTTTTCCTAGCGCCCTCAAAGACAGCCTTCTCGGCACCCTCAACATCTACCTTGAGCGCGATAGCTCGCGCGTGATCGCCAGCGATTGAATCGACTGTCAGTACCTTGACTTCTTGTCCTCCTGAGCTGTCGAGATGGCCAAGATGGCCGCCGTGGTCGGACCTCTGAGTAGAGTCGAACATAAACCGCGCCGTGCCGTCGAAATTCGAGACGGCGGCATTTATGGCTTCTGTTTTGACATCGAGCCCCGCGAGGTTCTTGCGGAGATAGGGAAAGGCCTTGGGATTGGGTTCGACAGCGATGATCCGTCTCAGCCTAGGGCAGAAGCGCCGAATCTGAAGCGAGACAACTCCGACATCCGCGCCAAGATCGAAGAAATCGAACGGCTCATTGAGCGCGTTTAGGTCGTAGGCAAAGCGCTGGATCCGACGGATTTGGTAATTGCGAGGGCCGCCGATCCGCCAGAAATGGAACTGATCGGCTGGCACCGTGCAAGAGTAGGGGCCGACCTTGCAGTGGATGTCTCCCGAAAGTGCGCCAAGCCGATCAAGAACATTAAAGACGCGATATTTGCCGGGATAACTCAAGCGCGAGAGCGCCGTCAGAAGGGTCATGTGCGCGCCTCCCCTAAACCATGCATCCTAGCATACGCTTCGCGCATCCGGGCGCCGCTTCAGATCGGCCGCAAGAGCTGCCTAGATGGGCTGACCTCGGGCGGGAATGTTCTTTTTTTGTGCCAACCAGGTTACGAACGCCGCTGAACAGGTTGGGCAAGGGATATCGGCGATTATGCCGGTCCAGTAAGGGGTTTCTCAGGGCGGTAATAAGCCAAATTATTCCGCTCGGCATGGATTCGGCTGAACAATTAGCCAACACCCATTCTCACTGAACGCAGCGCGAATCGGTGTCGGGCGTGATCTCAATTGTCTCCACGGCAAGCGGATTGCGGGGCCGCCCCATCATCTGTCGGATCGCCGATACAACGTCGGCCACCGAGATATTGCTCATGCAGCGACGGTCAAAGTCACAGGTGTTCGAACGCCAGCACGGCGCGCACGGAACCTCCGAGTAGATGTTAATATTGCAGACATATCCGGATTGCCACGGTGCCTCACGCCCGCCGAAAACGATCACGCCCGGGCACTCGACGGCGCGAGCGAGATGCATCAGAAAGCCTACGGTACCGACGTATAGACGAGCGTGATACAAAATGGCGGCCGTCTCCCTAATACCCGTGGCACCGCGAAGATCTCTGACACACTGGAGCGGCGGGTCGCTCATCGATCCGATCTGAATAAACTCGATCTCTCCTGCGAGAGCATCGACAACCTCTTGAAAACGCTCTTTGTACCATTGCTTGTTTTGCATTGGATGGCGTGCAGCCATACCACTGCTCTGGATGACAATTCGATCCCGGGCCCAGGCCGCCTCAGATTTTTCACGATCCGTCAACAACAGATACGGCCGGATCGATACGGGTCCGGAAATATTTGCGCGTGCACACATCTCCGCGATGATATGGCGCGAGGGCGACATGCGCCGATCCTCACCGACCACTGGCGCATATTCGAGTCTCGTGAACTCGCCACCCCAGATTCGAACGAACCGGCTGCAAATGGAAACTGTGGAACGGTCCCGAGAATAGCGCGCCCATAGCGGTCTGACGTAGGCCGGGTCCTGATTGCCCTCAAATAATTCGCGATGGTCCGAAACCATCAGCAGACCATCACTGCCGCGCTTGCGAAGTTCTCGCATCACCGCAGTGCTCAGCAGATCGTCGCCTGGAGCGTAGCCGAAGTATAGGAGAATCTTTAGTCGTGGGGTACGCGCTGCGACGAAGCGCAGTGCGAAAGCGAATGTGTCCACCCAATCCCGCAAGTCCTCCCACAGATCCCGCAACGGGCGACGAACCGGTGACGGTAAGATCGGGCGGATCAGCGGTCCTGGACGCTTCAGCATGTTGCCGGCTTCGCCCCCCCGATTGCCCGTGACGAGTGATCACGATCGCCACCATCTCGTGGACCGGATGCTGTCAATGGCGCGGCTTTGCGTCCAAGAGAACAGAGAATGTCATAGGCACCATCGCCGTTCCTTTGCGGCACGACTGAAAACCAAATGAACACCTGAATCCAGAATCCATGGACTAGTGTAAACAGATTTTACAACCCGCGATCTCGGCCATTGACATCATTGGTTAATTTCCTGGCATGGTTATTGCGTTTGATGATTTCCGGGGCAAGCGGAATCGGGTGCAATCATGAAAGCACTGACCTCAATCAGTCTGATCGCCATGCTGGTAGCGGTATCGCTCGCGCCGGCATCAGCCGGGGTAATCTATGAAGGTGGTGCGCCGAACCAAGGGGGGCAGATCGATTCGGAAAACCCCGGCTCGGCAGTCGCCATGAGTTTCAACCTTACAAGCGATAGCACGGTGACTGGCGTTAGTTGGTGGGGAGGCTGTTACCCGTCAGTGACCTGCGATCCGTCGCCCGATTTCCTAATCAATATATGGTCTAATAGTTCGGAGGGAACACCTGATAGCGTTCTTGAATCTACCGAATTAGTGGGCGTGAGCCAAACAGCGACCCTCAATATGATCGGCGGCCCAACCGGCTGGCAGGAATACTCCTACAACGCAAGCATTCCCGGGTTCGGCCTTTCGGCGGCTACGACCTATTGGCTCGAGATCCAGGAGACTTCGGGCGAATCTATGGGGACTTGGGGTTGGGAAACGACTTCGAGCACTGGAGCACAGCTCGTAAGTCAGGACATAACCGGGTGTCCTAACGGCGATCTCCCTATTGACAGCACTAGCTGGTGTTCCCTCCCGGAGCAGCTTGCCTTCGAATTGGTTGGTCGAACTTCGACGTCAGCAGTGCCGGAGCCGGGCAGTCTCGCCATCATCAGCGCGGGCTTACTTGGGTTTGCCGGGCTTCGTCGGCGGCGCAAATCCCGCCGCTGACGGATTCAATTTCGGCCAGTACACGTCAGAATCGGCAAGTAGTCGAAGACGAGACGGAGATTATCAGATCACACGCTCGGGCGTCAAAGTCGTTTGACGACGGCCAGCGCCGTGTGTTCCTGCGGCCCCGGGAACAGCGACGGAATCCAACCCCGCAGCCGGTAATAGACAAGCCCGATCCATTCGTGCATCGCCCAATCCACGGTCATGAAACCGTCGCGCAATCCGGGGAACAGGGCGATGGCGGCAGTATGGTAATCCGTCGGATAGGCGATGACCGGCCAGCCGGCGGCGCGAAAGCAGCCGACTGCACGCGGCATGTCCACGGCCGATGTGACCAAAACCCATTGCTGGCGAGGCGCCGGCTTCACCAGAGCCCGTGAATAGACAGCATTCTCGTGCGTGTTGCGGCTGCGGTCCTCGTAGCGGATGCGCTCGGATGGCAGCCCCAATTGTTCGAACAATTGCCGCGTGACAGCGGCCTCGGTCGTGCCCGACCCGAACAGCCCCGGATCGCCGCCAGTGAAGACCAGCGCTGCCCGCGGATAACGCCGCGCCAGCGCCACGAAGGCCGGAATCCGCCCGGCCGCGTCGTCCAGCACAGGTCGACCCAGAGCAGAACTCTGTTCGAGATCAAGGAACCCGCCCAACAGGATGATCCCGTCAACGTGCTCGGGCAAATCCGGCATCGCCGGAAAGCGCCGTTCCAACGGCCGCATTAACCACGCGCCGACCGGCAGCACGGCACCGAGCGTGAGACCTCCAACGCCGATCCAGATCAGCAGAAGGGCAAAATTGGAACGCCAACGCCAAACGAGTCCGATCGCGCCAGCGAGCGCGACGACGAGCAAAAGCGTGCTCGGTTCGATCGCCGTCCAAACAATGCGTGAAAGGGCATACATCATGCTGAACAAGACCCAGTCGCGCCCGCTGCAGGATCGGGATCTATTGCGCGACCCACACGCGATTCGCCGGCATAATTCACGTTACCAGAGGATACGCGAAGGCGACCGCGACATTTCGCGATAAATCGGCCTTCGTCAGCGCCGCCGAGCTAACTTCTAGGAAATCGCCTGCTGATGGGAATCCCGCGGGTATTCTCAATCGAAACGATTGCCTTGCACCCCTGTTTGCGCCGGTACCATGTTCGATACGCACCGGCGAACAGAAAGCCGGCCAGCAGTAGCGCATAGGTTGGCGGCTCGGGGATGGAGACCTGTCCTTGGATCACGTCATTTGCGCAAGTCATCGCCCAAGCGAGTGCGAAATCATCCCCCAGCATGCCATTGTCGACAATGTCGAAGGTGATGGTGTCAGTACCGACAGTCCAAGTTTCGCTGGTTCCGCCCACGGCGGTTTGCATGGACCCCGGGTTGAAGTCAACCGCCTGATGTGCACGGAAATAATACCCAGAGGTCGGGTCAGTTGGATAAGTCTCAGAATGTCCGGCGACGTTCGATGTCACGACCGCGCCCCCGCTCGTCAGATAGAGCGCCCCGTCGCCCGTTGGTGAGCTTGGGTCTTGGGTAATCGTGGCCACATATTCCCACTCCCCTGGCTTATATTCGTCATTTAGGTAGGGTGCCGGACCTGTCGGGTTCCAGGCGTGCGCACCGGGTGTAATGAACAAATCTCCGTAACCGGTGCCATCTGCTCCCGCAGTGCCTGGGGCGCCAGCATAGTCGGTACAGATCGTGACTTGAAGTGTGTTTCCCCCATTGATCCTCGATACAACGGCGCCGGATATCTGGAATACGTTGGGATCGCCAATCACATCACTCCCGGGAATCCAAGTATCTTCGCCGCCAATGTAATTGTCGCTCAGGGTGGGAGAAGAGCAGGTAGGGGTCGCGTGTGCGGACGTGACCGCGAGTGGGGCCACAGCCGCTAAAGCGCCTGCACATATCGCATTGCGGAATTTCGAGTACATAGATTGCCTTCGGAGACCTATAGTAATTTCAATGAACTACGCAAAACAGAGGCAGCAAATCTCATGCCATTAACTATTAAGCTTTGAAATATCTAGCTTTTTTAAGTTCCATCGGGGTCCCGCGTCAAGGTTTTTGACACTTCCAAGACAAAATAAGCATAATTTCCTGCGGGCTCCCCGTGCGGGTCGGTTCATGGCATTTTCGCGTGGCGGATGGCCGTCGCCGTCCTTCGCGCTGTAGAATTTCTTGAACCACGGCCAAAGACGGCCTGTGATTGCATGTGATCGCGCTCGGCGATGCCGGGATCGGTCGGCACTCCCGCGTTGGCGCCAGCCGCGGTGCTGGCCGCGGCGTCGGTCGCGTGAGTTTTGGAGGTGTTCATGCTGCGAAGACCGGGACGAGTTGGCTGTCCGTATATCGCCGGCTTGCTGATAGCCATCCTCGCGACCGTTTCGGCGGGCGCCGTCACACTGACGGTCGGGGACCATCAGCAATACAAGCAGCCGAGCGAGGCCGCGCGCGCGGTCCAAGCCGGCGACACGGTGGAAATCGCGCCCGGCACCTATTACGACTGCGCAGTCTGGACCAAGGATCATCTGACGATCGAAGGCACAGGCGCCGGGGTGGTGCTGACGGATAAGACCTGCCAGGGCAAGGCCATCTTCGTCATTCATGCCAATGACGTCACGGTGAAGAGCGTCACGTTCCAGCGCGCCCGCGTTCCCGACGGAAATGGCGCTGGTATTCGCGCCGAAGGCATTAATCTGACGGTCGACAACTCGAAATTCGTCAACAATCAAGAGGGAATTCTTGCCGGTGACAACCCAACGAGCTCAATCATCATTCGCAACAGTGAGTTCGATCACAACGGCTCATGCATCAAATCTTGCGCTCACGGAATCTATGTAAACCAGATAGCCTTATTGCGGATCGAACATTCGCGTTTCTACGACACGCAAGTTGCCCATCATATCAAATCGCGGGCGGTGCGGACCGAACTGATCGACAACCACATCGAAGACGGCCCGGACGGAACGGCGAGCTACGAAGTTGACATTCCCGTTGGCGGTGCCCTGGTGATGACCGGGAACGTGCTTGAGAAGGGGCCGAAGAATCAGAATCATACGGCCGCGGTGATGGTCGGCGAGGAAGGCGTATCACAGCCGACGCCGGAACTGCTCTTGAAGGATAATGTCTTTACGAATGACGGCCCGCCCACTGCGTTTGTTGACAATATAACCGCAACCCCCGCGCAATTGATCGGCAACACCTTCAGGGGCAATGCAATCAAACCGCTCGTTGGCGACGGTACGGTGCACTGAACCGTGCACGGCCGCGGCACAATCCTGCTGCTGGCGTTTTTGTCGGGCACGATTCCGTCCGCCATTGCCGCGGCCGCAGATCCGCCACCGTGGCCCGGCTTCCAGATCATCATGTGGCAGACCAAGACGGCGCGCCAGTACCAGGCACTCAGGAGCTCGGGCGTAACGGCCGCGATGGTGCAGGCCGACCGCGCCGGCGAAACACCTGCCTCTGCCAAGCAGAAGGTCCTTCCCATCATCCGCGCGGGCCTTCGCCCCTACGTCGAAAATATCGCCACCGATTTCTATTCGGCGTATCACCGCTGGTTTCCCGATAAGCCGGTGAACGCTTCGTTTCTGGCCTTGCAACGGCGGATCGACGCGAACCCGGACGATAAGTCGGTCTTCATCCGCCACCCGAGCCTTTCAGATCGGCGCGCGCTCGATCGCATCAAGAAGCGACTCGCTGATATCGTCCGCATCTATGCACCCGACCGCCCGCTCTTCTTTGACCTGGGCGACGAAACGGGAATCGCGGACTTGTCCGCGGCCTGGGATTTCGATTTTTCCGCCGCGTCGCTCTCAGGCATGCGTCAGTGGCTGAAGCGACAATATGGAACGCTCGCCGCGCTCAACCGCGAATGGGGCACGGGTTTCGTCCGCTGGGTGGACGTGATCCCGCCCACGACCGCCGAGACCATGACGCGCACCGACGGCAACTATGCCGCATGGTCGGATTTCAAAAGCTGGATGGACGTGGCCTATGCAAGGGCCATCGCCGCAGGCACCCGGGCGGTCCATGGCGGCGCGCCATGGGCGCGTGCCGCCATCGAAGGCGCTCAGATCCCAGGCTGGGGAGGATATAATTACACGCGCCTTGCGCCCGCAGTCGACGTGATGGAACTCTACGACACAGGCCAGAACCTCGATCTTGCTCAGGCCTTCAATCCCAAGCTGATCCCGCTGATGACGGTCAATTGGGGCCGACCCGGCGCGCTCCATAGGTCCTGGCGTGAACTCCTCCGCGGCGTCCGCGGTATGGTGGTTTGGGATCCCGATGATCATTTCGTCAATTCCGACGGAAGCCTCGGGCCTGATGGGCGCAACGCCGCGCCGTTCCTGGCCGCGCTACGAACGGACCCCGCAGCGCTGATCCTGGCGAGCCGGCAGGTGCGCGCCCCGATTGCCGTGCTCTATTCACCGGAGAGCTACCGGCTGCAATGGCTTCTCGATCACCGCGCCATGGGTGCCTCCTGGACACACCTGACTTCCGAAGACGAGAACGCCGACAACGCCGTGCGCGCAGCGCGGCGGCGCGTGCTTGAACTTCTCGACCGTCTTGGACTCACGCCACGTTTTATCAGCGCGGCGCAGATCGCTGATGGCCTGCTTCAACGAGCGCACGACAAGGTTCTGGTTCTGCCGCAAACGCTTGCACTGTCGGTCAATGCCGCTGCCGCGATCCGCGCCTTTGTCAGCGCCGGCGGCATTCTGGTAACCGAGGGTCAGACCGGTCTCTTCGATGGCCATGGCCGTCGGCTTGCGGAGCCCCGATTATCGGCGCTGCTGCATGGAACAAATCCGCGCATTATCCCGCTGAGTAGCAATGACGCCACAGCAACCCGTCAGCTCGCGCAAGTCCTGAAAGCTGGCGAAATCACGCCCGAGGCGAGTATCGCGGCAAGCGACGGCTTGGCTGGCATCGAACACTACCTCTACCGCAATGGATCGCTCACGATTTTGGCGCTGCTTGCGGACGGGGCAGCGGATAGGGGCCCGAACGGCGCCACCGCACAGCTCTCCTTGCCCGAGCCTGCCTACCTTTACGACATCCGGGCAAAACGCTTGTTGGGCTTTGCCAAGCAAATCTCGGTCTCTGCCCAAAGCACAATGCCAACGGTGCTTGCGATGTCCAAAACGCCGCTTTCCGCCGCGGCTTGCCGGTCGCTGCTGCACTGGCAGACATGCCCGTCGTTGCCGGATGGAGTGGCACCGTAATACGGCAGTAATCAGCACACTCTGGCGGCGCACACCGAACTCATCAACCACGACACAGCCGCCTATCTGGTCAAACGACCAACCGGCGGTTCGGTCGATATGAAGAACAATTGCTCGATGGAGGACCGCTCCCGCCGATCCCAGCGCTGCCGTTCGCGCCATTGGAAGCTTCGATGCAAGCGCCGGCGGTAACACCCGACCGGCCTCGGCTGCAGTCCTGGATCGCGGCGAAGTGAAGCACGATTTCGGGGACGGTCGAACGCGACGTCAGGCCGCGCGCTTCTTCGGCGGCTTGCGGCCGAAGCGGTGGCGCACCAGTCGAAGACCCGCGATGCCACCAGCGAACAGCACGAGCGACGCAGGCTCAGGAACCTGGCCTGGGGGGTCCGGCGTATACGAGTATGTCGCGCTGATGTCGGAAGTGATGGTCCAATCGTGCGCGTTGTAGAAAGTCAAGGTGACGACGCTGCCATCGGGCGTGCCATCGAGGAGCAAATCCACCGTATCGGTTACGAATCCGGCACCAAGGCTTTTCTTGCTGCCGCCGGTACCGTTCCAGATGATGCAGTCAGTTTGGCTGTTACCATTTTTATCGCAGCCGAGCGATTTCCCACTGTATTTGGCGTAGTACGTGGCAAAAGTGTCGAACGTGCCGGTCCCGCCAGAGGCGTCGGTGATTGTAAAATCGAAATGGATCTCTTCCGAGGCGGTATGGTTCGAGCATCCGCTGCGGCGGGTGCCGCACGTTCCGTACGGCGAGGTGGTAAGGAAATTCTGCTCGGGCAGCCCGCTGTTTTCCGGGATGGTGAAACCGCTGGACAGGTCGTCGGTGATTGTTGGCGCCTTTCCCTGCAGGTTCGATGTCCAAGTGGTATAAGTCACGGTGACGATGGGCGTAGCATGCGCGCTGGCGCAGCCGAACAACAAACCCGCGACGGCAGCGGTGGCCGCGAGCGTCTGCTTGTTCATGACCACACCCTCTCCTCCAAGATCAAGCCGCGTGACGCCGGTGCTGGTTCCGGCAGTAACCACAACGGCTTATCGGGCCGCCTCCTCGGCGACCGCCACATCCAACAAGCAAGGACCGCGCCAAAGGATTAGATCATTGATCCAACAGCGTTTTTATTCGGATCACCAGGAATTAAGTCACACGTTCGTCAAATGTCCCGACGCGCCGTTCGGTCGTGAAGCCGTTAGCCATAAAGCCGCTCAAGCTCTGCTCGCCTCAATAAGAAAGCCGAGCACGGCAGCCCACCGCAGCCCGCCACCGTCTCCGACCGAATCTGGTCCTGAGAGCAGAGAGGGCCCGACTCGTGCTATCATTCAACCGAAAAAGGCGCTCCCCAGCACAGGCATAGTCATGCAGCGCTTTTTATTCTTGGCCGCTCTCATCGGCGTCCTCTGGGCGCTCGATGCCTATGCTTTCCAGGGTCGTTACAGGGCGGCTCTCTGGCAGGAAGCCAATCACCAAGTTCAAATATTTAACGGCGGCGTTCAGAGCTTCGTAAGCAAGGTCAATCCCTAGTCCACGGCGGGAGCCAAGGCCCCATGGCGAATGATGAAAGGCGAGCGAAAACTGAACGACGCTCAGGTAAAGATCGGCGCAGCGGCATTGATACCCGCACCGAGGAAGAAAAGAGAAAAATCGGAGAAAGACGCTCCGACCTCGAACGCCGATCCGGTGAAGATCGACGTTCAAGGCCTACAAAGCCGCGATAGCCGGCGTCGGCGGCGCATGCGAAAAGCGAACGCGTCATGAGTGTGTGCGCTATTGTCCAAGATGGCGCGCGGCGGCCCCTACGATCCCGCTGACATTGCAAAGATGGAGCTGGTCGAGCCAGCCGAAGGTCACAACCACCGCCCATCGGAATGGTGCAGCAACTTGTCGACCATCTGCTGACCGAGCCTTAACTCTAGTTTTATCGCGCCGTAGCGTTGATGTGCGTTCCGTGCTTGGGCCAACACAGAGGCGCGGCTAAAGCCTCGCGCTGCGCCTTCGGGGCCCCCGCATTTGATACCCTTCGATGCCGGGGGTCTCTTTTTTCCGCCTTGAAAAACAGCAAAGCCGCCGGAGTGCGCAACCGACAGCTTTGCCTTATCGCCCGGCCGCTGCTGCGCCGGTTGTCACCCATGAACGGCTGACTTCAGTCGGGGCTCGACAGCTGGGGGTTTTCCCGACCGGTGATGAAAGTCTAACCGAGCCGCACTGCAACAGACAGAGACGGCCTACGGTTAATTAGCTGCGTTGACCGATGGCCCCGGAAAGCCTCCTACAAGCGTCGGGGCCACACTTATGAGTGTGCAAACGAGGTAGCGAACAGAACGCGTTAACTCTAGCTGCATCGTCTTGTGGCATTGACGTTCGTTCTGTGCTTGGGCCAGCGCAGAGACGCGGCTGATGCTACGCCTTCGGCCTCGCCTATGCTCCGCTGGGGCAGTCGAATGCGAAAACTGCTCGTGTTTCTGATAGCCATAATGTTGCTCTGCGACGGCGTTCGTAGGCTTTATCGCATTTCGTTCAACCACTTTAGTCCACACAACAAAACGACCCTAGCTTTGGACCGGGGCCGAAGGTGGCTCTCACTGATACGGCGTACTTAAACGCCTACCCAAATTCTCGATCGTTAGAGGCCATCGCTTTGACTACGGGTGACCGCGGCGGCGCAGCTGCGACGGGCCCATTTTTTCGTCTGGTTAGCGGAACTAAACCTTAACGTTTAGTTCCAGAAACAGCCGACGCCGTGATTCACTGAAAAAAAATCAGGGCCAACGAAACTCGGCTACCGCCCTCGTCGGACGGGTTACCGCGCTTTGGGTCGCGTTTTTGCCTCGTGCCGTACCTTTTTGCAGTCAACGATCGCATTCAACGGAGATAAGCCATGTTTCGGGATGCAGCGGATCGCGGACAGCACCGAAACGGCGCACACGACCTGCTAGGTCTGCTGCGGTCATACACCGTCGCACCGGATCAAGATACACTCCGCGCGCGTATGTCGGCGGCAAAACAGCAGCCCCTCCACGACGTCCAGGACGCTTGGGAGCCTCCACCGCTTCAGCCTGATCTGTCTGATGAAGACTATGTTGAGGAAGACCACGCCGGTCACGGTAGTTTTTTGCGGCGCCACGCGCTTGCGCTTGGACTCGCTTTTCTGATCCCCGCAGGTGCCGCCGGGTACCTGTACTGGGATTACACTTCGCACTTCGAATCGACCGACGATTCCTTCATCGCGGCACGGCAGTTTGCCGTTCAGCCGAAGGTCTCAGGCTATATCACTGCCGTGCCAGTCACCGATAACCAGCACGTCGTGGCCGGAGACGTGATCGCGCACATCGACGATCGCGAATACCGGATCGCGCTCGAACAGGCTCAGGCGCAACTGACGCACGAAGCGGCGATTCTCGAACAGGCGCAGAAGAACCTTGCTCGCTATCAGATCCTCGGCAAGACGAACACAATCGCGCAACAGCAAATCGACGATCAGACCTATCTGGTCGATCAGGACAAGAGCATGGTCGCGCTCGATCAGGCCAAAGTCGACCAGGCGAAGCTCAATCTGTCCTACACCACGGTGATCGCGCCGCAGCCGGGGCGCATCGTCAGCCTCAATGCCGCGGTCGGCCAATTCCTGCAGCCCGGTACGACGCTGACCATGTTGGTCCCCGACCAACTCTGGGTCACGGCGAATTTCAAGGAGACGCAGCTCGATGCCATGCGGGCCGGGCAACCAGTGACAGTCGCGATCGACGCCTATCCCGATCGCAACATCCGCGGGCATGTCGCGAGCGTCCAGCCCGGATCGGGCCCCGCCTTCTCGTTGCTGCCGTCGGAGAACGCGACCGGCAACTGGGTCAAGGTCGTGCAACGCGTGCCGGTCAAGATCGTGATGGATTATCCGCCAACCGACGTGGCGCTCGGCCCGGGCATGTCGGTCGAGACCACGGTGCGAATCAATCCAAATCCCTCTCTCTACGAGCTCCTGCAGGACCCCTCTGTCTACGAGTTCTGGAAGGATTCCTCTCTCTACGAGGTCTTGACGGATCCCTCTCTCTACGAGCGCCTGAAGGCGTGGCTATGACTGCCGCCGTCACAGCGCTGGGGCCGGTCGCGCCCAGCCGTACTGGCACCAACGCAGGGCTTATCGCAGTCCTCGTGGCACTTGCTGTTTTTATGGAGGTGCTCGACACCACCATCGCCAACGTGGTGCTCAATTATATCGCCGGCGGCATGGGGGTTAGCGAAGATGAAGCCTCCTGGGTGGTGACCACTTATCTCGTCGCCACTGCCGTCAGCTTAGTGGCCAGCAGCTACCTGGCGCAACGGTTCGGCCGCAAGTCGTTCTTTTTGGCCTGCCTCGCGCTGTTCACGATGGCCTCGGTGTTGTGCGGCCTGGCGCCGAATCTGCAGGCGCTGCTCCTGTTCCGTCTGCTGCAAGGCCTTGCGGGCGGCGGCATGGTGCCGCTATCGCAATCGATCCTTGTGGATTCCTTTCCGCCGGAGAAGCGGTCTCAGGGTTTTGCCTTGTTCGGCATAGCCGTGGTCGTTGCTCCTATCGTCGGACCCACGCTTGGCGGCTGGCTCGCCGACAATTTATCGTGGCAGTGGTGCTTTGAAATAAACGGACCCGTTGGGCTCGTGGCAATTGCGCTCATCGCCGCTAACTTCCAGGAATCTCCGGCGGCGCTCAAAGGGCGGCGGCGTGTTAAGCGGCAGAGGGCCGGATTCGATGTGGTCGGCTTCGTATTGATCGCCACCTTCCTCGGCGCGCTTGAGCTTGCGCTCGATCGCGGCCTCGAGGACGACTGGTTCGGCTCGTCATTCATCGTCGCGGACGTGACCGTCTGTGCAATTGCCTTCGTCCTAATGATTCCCTGGGAACTCAGCCGGCGTAACCCGGCCATCGATTTGCGCATTGTCGGAACGCGCCAACTCGGTTCGGCCTTCCTGCTGATGCTGGCGGCCGGTGCCATTTTTTTGGCCTCCACCATTTATCTGCCCCAACTCGTGCAGCAGGAATATGGCTACACGGCCACCTGGGCCGGCCTCGTGCTCACGCCGGGCGGCGTTATAACCGCAATGACGATGCCCGTCGTGGGCGCGATTTCCGCCAAAGTGCAGCCACGCACGTTGATCGCACTCGGCACCGCGATCACCGCGTTTGCGATGTACAAGACGACCCTGACCACCGGCGACACCGACTTCTGGTTTTTTGCTGTGTCGCGCCTCTATCTCGGCATTGGGCTGCCGCTGGTCTTCCTGCCGGTCATTTCCGTCTCTTATGACGGCATCCCTTCCGACAAGACCGATATGGCGTCGGCCTTGATGAATGCGGCGCGCAATACCGGCGGTTCGATCGGAATATCGCTCGCCAATAACGTGCTCGCGCATCGCCAGCAGTTTCATCAGAGTCGGCTCGGCGAGCTCGTCAATATCGCTACTCCGCAGTATCAAAACACACTAACGCGAGTTGCCGACTATTTCACGGCGCACGGCGCTTCACCGGCGCAGGCGCAACATCAAGCCTTCACCTGGATTGCCCAGCAAGTGCAGACCCAGTCGGCCTTGCTCGCCTACATCGATGTGTTCTGGGCGCTGACGCTGATCTCCGCCGCCGCGGTGCCGCTCGCACTGATCTTGCGCAGAGTAAAACTCGGGGGACCGGCTCCAGTCGCGGGCTGATGTGACAGCGGCTCTGAGGGCCGAAGCGAAAGTTGAAGTGACCACAGTGATTTCGTCGATGGACAGGGTCATCAGGCGGATGCGAGGGAACGACTTTTCGGCAGCCTTGCGTAGCTCGTTGAGATTATAGCAGGGACAGGTAGCATCACAAAGCGCGCTTTGCCAATGGGAACAGAGGGGTGAACCGCTCCCTTGCTAAAGCCCTATCGGATGCAGCGGTCTCTGAGGTCAGACATTTATTTTCCCAAAGCCTGTTCGATCTGCTCTAGGCGAGAGTTCAGCTTTTGCAGGCTGGAGACGAGGACGCGGAGAACCTCCGTCAAGCCAAGAGTACCAGGATCAACGACACCAACCGGGGTCTTACATCCAGCGCATTGTACAAAATTCAACTTTACATTTTCCATCTCAATCGCTTCGATTTCAAAGACGCGTTGATTGCAGCGGGGACAATACGCCATGTTTCTCTCTCCCATCACGCACGGAAAGAGTAGCGGTGCGCTCGTATCACGGGAAGCGATAAGGTGACGCCGCGACGTTCAAGCTCCTGGTCTTCCCGGGTGTTCCGGTGTCAGGTGCTTTTGGCTGCGGTTATGGCGATGGCCTGGCACTGGCCGGAGGGACGTCATGACTGTGCAGCCCAGCCGCCGCTGCAATTGGCGTCGCACTGACCCACGTCTCGGCCTGCGGCAACGGCTTGGAGTCGCGGCGGGCTGGTGGCAGCCGATTGTGACCGGCGTCATCGGAACACCATCGAGTTCGGCATTACGCTCCTGCGACGAGACAAAATACGGCGCTGCCCCCGCCTTGCGACCACCTTGGATCGACGTCCCATCCACGTTGCAGCTATGCAGAAAAGCCGAAAACCGCTACGGTTTCCCACCGTTGAGGGACCCGTATGAATCGGTCTTCGAGAATACCGGGAGGGCGACATGTCGCACGAATTGTTCTGGTTGATAATGACTACCGCGATGACGGGGTTGATGTGGATTCCTTACATTCTCGACCGCATTATGGTGCGGGGGCTGATGCGGACGATGGCGAATCCGGACCCGAAGGACGCGCCGCAGTCGCCATGGGCGCAGCGACTGATGGCCGCGCACCGCAATGCCGTCGAGAATCTCGTGATCTTCGCGCCACTGGTGCTCGCGACGCAGGACCTGAATGTTAATCTAGCGACGCCAACGACGACGATCGCCTGCCAGCTCTATTTCTGGTCGCGACTCGTGCATGCTGCGGTCTATACCGCCGGCATTCCGGTGCTACGCACCCTCGCCTTCGCTGGCGGCTTCGTCGCGCAAGCGATGCTGGTGCTGGCTTTATTCAAGCTAGCTTGAGATAGGAGGCGGCCATACAACCGAGTTCTCGTCCCGCCCACTACCACTACTCGAGTTAACTCAGGTTGCGACCGCGCTATAAGTACGACGAGTGTCGGCGCGGCCTCATGACGACGACCTGTGCGAATTGCGTCCGCTAAGTCCTATGGCAAAACGCCTTTGCGAATTAAAGCGAGGATCCTCTTAAGTTTCGCTGCGTCGGCGCTCTTGGCGCTGGCGTGGATCACGAATATTTCCGCAGACGAGCTCCCGCGAGAATTGGTTCTACAGTGTCAAGGAGATACGAATTTGATTGTAACGCGGGGAACTGCACAGGATGTTCAAAAGGACACGTTTCATCTCGCGCTTCGTTTAAAGGATGGCTCCTTACAAAATCTTGAGTATGATTTTCTTGAGGGCAAAAACTGTACTCTTTTAGATGGTGTTGTACGGTGCGAACTTGACACGACGACTTACAATAGCGAGTGGGATACGACCACCAAAGAACATCGCACGGTCGCGCTCAACCGCACTACTGGCGAGATTAATTTAATGCTCGAATCACAATCTTTCCCCGGTGCAAATGCAAGCGGCGAGCCTTCTATTACAATCACGTCATCGCGAACCGGTCATTGCCACTCTGCTGGGACGACGCCGCTGTTCTAAGTCTGGCTTCAGCGCGCGGACGCACAGTCTGATTCGTGCCGGATGCATTACCAAGCCAAATAATTGATTTTATTATGGAATCACCGCTCGGCCGAAAAAGCGCTGACTAGGAGCGCAATCTCGCTGACGGTCGGAATGAGTTGATGTAGGAGCTCCAACCGCTTTCGTCGCGCCGACTGCCAAGTCAGTCACGCCCGCAATCTCGCCTCCATCATATCCGCTAACCTAGCAGGGCAGCGATCCCTACGGATATACTTTCTGAGGCGGATGCAATACGCTGTTTTCGGTCCACGATTTTCCAGCAAAAATGCGTACGCAAGAGGGGTGATATGAAATCGCTACGCGGCCTTTGCGCGGTAGCTGTCGCCGTTATTGCACTTGGTGCGGGTGCGGCGGCTCTCGCGCAAGCATGGCCGACGCGACCCGTCACGGTGGTCAGCCCATTTGTGAGCGGCACCACTTTCGATCTCGTTGCGCAGATCGTTCTTGGTCCGGTTGGACAGCAACTCGGTCAACCTTTTGCCTTCGAGAACCGGACCGGCGACGACGGAACTGTCGGCGTCCAATCGGTCGTCAAAGCCAATCCCGACGGCCAAACGTTGCTGTTAAGTACCTCGGCAATGAGCGCAGCGGTCATCCTGCACAAGTCGTTGCCTTATGACACACAACACGATCTCGAACCGGTGGCAATGTTTGGCGGTGAGCCCGCCATGCTGCTCGGCGCTCCGAACAAAGGCTATAACACCGTCACCGACCTGGTGGCTGCGGCCAAAGCAAAGCCAGGCCAACTCAAGTTCGCATCAGTCGGTGTCGGCTCCGCGTCGTATTTGGCCGGCGAACGCTTTCGCCTGGCAGCAGGATTGGATGTTCGGCATGTGCCGTATCCCGGGCCGGCCCAAGCGCTCGCCGATCTAAACGCCGGACGTGTCGATTTTTATTTCATTCCTGTACTGCCAGCACTTCCTTTGATCACCGAAGGCAAAGCCCTGGCGCTTGCGGTGAGCACATCCCATCGTTTGCAATCGCTGTCCGGTCTCCCGACACTCGATGAGGCAGGCTATCCGATCGGCCCTTACCTCGACTGGTGCGGCCTCTCGGCGCCGATGAACACGCCGCGCGACATTGTCGATAAACTCAATGCAGCAATCGCGAGGACGCTAAACTTACCGGCAGTGCGTGCTAAATTGCTGCGCGTCGGCTTTGAACCGAGCCCCATGAGTCCAGTGCAATTCGCAGCATTTTTCTCAAACGACGTCGCTGCGATGATTAAACTCGCCAAAGATGCCCACATAGAACCCATCAAGTGACTGACGCCATTCAAACGACGTGCGTGGCTGCCTAAGTCAACACGCTACTTCAGTCACGTGAGGACGTTTGTCCCTTCGTGGCATGACGAGCGCCCTCGTTACCTGGCATTTTGGGAGCTCAACGTTACAAGGTAAGGTCTAGGAATCATTAATAAATTCGTCATGATCAGATGCTGCCGGGGCTTTTTCGGCGCGACACGAGCTTGCGTTCCCAATCGAGCGCGTGGCCGACGATGACGGCAAGATCGTCGAAACGCGGTTGCCAGCCGAGCAGGGTGCGAATGCGCTCACTGCCGGCGACGATGCGTGCCGGGTCGCCTTCTCGCCGCGGCGCATAGTCGATCTTGAAATCGACATTGGCGACGCGCTTCACCGTGTCGATTACTTCCAGCACGGAGGAGCCGTGGCCGTAGCCGCAATTGAGCGTCAGCGAGCCGCCGCCCGAGCGTAAGTAACGCAGGGCTTGCGAATGCGCCTGCGTGAGATCGCCGACATGGAGGTAGTCGCGGATGCAGGTGCCGTCCGGCGTCGGATAATCGGTGCCGAACACGTCGAGCTTGCCGCGGAGCCCTAATGCCGTCTCAGCCGCCACCTTGATCAAATGCGTGGCATTCGGTGTGGATTGACCGGTGCGGCCGCGCGGGTCGGCGCCGGCGACGTTGAAATAGCGCAAGATGACATGAGCGAGATCGTGCGCGCGGCTGGCGTCGCGCAGCATGATTTCGGTCATCAGCTTCGACCAGCCATAGGGCGAGATCGGCTGCGTCGGCGCATCCTCCGGCACCGGAATCGCGGCCGGATTGCCGTACACCGCGGCGGTCGAGGAAAAGATGAAATGACGCACGTGGCCTTCGACCGCGCATTCGATCAGCGCGCGCGAGTTGACCGTGTTGTTGCGGTAGTAGCCGAGCGGGTCGCGCACCGAATCCGGCACCACGATCGATGCGGCAAAGTGGATGATGGCGCCGACGCCGTGCTCGCGAATGAGCCGCGTCACCAGCGCCTGGTCGCCGGTCTCGCCGACGATGAGCGGCACCCCGTCCGGGACGGCCCAGCGATGCCCGGTCGAAAGATTGTCGAGAACGATGACGCGTTCGCCGGCATCGGCCAGGTCATGCGCCATCTGGCTGCCGATATAGCCCGCGCCGCCGGTCACAAGGGTCGCCATCTCGCCCTTCGCTCACACATTCATTTGGTTTGATGGCCGGCTCGGTCCCGAACGCCTCGTGTTCATTGAGACGTGGGCCCCCACCAATATGGTCAGCCCTTTGGGGCAGAGCGCGGGGCGTGCTGATTTAGTGCAACAGGACATGTCCCGCTTGGACAATGTGCTGCAATTGGTCAGCCGTGACACCGCCCACCGTAACGCTGTCGTTATGGCCGAGATCGATCACAGCATTGCCGTGCGTGTCGCTTGTGATTAGCGCCTGCAGTTCCTGGGCGGTCTGGACATTGGCGAAATGGTCCAGTTCGATGGAGTCTTGTGCCGGGCTGAAATTGGCGATCGTTTCGGCACCCATGCCCGGATGGAATACGAAATTGTCGTTTCCGGGTCCGCCGATCGACACCGGCGTCGTCTGATTAACATCGGCAATTGAATTCTCGACATGGTCGGAAGCAGGATTGATCTGATCATTATCAAGCGAGAAACCGAGCTCGACCGAGGTGCTGCCGTTGCCTAGCGTTACCGAGTTCGCCGCGACGGCCGTAGATGAGCTCGCGGGTGGATCGGTAATGAGCGTGCCGCCGGTGCCGTCCGACGCGAAGCATAGCGTGCTATTGAAATTATCGAACGTCAGGGTGGCGACAACGCTGCCGTCGGTCACCGTCAGAACATCAGTTGATCCATTTTGCGTCTGTGAGAATGCGCAAGAACCGTAATCCATCCCGACTAGGTCAATCGCGTCGGAATGAGCTATGTCAGGCGCGGTTCCAGTAAATCCCACTATCTGCCCGGAGAAGGCGGAAGGATTGCCCAGCACAAGCTCACCGTAGCTAGTGCCGCTCGGCCCATTATCGAAAGTGACATTGATGGTTGATTGCTGCTGCAACACCAGCGAGCCGCCGGCGACGACAGCGTTGCCGCTGCCCGTTATCGGGTCGTCAATTTGCAGGATGCCGCCGTTGGTCGCTTCGAGGACGCCGGCGTTGGTAATGGAATGGCCGGTGTCGATCGTGAGAACACCGCCGGCATAGTTTGCTTCAATCGTCCCCAGGCTCTCATTAACCAGCGTGAGCGTGCCGTCACCGGAGCCTATTTGACCAGCACCAGAGATGATGTTGTCGACGTTAGTCAGCACACTCGCCGAACTCGTGCCAACGATGAAGTTCATCGCATTGTCGGACATAACGACTTGACCGCCGCCTTCGAGCGAGATGCCATTTCCGGTGATCTGAAGGTCGGTGAGGTCGCCAGAGGAGTTCAGTGCGATAATGCCGGTATTGTCGATGATGCCCGAGAGCGGCAGGATGGCGCCGTCGCTGACCGTCATAGTGCCGCTGTTGTCGAGCGTTGGCGTTTGATCAAACACGAAATTGTTCGCGGAAAGCGAAGCGGCATCGACTCCCTGTATGGTGATCGTCTCGCCGGAGCCAATCGTGATCACCGCATTGCCGTTCGCGTCATCGGCGATTTGAAGGTCGCTGAAGCCGGTGATGCTATCGAAACCAACGAGATCGATCTGGTCGGAAACAACGTTGAAATTGTGAATGACATCGTTGCCGATCGGCTGGGCAAAGACGAAAAGATCATTGGCGCCCGCGCCGGTCAATGTATCGTCGCCCGCGAGTGCAAAGATCGGCGAGTTTGTCGCATAGGCTTCGACGTTATCGGCAACCGCAATGGTTCCCGTTGTGCCATCGGCGTTGGCCCAGCTCTCGGTGCCGCTGAGCACCATTGCGCCGGCATAAGCGGCGGCAGTCAGCACGGTCAGAGTGGTCAGATCATCTGTTGTGACTGTCCAGGTGCCATTGCCCAAATTCGTTCCCTCATTCAGGCTCCAGTCCGACGGCACACCGGTGAGAGTTAACGTGATTGGACCAGTCGCCTGGCCTCGTGAGGGATTGGCGAGGGCCAGGTTGATAGGAGAGCCCGCAACGCCAGCCGGATCTTCGCCCAGCGACACCGCGGTGCCTGTTCCGCCGTCGCGTTTCAGCGTAAAGTCGCCCTGGGTGTAACTACCGACGAGCGTGATACTTTCGGTTTTCGCGCCGTCATGGATCGTCAAAGTGCCGGTGCTTTGCGTCCAGGTCACCGTCTCGCCCGCCGAGTACGTCACATTGGCAAGATCGAGCACATCGCCGGTAGTGAACCCGGACACCGTACCGCTAAAAGCGTGAGCGAGTTCGAGCGTGCCCGTTCCAGTGAACACGACATTCTGATTAAAGCTACCGGAAAAATTCGCGAGCCCGCCACCCGTGATGACAACATCTCCGCTGCCGGTGACGCTGCCGGTGATCAGGAGCGTACTGTTGTTAGCCTCCAGCGTGCCGGTGTTGACCACAGGCGTGGCCTCGATAGTCAGCGCACCGCCGTTGGCTTCGAGCAGACCAGAATTGTCTATCGAGCTTGGATCAATGGTGAGCGTTCCGCTGGTTGCTTCCAGCGTGCCGGTATTGGTGATGCTGGCGTCGCTGATCGAGCTCGTCCCGGTTGAATCCAGGGTGCCGTAAACATCGACCACGCCGCCGCTATAAGCGCTAGTGATGGGAGTGCCAGTGGTGATGCTGCTGCCGTTGAGGTTGAGCAGCGAGCCGGCAGCCACTTCCACTGTGGCGGATGGGGGCGGTGGCGTAGGATCTGCCACGCCGGTAACCACCACCTGAAAATCGTTGTAATCCCAGTCGCTCCCTTGTCCGGCCAAAAGATCTTTAAAGTCTAGCGCGAGCCCAGAATGGATGCTGGTGAAGCCGAGGGTCCCCTGCGTATAGCTGAAGGCCCACACATGTTGATAACCGTCGGCATTTAACGCAGCGTTGGAGCTCAGCGTGGTACCCCCCGTGGTTTCATTGACGATTGCAAAGGTTAAGACGGCGCCAGCGGCGACAGATCCGAAGTCATATGTGGCGCCAGTACTGCTCGCATGATTGTTGAGGGTCGATACTATGTAGGGGCCACCATTGACCGACATTTCCAATACGGAAGTATCCCCGGCACTCCCCCCAACAAATGTGGCTACCACATCGGCGCCCGTTCCGATGAAAGTGTACACTGCTGGATTGGGAACGCCCACAGGAGTGTAACCAGGGGTATTGGTGACGGTTTCGTTCAACAGCGTCAGCGTGCCGCCATTGCTCGCTGCCAACGTGCCGGAATTGACCACCGGCGCGGCGTCAATGGTCAGCGCACCGCCATTGGCCTCGATCAGAGCGGAATTGCCGATCGAGCTGGAGGCGACGGTCAGCGTTCCCAGGCTCGCTTCCAGCGTGCCGGTATTGCGGACGTTGGCGCCATTGATCGAACTCGTCCCGGTTGAATCCAGAGTGCCGAAGACATCCACGGTGCCGCTGGTGATGCCGCTGCCGTCAAAGTCGAGCAGTGCACCGAAGGCCGCCTCCACTGTGCCGCCAATATTAGTAACGGTGTCGCCCACCAGCTCAACGGTGCCGCCGGCAAGCGCCGTGATGGCGCCGGCATTGGTGACATTGCTCAGGATCTCGAGCGTGCTGCCCGATGAGGCTTCCAGAACGCCGGTCGTCTCGTTGATGATGGCGTTGCTGCCGGTATTGAGGATCAGCGGGTTGGTGCCGGTGGCATCGATCGTGCCGTAATTGTCCAACGTCAGATCAGGGCCGCCAGCGCCATCGCCGATGGTGCCGGCGCCGCTGAGCGTGTCTTTATTGACCAGCGTCGCCGCGCCGCTGACTTCGTCGTGGCTGCTGACGATGGCGTTGTTGGCCGAGTCGCTCAACGTCACCGTGCCGCCGGTCAGCGTCACCGTGCCCTCAATCTGCAGCGTCGCGCTCGCCGCGGCGCCCTCCAGCATGACCGTGCCGCCGCTCACCGTGTCGGCCACCAGCTCGACGGTGCCGCCGGCGTCGGCCACGATCGTGCTGGTCGTGGCATTGACGTTGGTGACATTGCTGTCGATCTGCAGGATGCCGCCGCTGCGGCCCTCCAGCGTCGCGCCGGCCTCGTTGGTGATCGCGAGGCCGCCGGTGTCGAGCACCAGCTCGGTGGCGAAGATCGCGGCGATGTCGCCGTAATTGTCCAACGTCAGGAAGCCGCCAGGGCCGTCGCCAATGGTGCCGGCGCCGCTGATGCTGTCCTTGTTGGTCAGCGTGGCGGCGCTGCCGTTGCTGACAATGGCGTTTTTGCTATTGTTGGTCAGCGTCACGCTGCCGCCGGTCAACATCACGCTGCCGGCGATCTCCAGGTGGGTGGCGCTGCCGCTCGAGCCCAGGTTGATCGTGCCGGTGCCGCTGACGGTGTCGCCCACCAGCTCAACGGTGCCGCCGTCAAGCGCCGTGATGCCGCCGGCATTGGTGACGTTGTCCTCAATCTGCAGGACGCTGCTAGAGGTCGCCTCCATTAGCCCGAAATTACTGATGGTCTGAGAGGTGTTGAGAGTCAGCATTCCACCGCTCGACTCGATCACCCCATGAGCGTCATTGACCAGCTTCAGGCTAGTGATGCTGCCGGCCCCGGAGATCGTCTTCGACACGTTCTCCAGCTCATCGCCCGATGCCGCGCCTTTGATCTGTGCCGTGCCCGACAGCACCACCTGCCCGGTGCCGTCGCCGCTGACCAGCTGCAGAAGCCCGCTGTCAACCAGCAGCGTCGAGCCGGTGTCGATCTGTTCGCTGCCG
>Ga0335081_10000057_pt1 | contig 214516 bp, 202 predicted proteins | sample Lox_Sample_35_FD_206713 | JGI IMG/M metagenome (GOLD analysis project Ga0335081, IMG submission 206713) | Soil microbial communities from Loxahatchee National Wildlife Refuge, Florida, United States - Lox_Sample_3.5 | ecosystem: Environmental > Terrestrial > Soil > Wetlands | place: USA...
TCGCGCCATTGCAGCGAGGGCGGTGCCCGCGGGCGGACTTGCGTCCCGCTCCCGGGCAGCTTCCGGGCATCAGCCTCCCGGCATTATGACCGGGGTGGGAGGTGCATCCCTGGACTGGGACAGGCGAAGGCGGGTAACGCCCGTGCAGACCACGTCCCAGGAAGCCTGGCCTGAAGCTGAGCCTTTGGGATGAAATATTTCCCTTGGGTGAGAGCCGCGGTGGAACGCCGACAGGCGAGCGCGCCTTGCAAGGCGCGAGCCGCATCCGCAAGGATGCGGAGGATACGGATCAGCGTTTGCCGGCGTTCCGCTATCCTTCTTTTTCCTTTTATTCGTAGTTCGTAGTAGTTCGTAGGATGGGTTGAGCGCAGCGAAACCCATCATGTGGCGTTACCGCTCTACGATGGGTTTCGCCTTGCTCAACCCATCCTACAAGGCTTTGCGACGCTGGCGTAGGCGAAGAACGGCAGGCACCACCCCTGCCCGTTTCCTCCCCGACCCGGTTTCGCGCTTCACGTGACGGAAATCTGGCAGCACGCGATCGACATGCGATCGCGCGCACAGGAGAACTCGCGCGCCAATTTGCATCCTCCCCCGCGGCAGCGGGGGAGGGGGACCGCGCGTAGCGCGGTGGAAGGGGCGCGGGCAGTGAAGCTTCGTTATCGTTGCAGAACGGTGGTGCGCGGGAGTGAAATGACTCGACGAGGCAAATGACTCGGGCGGCCTTCTCATCGACGCCTAGCCGACTCCATCGGAGGAGCGGCACCGCAAGCGCCCCTTCCACCGCCCTTCGGCACAGCCGACGCTTCGCGTCGGCGTTCTTTGCGCGAAGAACGGCGGCCGAAGGCCGCCTATGCCCCCTTCCCCGCTGTCGCGGGGAAGGATGCGCGAAAGGCTCACGCGAACCCGAAAAACTTGCAGAACTCCTCGACCGGCGCGCGCGGCGAGCGGAAGCTGTTGGCGGGATGGCCGTGATCGCCGTAGCCGATCGCCACCGCGCAGAACAGCATCTGATCGGGCGGCATGCCGACGAAGGCGCCGACGATGCGGTGCATGCGCGCCCAGGATTCCTGCGGGCAGGTGTCGAGCCCGTAGCCGCGGGCGAGATAGGCGAGCGCGGCGATATAGCCGCCGAGGTCGGCCCATTGCCCGGGGCCGAGCTTGCGATCGATGGCGACGAACAAGGCGACCGGCGCGCCGAAGAAGTCGAAGTTGCGTTTGTACTGGGCGAGCCGGCCGTCGGCGTCGTCGCGGGCAACACCGAGTGCGCCGTAGAGCTGCACGCCGTGCGCCTCGCGCCGCGCCTTGTACGGCTCCCACAGGGTCGCCGGATAGATCGGATATTCGGCATCGTCGTGGCGCGGATCGCGGCCGGCGATGTGGGCCGCGACCTTTTCCTTCAACGCCGCAAGCGGCGCGCCGGTCAGCGCATAGACGTGCCAGGATTGCAGATTGCCGCCGGAGGCGGCGCGGGCAGCGCGCGCGATCAGATCGCGCACGGTCGCGGCATCGACCGGACGATCGAGAAAGGCGCGGCAGGCGATGCGGGAATCGACGGCTTCGAACACGTTCATCGGCGGAACCACCTCGGCAGGAAAACGCGACGCGCCGGTCACGGGTCGCCGGCGCGCCATGGCGAATGCCATGTGCGCAACGATGCGACATTAGTCGCATCCGTCAAGCACCCGCTTTGCCTTGACCGCCCGGAAGGCCCGGAGGAAGATGCCCGCGGCCTGGGCATGGGCGATCCCGGCGCAACAAAAATAATCGATCATCACGGAGGATGGACTATGTCACCACTCGACGCGTCGGTACGCCGTCGCACGTTTCTGAAGGCCGGCGCCGCGCTCGGCGCCAGTCAGGTCATCGGCGCGCCGTTCATCATCGCGGCGCGCGGCGAGGAGCCGGTCAGGATCGGCATGGTCAATCCGTTGACCGGCGTGCTGTCGGCACTGGCGCAGAGCGAGGTCGACGGCGCCAAATACGCCGAGGCCGAGATCAACAAGAAGGGCGGCATTCTCGGCCGCCAGGTCCAGCTCCTGGTCGAGGATTCCGCCAACGACGTCGGCACCGGTGTGCAGAAGACGCGCAAGCTGATCGACCGCGATCAGGTCAACGTCATCCTCGGCGACGTCAATTCCGGCATCGCCTACGCGATGTCGCAGGTGACCTTCGAGAAGAAGGTGTTCCACATCGTGCCTGGCGGCCACACCGACCCGATCACCGGCACCAATTGCAAATGGAACGTGTTCCGGGTCTGCAACACCACGACCATGGACACCGCCGCGATCACGCCGGAGCTGGTCAAGCGGTTCGGCAAGAAGTGGTTCTTCATCACGCCGGATTACGCCTACGGCCACTCGCTCCAGGACGCCTTCATCAAGGCGCTGACCAAGCTCGGCGGCACCTATGACGGCGACTATCTGCCGATCAACAACACCGACTTCTCCGCCACCCTGATCAAGGCCAAGGGCTACAAGCCGGACGTGCTGCTCAACAATATGGGCGGGCTCACCCAGATCAACTGCATGAAGCAGTTCACCCAGTTCGGCATGGGCAAGGACATGGCGCTCGGCGGCGCGCTGTTCGAGCTCGAGACCGTCAAGGCGCTGCCGCCGGAGGCGCAGGCCGGCTGGTGGGACATGGAATGGTGGTGGAACCAGCCCAACGTGCCCGAGGTCGTCAAGTTCGTCGCCGACTACCGCGCCGCGACCAAGAAGGTGCCGTCGGCGCGCGACTGGTTCGGCTACGTCTCGATGCACTCGGTGCGGCTCGCCGCCGACAAGGCGAAGTCGCTGGACGGCCCGAAGCTCGCCAAGGCGCTCGAGGACCTCGAGCTGCCGCCCGACGTGGCGCTGCAGCCCGGCAAGGTGCGCTATCGCGCCGGCGATCACGAGCTGATGCCGAACATCTTCGTCGGCGAAATGCATCCGCCGAAGGGCAGCGAGCCCGCCGACGTCTTCACTATCGGCGCGACGGTGTCGGGCGAGCAGGCCGCCGGCACCGTGGCCGAGACCGGCTGCAAGATGGAGCAGCCGGCCTGATCGATCGCCTGGCCGACACGTCTTTCTTTCTTACTTGCGGCATTCACCTTCGCCGTCATTGCGAGCCAAGCTCGCAATGACGGCTCACTCTTGGGGCAGCCGATGTGGCAGATCGTCCTGTTCAACGTCACCAACGGCCTGATCATCGGCGCGTTCTATGTGCTGATGGCGCTCGGCCTGTCGCTGATCCTCAACCTCTCCAGCGTCATCAACTTCGCCCACGGCAATTTCCTGGCGCTCGGCGGCTATCTCGCCTACACGCTGTCGCCGACGATCGGGTATTGGGGCGCGCTGCTGGTCTCGCCGCTGCTCACGGCTCTGATCGGCGTCGCCGTCGAGCGGCTGATGATTCGCCGCATCTATAATCGCGACCCGGTCTACAGCCTGCTGCTCACCTTCGGTTTCGCCTTCGTCATCCAGGATGTCTGCCGCTACATCTGGGGACCCAATGGCCTGCCGATGGGCCTGCCAGCCATGCTGTCGCAGCCGATCACGCCGGAGCTGTTCTTCATCACCTGGTACCGCGTCTTCATGGTGACGTTCGTCATCGTCGCCGTGGTCGGGCTGTTCGCCTTCCTGCGCTACACGCGCATCGGGCTGCGCATCCGCGCCGGCACCTTCGATCTCGAAACCGTGGCGACGCTCGGCGTCAACGTGCGCAACCTGCGCACCTTCAATTTTGCCGTCGGCTGCATGCTGGCGGGATTAAGCGGTGTGCTCGCTGCCGGCCAGCTCGGCATCAACCCCAATATGGGCGATGACCTGCTGATGACGAGCTTCATCGCCATCATCGTCGGCGGCGTCGGCAGCCTGATCGGCACGCTGTTCGGCGGCCTCCTGATCGGCATGGCGGCGGCGCTGACCACCGTGTTCTATCCGTCCGCGAGCGAAGCGGTGATCTACGCCATCATGATGCTGGTGCTGCTGGTGCGGCCGCGCGGGCTCCTCGGCGAAGAGGGCATGTTCACATGACCAACCTCCTCGCCGTCGCCAAGAAGCGCCTGCCGACCGGCAACGACGGGCTGACGCTCGCCGCGATCTGGGTGCTGCTCGTCACCGTGCCGTTCTGGCTGCCGCTCATGGGCGGCTATACCGCGCTCGCCAGCAAGGTGCTGGTGTTCGGCCTCGCCGCCATGGGTTTGAACCTGCTGCTCGGCTTCACCGGCGTGCTGAGCTTCGGCCACGCCGCCTATTTCGGCCTCGGCGCCTACGGGGCGGGACTGACGCTGCGCTATCTCGTGCACTCGACGTCGCTCGCCATGCTCGCCGGCATCCTGCTGGGCGGCCTCGCCGGCACATTGTTCGGCGCGCTGATCGTGCGCCGCCGCGGCGTCTACTTCGCCATGTGCACCATCGCCTTCGGCCAGATCTGGTACTACATCGCCTATAGCTGGAACGACTTCACCGGCGGCTTCGACGGCCTGCGCGATTTTCATCGCGAGCCGATCGGCTTCGGCCCGCTCACCTTCGACATCACCCAGGGCGAGACGCGGTTCTACTATTTCCTGCTCGTGATCTTCGCCGTGTCGGTGGCGCTGATGGGGCTGCTTCTGCGCTCGCCGTTCGGTCGCACGCTGTTGGCCATCCGCGAGAACGAGCGCCGCGCCCGCTTCCTCGGCATCCCGATCGAGCGCCACATCTGGCTGTCATTCGCCATTTCGAGCTTCTTCACCGCGCTCGCCGGCACGCTCTATGCGCTGCTCAACAACTTCGCCGACCCGCTCTCCCTGCACTATTCGCTGTCCGGCTACTTCGTGGTGATGACCGTGATCGGCGGCATGCGCACGTTCTGGGGACCGCTGGTCGGCGCCGCGGTGTTCGTGCTGCTGCAGGACTACATCTCGTCGATGACCGTGAACTGGATGTTCTTCATCGGCGCGATCTTCATGCTGGTGGTGCTGTTCTTCCCGCGCGGGCTTTTGGGAATGCGCCGCGCGGCGACGAAAGAAAAAGGCGCGTAGCCCGGATGGAGCACAGCGCAATCCGGGAACGATCGTTAAGCTTCAACATCGCGCCCGGGTTTCGCGGAGCCTGTCATCGGGCCGGCCACTTCGGGCCGGACCCGTTGGCTGCATCCGGGCGACATAATTCAATACGGCGTCATTCAATACGGCGTCTTGGCGATCTCGCCGGAGCCGGCGACGTACCAGTGCTCGCTGACGAAGGCCTTGCCGGCAAGCCGGTCGGCGATCCAGTCGGCCAGCAGGATCGGCGGGAACGGCCCGAGATTGGCGGCCGGCACGTTGCCGACCGAGTGCCGCGACTCCTGATACACCACCATCTGCTTCGGTCCCTTGAGCGCCGCCATCAGCCGCTCGGAATGCTCCAGCGGGCTCAACTCCTCGGCTTCGCCGGCAACGCACAGATACGGCACCTTGATCCGCTCGGCGTGGCCTTCCCAGGTGATCTTCTTGCGGAACTCGTCGAACTCGTCCTCGTCGGTGATGCCCGACATGTACATGAAGCGCTTCTTGAAGGTCGGCGACGCCTCCTGAAAGATCGTGTGGCAGCCGGGCTCGTGGCACACCGACATCACCGCGCAGGCCTTGATGCGCGACTCATGCGCGGTCAACACGGTGCCGAACAAGGAGCCGAAGCTCGTGCCGGCGACGGCGATCTTGGTGGCATCGAGCTCGGGCCGCGCTTCGATCCAGTCGACCAAGGCTGGCCCGGTCGCCATCCAGTTCTCCATGGAGAAGTGCAGGCCGATCATCGGCGCCTCATATTGCCCGGGACCGTCGATCGCCAGCACCGCCATGCCGCGGTTGAGATACTTGTCGCCGTACAGCGCGACCTGGATTTCCTTGTAGCTGTCCATGCCGGGGACCGAGATCACCACCGGCAGGCGGCCGCTGGTGTGGCCGGGCGGCAGATGCAGCCAACCCGGGATCGCCTTGTCCTTGAACGGCACCCACACCGCCTCGACATGATGGTCGGCGAGCGCGGCATACTTGGCGTAGCACTCGCGCTTCTTGTTGTTGTAGGCGATGTTGGTCGCGTCGTTCTCGTCGTAGGGCCATTGCGCCGCGCCCCAATGCACCGCGGCCATGAAGAAATTGTCGCGCGCGGTGACCTTGCGGTCGGCCTGCGCCGCGGCATTGGCCTTGGCCTCGCGGCGGCGGGCGACGTGTGCGAAAGCCGGGCCGATGTCGGCCATCTTCTTCACCCGCTCGCGGATGCCGGCGAAGTCGGCATTGGCCTCCATGCCACAGGGCAGATGGATATAGAGCGAGCGCGGCTGGTCCCAGTCGATGCCGTTGGCGCGGATGACGTTGTCGATCAGCCAGCGCTGCGCTTCGTAGCGGCGCACCCGCGGCGCGCCGCGCTTGTCGAGGATCGGCGGAAATCCGTGGATCGGGCGGTTCATGCTTCCCTCCGCTGGCGACTGGACGATGCTTACGCGCCGGTTGCGCCTTTACCGACATTATCGGCGCGTTCCTCCACTTCTTGTCAACGACGTTGTAAACCCGGCGGCGTCGTGCGGCGCCATCGGTGCAGCCAAGCAAACACGGGAATAGTTACCATCAGGCAGTTTACCAGCGGCCAGGACGTCTGCCTGAACGTCCTGACTTGAGGAAGCAAGAGGCGGTCATGTGGGCTTTTCTGCAATCTCTGTTGGATACTTCGATGTTGTCGCCGCACGGCATTTGCCTGTTGTGGCGACCCGAGCTGATCTGGCTGCACGTGGCCTCGGACGCGATCATCGCGCTCGCCTATTTCTCCATACCCTTCGCGATATCGGTGTTCGTCTGGAAACGCACCGACGTCGAGTTCAATTGGGTGTTCTGGGCTTTCGCAATCTTCATCACCGCATGCGGCATGACCCATGTGATGTCGATCTGGACGCTGTGGGTGCCGGACTACGCATTCGAGGGCCTGATAAAGGCCATCACCACTGCCGCCTCGATCATGACGGCGATCATGCTGTGGCCGCTGCTGCCCAAGCTGCTGGCGGTTCCCTCGCCCTCGCAATTGGTCGCGGCGCACGAGGCGCTCGAGCGCGAAACCTACGAGCGCCGGCAGGCCGAAGACATGCTGCGGCAGGCGCAGCGTCTGGACGCCGTCGGTCATCTGACCGGCGGCGTCGCCCATGATTTCAACAATCTCCTCACCGTCGTCATGGGCAACATTGAGATTGCCCAGCGCAGCATGGCCGACTGGAGCAGAGGCGCCGAGGAGCGCATCGAACGCGTGCTCGCAAGCGCGATGGGCGGTGCGCAACGGGCGGCGACGCTGACGCAGCGCCTGCTCGCCTTCGCCCGCAGGCAGCCGTTGAATCCGAAGCCGCTCAATCCGATCGCCCTGGTCGCCGGCATGGCGGATTTCTTCCGTCGCACGCTGGGAGAGAGAATCCAGATCGAGATCACCGGAGCGGCCGGCATTTGGCAGGTCGAGGCCGACCATGGCGAGCTCGAGGCCGCGCTTCTCAATCTGGTCGTCAATGCCCGCGATGCGATGAGCGAGGGCGGCAAGCTGACCATTACAACCAGCAACGTTTACCTCGACGACGACTATTGCCGGCATAACCCCGACGTCGCCGCCGGCCCCTACGTCTTGATTGCCGTGACCGATACCGGCCATGGCATGTCCAAAGACGTGCTGGATCACGCCTTCGAGCCGTTCTTCACCACCAAGATTGCCGGCCAGGGCACCGGGCTCGGCCTGAGTCAGGTTTACGGCTTCATCAAACAGTCGGATGGTCACGTGAAGATCGAGAGCGCGGTCGGCCAAGGCACGACGGTCCGCATCTACCTGCCGCGGCTGTCGCAGGCCGTCGCCGACAAGGAGCCCGGCGCCATCCCGGTCGCCGGCGGCAACGGCGACGAAACCATATTCGTCGTGGAAGACGATCCCGAGGTCCGATCCTACGTCGTCGAGACGCTGAACGATCTCAATTACAGCGTCATGGCCGCCGGCGACGCCGAGGCGGCGATAAAAACCCTCGAAGACCGTGAGATCGAAGTCGACCTGCTGCTGACCGATGTGATCCTTCCGGGCCAGAACGGCAGGCAGCTCGCCGACGCCCTGAAGAAAATGCGGCCCGAGCTCAAGGTGCTGCTCATGACCGGCTATTCGCACAACGCCGTCGTGCATCACGGCCGGCTGGACGCAGGCGTCGACCTCATTCAGAAGCCGCTGACGCGGGCGGTATTAGCGACGCGAATCCGCGGCCTGATGGATGCTGCGCAAACATCGTAGGCCGCGCCAGTGCGGCGCGACCTACGGCGCGATTGCGATTGCGATTACAGCCAGGCCCGGTCAAGCCCTTGCGCGGCCATCAGTTCGGCGATGCGCTTGCGGGCATGGAAGACGCGGGTCTTCACCGTGTTCTGCGGTACGCCGATGATGCGAGCGACTTCCTCGATCGACTGCTCATGATAGTACACGAGATCGACCACTTCGCGATGCGCGCTCGACAGCTGGCTCAGGCACGCCTGCAGGATGGCGCTACGCTCGGTCTTCTGCATCGTGGTCTCGGGATCGTCCGAGGAGTCCTCGATCGACTCAGCGACTTCGTCCTCGAGCTCGTCGAACGAGCGGCTGCGCAGCGCGGTCAGCGCCTTGTAGCGCGCGATGCCGAGGATCCAGGTGGAGACCTGCGAGCGCGCCTCGAACCGTTCGGCGGTCCGCCACACATGGACGAAAACCTCGTTCAGGAGATCTTCAGCGGTGGCTTCGTTGCCGACCATGCGGATCAGGAAGCGGAACACCCGCACATTGTGCCGGGCGAACAGGAGCCGCATGGCGTCCTTGTCGCCCTTGGCGACCAGAGCGATCAACACTTCGTCGGAGGTGGCTTTGGCGGACGAGACGGCCTTGGTGGCAGGCCGCGTGGACGTAGCTGTGCCGTGGATTGCGTGGTTGTAGTTCATTTGACTCCCCCGTGTTTTGAGGGAGCGTAGAATTGTTAACCAACACGCCTCCATTCTACGTTGGTAAACAAACAGTATAGAAATGGAGGGGAGACCCTATACATGCGTATAGGCCGCCGGCAGGAATCCATGAGGCCTGCCGGCCGGGCGACGTCTCGACGCGTCGATGGTGATGAACTCGGAGACGCTACTGACGCCGATGGCCTATTGCTTGGCCGACACGGCGCTGAGGGCCTTATCGAGGCACTCGATCAGGCTCTCGTCGTTGAAGGGCTTGCGCAGGAAGCCGTAGGCGCCGGCGTCCAAGACGCGGTCCCGGATCTTCTCTTCGTAGTAGGCGGTCACGAAGATCATGGGGATTTGGCGGCCGTCGGCGATCAGCCGGTCCTGCAGGTCGGCCCCGCTCATGCCGGGCATATGCAAGTCGGTGATGAGGCAGGATGAGTCCTCGAGGCGCTCGGATTGGAGGTATTCCTCGGCGGAGGCAAATACCGCGGCGCTGTAACCCAGGGAACGCACCAGGCTTTTCGTAGCCTCGCGCACAGATTCGTCATCGTCGATGATGGAGATCACGTGGTTTGCCACTTTGTTGTCCTTACTCTCACGCGATTTAAAGCAACGAGACGGCAACCGCCACTGTACATCGGCAAGTCTTGAGCACCGAATAGGGCAACGGAACTATACTTGAGTATAGGTTGTCAGGCGCCACGGCGTACACCCAGTGCATCGGCCATCCGCACCAGGTCGGCAAGGGATTTTGCCCCCATTTTCCGCATCACGTTGCCGCGGTGGACCTTCACGGTGATTTCGCTGACGCCAAGCTCACCGGCGATCTGCTTGTTCATAAGTCCGGCGGTCACCAGCCCCATGATCTCCTGCTCGCGCGAGGTGAGCGTGTCGAAGGTCGCCTTGAGTTTGGCGGCATCGCCGGCGTTCTTGCGCCGGCTGCGGTCGCGCTCGAGCCCGATCTGCACCGCATCGAGCATGTCCTGATCGCGGAACGGCTTGGGCAGGAACTCCACCGCCCCAGCCTTCATGGCCCGCACCGTCATCGGAATATCGCCGTGGCCGGTCATGAAAACGATGGGGATGTCGATTTGCGCCTTGGCGAGCTCGGTCTGAAAATCGAGCCCGCTCAGCCCGGGCAACCGGACATCGAGCACCAGGCAGGTCGGGCCGTCCGGCAATTGGAAGGAAAGAAACTCCGACGCCGAGGCAAACGTCTTCACCTGCAAGCCGACCGACCGGAACAGGCTCGACAGCGCCTCGCGCAGCGAAGCGTCGTCGTCGATCACAAACACGAGGGGTTGCGGCTCGGGGCGGGCGTTCATCGGGAGGCGTTCTATCACGCGCCGCCGCGCGTTGCAGCGGGCAAAACCAGGCGGAAAATCGAGCCGCGCGGCGCTCCCGGCTCGATCGAAAGCGCTCCGGCATGGCGCTCGACGATCATCCGGCACAGCGCCAGCCCAAGTCCTATGCCCTGGGCCTTGGTCGTGACGAAGGCGTCGAACAGCTTGGCCGATTGCCGCGGATCGACGCGCGGCCCGGTATCCGCGATCACCACAGCGATCTGGACGGATCACAGCGCTCGATGTAATCCTCGTTGGCCGCGGCATCGGCGACATGGGCGACCGTCCGGGTCTTGATCATGCGGCCGATCAGGCTGGTCGGACCGGGCCGGAACGGCGTCCGCGCCCGATAGGCGGCAAACGCCGCCGGCGTATTGTGCCAGGCGACGATATGCAGCGCCTCGCCGTCCCAGCGATAGATATTGCCGAACTCGGCGTCGCAGATGCGCCTGGCATGTTTCAGGATGGCGTCGAACACCGGCTGCGGCTCGCCGGGCGAGCTCGCGATGATCTGCAGCACCTCGGCCGTGGCGGCCTGCTGCTGCAACGCCTCGTTCAACTCGCGCCGCAGCCGTGCAGCCGTCGTTTCGCGGCGCCGCGGCGAGGCACGGCGCTTGGTGGTCGGCTTTGCACTCATGACCCGCTTCATGGCCGCCTGCCGGCCGGCAGCACCATGCGAAACACGGCGCCGCGCGGGTGCGCCGGCGCGGCCGACAGCTGGCCGTCGTGGCGCTCGATGATCAACCGGCACAGCGCCAGCCCCAGTCCCATGCCGTGCTGCTTGGTGGTGATGAAGGCGTCGAAGATGGCCTCCATCTGCTTCGGATCGATGCCGGCTCCGGAATCTTCCACCGACACCACGACGGCGTCGTCGCCGTGCGCCTCGGCGCTCAGCTGCAGCACCCGCGGGCCGTCCTTGACCGCATCCATGGCTTCGATGGCGTTGCGGACGAGATTGATCAAGACCTCTTGCAGTTGACCGCGGTGACCCATGACCGGCGGCAATGGCGCGCTCAGCGCGGCTTGCGTCGTCACCGTGAGCAGCTCCTCGTGCAGGGCCTGCAGCACGTCGCGCGCCAGCGCGTTGATGTCGATCGGCTCGTGGCCTTGATCGGTATGGCCGAACAAGGCGCGGATGTTGTCGAACACCTGGCTGGCGCGATGGCTGTCGGCAATCATGCGGTCCAAAGCCAGCCGCACTTCGTCGACATTGGGCGGCGTATGGCCGAGGAAGCGCAGCGCAGCCCCGCCGTTGCCTGAAATGCCAGCGAGCGGCTGGCGAACCTCATGGCCGATCGAGGCCGCCATGGCTTCGAGATTCATCAGCTTGTTGTTGCGCTCGCGCTGCAACTCGGCGATCGAGCGGCCGAGCTCGGCGGTGCGCTGTTGCAGCTCGTTCAACAGCCGCGTGTTCTCGATGGCGATGACGGCCTGGGCGGCAAAACTGCGGACGACTTCGATCTGCTTTTCGGCGAACGGCCGGACTTCCTTGCGGCCGACCGTGATCGAGCCGATCAGGTCCTTGTCCTTTGCCATCGGCACCGCGAGCGCGGTGCGGATGCCGGCAAGTTCGACGGCCAAGACCGTCGACGGGTTGCGCTCGAGATAAGCCCGATCGGCCTTCAGGTCGACGATGTGAACCGGCGCCTTGGTCGCCAGCAGCCGGCCGCTCGCGGAAAGCTGAGTGGCGCGGTACGGCGCGTCCCGGCGCAGCTCGGTGAAGGCCGGCGGCATGTTGTGGGTGGTGATGAGGTGCAGACCGTCGGCCTCGAAGCGGTTGATCGCGCCGTTGTCGGCATCGCAGAGCCGCACCGCGTTGGCCAGGATGGAGGCAAAGACCGGCTCGATATCGCCGGACGAGCTGCTGATGAGGCGGAGCACCTCGGCGGTGGCCTGCTGCTGCTCGTGCACCGCGTCGAGGGCACGTCGCAGCTGCGCGGCCCCGCCGCGCTTGCCGGCAGTGCGCCGCGGCGCGCGCGCCTTGCGCCGCGCTTTGCCCGATCCGCCTGCTTTGGGGCGCCGCCCCATCGCCTCCCCCTCGCCCAAGAATACGACCAAGGGACAACACACCTTCGGCGACGAGAATAGCATGGCGAATGCGTGAAGGTGCACGCGTGCTGCAGCCCAAGCGCGTCAAGGCGCGCATTGACAAGGCCGTGCCGGGACCAAAAGCGCACCGTCACCGATGACTGCGGTACTGCGCGCCAAGTTGCGCCACGGCGCGGCGGTCGGCCTTGCCGCTCGATCCGGCGGGCAGCGCATCGCGGAAATGGAAGACGTCGGGCACCTTGAAGCGCTCGGTGCGCGCAAGCAGCCAGTCGCGTAACGCGCCCGCCTCCAAACGCGAGCCCGGGCGCGGCACGATGACGGCGTGCATGATTTCACCGAGACGCTCATCGGGAACGCCGGCGCAAAGCGCCGCCGCGATCTCCGGGTGCTCGGCCAGGAGATTATCGATTTCGAGCGGCGCAATCTTGTTGCCGCCGCGCGAGACGATGTCCTTGGCGCGGCCGATCAGCGCTACGGCGCCGTCCGCCGTCAGCCGCGCGAGGTCGCCGGTACGGAAAAAGCCGTCGTCGAACGCGGCGGCGGTGAGGTCCGGATTGTCGAGATAGCCGAGCATGCCGAACGGCGTGCGGATCTGCAGTTCGCCGGTCTCGCCGGGCACGACTTCGCTGCCGTCGCGAGCGATGCGAAACGCGACGCCTTCGGTTGCCTGTCCGATGGTGCCGAAGCCTTTAGGCTGACCGGCGGGACCGAGATGAAAATCGCATGAGCCGGTTTCGGTCAGGCCGTAGAGATCGTGGATCGCCGCCGGCGCGAACCGCCCAAGCGCGCGAGCGAGCGACGGCGCCAGCACCTCGCCGCCGCTCCATAGCGCCCGCAGCTGCGGCGCGCGGACTTCGGTGTACGTCAACAACGACCGATACATCGACGGCACGCCGGCCACGACCGTCGCTTCGGCAAGGCCGCGCGCCATCGCATCGCTTGAAAATTTCGATACCAGAATGAGCCGCGCGCCCTTCATCAGGGTCAGCAAGCCGACCCAGAGGCCGAAGATGAAGGTCAGTTGCAACGGGCACAGCACGGCGTCGTCTGATCCTATCTGCAAGAGCCGGTCGAGGACGGCGAGCTTGTCGGCAAGCTGCCGGTGGCCGATGACGACGCCCTTAGGCTCCCCGGTGCTGCCCGAGGTGAAAATGACAAGAGCGGCCTCGCGCAACAATGTCCGCTGTGGCGGCGGCGTTGGCGCAATGCAATCGACCCGATCGCCGTCGACGGAAAACCGCGCACGGGATATGCGGTGTACACGCGCGACCGTCGAGGCTGCAGCCGCGGCGTGAAGCGGCACCGCGACCGCACCGGCCTGCCAAATGCCGAGCAAGGCGCTGAGGTCGGACGGCCGGTTGCCGATGACGGCGTGGACGGGCTCATGCGGCGCCACGCCTTGTTCAATGAGCGAGCCACGCGCGCGCGCAGCGAGACGCAACACCTGCTCGCCCGGCAGCACGCCGCCGTCGGCGCTTTCGATTGTCTTCGCGCCCCCAAGCCCATCGCGCAGTATTTCGCTGAGCGCGCTCACGGCGCGCGGCCGCCGAAGCGCGCATCGCGCCAGGCCAACGCCGCCTTGAGGCCGTCGCGCCGGGCGATCTCCATGAATTGAACCTTGTCGGGCGAGCCGGCGCCTTCGATCGCAAGGTCGATGGCGAGCGCTTCCTCGAGCGCGTCGAGCATGTTGCGCGCCTCGAAGGCGCGATTGATGGCGCGCTTGGTCTCTTTCACGAGCGCAGGATCGATCGCCGCGATGTGGTTGGCGACGGCAAGGCCGGTGCGATCGAGTTCGTCGACCGCGACCACGCGGTTGACCATGCCGATCGCATGGGCCCGCGCCGCCGGAATGCGATCCTCGCCGAGCAGGATGATCTCCTTGGCGATCTTGGGGCCGACCATCCAGGGCAGGATCATCGCCACGATGCCGGCGCCGAATTTCAGCTCCGGCTCGCCGAAGAACGCGTCGTCGGCGGCGATCGTCATGTCGCAGGCGAGCGCCAGTTCGCAGGCGCCGGCGAGGCACGGTCCGCGCACCGTCGCGATGGTCGGCCGCGGGAAGTGCCAGAAGCGCATGATCGTGTCGAAATCCTTGCGCAGGATCGTCCGCCACGCCTCGACCCCAGCCGGCCGGCGTTCCATCTGCTCCTTGAGATCGAAGCCCGACGAGAACGCCGTGCCGGCGCCGCGCACGATCAGAGCCCGCACGTCGCCGTCGTTTTCGATCGCGTCGAGCGCGGCGGCGATCTCAGCCAGCATGGCGGCATTGAGCGCATTGGCGCGCTCGGGCCGCGACAGCGTCAGGCGCGCGACCGCCCCGATTTTTTCGACCGCGATGGTTTGGAAACTTCCGGTCATCGCGTGGGCACCAGCCGCGAGCGGCCCATTGCGTTCATCGGCCGCGGTCGACGCATCCCAGCACGGTTGTCGCGGCGGCGCAAAGGCTGCTTTAGCGAGCATTGACAAGGCCGCCGCGGCGGCCATCCTGACGGTCGTCCCGGAGGCGTTCATGAACCAGCACAGCAATATCAAGGCGGCGATCGGCTACGACGACTTGCGCGAATGGCTCGCCGCGGCCGAGGCGCTCGACGAGGTGCGCACCATCAAGGGCGCCAGCTGGCAGGAGGACATCGGCCTTGCCGCCGAAGCGGTGCTGCGCGCCGAGGACGGCCCCTGCGTGGTGTTCGACGATATTCCCGGCTGCCCGAAGGGCTTTCGCGTGCTGCTCAACATGTTCGCCGGCACCCGGCGCTGCATGACGCTCGGCTTTCCCGACCATCTCAACAAGTGGGAATTGAGCGACGCCTATCGCGAGGCTTATCTGGTCGAGCCAAAGCTCATTCCGCACCAGATCGTCGACGACGGCCCGGTGCTGGAGAACGTGCTGACGGGCGACGCCATCGACGTCACAAAATTTCCGTCGCCGATCTGGCACGAGAAGGACGGCGGCCGTTATATCGGCACCGGCACCTACAGCATCACCCGCGATCCGGAGGAGAACTGGCTCAACGCCGGCGCCTATCGCGCCATGGTGCACGACAAGAAGTCGGTCGGCTTCGTCACCGCGCGCGGTCATCACGGCTATATCCACCGCGAGAAATACTGGGCGCGTGGCGAGGCCATGCCGGTGGTGATGGTGCTCGGCGGCGATCCGCTGGCGTTCTTCTACGGCGGCGTCGAGGCACCCTACGGCACCTTCGAGCTCGACATCGTCGGCGGCATGCGCGGCCGGCCGACCAAGATGGTGCGCGGCAAGGTCACCGGCCTGCCCTTCCCCGCCCATGCCGAGATCGTGCTCGAAGGCTTCGTCACCCCGGACAAGCGCCAGGACGAAGGCCCGTTCGGCGAATGGACCGGCCACTATGCCGGCGGCAAGCGGCCGATCCCGGTGCTCGACATCCACGCCATCTATCACCGCAACGACCCGATCCTGGTCGGCGTGCCGCCGATGGGCGGCGGGCCCGACGAGATGGCGCGCTATCGCGCCGTGATGCGCTCGGCGATGATCCGGCAGAACATGACCAATGCGGGCGTGCCCGGCGTGCAGCAGGTGTGGTGCCACGAGGTCGGCGGCGCGCGCATGCTGCACGCAATCTCCATCACGCAGCGCTATCCCGGCCATGCGGTGCAGGCCGCCCATATCGCCGCGCAATGCGGCGCTTCGGCCTATGCGTCGAAATATATCGTGGTGTGCGACGACGACGTCGACGTCACCAGTCTCGACCACATGCTGTGGGCGATGCTGACGCGCACCGACCCCAAGGAGTCCATCCAGTTCATCACCGGCTCGTGGGATTCCAGCGCCGATCCGGCGCTGCCGCCGGAGCGCCGCGCCGCCGGCAACTTCACCCACTCGGTGGCGCTGATCAACGCCTGCAAGCCGTGGCACTGGCGCGAAAAATTTCCGCCGAGCAATACGCCGAGCGCGGAGGTGGCTAAGAGGGCGCGGGAGAAATTCGGCTGGCTGCTCGATGGGAAGAAGTGACACTATCCCGCTCATTCCCGCGCAAGCGGGAATCCGGTGGGCGCTAATTGCGTTTTGCTGGGTCCCCGCTTTCGCGGGGACGAGCGGATGAGGTGAATGCGCATGAAATTGGCGGTTCCGGACAAGATTTCGCCGTCCTATTTCGTCGCCGAGGCCGCCGTCGAGCTCGGCTTCTTCAAGGCCGAAGGCCTCGATGTCTCGCTCGAGCTCGTCTACCCGGTCGACAAGGCCTACGAGGCGCTGCGCGACGGCAAGATCGATTTTGTCGGCGGCGCGGCGCACGCGGTGCCGGCAGCGTTTCCAGACTACAAGGGCGCGAAGCTGATCGCCGCCCAGGCCCAGGGCATGTACTGGTTCTTGGTGATGCGCTCCGACATTGGCGCCAAGCGCGGCGATCTCAGCGTGGTCAAGGGCCGCACCATCGGCGCCGCGCCATGGGTCAACACCGGCCTGCGCGGGCTCTTGACGGCGGGCGGCATCGATCTCGAGCGCGACAAGGTCACCATCGCGCCGGTGCCCGGCATCCTCGGCGACGTGCCGAATTTCGGCGTCATGGCGTCGATGGCGCTCAAGGACGGCAAGCTCGACGGCTTCTGGGCGAACGGCATGGGCGCCGAAATCGCGGTGCGCGGCGGCTACGGCACGGTCGTGGCCGACGCCCGCCGCGGCGCCGCGCCGGAGCAGTGCTTCAATTACACGGCGCCGGCCATCACCGCCTCCGACGCGCTGATCGCGCGCTCGCCCGACACGGTCGCCGCTGCGGTGCGCGCCATCGTCCAGACCCAGGCCGCGCTGAAAGCCGACGTATCGCGTGCCGGCGAGGTCGGACGGAAGCTATTTCCGCCGACCGAGGCCGGCCTGATCACCGAGCTCATTCGTCGCGATCTGCCGTTCTACGACGCCACCTTGGCGCGCGATTTCATTGCCGGGATGACCGCATTCCTGCGCGCGCAAGGCGTGTTGCAGGGCGACGTGAAGTACGAGGACGCGGTCGCCGCGCAGTTCGCGCCGCTGTGGAAAGGTTGAGGCCGTGAACCTGGCGCTGTGGCTGCATCGCGCAGGGCTAAGCCATGGCGATCGGCCGGCGCTCGGTCTCGGCTCGCGCGTCATCAAAAGCTACGGCGAGGTCGCCGGCCGCGCGGCGCGGCTCGCCGCAGCGCTGCGCGGACGGCTCGGCCTGCATATCGGCGATCGCGTCGCCATCGCCGCCAAGAACTGCCCGGACTATGTCGAGCTGATGTTCGGCAGCTGGCATGCGGGCCTGGTCGCAGTGCCGGCCAACGCCAAGCTGCACGGCCGCGAGCTCGGTTACATTCTGCAGCATTCCGGCGCGCGGATTTGCTTTGCCTCCGAGGGCCTCGATGCGGACATCGCACCGCACGCGCCGGCGACGCTGGAGCGTCTCATTGTCATCGGCAGCCGCGACTACGACGCGCTGTTCGCCGGCGATCCGGCCGCACCGTGGTCGCGCGACGGCGACGATCTCGCCTGGCTGTTCTACACCTCCGGCACCACCGGCCGGCCGAAGGGGGCGATGCTGACCCATCGCGTGCTGGCGCAGGCAAGCTTCGCCTATTTGAGTGAGGTCAATCCAATGCCGCCCGGCAGTCCGCTCCTTCATGCCGCGCCCATGAGCCACGGCTCTGGCCTCTACATGATGGCGCACGTGGCGCGGCTCGGCGTCAACGTCGTGCCGGAATCGAGCGGCTTCGAAGCCGACGAAGTGATGGGCCTGATCGACGCCTGGCCTGGCACGTCGATGTTCGCCGCGCCGACCATGGTCAAGCGGCTGGTGGATTGCTCGGCGTCGTGCAACCCGGAAAACATCCGGACCATCGTGTGGGGCGGCGCGCCCATGTATGTCGCCGATGCGCGCGCCGCCATCGACCGCTTCGGCCCGCGCTTTGCGCAAATCTACGGCCAGGGCGAAAGCCCGATGACCATCACCACCTTGTCGAAACAGGAGATCGCCGACCGCGAGCATCCGCGCTGGATCGAACGGCTCGGCTCCGCCGGCCGGCCGTTCGGCTGCCTCGAGGTCATGGTCGCCGACGGCGACGACCGCGCGCTGCCGACCGGCGAGACCAGCGAGATCCTATGCCGCGGCGACGTCGTGATGCCGGGCTACTGGAACAATCCGGAAGCCTCGGCCGCAACCTTGCGCGGCGGCTGGCTGCACACCGGCGACGTCGGCGCCTTCGATGCCGAGGGCTATCTGACGCTGAAGGACCGCTCCAAAGACGTCATCATCTCCGGCGGCTCCAACATCTATCCGCGCGAGGTCGAGGAGATCTTGCTCGAGCACGCAGGCGTGCGCGAAGTCTCGGTGATCGGCCGGCCCGATCCGGAATGGGGCGAAGTGGTCGTCGCCTATGTGGTCGGCGACGCAGGACGCAAGGAATTGGACGCGCTCTGCCTCAACGGCATCGCCCGCTTCAAGCGGCCGAAGGATTACGTGTTCGTCGACGCGCTGCCCAAGAACAATTACGGCAAGATTCTCAAGACCGAGCTGCGCGCGCTCGACACAAAGCAGCATCAGGGCTGAAGGGGGAGCGCCATGGCCGATCGGCTCCGAGGCAAGGTGGCGCTGGTGACCGGCGCCGGCTCGATCGGTCCCGGCTGGGGCAATGGCAAGGCGACGGCCGTGGCGTTCGCCCGCGAAGGCGCGCGCGTGTTCTGCGCCGATATTAATTTAGCCGCCGCCGAGGAGACCGTGGGTCTCATCAAGGCCGAAGGTGGCACCGCGACCGCGCACCGCGCCGATGTGAGCAAGGCCGCCGAGGTCGCCGCCATGGTCGAGGCCTGCGTCGGGACTTACGGCCGCATCGATGTGCTCGACAACAATGTCGGCATTGCCGTCATGGGCGGCGTGGTCGAGCTTGCGGAAGCCGATTGGGACCGCGTCTTCGCCGTCAATCTGAAAAGCGCCTATCTCACCATGAAGCACGCAATCCCGATCATGGAGCGGCAGGGCGGCGGCTCGATCATCAACATCTCCTCGATCGCCTCGATCCGCTACACCGGCGTGCCGTATGCGACCTATTACGCCACCAAGGCGGCGCTCAATCAGCTCACCAAGACCACCGCGGTCGAATATGCGGCGAAGCGCATCCGGGTGAACGCGATTCTGCCCGGGCTGATGAAGACGCCGATGGTGGAGAAAAGCGCCGGCCTCGCCGCCAGCTACGCCGGCGGCGACGTCGAGGCGATGTGGCGCGCGCGCGATCGGCAAGTGCCAATGGGTTATGGCGGCGACGCCTGGGACGTCGCCTGGGCCGCTGTCTATCTCGCCAGCGACGAGAGCCGCTATGTCACCGGCCTCGAGCTCGTGGTCGACGGCGGCATCACGCTGAAATATGTGTGATCAAGTCAAGGCCAGCCGCTACGGCCACTCACCAATAGTAGCGGTGCCGATAGTAGTGACGCGCGTAGTGGCGATGCCCGTAGTAATAATGGTGTGCATAGTAGTGCGGGCCCCAGTATGCGCGCGGGGCATAGTAGCCACCGTAATACGCGTGTGCATAGCCATACGGGTATCCGTAGCCCCACCCGTCGTAACCCGGATAGCCATAGCCGTAATACGGCCCGTAGCCGTAAGCCCACGAAGCGATGATCGCGCCGCCGATCAAGCCGGCGACGATGCCGGCGCCGGCCCAGCAGCCCCAGCATGCCGCTTCGGCACGCTTCGGCGTGGCCATGGTGCCGAGCGCGATGGCGGCCGCCACCACGAGCGCCGTGATTTTCTTACGCATGATGTGCCTCCCGATCCTGGATCGGCCGAATTGCCATGTTGGCACTCGATAAAGGCTGCGGATGTGGACGCCTTGATCCAAATCAACCGCTCGCGTGCGGTCAAAACGCGCCGGCCGTGAAATTCAGGCGCTGCGTCACGTCGTAGGGCTGCTTGGCGACCGGAAAGGCGTAATCGAGCCGCAGCGGGCCGAACGGCGAATCCCAGATCAGGCTGGTGCCGATCGAGGCGCGGATGGCGCGCGAATTGGCGATCTGCTGAGACGGCGACAGCGCCGCAAGGTGCGGCACGCTGGAGGCGCCGGTCGCCCACAGGCTGCCGACGTCGGAGAACAGCGCCATTTTCAGCTGCGCGTCGGCGGGCACGAGCGGCATCGGCGCCTGCAATTCGGCTGAGCGCGTCCAATAAACATTGCCGCCGACATTATCCATCGCCGTGCCCGGCGTGATGTCGCGCGGGCCAAAGCCGTTGGGCGCGAAGCCACGGATGAGCTGCGGGCCGCCGAAGAAGCCGCTGAGCAGCGGCAGTTGCGCGCCGCCCCACGGCGTCACGTAGCCGCCTTGGGCGCGCACCATGCCGACCACGTCGCCGACGATCGGATGGTAGTAGCGCACGTCCTCGGTGCTGCGCGCGAATTTCGCCGCGCCGCCGAGGCCGGCGAAGTCGTTGTTGGTCTGGGCGCGAAAGCCCTCGGTCGGATTCCTGGCGCTGTCCAAGGTCGAATAGACGACGCTGTTGCCGACCGACGACACCCAATAGGCGCCGGCCTGCGCCGCCTGCTGGATCGGCAGCGATGCGGTGCTACCCGGATTGAGCGACACACCCTGATTATAGAGCGAATAATTCCAGTTGATGTTGAGCTGGTCGGTGATCGGCGTGCCGACCAGAACTTTGCCGCCGTAGAGCGAGGTGTTGTAGGACTGGTTGCTGTTGGCGAAGGTCTGCTTGCCGAACAGTTCGCCGCCGAGCGAGGTGCGCGGCCCGAGCGCATACGGATCGATGAAGGCGACGTCGAAGCCGCGGGCATAGAGGCCGTAGGTCACCGTGGCCTTGGCGATGTCGCCGGTGCCGAGGAAATTGCGATCGCCGATGCTGACCTGCACCAGCGGACCATCGGTCGTCGAGTAGCCGCCCGAGATCATGAAGTCGCCGGTCTGCTGCTCCTCGACCGCGACGTCGAGCGCGACACGATCCGGCGCCGAGCCTGGCTTCTCCTCGATCCTCACCGTCTTGAAGTAGTTCAGCGCCTTGAGGTGGCGCTCGGCGCGATCGACCAGAGCGCGATTATAGGCGTCGCCCTCGCCGAAATCGAATTCGCGGCGGATCACTTCGTCGCGGGTCTTGGCATTGCCGTGAATGTCGATGCGCTCGACATAGACCCGTTTGCCCTGGTCGATGGCATAAGTCAGATTGATGAGGTGGCGATCGCGCTGGCGTTCGCTGCGGGCCGACACCGCGGCGAACGGCTCGCCGCTTTTGGCGAGCCGCATCGCCAAATCCTCGACGGTCTTGTTCACCGCGTCGGCGTCATACACGTCGCCGGCCTGCGTGCGCAGCGCGGAGCGCAGCTCCGGCGCCGCGACGGTCTTCATGGTCGATTCGATGTCGACCTTGCCGAGGCGATACTGCGCGCCTTCGGCGATGGTGAAGGTCACGACCACGCCCTGCTTCGCCGCGTCGTAGCGCGCCTGCGACCGCACGCGGACATCGGCATAGCCGTGAGCGAGATAGAAGCGGCGCAGGAGATCACGATCGTCGTCGATGCGGTCGGCGTTGTAGATGTCGTTGTTGAGCATAAAACTCAACACGTTGCTCTGGCCGGTCTTGATCACGCCTGTAAGCTTGTTCGCCGGATAGGCGGCGTTGCCGGCGAACAGAATTTGCCGAACCCCAAGCTTGTCGTTTTCCTTGATCTCGAACACGAGATTGACGCGCCCATCCTTGAGCTTGATAGTCTTCGGCGCGACCTTGGTCTCGAAATAGCCGCGCTGGCGGTATTGCGCCGCGATCTGCTCGGCGTCGGACTGCACGAAGGCTTTCCACAGCGGGCCCGCTTCCTTTGATTGCAGACCCTTCTTGAGATCGGCGTCTTTGATCTTCCGGTTGCCCTCGAAGGCGACGCGGACGATGGACGGATTTTCGACGACGATGACCAAAACCTGGCCGGCCTCGTGGGAGATTTTGACGTTCTCGAACAGGCCGCTCGCATAAAGCCGCTTCAGCGCCGCATCCAGCGCCGCAGCGTCGAACTGGCCGTTCGGCGCAGCGCTGAAATATGAGCGGATCACGTCGGTGCCGACGTGGTGATTGCCGGCGACGGTGATGGCGGAATCGTTGCCGTCCGCCGCGCGGGCTCCAGCGCCCGCCGCGAGCAGGACCGCAATGGCCAGGACTATCGAACGAATGGCGGCTGCGCGCCGGCCGTCCATTGCCTTCACCCCATGACAGTGGGCGCTATACACCCGGTCGCCGGGGCGGCACCGTGGCCGATTGTGTCGGAATCTGGGGAATTATTGCGGCGTTTGCCGCAATGGTTTACGCGCCATTATCCGAGCCGGCCCCAGCGAGGGCGGAAAACTAGAGCGCTCGCGTGGTATCGTCGAACAATTCCTCGACCGAATAACGCCGCGGGATGATCTTCATCTCCAGCGCATAGCTTGACATCAGTTCGAGCGCCGGCTTCACCGCGTCGAATCCGAACGGCAGCGTATCGAGGGCGCCGGGTTTCGGCAGGCCGGCGGCCTTCTTGCTGTCGTGCAGCATGCGGAACACTTCGCGCACCGCGCCGGGGTCCGACTGCGACAGCGAAGTCTTGACCACGACCATGTGATTGATCGGCACGGTGCCGTATTTCTTGTACCACTCCTTGGCGGCCGCATCGGGATCGGGAACGACGCTCTTCAGCCGCGGATCGGTCGGCAGCACGGTGCCGAAGATCGCAGCATCGAGCTCGCCGTCGAGCAGCATCTTGGTCATGTCCTTGCCGTCGGGCGCGCGCTCGACGCCGGGCGGATCCTTGAATTCGGGAACGTGGGCGTCCTCGAAGGTCACCCACCGCACCTTGCTGTTGTCGAGGCCATAGTCCTTCCACAGGATGCCGCGCAGCCAGCAGCCGGTGGTTTGGGCGAACGAGCGCACGCCGATGCGGCGGCCTTCGAGCGTATGCGGCGTCAGCGTGCCGCGCTCGGAATTGTACAGCATGGTGCCGTGCTGGAAGCGGCCCATCATGGTGGCCGGCACCAGCACGAGCGGCTTGCCGTAGGGCTTGCCCTGCAGATAGCTGACCAGCGCCATCTCGCAGATGTCGAACTTCTGCTCGCGCACCATCATGCCGAACGCCTTGTAGACCGGATTGACCTCCGTCAGCTTCAGCGCCACGCGGTCGGATTTGATCTGGCCTGCTTTGAGCGCCTGCGTCTGCGGATAGGTGCCAAAGCACGCGGAAATCGTTTCGACTTTTTCGGCCGTCATCGTACTCATGGGGGCTTACCTCCCGCGTCCGCTTGATCTTATGGTGCGGCGAGGCGTTAAACCAGTCCTCGTCCTTCCTGGCGGAGTATTCGAAAGATGACCACCGACACCCGCATCGCAGCCGACCGGCTCGCCGCCTTCATCATCCGCGCGCTGGCCGCGGCCGGCTTATCGCAGCAGGATGCGGAAATCGTCGCCGGCCTGATGGTCGAGGCGGATCTGCGCGGCAGCGACACCCACGGCGTGATCCGGCTGCCCCTTTACGTGCGCCGCATTCGCGCCGGCGGCGTCAACGCCAAGCCGAACATCCGCGTGGTCAGCGACCGGCCGTCGGCCGTGCTGATCGACGGCGACAATGCCATGGGCCATCTGGTGATGCGCCGTGCCGCGCATTTGGCGATCGACAAGGCCAAGGCGACCGGCGTCGGCTGGGTCGGCGCGCGCATGAGCAATCACGCCGGTCCGGCCGCGCTCTACGTTACCATGCCGCTGCATCACGACATGATCGGGCTCTACTTCGCCGTCGGCAGCAACAATCATCTGCCGGCCTGGGGCAGTAGCGAGAGCCTGCTCGGCACCAATCCGATGGCGGTCGCGGTGCCCGCACACGAGGAGCCCGCCATCGTGCTCGACATGGCGCCGACGGTGGCGGCGTATGGAAAAGTGCGATTGAAGGCGCAGCGCGGCGAGCCGATGCCGGTCGGCTGGATGATCGACAAGCAAGGCAAGCCCCTGACCGATCCGAAGCGCGCCGACGAAGGCCATCTCCTGCCGATCGGCGACTACAAGGGCTACGGCCTGAGCCTGATCATCGGCATTCTCGCCGGCGCACTGAACCGGGCAGCCCTTGGCCGCGAGGTCGTCGATTTCGTCAAGGAGACCGGCAAGGCCACCAATACCGGCCAGGCGATCGCGGCGATTGCGATCGAATCTTTCATGCCGGCCGCGGACTTCAAGCGCAACGTCGACCAGGTGATCCGCGACATCCGCAATTCGCAGAAGCTGCCCGGTGTCGAGCGCATCTATCTGCCGGGCGAGCAGAGTCACGCCAAGCTGCAAGAGCGCCGCGCCCACGGCGTGCCGATGCCGAAGGCGTTGCGCGACACCCTCGACACGATGGCGCGCGATCTGAACGTCGCGCCGCTGGAATAAAATCATGGCACCGCAAAAACCCGTCGGCGTCATCGGCGTCGGCTTGATGGGCGAAGTCTACGCCCGCCGCCTGGTTGCGGGCGGCTTCGCGGTGATCGGCTACGACGTCGATGCGACGAAGAGCGAGCGGCTGGCGAGCTGCGGCGCGAAGGCCGGATCGCTCGCCGAGATCGCGCAGCACTGCGAGCCGATCGTGCTCGCGGTGTTCAACACCGATCAGGTCGAAGACGTGGTCGAGCACGCGCTCCTCTCCGCCGCGGCCGGCAAGATCGTGCTTTGCACCTCGACCTGCGACCCGGACCGCATCGCCGCCCTTGGCGCCCGCGTCGGCGATAAATTGCGCTTCCTGGAAACGCCGGTGTCGGGAACGAGCGAGCAGGTGCGCCAAGGTGACGGCGTCGGACTTATCGGAGGTGACGAGAAGATCGCCGCCGACGCCGCGCCGGTGCTCGATGCGATCTTCCCGCGGCGCTTTCACATCGGCAAGATCGGTGACGGCGGTCGCGCCAAGCTCGCGGTCAATCTCATTCTCGGCCTCAACCGCCTGGCGCTGGCCGAAGGCCTTGTGTTCGCGCAGCGCCTCGGCCTCGACCCGGCGGCGTTCCTCGACGTGGCGCGCCGATCGGCCGCCGCGTCGCAGGTCATGGACACCAAGGGGCCGAAAATGATCGGCGGCGATTTCGCGCCCGAGGGCCGCGTGCGGCAGACGCTCAAGGACACGCACCTCATGCTCGATCAGGCGCACAAGGCCGGGCAAGCCTTGCCGCTCCTGCAAATTCACGCCGACGTGCTGGAAGCCTGCATCCGCCACGGCGACAGCGAGCGCGACAACAGCATCGTCATCGAGGAAATCCGCCGCCGCACGCGCTGACGGACCGTATTAAGAACGTCCGCCGCGGCGCGGCGATCGAGGTAACGCGAAAACTTCATTGTAAGGTTGTGGCTTAGAACTTATACTCGCACGACTTCCGAAAAAATGCATCCGTTGCTTTGGCATGGAGGCGGTCATGGCGCGAGTACGCAGAGACGTCTGGAAACTTCCGGTCACGCAAGGGCAAGTCTGGAGCGATACGGTGCTGTGGTACGCGCGCGGCGTCGGCGCGCTGATGGGCCGGCCGATCACGGACCCGACCAGCTGGAACTCGCTCGGCGCGATCCATGGCTACGATCCGCAGTTGTGGGCCGACTTCGGCTTTGTCACCGGCGCGCCACCGATGAGCCCGCTGTGGCAACAATGCCAGCATCAGACCTGGTACTTCCTGCCGTGGCACCGCGGCTATCTCGCCGCCTTCGAGGCGATCGTGCTCGACGCCGTCGTCAAGCTCGGCGGACCGGCCGACTGGGCCCTGCCGTATTGGAACTACAGCGACTCGAGCGATGCCAACGCGTTGCAGCTTCCGGCGGCGTTCGCCGAGCAGCAACTGCCCGGTGGCAATCCCAATCCGCTGTTCGTCTCGCGCCGCTACGGCGACGGCACCGGCGACGTCGTGATCGACCCGCGGGACGTCGATCTGACGCCGGCAATGCGGGCCTCGCGATTTTCCGGCAGCAGCACCGGCGGCGGCTCCACCGGTTTTGGCGGCCCGCAGACCGATTTTCAGCACTCCGGCAGCGGCAACGGCATCCTCGAGCGCCAGCCGCACAACGGCGTACACACGCTGGTCGGCGGCTTTATTGCCGGCGCCGATCAGAACGACCCGCGCAACTGGGGTCTGATGAGCAACCCCGACACCGCCGCGCTCGATCCGATCTTCTGGCTGCATCACGCCAATATCGACCGGCTGTGGCAGGTATGGCTCAACCGGCCCGGCAATCATGCCAATCCGACGACCGCCAACTGGCTGACCGGCCCGCCGGACCAAACTTTCGCGATGCCGAAACCCGACGGCACGACCTACAATTACGCCGCCCAGGACGTCCTGGACACCAACACGCTCGGCTATATCTATGAGGATACCAGCGACCCGCTCGGCGGCGTGGGACGCATCGCGGCGCGGTTCGCCAGATTGGGCGCGCCCCAGCAGGCGGTGGCCGCGGCCGCACGCCCGGGAGTGGCAGCGATGGCGGAAGAAAAACCGGTCGAATTGCTCGGCGCCAACGCCGAGGCGGTGCAGCTCACCGGCGGCTCGGTGGACACCCGGGTCCGCATGGACGCCGGCGTGAGCCGAAAAATGGTCAACAGTTTCCGGACCAACCTGACCGCGGCCACGCCGAAAGAGCCGGATCGCGTGTTCCTCAATCTGGAAGGCGTGCGCGGCTCCAATGATGGCGCCGCGTTCTACGTCTACGTCAACCTGCCGCAGGGCGCCAATCCGGTCGATTATCCGCAAAACCTGGCCGGCGTGGTGTCGCTGTTCGGCGTCACCAAGGCCTCGCGTGCCGACGACAAGCACAGCGGCAACGGCATCAACGAGACGTTGGAGATCACCGACATCGTCGACGCGCTGCACCTGAACAACAAGCTCGACCTCGACCATCTCACCGTGCGGTTCGTGCCGCGCACCAAGATCCAGGCGGCCGACAAGATCTCGGTGCGCCGCGTCAGCGTCTATCGGCAAGGCGACTAGCGATGCGCGGCGGCGCCATTGCGCTGGCGTTGGTCAACGGCAGGTTCCCGCAGCTGCTGGCGGTGAGCCTGCTCGGATGGGTCGCGCTCGCCGGCTTCAAGCAGAGCCTGCTGCTGCCGGGGCTCTGCAGCGCCGCCGCCGGCTCGTGGCTCGACCAGGGCGGCCGCGGCATTGAGGCCGCGCTTGCCGTCAACCCGCCAACGGTGCTGATCGTATCGTGGCTGACGATGCTGCTTGCCATGATGCCGCCGCTGCTGCAGCAGCCGGTCGCGCATTTGTGGGATCGAAGCTTCGCCCGCCGCCGGGCGCGCGCCATCGCGATGTTCGTCGTCGGCTACGGCGTCATCTGGACGGCGGCCGGCATTGCCCTGCTGATCGCCGCGATCGCCGTCGGCGTGATCGGCAAGGCCGTAGCGCTGCCGGGCGTCATCGTTGCCATTGCGGTTGCGCTGGCGTGGCAATCGACGCCGTTGAAGCAGACCTGCCTGAATCGTTGTCACCACCTGCCCCGGCTTTCGGCCTTCGGCATCGCCGCCGACCGCGATTGCCTGCGCTATGGCATCGGCAATGCGGCCTGGTGCGTCGGCGCCTGCTGGGCACTGATGCTTATTCCGCTGGTCGCCGGCGGCATGCATGTTGCGACCATGGCGGCGGTCGCGGTGCTGACCTTCGCCGAGCGGGGCGCTCCGGCGCGCCCGCCGCGCTGGCGCCTCGCTGTGCCGGTGTAGCTTTTATTTGCCGTTCAGCCGCCGATCTTCAGTGCGCGCGTGGTGTCGTCGAACAATTCGTCGACTGCGATGCGGCGGTCGATCAGCTTCTGCCGGTGGCAGAAGTCGATGATGATTTCCAGAATCGGCCGGCAGGCTTCAACGCCGAAGCGGTACGGATCGAGCGCGCCGCCGTCGGGCAGCCCGGCGGCACGCTTGCTCGCATGGAGCTTGCGGAAAATGTCGGCCACCACGTCGGGATGCGATCGCGACAGTTCCTGACGCACCACTACCATGTGATTGATTGGGACGCCGTGATGGCGCTCGGCCCATTTCTGCGCGGCCGCTTCCGCGTCGGGAATGAGATGCTTGAGTTTCGGGTCGGGCAGCTTGTCGCCAACGATGCCGGCTGAGACCTCGCCGTCGAGCAGCATCTGCGTCAAATCCTTGCCCTCCGGCGCGCGCTTGACGATGGCGGGGTCGTGATACTCGGCGACATGGGGAGCCTCGAAGGTGATCCACTCGACCTTGTCGATATCGACGCCGTAGTCGCTTTCGAGAATGCCGCGCACCCAGGTGCCGGTGGTGACCGTGTAGGCGCGGACGCCGACCCGCTTGCCGTTGAGCTCCGAGGCTTTAAGCGGGCCGCGCTCGGGATTGTAGGCGATGGTGTGATGCTGGCCGCGGCTGACGATCACGGCCGGCACCAGCACATAGGGCTTGCCGGCGGCCTTGGCTTGCAGATAGGTGACGATGGCAAGCTCGGCGACGTCGTAGGCGGCGTCGCGAACGACCTTCTTGAACAGGCTGTTGGCGACCTTGACCTCGACGAAGTCGAAGTCGGCCAGATCGGAACGCACCTCCCCGCTCTTGAGCGCCTTGGTGTTCGGATAATTGCCCAGCATCGTGCTGAGCTTGAGCTTCGTCGCGGTCGCCATGAGCGTGATCCTTACTTTTTACTTGGACAAAACGGGATAGAGCGTGAGCGCGGTCTTGCCGAAGATCCAGTCTTGATCCGACGCCTTGGCAAAGGCGAAGGCTTTGCGCGCGGCCTCGAGAATCTCCGACAGCGTGCCGAGCGAGTTCGGGAAATTCGAGCCCCAGGCGATGCGCGAGGCGCCGAAGGTGCCGATGATCTTGCCGAAGAACGTCTCCGGCGTGGCTTTGCCCCAGCTCTTGGGCGTCACGTTGATCGGCGTGATCTTCAGATAGACCTGCGGGTATTTGGCGAGCTCCAGCAGCGGGGCAGCCGCCTGGTAGGGCGGGCCGTCCTCGAACGGCGCACGGGTCAGGTGATCGAGGATCATAGTGACCTTCGGGAAGCGGTCCATGATCTGGCGCAGGAGCGGCAAGCCTTCCTGCTTCATCTGCATGCAGACCGGAATGTTCTTGGCTGCCGCGTGTTCCCAGAACGGATAGGTCTTCGGGTCGACGAACCACGTCGCCTGGTCCGGCAACGTCGAGCCGGTGGTGAACAGCCGCATGCCGGTGCAGCCGCGCGTCAGCCAATGATCGAAGGTCTTGATCGCGTCGGGCGCCAGCAGGTCGATGGAATAGACGCCGGTGAAGCGCGACGGCACGGCTGCGACAGCGTCCGCCACATAGCTGTTGTCGTAGCCGTACGCGGTCGAGGAATGGACGATCGCCGCTTTGTCGACGCCGGCGTCGTCCATGGCCTTGAGCAACGTTTCATAGGTGGTCGGCCGCTCGTTCGACCAGGTCGACTGCGTGCCGCCGAGCGGCGCCAACGGATAGCGCTTGGTATCCGGCGAGACGATGTGAGGATGGATATCGATGACAGGCATGAGGACCCGCTCTAAGCTTTGCGCAGGCAATCGCCAACACCTGCCCGCCGCATCAGGTCTTTGCTATAGACGCCTGCCCAAGCTGCCGACAAGGGAGCCGCCGGCAGACCGCTTATGCGCGTGCCAAGGCATCGCTCAATGGCCGGTCGTGCGGCACGCAGGAGCGTTCATCGATGGCGCCCAACAAAGCCGTGCTCGTCGCCGAAGACGACCCTTGGGCGCGCCTGATGGCCGTGGTGCTCGATCCGACCACCAGCGCGGAACGCTCGGCCGCATTTGCGGATTTCATGTCGCCCGATCTGCCCGACTTCCGCGGCTGGTGCGACAAGGTCCGATCCGCCGCGGCCGCGATCTACCCGAGCGAGGTCAGGCTGGTCGGAACGCAGGACGAGCTGCGCGGCAACCTGGCCACGGCGGATGCGGTCTTCACCGAAGCCTTGACGATCGGGCCGCGGGAGCTCGCGGCTGCGCCCCGGCTCAAGGCCGTGCACAAATACGGGATGATCCTGCGCAATATCGATGTCGCCACTTGCGCGGCGCGCGGCGTCAAGGTGCTGGGCATCCGCCGGCGCGCCAACATCTCCTGCGCCGAACACGCCTTTGCGTTGATGCTGGCGCTGGCGCGGCGAATAACGGATCTGAACGGGCTGACCAGCATCGACCAACTTGTCGCGCGCGGCCTTTCCTACACGCCGTTCGACCGGCGGCACACGCCGGGCGCCAACTACGGTCGATTTTCGGGGACGCGTACGCTCAACGGCAGCACGCTCGGCATCATCGGCCTCGGCGAGATCGGCCGCGAAATCGCACTGCGGGCCGCGGCCTTCGGCATGACGACCTATTACTTCCAGCGGACCAGGCTCGGCCCGGACGACGAAAATGCGCTCAAGGTTTCGTACCGGCCGGTGGAGGCGTTGCTCGCCGATAGCGATTGGGTCATCCCGCAGCTGCCACTCGACCCATCGACGTTGCACTTCATCGATCGCGAACGGCTGGCGCTGATGAAGCGCGGCGCGTGCATTGTCAACGTGTCGCGGGCGGAGCTGGTCGATCGCGCCGCGCTCCTCGACGCGCTGCGATCCGGTCATCTGGGCGGTTTCGCGCTCGATCCGCTCTATGAAGAGCCCGGCCGTCCCGACGACGAACTTCTTTCATTCGGCAACGTGATCCTGATGCCGCACATGGCGGGATCGCCGCGATTCAACGGGCTCAAGGATATCGAGGATGTCATCGCCGGCCTGGCGCACGCCGTCGCGCCATGAGCGGCGCGCAATGCATGGGTCCGCCGCGGCCCCTGCCCGGCAGCTCGATGACGCCGAACTGCAATTTTGACCGGATTGCTCCTGGAGCGAGATCGTTTCACGTTTAGAGCGATCTGCGCTCCAGGCCGGATCAGGCTCCTAGCTGCCGGACGCTGAAAGCACGTCGCCGAACAGCCGCCAGGTCGTGCCGTCGAACTTCTGCAATTGCATCTGCTTGATCGGGTCGAAATCGTCGGCCGAGGTGGACAGCGTGATGCCCGGCAGCAGCATCGGCAGCTTCAAATTATGCAGGCTCGCCGCCTGCTTCATCACGTTCTCGCGCGTGAGATTGTCGCCGCTGGCTTTGAGAACCTCAACCATGGTTTGCGCAAACGAATAGCCAATGACGGCCTGCACGTCGGTTGTGTTCGCCGACAGCCCGGCCTTGTTCATGAACGCAAGCCATTCCTTGTATTCGGGCGTCTCCTGCCATTGCGGATCGGTGGGGTCCTTGGCGAACGCCGCTGAGATGATACCGACGCCCTTCTCGAGTCCCGCGGGCTTCATGACGGTGCCGACCGCATTGCCCACCGAATTGAGGAAGTGCGTCGGCTTCCAGCCGATATCATGGACCTTGCGGACCGTCTGCGCGGCGAACTTTGGAATCGCCGCGGTCAACAGCACATCGGCGCCGCTGGCCTGCAGCGCGACGACCTGCGAATCGACGGTCGGATCGGTGGTCTCGTAGGACTGCGTGGCGACGATCATCTTGGCGGCCTTGTCGCCGAGACCGTCACGCAGGCCGTTGAGATAGTCCTTGCCGTAATCGTCGTTCTGATACAGCACCGCAATCTTCGCGTTCGGCAGATTCTTGAGAATGTAACGCGCGTAGATGTGCGACTCGATGCTGTAGCTGGGCAGCCACATGATCGTCCACGGAAAATGCTTGGGATCGTTCCATTGATCGGCGCCGGTCGCGGGGAATAGCTGCGGCACCTTGTTTTCGTTCAGATAGCCGTGGATCGCCATATTGGGCGGCGTGCCGAGCGTGTTGAACATCAACAGCACCTGGTCCTGCTCGACCATCTGGCGCACCAGCTCCACGGTCTTCGGCGGACTGTAGCTGTCGTCCTTGCTGATGAAATTGATCTTGCGGCCGTTGATGCCACCCTTTTCGTTGATCATGGCGAAGTAGGCCGCATCGACCTTGCCGATGACGCCATAGGACGACGCCGGACCGCTATAGGGCATCGTATTGCCGATCTTGATTTCGCTGTCGCTGGCGCCCGGACTGTATTGGCCGGCCGCCCAGGCGACGCTGCTCGCGACGACGAGGACGGCGGCCGACAAGCCGGTCAGCACGGTCTTTCTCATTGTCATGACAACCTCCTTTTCTGCTCCTCCGAACCTTCTCCGGCAGCGGCGCGACGCGGCTGCCATCGCTGCATCAGGCCTGCGAGCGAGCCAACCACGCCGCGCGGCATCACATACATGAACAGCAACATCGTCAGGCCGTAGATCGCCCACGGCGCGGCATCGGAAATGTCGTTGGCGATGTTGGGCACGAATTCGATGAACAGTCCACCGACAATCGCGCCGAAGATCGTCGCAATGCCGCCGACGGCCGAGCCTACCAGAAAGGACAGCGACAGAAACAGCGTGAAGCTTTCCGGTGCGACAAAGCCGATGACGATGGCGGACAGCGCGCCGGCCACGCCGGTGAACAGGCTGCTGGTGCCGAAGGCGAGCGTCTTGTACCGGGCGACATCGATGCCCATGGCCGCCGCCGCGATCGGATGATCGCGGATCGCGACCAGGGCGCGGCCGGTGCGGCCATGGAGCATATTGGCGGCGACCCGCATGGCAACGAGCAGCACCGCGAGCACCACCAGATAGAGCCAGCGATCGCGTCCGATGCCGAGGAACGCCGGCGCCTGCACCTTGATCAGGTTGATGCCCTGCTGCCCGCCGGTCCAGGTGTCGAAATATTTGAGCAGTTGCGGCGTCGCCACCGCCATCGCGAGCGTCACCAGCGCCAGATAGGGGCCTTCGAACCGCAGCGCCGGCAGGCCGAACAGCACGCCGAGCACAAAGCAGATCAGCGCGGCGGGCGGCAGCGTCGCCCAGTACGGCACGCCGTAGCGATGCATCAGGATGGCGGCGGTGTAGGCGCCGGCGGCGAAGAAGCCGCCGTGGCCGAGCGAAATCTGGCCGTTGTAGCCGGTGAGGATATTCAGGCCGAGGACGGCGATGGCATAGATCATCACCTGGGTGAGCTCGAAGACGTGATAGTTGCTGAGCGTGAACGGCAAAGCGACGGCGGCTCCGATCAGCACCAGCGCACCGGTCGAGCGCCAGGCGCCGGCCGCAAGTGCGCCGGAACCGGCGGCGGCCGGTTGTTCCGTTGAAGCGATGGCGAAGCTTTTGGCCATCGTCATACCCGCCGCACGATCGCCGCGCCGAACAAGCCGTTCGGTCGGAACACGAGAACAAGCACGATCAGCGCCAGCGCCACGGTGAGCTTCAGTTGGCTGGCGATCAGATAGGCGCCGACCAGATTCTCGGTGACGCCGACAATCAGCCCGCCGACCACGGCGCCGATCGGGCTGGTGATGCCGCCGAGCAGCGCGCCGGTGAAGGCGTAAAGCAGCACGCCGCCCATCATATTGGGATCGAGGAACAGCACCGGCGCCACCATGATGCCGGCGACCGCGCCGATGGCTGCCGCCAAGCCCCAGCCGATCGCCAGCATCCGTCCCACCGGAATGCCGCACAGCCGCGCCGACTCCGGATTTTGCGCCGCCGCGCGCATCGCCAATCCGGTCGCCGTGAAGCGGAAGAACACGAACAGCGCAACCAGCATGGCAAGCGTGACGCCGATCACGCCGAGATCGCGCGTCGTCATCAGCGCGCCGAACAAGGTGCGGTCCGGGAACGGGCTCGGAAACTCCTGCAGCGTGTAGGTGAAGAGCCAGCCCGCCAATGCGTTGAAGATCAGCAATAGCCCGATGGTGACAACGACCGCGGCGAGAACGGGAGCGTTCTCCACCGGCCGGATGACGACACGCTCGATGATCATGCCGCCGACGAACGAAGCGACCAGCGTCAAGGCGAACGCCGCCCAGAACGGCACCTCGGCATTGACCAGCATCCAGGCGATGTAAGTCGAGAACATCGCCATCTCGCCTTGCGCGAAATTCACGAGATCGGTCGCCCGATAGATCATCACCAAGGCCAAGGCGAGGCTCGCATAGACGGCGCCGGCGGCGAGGCCTGAAAAAATCTGCTGCAGCAAATGATGCATGCCGGGCTCGTCAGTATCCGAGATAGGAGCGGCGGATTTGCGGATCGTCCGCCAGGGTCTTGGCGGGACCGGACATGACGACGTAGCCGGTTTCGATCAGGTAGGCCTGATCGGCCAGGTCCAGTGCCAAGCTCGCATTCTGCTCCACCAGCAGAACGCTGACGCGCTCCTCGCGCCTGATCCGCTCGACGATATTGAAAATGTCTTCGACGATGCGGGGCGCGAGCCCGAACGAGGGCTCGTCGAGCACGAGGAGCCGCGGCGACATCATCAGGGCGCGGGCGATGGCGAGCATCTGCTGCTCGCCGCCCGACAGCGAGCCGGCCTGTTGCCGCCGCCGCTCGCCGAGAATTGGAAAATAGCCGAACATGCGGCCGATGCCGGCATCGGGCCGGCCGGCGCGGGTGTAGGCGCCGAGCCGGAGATTCTCCTCCACAGTCAGGCCGGTGAAGGTGCCGCGCCCCTCCGGCACGTGGGCGATGCCGAGCGCCGCGATCGCTTCGGTCGAGCGCCGCTCAAGCCGCTGCCCGGCAAAAGCGATTTCACCCTCGCTGCGGACCATGCCGCAGATGGCGCGGAGCGTCGTCGTCTTGCCCGCGCCATTGGCGCCGAGCAGTACCGTCATGCCGCCTTCCTCGACCGCGACATCGATGCCGTGCACGACCTCGGACTGACCGTAGAACGCCTTGACCGCACGCAGCTCGAGGATCGGCGCCATCAGTGCCGTCTCCCGAGATAGGCTTCGGTGACCGCCGCATTGCCGCGAATCTCGTCCGGCGCGCCGTCGGCGATGACGCGGCCGAAATTGAGCACCACGACCTGATCGGAAAGCCCCATCACCAGGCCCATATGGTGCTCGACCAAAAGCACGGTGATGTGGAGCTGATCGCGGATCGAACGGATCAACGTGCCAAGCTCCGCCACTTCTCCGTGATTGAGGCCGCCGGCGGGCTCGTCGAGCAGCAGCAACTGCGGCTCGGCGGCAAGTGCGCGCGCGAGCTCGACGCGTTTGCGCGCGCCGAGCGGCAAGCTTGCCACCGATCGCTCGGCCGCGCTCTCCAGTCCGACGAAGGCAAGCATCGCACGCGCGGTGAGGTCGAGCGCCTGCTCCTCGCCGCGCGTCCACGGCAGCGTCACGGCATCGCGGAGAAAGCCATGGTGGCCGCGCGCGTGGCCGCCGACCTTGACGTTATCGAGGACGGACATCGAGGCGAACAGCGCCGGGCTTTGGAACGTGCGGCTCATGCCGATCGCCGCGATGTCCGAGGCCGCGCAGCCGCGCAGCGATTGTCCGTTCAGGCGAATGTCGCCGCGCTCGGCGAGATAGAGCCGGCTCAGGCAATTGAACAGCGTGGTCTTGCCGGCGCCGTTCGGTCCGATCAAGCCGACGATGCGGCCCTTCTCGACCGCGACATTGACGTCATCGAGGGCGACGATGCCGCCAAAGCGCATCGTCAGGTGGGCGATCTCCAGCAATCGCGGAGACGACCGATCTTGCATCCCGACGGTTGCCGGCGGCATTGCGGAACGATCCCCTTCGGCCCCTCACGTTGTCTGTTTTTGTGCGCCTGCCGGCGTTCGCCGATCGCGCATGATGCACCGTCCCAGTCGGTGCCAAGCGTTTCGAAACCGTGGCATGGCAGCGCTTCGGCCGTCAACGCGAGCCGGCACGATTTTTTGCCGCACGCAGCGGGAATAATCGCCAGCTAGAACTTAAGTCTTAGGCCGACAGAATGCGCTGCAGCAATGCCATCAACGCATCGGGCGCCGTGACATTCGGGCTGTGGCTCGCATCGAGCTCGTGAAGCGGCCAACCCTCGGCGCAGGCGCGGGCGGCGAACTGCCCGAACGGGCCGCGCTCGGCATAGCGCATGCACTGAATGTAGGTGCGCGGCAATCGCGGCTCGGCGTGCAGACGCACGGACTGACTGAAGCACTTCACCGATTGCGGCATGCGGAATTTTGTGACCCACGCGGCGTCCTCTTTCGACGTGTCGGGCGGGATCGGATTTGGCGCGACGCGCCAGCCGTCGCCGGCTTTGACGCTGTCGAGCTGCCGTTGACGATGCTCATGCGGCACCAGGTCGAACAGCGATTGGCCGTCCTTCGGAACAAAGGCATCGAGATAAATGACCTGAGCCAATCTCTCAGCCGCCCGATCGGCGACGCCCGTGGCGACCATGCCGCCATAGCTGTGGCCGATCAGCACGACGTTGCGCAGTTCCTCGCATTTGAGGACACCGAGAACATCCTGGATGTGGGTTTCGAGATCGTTCTCGGGCCGCGCCAGATGCGCACGCTCGCCCAGTCCCGTATAGGTCGGCGCGAAGAACGCGTGTCCGGCCGCCGCCATCAGCGGCCGCACCTTTTTCCACGCCCACGCCGCCGACCAGGCGCCATGGGCCAACACGATCACCGCCAAACGACACCTCCCGTGGCTTCGTCGCGCTACTTTTTCCGCTCGTCCTTAACCCGCACCGCCTTGCCTTGCGAGCGAGGCACTTCGCCCGGCGATTTGACCACGACATCGCAGGTCAGGCCGATCAGCGATTTGATGTGGCTGCTGACCTCCTTGGCCTTGCGGCCGCGATCCCCGATCTCGGCGCCAGGCGCGACCTCGACCTCCACCGTTACGGTATCGAGCGCGCCTTCACGGGTCAGCACGAGCTGATAATGCGGCGCCAATCCCGGCAAGCCGACCAGCACCGCCTCGACCTGTGACGGGAAGACGTTGATGCCGCGAATGATCAGCATGTCATCGTCGCGTCCGGTGACGCGCATGATGCGAACATGGGTCCTGCCGCACTGGCACGGTTCATGATTGAGGCGCGTGATGTCCCGCGTCCGATAGCGGACCATGGGCAGCGCCTCTTTGGTCAGCGTCGTGATGACGAGCTCGCCGGTCTCGCCCGCCGGCAGTGGCTGCAGCGTTTCCGGATCGACAATCTCGAACAGAAAATGGTCTTCCCAGCCGTGCAATCCGGCCTGCGCGACATGACATTCGCACGCCACGCCGGGGCCCAGAATCTCCGACAGGCCGTAAAGATCGACGGCGGCAATGCCGAACCGCGCCTCGAGATCGCGTCGGATCGCATCGCTCCACGGTTCCGCCCCGAAGGCACCGACGCGCAACGGCAAGCGGGGCAGATCGACGCCCATGGCGGTCGCGACCTCGGCGATGTTGAGCGCGTAGGACGGCGTCGAGCACAGCACGTCAGCGCCGAAGTCCTTGAGCAGCAGCACCTGTCGCTCGGTGCCGCCGCCGGACATCGGCACCACCGTGCAGCCGAGGCGCTCGGCGCCATAGTGGGCGCCCAAGCCCCCGGTAAACAGGCCGTAGCCGTAGGCGTTGTGGACGATGTCGCCGGGTCTCGCGCCGGCACAAGCGAGCGAACGTGCCATCAGGTCCGACCACAGATCGAGATCGGCTTTGCTGTAGCCCACAACGGTCGGCTTGCCGGTCGTTCCCGACGATGCGTGCAGCCGCAACAGCTTTTCGCGCGGCATGGCGAACATGCCGAACGGATAGGTGTCGCGCAGATCCGCTTTGGTCGTGAACGGAAAGCGCGCGATGTCGGGGAGTTCTTTGAGATCGTCCGGCCCGACGCCGGCGGCGTCGAATTTTTTTCGATAGTGCGCCACGTTGGCGCAGGCGTGCTGCAGTGTCCGCTTGAGGCGGCTCGCCTGCAGTTCGGCGAGCTCGTCACGCGACATCGTCTCGGCTTCGCGATCGAACATGAAGGCGCCGGTATCGCGGACCACGGTGTCACGGGTCATGACTTCGTCTCCGCCGGCGACGGCCTTGCATGGCAAATGCTAGGGCCGTGCTTCCTCTTCCTTGGTGAAATCGGCGCCCTTGAACCCGCCTTCTTCGATAAGTCGCGGGCAGTGCTCGCGCAGTGACGCGATGATCTTCTCTGCCGGCACGTCGGCGAATGTGCCGTGATACACGAGATATTCCATGTGGCGGCGATCGTTGCGATCGTAAGGATGAAATATCGAGTCGTTACGGCCGTCAAATTCGAGGGGCATGACGTCGAAACGTTCGCACATCGACAGATTGAATGCCGGCGTTGCCTTGACGAATTTACCGTCGAGCCAGAGATCGGTGTAGGCATGCCATCGGAACACGTCGCCGCCGTTCATCTCGGTCAGGCGCGGCGTCGCCAGGTGGTTGCGGACATCGGCAAAGCCGAGACGCGCCGGGATTTGCAGAACGCGGGCGCATGCCGCCAGCAATGCTGCCTTCGCCACGCAAAAGCCGCGGCCGCGCTCGAGCGCGACACGGCCCGAATAGGTCTCGTGCCGGGCGAAGGCCTGGTAGGGGTCGTAAAGAACCGTGTCACGAACCGCGTAATAGAGACGAACCGCGACGTCGATCGGCGACCGCGCGCTGCCGGCCCGCGACCGCGCGAAATCGATGATCGCCGGCGCGCCACTTTCGATAAATCGAGCGGGTCTCAGGTAGGCGGGATCCATCATGTCGGACATTCTTCGCGGCTCGCACCCCGCGGGTGACTATGCCGATCGCGGCAAGTCCTTGGAAGGTGTGGTGGGCGCACAAGGACTCGAACCTTGGACCCGCTGATTAAGAGTCAGCTGCTCTACCAACTGAGCTATGCGCCCTAACCGGACGTGCCGAAAGGTTAGGAACTTCCACCATTTCGCAAAGGCGCCGCGGCGTCTAGACGAAGAAGCCGCCCCATCCGGGAGCGGCGGCCTGGCGCACATATAGCCAGCGGGTCGGGAGCGGGCAAGCACGCTCCTCCGGGCGCCGCCGGCAAGCGCGTCAGTTCCAAGTCCGCCTCCAAGGCGTAGAGGATCAAGCGGGATCGGTTTAGGACCGTCGATTTTTCCGGGATGTTGCCGAAGTATCACAGGTTTCCCGGCAGCCTTTTGGTATTTTGGCGGCGGAGCCTGCTGTCCGAGCAATGCGTCACCAGACTTATTGTGGGAGGGACCGATGAAGAAGCTTCTCTTGGCAGTCAGTGCACTCGCCGTATTCGCTGCGATCGATGCAGCCAGCGCGGCCGACATGGCACTCAAGGCGCCGCCTCCACCGCCGCCTGTTGATCCCTGGGCCGGCTGGTACGTCGGCGTGAACATCGGCGGCAGCTGGGGCCGGGCGCGCGACACAACGACGTACGGCGCTCCCCCGGTGCTGTTCGCTTCGACCTCGTCCCATCTCGACGGTGTGATCGGTGGTGGCCAGATCGGCTACAATTGGCGTTCGAGCAATTGGCTGTTCGGTCTCGAGGCCGACATCCAGGGCAGTGGCGAGCGCGGCACGGCAACGAGTTCTTTCAGCCTGCCCACCACCTGCGGCGTTGCCGCGGTCTTTCCATGCCCGACCGTCGCCACCCTCGCCGACCAGGAAAAGATCTCGTGGTTCGGCACGCTGCGCGCCCGCACCGGCGTTTTGGCGGCTCCGTCGTGGCTGTTCTATGTGACCGGCGGTCTCGCCTATGGCGGAATCCAGAGCAACGAGACCCTTACCGTCACGGGCGGCCCGCTGCCGGGCGGCACGGTCGTCAACAGCTTCAACAAGACGAGGGCCGGTTGGACCGTCGGCGGCGGCATCGAGGGCGTGGTGAGCGGCAATTGGACGGCAAAGCTCGAATACCTCTACATGGACTTCGGTACGATCAATTACACTTACGCCGGAGTAGCCCCATTCACCCCGAACTTCCTGAGCACCCATGTCACCGACAACGTATTGCGCGTCGGCTTGAACTACCACTTCCACTGACGACGACAGCGTTTGGAATTCCTCCCAAACTGAAAGGGCCGCTCGGACGAGCGGCCCTTCTTCTTTTTCTTTGTTCGATTGTCCCGCGGCGCCGTTATCCGACATCCGTCGAGTGGATGCGGCGCTCGCCGACGGCGATCGGCTCGAGCTTGCCGCGCGCGCGGCGGGCGACGAGCTTGTTCAGCGCGGCCAGATAGGCTTTGGCCGAGGCGACGAGCGTATCGGGATCGGCACCCTTGGCGGTCACCGCCCTGCCCTGCTCCGACAGCCGCACCGAGACTTCGGCTTGCGCGTCGGTGCCGGCGGTCACGGCGTGGACCTGATAGAGCTCCAGCACGGCATCATGCGGCACGATCGCCTTGATGCAGTTGAACACCGCATCGACCGGGCCGTTGCCCTCGCGTTCCTCGAGCGCCTGCTTGCCGTCGACGTCGAGCTTCATGGTGGCGCGCTGCGGCCCGCGGGTGCCGGCGATCACCGACAGCGACACGAGCTTGATATGATCTTGGAAGGTCGCGATCTCCTCGTCGACCAGCGCCTCGATATCCTCGTCGTAGACGTGCTTCTTCCGGTCGGCCAGCGCTTTGAAGCGCACGAAGGCGTCTTCGAGCTGGTTGCCGGCGAGCTTGTAGCCGAGCTCTTCGAGCTTGTGCACGAAGGCGTGCCGCCCGGAATGCTTGCCCATGACCAGCGACGTCTGCTTCACGCCGACGTCCTCGGGCCGCATAATCTCGTAGGTCTGGGTATGCTTGAGCATGCCGTCCTGATGGATGCCGCTCTCGTGGGCAAAGGCGTTGCGGCCGACGATCGCCTTGTTGTACTGCACCGGGAACGAGGTCACCGCCGAGACGAGCTTCGAAGCCCGCGTCAGCATGGTGGCGTCGACGCCGGTCCAGAACGGCATCACGTCGTTGCGTACGCGCATCGCCATCACCGCCTCTTCCAGCGAGGCGTTGCCGGCGCGTTCGCCGATGCCGTTGATGGTGCATTCGATCTGGCGGGCGCCGGCGCGCACGCCGGCGAGCGAGTTCGCCACCGCCATTCCGAGGTCGTCGTGGCAATGCACCGAGAACACCGCCTGGTCGGAATTCGGCACCCGCTCGCGCACCATCTTGATCAGCGCGAAATATTCCTCGGGCACCGTATAGCCGACGGTGTCGGGAATATTGATGGTGGTGGCGCCGGCCTTGATCGCAGCCTCGATGCAGCGGCAGAGGAAATCGTGCTCGGTGCGGGTGCCGTCCTCGCACGACCACTCGACGTTATCGGTGTAGCCGCGCGCCCGGGTCACCGAGGCAATCACCATCTCGTAGACTTGCTCCGGCGGCAGCTGCAGCTTCCACTTCATGTGCACCGGCGAGGTCGAGATGAAGGTATGGATGCGCGACTGCCGTGCCGGCTTGATGGCTTCGCCGGCGCGGTCGATGTCCTTGATGCCGGCGCGGGCAAGCCCGCAGACCACGGCGTTCTTGGTGCGCTTGGCGATCTCGTGGACGGCGGCGAAATCGCCCTCGGAGGCGATCGGGAAGCCGGCCTCGATGACGTCGACGCCCATGGTGTCGAGGAGCTCGGCGACTTCGAGCTTCTCCTCATGGGTCATGGTGGCGCCGGGGCACTGCTCGCCGTCACGCAAGGTGGTGTCGAAAATGACGACGCGGTCCTTCTCGGACTTGCCCGGTACGGGCTTGGCCGGCTCTTGAGCTGGCGTGGTCATGATTGAGGTCCTTCTCGTTTGCGCCCGCCGCTTCGGGTCAGGGCGCTCTTAGGGTTCTGTTGCTTCAACCGACCCCTGAGTGCCCAGGCGCAAACGCCCAGCCGGCCCTCAGGGGGCGCTAAGGAGCAGGAGCCCAGCGAGAATGAGGGCAGCGCCGGGCGCGGCCGGTTTGGCCGTCCGGGTCATCGCGCGGAAATCGTCACGGCGCGGCGACATTGCAATTGCCTGCCTACTGGCCCTCGTTGCGGCCCAAAGGTCGCGGATCAAGGTGAATTCCGCGTTAATCCCATCTGGGCCGGCCTTCTTTTAGCGGAAGGGCCCGGTTGCCCGCAAGGCTCATTCCGGGAACGGCCGGCGTTGCTCCAGTGCCGCCCGGCGACCAAAGGGCGTGGCGCATTTAGCGCCGTCCCCCGTCGAGGCGAGCCATGATCCCCATCGTCCGCATCGTGCTGCTCGGCACCGTCGTTGCCATCGTCCTGAGCGCCATTCCCGTTGCCGCCATCACCGGATCGCTCCTGGCGGAGCACGCTGTTTCGGAGGCCATGCGCAAGGCCCGCGCCATGCCGCCCGATTTCCTGACGCTCGCCGCCGCGCCGCAGCCGAACATGGGTGGCTTTGCGGTCGACAGGCCGATCCAGACGGCGGCAAGGTAGTCGGCCGCCGCTATTTCTCCTTCTTGAGCGCGCGCTCGACTTCTTTCAAACGCTTGAGCGCCTTGCCCGTGACCTTCGGATAGTCGAGCTTGAGGCCCTCCAGCACGTCGATGATCGCGGCGGACACGACCAGCCAAGCGACGTGCTTGTGGTCGGCCGGCACGACGTACCACGGCGCGTGCTCGGTCGAGGTTTCGCGGATCATCTCCTCGTAGGCAGCCATGTAATCGTCCCAGTGCTCGCGCTCGGTAAGGTCGTTGACCGAGAACTTCCAGCGCTTGAATGGCTCGTCAAGCCGCGCCAGGAAACGCTTGCGCTGCTCTTGCTTGGAAATGCGCAAGTGGAACTTCAGCACCACCGTGCCGTTGCGGGACAGCTGCCGCTCGAAGGCGCGGATCGCCTGGAAGCGATGCTTCCAGATATTCTTGCCGGTGGCGCTCGGCGGCAGGTTCTGCCGCTGCAGCAGTTCGGGATGCACCCGCACCACCAGCACTTCCTCGTAATGGGAGCGGTTGAATATCCCGATGCGGCCGCGCGCCGGCACGTCCTTGCCGGTGCGCCAGAGAAAATCGTGCGCCAGCTCGTCGGCGCTCGGCGCCTTGAAGGAATGGACCTCGCAGCCCTGCGGATTGATGCCCGACATGACATGCTTGATGACGCCGTCCTTGCCGGCGGCGTCCATGCCTTGCAGCACCATCAGCACGCCCCATTGGCCTTGAGCGTAGAGCCGCTGCTGCAATTCCTCGATGCGGGCCACGCCTTCGGCCAGCATTTCCCGCACGTCTTCGATGTCGGTGGAGAGGCCGAAGCGCTCGGCAGGATCGTGATCGGCGAGCTGGAACCACTGCGGCTTGTCGACCCGGCACTGCTTGACGATCTTGGCGAGGTTCTTCTTGTCCATCGGTCGTTCTGGCGCCTCACACTATTGCCGCCATTGCCGCTCCAGGTAGGCCACCACCGAAGGCGGCATGCGGGTATCGATGTCGGCCGGACTACGGGCAATACGCATATCGGCAAGCTCCGGATGCTTGTCGGCGGCGATATGCCGCCGGATGCGATCGCGCAGTTCCTCGGCGCTCTGGCGGCTGGTCACGAGCTTCATGAAGCCGAGAAAGCACCGATCGCGGACGACGGTCCATTCCGGCGCGACTTCAAGTTCGGCGGCGGCAATGCCGGTCTCCTCGAAAAGCTCGCGGCCAAGATTGGCGTCGAGGTCGATCCGGCCGTCGGCGCCGATATCGGCCGGTTCCGGCGTCCCGCAGCAAAAATACGTGCGCCCCGCGCCCGCGGTGTAGGGCGCCATCTCGCCGAGCAGATAGGCGCCGTCGGCCGAGCGCAGCGCCGCAGCGGCAAAGAAGTTATAGACGTCCGGATCGGGGAACTCGCGGTCGCGCCAGGTAATGAAGCTCGAATAATCGGTCTCGAAGCAGCCGCCGTTGAGCGCGCCCCCCGCAATGCCGTAGCGGTGCAGCAGCAGCACGCGGCCGTTCCACACGCCCGACCGCCGCCGCTGCAGATCGGCGAAGTAACGGTCGATCTGCGGGCGGCAATCACGGGCGAACGACCACGACCACGGCTCGGCCGCGATCTCGACGCGGTCGATGGCGAAGATTTCAGGGGCTGGATGGGCGTGCATCATCGTCGCTTCAATAGGGCGATGATGCAGCCGTTGCAACGATGCGTTAACGCGCAACCGGGATCAATTGTGCCACGGATTGACGAACAGCCCAACCAAGCCGGTCGTGCCCTTCACGTGGGCGGGCGGCGGGCCGAACTTTGCGATCAGCTCGTCGCGGGTTAAGCCCGGCGGCAATTCCTTCGGATCGAAATCGGTGGCGATGAGCGTGAACGTGTAGTGATGCGGCGTCGTGTTGGGCGGCGTGCACGGGCCCCGGTAGGAGCCGACATTGAACAGACTCTTGCCGCCGACATATTTGTCGGAATCCTTGCTGGTCTCGCCCTCGGCGAAGCCGGTGACGGAGGCGGGAATGCCGTAGGCGACCCAGTGGCTGACGCCCGATGGCGCCCGGCCTTCGGGATCGAACATTGTCAGCACGAAGCTCTTGGTGCCGTCAGGCACGCCAGTCCAGGACAATTGCGGCGACACGTTATCGCCGACGCAGTTCGGATTGGTCGGTGCATTGGCCTGACTGTTGGCGACCTTCTTCGGCATCATTTTGCCATCCTCGAAAGTCGTCGACTTCAGCGTGAAGATGTCGGCCGCGTTGGCGGTCGCGCCGCACAGGCTCAACGCAAGCGTCGTCGCGGCGGCCACAAACAGATGTCGCTGTACCAGCATGGATATTCCTCCCTTGGTCTTTGCTTATGATGGCGGCAGGAGTGTAACGGCCGCAAAGGCGAGATCAAGGTTGATCCACGCGTCGCCGAGTTGTTGCGTGTTCCGTCGCGCCCGCCTGCACGCATTCCCGCGGCATGCGGGAATCCGCATCCATAACACCGCCTTCGGGCAGAAATTCCACGGCGCCGCCGCGGGCGGAACCAAGCGCGCACAACGCGCCTTACAGGTTCTTGATCAGGCCGGCGTCGATCAGCATGCGGTTGAAGCGCCGCGCCTCGGCGCCGTTATCGCAGCCGTAGAACAGGCCGTTACAGCGGAGCAAAATCTTCTTCTGCGCCGCGAACGACGGATCGAGCGGCAGGCCGGCGGCCTCCTGGACGACGAGCGGCAGATAGGGACCTTCCAGGGTGTGGAGCGCCGACGAAAGGTCGGCCGGTTTGAAGTTGATTGCATCGATCGCGTAGTAGGTCGTGAAATAGCGGTGGTCCCACGCCATCAGGCGGCGCTCGATCGCCTCATCGTCGAGCCCGGGGTCGAGGACGTGCGCGGCGAAATCCGGCTGGTGGTCGCCGAACCGCACCAGCAGGAAGGACTCGCCGGGAAATTCCCGCTTCAGGCGCGCGACAAAGTCCGAGTAATTCTGTGCGCTGAGCGCCTGCCGGCGCAGATATTCGTCGACCGGCGGCGCGTTGCCGAGATCCTTCCACCCCGGCATCAGGTCGGGCCGGTAGCGGGAATCCCACGGGAAGTGATTGGCGGCGAGATAGACGAACACGAACATCGGGCTGCGGGCGTGCTCGTGCGCGATCATCTTCGTGGCAGCGTCGAAGAAGAAGCTGTCGGGCTCGATGTCGCTCGCGCCGAGGTCGTGCTGATCGAAGAAATGCTGCACGCCGGCCGTGGTCTGGAAGCTCTTGGCGCTCATGAAGGCGCCGAGCGCGGGATACAGTGAGAACGTGCGATAGCCGCAGCGGCGCAGCGCCGCCGGCAGGCCGCGCTCGACGCGGCCAGCGGCGATCCGCGTCACGAAGTACGAGAAGCGGCCGAAGGTCCGCGCCGAGAGGCCTTCCAGCACATTGTATTCGGTGAACCAGCTCGGCCCGCCGTTGCCCTCGACCAGGAAATTGCGTTCCTGGCCGTCGAACGACTTGAAATGCGCGCCATAGCCCGCCGGCACCTTGATCTCCGGTGCCATGCGGATGTCGAAGCTCGACTCGTCGTGAATGAGGATGATGTGCGGCGGCTTTTTCGCCGGCCGGCAGGTCTCGTCGTCGGCCAACGTCAGGCGATCGTGTGACACGGGATCCGACTGCATCAGGCCGTTGGTCATCAATTCGGAAATGGCGTCGACGCCCGACCGGGCGAACAGCGACACCTGGCTGCCGCCATAGAACGCCTCATAGGGCTGCATCGGCAGACGCATTTCGAGCCCAGTCAGCGCGGCGACGCAGCCGAGCATCGCAGCGGTCGCGGTCAGGCGATTGACGCGGAACGGATCGAACCGCCACACCAGGACGATGATCGGCGCCAGCACGACGACGCACAGCGCCACGATCCAGCGCAGCGCCGGGTAGATGGTGAACAGAAAGCTGACCGTGTCGGTGTCGATGATCATGACGTCGACGAAACTCGCCGTCATCATCAGCACGTGATACTTGAGGTTGGACAGCAGCACTACCAGCGTCAGCAGCAAGAGCGACAGCGCGCCGGCGACCGCCGGCCGGCGCAGCAGTGCCAGCCAGAAGAAATTCAGGATGCCCCACGCACAGGCGAACGTCGCCATCTCGATCGGCCGGCTCTCGGTCGCGATCATGACGGCAAGAGCAATGACGTGAGGGGTCAGGAACAGCGCCGCGCGCCAAAAGCCGTGCCGGGCGATAACATCCGCCGCGCCGAGCCGGGCACCGAAGGACAACAAGGCAGCACGCATAGATCAGGCGCGCATGCCCGGAAATGACCCACCCTCAGACGCTTAGCCCCGGCCCACGGCGCTTGGTCATAAAACTGTATTTAAATAGTCATGACAAGTGCGTGCTTTTGTCATGGTAGGAGCGCGGTGCGCGTCAGCCGTTATCGCTATCGGGCAAACTGACGAAAATCAGCACGCCGAGGATCACCGTCGTTAACCGGAAGGCGGCTTGCTGGCCGTTCCAGGTCTGGGACTGCCACATGGCAAAATACTCGCCGGCCACCACCAGGAAGCCGAAGAACCAGAGGCCAAAGCCCGCCGTCAGCCCGGCGACGGCCCACGCTTTGACGCGATTGAATTCGCTTGCGGACGATTTGAGCCTGGTCAGCAAGGCCCAGGCGCCGACGAAGAGGAGCAGCGAGGTCAGCCCCTCCATCATAATGATCGCAATGTAAGCCGCCGTCCAGACGCGCGGATCGACGATCGCGCGTCCGATCAGCGCGTTGTTCGGGAATGTCGTGTCCATGCTCAACACATGGCGCACGAACTCGTAGTTCGAGCCGTAGTCGACGATGTTGTCGTAAGCGACGATCAGCGCAAACGCCGCGACGGCTGCGACCAGCGCGATCTTGGCGAGGCGAACCATCAACATCGCGCCGGCCCCGGTGGCCAGCCGCGGCACGTCAATTCCGCGAGCGATCGACCAGCGCGCGCTGCTTGATCCACGGCATCATCTCACGCAGCTTGGCGCCGACCTGCTCGATCGGATGCTCGGCGAGCTTGGCGCGGGTTGCCTTGAACGAGGTCTGGTTGACCTTGTTCTCCAGCATCCAGTCCTTGGTGAAGCGCCCGGACTGGATGTCGGCCAAGACCTTCTTCATCTCGGCACGAGTCTGCTCGGTGATGACACGGGGGCCGGAGACGTATTCGCCGTATTCGGCGGTGTTCGACACCGAGTAATTCATATTGGCAATGCCGCCCTCATAGATCAGGTCGACGATCAGCTTCACCTCGTGGACGCACTCGAAATACGCCATCTCCGGCGCGTAGCCGGCTTCCACCAGGGTCTCGTAACCGGCCTTCATCAATTCGACCAGGCCGCCGCACAGCACGGTCTGCTCGCCGAACAGGTCGGTCTCGCATTCCTCCTTGAACGTCGTCTCGATGATGCCGGCGCGGCCGCCGCCGATGGCTGCGCCGTACGACAAACCGAGATCGTGGGCGTTGCCGGACACGTCGCGATGCACCGCCAGCAGGCACGGCACGCCGGCGCCGCGCTGATATTCCGAGCGCACGGTGTGGCCCGGCCCCTTGGGCGCGATCATCATGACGTCGAGATCGCTGCGCGGCTCGATCAGATTGAAGTGCACGTTGAGCCCGTGGGCGAACATGATCGCCGCGCCTTCCTTCATGTTGGCGGCGAGGTGGTCGCGATAGATGTCGGCCTGCAATTCGTCGGGGGTGAGCATCATCATCACGTCGGCCCATTTGGCGGCCTCGGCGACCTCCTTGACCGGCAGCTTCTCGCCTTCGGCCTTCTTGACGCCCTGCGAGCCCTTGCGCAGCGCCACCATGACGTCCTTGACGCCGGAGTCGCGCAGATTGAGCGCGTGGGCATGGCCCTGGCTGCCATAGCCGATGATGGCGACCTTCTTGCCCTTGATCAGGTTCAGGTCGGCATCGCGATCGTAATAAACACGCATGGTCTTAACCCCTACTGGGGCCGGGGAGCTGAAGGAAAGCTGAAACCCGGCCGCTTGTCGTCGGAAAAGCTTCTAGGTTCTGCGGGGCTCAAGGACAAGCCCGAACTCAAGGCGCCGCGGCGCCGTCGAACTTCTCCCGGGCCCGGGCGATCTTGGCCTGGTTGCGGGTCGCCCATTCGCCGAGCGCGGAGACCGGCTGCAGCAGATCGCGGCCGAGCGGAGTCAGCGCGTAATCGACCCGCGGCGGAATGGTCGGGAACACGGTCCGGGTAGCGAGGCCGTCGCGCTCGAGCCCGCGCAAGGTCAGGGTCAGCATGCGCTGGGAGATGCCGCCGATCGCGCGCCGCAGCTCGTTGAAGCGCATGGCGCCCGAGCCCAGCCGCGTCACCACCAGAACCGACCATTTATCGCCGACCCGGGCCAGCACGTCACTGATGGCGCGGCAATCGGCAGGCAAATGCATGTGTCTTGGTTTCATAAATGTGCCCTCTTGTCGGTCTCGCCGGTAGTCACCCATCTAGCCTCAGTTACGTATCGGCTCCAAGGAACACAAGAAATGCAATCATGCCGAAATCCCATCTCGCCGTGATCGTCGGCTCGAATCGCAAGGAATCGATCAACCGCAAATATGCCCAGGCGCTGGCCAAGCTCGCAGCCGACAAGTTCGACGTGCATTTCGTGCGCATCGACGATTTGCCGCTGTTCAACCAAGATCACGAAGCCAACCCGATGCCCGAAGTGACGCGCTTCAAGGACGAGATTGCGCGCGCCGATGGCATTCTGATTGTCACACCCGAACATAACCGCTCGATTTCTACGGCGCTGAAGAACGCGATCGATTGGGGCGCGCGGCCGGCCGGCACCAACCGCTGGGCTGGCAAGTCGGTCTTCATCACCGGCACCTCGCCGGGCGCGCTCGGCACGGCGTTGGCGCAGCTGCACCTGCGCTCGATGCTCGGCGCGAGTCTCGGCGCCAATATCATGGGCGGCGAAGCCTATATCAGCTTCAAGCCGAACCTGTTCGACGACCAGGGCAATATCGGCGACGAGAGCACGCAAAAATTCCTGCAGGGCTTCATCGACCGCTTCGCGACTTTCGTCGAGAGGTTGTCAGGCAAGGCGTAGGCCCTCTGCTCACGTCCGGTCCTGCATCGGCTCGGGCCCGCGCGCGATGGCGACGACGCCGGTGCGCGACACCTCCACGAGACCGACCGGCAGCATCAGCGCGATGAAGCTCTCGATCTTCTCGGAAGCGCCGGTGATCTCGAACACGAAGCTTTCCGTGGTGGCGTCGATGACGCGGGCGCGGAACGCGTCGGCGAGCCGCAATGCCTCCATGCGATGGTCACCGGTGCCGCGCACCTTGACCATGGCGAGCTCGCGCTGGATCGCCGGACCCGCCGTCGTGATATCGACAACGCGATGCACCGGCACCAGACGATCGAGCTGGTTCTTGATCTGCTCGAGCACCATCGGCGTGCCGCGGGTCACGATGGTGATGCGCGACAGATGCTTCTCGTGCTCGGTCTCTGAGACAGTGAGCGAGTCGATGTTGTAACCGCGGCCGGAGAATAGCCCGATGACGCGCGCCAGCACGCCGGGTTCGTTGTCGACCAGCACGCACAGGGTGCGGGCCTCGACGCGCTCGGCCGTAGCGGCGGCGGGATAATGGGTGGTCGCGGGGACGGTGGCGTTCATGATCGTTTTCCTCAGCGCTTGACCCTGGCGAAGGCCCAATCGCGACCATGGCCGCGTTGCATGGCGAGATCGATCCACAGCATGGCATGGGCTTCCAGAAGGCGCGCGTTGCGCAATGGCCCGGCGTCAATGACATCGAAGCCGAGCGCGGCGACCAGCTCGATGACCTTCGGCTTGTTGGCGGCATCGTCGCCGGCGACGAACATCACCGACTTCAGGACGCCATAGACCGGATTGGCCATGTTGCCGAAACCGGTGGTGTTGAGCGTCTTGAATACCGAAGCGCCCTTGGCCCATTCCTGCACCTTCTCGCCGGCCGACGTGGTGTAGCCGATCGAAAGCGCGATGCCGTCGGGGCCGCGTGCCAGCGGATTGGTGGCGTCGAGAATGATTTTTCCGCTCAGATCGCCCATGGAGCGGACCGCGGCTTCGGCGGCGGTCCACGGCACCGTCAGCACGATCATGTCGCCGAACGCCGCCGCTTCCGAAGCGGTGCCAGCCCGCGCCTTGCCGCCGAGCGCGCGCACGAGCGCCTGCGTCTTGTCGGAATTGGCGTCACGAACGCCGAAGCAAATGTCGTGACCGGCCTTCTGCGCCCAAGCGGTGCCGAGCGTGCCGCCGACATTGCCGGCTCCGATGATGCCGAGTTTCATGACGCTATCTCCCGTGCCGAATGCTACACTAGCATCTTGCCTTCCTCGGTCACCGCGTCTTCGACGCTGACGGCGGCGTCGCCGAGCAACATCTCGTTATGGGCCCGGCCCGACGGAATCATCGGGAAGCAGTTCTCCGCCGGATCGACCACGCAGTCGAAGATCACCGGCTTCTTCACGTCGATCATCTCGCGGATCTTGGCGTCGAGGTCCTGCGGGCGCTCGCAGCGGATGCCGTGGGCGTGATAGGCCTCGGCGAGCTTCACGAAGTCGGGCAGCGCGTCCATGTAGCTTTCGGCATAGCGGCCACCGTGCAACAGCTCCTGCCACTGCCGCACCATGCCCATGTATTGATTGTTCAGGATGAAGATCTTGATCGGCAGCCGGTACTGCACCGCCGTCGACATTTCCTGCATGGTCATCATCACCGAGGCTTCGCCAGCGATGTCGATGACGAGCGAGTCTGGGTGCGCGAGTTGCACCCCGACCGAGGCCGGCAGCCCGTAGCCCATGGTGCCGAGGCCACCCGAGGTCATCCAGCGGTTCGGCTCCTGGAACTGATAGAACTGTGCCGCCCACATCTGGTGCTGGCCGACCTCGGTGGTGATGTAGGTGTCGCGGTCCTTGGTCAGTTCGAACAGCCGCTGGATGGCGTATTGCGGCTTGATGATGTCCTTCGACGTGCGGAAGGCGAGCGACTTTTTCGCCCGCCACTTGTCGATCTGATCCCACCACGCCTTGAGCGCCGGCTTGTCGAGCTTCGGCTTGGCCGCGCGCCACGCCTGCAGCACGTCCTCGAGCACGTGGGCGCAATCGCCGATGATCGGCAGATCGACCTTGACGTTCTTGTTGATCGAGGACGGATCGATGTCGACATGGATCTTGCGCGAGCCGGGCGAAAACGCGTCGAGCCGGCCGGTGATGCGATCGTCGAAGCGGGCGCCAATGCAGATCATCACATCGCAGTCGTGCATCGCCCAATTCGCCTCCCAGGTGCCGTGCATGCCGAGCATGCCGAGCCATTGCGGATCGGCAGCCGGATAGGCGCCGAGCCCCATCAGGGTCGAGGTGATCGGAAAGCCGGTGAGCTTCACCAGTTCGCGCAGACGCTCGGATGCAGCGCGGCCGGAATTGATGACGCCGCCGCCGGTGTAGAACAGCGGCCGCTTGGCCGTGGCCATCATCGCCACCGCCTGTTTGATCTTGTCCGGATCACCTTTGAGCTTCGGCTTGTAACCCTTGTGCTGAAACTCCTTCGGCTTGACGTAAGTGCCCTTGGCGAACTGGATGTCCTTCGGGATATCGACCACGACCGGTCCGGGCCGGCCGCTCGCGGCGATATGGAACGCCTCGTGCAGGGCGCGCGGCAGGTCGTCGATGGTCTTCACCAGGTAATTGTACTTGGTGCACGGCCGGGTGATGCCGACGGTGTCGCATTCCTGAAACGCGTCGTTGCCGATCAGATGGGTCGGCACCTGCCCGGTGATGACGACGAGGGGGATCGAATCGCACAGCGCGTCGGTCAGGCCGGTGACCGCGTTGGTGGCGCCGGGGCCCGAGGTGACCAGCACGCAGCCGACCTTGCCGGTGGAGCGCGCATAGCCTTCGGCGGCATGCACCGCGCCCTGCTCGTGGCGCACCAACACGTGCCGGACCCGGTCCTGGGACTGGAACAGCGCGTCATAGATCGGCAGCACCGCGCCGCCCGGATAGCCGAAAATGTGCTCGACGCCCTGGTCGGCGAGCGCCTCGATCACCATTTCCGCGCCGGTCATCTCTGTCATGGTCCGCTCCACTCTCGACTGCCGTTTAAGTAATAAAAAAGGGCCTCCAAGGGCCCTCACATTCGCGCACCGCCACGTCTCGCGGGTGGGTCTACCCACCCCCGGCGGTGCGCTGGCTTACGAGAATCGCAACAAAAGTACGCACGGATGTGCCCCTTGTTCGTAGGCCGCATTTTATATGCATTGCGGCGGCGCGGGTCAAGCCAAATGCGGCGGCAATCCGGCGCGGCGGGACCGGGCAATCTTCAAACGGCCGTTTGAAATCGATACGGCGGGCAAAACTTGATTTTTTAACTATTTGGCAAGGTCACGCTGCGGCCGCGATTTCGCGCCGGACCGGCCAAAAATTTTCCCCGCGCTGTTGCTGAATTGGCGCACCTTCGGTTCTCGCCGCGGGAGGGGACATGATCGCAGAATATTTGCGCCGCGCCGCTTTCGGCCTGATTGCTGTACTCGCCTTTGCCTTAGCGCTCGTCGCGCCCGCGGCGGCGGCGCATCCGCCAAACGCGGCGCTGACCTCGACCGACGGCATCCTGACATGGATCAACGGCTATCGCGGCCGGCCCGATCCCGAAGGACTGCCATCGGTCGTTCAGGCGCTCAGTCGCCTGCAGGCCTTCAGGGATGCCGGCAGCGCCGGCGCCTATGTGGGCTTCATCGCCGGCGTGCTCGGCGCCAATCCGAAGCGCGCCGACAGGCTGATCGACAAGATGTTCCCAATCGACGCCGCCGATCACTGGGTGCTGGTGCGCGCCATCGCCTATTCGGGCCTGCCGAACTGGAAAGATTTGCTGTCGCGCTTCGCCGAGCGCATGCCGATGCGCCGCGCCATGATCGACAAATATCTCAACGGCGAGCTGCCGACGCTGGATCAGATCGACTACGCGCCGAAGACGCCCGGCATGATGGACAAGGTCCGCGTCGCCCTGCAGCTCACCGACACGACCCAGGAAAAACCGCTGACCATGGCGCCGAACCCGGAGCTGATCGACGTGCTGTGGGGCATGTACCTGGCCACCGGGACCTACACGCCGATCGGGCGCATCATCAAGCTATTGCCGCTCGCCGGCGACAAGGACAATGTCGACAATCTCACCACCGGCAGCGCCGCCAAATTCACGCTCGCCAACAACGCGGTGCGCGATCTCAATCTGCTCACTATGCTGAAGTGGGCGGATAAGCATGCGCCGAAGGAAACCAAGGCGGTGCTCGACGACGTAATCGAGACCGCCGACACGGTGGACACCGTGCGCATGCGCAAGGAATCGCTCGCCGCCATCGACGAGCTCAAGCAGAAGGGCCCGAACTCCAAGCGCGAGCTGACCGGCTGGAGCCAGATCGGCCAGGGCGCGCTGTCCATGGGCTGCGTGGTCGCTGCTGCGACCGGCCAGATCGAGCTCGGCATTCCGTGCGTCATCGGCGGCGCCGCCTACTCGGCGGGCATGCAGTACATGACGCACTGAGCCGGCCGTCTCAAAACCGCGGCGTGCCGGGATCGAGGCCGAACAGCACGCGGCCGGAAATCTCGAAATTGGCCGACGAAATTCCGACGTGCTGGGTGGTGGCGTGGACGTCGCGGAAGCAGCGTTCCAGCAGATTGTGCTCGTAGATCGCGGTGCCATCGGCGGCGTTATAGAGAAGATCCACGGCCTGGGCGGAGGCGCTCGCGGCCTGCGCCGCGGCGAGCCGCGCGACGGCGCGCTGCCGGAAGGAAGGCACCTCGCCGGCGGCGACCGTATCCCAAATTCCCTGCAACGACTCGACCAGAAAGGCGCGCGCCGAGCTGACCAACGCTTCGGCCTTGCCGAGATCGGCCTGGGCGCTCGCCCTGTCGCGCAGTTTCGCCGACGTCCCAATCGGCGTCTTGCCCTCGGCAAGCTCGACGAAGGCCTCGATCGCGGCGCGGGCAATGCCAAGCGGCGCGCTGGCGAGCGCCAAGGCAAACACGGTGATGAACGGCGCGGCGAACAGCGTCCCCTTCCGGACCGGCTGGGCGGTGAAGGCGGCGATGGCGCGCTCCTCCGGCACGAACAGATCGGCGACGCGGAAGTCATGGCTGCCGGTGCCGCGCAAGCCGCCGACCCTCCAGGTGTCAATGATCTCGACCGCGCTGGTCGGAAACAGCATCAGCCGCATGTCGGGCAAGCCATCGGCGTCGCGCCGCGGCGCGCCGTCTTCGATAATGACGCTGCTGCCGACGGTCCAGGTGCTGTGCTGAATGAAGCTGCCGTAGCTCCACTGCCCGGTGACCCTGAAGCCGCCCGGCACCGGCATCGCCTTGCCGGTCGGATTGATGGTGCCGGCGACGACGGTCGAGCCGTCGCCGAAAACCTCGCGCGCCACCGCGTCGTCGAGATAGCCGGAGAGCCGCGTATAGCCCGCCGCCACCAAGGCGCACCAGCCGACCGCACCATCGGCGCGCGACAGTTCCTCGATCACGCGCAAAAAATCGATCATGGTCAGTTCGGGTCCGCCGAGCGTGCGCGCGAGCCACAGTGAGAAGAAGCCGGTGTCCGCCATCTGCCGCACCAGCGGCGCCGGCAGGTTGCGCTCACGTTCGATGTCGGTGCGGAGCGCCCTGATGGTCGGGGTCAGCGCGCGAGCGGCGCGAACAAAACCTTCTACGTCGGTGGGGCGGACGCTGGCCGAGAGCATGCAAAGCTCCGTTTGCCGACGTCAGTGGCCGGTCACCACCCGCGCTACCCTGTCGGCATCGGCCGGCAGCGTATGGCCGCGCCAGACCACATGCAAATCGGGCCGGACCAGCAGATAGTCGAAGCCGTAGACGCTGCGCACATTGTCGCTGCCGATATCGAGCACAGCGAACGGCGCGCCGAGCGCGGCGAAGGCCTTTTGCAGGGCGGACGCATCGCCTCTTTTTTCATCAAGCCGCAATAAAGTGAAGCCGTCGCCGATGCGGTCGTGCACCGACACCTTGCCGGGATCGAGCCAGACATGCGGCAACCGCGCGCCCGGCCAGCTGGTCGGAATGTACTCCTCGATATTCGGCTCCGGCCCGCCGGGCTCATCGCAGACGATGGGCGAGCCGGCATAGCGATAGCCGAGCTCGGCGCCGATGACGCGAAACGTTTTCGGCGCTTCTTCGCGGGCGAGCTGCAGCATGTGCGCGAGCGCCGCCCTGCCCTCGGGTGTATCGTCTTCGACATTGGGCCGATACGCGGCGCGCCAGATTTCGCGGCCCGCCGTGCCGCCGCCGGAGGCTTTGACGTTGATGGCGCCGATCTGGCGCCGCTCGGTCTCATAGGAATTGAGCAGCCGCGGTCCGCCCCAACCCTGCAGGGCCGCGGCGAGCTTCCAGGAAATGTCGATGGCGTCGCCGACGCCAGTGTTCATGCCGAGCCCGCCGGTCGGGATGACGAGATGCGCAGCGTCGCCGGCGATGAAGACGCGGCCTTCGAGATAATGCTCCGCCAGCAGCAGCCGCTGCACCCACTTGGCACAATGCACCATCTCGAACGACACCGGCGCGCCGACGGTTTTGGCGAACAGCGTCTTCATGTCGTCGTCGGTGTCGACGATGGCGTGAATGGTGAAATCCTGCCGCGAGTCCTGGACGATCATCAGGGTCCAGTGGCCGTCGATGCGATGGTAGTGGCGGGCGCGCGGCGCCGTCACCGTGTCGTAGAGCTGCGGACAGCGGAACAGCGCCTGGCGCATTTCGCGCAGGTGCGGCTCGCCGTCCATCTTGAAGTCGAGTTGCTTGCGCACGACGCTGGAGCCGCCGTCGCAGCCGACCATGTAGGCGGCGCGGATGGCGACGGCCGCGCCGTTGGACTTGCGCACCTGCGCGGTGACACCCTCAGCGTCCTGAGCGAACGACTGCAGCTCGTGACCGAACTTCACCGCCACATTTGGCATCTGCTCGACCACCGATTTGAGCAGCGGCTCGAGCGTGTATTGCGAGATGATCTGATACGGCTCGAGTGGCATCGAGCCATCCAGGGTGCGGTCGCGCTTGGCCTTGGCCTGCGCGACCGTGGGATGCGCCATCTTGAACAGCGGCGGCCGCATCAGGTCGAACACCAGATAGGTGTCCATCGGCCAGTCGGGCGGATAGCCGGCGGCGCGTACCTTTTCGGCGACGCCGAGGCGGCGGAAAATCTCCATGGTGCGCGGATTGCAGCGCTCCATTTTCGGATAGCCGAGCGGCGCGTCGTTCTTCTCGATCAGGGTGCAGCGCACGCCGCGGCGGCCGAGATCGATGGCGAGCGTCAGCCCGACCGGGCCGGCACCGACGATGATGACTTGCGTATCCATGTCCGCCGCGTTCGGCCTAATCAATCGTGGCGCCCGAGCGCTTCACCACGTCGCCCCAGCGCACGATCTCGGCGCGGACGAAAGCCTGCAATTCCTCGACCGTCGCGCTGTCGGCCGGAATCAAGCCGAAGCCGGTGATTTTGTCGCGGGTCTTCGGCAACGCCATGATCGCTTCGAGCGTGCCATGCAATTTGTCGATGATCGGCCGCGGCGTAGCGCTTGGCGCCACCACCATCTGCCACGCCGCGGCATCGTAGCCAGGTACGCCGAGCTCGGCGATCGGCTGCAGCTCCGGCATGGCTGCGGCGCGATTCTTGGTGGTGACGCCGAGCGCGCGCATCTTGCCGTCGCGAATGAGCGGCACCGATGAGGTGAAATCGGTGAACATCACCTGGATGCGTCCGCCCATTAGATCGACCTGCGCGTCGACCACGGCCTTGTAGGGCACATGCACCATTTCGATGCCGGTCAGGGTGGAGAACAGCGCACCGTTGAGATGGAACGGCGTGCCGGGCCCGGTCGAGCCGTAAGACAACGCGCCGGGATGCGCCTTGGCATAGGCAATCAGCTCGGCGACCGAATGCACCGGCAGGTCGTTGTCGACCACCAGCACGAACGGAATCCGCGCGACCAGCGCAAGCGGCATGAAGTCGGTGACCGGATCGTACGGCAAGTGCTTGTACAAGGTGGCGTTGATGGCGAGCGGCGTGCTGGTGCCCATCAGAATCGTGTGGCCGTCGGGCGTGGATTTGGCGACCGCATTCGATGCCGTCAGCGTGCCGGCGCCAGGCCGGTTCTCGACCACGAACGGTTTGCCCAAGCGCTCGGCAAGCTGCGGCGCCAGCAGCCGGGCCAACAGATCGGTCGCGGCACCCGGGCCGGTCGGCACGATGAAGGTGACATTGTGCGTCGGGTAATCCTGCGCCAACGCACTCGCCGCGCCGAACACCACGAGCAAAAGCGCCCACATCAATCGCATGCGACCCACTCCCGGTGCGAACTCATTGCTGCAACATTGCAGGACCAGAACCAGCAAGCGTAGTGCCATTTCTGCATGCGCACCATATCGCCGCCTCATTGCGCGAGCGCGCGCAGCTGCGCCTCGATTGCGGCGGGCGCATGTTGCGGCTCGACCCAGGCGAAGTCCGGAAGCTGATTGCGGAACCACGTCGCCTGCCGCTTCGTATATTGCCGCGTGTCACGCTTTGCGCCTTCAACCGCCTCGGCGAGCCTGATCGCGCCATCGAGATGACGAACGAGCCACGGCACGCCGTGGGCCTTCATCGCCGGCAGGCTGGGATCGAGCTGACGGGCCGCGAGCGCGCGTACTTCGTCCAGGGCGCCTGCCGTCATCATAGCGTCGAAGCGCGCATCGATGCGTGAAAGCAGCGCATCGCGGTCGGGCATGAGGAAGATCTTGGCCGCGCGCGCCGCATCGAGGCGCGCCGGCATATTGTCTTCGTGCCATTGCAACAGCGACCGCCCGGTCGCCAGCACCACTTCAAGCGCGCGAGTGACGCGGGCGCGGTCGCCCGGCCGTAACCGCGCCGCGGCGGCCGGATCGTGCCGCGTAAGCTCGGCGTGCAACGCCGCGACACCCTCCTTGGCGAGGCGGCCGCGCACGTCATCGCGAATCTGCGCCGGGATCGGCGGTACCGCGGCAAGCCCGCGGGTCAGCACGCTGAAATAAAGCCCGGTGCCGCCGACGATGACAGTAGTTCGGTTTTCGCGCCTTGCCTCGGCCAGCGCCGCGTCGGCCTCGGTGCACCAGCGGCCGACCGAGTAGTTCACCGCGGCGTCGACATGGCCGTATAGCCGATGCGGCACGCCCATCTCCTCCGCCACCGCCGGCCGCGCCGTGATGATACGCAAGTCGCGGTAGACCTGCATGGAATCGGCATTGATGACGGTGCCGCCGTGCCTTTCCGCCAGCGCCAGCGCCAAGGCCGATTTGCCGCTCGCCGTCGGCCCGGCGATGAGGATAGTCGCGGGTTCGCTCACGGGGTTGACGTAATGCGTTTTTGCGCGAATTAAAATCCCGACAAAGATCGCAGAGCAACTCCGTGACCCTGATAAAACCGTTCCGCGCGTTGCGGCCGGCGCCGGGACGCGCCGCCGAAGTCTTGGCGCCGCCTTATGACGTGCTCTCCAGCGCCGAGGCGCGCGTGCGCGCCAAGGACCAGCCGTGGAGCTTCCTCCACGTCTCCAAGGCCGAGATCGATCTGCCGCCCTCGACCGATCCCTACGATCGGGCGGTCTATGCCAAGGCGGCCGAGAACCTGAAAGCGATGATCGCGGCCGGCGTGCTGATCCGCGATGCGGCGCCCTGCTACTACGTCTACCGTCTGACTTGGCGCGGCCGCGCCGAGACCGGGCTCGCCGCAGTGGCGTCGCTCGCCGACTACGCCACCAATCGCGTCCGCCGCCACGAGCACACTACGCCCGCCAAAGAAGACGATCGCGTGCGCCAGATCGAGGCGGTCAACGCCCAGACCGGCCCGGTGATGCTCGGCTACCCGACGGCGCCGCAGGTCGATGCGCTGCTTGCTCGCGCCGCGTCCGGTACGCCGGCCTTCGACGTCACCGCCGACGACGGCGTGCGGCATCAGCTCTGGGTGATTGACGACGCGCAAACCGTCGCGGCGCTGACCCGCGCGGTCGATGCCTTGCCGGCGCTCTACATCGCCGACGGCCACCACCGCTCGGCCGCGGCCGAGCGCGTCGCCAAGGCGCGCGGCGCCGACGGCGCGCACGGTTACTTTCTCACGGTGATGTTTCCGCAAAACGAGATGACCATCCTCGACTACAATCGGGTCATTCGCGATTTGAACGGGCTCAGTCCTGACGCGCTGCTGGCGCGACTGCGTCAGGACTACACCGTCGCGCCGAGCGACCTGCCGGTGCGCCCCGCCGCGGCGAGCGAAGTCGGCATGCATCTGGCCGGGTGCTGGTATCGCCTGACGCTACGGGCAGACGCCGTTGCCAAGGCCGAGCAGTCCGCCGATCCGGTCGAGCGGCTGCCGATCACGCTCTTGACGCGCCATGTGATCGAGCCGGTGTTCGGCATCGTCGATCCGCGCACCGACAAGCGCATCGATTTCGTCGGCGGCGGCCGCGGGCTCGACGAACTCGAGCGGCTGGTGGCGTCAGGTGCGTTTGCGGTGGCGTTCGCGCTCTACCCGACGCAGATGCGCGACCTGATGGCAGTGGCCGACGCCGGCGCCATCATGCCGCCGAAGTCGACCTGGTTCGAGCCAAAGCTCGCCGACGGTGCGGTCAGCCACGTGCTCGACTAAGACGTGCTCGATTAGGACGTCGGCCTACTACTGCAGGTTCAGCGCAACGAACCGCGTCTCGCCGTTGCCGTTGGAAACGAGCAGCACCGCGACCTTCTTGCCCTGGGCCTTGAGCGCATCGACCCGCGCCTGCACTGCCGTCGGATTGGCGACCGCTTCGTATTGCACCTCGACGATGACGTCGCCCGGCGCCAAGCGCTTGTCGGGCTGCGAGGTGTCGACCCGCGAATCGACGCCAGTGATGATGACGCCCTTGACGCCGTCCCTGATCTTGAACTTCTTGCGCAGGTCGTCGTTCAGGCTCGACAGTTCGAGGCCGAGCGTCTTCTGCACGGTGGACTTCTGGTCCGCCTGGACATCCGGCTTGGCGTCGTTGGACGCGACTTTCTCGTTATCCTGCAGGCGGCCGACCTTGACCTGATGGGTCTCTTCCTTGCCCTTGCGGATGACGACGACATCGACATCCTTGCCGACCGGCGTGTCGGCGACGACGCGCGGCAGATCGCGCATTTCCTTGATGTCGTGACCGTCGAATTTGACGATGACGTCGCCGGGCGCGATGCCGGCCGGCTTGGCCGGGCCCCTGTCGTCGATGCCGGCGATCAGCGCGCCGCGCGCCGGCTTGATGCTCAGGCTCTCGGCAATGTCGTCGGTGACCTGCTGAATGCGCACGCCGAGCCAGCCGCGCCGGGTCTCGCCGAACTGCCGCAGCTGCTCGATGACCGGCATCGCGGTGTTCGACGGCACCGCAAAGCCGATGCCGATCGAGCCGCCCGACGGCGAGATGATCGCGGTGTTGACGCCGATGACTTCGCCAGTGAGGCTGAACAGCGGGCCGCCAGAATTGCCGCGATTGATGGCGGCGTCGGTCTGAATGTAGTTGTCGTACGGGCCCGACTGGATGTCGCGGTTGCGCGCCGAGACGATGCCTGCGGTCACGGTGCCGCCCAGGCTGAACGGATTGCCGATCGCGATCACCCACTCGCCGAGTCTCAGCTTGTCGGAATCGCCGAACTTGACTGCCCTCAGCGGATGGTCGGTCTTCACGCGCAGCAGCGCGAGGTCGCTCTTGGTGTCCTTGCCGACCAGTTGCGCCGGCAGCTTGGTGCCGTCGTTGAGGATGACGTTGATCTCGTCGGCATCGGCAATGACGTGATTGTTGGTGACCACCAGGCCGGACGGATCGATGATGAAACCGGAGCCGAGCGAATTGACGCGGCGCGGTCCGTGCTCGGCATTATCGCCGCCGCCACCGCGGCCGCCGCGCCGGTTCTTGAAGAACTCGTCGAAGAACTCCTCCATCGGCGATCCGGGTGGCAAATCGGGCAAGCCGGCGATGCGGGAATCGACCTTCTGCGAGGTCGAGATATTGACCACGGCGTCGATCACCTGCTCGGCGACGTCGGCGATGTTCTCCGGTCCTCGCGCCGCGGCCGGTTGAACGGGCAGCACGGCGACGGCCGCGATCAGCGCGGCGGCTGCCGCGCCGTGACGCGCGCGTCGCGAAAAATAGCGAGAGGTAAGTTGGCGAGACATGACGTCAGCGCTCCTCAAGACTCGATTTGGCAGAAAAGTGCCCCTGGCGTGGCTCAAGCGCAAGACCGTGTCCAGCCGGCCCTGGCCATAAGGACCGCGATTGGGGCGGAAAAGCGACCCGGGGCGATATCACCGTTTCACCCCCGCACCAACCACACGATCAGCACGCCAACCAGGGCCGAAACGATGCCGGCGATCCGCAGCGAGCCGTCGGCGGTCTCGAGCACCGTCGCCATGGCCCGCTTGGCGCCGCCCGGGAACGCCGCAAGAAAGATGCCCTCGATCGCAAAGAACAAGCCGAGCGCGGCGAGGAAATCCGACATGCGACTCGGCGACCCTTTGGCGTTTATTTCGTCGCGTTGCTCGAACGCTGCGAATTGCCCGGTGCCGACGACGACGCGTCGCCGCCTTCCGCCTTGCCGGACGGAGCGCCGAAATAGCGGAAGAAATCGGAGTCGGGCCGCAAGACGAGGTGCGTATCCGAGCGCTGCATGCTCCGCTCGTAGGCCTGCATCGAGCGGTAGAACGCGAAGAAGCCCGGGTCCTGGCCGTAGGCTTCGGCGAAAATGCGGTTGCGCTCGCCGTCGCCTTGGCCGCGGATCTGCTCCGACTGGGAATTGGCTTCCGCCACCAGCACGGTGACGTCGCGGTCGGCCCTGGCCCTGATCTCCTGGGACTTCTGGCTGCCCTGGGCGCGGAACTCGGCCGCCTCGCGCTGCCGCTCGGTCTGCATGCGCTGGTACACCGCCTGGCTGTTCTGCTCCGGCAGGTCGACGCGCCGGATGCGCACGTCGACGATGTGAATGCCGAACGGCTGGGCGTCGCGGTCGAGTTGATCGCGCATCTGCGCCATCAACTCCTCGCGCCTGTTACGCACCGCGTCGGCCAAGGTGGCTGCACCCAACACGCGGCGCAGCGCCGAGTTGAGCAGGATCGCGAGCTGGGAGCTGGCGCCATCCGGACCGACCGTTTGATAGAATTTCAGCGGGTCGGTGATGCGGTAGCGCGCGAAAGCGTCGACCACGAGGCGCTCGCCGGCCTGCGCCACGCCGGCCGTCGTCTTGTCCTGACTCGACGCGATCACTTCCTGCGCCGGCGTCTCGATATTGAGGATGCGCTTGTCGATATAGATGACACTGTCGATGAACGGCGCCTTGATGTTGAGGCCCGGCTCGGTGATGACGCGGACCGGCTCGCCGAGCCGCACCACCAGCGCCTGGCGCGTCTGATAGACGGTGAAGAATGTGCTGTAGCCGACGATGACGGCGAGCAGCAGCAGAATGGCGACGGCAGCGCCGACGAGGCCCCTCATGGCGTGCCTCCCGGCTTCTGCGACGAAGGCGGCTGCCGCGCCAGTTCACCGAGCGGCAGATAAGGCACGACGCCCGGCCCGCCCTGTGGCCCGGTGTCGATGATGGTCTTGTCGGCACCGCCGAGGACGCGCTCCATGGTTTCCAGATAGATGCGCTGGCGGGTGACGTCGGGCGCCTTCTTGTACTGATCGTAGACTTGGGTGAAGCGCGACGCCTGGCCCTTGGCCTCGGCGACGGTCTGGGCGCGATAGGCTTCGGCGTCCTGGATGATCTTGGCGGCGCGGCCCCGCGCCTCAGGCACCACCTTGTTGGCGTAGGTCTGCGCTTCGTTCTGCGCGCGCTCGAGATCGGAGCGTGCCGCCTGCACGTCGCGGAAGGCGTCGATCACCTGGGTCGGCGGATCGACCTTCTGCAGCTGTACCTGCTGCACCGTGACGCCGGCGCCATACGCATCGAGCGTGGCCTGCATCAATTCCTGTACCGCGGTCTCGATGGTTTGCCGGGCACCGGTGAGGATCGCCTGGATGTTGGTGCGCCCGATCACTTGGCGCATGGCGCTTTCCGCCACCGCCTTCACCGCGCCCGGCGGGTCCTGCACGTTGAACAGAAAATCGCCGACGGCGTCGGCCTTAACCCGCCACAGCACCGAGAAATCGACGTCGACGATGTTTTCGTCGCCGGTGAGCATCAGGCTCTCCTCCGGCACGTCGCGCAGCGTGGTGCCGCGACGCATGTCGTCGGATTCGCGAAAGCCGATATTGACTTTGTTGACGCGCAACGCCTGCGGCGTCAGCGCGGTCTCGATCGGGTACGGCAGATGATAGTTCAAGCCCGGCTGCACCTCGCGCACGAACTTGCCGAAGCGCAGCACCACGCCGATCTCGTCGGGCTCGACCCGGAAGAAGCCGGAAAGACCCCACAGCGCCACGGCGATCAGCGCAACGACCGCGAAGCCGCGGCCGCCGAAATTGCCCGGCAGCAGCGTGCGCAGCCTGTCCTGGCCGCGGCGCAGCAGGTCTTCGAGATCGGGCGGCCTCGGCCCCTGCGATTGCGGCCCCGAGCCCCAGGGTCCCCGCGACCCGGAACCCCATGGGCCGCCGCCGGATTGGTTGCTCCACGGCATCGAAATCTCTCCTCGAGCGCCGGCGCTGCCGGCCCTTGTTTGGCAGGGGTTATAGGGGACCGCCCGGCCCCTTACAACGCAATTAGGCCGCGCTGCCCTGCCGCATCTCGGCGGCAGTTTGGCGCCGGTAAGTCACGAATGCGAAGGCCGCGTCGTCGCCTGCGGCCGGCTCATGTTCGCTGCGCGCGGTCTCACGCCAAACGTTCGGGTCGATTGCTGGAAAGCGTGCATCGCCCTCGACCTGTTTGCCGACATAAGTGATCGCGAGCGCGGTCGCCAGCAGCATGGCCTGCGCGTAAATCTCCCCGCCGCCGGCGACGATGACGGTGTCGCCGTTGCGCCGTAGGGCATCACCGCGCGCCGCCGTCAACGCCGCCTCGAGATTTTGGGCTACCACGACGCCCGGTGCAGTGAAGGCCTTGTCGCGGCTGACCACGATGGTGGTGCGTCCGGCGAGCGGCTTGCCGATCGAGAGATAAGTCTTTCGCCCCATCACCACCGGCTTGCCCATGGTGAGCGCGCGGAAATGCTGCATGTCCGATTTCAGCCGCCAGGGCAGCGCATTGCCGCGGCCGATGACGCCGTTCTCGGCAATGGCGGCGACAAGGAGGATGTTTGCCATGCGAACGATCGCGCGATGCCGGAAAGCGCTACCGGCGCGCCGGGGCGCCCTTGCGTTTCGATTTCGCTCTGGGTTTAAGCGCCACGACGTCGGCGCTGGCGGCGGCACTCTTGCGCAGCGCCGCGCGCAAATCGACCGGTCGGCCGTGCTTCTTCAGAAGATCGGCAAAGGCCTCGTCGGCGAGCTCCTGAAACGTCATCATGCGATCCTGAGCGAGAAGCCGCAGCGCCGGCCAAGTCTCGTCGTCGATCTCGATGCGCTTGCCCGGCATATCGCGGCTCCACGGATACGGTACGGCGCCTTTAGACCGCGACCGCGGCCTTGATGTGCGGATGCGGGTCGTAGCCTTCGAGGACGAAATCCTCGTAACGCAGCGCGAACAGATCCTTCGCATCGGGATTAAGGTGCAGCGTCGGCAGCGGCCGCGGCGCCCGCGACAATTGCAGCTGCGCCTGTTCGAGATGGTTCAGATAAAGGTGCGCATCGCCGATCGAATGGATGAACTCGCCGGGCCTGTAGCCGGTCACTTGCGCCATCGCGACGGTCAACAGCGCGTAGGAGGCAATGTTGAACGGCACGCCGAGAAAGATGTCGGCGGAGCGCTGATAGAGCTGGCACGACAGCGCGCCGTCGGCGATGTTGAACTGAAACAGGCAATGGCACGGCGGCAGCGCCATCTTGTCGACGTCCGCCGGGTTCCAGGCGGTGACGATCAGGCGCCGCGAATTCGGGTTGCGGCGGATCTCGGCGACGACGTTGGCGATCTGATCGATGCTGGACCCGTCCCGCGCCGGCCAGGAGCGCCATTGCTTGCCGTAGACCGGGCCCAGGTCGCCGCTCTCGTCAGCCCATTCGTCCCAGATGCTGACGCCGTGGTCGTTGAGATATTTGACGTTGGTGTCGCCGCGCAGAAACCACAGCAGCTCATAGATGACGGATTTGACGTGCAGCTTCTTGGTGGTGATCAGCGGGAAGCCGTCGGCCAGCGGAAAACGCATCTGATGGCCGAAGATCGACAGCGTGCCGGTGCCGGTGCGGTCGCGCTTTTCGGTGCCGTCGGCGAGCACCCTTTCCATCAGGTCGAGATATTGGCGCATGGCTGTGCGGCGAACCGGGCCCGTTTTCGGCTTTTGAGTCGCGGGCGAAGCTTAACGTCAAATGAGGAGCGAACGAAGGCCACGCAAGGCCGCTGTGGACCGCCTCAAACGACGCCGGCGAGGCCCAGCAACGCCGCGGCGCCGAAAATCCAGATCGGATTGATTCGGAAGACGTAGCAAATAATGGCTGTCACGCCGGTCACCGCACCGGCGGCCCGGCTGTAATCGGCCGAGGTTGCGATCACGGTCGCGCTCGCCGCGGTGAGCCCGATGGTCACCGGAACGAGGCCGCGGCTGACCGCGCCGTGCCATGCCTTGCCCTTGAAGCGCTCCGACGCGCGACCGATGAAATAGGCGGCGACGCTGGTCGGCCCGCACATCGCCAGCATGGCGATCACGGCGCCCAGCACGCCGGCGACATGAAAGCCGACCAGCGCGACGATGATGAGATTGGGTCCTGGCGTAAGCTGAGCAAGGGCAAAGGTGTCGGCGAATTGCCGGTCGGTCAGCCAATGCTGCACGTCGACGGCGTAGCGGTGCATTTCGGGAATCGCGGAGTTGCCGCCGCCGATGGAAAACAGCGACAGCACCGCGAAGAAGCCCGCCAGCGTCAGCAGCGTGCCGGCGCCGGACTTCATAGCCGCACCCAGGAAATGCCGATGCTGATCGGAATGATCGCCGCCAGCACCAAGGGCAACGGCCAGTGCACGATGCCGATCGCGACGAAGGTGGCGACGGCGACGAGCGGCGCCGCGATCGAGCGGCGGTTGACGAACAGCGGACCCGCCATCTTCGCCACCGTGGCCATCATCAAGCCGGCCGCGGCCGAGGCGATGCCGGTGAGCGCGCGGCGCAGCGCCGGCATCTCGCCGTAATGGGCATAGATCACCCCGATGATCATGATCAGCAGCATCGGCGGCCCGAGCAGGCCGGCGATGGCGACCAGGGCGCCGGGCACGCCGCGAAAGCGCGAGCCGAAAATGACCGAGAAATTGAGAATATTGCCGCCCGGCAGCATCGAGCACAGCGCATAGGTCTCGTTGAACTGCTCGGGCGTGAGCCAGCGGCGCTCCTCCACCATCACGCGGTGCGACCAGGCCAGCACGCCGCCGAAGCCGCACAGCGCGATGGTGGCGAAGGCGACGAACAACGCGGCAAGGCTGGGCGGTGGCGGATGCGAGGATGATGCAGTCGAGGGCGCGGCCGATCCGCGCGTCGGCGATAACTCGTTCATGGCTTTCGTTTAACGCTCGCTTGCGCGTTCGACCAGATCGAGCAGCGCATCGATGAACGCGCGCGCCTTGGCGCAGATGCCGGGCGCTTCGCTTTCGCGCGGGCCGCCGATGGCAAGGGTAAGGTCGGCATTCAATCGACGAAGCTGCACGCGCAGCCACAGCGCGGCGCGTGCGGCGGCTTCGGGGTCGCCGAGGTCCACGACCAGGAGCGGCTTGCGGTAGCGATGGGCGAACTGTTCGGCCAACGCCGTGCCCTTCGACGCGGTCAGACCGCCGGCGTCGACAACGATCATACAGGCGTGGGCGTCGCGCACGTTCCATTCGGTACGCTGCGCCGGGTCGGCGCATGGCGTCTCCTTGAGTTCCGGATATTTCGCCAGCAGCCCGGACGGGGCAGGGAAATCTTCGGCCCAGCCGCCCTTCGGGCACCAGCCGCCATAGGCGATGTCGCGGGCGATTGCCGCGTCGAGGACGGCGCGATCGACGCCCGATTGCCCGCCGGAGAGGAGTTTCATCGCGCCAGCCCGCTCTTCTTTCGGCAACCTTTTGCGCTTATATTCCCTACTGCCGGCGCAAGCCGGCTATGGCAATAAATGGCCGTCATAATAAACCTTTCGGACCCGGGGGCGGTACCCGGCGACTCCACCAATCCGAGGAGTCAGGATGCAGGGGTCAGGGATCAGGACGTAAAGCGCAAGGTTTCTTCCTGATACCTGATCACCGACGCCTGACTCCTAATTACGGGGTCGAAATAGGATCGACGAGGGCGTAAAAGGCGCGCTTTTGCCCGGGATGGTTCCGGCGTTATCGGGCCAAATTCATAGTTGCCAACGACAACTATGCTCCGGTTGCTCTGGCTGCGTAAGCAGCTCGAAAGACCGATCTAAAGCCCTGATGGGTTAAGCTCCGTCAGGCGGGGTTCGGAGGCACCTGGCAACAGAAGCCTCCACTTTCCACGCGTCAGCAGTCAGTGATCAGCCGTCAGACGGCCGAGCGGCCTGGACCTCTATGAATTGTGCGCTATTTGCTGTCTGATTGCTGATCGCTGACCACTGATTCCTGGCCATGGCCGTCGACCACATCCGCTACGACATTCTCGCCCAGGCGGCGCTGCGCGGGGTGGTGCGTACCGTTTTGGCCGATGTCGCCAAGAAGGGTCTGCCGGGCGAGCACCATTTCAAAATCACCTTCGCCACCGGGGCGCCAGGCGTACGGCTGTCGGAGCGGATGCGCGCGCAATATCCGGAGACAATGACGATCGTGCTGCAGCATCAGTTCTGGGATCTCGTCGTCGACGACGACAGCTTCGTGGTCGGCTTGTCGTTCGGCGGCGCCCCGGAACGCGTCACGGTGCCGTTCGACGCGGTGACCGCGTTCTTTGATCCAGCCGTGCAATTCGGCTTCCAGTTCGAAACTCTCGAACGCCAGGCGGCCGACGAACAGAGTGTTGGCGACAAGGCCGTCGAAAAGACGCCCGCTGCCGCGGCCCGCACACCGGCCGCGCCGAGCAAGCCCGATGCCCTGCCCGCACCCCCCGCGCCGGTTGAGTCTCCGGCGCCTTCGACGCCGACGGCCGGCAATGGCGGCGGCGCCGAAGTCGTGCGGCTCGATCGCTTCCGCAAGAAGTAAAAATCCGAACCCTCCGCTGCGATCACGAACTTGTGTGTTCTGCGGCACCATTGCTAGCGTCATGCTCGTTACATGCGCGCCTGTGCAACCTGGAGTAAACCGTTAAGTCGACGTTGCGGAGGAATTGAAATGTCTAAGGTAATTCGAGAGACAGCCTTGAGTACTGAACCAGTACTGAACGCGCACCCGCTCTGTATTTCGATAACATCTCTTAGCAATGTCGTGGCTGATTGAGGTGAAGGTTCTTAAGCTGTGACAAATTTACTGATTGCCACGGAGCTTCGGGCGCTATTTTGCTCGACAACCCAGCGATCCCCCTCATGGACACTCAACCGCCGTGATCCAGTGTCAGGATACCAGTGTCTATATTATGGCTGAAGCTGGCTTGGTTGGCCCCCTGTCCATCTTACCCGGTTACCTTGAGGCCCTTGATGGCTGAGATCGTCAATCTTCGGATCGTCCGAAAACGGACCAAACGCCGGCAGGCCGAGCACGTTGCCGCCGAAAACCGCCTGGCTCACGGGCGGACAAAAACCGAACGAACCCAAACCCGGTCTCGCAACGACCAAGCCCAAAGAAGTCTCGACCTCCACCGGATCGAAACGGGAGACAGGGAATGAAATCGCCGGTCATCAAGCGCTCGATCGTCATCGCCGGCCACAAGACCAGCGTCAGCCTTGAGGATGCCTTCTGGAAAGGGCTCAAGGAGATCGCGGTCAGCCGCGACAAGACTCTGTCGGGTCTTGTCGCCGAGATCGATACGGGTCGCGCGCACGGCAACTTGTCGTCAGCCATTCGGCTGTTCGTGCTCGACCATTACCGCGCGCGCATCGGCGACCGCGCCAAGAGCACGAGCCAAGCGCGGCTCATCGTGGTCCCGGCGGCGGCGGCGTCAGTTCTTCGGCCCGAATAGCAAATTCAGCGGCGGTGGAAGCGTCGGCGCCGCAGCGCGCGGCGCAGCCGGTGGCGTTGCCGGTGCGGCCGGCGGCGCCGGCGGCGGTTTGGTCGTCGCCGATCCGGTAGTCGCAACGCCAGGCGGCGCGTCGGGCAGCAACAGTTCGAGCCCGCGCATGCCGATCGCAGGCACCGCCGGCTCGGCTTCTACGGTGCGGCCGGCCGGCATCGTCGAGACCGCGGCAGACTCGGCACGAACGGCGCGGCCGATCACTTCGAGCCGGCTGTTGGCCTCGATCGATTCAAGGCGCCGCGTTTGCAACTCGGCGACGCGTAGCGTCAGCCAGCCGGTCAGCGCAGAGATGTCGAGCGTGCGCGTCGGCGCCGCAAGCGGACCTTTAAGCGCCACGGAAAATTCCGGCCGCAGGCCGATCAACGCGTGCGCCGGCGGCGGCGCCGACAGCATCATGCGTGCATCGACCGCACCAGTGCCGAGATCGAGCGCGCCGGCGAGTGACAGCGTGGCGCCGTCCTGGGCCGGCAGTGTCGCATTGGCGACGCTGACCTTGCCGTTCGTGACCGTGAGCGTGGTCTCGCCTTGCGGCACGATCAGGCGGCCGCCGGCCATAGCCGCATCGACGGCGGCCTGAATTTTCACCGGATCGACGGCCGCGATCTTCGCCGGCTCGACCGCCGTGCCGTGATCGGCTGCGCGCATGGCGGCAGCGAATGCGGCAGGATCGATCCCGGAGATATGTGCATCGGTCACCGCGACCGTGCCGCTGCCGTGCAAGCTCCGCATGAGCGCCGCCGCACTCGTGCCGATGCTGTCGAGATCCGATTGCACCGTCAGTTTGGCGTCGATGGTCTTCTTGTCGGCGCCAAGCAACGTCGCCGCATCGGCGCCGCTGAGCGCGATATGGCCGCGGCCGCTGACGGCGTCGGCATTGCGGCGGAACGCCAACGTTCCGGTGAGACGTCCGCCAGCGAAGCTGCCGTCGATCTCGTTCAAGGCGATCTCGTTGCCGCGAAATTGGGCGACACCTTTGAGGCCAGTCGCAAAGAGCGCCGTCGTGAAGGCCGCATGGTCGAGGACAAAGCGCACCATGCCGTTCATGGCCGCGAAGGCGCCGGCGCCGACCGGCCGGCTCGAAAGTCCGGTGGCGCCGCGGGCTTGGCCGGGCAGTCCCAGCAGCATCGCCGTAAGCCAAGCGCCGTCGACATTGTCGGCGGCAAGTTCGCCATCGATGCCGACGGGGCTGGTCAGAGCGACGCCGAGCCGACCCCGCACCGATGCCTTGCCGGCGGCGACGGCGATTTGCGTCAACGACCAGGCGTTACCGTCGAAGGCGACGGCCGCGCGCGCAGAGACGGACGCCGCCTCGCCAGCCTGACCGGTCATCGCCTGCTGCAACGGCCGCAGATCGGCCGCTGTCGTCAAAACCTGCAACGAAGCCTGCGGCATCTCGTTGCCGCTCCAGCGCAGCGCGCCGCGCGCCGCGGCGGTCAAGCCGCTCGCCGCTGCCTCGCCGTCGACGCGCATGTCGCCGTTCAGCGGCCCGGTCAGCGACAGCGTCACACGGCCCGGCAATTGGTCGACGCCGACGATGCGATCGATGCCGAACAACGCCGTCAGCGCGGTGCCGTCGTCGGCATCGAGCCGGCTGTCGAGGTGCAAGGTCGCGTCGCCAAGATGGGACGGTGCGCCATTGGCATCGCCGGCCGCGGTGACGCGCAGCAAACCCATTTGCCCGTCAAGATCGAGCTTGGCGCTGCTGCCTGCGGCAGCCCGTTCGACGGTCAGCGTAGCGTGCAGCTTTGCCGGCGCTAGGCGATCGCCGGCGCGGCGCAAAGCGTCGGCGGCGCGCGGCGCAATACGACCGAGCAGCGGCGCGAAGGAGCCGAGCGTCGCGGCGCTCACGTCGACCGCGATGCGGCCGCGCGGCTGCGACGACCATTCGTCGATGCGCCCGGCGATGTCGAAGGCGGCGCCGCCAAGCTCGCCGATCGACAGGCGCTCGATCTGCAATGCGCCGGCATCGAACTTGGCCCGCGCGTTGACCGCGCGCGCGTCGACACCGGCGAGCGTCGCCCGGCCGAGATCGAGCGCCAGCGAGCCCTGGCGCGGCAATTCAAAGCCGTCCTGGTCGACCGCCGTCCTGGCGAAGGCCGCGAGGGCGTCGAGATCGAGCTTGCTGGCATGAAGGTCGGCTTCGACCACGGCAGGGCGGCCGGCGGCCGGCCAGGCGTAGGCGAAACGGCCGTCGACATTTTCACGGTCGAGCGTCAGCGCCAACTTGTCGACGGCAAGGCGGCTTCCGGCGATGGCCACGTCGCCGCGGGCGCGAAAGACTCTCGCCTCGCCGGGTGGCTGGCCGCCGCGGCCGCCGCCGAGCCATGCCAGCAACGTGTCGGCATCGGCCGCTTCGACGGTTCCCGGCCCGCTGAAAGAAACATCGTGCGCGGTGGCATTGACGCGGCCGCTCAACGTCAGCGCCGTCGCGCCGGGCGCGTGCAGTTCGAAGTCGTCCAAATTCCAGCCAGCGTCATCGAAGCTGACGGTGCCGCGCAATGATTGCATCATGGTGCCGCCGAGCGTGAGGCCGGCAATGCCGACGCGGAGCTTTCCAGGCAGCGGCGGCTTAACAACGGGCACCACGGTCTCGACGAAGCTCTTGAGCACCAGGAGCGGCGGCCGACGCGTGACGTCGGGCGCGGCAATCGCACGATCGACATTGACTTCGAGTGCCGACAGTTCGCCGTCGAAATGCGGGCGATCGCCGAAGGCGAGCTCGGCCTTGCCGGTGAAATTGACGGCGCGCTCGTCCGGCCCGTACTGAAAGACGACGTCCTTGAGCGTCGCGGCGGCCGCCGTTGCGTGGATCGCCGCGCCGGCCTGCCACGGATCGTTCATCACCCGCTCGCCGCTCGCCAGCGCGACGCCGACCGGCCGCGCCAAAGCGAGCGTGCCGTCGAATTGCGGCGTGCCGCGCTCGAAGCCGAGCTCGCCGTCGAGATTGACCGTCAACGCGCGATCGGACGGATCGAGGCCGAGCCTGATCTTGAGGCTGCTCGCGTCATCGACACGGCCGCCCGCGACCCGGTAGGAAAACGACTCGCCGCCGACAATGAAGCTGCCTTGACCCTGGAACGGCCCGAGCAGCGAACGAACATCGCCGGCGAACGAGAGCTTCTGCAACTGCAGGCGTGCGCCGGACGCCGCGTCGGCAACGGTGACGGTGCCGTCATCGACGCTGAGCTTGGATACGGACAGCTCTCCCGGACGCGCCGAGGCCGCTACCGCCGGCCAGACGATGGCGCCGCCGCGATCCAATTCCAGATCGATCTGCGGCGCGACCAGATGCGCCTGCGTCGCCTGCACGTCGCCGCGAATGAGCGGGCCGAGCCGCACTTCGAGGTCGATGGCGCCGGCGCGCAACAGCGGCGTGCGGCCCGGCGCGCCGATTTCGACGTCGCGCAGCTTGATGCGCGGGCTCGGCAGGATGCGCGCGTCGATCGCGCCGTTGACGTGGACGCTCAAGCCGGTGAAGCGGCTCGCCTCGGTCTCGAAGGTCGCGCGGAAGTGATTCCAATCGACCACCAGCGGCGCTGCGAGCGCGGCAACAATTGCCACGATGATCGCGATTGCGATAGCGAGCAGCGTCGTCTGCACGGCGCCTCCACGCCTGATGGTCAGAGCTGAACGATTTTGCCCGGATTCATGATGTCGAGCGGGTCCAGCGCCCGCTTCAGCGCGCGCATGGCGGCAAGCGCCGGCTCGCCATACTCGGCCTTGAGATATTTCATCTTGCCCTGGCCGACGCCGTGCTCGCCGGTGCAGGTGCCGTCCATGTCGAGCGCGCGCTCGACCAGGCGCTGCGACAGCGCCTGGGCGCGGGCCACCTCGTCGGCGTCGTCCATGTCGACCAGCAGCGTCAGATGGAAGTTGCCGTCGCCGACATGGCCGACGATCGGCGCCAGGATTCTGCTGTCGGCGATATCACGCTGGGTTTCGACAACGCATTCGGCGAGCCGCGAGATCGGCACGCAGACGTCGGTGGCGACGATATGGGCGCCCGGCCGCAGCGCCTTGCACGACAGCGCGGCATTATGGCGCGCCTCCCAGAGCCGGGTGCGGTCCTCCGGCCGCGTCGCCCATTCGAACGGGCCGCCGCCGAACTCGCGGGCGATGTCGCCGAAGCGCTGCGACTGCTCGGCGACACTCGCTTCGGTGCCGTGAAATTCCAAAAACAACATCGGCGTCTCGGCCAGGCCGAGCTTGGAATACAAGTTGACCGCGCGTACCTGCAGCGGGTCGAGCAGCTCGATGCGCGCCACCGGAATGCCGGACTGGATGGTGGTGATGGTCGCGTTGCAGCACGCCTCGACCGAGGGAAACGGGCAGACGCCGCCGGAGATCGCCTCCGGAATGCCGGCAAGCTTGAGCGTCAGCTCGGTGATGACGCCGAGCGTGCCCTCCGAGCCGACGATCAGCCGTGTCAGGTCGTAGCCGGCCGAGGATTTTTTTGCCCGCCGCGCCGTCGTCATGAGTTCGCCGTCGGCCATGACCACTTTCAGCGCCAGCACGTTATCCTTCATGGTGCCGTAGCGCACCGCGTTGGTGCCGGAGCAGCGTGTCGCCGCCATACCGCCGAGCGAGGCATCGGCGCCGGGATCGATCGGAAAGAACACGCCCTGATCGCGTAAATGCTCGTTGAGCGCCTTGCGGGTGATACCGGGCTCGATGACGCAATCGAGATCCTCGGCGTGCACTGCGAGCACGCGCTTCATGTCGCGGAAATCGAGCGAGACGCCGCCGACCGGCGCATTGACCTGGCCCTCGAGCGAGGTACCGACGCCGAACGGAATGACCGGCACCCGCGCTTGCGCGCACAGCCGCACCACGCGCTGCACGTCCTCGGTGGTCTGTGGGAACACGACCGCATCGGGCGGCTGGTTCTCGATCCAGGTCACCGTATTGCCGTGCTGCTCGCGCACCGCCTGCGAGGTCACCAGCCGATTGCCGAAATGTGCGGCGAGCGCCGCGATCACGCCGTCGACCGCCTTGCGGTCGTGCCGAATGCCGGTGCTCGCCTCCGCCAATGCCATCGCGTGTCCTCGCCTTACTCTTCGGGCGTAAATCCCGACGCCTTCACGGCGGGCGCCCATTGGTCCGACGCCGCCTTCTGTATGGCGGCGAATTCCGCGGCCGACGTGCCGGTCGGCTGCAAGCCGAAGGCCAGCAGCCGGTCCTTGATATCGCCCGAGCGCACCGCGTCGACGATCACGGCGTTGAGCCGGGAGACGATGTCGGGCGGCGTCTTCGCCGGCGCAAACATGCCGTACCAGCCGGTCGCCACCAGATTATAGCCCGCTTCGCCGAACGTTGGCACGTCGGGCAAAAACGGCGACCGCGCCTTGTCCGACGTCGCCAGCACGCGAATGCGGCCGGCTTTGTGCATCTGCACGAGGTCGCTGGTGGTGGTGATCTCGATCGGGATATGGCCGGCGACCAGATCGGCCAGGCCCGCAGCCGAGCCACGATAGGGCACCGCGCGCAGATCGATGCCAGCGGTGCGCGCGAACATGACGCCGAGAAAATGCGGCAGGGCGCCGGCGCCCGGAATGGCAAAGCTCGCCTGCGACGGATTGGCTTTCGCCCAGGCGACCAGATCCTGCAGCGTCTTGGCCTCCATTTGCGGACCCACCGCGATGCCGAAGTCGAACACACTCACTTGGGAAATCGGCGCAAAGTCGGCGATCGGATCGTAATCGAGCTTGGCGTAGACGTGCTGATAGACGGCCACCGGCGCGATCGGCGTCAGCAACAGCGTGTTGCCGTCCGGCGCCGCTTCCTTCACTGCCCGCACGCCGATGCGGCCGTCGGCGCCGGCGCGGTTCTCGACGATCACCGGGCGGTCGAGCGCGACGCGCATCTTGTCGGCGATCAGCCGCGACACGGCGTCGCCGGAGCCGCCGGCGGCAAAGGGAAAGATGATGCGGATCGGCTGCTCGCCGATCTGGGCGCGAAGTTGTTCGGTGCCGAGGGCGAGCGAGACGAGCCCGGCGACCACCGCCCAGCGCAACAGAACGCGCAAGCGTGCCGCAATCATCGTTTATTCCCGAGATAGCCGTTCCACAACTCGGCCGGAATATCGGCTTCGTCCCACACGCCGATCAGAATACCGCGCCGCTCGGCCTTGCCGCGCGCATTGTCGATCTGCTGCTCCGAGCGCGTGGTCCGCTGCGATACGCGCAGGCCCCATTGCGCCAGCGCTGCCGAAAGCCGCTCGCGCTCGCTTTCGAATTTCGGATCGGCGCCGAGGTCGTGCAGTTCCTGCGGATCGTTGATGCGATCGAACAGCATGGGGCGGAAGCCAATGGCGTGAATGAGCTTCCAGCGCTTGTCGGCGATCATGAACAGCCGCGCGTCGCGCGGTTTCAGGCCGAGCTCGGCCGATGCCGGCATCATGCCGTAGTCGTATTCGCTGACGGCAAATTCGCGCCAAGCCGCCGGGCGCTCGCCCTGAATGAGCGGCAGCAGCGAACGACCCTCCAGCCGATGCGACTGCATCGCCGGGTCGCCGCCCGCCACGGCAAGAAAAGTCGGCGCGAGGTCGATCGCTTCGACCAGCTCGTCGCAGACGCTGCCGCGGGCTTTGTCGGCCGGCGGCGATGGGTCGTAGACGATCAACGGCACCCTGATCGACGGCTCGTGGAAGAAATCCTTGTCGCCGAGCCAATGGTCGCCGAGATAGTCGCCGTGGTCCGACGTGAACACGACCATCGTATTGTCGGACAGGCCGTGCTGCTCCATGAAGCGGAACAGCACGCCCATCTGATCGTCGATTTGTTTGATCAGGCCCATATAGACCGGGATGACCTCGCGGCGCACTTCGTCGCGCGAGAATGTCTTGCTGACGCGATGCGCCATGAAGGTGCCATAAACCGGATGCGGATCGCGCCGTTCGTCCTGCGAACGCACTGCCGGAATGACGTCGCTCGCGCCGTACATCGTGTTGTACGGCGCCGGCGCGATATAGGGCCAATGCGGCTTGATGTAGGAGAGATGCAGACACCACGGTTCGTCGCCGGCCTCCCGCATAAAATCGATGCAGCGCCGCGTCATGTATGGCGTCTCGGAATCCTCCTCGCGCACGCGCGCGGGCTTCCGCGCATGGCGCATCGCCCAACCCGACGCCAACATATTGCCGTCGCCCTCGGCGGCGTTCGCCCAATCGTGCCACGGGTTCTCGCCGTCATAGCCCAAATCGTTGAGGTAGGCGTTGTAGCGCGGCCGCCGCGGCGAATAGCGCGGGCCGTCGGGGCCCATGCCATGCAGACCGTCATCGCGCTCGTAAGGCTCGAAGCCGCATTCGGCGACGCGCACGCCGATGATCGATTGCGGATCGATGCCGAGCCGCGCCATGCCCTCGACGTCGGCCTCCATGTGGGTCTTGCCGACCAGCGCGGTGCGCATGCCGAGCGGACGCAGATAATCGCCGAGCGTCATCTCGCCGATTTTCAGCGGAAAGCCGTTCCACGCGGCGCCGTGGGATTGCACATAGCGCCCCGTATAAGTGCTCATGCGCGAGGCGCCGCAGATCGGCGACTGCACATAGGCGCGATCAAAGCGCACGCCGCGCGCCGCCAGAGCATCGATGTTCGGAGTCTTCAGGTGCGGATGGCCGTAGCAGGACAGATAGTCCCACCGCAGCTGGTCGCACATGATGAAGAGGATGTTCTTTGCTTGTTTTGGCACGCGGCGCGGCGACCCCCGGTTCTTCAGCGCTGCGCATGACTTAGCAACGAAATTGAGCCTTGCCAAATGTGCCGCCGTCGGCTGCATTGCGGCCGTCAACCGCCGGCCCCCGCCATGCTCGACAGCCCGAAATCGGAACCCGCCTTCGCTGCCCCATTCGTATCCTCGGTGATGCGGGTCGAGCCGGGTTGGATCGACTACAACGGCCATCTCAACATGGCCTATTACAATGTGCTGTTCGACCGCGCGGTGGACGAGGTCTACGAGCTGTTGGGGCTCGGCCTGGATTATCTCGAAACGCGCCGGCACTCGACCTTCACCGCCGAAATCCACGTGCGCTATCTGCGCGAGCTGCGTTCCAATGATCCGGTGCGCGTGACTTTCCAGCTGCTCGGCTTCGACGAGAAGCGCCTGCACTATTTCGAGGAGTTGCATCACGCCGAGGAGAACTGGCTCTCGGCGACGTCGGAGAACATGGCGCTGCACGTCGACATGGACGCTCGGAAGACGGCGGCGTTTCCGCCGCTGATCGTCGCGCGCCTAGCGCGCATGAAGGCGGCGCATGCAAGCTTAGCCGTCCCGGAGGCCGCCGGGCGGCGCATCGCCATGCCGGCAAAGCAATAGGTCAACAATGGTCACGATTCGCGAACACAAAATTCCAAGCGCCGATGCCAAACCTTACATCGCCGTCGAAGGGCCGGATCGCTGCTTGTGGTTCTGCGAAAGCGGCGCCGCGAAGATCGGCCGGCTCGATCCGGACCGCGGCACCTTTACCGAGTTCGCGCTGCCGACGCCGAATGCAACGCCGATCGGCATCGCGCTCGGCGCCGACGGAAACTTGTGGTTCTGCGAAAAGGCCACAAGCAAGATCGGCCGCATCACGCCGGCCGGCGCGATCACCGAATTTGCGTTGCCGATGCCGAGCGCCGGGCCCGACGGCATCATCGGCGGGCCCGACGGCAATATCTGGTTCTCGGAGACCGAGATCAGCCGCATCGGCCGCATCACGCCGGACGGGCGCATCACCGAGTTTGCCGACGGCATTTCGCCGGGCGCCAAGCCGTTGTCGCTTTCGGTGCGCGACGGCGCGCTGTGGTTCAGCGAGGCAGCGGGCAACCGCATCGGCCGCATCACCACGGACGGCAAGGTCACCGAATTTCCGATCCCAAGCCATGACAGCCAGCCGCGCGCCACGGTCGCCCATCCCGACGGCAGCATCTGGTTTGTCGAAACTTCGACCAATGCGCTCGGCCGCATCGACCGCGCGGGCCGCATTACCGAACACAAAGTGCCGACGCCGAACGCCTCGCTGCGCGGCGTCACCGTCGGCGCCGACGGCGACCTCTGGTATACCGCGAACTTCGCCAACAAGATCGGCCGCATGGCACCCGATGGAGAAGTGCGCGGCGAATACGACATCCCGACGCCGGGCAGCGGCGCGCGCTGCATCGCCGCGCTTGCCGACGGCCGCTTGTTCTTCACGGAATATGACGCCGGGTCGATCGGCGAAATCGTCGTGGGTTAACATCGACGTCACCAAGATCGGCGTCGGCAACAAGCGCCTGCACGACGAGCTACTCGCAATCTTCCGCGGCGAGAAGTTCGCCGCCTTCGCCAGTCAGAACTTCCTCGACCAGGCCGCCGGCTCGACTGAAGCCTTCTCCATCTTCCTCAAGAAGGACCGACAGGACGCCGCGATACTGGTCGACAGGTGGATGAAGGGACGGGTGCCTCGTAAAAGCCGCCCGCAGGTGCCATCTTAAGCCGGTGAGAATCAGCGAACCCGGTTGCCTTGGCTGACCCGTTGAAACGCCCCGTCGAGCCTGCCGAACCGCCGGCGCCTGCCTCCGGCGGCATTGCCGCGCGGGCGCGCGCCGCGGCGGGCGGCGGCGCGGCCTATCTCGCAGGGCTTAATCCCGAGCAGCGGCTCGCGGTCGAGACGCTCGACGGCCCGGTCCTGGTGCTGGCCGGCGCCGGCACCGGCAAGACCCGCGTGCTCACCGTGCGCATCGCCCATATCCTCGCCACCGGCCGTGCCCGGCCCGGCGAAATCCTCGCCGTGACCTTCACCAACAAGGCGGCGCGCGAGATGAAGGCGCGCGTCGGCGAGATCGTCGGCCACGTGGTCGAGGGCATGCCGTGGCTCGGCACCTTCCATTCCATCGGCGTGAAGATCTTGCGCCGCCACGCCGAACTGGTTGCGCTCAAATCCGACTTCACCATTCTCGATGTCGACGACCAGGTGCGGCTCCTCAAGCAGCTGATCGAGGCCGAGAACATCGACGAGAAGCGCTGGCCGGCGCGCGTGCTGGCGATGCTGATCGATGGCTGGAAGAACCGCGGGCTGACGCCGGAACAAGTGCCGTCGGGCGAAGCGGCGGTGTTCGCCAACGGCAAGGGCCTGAAGCTCTACAAGGCCTTTCAGGAGCGGCTGAAGATTCTCAACGCCGCCGACTTCGGCGATCTGCTGCTGGAGAACATCCGGCTGTTCCGCGAGCACCCCGACGTGCTGCGCCAATATCAGGCGCGCTTCAAATTCATTCTGGTGGATGAATACCAGGACACCAACGTGGCGCAGTATCTGTGGCTGCGGCTGCTGGCACAAAGGACAAATGCCACCTCTCCCCGCGTGCGGGGAGAGGTCGAGCGAAGCGAGGGCGAGGGGGCGCTTCAGCTGCCTGAGCCAGCGGAGAGGCCCCCTCACCCCACCCCTCTCTCCGCAAGCGGGGAGAGGGAGGAGCGAGCGGCCAAGAACATCTGCTGCGTCGGCGACGACGACCAGTCGATCTACGGCTGGCGCGGCGCCGAGGTCGACAACATTCTGCGCTTCGAGCACGACTTCCCCGGCGCCGTCGTGATCCGGCTCGAGCGCAATTACCGCTCCACCGGCCACATCCTCGGCGCCGCCTCGCACATCATCGCCCACAACGAGGGACGCCTGGGCAAAACGCTGCGCACCGACGACGAGCTCGGCGAGAAAGTCGGCGTCACCGGCGCCTGGGACTCCGAGGAAGAGGCCCGCGCCATCGGCGAGGAGATCGAGCAGTTGCAGCGCTCGGGCCACGCGCTCAACGAGATTGCGATTTTGGTGCGCGCCTCATTCCAGATGCGCGAATTCGAGGACCGCTTCGTCACGCTGGGGCTGCCCTATCGCGTCATCGGTGGCCCGCGGTTCTACGAGCGCGCCGAAATCCGCGACGCGCTCGCTTACCTGCGCGTCATCAACTCGCCGGCCGACGATCTTGCCTTCGAGCGCATCGTCAATGTGCCCAAGCGCGGGCTGGGCGACGCCACGGTGGCGCTGCTGCACGACCACGCCCGCAAGCGCCGCGTGCCGCTCTCCGAAGCCGCGCGCGCCATGGTCGAGACCGACGAGCTGAAGCCGAAGCCGCGCGGCGCGCTGCGCGGGCTGCTCGACTCGTTCGAGCGCTGGCGCAAGCAGCGCGACAGCCTGCCCCACACCGAGCTCGCCGAAATCGTGCTCGATGAATCCGGCTACACGGAAATGTGGCAGAAGGACCGCTCCGCCGACGCCGCCGGCCGCCTGGAGAATTTGAAAGAGCTGATCCGCTCCATGGAGGAGTTCGAGAACCTGCAAGGTTTCCTCGAACACATCTCGCTGGTGATGGACAACGAGAAGGCCGCCGAGGACGACGCCGTCAATATCATGACCCTGCACTCGGCCAAGGGCCTGGAATTCGACACCGTGTTCCTGCCCGGCTGGGAGGAAGGCGTGTTTCCCAATCAGCGCACGCTGGACGATCAGGGCCGCGCCGGCCTGGAAGAGGAGCGCCGCCTCGCCCACGTCGGCCTGACGCGGGCGCGCAAGCGGGCGAAAATCTATTTCGCCACCAACCGCCGCATGCACGGCCTGTGGCAGACCAACATCCCGTCGCGCTTCCTGGACGAACTGCCGGAGGCCCATGTCGAGGTCACCGAAGCCCAAGGCGGCTTCGGCGGCTATGCCGGCTACGGCGCCTCGCGCTTCGACGCCACCACCTCGTTCGGCTCCAACTATTCGACGCCCGGCTGGCAGCGCGCCCAGGCGCGCAAGGACGACGATGGCTTCTCCGACGACGGCGCGCCGCGCTACGTCGCCGATGACGAGAACGACGACTCCCCCCTCTCCCGTTCCGGGAGAGGGCGCGCCGCAGGCGCGGGTGAGCGTCCAGGGAGTCCCGGCGCAAAAAAGCCGCGCCTGCCGCTCACCATCGAAGGCGAGCTGATCGCCAAATCCACCGGCACCGTCTCCGCGTTTTCGCTGGGCGACCGCGTCTTCCACCAGAAATTCGGCAACGGCAACGTCACCGCCATCGACGGCAACAAGCTGACGATCCAGTTCGACCGGGCGGGCGAGAAGCGCGTGGTGGATAGTTTTGTGGAGCGGGTCTAACGTCCGCCACGACTTCGCTGGGAACGAATTCCCGCGGCGGCATTTGATGACGCAGGCGTCGTCGCGTGTCGGGGAACACGGCCATGATCCGCAAGCTGTCGTCGGGCAAATACCGGCTCTATTCGCGCAAGAAGAACCCGCGGACCGGGCGGCGCCGCAATCTCGGCACCTTTGCGAGCCGCACCGCCGCCGAGCGCCACGAGCGCGCCGTGCAGTACTTCAAGCAGCACTGACTCTACACCGTCATCATGAGGTGGCTGCGAAGCGGCCCTCGAAGGATGCGGGCGAGGCGCCCGGACCGTCGTCCTTCGAGGCTCGCTCCGCTCGCACCTCAGGATGACGGAACGACGCGTTCGCCAAAAACTCCGGCCGCGTCGCTATCGCTGATAAGGATAATACGACACGCCGCGGGTCGGCTGTCTGCCGGGCGGGGGCGGCGGCGGCTGATTATAACCGGATGAGCCGAACCAGCCGCCGAAGTGCCCGAAGAGTCCGCCGTCGTCGCGCGCGATGTCCAGCTTCGGCGACGGCGCGCGGGTGATGAAGCCACCCTGCGGCTGGTTGCTCAACACCGCGACGAATTCGGTGCGATAGTTGGTCTCGCTCGACAGCGGCTCGTCGGAGATGATAATCGAGGACAGTGGCACCGCCATTGGCGCGATTTTGTCGAGTACATCCTGCGGGAAGGTGATGCGGTCGAGCGCGTCTTTGGCATTGTCGCCGTTGTCGATCGAAACCTCGGTCCAGCGCAGACCGCCGCCGTCGCGCGCCACCGCGGTGAAGATGTGGGTGCCGATCGGCTTGTCCGGGTCCTTGACGGTGACCGCGAACTCCTGGCTGAAGTCGTACAGCTCGCCGCCGTCCGACCATTTCTTGTGCGTGGCGCGCCGCACGTAAAGCTTCTGCGTCGCGCGGCTAATGTAGATCGACACCGGGCCGCCGGCGAGCTTCGCAGCCGTTGCGGCGCTGGCGGTCGCCGTCCGCTTCGCCTCGGCGGCCTTGGCGGCGGCCTCCGCGGCTGCGGCAGCATCCTGCTTGCCTTTCAGGTCGGCCTTGGCGGTGTCGAGCTGTTCAGCCAGCGCCTGCGCTTTGGCGGCGGCCTTCTGCTGCGCGTCCTGCGCCGCGGCCTTGGCCTGATCGGTTATTTTCGGGTTGGCGTTGGCGGCAACGAGCACCTTCTCGGCACGGGCGAGCTCGGCATCGGCGCGGGCCTTGAGCGGCGTCAGATTGCGCACCGCCGCAAGCGCCACGGCAGCGGCGCGCTTGGCCGGCGCGACGGTGGCCTTCGCCGCGACTGCCGCCTTGGCGGCATCGTCCGCGTCGCGGGCAGCCGCTGCCGCGAGCCCCGGCGCCGCGTCAATTACGTCCTGCTTCGGCACGAACAGGGCCGGGTCGGAAAACGCCACCGGCTCGGCGTCCGTTGGCGAAATAATCACCCGCATCCCCATCGGCGCCTTGTCGAACACCTTTGCGGCGAAATCGAACGGCATGCGCACGCAGCCGTGGGAGGCGGCGTAGCCGGGCAGCGGGCCGCCGTGCAGCGCGATGCCGTTCCAGGTGATGCGCAGCATGTTCGGCATCGAAGCGTCGTCATAGAGGCTCGAGTAGTGTTCCTTGTTCTTCTCGATGACGGCGAACACGCCGGCCGGCGTCTCGCGTCCGGTGGTGCCGGTCGAGACCGGCGCCCGCAGGATCCAGCCGTCGGCGTCGTAAAAGGACACCTGCTGGCTCTTGATCGACACGATGGCCATGATCGGGTCTGCCGCCCGGCGCGGGGCTGTCATCTGGGTCGGGCGTGCGGCGGCCGCCTGCGCGGCGGTGGCCGGCGGCGCGGCCAATGCCGTTAGCGCGGCCATAGCCGAAAGCGCCACAATGGCGGCGGATGCGCCTAAACCCGCAACGCAAACCCCGGTGGATCGCGCCGGCATTACTCGATCGGTCATTCCATTCCTCGGTTGAAGCGGGAATCCCGGACGGTGCCCAAAGGCTGACCTCGAAGTCTTAACATATGTTAGCGATTCTTACGGCTGGCTGAAAGCAGCCATTGCCTCATGGCCTGTGTCGCATGCGGGCCCGATCCGATTCGAGCCAGCAAAAGACATAAGACATGCGGCAGCGGAATAAGATGATCGCCCTCTTCATCGATGCCGACGCTTGCCCGGTGAAACAGGAGGTTTATCGCGTTGCCGAGCGACATGCGCGGAAGGGCACGGCGCTCAAAGTCTTTGTCGTCAGCAACAGCCCCATCGCGGTGCCGCGCGATATGGGGGATTTGCTGGAGCGCGTCGTGGTCGGCGCCGGCATGGATGAGGCGGACAATTGGATCGCAGAGCGCGCAGGTCCCGGCGATATCGTGATCACGGCGGATGTGCCGCTGGCGAGCCGGGCCATGAAGGCGGGCGCCGAGGTTATTGCGCCGAACGGCCGCGCCTTCACTGCGGACTCGATCGGCATGACCTTGGCGACGCGTAACCTGATGGATTCGCTACGCAGCGCCGGCGTGATCACCGGCGGCCCAAAACCGTTTTCACCGCGCGACCGGTCGAGCTTTCTCTCGGCGCTGGATCAGGCCATCGTGCGGCTCGGGCGCGCCGGGTTCGGGCAGACAGCCGGTTAGCCGGCTGCTGCGGAACCGGGCGGCGGCAAGATGTTTAATCCGGCAAGACTATCTTCGCTGAGAGAAATATCGCCATGATCCGCAAGCTGTCGTCAGGCAAATACCGGCTCTATTCGCGCAAGAAGAACCCGCGGACCGGGCGGCGCCGCAATCTCGGCACCTTTGCGAGCCGCACCGCCGCCGAGCGCCACGAGCGCGCGGTGCAGTACTTCAAGCGACATTAGCAAGCCGGCTTCCCGGATGCGGTGCGCCACGCAGTGGTGCACCGCTGAACCGGGACCTTCGCAGACTCAGCGTTTGCGACGATCCCGGGTCTGCAGCGCACTACGCAGTGCTGTGCTGCGCCCGGGAAACAGTGCCAATCCCGCCGCAATCCGTTCACCATTTCGCCGGCTCGCGGCGCACGATCTGTTGAATTGAACCAATCGGGCGCGAGACTATTCTGACAAAGAAGCGAACGTTGCCTCGCGCTTGGGTGTCGCACATGCATCCCGCCAAAACCCTCTCCGCCACGCTTCTCGCCGCGGCGCTGGTGCCGTTCATGACGTCGGCTGCGTCCGCCACGATCGACATCGCCATCGACAAGACCAATCAGCAGATGACGGTCGCGGTCGACGGCGCTCAGCGCTACACGTGGCCGGTGTCGACCGGCCGGGCCGGCTACGACACGCCGAACGGCACCTTCAAGGTCAACCGCATGGACGCCAATCACTTCTCCCAGGAGTGGGACAACGCGCCGATGCCGCACACCATGTTCTTCGACATGCACGGCCACGCCATCCACGGCTTCTCCGACGTCAAGCATTTGGGCATGGCGGTGTCGCACGGCTGCGTGCGGCTTTCGCCGGCCAATGCGTCGGTGCTGTACGCCCTGGTGAAGGCCGAAGGCATGGCCAATACCAGCGTCACCGTCTCCGGCCGCACGCCGGGCGGCGACGACGCCCCGGTGGCGCGCGAGCGCCTGCCGGAGAACGAGACGGTTTATTCGAACCAGCCTTATTCGAACCAACCGCTGCCGATCGCGCCGCAGCAGGGTTATGCGGCGCCACCGCCCGGCTATGGTCCGCCACCGCCGGGTTATGGCCAGCCAGCGCCGCCGCCCGGCTATGCGCAGCAACCCGCGCCGTACTACGGGCAACAGCAGCAGCCGTTGCCGCAGCCGAATTACGGCCAACCCAACTACGCGCAGCGCACGTATCCGCAGCCTTATTACGGCCAGCAGCAATACTACGGGCAGCAGCCGGCACCGCAGCAATTGCCGCCGCAACCGCCGCCTGTCGATTACGGCCAGCAGCAGGAATACGGGCAGCCGCAATACGGCCAGCAGCCGTATTACGGCCAGCCCTATTACCGGCGGTGGTGAACGCCCGCGCCGCTCACGCGCTGTTGAGCACGCGCCCTTCCGGCGTCGCATTGCTGCCGCCGAAAATGGAATAGGCTCGCGCCCTCGCGGTTAATTTCCAACACAAGCCTTCGTATCGGGAGTGAATGCACCATGCCGTTTGTTCGTTCAGGATTCGCCGCCGTTGCCGCAACCGTCGCCGTCGCCGGCGTGCTCGCCGCCGCTGCGCCCGCGGGCGCCGCGCTGATCATGCACAAGGTCCTGCCGCTCGACGTCGCCAAGACCATCGCCGAAGGCGCGATCGCGGCCTGCGCCGCCAAGGGCTATCCGACCTCCGCCGTGGTCGTCGATGCCGACGGCGAGACCATCGTGGCGATGCACGGCGACGGCGCCTCGCCGCACACCTTGGAGAATGCGCGGCGCAAGGCCTATACGGCAATGACCTTCAAGCAGCCGACCGCGGAATACGCCAAGAAGCTGCTCGATCCGGCGTCGGTCGCCCACCAGCAGGTGACGCTGCCGAACGTCATCGCCATTCCGGGCGGCCAGCCGATCAAGGCCGGCAACGAGGTGGTCGGCGGCATCGGCCTGTCCGGCTCACCGGGCATCGACGACGAATGCGTCAACGCCGGCATGGAGAAGTTGAAGGACCAGCTGCAATAGGCCATCTCTGCGGGCGCGTGATCTTTTCCGGATCATGCGCGCGGTCACATCGGCTTCTGAAATTTCAGCACGAAGGAATCGACCGGCGACGGCGGCCGGTTGCTGGAGAAGTCGCGGGTGTCGCCGGGCACGCGCCAGAAGTCGCCTTCGGCGACCACCTTGAAGCCGGCGGCTTCAAGCTCCTTGCGCACGATCGCCTCGTCGATGCGGTGCAGCGACTTGCCGACCGCAACATCGGCGCCGGCCGCCGCCGAGTGATCGGCGATCACCAGATAGCCGCCGGGCTTGAGGGCTGCGAACATCTTGCGGTCCATCGCCGCGCGATCGACGTTCATGTAGGTCGTGTCGTGGTAGTAGAACAGGAACGTGATCAGATCGAGATCGCTGACGTCCGGCGGGATCGGATCGTCGAACGGCCGGAAGTCGGCGGCGGCGTTGCTCATCGCCGGCGTCTTCAGCCGCGCGTTGAAGTTGTCGATGGCGCGCTGAAAGCCGTCGGCCGGGAATTGGCCGAAAACTTTACCGTTCGGCGCCACCGCGCGCGCCATCAGTTCGGTCGAATAGCCGCCGCCGGCGCCCATATCGAGCACCTTCATGCCGGGGCCCGCGCCGATGAATTTGAGGAGCGGCAAAGGATCGCGGCGCTGGTCGGCCTGGCGGTCGGCATCGCTGCGGTCGGGCGCTGCGATCAGCGCCGCGTAATCGGGCGCGCCTTGCGCCTGCGCGCCGTCGCCAGCGGCGGCGATACCCAGGGTTATTGCAAGCGCGACGGCTAACTTGGATCCGAACATTTCACTCTCCCGGCATTGACTGGCGAATGGCGACTACTTGGCATCCATCACCCGCGTGATGATCGGCTGCCATTTATCGATCTCGTCTTGAAAGAATTGCGACACTTCCGGCGCGGTCATGGCCCTGGTCTCGATGGCGTCCTGCTCGATCAGCGTGCGCATTTGCGGCGACGCCATGGCCTTGACGACTTCGTGATTGAGCCGCGCGACGATGTCCGGCGGCAGCCCGGCCGGGCCGGACAGCGCGAACCAGGTGGTCGCGACCAGTTCGGGAAAGCCGAGCTCGCGGAAGGTCGGCACCTCAGGCATCTGCGGCAGCCGCGCCGACGCCGAATTGGCGAGCGGCACCAGCGCGCCGGCCCGGATCTGCGCGCTGACGCTCGAATAGGTCAGCATGCCGACCTTGACCCGGCCGGCGATCAGATCGAGCACCGCATTGGCGCCGCCCTTGTACGGCACGTGATTGAGCCTGATGCCGGTCTTGGCGGCGAGATATTCCGCCACCCAGTTGCCGACCGTGCCGACGCCGGCGGAGACATACTCGAAGCCGGCGGCCTCGCGCTTCGCCTGCGCCATGAAGTCGGCGAACGCGCGCACGCCGAAGCCCGGATACACCACGAAGGCATTCGGCGCGCCGCCGAAGAAGGCGACGTGGGTGAAGTCGCGCATCGGATCGAAGCTTTGCGTCTTGTTCATCGCCGGGCCGAGCACGTGGGTCGGGATGCCGGAGACCATCAGCGTGTAGCCGTCGGGCTTGGCGCGGGCGACGTCCTCGCTCGCGATCTGGCCGCCGGCCCCGACCTTGTTCTCGACATAGAACTGCCGGCCGAAGGCGTTGCTCAGCGCGTCGGCGGCAAAGCGGCCGAACGTGTCGGCGGCGCCGCCCGCCGAAAACGGCACCACGATGCGCACCGGCCGCGCCGGCCAGGATTCGTCGGCACGGGCCGCGAAAGCGGAGACCGCCAGCGTTACGGCAACCAGGCTGCTCAGCAACATGCGCGGCGGGACAAGCACCATGCGGGCTCGCGGCTCCTCGACGACGGCGCCTTTCCCTACCCTACCCGCTTGCTGTGGAGAAGCCTGGGGATTAGGCGTGGACGGGTTGGGATCAGAAGGCGCCATCGGGCACAAGGCTTTCGCCCCGGCGATTACCCTGTGAATTGGGCGAATAACGTCGACGGCGATAGCAAATTCAATGAATTCACGTACTGCCGACAACGACGCAACGAGCGTCGCGCTGCTCGAAACCGATGAACAATCGGCGCGCCGCATTGCGGATATCTTTGCCGAAAGCTTCACCGCCGCCGAGGTCGCTGCCGGCCTTGTGGATAGCGATGACGGCTGCTGGCGGGTGACGATCCATTTCCGTGTCGCGCCTGACGAGAGCGCGGCCCGCGCGCTGGCCGCCGCAGCAGCCGGCAACGCCGCCGCGGCGCTGCGGTTCGAGCGCATCGCCGCGACCGACTGGGTGCGGCAGAGTCTCGCCGGCCTGCCGCCGGTTGCGGCCGGCCGCTTCATCGTGCACGGCGCCCACGACCGCGCGAAGATTCCGTCGAGCCGCATCGGCATCGAGATCGAGGCGGCGCTCGCCTTCGGCACCGGCCATCACGGCACCACCCGCGGCTGCCTGTTGGCGCTCGACTGGATTTGCAAGTCGCTTCGCGAGCAGCGTCGTCTGCAAAATATCCTCGACGTCGGCACCGGCACTGGCGTGCTGGCGATCGCCGCCGCGCGCGCCTTGCGCCGGCCCGTGCTGGCGATCGATATCGACGGCGATGCCGTGCGCGCGGCGCGCGCCAATGCGCGGCTCAACCGCGCCGGCGGTCTTGTCGAGGTGCTCAAGGCCAACGGCGTTACCGCGCGGAAAATCCGCGAGCGCGGGCGCTGCGATCTCGTCTTCGCCAATATTCTGCTGCGGCCGCTGCAGCGCCTTGCCGCGCCGCTGACGCGGCTGACCGCACCCGGCGGACGGGTCGTGCTCTCGGGCCTGCTGCCGTCGCAGGCCAATGCCGCGCTCGCCGCCTATCACCGCCTCACGCTCGAGCGGCGCATCGTTTGCGACGGCTGGACGACGCTGATTCTGCGGCGCGGTCGTTAGTTGCCGGCACCGCCCTCGCCTCATAGATTGACGCCATGTTCGAAGCCCATTTTCAGTCGTTCGAGGATCGCGGCGAGCGTGGCGCCAGCGCGCCACGGGTCGCGGCGCTGCGCGCGGAGCTGGCCATCCGCGGCCTCGACGGCTTCATCGTGCCGCGCGCCGACCGCTTCCAGAACGAATACGTGCCGCCGAGCGACGAGCGGCTGGCCTGGCTCACCGGCTTCACCGGCTCGGCCGGCGCCGGCATTGTGCTGAAGGACCGCGCCGTCATCTTCGTCGACGGCCGCTACGTGGTGCAGGCGCGCGAGGAAGTCGACGAAACGCTGTTTGCCGTCGTGCATCTGGTCGATGAGCCGCCGACGCTGTGGATCGAAAACAATCTGCGGGCCGAAACCCGGCTCGGCTATTCGCCGTGGCTGCACACGGTGGAAGGCGCCGAGCGGCTCAACAAGGCCTGCGCCGCAGCGGGCGCGGCGCTGATCGCGGTCGACGACAATCCGATCGACGCCATCTGGACCGAGCGGCCGCAGCCGCCGCTTGGCGCCGTGGTGGCGCACGAGCTGCGCTTCGCCGGCGAGGACGCCAAGGACAAGCTCGCGCGCGTCGTCACCGAATTGCGGAAGACTTCCGCCGACGCGCTGGTGGTATCCGACCCGCAGGCGGTGTCGTGGCTGTTCAACATCCGCGGCAGCGACGTGCCGCACACGCCGGTGGTGCTGGCGTTCGCCGTGGTGCCCAAGGAGGGCCGGCCGGCGCTCTATGTCGACCTGCGCAAGCTCAACAACAATATGCGCGCGCGGATTGAGGAGCTCGCCGATATTCGCGCCAACGCCGCCTTCGAGCGCGACCTGGCGGCGCTCGGCAGCGCCCATCGCAAAGTGCGGCTCGATCCGACAACCTCGGCCGAGGCGATCGCGCGCGTCGTAGTCGAGAACGGCGGCGAGATTCTGCGCGGCAGCGATCCGATCGCGCCGATGAAGGCGGTGAAGAACGCGACCGAGATCGCCGGCGCCCGCTCCGCGCAACAGCGCGACGGCGCCGCGGTGACGCGATTCCTCGCCTGGTTCGACCGCGAGGCGTCGCGCGGCACCTTGACCGAGATCGACGCCGTCGAGGCGCTGGAGAGCTTCCGCCGCGACACCGGCATGCTCAAGGACGTGTCGTTCCCGACCATCGCCGGCGCCGGGCCGGATGGCGCCATCGTGCATTATCGCGTTACCCGCAAAAGCAATCGCAGCATCGCGCCGGGCGAGTTGTTTCTCATCGATTCCGGCGGCCAATACGAAGACGGCACCACCGACATCACCCGCACCGTCGCGGTCGGGCCGTCGACCGCGGAGATGCGGCAGCGATTCACTCTCGTGCTTAAGGGACACATCGCGCTGGCGCGCGCCGTGTTCCCTGACGGCACCAACGGCGCGCAGCTCGACCCGCTGGCGCGGCAATATCTGTGGCGCGCTGGCGTCGATTTCGACCACGGCACCGGCCACGGCGTCGGCAGCTATCTCTCGGTGCACGAGGGCCCGGCGCGCATCGCCAAGCTCGGCAGCGTCGCGCTCAGGCGCGGCATGATCCTCTCCAACGAGCCCGGCTATTACCGCACCGGCGCCTACGGCATCCGCATCGAGAATCTGATCCTGGTGACGGAAGCGGCGCCGGTGATCGGCGCAGAGAAGCCACTCAATGCCTTCGAGACGCTGACCTTGGCGCCGATCGACTTGCGGCTGATCGATGCTGCGCTGCTCAACGCCGACGAGATCGGCTGGCTCAATGCCTATCACGCGCGCGTGCGCGATGTGCTGTCGCCGCTGGTCGATGTCGGCACCCGCGCCTGGCTGATCACGGCGACCGGGCCGCTCGCTCCGCGCTGAGCCGCGCGACGAGGAACTTTCATATCGCGGCGGCGTTCCCTTGTACGGCTGGCAACGGTGCGAGGAAACGCGATGCTTTCGACTATCCTGATCGTCATTCTGATTCTGCTGCTGGTCGGCGCGCTGCCGGCATGGCCGTACAGCGCCGGCTGGGGCTACTACCCGGGCGGCGGGCTTGGTCTCATCCTGATCATCGTGGTCATTCTGGCCCTATCGGGACGAATCTGAGCGCCTCAACGCGTGAGCTTCAGCCACTCGTCTTCGCTCAAGACCTTGACGCCGAGCTTCTTGGCATCGGCGAGCTTTGAACCGGCGCCCGGGCCGGCGACCACATAATCGGTCTTCTTCGACACCGAGCCCGACACCTTGGCGCCGAGGCGTTCGGCCGACGCTTTGGCCTCGTCGCGCGTCATCTGCTCGAGCGTGCCGGTAAAGACAACCGTCTTGCCGGCGACGGCGGAATCGGTGCGCGGCTTCTCGGCCTCGCGAATCTCGACTTGCTTGGCCAAATTCTCGACGCGCCGTCGATTATGCGGCTCGGAGAAATAATCGCGCAGGCTGTCGATCACGGTGTCGCCGATCTGATCGAGCGCGTCCATCTCGGCGCGGGTCTCGGCGTCGTCCTTGGCGAGCTTCAGGCAGGCGTCGTGAAAAGCGTCCCAGTTACCGTAGCCGCGGGCGAGCGCCACCGCCGTGGTCTCGCCGACATGGCGGATGCCGAGCGCGTAGATGAAGCGCTCTAAGGAAATCTCGCGCCGCGCTTCGATGGCATTGAAAAGGTTTCGTACTGAGACTTCGCCGTAGCCTTCTTCCTCGAGCAGTTTCTTGCCGTGTTTTTTCTGCAGCGTGAAAATGTCGGCCGGCTCCTTGACCCAGCCCTGCTCGTAGAACAACTCGATCTGCTTTTCACCGAGGCCATCGATGTCGAAGGCGCGCCGCGAAACAAAGTGCTTCAGATGCTCGATGGCCTGGAACGGACAGGCGAATTCGCCGGTGCAATGGGCGCGCGCGCCTTCGGCGCCGCCGGCGATGATCTCGCGCACCACGTCGGTGTGCAGCGGGCACGGGCACTTCTTCGGAAACTCGTAAGGCTTGGCGCCGCGCGGCCGCTTATCGAGCACGACGTCGAGCACCTGCGGGATGACGTCGCCGGCGCGCTGGATCGTGACGGTGTCGCCGATGCGCACATCGAGCCGCTTGATCTCTTCCTCGTTGTGCAGGGTCGCGTTCTGCACCACGACGCCGCCGACCGTGACCGGCTCGAGCTTCGCCACCGGCGTCAACGCGCCGGTGCGGCCGACCTGGATCTCGATGTCGTTGACGATCGTGGTCGCCTTCTCGGCCGGGAATTTGTGCGCGATCGCCCAGCGCGGATTGCGCGACACGAAGCCCAGCCGCTGCTGCCAGTCGAGGCGGTCGACCTTGTAGACGACGCCGTCGATGTCGTAGTCGAGGCTGGCACGTTCGGCCTCGATGGCGCGGTGAAATTCAAGCAAGGCCTCGACCGAGCGGCACATCTTGGTCAACGGATTGGTCTTGAAGCCGCAAGTTCCAAACCACTTGACCATGGCCGACTGGCTGGCGGCCGGCATCTCGCTCATCTCGCCCCAGCCATAGGCAAAGAAGCCGAGCGGCCGCGATGCGGTGATCGAGGGATCCTTCTGCCGCAGCGAGCCGGCGGCGGAATTGCGCGGATTGGCAAAAATCTGGCCGCTGCTTTCGGCCTGGCGCTCGTTGAGGGCCAGGAACGCGTGCTTGGTCATATAGACCTCGCCACGCACTTCGCAGATTTTCGGCACGCCCCTGCCCTTCAGCCGCTTCGGCACATCTTCGAGCGTCTTGATATTGGCGGTGACGTCCTCGCCTTCGCTGCCGTCGCCGCGAGTGGCGCCGTTCATCAGCGCGCCGTCCTCGTAGCGCAGCGACATCGACAGCCCGTCGATCTTCGGCTCGGCCGAGAACGCGATCTCGTCGTCGTCGGGCAGCCGCAGGAAGCGGCGGATGCGGCCGACAAAGTCGACCACGTCCTCCTCGGCAAACGCGTTATCGAGCGACAGCATCGGCACCGCATGCCGCACCTTGGCGAAGCGCGCCGACGGCGCCACGCCGACTCGTTGCGTCAGGCTGTCCAGCGTGCGCAGCTGCGGAAAGCATGCCTCGATGGCGCCGTAGCGTTGCCGCAGCGCGTCGTATTCGGCATCCGACACGGTCGGTGCGTCGTCCTGGTAATAGCGCCGGTCGTGCGCGGCGATCTCGGCGCCGAGCCGCGCGTGTTCGACTTTCGCCTGGGCTTCGGTCAGCGCTTCGGCGGGCGTAGTGGAAGGCGACTTCTTTGCCATCGGCGCAAACATTGCCCCGTGGCGCGTGACGTTGTCTAGCCGCGGGATTGCGCGTAATTTGGCGAGGAAGAACACCGCCTGCCAGGGGAGCGCGCCACCATGACATTCCGACCGATCGTGCACGCCGTCGTGGCGCTGTTGGCGCTGACGCTCGTGCCGCTGCCGGCCTCCGCCGCCACCGTGCGCATCTACGTCACCAACTCGGCCGGCGACGCCATCGACGTCATCGACCCGGTCAGCAACAAGGTGGTGCAGGAGATCAAGGACGTGGTCGGCGCCCACGGCATCGCCTTTTCGCCCGACGCGGCGCGGGTCTATGTCAGCAACGAGGGAACCACGAGCCTCGACGTTTTCGACCGCAAGACCGGCAAGCTGATCAAGAAGGTGCCGCTGTCGGATCATCCCAACAACATCTCGGTGACCAAGAACGGCGACCGCATCGTGGTCGCCATCGCCCGCGGCCAGGGCGGCCTCGATATCGTCGATGCCGCGACCTTGACCCTGAAGAAGACCATCCCGACCAATGGCGGTCGCCTCCACAACGTCTATGTCACCCCCGACAACAAATACGTGGTCGGCGGCTCGATCCCGCAAAAGACCTTCTACGTCTTCGATCTCGAAAAGGAGCAGCTCGCCTGGGCGATGCCGATGGATCTCGGCGTGCGCTGCATGGCGATCGAGACCAACCCGGACGGCTCGACCAAGCGCGTGTTCTCGCAGATGTCGACGCTCAACGGCTTCTCGGTGATCGACGTCGCGGCGCAGAAGGAAGAGACCCGCGTCAAGTTGCCCGACGTGCCGCAAACGTTCGACCACGGCGGCTACCGCACCAACGAGCCGTCGCACGGCATCGGCGTCACGCCGGACAACAAGACGCTGTGGGTCACCAGCATTCCTAACAACGCGGCTTACGCTTATGCGCTGCCCGAGCTGAAGCTGGTCGGCAAGGTCGAGCTGCCGAGCGAGAAGCTTGCCGGCCATGCGGCGCCGCTGTCGGCGGTCGCCAATTGGGTCACCTTCACGCCGGACAGCAAGCAGATGTACGTGTCGAATTCCGGCCTGCGCTCGGTGTCCGTGGTCGATACCGTGGCGATGAAGGTGGTGAAGGTGATTTCGGTCGGCGAAGTGCCGAAGCGCAACGGCACCCTGGTGATCCCCGACGACGCCGGCCACGCCACCAAACGGGCGCCGGGCAAGCAGGCGGCGCGCTAGATTTTCCGTCACCTTGAGGTGCGAGCGAAGTGAGCCTCGAAGGGCGACGGCCGAGGCGTCGCAGCAGCATCCTTCGAGGGCCGCTTCGCGGCCGCCTCAGGATGACGCGGGCGGTGTTGTTTATTTCTTCGTCAGGGTCGCGCCCCTCACCCACGCGGCGATGGCCTTGTAGTTCGGATCGCTCTTGTCGACGAATTGCCGGCCGCCGGAGTGGAACGCGTCGCCGCCAGCTTCCGGCGCCAGCGGATGGGTGAGCAGCTTGGCGGTCAGCGGATCGTCCACGGCCTGCACGATCTTCGACACCGTGTCGAAATTCTTCCGCGTCTGTTCTTCGGTCCAGACGGTCTGGCCTGCTGGCAGCTTCTCCAGCCGCAGCATGTTGGCGGCTTCGGCATGGCACATCACGCAGGGCGCGTGGCCCGGCCGCTTGGCGAGGAAGATCGGCTGCACCTTGGCCTTGTAGAAATCGTAGTCGAGCGTGGCGGCGGAGACCAAGCTCGTGCCTGCCAGCGCGAACACAAAGCCAGCAGCGATTGCGGCGCGAGCGCGCATGACGATCCTCCTCGTTGTTTTGCAGCAATGTAGCAGAGGCCGCGGCGGCGCGCGATGCGGTTCAGCTCGCGGCGCGGATGAGCCGCTCGGCGGCGGCGCGGGCCTCGGCGGTGATCTCGGCCCCGGCCAGCATGCGCGCGATCTCCTCGCGGCGGCGTTCGGCTTCGAGTTCGGCGACCCGGGTGGCAACGCGTTTGCCCTTGGACAGCGCGTCCTTGGTGATGAGGTAGTGGCGGTCGGCGCGGGCCGCGACCTGCGGCGCGTGCGTCACCGCGATGACCTGAACGCCGGAGGCAAGCCGCGCCAGGCGTACGCCAATCGCATCAGCGACGGCGCCGCCGACGCCGGTGTCGATCTCGTCGAACACCAAGGTCGGCGCCGAGCCGCGGTCGGCCAGCACCACCTTCAGCGCCAGCAGAAACCGCGCCAGCTCGCCGCCGGAGGCGACCTTCATCAGCGGCCCCGGCCGTGTGCCCGGATTGGTGCGCACCCAGAACTCGACGCGGTCCAGGCCGTTCGGCCCTTCGCCTTCGCTGTCGATCTGGGTGGAGAATTCTGCACGCTCGAGCTTGAGCGGTTTCAATTCAGCGTTGACGGCCTTGTCGAGTTTTTGCCCGGCGCGGCGACGCGCGGCCGACAGCTCTTCCGCGCCCTTGCGGTAGCGCGCCGCGGCGGCCTGTGCATCCTGTTCCAAGGCGGCAAGCCGCTCGGCGCCAGCGTCGATCAACGCCAGATCGCCCTGGTAGCGCCGGCCGAGCGCGGCCAGTTCGTCGACCGGCACGTTGTATTTGCGCCCGGCGGCGCGCAGCGCGAACAGCCGCTCCTCGATGCGCTCAAGCTCGTTGGGATCGTAGTTCGCCGCCTGCAGCGCGCGCTCCAGATGATTGCTCGCATCGTCGAGCGCGGTCAGCGCTGCGTCGAGCGCCTTGACCACCGGCTCGATCAGCGCCGGCGCCTGTCCGGCGCGGCGCTCCAGCCGCCGCACCGCGGTCGACAGCACCGGGACCGGCGACTGCGGGCCGCTGACATTGTCGTGGGTGGCGCGCAAATCCTCGGCCACCTTTTCCGCCTGCATCATGGCGGTGCGCCGCTCGGCGAGCGTCGTCTCCTCGCCCGCCTCCGGCGCAAGGCGGCCGAGTTCGTCGACGGCATGGCGCAGCCATTCCGCCTCGCGGATCAAACGCTCGACTTCGGCGCGGTGCGCGGCGACCGCGGCCTCACGCGCCCGGCGCTCGTCCCACAGCCGCGCCACCGCGCCGGCGTCGCCTTCGAGGCCGCCATAGGCGTCGAGCAGCGCGCGATGGGTCCCGGCATCGACAAAGGCGCGCTCGTCGTGCTGGCCGTGGATTTCGACCAGCGCCGCGCCGAGCGCGCGGAGCACCTGCACGCTGACCGGCTGGTCGTTGATGAAGGCGCGGGTGCGGCCGTCGGCAAATTGCACGCGGCGCACGATCAACGCATCATCGTCGCTGCCGAGATCGTTCTCGGCAAGGAGCCGCCGCGCCGGGTGATCCTTGGAGAGATCGAACGCGGCGATGACCTGGCCCTGTTCGGCGCCCTCGCGCACCATGGCGGTATCGCCGCGCGCGCCGAGCGCCAGCGCAAAGGCGTCGAGCAATATCGATTTGCCGGCGCCGGTCTCGCCGGTCAGCGCCGCGAGCCCGGACCCGAAATCGATGTCCAGGCGATCGATCAGGACGATGTCGCGGATGGAAAGGCGGGCCAGCATGATTCGCACGACGCTCGGACGGACAACGCGGGATAGATAATAGCGATTCTCGTTTCCGCCGTCTGTCGGCCGTCAGCGATCGCCCGGCTATCCGAGGCCCAGCTTCTTGAACGAGCGGCTGATCCAGGATTCCTTGTTCTCGTTCGGCTCGCCGCCGGCCCGCTTCACGCGGTTATAGGCGTCCTTGTACCAGTCGCTGTCCGGGAAATTGTGGCCGAGCACGGCGGCCGCGGTCTGCGCCTCGTCGAGGATACCGAGCGAGAGATAGGCTTCGGTCAGCCGCTCCAGCGCCTCCTCGACATGGCGCGTGGTTTGGTACTGCGTCACCACGACCTTGAAGCGATTGATGGCGCCGATGAAATCGCGCTTGTTCAGATAGAACCGACCGACCTCCATTTCCTTGCCGGCGAGCTGGTCGCGCGCCATGTCGACCTTCTTTTTCGCCGCGGTGGCGTATTCGGACTCCGGATATTTGCGCACCACCTCTTCGAGCGAGTTGATCGCCTTTTCGGCGCGCGCCTGGTCGCGGGTAACGTCGAGGATCTGGTCGTAATACGACGAGCCGATGAGGTATTGCGCATAAGCGGCGTCGGGACTGCCGGGATGCAGCGTCACGTAGCGCTGCGCCGAACTGATGCAATCGGAGTATTCCTGCGCCTGGTAATAGGAATAGGCCGACATCAGCAGCGCCTTGCGCGCCCAATCGGAATAGGGGTTCTGACGGTCGACCTCGTCGAATTTCTTCGCCGCTTCCTTGTAGTCCTGCTTGTTGTTGAGGAGGAACAGACCTTCGTTATAGAGCTTGTCGGCGGGATCGTCGCGAACGTAGTCCTCGTCCTTGTTGAATAAGCTGCAGCCCATGAGCGGGGCTGCGACGAGCGCAAGCGCGAGATAGCCCGCGAGCACCCGCAAGCCTCGAGCGGACCGGCCCGATCCTCGTGACCGCAGCATCATGAGATGGTTGGAACCCCGTCCCGCCAATCTATCGCCTGATCGGTAGCCCTTGAGCGCGCGGCATGCGCGTAGAGGATACGTCCCCGGAGGTCGATGATAGTTTGAGAGATTATGGCCTGCAATCGGCCCGGATTAAGGCGAAAAAGTTAAGTAAATCAAGAGACGTCCGGCCCGTAGGCGAGGGTGGTGAAGCCGCCGGCCGGCTCGGCATGGCCGCGGATGCGGCGGGCGGCGTCCGGCGTATCCACATACTCCCAGGCGCTGCGATCGGCCATCAGCGAAGTGACCATGGCGTGGTTGAGCTTGTGGCCGCCGCGCACCGTGCGATAGGCGCCGATCAGCGGCGCGCCGGCCAGCGCCAGGTCGCCGACGGCGTCGACCGCCTTGTGGCGCACAAATTCGTCCGGGAAGCGTACGCCCTCGGCGTTGAGCACCCGGCTCTCGGCGACCACGACCGTGTTCTCGAAGGACGCGCCGAGCGCGTAGCCGGCGCTCCACAGCTTGGCGACGTCACGCATGAAGCCGAAAGTGCGTGCGCGGGCAAGCTCCCGGCGGAACGAATCCGGCTCGACCTCGATGGCGAAGGTTTGGTGGCCAATCAGCGGATGGTCGAATTCGATCTCGGCCTCGATGCGCAGGCCGCGGCCATGGGGCCGCAATTCGGCGTAGCTGCCGTTTTTGCCGACCCGCACCGGCTTAAGCACCTTGATGCAACGGCGCTGCGCCGAAAGCTGGGCGATGCCGGCGTGATCGATGGCGGCGACGAACGGCTCGGCGCTGCCGTCCATGATCGGCACTTCCGGCCCATCGACCTCGACCACAACGTTGTCGACGCCAAGCGCGTGCAGCGCGGCCAGCACATGTTCGGTGGTGGAAATCGCTGGACCGTTCTTATCGCCGAGCACGGTGGCGAACTCGGTCGCCGTCACGGCGCGGTAGTCGGCGACGATCTCGCGGTCGCGCTGGCCGTCGGGCCCGCAGCGCAGAAAAACGATCCCGGTATTGGCTTCGGCAGGATGCAGCGTCAGGGTGACGGGTGAACCGGAATGAACGCCGATTCCGGATACGGTTGCGCTGTTACGCAACGCGGTCTGACTACCGGCTAGCATGCCCCGCATCATGCGGTCGTCCCACAACTTGTGGTCAAACTGGACGGACAAAAAGCACCCGCACAGTCGTGACCCACCCCGAACTTGAGAGGACTACAGGCTCGCCTGTATGTACTGGGGAGGTCCCGCACCCGCCTCGCACCTCGGCTCCGCACCAAAGGCCGCATCTGGCCGACGGAAGCGATCCCCAACACCACCCCTCCAACCGTGGTAAATTTTACCGGTGGGCGGCCCAAAGACCAACTCACGCTTTCTTACCGAGTGTTACCATGTTCCGGCCGCAGTCCTGGCGGCAAAGCGTCCCTAACATGACAGCGGAACGCGGGCCCGCGGCCCGCAACGCCCGCTGGTGCGCATTTCATTGGCATGGCGCCAAAAGCGGCGCAGCAGCTAATAATACAACAATTTCAATACTTTGAGAGGCAGCTGTGACCGCCAAAATGCAAACCGGCGCCGCCATGGGGCGGCGCCGGCGTCGACTTTCATCGTCCAAAGTCAGTTCGCTTGCCGGCGCAGAAAGGCCGGGATGTCGAGGTGATCGTCTTCGCTCTGGTTATGCACAGGACTCTGGCGGCCGTGCTGGTCGAGACCCTGGGGCGCCGGGCGCTTGGCATATTCGGAGACCGGCTCCGGCCGCGCTTCGACCTGGCGCGGCATCGGCCGGCCGGTGAGCCGCTCGGCGGGTTGCGGCACGGGCGGAGCGGCCCGCGGCGCGGTGTCCTCCTCCTGCCCCCGGCGGCCGAGCCCGGTCGCGATGCGCTGAAACAGCGATTTGCGCACGGTCTCCGGATGATCCTCCGGCAACGGCTCGCCGCGGCGGGCGCGGATTTCGTTCTGCGCCGGCACCGGCAGCTCGTCGATGCGCGGCATCCGCGGCGTCCGCGCCATCCGCTCCGGCTGCGGCGGAATGAACGCTTCCGGCTCGGGCTTCTCCACTTCGCTCGCCGCCGGATCGATGAACAGCGACGGCTTCGGCGCCAGCGGACGAATGGCGACGTCGTCGCTGCCGCTCTGCGGCAGAATCGCCGCCGCAATGGCGGCTTTCGCCACCGAGGCGATCGAAGCGTTGACGGAGGCCGGCGACGGCGCGACCGGAGCCGCGGCGGCAGGCCGTGGCGCCTGCTGCGGCTCAGCGCGGTCCGGGCGCTCGGTGGCCTCCGGGCGTTCCGCGAGGCGCGGATTGGTGGCGCGCAGCCGATGCGCGACCTCGGCGATACGCTGCTCGGCCGCCGGCAGCACCTGCTTCTGCGACTGGTCGATGCCGGTGGCGACGACGGAGACGCGGATGATGCCGTCGAGGCTTTCATCGAAGGTGGCGCCGACGATGATGTTGGCCTCCTGGTCGACCTCCTCGCGGATGCGTGTCGCCGCCTCGTCGACCTCGTAGAGCTTCAGATCGCGGCCGCCGGTGATGGAGATGAGCAGGCCCCGGGCGCCCTTCATCGACGCATCGTCGATCAGCGGGTTGGAGATAGCGGCCTCGGCAGCGGTGAGCGCGCGCTTGTCGCCCTCGGCCTCGCCGGTGCCCATCATCGCCTTGCCCATCTCGCGCATCACCGTGCGCACGTCGGCGAAGTCGAGGTTGATGAGGCCTTCCTTGACCATCAGGTCGGTGATGCAGGCGACGCCCGAATAGAGCACCTGGTCGGCCATCGCGAAGGCATCGGCGAAGGTGGTCTTTTCGTTCGCTACCCGGAACAGGTTCTGGTTCGGAATGATCAGCAGCGTGTCGACGCATTTCTGCAATTCGGTGATGCCGCTGTCGGCGATGCGCATGCGGCGCTGGCCCTCGAAGTGGAACGGCTTGGTGACCACGCCGACGGTGAGGATGCCGAGTTCGCGCGCAACCTTGGCGATGACGGGAGCCGCGCCGGTGCCGGTGCCGCCGCCCATGCCGGCGGTGACGAACACCATGTGCACGCCGGAGAGATGATCGCGGATCTCGTCGATCACTTCCTCGGCTGCGGCACGGCCGACTTCGGGCTGGGAGCCGGCGCCGAGGCCTTCGGTCACCTGCACGCCCATCTGAATGATGCGCTCGGCCTTCGACATGGTGAGCGCCTGCGCGTCGGTGTTGGCGACGACGAAATCGACGCCTTGCAGGCCGGCGTTGATCATGTTGTTGACGGCATTGCCGCCGGCGCCCCCGACCCCGAATACGGTGATGCGAGGTTTCAGCTCACGGATATCGGGAATGTTCAGATTGATGGTCATAGTTGCCTCTTCTTCCTTGCGCGGGCGCGTTGAACGCCCTGCCCCGGCCGGTCCGCCACCGGCCGCTGTGATGATGTGGCTTCGCTTCTGGGGGCCATCAGAAACTCTCGCGAAGCCAACGTCCGACGCGGGCGAAGTAGCCGCCCGTACCTGTCTTGGCGTAACGCCTACGCCGCGGTTCGAAATGTTCGAGATGCGCCGCCTGGGGGTAGACCAGGAGCCCGGCCGCCACCGCAAAGGCCGCGCCCTTGGCGGCGTCCGGGAGGCCGGCGATGCCGAGCGGCCGGCCGACGCGCACCGGACGGCCGAGCATGCGCGCGGCAAGGTCCGGCAAGCCGCTGAGCTGGCTGGCGCCGCCGGTCAGCACGACGTGACCGCGGCTTTCCGAAGCGAACGGCGACGCGGCGAGACGGTCGCGCACCATTTCCAGGATCTCTTCGACGCGTGGCTTGACGATTTGATTGAGCGTCGCCCGCGATACGAACTGGGTCTGGTCGCGCTCGTCGTCGTTGAGCGGCGGCACCGTGATCATGTCGCGCTCGTCGGAGCCGCCGGAGATGACGCTGCCGTACAGCGTCTTGATGCGCTCGGCGTCGGTGATGCGGGCGTTTAAGCCGCGCGCGATGTCCATGGTGACGTGCTGGCCGCCCAGCGCGAAGCCCTGCAGATGCACGAAGCGGCCGCCGACGAACACCGCGATGGTGGTGGTGCCGGCGCCCATGTCGATAACCGCCGAGCCGAAATCGGCCTCGTCGTCGGCCAACACCGACAGACCCGCCACATAGGGGCTGCCGACCATGGCCTCAACGGTCAGGTGGCAGCGCTCGACCGCGAGCATCAGATTGCGCGCCGCGGCGATGTCGGTGGTCGCGATGTGCATCTCGACGCCGAAGCGGCCGCCGAGCATGCCGCGCGGATCGCGGATGCCGTTGGCGCCGTCGATCGCGTAACCGACCGGCAGCGAGTGCAGCACGGCGCGACCGTCGCGTTGCGAGTGCCGGCCGCCGGCGGCCAGCACCCGGGCGATGTCGCCGTCGGAGACGCCGGAGCCGACGATGTCGATGTCGGCGGCGAACAGTTCGCCGGCGAGCCGGCCGGCCGAGATCGACAGCACGACCGAATCGATTTCGACCGACGCCATGCGCTCGGCTGAGTCGACGGACTGGCGGATGCTCTCCTCGGCTTGGCTCAGATTGACAATGCCGCCGGCCTTCATGCCGCGGGCAAAGGTGTGGCCGAAGCCGATCACCTCGACCGCATGGCTTCTCCGCGTCAGCACCTGCTGCGGCCCGTGCGGCCGCAACCGCGCGATCAGGCAGGCGACCTTGCTGGTGCCGATATCGAGCGCGGCGACGACGGCGCTGCGATGCGGCGAGATCGGCTTCATCTTCGGCGTCAGGCCGTAATGGAGGGCGGTCATGCGTCACCCGCCTTTTTCTTCTTCTTGTTGGCCGCCAACGCCTCGTCGCGGGCCTGCGCCGCGGCATCCGACAGTCGCACGGTGACGCGGTCGGGGAGCCGCAGGTCGACCATGGTGATGTCGCGCGTCAAAAGCTTCTTGTCGTGGTCGAGCGCGACCAAGCGATCCAGCGCCACGGCGACGTCGGTTTCGGGGAGCCGCACGTCGATGCCGTTCAACAGCCGCAAATTCCAGCGCCGGTCCGCCACCCGGATCGACGCGCGCGCCATGGCGCGGATGTCGGGATAGCGATCGAGAACGCTGAGAAAGTCTTTGGCGTTGCGTTGCGCGCCGTCGCCGACGACGAGCGGCAAGTTGACATACCGCCGCTCGACGAACGGCTCGAGCACGGTGCCGTCCGCGGCGATGACGCTGATGCGGCCGTCCTTCTGCCACAGCGCAAACGCTTGCCGCTCGGTGATGGTGATCTGCAGGCGATCCGGATAGAGCTTGAGGATGGCGGCATCGCCGATCCAGGGATTCGCCATCAGGCGCGCGCGCGCCGCGTCGGCATCAAGGAACAGCAGCGACGCACGGCCCGTCACGCCCGCCGTGGTGAGGATTTCCTCGCGGCTGACTTCCTTCGCGCCGGTCAGCGAAATCGCGGCGATGCGGAAGCCGACGGTGTTCGCCGCCACGTCGCGCGCATCCTTGAACCAGGCGATGACGTCGCCGACGTGGCCGCCCTTGACCACACCGTAGCCCAGCGCCCCTGCGATCAGCAGCACGGCGCCCGAGAAGCCGAGACCGGACGGCAGCCGCGCCAGGCGCGGGCGCCAGCGCGCCGCGAAACTGCGATAGGCTGCGAACGCGCGCGAACGGGCCGGCTCGTCATGCGCGCCGGCTTCCCCCGCCTGTAAAACCCCCGACCGCATCAGCGATTGGTCGAGGCGTCCTCCACCATCCATCGCACCAGCTCATCGAACGTGATGCCCGCATACGCGGCGAGCTCCGGCACGAGCGATGTCTCGGTCATGCCCGGTTGCGTATTGACCTCAAGACAGACAAGCTCACCCGTTCCCCGATCGTCGTAGCGAAAGTCCGCGCGACTCACGCCGCGGCAGCCAAGCGCGTTATGGGCAGCCAGACTCAATCTGCGGACTTCCTGGTAAACATTTGGTAAAATTTGCGCCGGTAGCACGTGTTTGGAACCTCCCGGGGCGTATTTGGCCTCATAGTCGTAAAACCGCGTCGCCGGCACGATTTCGATGACGTCGAGGGGGCGGTCCCCGAGGATCGCGCAGGTCAGCTCCTTGCCGGGGATGTAACGCTCGACCATGACGCGCTCGCCGAACGCCCAGTCATCGCGATAAAGCTCCTGGGGCGGGTTGGCGTGGGCCTCGGTGACGATGAAGACGCCGACGCTGGAGCCCTCGGCGATCGGCTTGATCACGTAAGGACGGGGCAGCAGATGGCCCTTGGCCGCCTCGAAGCGCGATACCACGCGGTCTTCGGCGACCGGCACGCCGGCGGCGCGCAGCTGGACCTTGGCAAAGTCTTTCTGCATGGCGAGCGCCGAGGCCAGCACGCCGGAATGGCTGTAGGGGATGCCGAGAACCTCCAGGACGCCCTGCAGGGTGCCGTCCTCGCCGGGCCGGCCATGCAGCACGTTCAGCGCGACATCGGGCTTGGCGGCGCATAAAGCCGCGGCGACATCGGGCGTGACGTCGATCAGGGTGACCTGGTAACCGACCCGCTTAAGCGCATCGGCACAAGCTTTGCCGGAGCGCAGCGAAACCTCGCGCTCGGCCGACCAGCCACCCATCAGGACGGCCACGTGCTTAGCCATGCTCAGCCGGTCCGCTGATTCGCATGGCACAGCAATAGAATCCACAATTGGCGAAAAATCGAGAGTCTTGTGGCCTTTGTGGCCGCCTTCAGCCTGGAACCGGGGCGCCGTCGTAGAGCCAGGCCAGGCAATCGAACAGGTGCGCCTGGTCCCAATCGGCCACGGTCGCGTTGCGGACGTCCCGGGCGACGCCATCGTCGAGGTGGTAGAAGAAATCCCACAGCCATCGCGATTCGAGCTGAACGCGGGCGGTGCGCAGGAGCCGCGTCGCTTGGAACCGGCGGAACGCCATGGCGAAATCGCCGTCGCTGCCATGAATTGATTCGGCGAGGCAGAGACCGTCTTCTATGGCCATGCCGGCGCCCTGGGCGAGCGATTGCAGCGGCGCGTGGGCGGCGTCGCCGAGCAGCACGATTCGGCCGTGGTGCCAAGGCCGGATCGGGTCGCGATCGCCGATGGAGCGGCGCCAGCGCAAGTCCATCATGGCAACGAGTTCCCGCATCGCCGGATGGGTGTTGTGGTAGGCCCGATCGAGCTCGGCGCGCGCCGCTACGTCATCGAGCCGATCGGCGTGGGCCGCGGTGCGATAGACGTTGACGATGTTGAACTCGGCACCGTGGCGCAGCGGATAATGCACGATGTGCAGCCCCGGCCCGCTCCACAGTACGACGCAATCGCGCGGCACGTCGGCTTTCAGCTCCGAGATCGGAACAATCGTTCGCAGCGCCACATAGCCGATCGGCCGCGGCTCGCCGTCGCCGATCAGTTTTTCGCGGAACAGCGAGCGCACGCCGTCGGCAGCGACGAGCGCCGGGCCTACGAAGCTGCGGCCGTCCGCCGTGGTTACGGCGACGGCTTCGCCGCGGTCCTCGAAGCCGGTGACCATGGCGTCGGAAACGAGCTCGACGGCGGCGCTGGCGCGGCAAGCATCGAGCAGAACGTTATGAATATCGATGCGATGGACGATAATGTAGGGATACTTGAAGCGGGCACGGAACGCGGCGCCGCCGGTAGGAATGCGGACCAGCTCCTTGCCGTCGAACGCATCGAGCATCAGTACCGCCGGCGGGACATCGGCCACCGCCATTACCTGTTCGCTGATACCGAGCCGGTCGAACACGTGAAACACATTCGGGCCGAATTGGATGCCGTAGCCGATGGCGCCGAACTCGGCGGCGCCTTCGAGCACGCGCACGGCGCGGCTGCGCCGCGCCAGCGCAAGCGCCGCGGTCAGGCCGCCGAGCCCGCCGCCGACGATGAGGATGGGGTCGCTGCGCGCCATCGCCGAAGGCTACTTCCCCTTGAAGGTCGCCGCGCGCTTTTCGTTGAAGGCCAAAATACCTTCGCGGCGGTCTTCCGTCGGCACCATCCGGTAATAGGCCTCGGTCTCCATGACGAGGCCGTCCCATAGCGACATGTTCGTGCCGCGGCTGATGGCGAGCTTGGCTTGCCGCACCGAAATCGGCGCGTTGCGCGCGATGGCTTCTGCCGTGGCCAGCGCCTCGGTAAGGAGTTGCGCACCCGGCACGACCTTGCTGACCATACCCCAGTCGCAGGCTTGCGCGGCCGTGAACGGCTTGCCGGTGAGGATGATCTCCTTGGCGCGGCGCTCGCCGACGGCGCGGGAAAGCGTCTGCGTGCCGCCGGCGCCCGGCATGATACCGAGCGTGACTTCGGTGAGCGCGAAGCGGGCATGGTCGGCCGCATAGATGAAATCGCAGGCCAGCGCCACTTCGCAACCGCCGCCGTAAGCCGCGCCGTTGACCGCGGCGATGATCGGAACCGGGCATGCCAGGACGGCGCGCGCCATGCGCTCGAAGATCAGGTGCTGGCTGGTCCAGTCCTCATCGGTCATGCCCTTGCGCTCTTTCAGATCGGCGCCGGCGCAGAAGGCGCGCTCGCCTGAGCCAGTGAGGATGACGCAGCGGGCGTCGCCGCTGTCGAGGTGGAGGCCCTCGAACAAGGTCACGAGGTCCGTCCCGCACTGTGAATTCAGTGCGTTGGCGAATTCAGGCCGGTTGAGGGTGACGAGCGTGACATGCGGCCGGGGCCGGTCGATACGGAGCGTGGCAAAGGACATGGTTAAGACCCTCAAGGCTTTGTGACCGCCACGATGCCGCGGAGGCGCTTCACGGGTCAAATGCGCCGTCATAATTTCGGACCGATGCGGGTGTTTCTTGATGTTGCCAGTTCTGATGTTGCCAGGTCGTGAGGGCAGCGGCGATGCGGCATCTATCCGTTTGGATTATCGAATTCCTCAAGCTCCTTGGTGGCCGGCGGCTGCATCCGATCGCGGCGCAATGCCCGATCTGCCGGCAGATGGTCCAACTCCACGTCAACAGGGCCGGCCGGCAGCACGTCTACGGCCATGCGCGCGGCCTGTACGAAGGCAGCCGGTTTTCCGCGCACTACGCCGCCGAGATGAAATGCGTCGGGTCGGACAGCCCGACCGCGTTCGATCCGCGTCCGAGCGAGCACCAGCGCTTCAAGCTGCCGGGCACCTTGGCCGAAGGGTAAGCTGGCGATCTTGCCTTGCGCGGCCTGTCGCACGTACGGATGTGACATGCCGGTCCGGCTTTTGACCGCGACAATCCTGCTGATGCTGGCAAGCGCGCCGTTGCGCGCGGCCGATCCGGCGCCGCTGCCGCTGGCCGTGGGCCTGAGCGAGAGCGACGCCAAGGAGCGGGCGGCACTATTCGCCGCGCTCGCGGCGACCAAAAGCGACGCCGAGGCGCGCGAAGTCGAAGACAGGCTGTGGACGTTCTGGCGCGGCTTCGCCGATGACGAATCGCGGCAGCTGCTCGACCGGTCGCGCGAAGCGCAACTGCGCTTCGCCTACGGCGAGGCGCTCATCTACAACAAGGCCGTGGTCGCGCACGCGCCGCAATTCGCCGAAGGCTGGAACCAGCTCGGCTATGTCTATTTTCTCTCCGGCAGCTACGACGCCTCGCTCGATGCCATCGAGCACGTGCTGGCGCTCGAGCCGCTGCATTACGCAGCGCTGGCCGGCAAGGGCATCATTCTCTACTACGAGGGCAAGGTCGCCGAAGCGCAGGCACCGCTGAAGCAGGCGCTCGCGATCGATCCGTGGCTGAAGGAGCGCAACTTGATCGGCAAGGATCTGGTACCGACGCCTTAAGAAGGATTTTAGTTGAGCATGATCTTATGGGAAAACCGACATCCACTTTTCCGGATCATGCTCTGGGCACACCGATCCGCTCGATCTCCCATTCCAGGTCGACACCGGAAGTGTCCTTGACGCGGCGGCGCACGGTCTCGCCCAAAGTCTCGATGTCGGCGGCGGTCGCGTCGCCGAGATTGATCAGAAAGTTGCAGTGCATTTCCGACACCTGCGCGTTGCCGACCTTCAGTCCGCGGCAGCCGGCGGCGTCGATCAATTGCCAGGCCTTGCGGCCGGGCGGATTCTTGAAGGTCGAGCCGCCGGTGCGGCTCTTGATGGGCTGGGTCGCCTCGCGCGACTCGGTGATCTTGTCCATCTCGGCGGCGATGATGGCCGGGTCGCCGCGACTGCCGCGATAGAGCGCCTGGGTGAAGATGTAGTCAGCCGGCACGCCGCAGTGCCGGTACGTGTAGCCCATATCGGCGTTGCTCAGCACGTGGATGCGGCCCGCGCGATCGACCGCGCGCGCCTCGATGAGCGCGTCCTTGGTCTCGCCGCCATAGGCGCCGCCGTTCATGCGTAGCGCACCGCCGACGCCACCGGGAATGCCGCGCATGAACGACAGGCCAGCGATGCCGGCTTCCTGGGCAGCGCGCGCCACCTTGACGTCGGGCACGGCTGCGCCGGCGCGAACGTTGAGGCCCTCGACCGCGACTTCGCCAAAGCCGCGGCCGAGCCTGATCGTCACGCCCGGCACGCCGCCGTCGCGCACGATGAGGTTCGAGCCGAGCCCGATGACGGTCACCGCAATCTCGCCGGGCAGCTCGGCGAGGAAGGCGCTGAGATCGGCTTCGTCCTCCGGCATGAACAGGACTTGCGCCGGGCCGCCGACGCGGAACCAGGTCAGCTCGGCAAGCGATTGGTTCGCCAGCAGCCGACCACGCAACGAGGCCATTTTGGCTTTCAGATCGACACTAATGTCGGGAAAGTTCATGCCGCGACCGCCGTGTCGAGCCAATCGGCCAGCACCTTGCGGCCGAGCTGCGCGGACGCCGGTCCGAGCGCACCGATCTGCCGCCGCAACGCGCGCGGATCGATGCCGGCCTTGCCGAGCTCGACCGTATGGCCGACGAGCCAGGTCTCCAGCCCCGCCGGCTCGGTCTCCACATGAAATTGCAGCGCAAGCTGCGATGGCGTGCGCACAAAGGCTTGCACCGGGCAGTGCGCGGTCGAGGCGAGCCGCTCGCAGCCCACCGGCAGGTCGCAATTGTCGCCGTGCCAGTGCAGCACCGGACTCGAAACGAGTGGCGCCAGCACCGACGCGGCTCCGGCCGCCGTCAGTGTCAGCGGCGCAAAACCGATTTCCTTGACCGGCCCCGGCGCGACGCGGGCGCCGAGCGCCGCCGCCATCATCTGCGCGCCGAGACAAATGCCGAGCGTTGGCTTGCCGGCGGCCAGCCGCGCCGCGACGGCGGCGATCTCATCGGCGATGAACGGATAGGCGTCGGCCTCGTAGACGCCGATCGGGCCGCCCAGCACGACGACGAGATCGGGCGCGAGCAGCGTCGCCTTGTCGAACGGCGCGACGCCGGCGTCGTGATAGCGGACCGCGTAATCGCGCGCCGCGAGCAGCGGGCCGAGCAGGCCCAAATCCTCGAAGCTCACATGACGAACGGCGACGCAGCTTTTTGTCATTTGGAATGATTTTTATTGGCGCATGATCTTATCGGAAAACCGGTATCCACTTTTCCGGATCATGCGCTAGCTCAGCTCGCGCCGGCGAGCTCGCCCGGCAGCGCGTAGGCCCATTGGGTGATCGAGCCGGCGCCGAGGCAGACCACGTAATCACCGGGCTTCGCCATGGCGGCGACGAGGCCGGCGAGCTTGTCGGGGCCGTCGAGCGCGACCACCTGGCGGTGGCCGTGATTGCGGATGGCCTGCACCAGTGCGTCGCGATCGACGCCCGGAATCGGCGCTTCGCCGGCCGAATAGACCGGCGCGATGATCACGGCGTCGGCGTCGTTGAAGCAGGCGCAGAACTGCTCGAACAAAGCGCCGAGCCGCGTGTAGCGGTGCGGCTGCATCACCGCGATGACGTGGCCCTTGGTCGATTCGCGCGCCGCCCGCAGCACTGCGGCGATCTCCACCGGATGGTGGCCGTAGTCGTCGATGATGGCGACGCCGTTCCAGGTGCCGGTGCGGGTGAAGCGCCGTCGCACGCCGCCGAAATTGGCGAGCGCGTTCCTGATCACGTCGTCGCCGATGCCGAGCTCGTGGGCTACCGCGATCGCCGCGGTGGCGTTGAGCGCGTTGTGCCGCCCCGGCATCGGCAGCGCCACGTTCTTGATCTCGTGCAAAAAATTGCCGGCGCGGTCGCGGAACACCACGGTGAACAGCGAGGTGCCGCCGGCGTGCGAGACGTCGACCATGCGCACGTCGGCCTGCGGGTTCTCGCCATACGTGACGAGGCGATGATCCTCGATGCGGCCGACCAGGGCCTGCACCACCGGATGGTCTGTGCACATCACCGAGAAGCCGTAGAACGGCACGTTCTCGACAAAGGCGCGGAACGAATCCTGCACCGCCTCGAAGGTCTTGAAGTGGTCGAGATGCTCGGGGTCGATATTGGTGACGATGGCGATGTCGGCTGGCAGCTTTAAGAAAGTGCCGTCGGACTCGTCGGCCTCGACCACCATCCAGTCGCCGGCGCCGAGCCGGGCATTGGTGCCATAGGCGTTGATGATGCCGCCATTGATCACGGTGGGATCGAAGCCGTCGGCGTCGAGCAGCGCCGCCACCATCGAGGTGGTGGTGGTCTTACCGTGGGTGCCGGCAATGGCGACGCAGCTTTTCAGCCGCATCAATTCCGCGAGCATCTCGGCGCGACGCACCACGGGCAGCCGCTGGACACGGGCGCCGACCAATTCGGGATTGTCGGGCTTGATCGCGGAGGAGACGACGACGACGCGGACGCCGGTCAGATTCTCGGCCGAATGACCGATCGAGATCTTTACGCCCTTGTCGCGCAGCCTTTTGACGTTGGCGCTGTCGGACTGGTCGGAGCCCTGCACCATGTAGCCGAGGTTCACCATGACCTCGGCAATGCCGCTCATGCCGATGCCGCCGATGCCGACGAAATGCAACGGACCGATGTCGCGCGGCAACCTCATGCGCTTCCCTCGACTTGGCGGCTACAGACCTTGGCGGCTACAGACCTTGGCGACTGCAAACGCCCGAATTTAATGGTTTGCGGCGCTGGCCGCCACCTGCAGGACCAGGTCGGCCAACCGCTCGGCGGCATCGAGCCGGCCGACCGATTTGGCCGCCGCCGCCATGGCAGCGAGCCGCTGCGGTGCTGCCGCCAACGCCGCAATCTCGGCGGCAAGCCGGCGCGGGGTAAAGGCGTCCTGGGTCAGCCGGATGGCGCCGCCGGCCGTCTCCAGCACACCCGCATTGGCGAATTGGTCCTGGTCGAGCGCATGGGGCAATGGCACCAGGATCGCCGGGCGGCCGATGGCGGCAAGTTCCGCCACGGTGGAAGCGCCCGATCGCGACACGATCAGATGGCTCGCCGCGATGCGGGCCGGTAGATTCGCGAAAAATAGCGCCGTCTCGGCGGCGACGCCGAGCTTGTCGTAAGCGGCGCGGACCCGGGCCAAATCCTCGTCGCGGGCCTGCTGGACGATGGCGAGCCGCGCCCGCAGCGGCGCATCGAGCAGCCCGATCGCCGAGGGCACGATGTCGGCCATGACCCGGGCGCCCTGGCTGCCGCCGAAAATGAGGAGCCGCAGCGGATCGCCAGATGTCGGATACGGCGTTGCCGCCGCCTCGACCACTGCGGGCCGCACCGGATTGCCGGTCAGCGTCGCCTTGGCGGCAAGTTCGGGACGGTCGCGAAACACATCGGAAAAGCTTGTCGCAATGGCGGCGACGCGCGGCGCCAGGAACCGGTTGGCGCGGCCGATCACCGCGTTGGCGTCGTGAATGAGGCTCGGCACGCCGCTCCTTGCCGCCGCCAAGACCGGCGGCACGGTCGGATAGCCGCCGAAGCCGACCACCGCGGCGGGCTTGAGCCGCGCCAGCAAAGCGCGCGCTTGAAAATAGCCGAGCCCGAGCATGGCGGCGGTGCGAACAAGCGCAAATGGATCGCGCGAGCCGAACGTCGCGCTCGAAACCACGTGGATCGTCTGCTCCGAGAACGCAGCCCCGTAGCGCTCGGCGCGGCGATCGGTCACGAGATGCACGGCGACACTGCGCCTGTTGAGCGCCGCCGCCAGCGCTTCGGCCGGAAACAAATGGCCGCCCGTGCCGCCGGCCGCTACCAGCACCGGCGCTCCTGACGCCGGGGGCCGGATCGGCGTCGGCATCAGGCGGCGCTCCTGCCGAGCACGATCTCGCCGGGCAGCAGCGCCCGCGGGCGCTCCCGGGTCAACGCCACCAGCATGCCCATGCCGAAGGCGAGCGAAATCAGCGACGAGCCGCCGTAGGAGATGAACGGCAGCGTCATGCCCTTGGCCGGAATGAGATGCAGGTTGACCGCCATGTTGATGGTCGATTGCAGGCCGAACAGCATCGCGAGCCCCGCCGCGGCAAAGCGGATAAACGGATCCTCCGTGCGCATCGCCTGCCGGAGCGCGCGGATGACGATGAACGCGAACAGCGCGACCAGAATGAGGCAGAGCACGACGCCGAATTCCTCCGCCGCCACGGCGAAGACGAAGTCCGTATGACCTTCGGGCAGGATGCGCTTGATGGTGCCCTCGCCCGGGCCGCGGCCGAACCAGCCGCCGCGGATGAAAGATTCGGTCGCGATGTCGACGTTGAAGGTGTCGCCCGAGGCCGGGTCGATGAAGCGCTTGATGCGCTGCGCCACATGGGGAACCGTGAAGAAGGCGACGGTCAAGCCGGCGCTCGCGGTGACGGCGAGGCCGAGCACCCAGATCATCCGCATGCCGGCCATATAGAACAGCGCGCCCCAAACGAGCGCGATCAGCATGGTCTGGCCGAAGTCGGGCTGCATCACCAGCAGCGCCATCACGAGGATCAGCAGCGAAAGCGCCAGGGTGTTGGCCGGCATTTCCGGCCGCTTCACCGATTCACCGAACAGCCAGGCGATCAGCACCACGAAGGCGGGTTTGAGAAACTCCGACGGCTGGATGTTCATGCCGAGGATCACGAGCCAGCGTCGCGCGCCCTTGATCTCGGCGCCGAAATAGGGCGTCGCCGCCACCAGCGCGAGGCTAATCAAAAAGACCAACAGCGAGACTTTGCGGACTTCGTGCGGCGACAAGAATGACGTCACGATCAGCACCAGCGCCGCCGGGATCAGGAACAGCACCTGGCGGTTGACGAAGTGAAACGGATCGAGACCGATGCGGGCGGCGACCGGCGGACTCGCCGCCAGGCACAGAATGATGCCGCCGAGCATGAGCGCGCCGAGCGCCGCCAAAGTCAGGCGGTCGACCGTCCACCACCATTCGGAAAACAGCGTCGGTTGCGCGCGCGAAGCCATAGCCCGTCCCCGGGAGGTCCCCGCCTACACGTGACACCGCCTTGGTTTCCAAGGGATTAATATCGCCGGCCGGCTACCGCTTGATGGGCTGAACGCCCGGCAAAGCCAGCACCAGCGCCCGGAAGGCGTCGCCGCGGACCTCGAAATTGCGGTACTGGTCGAACGAGGCGCAGGCGGGCGAGAGAAGCACCACCGGCTCGGCCGCGGTCACGGCCTCGGCGTCGCGGCTTGCGGTGGCCACCGCCTTGTCCAGCGTGCCGTCGATCTCGTGCGGCACACCGCCGGCCTTGAGCGTTGCGGCGAACTCTTCCGCCGCTTCGCCGATCAGATAGGCCTTGCGGATGCGCGGAAAGAATAAGCGCAGCGACTCGATGCCGCCGGTTTTCGGCTTGCCGCCGAGAATCCAGAAAATGTCGCTGAAGCAGGCCAGCGCCTGGGCCGCCGAGTCGGCATTGGTTGCCTTGGAATCGTTGACATAGAGCACCGCGCCGCGGCGGCCGAGCTCTTCCATGCGATGGGCAAGCCCTGGGAACGAGCGCAGGCCCCTTTGGATCGCCGGCGCGTCGAGGCCGAGCGCGAGCGCCGCGGCCGTGGCGCAGGCGGCGTTCTGCGCATTGTGCAGGCCGCGCAGCGAGCCGATGCCGGCAAGCTCCGCGATCGTTTCGCCGCGGCGCATGATGCGCTGGCCCGCGGCATAAATGCCGTCGCTCAGCGCGCCGTGCGCGGAAATTCGGACCGGATGTTTGCCGGACTTCTCCAAACGGTCGGCGATCGCGCGGCACCAATCGTCGTCGACACCGACGACTGGTGTGCCGCTGCCCGGCACGCCGGCGACGAGGCGTTCCTTCACTGCGGCGTAGTGCGCCATGGTGCCATGGCGGTCGAGATGGTCCTCGCTGAGATTGATCAAAATGCCGACCGACGGATCGAGCGAGGGCGCGAGATCGATCTGATAGGACGAGCATTCAATGACGTGGACGCGGCGAGGTTTGACATTACTTCGGCGCGGCGGCTGCAACGACAGGATCGCGGTGCCGATATTGCCGCCGAGCTGCGCGTCCATGCCGGCGGCGGCCGCAAGATGGGCGACCAGCGCCGTGGTGGTCGATTTGCCGTTGGTGCCGGTGATGGCGACGAACGGCGCGCCGGGCGCGAGCGCCGCGCGCTCGCGGCAGAACAGCTCGATGTCGCCGATCACCTCGACGCCGGCGCTGCGGGCGCGCGCGACGACCCAATGCGGCTCGGGATGGGTGAGCGGCACGCCGGGCGCCAGCACGAGCGCCGCGATTTTCGACCAATCGGCCTGGCGCAGATCGGCGGTGGGAATGCCGGCGGCATTGGCCTTGGCGACGCTGTCGGGTGAATCGTCGAAGCCGATCACGTCGGCGCCGCCGGCCAGCAACGCGCTCGCGCCAATGAGCCCCGAGCCGCCCAGACCGAATACCGCGACCTTTTTCCCCGCGAAGGTCGTGATCGGGATCACGTCTACCTCAGCTTCAGGGTCGACAGCCCCGCCAGCGCCAACACCACCGAGACGATCCAGAAGCGGATGACGATCTGCGGCTCGGTCCAGCCGAGCTGCTCGAAGTGATGATGGATCGGCGCCATCTTGAAGAAGCGTTTGCCGGTGAGCCTGAACGACACCACCTGGACGATGACCGAGACCGCTTCGAGCACGAACAGGCCGCCGATCACCGCCAGCACGATCTCGTGCTTGGTGGCGACCGCGACGGCGCCGATCATGCCGCCAAGCGCGAGCGAGCCGGTATCGCCCATGAAGATCGATGCCGGCGGCGCGTTGAACCAGAGAAAGCCCAAGCCGGCGCCGACCACGGCGCCGCACAGCACCGAGAGCTCGCCAGTGCCGGCGACATAGTGGATCTGCAGATAGTCGGCGAACACCGCGTTGCCGGAGAGGTACGCGATCATGCCGAAGCTCGCGGTGGCGATCATCACCGGCACGATGGCGAGGCCGTCGAGACCGTCGGTCAAGTTCACCGCGTTGCCGGCGCCGACCATGATGAACACACCAAAAAACACGAAGAACCAACTCAGATTGAGCAACAGATCCTTGAAGAACGGAAACACCAGCGATGTCGAAAACGGCGTATGGCCGAGCTCGACAAGGGCGATGCAGGCGAGGCCCGCGATGATCGCCTCGATGCCGAGCCGAGTACGGCCGGAGAATCCGGCATGGGTCTGCTTTTTGACTTTCAGATAGTCGTCGTAGAAGCCGACGAAGCCGAAGCCGAGCGTCACGCCGAGCACCACCCAGACGTACGGGTTGGCGGGATTGGCCCACAGCAAGGTCGACACCAGCACGCCGGACAGAATCATCAATCCGCCCATGGTCGGCGTGCCGGCCTTGCTGACGATGTGCGATTGCGGACCGTCGCTGCGGATCGGCTGGCCCTTGCCTTGCAAGAGCCGCAGCCGGTCGATGATGTGCGGGCCGAACAGGAAGACGAACAGCAGCGCCGTGATCACCGCGCCGCCAGTGCGAAACGTGATGTAGCGGAAGACGTTGAGGACGGAGAGCTTGTCCGACAGTTCGACCAGCCAATACAGCATGCCATCAACCTTATGCGGACGCTTCTTCCATCGTGCCGTGGTGCGGATACACCCGTTGCAGCGCCTTGACGATGGGAGCCATGCGCGAACCGAGCGAGCCTTTGACCATGATGACGTCGCCGGCGCGGATCGCCGGCACCACTTGCGCTTCGAGCGCGGCGGAGTCCTCCGCATAGCCGCCGCGCCGACTCGCCGGAAGAGCCTGCCACAGGGAATGCATCAGCGGGCCGCAACAGAATACCAGATCGACGGCATTGGCTTCGACCGGCGCGGCGAGCCCGCGATGCAGGGTCTTGCCCTGCGACCCGAGCTCGAGCATGTCGCCGAGCACGGCGATGCGCCGGCCCTGCGAGCCGACCGGCGCCTGGCCGAGCAGCGCGAGCGCGGCGTCGACCGACGCCGGATTGGCGTTATAGCTCTCGTCGATCACCAGGGCGTGCCCGCCAGGCAGATCGAGATCGATCGGCGCGCCGCGGCCGGAGATCGCCTCGAGCTCGGCGAGCGCCAGCGCCGCCAGCGCCAGATCGGCGCCGACCAGATCGGCGACCGCGAGCACCGCGAGCGAATTGAACACCAGATGGCGGCCCGGCGCGCCGACCTTGTAAGTCAGCGCGGTGCCGAGGACGTCGGCCTGCACCGTCGAGCAGCGCGGCTGCAGCGCGCATTTGATCAGGCGGGCATCGGCCTTGGCGTGCTCGCCGAACGACACGATGCGCGCGACGCCGGCTTCGCTGGCGCGGCGCCGCAGATGGGCGAATTGCGGGATATCGCGATTGAGGACGGCGACGCCGTCCGGCTTAAGCCCCAGAAAAATCTCCGCCTTGGCGTCGGCGATCTTGGTGAGCGAACCGAAGAATTCCAGATGCACCGGCGCGATGGTGGTGATCAGCGCCACGTCGGGGCGGGCGAGCCGCGACAGCGGCGCGATCTCGCCGGCATGGTTCATGCCCATCTCGAGCACGACATAACGGGCACTTGCCGGGCAGCGCGCCAGCGACAGCGGCACGCCCCAATGATTGTTGTAGGAGGCAACCGAGGCGTGGGTCTCGCCGTCTTTGGACAGCGCGAGCCGCAGCGCCTCCTTGGTGCTGGTTTTGCCGACCGAGCCGGTGACAGCGATCACCTTGGCGCGCGTGCGCAGCCGCGCCGCGCCGGCAAGGTCGCGCAACGCGGCGAGCACGTCGGGCACGACCAGAAGCGGCGCACCGCCAGGGAATTGCCCGCGCCGGTCGGCGGCGACCACGGCGAGGCCGGCCTTGGCCGCAAGCGCCGCGGTCACGAACTGATGGCCGTCGCGGTTGTCGCCCTGGATGGCGAAGAACGCTTCGCCGGGCGCGATGCTGCGGCTGTCGATGGAAATTCCGGAGATCGATGGCGGCAGCGCGCCCTGACGCGTGGCCGTCATTGCGGTCGCCATTGCGTCGGTGGTCCACAGCGCCGTCATGCGGCCAGCTCCTTGAGCGCCGCGGCAACCGCTTCGTGATCGCTGAACGGCACGATCCGGTCGCCGATAATTTGGCCGGTTTCATGGCCCTTGCCGGCGATCAGCAGAACGTCGCCGCGGCGCAATTCGGCAATCGCCGCGCGGATAGCGTCGCGACGGTCGCCGATCTCGGCGGCGGCGCCGGCCGCCGCCAAGATCGCGGCGCGGATGGCGGCCGGATTTTCGCTGCGCGGATTGTCGTCGGTGACGATGACGCGGTCGGCCTTTTCGGCCGCGACCGCGCCCATCAACGGCCGCTTGCCCCGGTCGCGGTCGCCGCCGGCGCCGAACACAACGACGAGCCGGCCGGTGACGTAGGGCCGTAGTGCATCGAGCGCCTTGGCGAGCGCATCGGGCTTGTGCGCGTAGTCGACAAAGATCGGCGCGCCGTTGCTCGCGCCGACGAGCTCGAGCCGGCCCTTGGCACCCTTGAGATTTTCCAGCGCCGCAAAGACCGAAGCCGGATCGCTGCCGGTCGCGATGGCAAAACCCGCAGCGACCAGCGCGTTCTCGACCTGGAATTCGCCGACCAGCGGCAGACGGACATGAATGTCCTTGCCGCCGTGCCGCAGCCGCAGCGTCTGGGCGAAGCCGTCGATCTTGGCTTCGGTCAGCCGAACGCCCGATCCGTTGCGGCCCACAGTGAAGACGGCGAGGCCGCGGGCCGCGGCGGCGTCCACGACCGCCGGCGCATGGTCGTGGTCGACATCGACGACGGCCGCGGCACCGCGCGGCAGCAGCGCATCGAACAAGCGCAGCTTAGCGGCAAGGTAAGCCTCGAAGTTTTGATGATAGTCGAGATGATCGCGGGTGATATTGGTGAAGCCGCCGGCGGCAAGGCGCAGGCCGTCGAGGCGGAACTGATCGAGGCCGTGGGACGAGGCCTCGATGGCAAGATGGGTGACGCCCTCGCCCGCCAGCGCATCGAGCGAGCGATGCAGGTCGACCGGATCGGGCGTGGTCAGCGAGCCGTAAGTCTCGCCGCGCGGCGACACGATGCCGACGGTGCCGATGCTGGCCGAGCGATGGCCGAGCGCGCTCCAGATCTGCCGGGTGAAGGCGGCGACCGAGGTCTTGCCGCTCGTTCCGGTGACGGCGGCGATGGTCTGCGGCTGGCGCAGGAAAAATTTCGCCGCGATCAGCGCCAGCGCGCGCCGCGCATTCGGCACGCGCACGACGGCCACGCCGGCAGGAAGCGGCACGGCCGGCGGCTGTTCGGCAAGCACCGCGACGGCGCCGGCGGCGATCGCGGGCGCGATGAAGCGCGCGCCGTCGGCCTTGTTGCCCGCGATAGCGACGAACAAGTCGCCGCGCCTGACGTTGCGGCTGTCCGCAGTCACGCCGCCGACGTCGCGGTCGGCGTCGTGGGCATCGAACTCAGCGTCGGCAGGCAAAATCTCGCGAAGCTTCATCGGCAAGCTTCTTCGCAGGCTTCTTGGTGGATAAAGTCGGCCGACGCCTTACCTGCTTTCCTTCATCGAGGCCAGTATGAGCTGATCGGCCGGCGGCAGGTCGAGCCGCGGCTCGATGCCAAGCAGCGGCGCGATGCGCGCCACCACAGCGCCGCCGGTCGGCACGGCGTTCCAGCCCGACGTGGTGAAGCCGTGGGTCTCCGGCAGCGCCTTCGGCTCGTCGAGCATGATCAAGAGCAGATAGTGCGGCTGGTCGGCCGGCAGCACCGCCATGAAATCGGTCAGCACCCGCGTCTTGGAATAGCGGCCGAACACCACCTTGTCGGCGGTGCCGGTCTTGCCGCCGATATAGTAGCCCGCGACCTCGGCCTTGCCGGCGGTGCCCTTCTCGACATTGAGCCGCATCAGATAGCGCATCAGCAGGCTGGTCTCGGGCTTGATGACGCGCTTGCCGAGCGCCTGCGCGTCGGCCTCGGCGCGCTTAAGGAAGGTCGGCGGGATCAGGATGCCGCCGTTCATCAGCGCGCCGACACCCATCACCGCCTGCAGCGGCGCCACCGACAGGCCGTGGCCGAACGCGATGGTGATGGTGTTGAGCTCGCCCCAGCGCTTGGGCACGATCGGCTCGGCGCTTTCCGGCAGCTCGGTGCGCAGCCGATCGAGCTGGCCGAGCTTTTTCAGGAACGCCTTGTGGGCGTCGATGCCCATCGCCATGGCGATGCGCGCGGCGCCGATATTCGACGAATAGGTGAAGATCTCCGGCACCGTCAGGGAGCGCTGCATTGGCTCGAAATCGTGGATGTCGAACTTGCCGTAGTGCAGCGGATTGTGGGCGTCGAATGACGATTTCAAGGTCACCTTGCCGGAATCGAGCCCCATGGCGACGGTGAACGCCTTGAACGTCGAGCCCATTTCATAGACGCCGGTGGTAAGCCGGTTGATCAGGCTCGGATCGCGCGGATTGTGCGGAACGTTGGGATCGTAATCGGGCTCCGACACCATCGCGACGATCTCGCCGGTGCGGACGTTAAGGACGAGGCCGGCTGACGCGATCGCCTTGAACTTTTCCCGCGCCTTGGCGAGTTCGTCGCGCAGCGCGTGCTGGACGCGCAGATCGACCGCGAGCTCGACCGGCGTTTGCAGCCGGTCGGTGGCGAGCCCCGCCAGATGCAGCGCGGCGAGGCCCTGATTGTCGAGCCAGCGCTCGATGCCGGCGGTGCCCTGATTGTCGATGTCGACGCGGCCGATCAGATGCGAGACCTCGGCGCCGTTCGGATAAGCGCGCTTGTTCTCGTTGAGGAAGCCGATGCCCGGCAGGCCCTGGCGATAAATCTCGCGCTGCTGCTCGGGATTGATGTCGCGCTTGAGCCAGACGAAGCCGCGCCGCGACGCCAGCCGCTCGCGCAGCTCGCTGGCATCGAGATCGGGCAGGTCGGCGGTGAGCATTTCGACCGCCTCGTCGACGTCGATCAGCCGGCGCGGCTCGGCATAGAGCGACGGCACCCGCACGTCGGTCGCCAAGACCTCGCCGTTCCTATCGAGAATGTCGGGGCGCGCGGTGGCGATGGCGTCGCCGGAGACCACGCGATGGGCGACGCGGCTGTCGGAGACGACGGCGAACATTATCAGACGCGCGGCGATGATGCCGTAGACGACCGCGAACGCGACGATGGCGAGACCGACGCGCGCCCGCGCCTTGGCGACGCGATTGACGTCATGGCCGTAAAGGAGCCGACGCAGCACGCGCCGGCGCCACGGCTCGGCCGGCGCGACTGACTTGGCCGGCACCGGCAGCATGGCGTCGGCGCTCTTGGCGGTCGCGCTCATTGGTTTGGCGCTCCGCTTTGATTTCCAGACGATTGCGGTGGCGGCAACACCCCGGCCGCCGGCGGAATGGTACCGGTCACGGCCTCGGGCGGCTCCAAATTGCCGATCACACCAGCGATCGGATCGTCGTTGGCGGCGTGCGCATCGTCGGGCGGCCGCTCCGGCAGGCGGTCGAGGTTGTCGAACTGGGTCGGCGCCATCGGCTTGAGCTGCAGGAAGCGGTTGGCCAGCGCCTGGATGCGGGCGGGATTGTCGAGTTCGCCCCACTGGGCGCGCAGTGAAGCGATGCGGTCGCGCTCCTTGCGCAGCTCGGTGCGCAGCTTGGCGAGATGCTCGGCCTGCACTGTGGAGTCGAACTTGATGCGATAGACATACGCCGCGGCCAATATCAGCGCGCCGATCACCACGATATTGAAGACGCGGAAGATCATGGCCGGCCCCGCATGATGTCGACGACCGTCGGCAGGCGCGGCAGCAAATGCGCGACATTTGACGGGTGCGGGCCGGCGTCGGTGCGCTCGGCCGCGCGCAGTTTCGCCGAGCGGGCGCGTGGATTGGCGGCGGCCTCGGCATCGTCCGGCGCTTCCGGGCGCTTGGTCAGGATGCGGAAGCTTGGTGCCGCCGCTTTGAGTTCCGGCTGATGGCGCGAGCCCGCGGGCGCGCGGCTGCGCTCGGCGAAGAACGTCTTGACGATGCGGTCCTCCAGCGAGTGGAACGCCACCACGACCAGGCGCCCGCCGGGCTTGAGCACGCGCTCGGCGGCAGCAAGCCCGTGCGCCAATTCAGAAAGCTCATCGTTGACGAAAATCCGTAACGCCTGAAAGGTGCGCGTGGCCGGATGGATCGTGCTGTCGCGGCTGTGCACCACGCGCGCGACGGTGTCGGCCAGTGCCCGTGTCGTTTCGATCGCGCCCTCGCCGCGCGCTTTGACGATGGCGCGGGCGACGGCGCGGGCGTGCCGCTCTTCACCCAACGTGGCGATGATGGCGGCAAGCTCGCGCTCACCGGCGCGCGCAACGATGTCGGCCGCGCCCGGGCCGGCGCGGCCCATGCGCATGTCGAGCGGTCCGTCGAGGCGGAACGAGAAGCCGCGCGCGGCCTCGTCGAGCTGCATCGAGGAGACGCCGACGTCGAACACGATGCCGTCGACGGTCGCCGTGCCGCGGCCGCCAACGATTGCCTCCAAGTTGGAGAACTTGTCTTCGACCAGATCGAGTCGGCCGTCGGCGGCCTGCACAAGATCGGCGCCGAGCGCAATCGCATGCCGATCGCGGTCGATGCCGATCACCCGCGCGCCGGATGTCTCCAGGATGATTTTGCTATAGCCGCCGGCGCCGAAGGTCGCGTCGATGTATAGGCCGCCGTCGCGGACGTTCAGCCATTGCACGGCGCGGCGGCCGAGCACGGGAATATGACGAGCCAGTCCGCCAGCGACAGCGTGGCTGTCGCTGCCCGTCATTCTTCCCGTGCTCCGAGCGGTTTGTCCGCTGCCGCTATCCGGGACCCCAGGTCGTGCTTGAACGCGCGGACCTTCTCGGTGGCCTCCGCTAGGCCGGCGCGAAAGCGCCCAGGCTCCCAGATCTGAAACTTGTGGCCGAGGCCGACGAACAGAGCCGAGTCCGTGATCGCCGCATGGCTCTTCAGCGCATCGGTCAACGCGATGCGGCCCTCGCCGTCGATCTTCAGCGTCTCGCTGGTGCCGTAGAGCGCCAGCGAGAATTGCTCGCGCTCGTCCGAATAGGGCGGCAAGCCCGCCATCAGCGTTTCGATTTCGCTCAAGAGCGCATTGCCGCCGGCATCGAGCGCCGGCCGGTCGGGGGCGGGATAGCAGTAGAGCCCGGCGAAGCCGTCGCGCGCCAGCACGGCGCGAAACGGCGCCGGCACCGAGACGCGACCCTTGGCATCCAGACGCAGCATGTAGTGGGACACGAACCGGTCCATTTCGCCCCTCGTCGCGCGGCGAACCCGGTACGCGCCGCTGCAACGGGCCAACGCCCAGTGCACCCTCGCCGCCCATGGTGCGGCCCAGACCGGATTTCAGGGTCGCATCATCGGATGGGATTAAATGGGCTATCATGGGATTATATGGGCGTCAACAGACCTGCCCCGGCCGATCCCGCGGGTCCGCGCGGTACCGATTAACGAGGTGTAAGCTTAAGGAATGGTTGAAGGATTGCGTCGAGCCGAGGGCCTTTTGCCCCGCCCGCCGCAGACGGCGGACGCCGGCACGCCGCAATGATTTGGTGAGAAGCGTTCTCGCCTCGACCGCGTTGATGTTGGCGAGCGTCGTGTCGCTCGCGCAGCAAATCCGAACGTCGTACCGCGAGCGCCTGCGTTGCACGCGCGACACGACCGCTGGCTATTTTCGTTTGCGGCCTGTGCACAAGTGCAAATCGGCTTGTCGACCTTACGCGCTGACCTAATGTCACAGAGATGTCGTACAGCGTGTTTCAGTCGGAGTCGTGCGTCGTTGCCGAGGTCTTGCCCTCGCTGAATTTTGGCGAGCGCAAAGACGGCCGTCGGCCCGATATGCTTTTGCTGCACTACACCGGCATGCCCAACGCGGCGGGGGCGCTCGAGCATTTGCGTTCGCCCACGAGCCAAGTCTCAGCGCATTACTTCGTGTTCGAGGACGGCCGCGTCATCCAGATGGTGCAGGAAGGCAAGCGCGCCTGGCACGCCGGAACCGCAGTTTGGGCCGGAGAAACCGACATTAATTCGTGTTCGATCGGCATCGAGATCGCCAATCCCGGCCACGCGTTCGGCTACCGCGATTTTCCCAAACGGCAGATCGCCGCCGTCACCGCGCTGTGCCGCGGCATCCTGACCCGCAACGCCATTCCGCCCGAGCGCGTACTCGGCCATTCCGACGTGGCGCCGGGGCGCAAGCAGGATCCGGGCGAGAAATTTCCCTGGCGCACGCTCCACGATTCCGGTGTCGGCAATTGGGTCCGGCCGGCGAAGATCCTTGACGGACCGCTGCTCGCGCTCGGCGATCGCGGCGACGCCGTCACCGCCATGCAGCGCTCGCTCGCCGAATACGGCTACGGCATCGCCATCAACGGCACCTACGACTCCGCCATGCACGAGGTGGTGACGGCGTTCCAGCGCCACTTCCGCCCGGAGCGCGTCGACGGTGTCACCGACATCTCCACCCGGAACACCTTGCAGGACTTGCTCGCCCATCGCGGCCGGCCGCGCACCATCGCCGCCCGGGTCATTAACTTCGATCGGCTCGTCGTCGCCTCGTGACCGCGGCGGCTCTTGACGGCGGCCACAGGCGACCCCATTCCCTGCCCTGTCAGTCGGTCGGACGGCCGCTCCGGCAAGACCCGAAAGGGTGCCGGGGAGGAAAGTCCGGGCTCCATGGACAAGCGGTGCCGGATAACATCCGGCGGGCGCGAGCCCAGGGATAGTGCCACAGAGAACAAACCGCCGCGGCGCGTTGCGTTCTAAGCCGCGGTAAGGGTGAAACGGTGCGGTAAGAGCGCACCGCGCCGGCGGCAACGCCGGCGGCACGGCAAACCCCACCGGGAGCAAGACCGAATAGGGACGGTGCGAGACTTTGGCGCGCAAGCGCCAAAACTTCGGGATCGATGTCCAGATCCTGCCGTCCGGGTTGGTTGCTTGAGGCGCCGGGCAACCGGCGTCCGAGAGGAATGGCCGTCACGTCTGCGGGCTCCGCCTGCAGGCCATCCAGAACCCGGCTTACAGGCCGGCTGACGTGTACTTAAGGGCGCCCGGCGGAACCGCGTCGGGCGCCCGCCAAGTTTTCGGGGCTAGCCCGATTGGCACGCCATTTGAATGAATTAGGCTTAGAGCGGCAGGGTTCGAACTTCCCCTACCGAGCGTCGGTAAGGACGAATCTCCTATGAAGTCGAACTCAACAGCAGCTTTCTTGCAATTTGAGGCTCCTCAATTGCCGTATATGGGAGAAAATTCTATCTGCTGTGGCATGAATGGGCCGACCTCATGAGTCGCACGCCTGCCGAAATCGCGACCAGCCGGATCGGCGCCTTGGCACGCCTGCCGGCGTTCTTCGCCCTTGAGGGCAAGCGCGCGGTGGTCGCCGGCGGCAGCCCAGCGGCGGCCTGGAAAGCCGAACTCCTCTCGGCCGCCGGTGCCGAGGTGGACGTTTTCGCTGCCGCAGCCGGCGAGGAGACGCAGGCACTTGCGACGGCGCCGCCGCGCGGCGCGGTCATCATCAACGAACGCGCGTGGCGGGCCGATGATCTTCGCGGCGCCGCCATCGCCGTCGCCGATTGCGCCGACGATGCGGAAGCGGCTCGCTTTGCCGCTGCGGCGCGCAGCGCCGGCGTGCCGGTCAATGTCATCGACAGGCCGGCATTTTGCGATTTCTCGTTCGGCGCCATCGTCAACCGCTCGCCGCTCGTGATCGGCATCTCCACCGACGGCGCCGCGCCGGTATTCGGCCAGGCGATCCGCGCCAAGATCGAGGCGCTGATCCCGAAGGGCTTTGCGCGCTGGGCCGAAGCCGCGCGCACGTGGCGGCCGCGCGTGCAGGCGCTCGCGCTGCCGTTCCGCGGCCGGCGCAATGTTTGGGAGCGTTTCACCGATCGCGCGATGGCGGCACCGAACGCCGCGCCGAGCGACGCCGATCTCGACGAGTTATTTGCGCCGGCAGCGACGCCCGCGGGCGGCGCGGTCACGCTGGTCGGCGCCGGCCCCGGCGATCCGGAATTGCTAACGTTGCGCGCGGTGCGTGCGCTGCAATCGGCCGACGTGATTTTGTTCGACGATCTGGTGGCGCCGGACATTCTCGATTTCGCCCGCCGCGAAGCGAAGAAAATGCTGGTCGGCAAGACCGGCCACGCGCCATCGTGCAAGCAGGACGACATCAACGCGCTGATGATCTCGCTCGCCAAAGCCGGCCGCCGCGTGGTGCGGCTCAAGGGCGGCGACCCAATGATCTTCGGCCGCGCCGACGAGGAAATTTCCGCCTGCCGCGCCGCCGGCATTGCCGTCGAGGTCGTGCCCGGCATCACCACGGCGCAAGGCGCCGCGAGCCGGCTCCTGGTGTCGCTGACCCGGCGCGGCCAGGCCCGACGCGTGCAGTATCTGACCGGGCACGGCCATGACGGCAAACTCCCTGCCGATATCGACTGGGCGAGCCTCGCCGATCCGGCGGTCACCACCGTGGTCTACATGCCGACCAAGACCTTGCCCGCGCTGGTCACCAAGGCCATGCAGGCGGGCCTCGATCCGGCGACGCCCGCGGTCGCCGTCGAGCGCGCCACCCGCGCCGACGAGCGCATCATTACCGCCACCATCGCCGAGCTGCCGGCGCGGCTTGCCGCCGAACCACCCTCGGGTCCGGTCGTGGTGCTGATCGGCCGCGCGCTCGCGGACTACGTGGCCGCGGCCGCATCGTCCGAAGTCGCGGCGCCTGCTGTGTCCGCCATGCGCCGGCTGTGATACCGTCGCGGCATCACGCCAAGGATGCCGCGACACCATGCTCGACCAAGCCGACACTGCACGCGCGCGCACGGCGCGCAACGGGCCGCGCCTCGATTTCCAGGAACATCTCGCCGACCTCGAAGCCGCCGGCCTGATCGAGCGCATCGATGCGCCGGTCAATAAGGATACCGAGCTGCACCCCTTGGTGCGCTGGCAATTCGTCGGCGGCGTGCCGGAAGAAAAACGCCGCGCCTTCGTCTTCACCAATGTCACCGACGCCAAGGGCCGCAAATACGACATCCCGGTCGTAGTCGGCGCACTGTCGGCGTCGCCGGAGATTTACGCCATCGGCATGGGCCGCAAGGTCGACGACATCGGCGACGCCTGGATGCAGGCGATCGCGCACCCGATCGCGCCGGTCGTCGTCGCCGCGGCGGCGTGCCAGGAGGTCGTCATCACCGGCAAGGATCTCAAAGCGCCGGGCGGGCTCAATGCGCTTCCGGTGCCGGTATCGACGCCGGGCTTCGACTCCGCGCCCTATCTGACCGCGACGCTCTGCATCACCCGTGATCCCGATAGCGGCGTACAGAACATGGGCACCTATCGGGCTGCGCTCAAAGCCGCCGATCGCCTGGCGGTGCGCATGGTGGCGCGCGAAGCGACCGGCGCCGGCGGCTTCCGCCACTGGCTCAAATACCGCGACCGCGGCGAGCCGATGCCGATCGCCATCGTGATCGGCGCCGCGCCGGTGGTGGTGTTCACCGGGCCGCAGAAGCTTGCCATCGATCTCGACGAGCTCGGCGTCGCCGGCGCCCTTGCGGGCGAGCCGATCCGCATCGTTAAGGGAAAAACCGTCGATCTGCACGTGCCGGCCGACGCCGAGATCGTCATCGAAGGCTTGATCGATTGCCAGAAGCTCGAGCCCGAAGCGCCGTTCGGCGAGAGCAACGGCTACGTCGCCCTCGAAGCCTTCAACATGCCGATGCAGGTCACCGCGATCACGCGCAAGCGCAAGCCGGTGTTCTGCTCGATCATCAGCCAGGTGACGCCGAGCGAATCGAGCGTGATCAAGAAGGTCGCCTACGAGCCCTTGTTCCTCGCCTATCTGCGCGACCAGCTGGCGATCAAGGGCGTCACCCGCGTCGCCATGCACGAGCGGCTGACCAACCTGCGCCCGGTGATCTTCGTGCAGCTCAAGGCCGAGACGCCGCGCACGGAGGTGTGGCGGGCGCTGCAGGGCGCCTCAACCTTGATGTCCAATTGCGGCAAGATCGTCGTCGCCGTGTCCGACGATATCGATCCGCAGAGCGTCGACGCGGTGCTGTGGTCGCTCGCTTATCGCTCCAATCCGATCGAGGACGTGTTGCTGGTGCCGAACCGCGGCGGCGTGCAGGGCGCCCAATATGGCCCCGAGCAAACGGACTCCACCATGCTGATCGACGCCACGCGCAAGCGCCCGATGGCACCGCTTGCGCTGCCGACCCGCGAGCACATGGAGCACGCGCGGCAGCTCTGGGAGCGGCTCGGCCTGCATCCGCTCACCGTGACGTCGCCATGGCACGGCTATCATCTCGGCGACTGGACCGAGATGTGGGAGACGTTTGCGAAGCGCGCCGCAGCCGGCGACTGGGAGCTGACGGGCCTCGAAACGCTCAAGCGCCAGCGAACGGGCGTCATGCCGGAAACCTCGACGCGCACCGTCGAGACGCCCGACGAAAATTGAGCACGAAATAGCATCCAAGGTTCAAGAGCCAAGGTTAAGAATAATGGCACGCGTTCCGTATTTCGATCGCGCCGATCTGCCGCCCGAGCATCAGGATCTGCTCAACCGGCCGATCAACTTGTTTCGCGCGCTGGTGAACAGCCCGAAGGCCGCCCGCACCTGGAGCGGCATCGGCCATTACATCCGGCACGGCTCCAAGCTCGATCCGCGGCTGCGGGAGCTTGCCATCCTGCAGGTCGGTTACGTCACGCGGTCGCCGTACGAATACTCCCACCACGTCAAGATCGGCCACGATTTCGGCGTCAGCGACGCTGACATCCGCGCCATGATCGCCGAGACCGAAGGCCGCGCCAGCGAGTTCGAGCCACTGGCCAAAATCGTGCTCAAGGCGGCGCGGGAAATGACGACCGATTTGGCCATTTCGGACGCCACCTTCGCGGCCCTGCGCAAAGACCTCGACACCGAGCGGCTGACCGACCTCGTTCTCACCATCGCGTTCTACTGCGCCGTGGTGCGCGTGCTCGCGACGCTGCAGATCGACGTCGAAGATGATTATCTGCCCTATCTCAGGCAATTTCCGCTGCCTTCGTCCCCCGGACAGGCCGGCACCTAGCAGGGCCTTTCCAGCCAAAGAACGGTTGCGCAGGCCCACCCCGGCCGCCTATCTATGCCGCAAATGGACACCGCAACCGTACCCGCCGCTGCGACGCCTACCGCCGCCCACCACCTGATCGACGCTCGCGTCAGCAAGATCGAGGACGTGGCGCGCGACACCAAGCTTTACACCTTCGAGCGCATCGATGGCGCAAACCTGCCGGCCTACAAGCCCGGCGCCCATATCGACCTGCATCTGCCGAACGGGCTCACCCGCCAGTTCTCCCTCACCGTGCCGGTGGCGTCCGATCCTTCAAGCTACACCGTCGGCGTCAAGCGCGACGAAAACAGTCGCGGCGGCTCGCGCTACATTATCGATGACATGAAAGTCGACGATCGGATCAAGATCAGCGCGCCGCGCAACAATTTCCCCTTGGTCGAGAACGCCAGCCATGTGGTGCTGATCGCCGGCGGCATCGGCATCACGCCGATCTGGTGCATGGCACAGCAGCTCACCGCGCTCGGCCGTTCGTGGAAGATTTACTACGCCTGCCGCTCGCAAGCCGACATGGCGTTCCTCGGCGAGCTGAAAAAGCTCGATGCGAAATTCACCCACCTGCACTTCGACGACGAAGCCGGCGGCAAGTTTTTGGACGTGGCCGCGGCGATCGCCGAGGCGCCGGCCGACGCGCACTTCTACTGCTGCGGTCCCAATCCGATGCTCAAGGCGTTCGAAGCGGCGGCGGCGAGCCGACCGAAGGCGAACATCCACATCGAATATTTCACGCCCAAGGAGGACGCCAACGCGGAAGACGCCCTCGGCGGCTTCTGGGTCGAGCTCGCCCGCTCCGGCGAGGAATATTTCATCCCGCCCGGCAAGAAGGTGCTGGAAGTGCTGTTCGACGCCGGCGTCGACGTCGACTATTCCTGCGAGCTCGGCATCTGCGGCGCCTGCGAGACCAAGGTGATCTCCGGCATCCCGGTGCACCACGACTCCGTGCTCAGCGAGGAAGAGCAGGCGACCAACGAAAAGGTCATGATCTGCTGCTGCGGCTGCAAGACCGAGCGGCTGGTTTTGGATATGTAATTCCGCAACTTCACCGGGCCTCGACCCGGCGCGCCGGGCTGCGATACACTGCCGGCATGGACACCGCCGTCAAAGCCCGCGCCAAGTCGAAGCCCGCTGCCGAAAAGCCCGCCGTGAAGAGCCGTCAGGACCTGCGCGCCTGGATCGCGCAGCTGCGCGCCGCCGGCGAAGTCCAGGACATCAAGGGTGCCGAGCTCGAGAAGGAGATCGGCGGCATCGTCGACATCTATCAGCGCCAGATCGGCAACAAGGCGGTGCTGTTCGACGACATCGCCGGATTTCCGCGTGGTCATCGCATCCTCGCCAATATCCTGACCTCGGTGCGGCGCATCAACCTCACGCTCGGGCTTGAGGCGAACGCGAGCCCGATCGACCTCGTGCACTACTGGCGCCGCTACATGAAAGAGGCGCGCGCCATTGCGCCCGTGCCGGTGAAGACCGGACCGCTGATGAAGAACGTGCACACCGGAAAAGACATCGACATTTTCAAGATTCCGGTGCCGCGCTGGCACGAGCACGACGGCGGCCATTACATCGGCACCGGCGACATGGTGATCATGCGCGATCCGGATAGCGGTTGGATCAATTACGGCGCCTATCGGGTGCAGGCCCAAGAGCGCAACGTCGCCACCGTGATGTTCTCCAAGGGCAAGCACGGCGACATCATCAAGCGCCGCTACCACGAGCGCGGCAAGCCCTGCCCGATCGCGGTGGTCTGCGGCATGCATCCGGCGCTGTTCATGATCGCGGGCCTGGAAATTCCCTACGGCAAGAACGAATACGACGCCGCCGGCGGCCTGATCGGCGAGCCGGTCGAGGTGATCGCCGGGCCGCGCACCGGGCTGCCGATCCCGGCCCACGCCGAGATCGCCTTTGAGGGCTTCATCCGTCCGAACGACCTGCTCGACGAAGGCCCGCTCGGTGAATGGACCGGCTACTACGCCGGCGGCCTGAAGAAGGAGCCGGCGATCCGCATCGAGACCTTCATGCACCGCGACGACCCGATCCTGCTGGGCGCCATCCCGGGCATCCCGCCCGACGATGATTCGTTCTATCGCGGCACGTATCGCTCAGGCGCGGTGTGGAATCAGCTCGAAGCGGCCGGCGTGCCCGAAGTCAAAGGCGTGTGGGCCCACGCCGCCGGCGGCTCTCGGCTGTGGCTCACCGTCGCCATCAAGCAGCAATATGCCGGCCACGCCAAGCAGGCAGGTCTGATCGCCTCGCAGTGCCACGCCGGCGCCTACGCCAACCGCTTCGTCGTCGTGGTCGACGACGACATTGATCCCGCCGACATGGACAAGGTGGTGTGGGCGATGTGCACGCGGTTCGATCCGCGCGAGGGCATGGAAACGCTGCGCGGCTGCTGGTCGACCGCGCTCGATCCGATGGCCTACGGCAGCGATGACCCGCGCAACGCCCGCGTCGTCATCGACGCCTGCAAGCCGTTCAAGCGCCGCGACACATTTCCTGTCGTGGTACGCGCCAGCAAAGAGGTCGAGGACCACGTTCGCGAAAAATTCTCCGACGTGCTGCCGAAGTAGCAAAGTGCAATGAACGACAAAACCGACATCACGCTCACCATCAACGGCCGCGACTATCCGATCCGGGTCGAGCCGCGCAAGACGCTGGTCGACGCCATCCGCGACGATTGCGGCCAGACCGGCACCCATATCGGCTGCGAGCACGGCGTCTGCGGCACCTGCACCGTCATCGTCGACGACGAGGCGGTGCGCTCCTGCCTGATGTTCGCGGTGCAGGCGGCCGGGAAGAAAATTCGGACTGTCGAGGGCCTCGCCGACGGCGACCAGCTCACCGTGCTCCAGCAAGCCTTCATCGACAATCACGGCCTGCAATGCGGCTACTGCACGCCGGGCTTCCTGATGCTCGCCACCAACGTGCTGGAGAAGAGGCCCAACATCGGCGACGAAGAGCTGATCGACGTGCTGGCCTCGAACCTCTGCCGCTGCACCGGCTATCAGAACATCATCAAGGCCGTAAAGGCGGCGCGCGATCAGCTGCGCGGCGCGACAACTCCGCCTGCGTAACCGCTAACCGCCGCGCCGTCGTCCGCTCGCTCGCCTTTCCGCGTAAGTGTCGACAAGCGCGCGAATCATGCGTTGATAGGGCACGCGGCGCTTTCTTGCTTCGCGCTTGAAGAAATCAAGGCTGCGACGCGACAGCGAAAGCGTGACCTTTACATTATCCTCGCGCGGCACCAGCTCGGCGGGCGGCGGCAAGAAATCTTCAATCACACGTAGGCGGCCGATTTCCCCCGCCGTATATCTAACGGTTCTGCTGCCCATAGATTCTCTTTCCTTTCCGCCAATAACCGGCGCCGAAGATACGGATTCGTCCCTGGCGATAGGTGAAGCGCACTGTCATCACGCTACCCTCGACCTTGCCGAAGCAGAAGTAGCAACGCTCTCCACCACTATGTTCCAAGTCTTCGGCGATGACGCGATGCGGATCGAAAAAGGCCGCTTGCGCCACCACAAAAGAGACACCGTGTTTGGTGCGGTTTGCCCGATTCTTTGCCTCATTCCATTCGAAACTCGGGCCTATCATATGGCAAATATACCATATCTACATATGGTCACAACGACACGCCTTCGCCACCCTACAAATTCAGCGCCGCGAGCGCCGCTTTCGCCACTTCGACGTCCTGCTCGATCTTGGCGCCGCCGGCAGCCACCGCGCCGATCACTTCGCCGCCCACTTCGATCGGGAAACCGCCGGGCACGTTGGTGAAGTCGCCCATGCGCACCGCCATCGACAGCGCGTTTTCCTCGGGCGCGTAGCCGGTCGGCTGCCGCTGCGACGCCGCGGTGATGGCTTTGCGCTGGGTGGTGATGATGGAGAAGTGCCGGGCGCCGTCCATCATCAGGAAGCCGATCAGCCGGCAGCTTTGATCGACCACGGCGAGCGACACCTTGCAGCCGAGTGCATCGGCCTTGGCGACGCCGGCGGCGAGCATTTTCAGGCTCGCCGCATGAGTCAGCCGGTGGGTCGGGGCGATGTCAGCCATGGCGCAATCCTCGAAAATCGCAACGCGATCATCCCCAATGACACAAAATCGGCAATCCTGTTAGTGTCGCGCCCGCAATCGGGGGACATGCGCGAAATGTCGAAGGCCGTGAATTGGGATCGCGAGGCCGATGTGGTGGTCATCGGCTCGGGCGCGACAGGGCTGCCTGCGGCCATCGTGGCGCGCGAGGCCGGCGCCTCGGTCACCGTCGTCGAAGCCGAGAACCACGTCGGCGGCCACGCCATCACCTCGGGCGGCAACCTGCCGCTCGGCGGCGGCACCAGCTACCAGAAGAAATACGGCATTGCGGATTCGCCCGATCTGTTCTTCCAGGACTTGACCGACTGGTCGGTGGTGGAGACCAACGGCTTTCCGCCCTACCGCTACAACGACCGCGAGATCATTCGCGCCTTCGCCGACAACAGCGTGCCGGCGTTCGAATTCCTGCTGGCGCACGGCGTCAAGGTCATCGACCGGCCACCCAACACGGTCGGCCACGAGATCGGCGTCTCGGTGACGCGCACCATGCAGATCGACGTCGCGGACTGGCCCATGGTCCATACCGGCGGCCCGGCCGCGCCGGGCGACGACGAGATCCGCGCCGGCGCCGGCTTGATCCGGCCGCTGGAGGCGTGTGCGCGCCAGATCGGCATCGACATCTTGCTCGAGCACCGCATGACCGCGATCCACCGCGAAGCGCCGCGCGACGGCCGCGTCACCGGCATCGCCGTCGACCACAAGGGCCGCAAGCTCAACATCGGCGCCCGCAAGGCGGTGATCGTCGCCAGCGGCGGCTCGACCGGCAACGTCAATTTCCGCCGCATGTTCGATCCGCGGCTCACGGAAGAATATTGCGGCTTGTCCGGCATGCCGTGGTCGGACCAGGACGGAAGCGGCGAGATTGCCGCGATCGAGGTCGGCGCCGCGCTATGGGGTCTGTTCAACTACACCGGCGAATTCGGCTCGGGCATCACCAAGCCGGGCGCCGTCGGCTGCCAGTATGGCTACGTCAACGTGCGCTGGTATCCGACCAGCGAAGTGTTCGACAAGGCGCGCGCCATCGGCCTGCCGGTCAAAGACTGGCAGGACGCCATCCTGGTCAACATGATCGGCAAGCGCTTCTATGACGAGACCGCGGGCCACTTCAATTACAACACCTATCAGAGCACCAACCCGTACCTGCCGCACTCCTACCTCAACGCCAAGAACAAGAAATATGACCCGAGCAATTTCATCAACGCCGCGCTCGCCGGCATCGGCGACGGCCACAACGGCGGCGGCCCGATCTGGGCGATCTTCGATGCCGACGCCTGCGCGCGCGAGGACTGGACGCCTGCGCCGCCGCACGTCGATGTCGCCGAAGGTTTTTTCTTCGCAGCCGACAGCGTCGCGGCGCTCGCGGCCAAGATCAAAATGAAGTACCAGCGCGTGGCGATGCCGCCGCAGAACCTCGCCGACACAGTCGCGCGCTACAATTCCTTCGTCGATGCCGGCGAGGACGGCGACTTCGGCAAGCCTGCGCCGCGCTACAAGATCGCGAAGCCGCCGTTCTACGCCGCCTGGGCGACGCCGGTAATCCACGACACTCGCGCCGGCTTGCGCATCAATGCGCGCTGCCAGGTGATCGACATGAAGGGCAATGTGATCCCCGGCCTTTATTGCGGCGGCGAATCCGCCGGCGGCTTCTCCATGCACGGCCTGCCGCGCGCCGTGTGTCAGGGATTTATTGCCGGACGCGACGCGGCGACCGCAAATGACTGACGCGCTTTCGATCGCTCACGGCGCGTAAACCCACGCCTCCATCATCACGGTCGCGCCCGGCACCGGCAGCGGCGCCGGCACCTCGATGGCGGCAAACGGCAGCGGCTGTCCGCCGAGCCGGCGCTCCCACGCTTTGTAGACCGGATAGAACGTGCCGATATCGGGGAGAAAGAACAGCACGCGCACCACATTGGCGAGCGACGTGCCGGCCGCGGCGCAGAACCGCGCCATATTGTCGATGATGACGTCCGCCTGCGCCTCCGGCGACGACGAGAAGTGCGGCTGCCGCGGGTCGACAGCGGCCGCCGGCAAAAGTCCGTTCTGATCCGCCGCCATCGAGGCCGGAATGAACAGGAGATCGCCGGCCTTCACCGCCTGCGGCTGATGGCGGAAAGCGGTCGCGACGGCGGCATCGATGTGCCGCTTGCTCGCCGCACTGCCGGGCTTCGCCGCGATCACATTGATCTCGATCTTGCCGTCATAGGGCGCGAGCCCGCGCGCGATGCAGGGAATGATCGACACGCCGGGACCGTTGGCGCCGAAATGCCGGCACCAGGCTTCGTTGAACGCCGAATAGTCCTCACGGTCCGTGAGATAGACCTGCGCGTGCACGACGTCGGCGAGGGTGGCGCCGGCGAGCGCCAGCGACGCCGTCATGCGCTTTAAGATGATGAACTCGGTCTCGAGCTTGATCGGCTGGCCGCCCCATTGCGCGCCCTCGCTCATCAGCGCCGCGGCGGCGACGCCGTTGCGCCGCGGCTCGTCGCCAATGGCGAGCGAGGTAATGCCCGGCAGAAAGATGAAATCGCCGACCGTGAGCGCCGGCGAATAGCCGGAGGTGGGACGGCCGGCCAGTTGCTCGTGCTTGAGATGCTCGACCGCAAATCCCGGGCCGGGGATCGCCGCCATGGCCTGGATGGTCATGTCGGCGCCGGGCAGCAGCAGTCCCTGCTGCGCGATCGAGGTCGACGGCGGGATGCGGCCGGCGAGAAACTCGCGGCGCACGTGCTGATAGGGCGGCACGGCCTGCACCGTGGTGTAGTATTGGTCGGTGCGGACGAGGTTGGTGCGGTCGGTGCCGGCGGCACGCAGCACGGCGTCGAGATGCTCGAAGATGCGCAGCGCTTCCTTCTCGCGCTTCGGTAGCCCGGCATGCGGCGCCCGCTCGGCCAGCACGTCCGGCGCCATGCCGGTAACGAAGTCCTGTGCCATCAGCCCAGTCGCGAACACCCAGCGCCCGGCTTTGACGCCTTGAGCGAACTTGACCTTGCCCGCGCCGAGCTCGACCGGCAGCAGCGGTTCGACGGTTGCGCCCTCGGTCATCGGCCTCCCCCGGTGACGCTATGATGAACTGCGTCCGATGAGCTTCGACTTTGGCATCGCGGCGCGATCCTGGAAAGGTCTGCGCGGCGCGGCGCAATTGGTCGGAATTCGCATCAATTGATCCAATTGTTCTGCGTGCAGTCTAGAAAAAAGCCGCTAATCCGCGAAACAGAGGCCTAAAGGTTCCGGTGCACATTTGCCGGCAAGGGTGATCTGGAATGGGCTGGGCCCATGAAAGAGTTCCTGCTGCTGATGGCGCCGTTGGCGACTGTCATCTACTTTCTGGTCTACCAAGACCAGTTCAGGCAGATGCTGTCCTATGTCGCGCTGCTGATCGATTGATTCTTGACTCGTCCGGTGTTCGCCGGCCTCGCCGGCCGGCCGATATTTGTGTTGCGTATCAGGAGGAGCTGGAAAAATGGTTTTTCAGATGCGCCAGGGAGTGCGTCGCGTGATGGATCGCGACGCGTGGATCAATCCGGGTGAGGGATTGCCGCTGCGGCCATGCACGCTCGCCGACCTTTCGGACAGCGGCGCCAAACTGAAATTCGAGGATCAAGACAACGGCGAAATACCGCATGCCTTCGACCTGCTGCTGACGCGCCACGGCCATCCCTCTTATCCCTGCCGAGTCGTGTGGCGAAAGGCGAACGTGATCGGGGTGCAGTTTGTCGACTGAACCGATCGGCAATACTCATTCGTTCGCCGCGACTAGCGCAGTTTTGATGGGCAGTAAGCCTGCTTGCGCGCCAATGTGGCAAGCTCGCAGCCCTCGCAGTAGCGTTGATCCTTAAAGTCGATCCAGTTGTGCGCGTAGATGCGATCGGGCGGAATGCCGTAGCGCTCCTGCAGAAACGGCGCGAGCAACAGCCAGGCCCGCACCTGCTCCGACGTTGCCGGCTTGGCGACGTCCGGATAATTGCCGATGAACTCCACGCCGATCGAGTTGGTCTTGACCACCTGGTGGAACGTCTTCGTGTTGTCGATATATTTGTTGTCGTTGCGGTCGCCGCCCTCGCCGTGGGTCGGAATGAGGTTCTCGGCCACGGACCAATAGACGATGCCGTCGGTTTCCACCCAGATTGTCACGCCCCGCTTGGTCGGATGGGCGAATTGGTCGCTGGCCTCGCGTCGCGCGCTGCCGGGCGGGCCTTCGGTCTGATGCACGATGATGTTCTGCCAGGCATTGGCGTGGCCCGGGTCGCCGAGCGGACTGAGGTAGACGATATCGAGGCCGTCGATCTGCGGCCGCCCGGGCTGACGCGCGAGCGCGGCGAAAGCGGGCGACGCGGCTGCGCCGCCCGAATTTGCGCAGGACCATTCCTCGGCAAGGGCCGCGGCAGCGCACAGAGCGCTTGAAGCCGCGACAACGGCTGCCAGCAGGACCGGCCCGCGCATTATTCGGCAGGCGTCGGCGCTACACCGTGGTCTGCGCCATGCCGGGTTTTTCCGGCGTCAGCGCTTCCTTGGCGCCGTCCTTGAACGCCACGTCGGGCGGCAGCACGATCGAGCAGGAGCGGATCTTCTGGTGCGCCGGATCGATGCCGGGCGGCGCGGTGCCTTTTTCCGCCAAGGCCTTGGCGGCGCGCATCAAGCGGTGCCGCGCCATGATGATGCCGTTGTCGGTTGAGACGAGGTTCTCCTTGGTGCGGTCGCACACCGGCCCCATGCTCTCCTGCAGCGAGGCGTCCTGCATGGCGAAGCCGGCGACGCCGCTATAGGTCTTGCCGGCCTTCTGCGCGGCGCGGTCGATCAGATAATCGTTGTCCTTGTTGGCGAGTGGGCGGAACGCGGCGTCGACCTTGCAATGCACGCCGGCGCCGTCCTTCATGGCGTCGACCTCGGTCTTGCTGAGCGCCCGCACCGGGTGGAAGTCGTAGCTCCAGGCCCAGCAGGTCTCGTCGTCGATCGGCACCCAGAAGTGGCCGTGGATCGGATGGTCGCCGCGCGGCGGGATCATGGTGAAGCACGGCATGACCCACGGCGTGATGCGCCAATAGTATTTGCCGTTCTCGGCATTCCTTCGCGCGCCGATGAACAGGCCGCCGGGCTGCTCGACCACTTCGAAATGCGGCTGCATGTCGGAGAGATTGTACTGGTTGCCCTTGGCGCCCTTGAACAGCGGATCGGAGGAAAGATCGCCGCGGTGCAGGAACGAGACGTGGCTGGAATCGATGCCGCCTTCCATGGCCTGCAGCCAGTTGCATTCCTGCAGCCGCTTGGAGACGAAGGTCTGCTCCGGCGCAACAAGCGCGAATTCCCATTCCGGCAGCGGCGGCTTCTTGTCGGCCGGGCCCATATAGGCCCACAGCACGTCGCCGATCTTCACCAGCGGGTAGGACGTGAGCTTGATCTTCTTGCAGAAGCCGCTCTCGACCGGCTCGGACGGTACGTCGACGCACTGGCCAGTGACGTCGTATTTCCAGCCGTGATAGGGGCAGCGCAGCCCGCCCTCCTCGTTGCGGCCGAACCAGAGCGACACGCCGCGATGGGCGCAGAACTCGTCGATCAGGCCGTACTTGCCGTCGGAGTCGCGGAAGGCAATGAGTCGCTCCGACAGAATCTTCACCCGCACCGGCGGGCAATCGTTCTCCGGCAGTTCCGCGGCCAGCAGCACCGGCAGCCAATAGCAGCGGAACAGTTGCCCCATGGACGTGCCGGGGCCGGTCTGGGTCAGCAGGTCGTTCTGTTCTTTGCGCAGCATCGCGAGGATCCGTGCCAAATGTGGCGGGGGTTGCCTTCAGAGTAAGGATTCGGCCGCAGCGGGGCAAGGCGAGGGCTGCCAAGGGCTGCAATGAGCCGCACGCCGAGCAACCGTTTGGATACCCGTCCGGCCACGGAATCGGCCAAGACGCCCCGCGCAAATTGCGCGCACGACCGCGGTTGCTCTCTGCTGGCAATTACGCTAAGCCCGGCGCGGAATTGGGCCGGGTTTGGAGAGATGGGAAAATGGCCGACCACGGTGAAGTCGAATACGCAACCGCAACAGGCAACGATTACCCCGCTCACGAACAGACCTATCGTGAATTCATCAAGCTGGTGAAGATCGTCATGGCCGTCGTCGTGGTGATTGTGGTCTTGATGGCGTATTTCCTGACCTGAGTGGCGTTTCCGTTCGCAATTCGGTTGTTATCCGGTCACGGAGCGGCGCACCAGCCGGCCGTGCCGATGCGGTAGCCATCGGAGGTCCTTGATGAAGGTTGCGGTTGTTGCCGAAACCGACGCGGGCGAGCCGCGGGTGGCCGCGGTTCCCGAAACCGTCAAGAAGATGATCGGGCTCGGCGCCGAGGTGGCGGTCGAGCCGGGCGCCGGCGTGAAGTCCGGCATTCTCGACGCCGACTATACGGCGGCGGGCGCGACCGTGACGCCCGACGCTTTGAACGGCGCCGACGTCGTGCTCCAGGTGCGCCGCCCGCAGGACCCCGAGCTCAAGCGGCTGAAGAAAGGCGCCCTCGTCGTCGCCATCATGGACCCCTACGGCAATGACGCGGCGCTGCGCGCCATGGCCGACGCCGGCATCACGGCCTTCGCGATGGAGCTCCTGCCCCGCATCACCCGCGCCCAGGTGATGGACGTGCTGTCGAGCCAGGCCAATCTCGCCGGCTACCGCGCCGTGATCGATGCGGCGTCCGAGTACGGCCGCGCACTGCCGATGATGATGACGGCGGCGGGCACCGTGCCGGCCACCAAGGTCTTCATCATGGGCGCCGGCGTCGCCGGCCTGCAGGCAATCGCCACCGCGCGGCGTCTCGGCGCCATCGTCACCGCGACCGATGTCCGCCCGGCCGCCAAGGAGCAAGTCGAAAGCCTCGGCGCCAAGTTCATCGCGGTCGAGGACGAGGAGTTCAAGGCCGCCGAGACCGCGGCCGGCTACGCTAAGGAAATGTCGAAGGAGTACCAGGCCAAGCAGGCGGCGCTCGTCGCCGAGCACATCAAGAAGCAGGACATCGTCATCACCACCGCGCTCATCCCCGGCCGGCCGGCGCCGCGGCTCATCTCCAAGGACATGGTGGCGTCGATGCGGCCGGGCTCGGTGGTGATTGATCTCGCGGTCGAGCGTGGCGGCAATGTCGAAGGCGTCGCCGCCGACGCGGTACACGAAGTCAACGGCGTCAAGATCGTCGGCTATCGCAACGTGCCGGGCCGGGTCGCCGCCAGTTCGTCGAATCTCTACGCCAAGAACCTGTTGGCGTTCCTGGACATCCTGATCGACAAGAAGACCAAGGCGCTGGCCGTCAACTGGGACGACGATATCGTCAAAGCGACCGCGCTGACCCGCGACGGCGCCGTCGTGCATCCGAACTTCAAGCCCAAGACGGCGGCGTAGAAACACTGGAGACCCGCCATGGTGATGCTCTCGATCCTCGGCCAGCTCGATCTCGCCACCATCGGCAATGGCGCGACCCACGCGGCCGCAAGCGACGTCGCCGATCCGTTCGTGTTCCGCCTGTCGATCTTCGTGCTGGCGGTGTTCGTCGGCTATTACGTGGTGTGGTCGGTGACGCCGGCGCTGCACACGCCGCTGATGTCGGTGACCAACGCCATCTCCTCGGTGATCGTCGTCGGCGCGCTGCTCGCGGTCGGTGTGGCGCTGGTCGCCAACGACGACGGCCCGCTCTGGGCGCGCGCGCTCGGCTTCGTCGCGCTGACGTTTGCGTCGGTGAATATTTTCGGCGGCTTCTTGGTCACCCAGCGCATGCTGGCGATGTACCAGAAGAAAAAGAAGTGAGCGCGGCCCGCGAAAGCGCTTCATAGAGGCTCATGATGTCGGCCAATCTCGCTGCACTGCTTTATCTGATCGCCGGCGCCCTGTTCATCATGGCGCTGCGCGGCCTCTCCAGCCCCGAAACCAGCCGCCGCGGCAACGCGCTCGGCATGATCGGCATGGCGATCGCGATCGCGACCACGCTCGCCGCGCATCCGCCGGCGTCGGCGGCCGCCTGGGGGCTGGTCGTGCTTGGCATGGCGGTCGGCGGCTGCATCGGCGCGGTGATCGCGCGCCGCGTGCCGATGACCTCGATGCCGGAGCTGGTCGCCGCCTTCCACTCGCTGGTCGGCATGGCCGCCGTGCTGGTCGCGGCCGGCGCGCTCTATGCGCCCGCGGCCTTCGGCATCGGCAGCGAAGGCAACATCCACGGCCAGAGCCTGATCGAAATGTCGCTCGGCGTCGCCATCGGCGCGATCACGTTTACCGGCTCGGTGATCGCGTTCCTGAAGCTCTCCGGCCGCATGAGCGGCGCGCCGATCATCCTGCCGGCGCGGCACGTCATCAACATCGCGCTCGCCATCGGCCTGGTGGCGCTGATCGTGTGGTTCTATCTCGCACAGCCGCATATCGCGTTCTGGCTGATTGCCGCCGCGTCGTTCCTGCTCGGCGTGCTCATCATCGTCCCGATCGGCGGCGCCGACATGCCGGTCGTAATCTCGATGCTGAACTCGTATTCGGGCTGGGCCGCCGCCGGCATCGGCTTCACGCTCGGCAACTCAGCGCTGATCGTCACCGGCGCGCTCGTCGGCTCCTCGGGCGCGATCCTGTCCTACATCATGTGCAAGGGCATGAACCGCTCGTTCATCTCGGTGATCCTCGGCGGCTTCGGCGGCGAGGTGGCGGGACCGGCGGCCGGCGGCGAGCAGCGCCCGGTCAAGGTCGGCTCGGCCGAGGACGCGGCCTTCATTCTGAAAAACGCCGGCAAGGTCATCATCGTGCCAGGCTACGGCATGGCGGTGGCGCAGGCGCAGCATGCCCTTCGCGAAATGGGCGACAAGCTCAAGCACGAAGGCGTCGATGTCAAATACGCCATCCATCCCGTGGCCGGCCGCATGCCGGGCCACATGAACGTGCTGCTCGCCGAGGCCAACGTACCCTATGACGACGTGTTCGAACTCGAGAACATCAACTCCGAATTCGCCCAGGCCGACGTGGCTTATGTGATCGGCGCCAACGACGTCACCAATCCGGCCGCCGAAGAAGATCCGAAGTCTCCGATCTACGGCATGCCGGTGCTGCAAGTGTGGAAGGCGGGCACAGTGATGTTCAACAAGCGCTCGCTGGCGTCCGGCTATGCCGGCATCGACAACCCGCTGTTCTATCGCGACAACACCATGATGCTCCTTGGCGACGCCAAGAAGATGACCGAGGAGATCGTCAAGTCGGTGTGAGGCCTGCATGGCCGACGACCAGCAGCCGTCGTTGCGCGCGCGGCCGTGGAAGCGTCCGCCCGACGCCGGCAGAGCTTCGGCGCCTTATAAATCCTACCGCTTCGTCTTCCGCCTGCTCGGCATTCCGGTGATCGCCGTCGCCGGCGTGCTGGTCTATAACGGCATCCGCGAGCGGCTATACCTGCCGGAATGCGATTCCGAGCGCGCCAAAAAGTCGATCGCCGACGTGCTGAAGCAGCTCAACCTCGAGCCGACCGCGTATACGCCGATCAAAACCGTGTCATCGACCAAGAACGACGTCGTGTGCAGCGCCGTGCTGCCGCTGCCCGACGGCGCCAACGTCGCCGTCGATTTCACCTTCTATTGGCAAGGCAACACGGCGAACATGAAATATTCAGTGGCGCGTCGCGCGGCGGGCGAAGCGCCGCCGGCCCCGCCGACGCCGCCGATGCGCTGACGCTACCGCGGCTTGCCGTAGCCGCCCGCGGTCGGCGTTTGGATGATCACCGCTTCGCCGGCGTCGATGACCGTGGCGTCGCAACCTTGCAACTTCTCGATCGCGCCGTCGTTCCTGCGCACCGCATTCTCGCCGACCTTACCGTCGCCGCCGCCGGCCAAACCGAACGGCGGCACGCGGCGGTGGCCGGACAAAATGGTGCACTCCATCTTTTCCAGGAAACGGATGGTGCGGCGGATGCCGTCGCCGGCGTTCCACGCGCCGCGGCCGCCGGAGCCCTTGCGGATGTGGAAATCCTCCAGCAGCACCGGATAGCGAAATTCCAGGATTTCCGGATCGGTCAGCCGCGTGTTGGTCATGTGGGTGTGCACGGCGTCGGTGCCGGGGAAGCCGGGGCCGGCCGGCGAGCCTGAGCAGATGGTTTCGTAATACTGATAGCGTGCATTGCCGAAGTTGAGATTGTTCATGGTGCCCTGCGCCGCCGCCATGGCGCCGAGCGCGCCGAACAGGCAGTTGGTCACCTCCTGCGAGGTCTCCACATTGCCGGCGACCACGGCGGCGGGAAATTCCGGCAACAGCATCGAGCGCTTCGGGATGACGATGCGGATCGGCCGCAGGCAGCCGGCATTCATCGGGATGTCATCGTCGACCATGACGCGGAACACGTAGAGCACCGCCGCGCGGGTCACAGGCTCCGGTGCGTTGAAGTTCGAGCCCTGCTGCGGGCTGGTGCCGGTGAAATCGACGGTAGCCTCGCGCTTTTTCTTGTCGACGGCGATGCGCACTTTGATGACGCAGCCCTGGTCGGTCTCGATGGCGAAGCGCGAATCGTGCAGCCGGTCGATGACGCGGCGCACGCTCTCGGCGGCATTATCCTGCACGTGGCGCATATAGGCGCGCACCACCGGCAGCGTGAAGTAACGCACCATCTTGCGCAGCTCGTGCACGCCCTTCTCGTTGGCGGCAATCTGCGCTTTGATGTCGTTGACGTTCTGCAGCGGATTGCGCGCCGGATATTTGGCGCCGGTGAGGCGCGCGTAAGTTTCCTTCTCGCGGAAGCGGCCGTGCTCGACCAGCATGAAATTGTCGATATAGACGCCTTCCTGCTCGATGGTGGTGGCGTTCGGTGACATCGAGCCCGGCGAAATGCCGCCGACATCGGCATGGTGTCCGCGCGAGGCGACCCAGAACAGAATTTTCTTGCCGTCGAATACCGGCGTACAGACGGTGATATCGGGCAGATGCGTGCCGCCGTTATACGGCGCGTTGATCGCATAGACGTTGCCGGGGCGGATTTTTCCTTTGTTCTCCCGGATGATGGTCTCGACCGCGCGGTCCATGGAGCCGAGGTGCACCGGCATGTGCGGCGCGTTGGCAACCAGCGAGCCATCGCCGTCGAACACCGCGCAGGAGAAATCGAGCCGCTCCTTGATGTTCACCGAATAGGCGGTGTTCTGCAGCGCCACGCCCATCTGCTCGGCGATCGACATGAACAGATTATTGAAAACCTCCAGCATCACCGGATCGGCCCTGGTGCCGATGGCGCGCGTGCGCTTGAGCTTCTGCACGCGGCGCAACACCAGGTGATCCTTCGCCGTCAGCGCGACCTGCCAGCCGTGCTCCACCACCACAGTCTGATGCGGCTCCACGATGATGGCCGGTCCTTTCACTTTGTGGCCGGGCGCCAGCGTGTCGCGGGTATAGACGGACGCGCGCTGCCATTGGCCGTTGGCGAAGAACCGCGTGCGCCGCGCCGATGCCGGCAGTCTTGCGCGCGTCGCCTTCCGCGTCTTTTCCTGGAACCTCGCGCCGCCGCCGATCGCCTCGACCGACACCGCCTCGATCACCAGCGCCTTGGCGCGATCGACGAAGCCAAACTGCGCCTTGTGGGCACGCTCGAACGCGGACTTCATCTTTTGCAGCGACACGAGCTTTCCGTCCTTGCCGGCCTCGACGATCAGCGGCGTATCGGTGCCGGCGTAGCGGATATGGGCCCGCACGTGCACCGCGATCTTAGTCTTCGGAACGCCCTGCCCCGCAACCTCGTCGATCGTTGCACACGCCAACCGCCGTGCCACGCTCTCCAGCGTCTTGCGCGATTTATCGCCGAACGGCTCTTCGATCGCCTGCTGGCGCACGCTGCGGATATCGGCAAGGCCCATGCCATAGGCCGAGAGCAGCGACGACAGCGGATGGATCAGCACGCTCGTCATGCCGAGCGCGTCGGCGACCAGGCACGCGTGCTGGCCGCCGGCGCCGCCGAAACAGTTGAGTGCATAGCGCGTCACATCGTAGCCGCGCTGCACGGAAATCTTTTTGATCGCGTTCGCCATGTTCTCGACCGCGATCTTGATGAAGCCGTCGGCGACTTGTTCGCCGCTGCGGCCGTCACCGATTTCCTTCACCATCGTCGTGAACGCCGCGCGCACCGCGTCGGCATCGAGCGGCAGGTTCTGTGACGGTCCAAAAATCTTCGGGAAGAAATCCGGGATGAGCTTGCCGACCATCACGTTGGCGTCGGTGACGGCGAGCGGGCCGCCGCGGCGGTAGCATTTCGGCCCGGGATTGGCGCCGGCCGAATCCGGGCCGACGCGAAAGCGCGCGCCGTCGAAATGCAGGATCGAGCCGCCGCCGGCCGCGACGGTGTGGATCAGCATCATCGGCGCGCGCATGCGCACGTCGGCGACCTCGGTCTCGAACGCGCGTTCGTAAGCGCCGGCGAAATGCGATACATCGGTCGAAGTGCCGCCCATGTCGAAGCCGATGAGCTTGTCGAAGCCAGCGGCACGGCCGGTCTCGGCCATGCCGACGACGCCGGCCGCCGGGCCGGACAGGATCGCGTCCTTGCCGCGGAACAATTCGGCCGCGGTCAGTCCGCCCGACGACATCATGAACATCAGGCGGGTCTTCTCCCCTCCTCCTTGTGGGGAGGGCTCGGGGGTAGGGGTCGAGCGGTTTTGCGCAAGCGAAGATGGCTGCTTCGACACCCGTCCACTTTCACGCGCGACCTCCCGACGTGAGGGATTTAAGTCGCCCGCGACCTGCGACACATAGCGGCGCAGAATTGGCGAAAGGTAACTGTCGACGACGGTGGTGTCGCCGCGGCCGACCAGCTTGATCAGCGGCGACACCTCGTGGCTGGCCGAGACCTGCGCGAAGCCGATCTCGCGCGCCAGGGTGGCGAGCCGCTGCTCGTGGTCGCTGTAGCGGTAAGCGTGCATCAGCACGATGGCGACGGCATCGATACCGTCGGCCTTGGCACGCGTGAGCTCGGCGCACGCCGTGTCGAGATCGAGCGCGCGCTCGACCGTGCCGTCGGCGCGCAGCCGCTCGTCGACCTCGACGACGCGCTCGTACAGCATGTCCGGCTTGATAATGTGCTTGGCGAAAATCTTCGGTCGGGCCTGGTAGCCGATGCGGAGCGCATCGCGAAAGCCCTTGGTGATCAGCAGCAGCGTGCGGTCGCCCTTGCGCTCGAGCAATGCATTGGTCGCGACCGTGGTGCCCATCTTGACCGCGGCGATGCGGTCGCTCGGGATCGCTTCGCCGGGCGCGAGCCCGAGCAGATGGCGGATACCGTGCACAGCCGCGTCGCGATAGGCCTCGGGATTTTCCGAAAGCAGCTTGTGGGTGAGAAGCGCGCCGTCCGCGCGCCGGCCGATCACGTCGGTGAAAGTGCCGCCGCGATCGATCCAGAACTCCCATGTCGGCGCCGCAGTTGGCACAGGTTCACTCCTTTGGATTTCCGGCGACCGACGACGCCGCCTCGTCCAACGGCAATTTTCAACGGCGTGCGATTAAGTGATACTTATCAAGCCACCCGCGCATTGCAAACCGACGCTCGATCCCCGGGGACAAGGAACGCAACGATGACGGTATACAGCGGTCCGGTTTTCGACATGGCGGCGAAGCAGTTCGCCATCATCGCCGATCACCTTTCCATTCCGATCGACGAGCGCGACCGCCTGCTGCTGCCGAAACGCGGCGTGACGGTGTCCTGCCCGATCCGCCGCGACGACGGGACCGTCATCGTCTTCGAAGGCTATCGCGTGCAGCATCTGCTGACGCGCGGGCCGACCAAGGGCGGCACGCGCTTTGCGCCGAATCTGGATCTCGGCGAGGTCGCGGCGCTGGCCATCTGGATGACCTGGAAATGCGCGCTGGTCGGCCTGCCCTACGGCGGCGCCAAGGGCGGCGTGCGGGTCGATACCCTGGCGATCTCGAAGCGCGAGCTGGAAGCGGTATCGCGCCGCTACATGCAGGAGATGATTCCATTCATCGGGCCGCACACCGACGTGATGGCACCCGATATGGGCACCAACGAGCAGGTCATGGCCTGGTTCATGGACACCTACTCAATGCACTATGGCCACACCGTCATGGAGATCGTGACCGGAAAGCCGCTCAGTGCCGGCGGAACGGCGGGACGCAAAGAGGCCACCGGCCGCGGCGTCGCTCATCTTGCCAAGCGCGTGCTCGATGATCTCGCCGTCAAGCCCAATGGCGCGACGGCGGTGGTGCAGGGCTTCGGCAATGTCGGCTCTTACACCGCTCTCGAATTGCATCGCCATGGCCTCAAGGTCATTGCCGTCAGCGACCACACCGGCGCGCTCTACAAGGCGTCCGGATTGGACGTGCCGGACATGATGCGGCACGCCGAACGGCACGGCAGCCTGGCCGGATATTCGAGCGAGCTGTATTACGATCCACGCGCCGTTCTCACCCTGCCCTGCGACGTTCTCGTTCCCGCCGCCGTCGAACGCGTGATCGATGCCAATGTCGCCAAGCGCCTGCGCTGCCGGGTGTTGGCCGAGGCGGCCAATGGACCGACCACGCCGGAAGCGGACCTGGTGCTGGACCAGCGCCGGGACGAAATCTTCGTCATCCCCGACATCCTGTGCAACTCGGGCGGCGTGGTCGTCAGCTACTTCGAATGGGTGCAGGATTTGCAACAGTTGTTCTGGGAAGAGAACGAAGTCACGCAGCGCGAGTATCAAATCCTCGGCCGCGCGTTCGATCAGATGATCATGCGCGCGAAGCGGGACAACGTCTCGCACCGGACCGCGGCCATGGCGATCGGCGTCGAGAGAGTTCGCGCCGCCAAGCAGGTCCGGGGCCTGTTCCCGTAAGCCGCAAACCGGCTATGATGAGCGCAGACACGCCGCAACGCTGCTGAGGAAGCCCCCGATGCACAAGATCGCGATCACCCAATCGGCCCTCGACCGCATGGCGACGCGGATGGGCAAGCCGCATCCGTTCGACGCCATCGATCCGCGGCAAACCGCGCTCGTGGTGATCGACATGCAGAACTATTTCGTCAAGGAGGGCCACCAGGGCGAGGTGCCACTGGCGCGCGAGATCGTGCCGGCCATCAACCGCCTCGCCGCCGAGCTGCGCCGCCGCGGCGGCCATGTGGTCTGGGTTCGCAACAGCACAACGGATACGCGGGAGAGCTGGTCGAACTATCACGGCTACCTGCAGAAGCCGGAGCGCGCCGAGCGCCGCCTGCGGGCCATGGACGTCAGCGGCGACGGCTTTCATTTCTGGCACCTCAACGATATCCGGCCCGAGGACGCGCAGATTACCAAGAAGCGCTACTCGGCCTTCATCCAGGGCTCGTCCGACATCGAGCGTCACCTGCGCGACCGCGGCATCGACACGCTGCTCGTCACCGGCACGGCCACCAACGTGTGCTGCGAAAGCTCGGCGCGCGACGCCATGATGCTCAACTTCAAGGTCGTCATGGTGGCGGACGGGCTTGCCACTCACACCGACGCCGAGCACAACGCGACGCTGTCGGCGTTCTACGGCCAGTTCGGCGACGTCCAGACCGTCGACGAGTGTGTGGCCTCGCTCGAGGGCGGCGACAAGAAGAAAGCGGCGGCGTAGCTACACGTCCGGCCGCTTGTATTCCAAATTCGGCCCGCCCTTCTGCGACTTCAGGTACGACTCGACATGTTGCGTCGGGTCCATGACGCGGCGCATTCGCGCGCCGACCAGTTGATCGAGCTGGATCGCCTGCGACAGCGACAGGTCGCGGCCCATTTGCACGGTGATCTTGGCGTGCTCGAGGGGAGCGAGGTGCCGCGCCGCGATCTCGCGCGCGATTCCCGTCACGGTCGCTTCAAGCTCGGCCGCCGGCAGCGCCTGCGAGATTATTCCCCAGCGGTCGGCCTCGGCGCCGGAGATGTTGCGGCCGACGAGCTGCATCAGCGCCACCTTCTTGATCGGAATGCCGCCGTGCACCAAGGTCGAAGTGACGAGCTGGCCGAAGCTGCCGCGTAAGATTTCCGGCATGCCGAGCTGGGCATCGTCGGCAGCGAACACGAGGTCGTGGCAATTCATGATGCCGAGCGCACCGCCGAGGCAGTAGCCGTGCACCTGAGCGATGACGATGCGCGGGAAGCCGCGCAGCGCTTCAGCCACCTGCACCGTCGGTGTCGGCCGGTCCCAGTCGCGCGGCTCCTCGGAGACCTTGCGCAGGAAGTGCAGGTCGAGCCCGGAGCTGAAGCACGGCCCGGCACCCTTGGTGATCACCGCCTTGAGGTCGCGATCGGCGCGCACGATATCGAGCGCCTCGAACCACGCCGCCACCAGTGCCTCGTTGAGGCAATTGCGCTTGTCCGGCCGGTTGAGCACGACCCGCGCCACGCCGGCATCCGTGAGCCGTTCGAGAATGAGTTCCGGCCAGGCTTTGAGTGTCTGCCAAGTATCGCGCGAAATATCGGTCATCGCCGGTCTCCTTCTTGCTGTTTGGCCTCGGCGGTCCGCGGCACCACCAGCGCGTCGAGCGCGCAGCCGCCGCGCTGCAACGCGACGAAGGGATTGATGTCGATCGACTGCACCACGTCGGCCAAATCCTCGGCGATGCGGCCGAGCGCGATCAAGGCGTCGGCCACGGCGTCGGCATCGAGTGCTTGCGCGGAGCGATAGCCGCGCAGCAGCCGCGCAACATTGGTGCGTTCGATCATGGCGCGGGCTTTGGCGCGGTTCAGCGGCGGCGCCGCGAACGTCACGTCCTTGGCGATCTCGAGCAGCACGCCGCCCGCGCCGGTCATCACCACGAGGCCCATTTCCGGATCGCGGTGCAGCCCGAGCACCAGCTCGACGCCGCCACCGACCTGCTGGCACACCAGCATGGCGTCGAGCTGCCCGACGTCGCTGCGCTGCACGTTGGCGACAATGCGCTCGTAGGCCGCAAGCAATTCGCGGTCGCCGGCCAGGCCCAGCGCAACGGCCCCCGCGTCCGATTTATGCAACAGCTTGGCCGACACCGCTTTGAGCACCACCGGATAGCCGATTTTCTGCGCGGCTTTCAGCGCTTCGTCGGGCGACTGCACCGCGATCTCTTGCGGCGTCGGAATGCCATAGGCGCGGATGAGCGCCTTGGACTCGATCTCGTTCAGTGCTGCGTCGGACTGCGCCAGCGTCCGCACCCGTGCTGTCGCGGCGGGCTCGGCGGGCACCGTCGCGACCTTCGCCGGCGCATTCGCCAAAATCTCCAACTCGTCGCGGCGCGCCACGCCGGCAATCGCGCGCAACGCCTTGTTGACTTCGAGCAGGAACGAGACGTGCGGCACCTGGGCCCGCAGCGCGCGGCTATAGTCGCTCTGGCTGTGCGACACCGGCGTGATGAAGGCGATCGGCTTCGGCGCACCGGCGGCGGCGATGGCGTCGACGGTGTGGATGTAACGCTCGGCGCGGTCGGAGCCGCCCTCGCGCGGCAGGTTTTCCTGGATCAGGATCATGTCGACGTTCGGATCGGCCTGCAGCGCCGCGATCGAGGCCTTGTAATTGTCGATGCTGCTGAGCACGCCGAAGCCGCCGTCGATCGGATTGGAAACCAGCGACCCGACGCCGAGAATGGCGTTAAGCTTTGCGAGCGTGTCGTCGGCCAATTTCGGAAATTGCAGGCCATTCTTCTCGGCGGCATCGTAGAGGAGACCGCGGAACGCGCCCGACAGCGTGATGGCGCCGAGCCGTCGACCGCCGGGCGCGCCGGTATGGATCAGAAGCTCGGTGACCTCGATCGCGTCGTCGAGCGTATCGGCGCGGACGATGCCGAGATCGGCGGCAACCGCATCGAAGGCCTCGACGGTGCCGGCAAGCGAGGCGGTGTGCGCCATGGCGGCGCTGCGGCCACGTTCCGATTGGCCGAGCTTGACCGCGACGATGGCCTTGCCGGCGGCGCGCGCGGCGCGACAGGCGGCTTTGAATTTCTCCAGATCGGAAATCGCCTCGATATAAACGATGATGACTTTCAGCTCGGGCTGCGTGGCGAAGAACGCGATGTAGTCGGGCACGCTCAGGCCCGCCTCGTTGCCGCTGGTGATGAGGTATTCGGCATTGATGCCGCGCTCCTCGAGCGCGGCGTTAAGGAAAATCATCATGCCGCCGCTCTGCCCGACCAGCGCCACCGGCCCTTGACGCAACGTCAGCGGCCGGTCCTCGCTCAGGGTGACGAAGCGGCTCTTGGCGCAGATGTTGCCCATGCAATTGGGGCCGGACACCGCAAGCCCGGTCGCGGCGATCACGTCCTTCAGCTCGCGGCCGAGCGCCGCGCCTTTGGCATCGAAGGCTTCGCCGAAGCCCGACGAAAACACCGTGGCGCTGCGCGCGCCGGCGGCGGCGCCGTTGCGCAGAACTTCCGGCACGCCCGGCGCCGGCACCAGAATGACGAGATGATCGGGCGACTCGGGGAGCGCGCGCACGTCCGGATAGCAGCGTTCGCCCTCGATCTCGGCGCGGCGCGGATTGACCAGATAGATCGGATGCGGGAACGCGTAATTCCTGAGATTGCGCAGCACGCGCCACGCCCAGCTTCCGGCCCGCTCGCTGGCGCCGACCAGCACCACGTTGCGCGGTTCGGTCAGCGCTTCGACTTTCTTCTTTGCTGCTTCGAGATCCACGCTTTACTCCCTCATGCCCGCACGGCGGGCACGGTTGCGCGCCGCCCGATCAGATAAAACGCCGTCGCAATCACCGTCATGATCGCGGTCCAGACGAGGCCAAACGCCGCAAGCTCGGTGCCCTGGCCGTTGGCCCAGAGGTCGAACATCGCCACCGATACCGGCTGCGCCCGCGGCGAGGCCAGAATCACGGCGAGCGACAGATCGCGCGCGGCAATAAGAAAAATGAACAGCCAGCCGGCGAACAGCGCCGGCGTCGCCAGCGGCATGACGATGCGGCGGAGCGCCGTGCGCAGCGGACTGCCGGCGATCGCCGCGGCCTCCTCGAGCTCGGGGTGAATCTGCAGGATTCCCGACGCGGCATAGCGCATGCCGTAGGGCAGATAGCGGACCGTGAAGGCGAGGATGAACGCCCACAACGTGCCGTAGATCGCAACCGGAACGCTCAGATAAATCTGGATCATGGCGACGCCGAGCACGATGCCGGGAAAGATCAGCGGCGCGGTGGCGAGCTGATCGAGCAGCCAGGCGCCCGGCCGCCGCCGCACCGCAAGCCAGCCGGCAAGCACGGTCAGCGCCATGACGCAGGTGGCGGCGCCGGCACTCATGGCAAGCGTCTGCCATACCAGATCGATGTAGAAGGTCGAATGCATCACGGTGCGAAAATTATCGAGCGTCATCAGTGCAAAGCCGCGCCGGCTGATACCTTGAGTGAACGGCATCAGCGCGAGCCAGATAAGGCCCAAGATCGGCATCAGCAGGAGCAAGAGGAAGTTGAACAGGATGACGACGCCGCCGACATAGCGTGCCGGGCCGAGATCGAACAGTCGGGCGCGAAAGCCGCGGCCGGTCACGGTGTGATAGCGCGAGGCGTAGCGCGCGATGCGGCCGTAAAGGCCGATCAGCCCGCCGGCCAACAGCAGCAGCGCCACCGAGAACGCGCTGGCATAACCGAGATCGGGCGGCACCTTCTCCTTCATGCCGAGATAGATGTTGGTGGTCAGCACCTGGATTTTTCCCGGCAGCCCGACCAGCGCCGGCACTTCGAACGCCTCGACGGAGCGCACCACGATCAGCAGCGCCACCGCGGCAAAAGCCGGCAGCGCGAGCCGCATGGAAACGCGGGTCACCGTGCGAAAAATGCCGGCGCCGCTCATGCGCGCGGCGTCCTCGTAGTCGGCGTTGGCCTGCTGGAATACCGACGATAGCAACAGAAACGCGAGCGGCGACCACAGAAAGCCTTCGACCAGGATCATGCCGGGCATCGAGTAGACGTTGAAGCGCGGCAGGCCGAGCGCGGTGATGAGATCGTTGAGCGGCCCATTGCGGCCGAACAGGAACAGCCAGGCGATGACATAGAGCACGAACGGCGTGCCGAGCGAGATGATGGCGGTGAGATAGGCGAAGGCCTTGAACGGCGCATTGGTGCGCTCGACCAGCCACGCCACCAGGCCGCCGAAGGCGAGCGCGATCGCCATGCTGCCGGCGGCAAAGATAAGCGAATTGCCGAGGCTGCCGAAGAACTGACGATCGGCGATGAGCTTCCGATAATAGGCGAAAGTAAAATCGCCGAGCCCGCCGGTCACGGTCGTCGTGTGCAGGCTGCCGTCGAGCAGAAAAATCAACGGCGGCACCACGAGCAGCAGCAACGCGAGCGTCAGCACAGCGACCAGCGTCCGCGTCGGGTCGGGCGCGATGCCGGAAAACTCGTAAGTGTCGAAACGGGCGAGTGACATTTCTTGTCATGCCCCGCGCATACGGGGCATCCAGTAATCGCCGGACACAGAACAATTGTCCGAGGCGACAGCGATTACTGGGTCGTCCGCCTTCGCGGACGATGACAGCCTGGAAAAATCGCCGCCGCACTTCCGCATCAGTTGAACAGCTCCTTCTTGATCTTGACCCACCGATCGATGTTGTCCGACGCCATGGCGGGCGAGATGAAGGTGGCCGTGAATCCGCCGCCTTCGGGTTTGACCTCGGGCGACTGCGCCGGCACGGACGGCATCGCCGGCAGATAGCCGACGTCGGCGAAGGTGCGCTGACCTTCCTCCGACAGGAGATAATCGATCAACAGCTTGCCGGCATTGGGATGCGGTGCGTTCTTGACCAAGCCGATGGAATGAAACGGCGCCGGGATCGGCTCGACCTTCAGCCAAGCCACCGGCGCGCCCTTGGCGGCGCTGAGCACGGCGTGATGATTGAAGATGCTGAGCGCGATGGCGTACTGGCCGAGGATCACCTGATCGAGAATAGCGCGGTTGGTAGCGTCGACATTGACGATATCCTGCTTGGCGAGCGCACGAAGGAACGCCATGCCCTTGTCTTCGCCGAGGGTTTGCAACGCCGCGCCGACATAGACCGGCGAGCCGGACGATTGCTCGTTGCCCCAGGCGATCTTGCCGCGCCATTTCGGATCAAGCAGGTCCTGCGCGGTCTTGATCTCGTCCTTGCCGACGAGGTCGGTGTTGACGCCCGGCGTGAGGAAATAGAGCACCAGCGCGTTCCAGCGGCCGTCCGGATCGCGCAGGGTCAGCGGATATTTGTCCGCCGCCGCCGGCGCGAACTTCTCGACGAGCCCGGCCTTCAGCAGCGGCGGCGTGGTGGCAATACCGTCGAACACGTCGCCCTCGACCTTGCCGGCGCGCGCTTCGTTCATCACCTTGATGGCGTTGGGGCCGGAATCGCCGCGGGCATATTTGACGGTGACGCCGGGATATTTCTTGTTGAAGGCATCGACCAGCGGACGCACCGCCTGGTTGACGATCAGCGAGGTGTACCACACCACCTCGCCTTCCTTCTTCGCCGCCTCGTAGAGCGCATCGGCGGCGGCCTGTGCGCGCGGACAGGCGAGCGCTGCGGCCGCGACCAACAAAGCCCAGATCAACACGCGCGGCGCGTTCATTGCGAATACCAGCGCGGCTTGCGCTTTTCCTTGAACGCGGCGACGCCTTCGATCGCCTCGTCTGATTTCGGCGGACTGTGGGCAAGCCGGCGCGCCAGAATGGTCGCGATCGACGGCGTCGCATCGTGCTCCATGGCGGTCTTCATCTCGCGCACGGCGCCAGGCGCCGCGTGCAGCAGCGCATCCACGATCTCGCCGAGCCGCTGCTCGACTTTGTCTGGAGCAGCCACCTCGTGCGCGAGTCCGACGCGCAACGCCTCGGCGGCGCCGAAGCGCTCGCCGGACAGCCCATAGCGGCGAAAGCTGCGATGACCCATGGCACGGACGAGAAACGGCGCGACGCCGAGCGGCGCCATGCCGACCCGCACCTCGGGGATCGAGAAGAACGCGCCGTCCGTCGCCAGCACGATGTCGCAGCAGGCGGTAAACGCGGCACCGCCGCCGACCGCGGCGCCGTGCACGACGGCGATGGTCGGCTTGGGCAGCCGGTCGAGCGCAACGAGCGCGTCGACCAGCGACACCTGCCCGGCCGCAGGCGCCGGCTCCATACCGCGCGCCACCAGATCGGCGCCGCCGCAAAAATGCCTGCCGGCGCCGCGGATGACCACGACCCGGGTCGCGGCGTCCGCCCCACGCGCGGCGAATTCCCCCGACAGCGCGTCGAGCATGGCTTGATCGAAGGCGTTGGTACGTTCGGGCCGGTTCAGCAAAATCGTGGCGACGCCACGCGACGAAAGCTCGACCTCGATCCCCGCGCTCATCGGAACAGTTCCTGCGTCACCTTCTGCCATTGCGGCAGTTGCCGGTGGATCACTTCCGGCCGCAGGAAATCGGCCTTGAAGCCGCCGTCGTTCGGACGAAGCCCCGCGACCATCGCCGGCACGCTCGGCAGCGCCGGCAGATAATCGTTCTGCTGAAAGACTTTTTGCCCCTCCTCGGACAACAGGAAATCGAGCAACAGCCGCGCCGCGTTCGGATGCGGCGCGCCCTTGAGCAGCGCCACGGTATCGAGCGTAACCGGCGCCGGCTCGATCTTGAGCCAGTCGCTCGGCGCGCCCTTGCGCGCCGAGATCACGGCGTGATGGTTGAACGCCATCAGGTTGATCCAATATTCGCCGGCGATGACCTGATCGAGCACGGCGCGCGAGGAAGCATCGACATTGATCACCTGCTGCTTGGCGAGCGCGCGCAGATAGGCCATGCCCTTGTCGTCGCCCATCGTCGTCAGAATGTTGGCGACGAAACCGAACGCGCCGGCCATCGACGAGCCGTTCCACGCCATCTTGCCCTTCAGCTTCGGATCGAGCAGGTCGGCGAAGGTCTTCGGCGCCTCGGCCTTCGGCAGCAGCGTCGTGTTGATGGCCGGCGTGAACACGTACATGATCACCGAAATCCAATAGCCGTCCTTGTCCCTGAGCTCGGGCGGATAATCGCCGGCATTGGGCACGGTGAACGGCGCCAAGAGTCCGGCCTCCTGCAGCGAGAACATGGCGGAGATGCTGTCGAGAATGTCGGCCTGCACGCGGCCGGCCTGGCCTTCGGCGAGAATCTTCTGCGCCGTCACCAGATCATCGGCGCGCGAAAATTGCAGCGTGACGCCGTATTTCTTCTCGAACGCGTCCTTGAGCGGCCGCACGATCTGATTGACGACCAGCGTCGTGTACCAGACGACCTGGCCTTCCTTTTTCGCCGCATCGATCAAGGCCGCATCGGCCGCCGCGGAGCCGCGCGCGCCGAGCAAACTCGCGACAACGAGCGCAACCCCAACCCACCCGACACGCGTCATGCCGGCGCCTTCAGATCCTCGGGCGTCGGAATGAATTTCTCCATCTTCGGTGGCGCGCCGTTCCGGCGCATGTCCTCGAGCCAGATGCGATGGATGCGCGGATCCTGATCCTCGTATTCGATCTGGTCGCCGCCCTCTTTCAAGCTCTTCGACACCGCCGGCTTGTCGTCGCCGCCGGCGCCCAGGAGCGAAATGCGGTTCGCCAGCGTCGTCGGATAGCGCAGGCCGCCGACCGCGGTGGCGAGATAGCGCGCCGGCTGCGGGCCGGTGTTGAAATGCTGATGAAACTGCCGGTCCATCGGCACCAGCACCATGCCGTGCTTCCAGTCGATGCGGCGGAAATCCTTGTCGTTCTCGAACCACAGCAGCGAGTATCCCTGCCCTATCACGCACATCACATGGAAGCTCGGGCCGTGGCGGTGGCCCTTCTTGTAGGTGCCGACCGGCATTTCGGAGATGTGGGCGTGCATGGTGCCGTCGGCGAGCACGAACATGATGTTGGTACCACCGGCGCCGCGGTCGCCCCAGGTCTTCAACTCGATGGCGGTGAGGTCGGGGACGAAATTGGTCTCCCACATGTGGTTGCCCGGCCGCACGGTGATGAGATCGCCCTCGCCGGAGAAATACGAAGCCTTGCCGGCGCGCTCGGCGAAATCGAAATCGGCGCCAAACACGAACGCCTCGTTATGGAAGACGTTCATCATCAACGGCAGGTTGGTGGTGGTGACGAGGAGCGCGCGCTCGGTGCCGCTGCCGTTGAAGTGGCGATGCTTGGCGTTGAGCGGAATGGCGAACAGGCTCTTCTCGCCCCATTCGAAGCTGCGCTTCGTGCCGTCGGCCATCTCGACTTGGGTCGAGCCGTGGCCTTCGAGCACGTAGACGACTTCTTCGTAGAGGTGGCGCTGCGGCGACGTCGATTTTCCCGGCGCGATGTCGAGCACGAACATGTTGGCGAAATCGCCGCGGCCCTTCAGATGCACCGCAGCCCCGTTGACGCCGTAGCGCGGCCACGGTGCGGTTTTCACATCGAACAGGTAGACGCCAAAGTCCTCGACGACCGGAATGCCTTCGCCCTTGAGCCAGTCGAGATACGGATCGATGCCGTAGCGCGCGGTCTGCTGCGGCATTTCGCGGATGTTCATGGGCTCCTCCGGGGGCGCTTTTCGCCGCATCATATACGCGCGGCGCGCATCCGCGAAAGGCGGTGGGCCAGCGCCCGCGACACAGTGGCTATGCAAACAGCAGCGACTTAATCACCACCGGCACCACGCCCGGCGGCGCGATCAGCGCGCCGACGTCGACATAATCGAGCTCCTGCAACTCCACGCCGTCGATGCAGACGAGCTTCCCCGGCCAGTTGAGCTCACGGTGCAGAAGCCGGCCGAAGGTCTTGCCGACATCGCCGTCGATCACCACGAGGAGGAGCTTGAGCTTGTCGTGGATCGGCGTGAGCGCGCGCAACACGCCCTGCCCGGCCGCGGCCAAGCGCGAATGTTCCGGGTCGCCGTGCCAGCCGAAGGCAATCGCCAGACACGCGTCGTTATCGAGCTCGATCTCCTCGAGACCGGAGCGGATCGCGCCCGCCAAGCGCTCCGGGTCGATGTCGTGGGCGGCGTCGAGGCCGATGCGCACCACCGGCACGTTGTGCACCGGCAACACGTAAGGATCTGGCAGATAGATGGTCTTGCCGCTGACCTGGACCGTGAATTGCGAGGCGCCGATCACTGTGGCGCGGATGCGCTGGCCCGGATCGATCAGCGGTAATCCCACCCTGCGGCTCAATTCGTGCGCCAGCGCATCGGCGAGCGGTTCGGCGATATCGCCGAATTCCTCCGCCTCATGATCAAAAATATATTCGGCGACGCCGCCGGAAAATGTCAGCGCCGCCGGATGCGCGATGCGCGGAAGCGGGTCGGTGAGCATCAGCGCTTGGCCGAGGCGGTCGAGCGGCGTGCCGCCGATCACATCGGCGGCGACCGCGGCAAGGCGCTGCGCGATGCGCCGGCGCAAATTTTCGCCGGCCAGGGCCTGCGGCGAGATTTCTACGCCGAGGTCCTCGGCGACAAGCTGCGCCGAATGATCGATCCTGCTCCAGGCGCCGGCCGCATCTTGCGCCACCAGCCGGCCGCCGACCGCGAAGGCGCAGAGCCCGACGATGGTGCCGCGGTCGATCAGCGCGAGCTTGGTCGTACCGCCACCGACGTCAACGTGGAGCAGGCAGGTATCGCGCGCCTTCGACAGCGCTACCGCACCTGAGCCGTGAGCGGCGAGCCGGCTCTCGAGCTTGTGGCCGGCAGTAGCGCAAACGAACTTGCCGGCTTCCGCGGCGAACAGTTCGTCGATGGCGCGAGCATTCCTGCGCTTGATCGCCTCGCCGGTGAGGATGACCGCACCGGAGTCGACTTCGCTCTGTTTGAAGCCGGCGTCAGCGTAGCAGCGGCGAAAGAACGCGCCGAGCGCTTCGGCGTCGATGGTGCCGTCGGGCAGAAACGGCGTCAGCAGGATCGGCGAGCGCCAGACGACCTCGCGTCCGACCACGACGAAGCGGCTCGACAGCCCCTGCGATTGCCGCTGCAGCGCCACCTTGGCGAACAGAAGATGCGAGGTCGAGCTGCCGACGTCGATGCCGACCGTGGCGAAGGCGACATTGTCCTGGTCCCAGATGGTGCGCGCGATCGCGGCGCGCTCGACCGCGGTCTCGACGTGCTCGTGGGAAAAGTCGGTCTCGTGCATTGTCTGCGGCGCGCGTCACTGCGGACGGCGCGGATCGGGCGGCACGTCGCCCGGCTTGCCGCCGCGCAGCCGGATATAGGGCCACGGCGACGACAATTCACCGACGCGCGCCTCGATCAAGAGCGGCCCGCTGCCGAGCGAGCGCTTGAGCAGCTTTTCCAGCTCGGCCGGCGTCTCGACGCGCGAATAGCCGACATCGAAGGCGGCAGCGAGGCGGTCGAAATGCGGATTGTGAAGGTCGGCGCCGAGTTCAGCGCCGAATTGCTCCTGCTGCATGCGCCTGACGTTGCCGAAATGACCGTCGTTGAACACCACCACCGTGGGCCTCAGGCCGTACTTGGTGGCGGTCGCCAGCTCCTGCATGCCCCAGCCGAAGCCGCCGTCGCCGGTGATGCAGAGCACGGCGCGGCCGGGATTGCCGTAAGCGGCGCCGAGCGCGGTCGGATAGCCATAGCCGAGCGTGCCCTGATAGCCGGGCGTGATGTAGGTGCCGGGCGTGTAGACCGGGAACGCCGAGCGCGTCTGATAGCCGACTTGCGTGAGCTCGTTGACGAAAATGCCGTCGTCGGGAAGGCCGGCGCGCAGCGCGCGAATCCAGCCCAGGAGATCGGGCACATTGTTCTGCAACAAGTCCTCGGCCCAGGCACGCGCCTTGTCGAGATCGAGGCTGCGCGACGGATGGACACGCGGCAGCGCCGCGGCGAGCGCCTCCATGCCGAGCACAGCATCGGCTTCGATCGCGACATCGGCACGGCGCGGCGGCGTCCAGGCTTGCGCGTTCACGTTGAGCCAGATGTATTTGACGGTGTCGCCGCGCCACGACGGCAAGCCCTCGGTCGTGTCGGCAAAGCGGCTGCCGACGATCAGCGCCACGTCGGCGTGAGCGAACACGGCACGGCCGGCGAGCGCGGTGAGCGCCAGCGGATGACGGTCCGACAGCGCGCCACGCCCGTTCTCGCTCAGCACCACCGGCGCCTGCAGCTTCTCGGCAAGCGCCGTGAGCGCCGCCGTGGCGCGCGCCGCGAGCGCCCCGCCGCCGCAGAAGATCACCGGCAATTGCGCCTTCGCCAGCAGCGCCGCCGCCTGTTCGATCGCTTTGGCGTCGGGCCGCAAGCGGCCGTCGTCGTCCGCGGGCGGTTGCACCAAGTCAAAATCGTCGCTCGCCTGCAGTACGTCGAAGGCGATCTCGACGCCGACCGGCTGCGGCCGGCCGGAATGCAGCTGCCGCACGGCTTCGCGAATGATGCCCGGAATTTCCTTCGGCGCGCGCGCCTGCGCCTGCCACTTGGTCACCGTGCCGAGAATCTCGGACTGATGGCGCACCTCGTGCAGCAGACCCCAGCCCTTGCCGAGCCCACTGGAATGGATGTTGCCGACGATCGCCAGCACCCGCGAATTGCAGGCGTAGGCGGTGGCGAGCCCGGCCATGGCGTTGAGCAGGCCCGGGCCCGGTACCACCATGCAGGTGCCGATCTTGCCGGTCGAGCGCGCATAGCCGTCGGCCATATAGGCCGTGGTCTGCTCGTGGCGCGGTACCACGTAGCGGATCTGGTTGCCGAGCTGCCGCAGCCCATCGACCGCCCAGTCGAGCTGAACGCCGGGAATCCCGAACACGTCCGTGATGCCCTCGAGCACGAGCTGGCGCGCGAGGGCTTGGCCGCCGGTAAGCTGCATGTGCGGGATTTCCTAGACGCTGCGTTCGCCGCACACAATAATGACAACCCACCACGAGGCCAAGATGGCGCCGCTGAAGCTCACCTATGCGAGTTGCAAGTACGATCGCATCGAGGCGTTGCGCACCGGCGAGGTGCGAGTCGAGGGCATCGGCCTCAACGTCATGGTGTTCCCGTCCGGCCGCCAGATTTTCGACCGCATGATCGGCGGTCAGGAATTCGACACCTCGGAGCTGTCGGCGTCCGAATTCATCGCGCATGCCGGCCGCGGCGCGAGCCCCTTCGTCGCCATTCCGGTATTTCCGTCGCGGGTGTTCCGCCACGGCTATATCTTCGTCAACCGCCGCGCCGGCATCCGCACGCCGAAGGACCTCGAAGGCCGGCGGGTCGGCCTGCCGCTCTACACCCAGACCGCTTCGATCTGGCTGCGCGGCCATCTTCAGCATCAATTCGGCGTCGATCTCTCGACCATCCGCTGGGTGCAAGGCGCGGTCGAAAGCGGTGGCACGCACGGCCATCCGCACGCGCTGCCGCTCCTTCGCCCGGTCGCCATCGAGCAGAACGCAAGCGGCCGCCCGTTAAGCGAGCTGCTCGCACGCGGCGAGATCGACGCCTATCTCGGCTCGCGCAAGCCGCCGAACTTCGGCAGCGATCCCGACGTCGTGCGGCTGCTGCCGAACCATCAGGCGCTGGAGCGCGAACTTTATCAGCGCGAGAAAATTTTCCCGATCATGCACCTCGTCGCCATCCGCCGCGCCGTGTATGAGAAAAATCCCTGGATCGCGTCGAGCCTCTACGCGGCGTTCGTCGAATCGAAACGCATCGCGCGGGCGCGGTTACGCTACGCTGGCTCGCTTTATTCCATGCTGCCGTGGCTGCAGGACGAGATCGAGGAGATCGACGAGGTGTTCGGCGGCGATCCGTTCCCCTACGGCATCGAGCCGAACCGGCCGACGTTGGAAGCTTTGGTGCGATACATGGTCGACCAGCATTTCATCGCCAAAGCGATGCCGATCGAGGAGCTGTTCGTGCTGCTGCATGGGGAGACATTGTCGTGAGCGGCGGCGACGAGACGCCGGTCCTCATCGTCGGCGGCGGGCCGGTCGGCCTCGCGCTCGCCGCCGATCTCGGCCGGCGCGGCATCGCATGCGTTCTGGTCGAGCAGAGCGACGGCACCATCTACCATCCGCGCGCCAACACCGTGAATTCGCGCACCATGGAATTCTGCCGCCGCTGGGGCATCGCCGAGGAGGTGCGCCAGGCCGGCACGCCGCCCGACTTCCCCCTGGATATTATCTACTGCACCGGGCTCAACGGCTATCCGCTCGCCCGCGTCGAACGCCCGACCTATGGCGGGCACCAGCCGCTGCCGACCACGCCCGAGCGCTCGCAACGCTGCAATCAGCTGTTCTTCGATCCGATCATGCGCAAGCTCGCGGCGAGCTTTCCGAGCGTGCAGCTACGGTATCGCTGCCGCTTCGAAAGCTTCACCGAGAGCGCCGACGGCGTAACCTGCCAGGTCCACGACCTCGCCGCCGACCGGCGCGAGACTATCCGCGCGCGCTATCTCGTCGCCTGCTGCGCCGGCCGCAGCAGCGTGCCGCAGGCGCTCGGCGTGCGCTGGGAAGGCCAGCCGGTGCTGTCCTATCACCTCAATGTCTTTCTCAAGATCAAGGAGCTGTGGGTGCGGCACGATAAGGGCAAGGCCGCATTCTATTTCTTCGTTGACGAGACCGGCGGCGGACCGAGCCTGATCGAGCTCGACGGCCGCGAGCTGTGGCGGCTCGGCATCTCGACCGGACAGACGCTGGTCGCGCCGGAGCAGATGGACATCGCCGCGATCATGAAAGAGTTCGTCGGGCCCGGCATTCCTTACGAGCTCGTCTCGGTGCTGCCGTGGACCTGCCGCAGCGTCGTCGCCGACACCTGGCAGCGCGGCAACGTATTCCTCGCCGGCGACGCCGTGCATCAGCACAGCCCGTCGGGCGGCTTCGGCATGAACACCGGCCTCGGCGACGCCGTCGATCTCGCCTGGAAGCTCGCCGCCGCGCTCGACGGCTGGGGTGGCCCGGCGTTGATCGACAGCTACGAGATCGAGCGCAAGCCAGTGGCCCGGCGCATCGTGCGCGAAGCGACCGAGAACCAGGGCCCGATCGGCGAGGCGGCAACGCGCGCCCTGATCCGCGCGCCGGGCGCCGAGGGCGATCGCGCCCGCGCCCGGCTCCATGACGAGATTTTGCGCGAGCGCACCCGGGTGTTCGTGTCCGATGGTCTCGTGCTCGGCTATCGCTACGAGCCGTCGCCGGTGATCGTGCCCGACGGCACGCCGGCGCCGGAAGAAGCGGTCAGCAAGTACACGCCGACGGCACGGCACGGCTCGCGCGCGCCTCACGCCTGGCTCGCCGAAGGCCGCTCCACGCTCGATCTGTTTGGCGACGGCTTTGCGCTGCTGGCCTTCAACGGTGCAGCCGCCGACGCGGCGCCGATCGTCGCGGCCGCACAGGCGCGCGCCGTGCCGCTCAAGCTTTCCGCCATCGACGATCCCACCATCGCCGCACTCTACGAGCGACACCTCGTGCTGGTGCGGCCCGACGGCCATGTGTGCTGGCGCGGCGACGCGCCGCCGGCCGATCCGCTCGCTCTGATCGACCGCGTGCGCGGCGCCGCGAATTAGGCCCGCGAAAACTCAGAACTCGTTGCCGTACTGCTCCTTGAGCAGATCGAGCCGGCGCAAGGTGTCGCGGTCGGTGACCAAAAACAGCGTCGCGGTCTCGTCGGCCTTGTGCGTGATCCAGTTGCCGTGCGGGAGAGAGAACACGTCGTGCGGCTCCCAGCTCACGGTGTGATCGCCGACCCGGGTGGTGCCGCGACCTTCGCAAACCAGGCACACCGCGTTGCCGGTGGTGCGGAAGCGGACGGTCTCGGCGCCCTGGTCGATCTGGGCGAGGTAGCAATCCATCAGCGGCATGGTCGAGCCGCCGGTGATCGGATTGACATAGCGCACCCGCCGCGCGCCGTCCTTGCCCTTGGGTGCCGCCGCCACCGCGGCGCGCGCCGCGGCCCAGGGATAGCGAAACACCGGCGAGAACGCCGGCGTTTCGCCGGCGAGGTCGGGCACGATATTGGGCGAGGCGAACGCGGCGTCGGCCGGCAGGTTCGGCAAATCGTGGGCAGGCCCGGGCTCGAAGGCGTCGGTGCCGAGATAGTGGTGCAGCGGCACGTCGAGCGCATCGAGCCAGATGATCGGCGCCGAGCCGCGGTGCACGTGCTCGTGCCAGGTCCAACCCGGCGTGATGACGAGGTCGCCCTGCTCCATCGGGCAGTCCTTGCCGTCGACGATGGTCGAGGCGCCGCCGCCTTCGATGACGAAGCGCAGCGCGTTCATGGTGTGGCGGTGGGGCCGCGCTTTCTCACCGGGCAGCAGGATCTGCAGCGCCGCCGTGAGATTGGTGGTGGTGCCGCCGGTGCCGGCATCGACGTTCGGATTGCTGAGCGTCAGCACCCGCCGCTCCACCGCCGCCGGCGTCGCCAGCTTGATGGCGTCGTTCACCAGCGGGCGGATCTTCTTCCAGCTCCAGTGGTACGGCTCTGGCCCACCTTCGCGCACCTTGTGCGCCGCCATGCTCTCCCACAGCGGTTGCAAATTGGCGGCCGCCCAGGCCTTGCGGATTTCGGCATAGGAACGGTCGCCGGACGAGGTCGCCGTATCGGTTGCGGACATGGTGCTCTCCAGATCGGTCGACCCGACTATAGCAGATGCAGGGATGCCGCGTAGGGCGAAGGCGAATGGCGCCCCCTACTTGGATGCATCCTTCTGCAAGATAGCGGCAATGGTCGCGATCTCGTTCCGGGCGTATTTCGGCAGCCCCGCGCTGATCGAGTTGCCGGAATTGAACGACGACTGCCCCATCAGCACCTGGGCCGGCACCAGGTTGCGCAGCACCGGCACGTTCTCGTAGTCGCGCTTCTCGTCGAGCGCGCGCGCCTTGATGGCGAGCGCCATGAAGGCGGTGACCACGGTCTTGTTGGCGTCGCTCGGATGAGCCTGAAATACCGCGAGCAGCTTGCCGAATTTCATGATCTGGTTGACGTAGAAAATGTTCTGCTCGAGCGCGCCGGAAACTTGCGTGTTCAACCCGGTCAGCTCCTGCAAGCCCGACTGATCGAGGTCGGCGCCCGACAGCGCCGCGAGCTCGCCCTGGAAGTCGATATGGTCGGCGACTTTCTTCACGCTGTCGCGGATCTTGTTCACCAGCAGCACGCCGATCGGGATCTTGCCTTCCATCTTGTAAGTCGAGGCAATGCAGATCGCGGTGGTGAGGCCGCTGCACCACTTGCGGTCCGGATTGGCGTTGCCTGTGCCGGGATCGTCGTCGAGCGGCGCCACGTCGGCTTCGGCGAGCGGCGCGTGCTTGATCGCCGGATCGATGCGCTCGAGGAAGCCGACGGTCACGTAGCGCGACAGGTCGATGGCGCCGGGCGCACGGTCGATCGTGAAGCGGGCTTGCGCCACGTACATGTAGAGCTTCTCGACGATCGGCCCGGGCGCACCGTTCGCCGGCTTCTGGATGGTCGGCTCCGCATAGGCCGGAAACAGCGCCAGGAACTTCTTCTGCGTGGGGTGCTTTGACGCCCAATCCTCGAAGCGGATCAGCTGGGCGCCGGCCGGCGCCGCGTCGGCGCCCCACTGATCGCTGAACGCGATCACGCCGGGTTTGAGCTGCGCCACATTCGGCAGTGTCCCTGAGCCGACGTCGTCGATGCGGAAATCCTGCGCCGCGGCGGCCGGCGCCAGGAGCAGCGAGCCGAGAAGCGCGACCGCGTGCCGCGTGAGCATGGACAATAATCTCGCGAATCAGTTTGGCGCAGGGTCAGTTGTAGCGTCCGCCCCAGAAATAATCTTGCCGCGGCCCGCCCTGTTGCGCGCCGAATGGCGGCGTCCACGGCTGAAACAGGCCGCGTGCCACGGGTTGCGGCGGCGCCGGCCGTGGCGGCGCCGGCGACCAGCCCTGATTGGGATAGTAGGCCCGCCCGGCGGTCCAGCGGCCGTCGTCACCCTGCTGGCCGCCGTAATAGGAGGCATTGTTCTGCATGTTGTAGGCGTCATCACGCGACACGATTTGATATTGGGTATCGGTCGGTTGGCCGTCGGCGCCGCGCCGGAAGTGCTCGATGAAGCCGCCGTTGCTGGCGGCCGCGGTGTTGCCGCCGAAGCTGAAAATGCCGAAGTCGTTGTTACGCGGCGCGTTTGCCGGGGTGCCGGTGGCGTAATCGATCGGCATGTCGACCATAAGCCGCTGCACCTCGCGCGACGGCCCGGCAAGCGGCGCCTTCGGCGCGATGTGCTCGGACCAGATGGCCTCGATGATCGGCCTGAAGATCGGCAGCGCGACGCGGGCGCCCGTCTCGTTGGAGCCGAGCGAGCGGCGCTTGCCGTCGCCATTGTCGTAGCCGACCCAGACCGCGATGGTGACGTCGTTGGTGAAGCCGACGAACCAGCCGTCGACCGCGTCCTCGGTAGTGCCCGTCTTGCCGGCAACATAGGGCGACAGCCCGGCGATGGCACGCGCGGTACCACGCGCGACGACACCCTGCAGCATGGTTTTGAGCTGATAGAAACTTACGCCGTCGGCGGCGCTGATCGGCGAGAACAGCGGCACCTTCGGATAAGCGTAGACGGTGCGGCCGTCGCGCGTCTCGATGGAGTCGATGGCGTGCGGCTGCGGCCGCGCGCCTTCGTTGGCGACCGCGGCGTAGAACGCGGCGAGATCGATCATGCGCACCGGCTGGGCGCCGAGCACGAACGGATAATAGCGCACGCAGTCGGTGTAGATCTTCGCCGCCTTCGCGGTGGCGCAGACCTCGTCGAGGCTACGCACCGGATCGCCGTCGATGCCGCCGTCGAGCAGGTGCGCGGTGACGACGTTGACCGAGCTTTCCAGGCCACGGCGCATGGTGAAGACGCCGCCCTCGGCATAATCGGCGTTGCGCGGCGACCAGTAATCCTGCTCGCGATCGGGGCTGCCGTAATCGCGCATGATGCTCGACGAAATCGCGCCGGCGCCGATCGGCGGCAAGGTGATCGGATCGTTGGGCACCAGCGTGTTCGGCTGCAAACCGCTCTGCAGCGCGGTCAGATAGGTGATCGGCTTGATCGCCGAGCCGGGCTGGCGCTGGCTCTGCCAGGTGCGATTGAGCTGGCTCAGCGGATAGGAGAAGCCGCCCGCCATGGCAAGGATGCGGCCGGTCTTGTTCTCCAGCACCAAGGCCGCGCCTTGCACCTTCGGCCGCACCCGCAATTGCGCGGTCACGCCGGCCGAAACCGCAACGGTGGGCGGTTTTGGCTTGGTGGCTTTGGCCTTTGGGTCGTTGGCTTTGGCGTCGTTGGCCCGCGCCGCTGCCGTGCGGCTTTCGATCAGGTTGATATAGACCACGTCATAGAGACCAAGCCCGCGGCGGGCGTCCCAGGTGACGCCGTTGAGCGGCGCGACGCGGCCGTCGGGCAGGCCGACCCGGATCGCGCCGCTGTCGTTCTTGCCATCCCCCTTTTGCAGGATCACCGCCGGCGTCCAGTGCACGTCGTAGAGCGGCAGGCGCAGCGCTTGCAGCGCCCGCTGCCACGCCGGCTGGCCCGAGCCGTCGCTGCCGAGCTTCTTGATGGCCTCGGCGAGGCTCGCCTCCGGCCCGCGGAATTGCACGCGGCCGCTGGAGATTTCGTATTGCGCCAAGCCTTCCTGCAGCGCCGCTTCGGTGTCGCGCTGCAATTGCGCGTCGACCGTCGAATGCACCGTGTAGGATTGCGCGGTCAGACTGTCGACGCCGTCGATCTTGGCCTCGCGGCCGAGGAAGTCGACTAAGTTGAAGCCGGAGTCGCGGTGCGGCAGCGTGAACGCCACCAGCCGCGGCAGCGCGCGGGCGCCCTGCTCCTTCTGCGCCGCGTTGATGACGCCCTCTTCCTGCATGCGGCCGAGCACGTAGGTCAGCCGCTCCTTGGCGCGGTCGGGATGCCGTTCGGGATTGTAGAAGCTCGGCCCCTTCAGCAGCCCGGCGAGCATGGCGCCTTCCGGCAGCGTCAGGTCCTTCGCCGCTTTGCCGAAATAGCTGCGCGCCGCCATCTCGATGCCCCACGAGCCACGGCCGAGATAGGCGGAGTTGATGTAAAGCTCGAGGATGTCGTTCTTGCCGAGCGTGTGCTCGAGCCGCGACGCCACGATCATCTCGCGGATCTTGCGCTCATAGGAGACATCGGCGCCGACCAGTAGATTCTTCACTACCTGCTGCGTGATGGTCGAGCCGCCCTGCGGCCGGCCGGGATCGGCGAGATCGCCGATGAAGGCGCGGATGATGCCGCGCTCGTCGATGCCGTGATGCTGGAAGAAGCGTCGGTCCTCGGCGGCGACAAACGCCTTCTGCACATAGTCGGGAATATCGGCGAGCGGCGCCCAGACTCGGCGGTTGCCGGGCTCGAACACGTCGGCATAGTGATTGCCGCGGCCGTCGACCACCGTGGTCATGGCGGGAAGCTGTTTGCCCTTCAGCCGCGCCGGGTCGGGCAGATCGGCGACCGCGTTGTCGTAGAACGTGATCACCTCACTGATATCGACCACCGGATTGGCGACGTCCTCATTCTTGCAGAACTGCTTGTAGGCGGCGTGCAGGTCGCCGAAGTCGAGGCCGTGGAACGCCTTGATCTTGGTGCCGACCGCCGCCGGATCGTCGAGCGCGGTATTGATCAGGTCGTCGATGTTGATCGACTCGATGTCGAACGCCGCCTTCATATGGGCGCAGCCGTCGCGCAGCACCTGAACCACCTCGGCCCGATCGTCGACCGGATCGAACTTGGTCTTCACCGCATCGGGGTGGGTCGTGACCTCGCTGAGCGCCAGCGCCGTCGCGAACAGCTTGACCAGAATTAAGTCCATGGCGGCGGTTTAAGGGACTGCCCGGCTCGAGGGAGGCGCTTTACGGAGAACGGCGATTATAGCTATCCGATCCTTACAAAAAGACTTTTTTGCGAGGCGGCAGGGGCGGTGCGAAGACATTGCGAAACTTGCGAGAATCGGACCATCTCACCGTGACGCCGCGATGAAGGCGGCCGGGATTTCGGAGCATCCGCCATGCTTTGCGAGACTTGCCGCTATTCCGAGCGCCCCGGCCTTGTCCGCGGCGACAGCGCGCCGCAGGCGGCGCGCGCGGCTCCGGTGGTCACGATAGCAGACTTTGTCCCCTGCCCCGATTGCGGCGGCGCGGCCATCGCCCATTGCTGCGAGGGTTTGTGCGAGCAGCCGGACCCGGGCGCCACCAGCGAGCGGTAGGGCTGCGGCTACGTCTGTTCCTGCATTAGCCGCTCGAAGTGGCCATGGCGCTGCAGCCAGGCGAGCAGCGCGAGGCCGGGCAAGCCGGAGAGCACGCAGACGACGAAATACCAAGGCCACCCGGTGGCGTGCTCGACATATCCGGTGCCGAGCGAGAACACGTTGCGGCCGAGCGCCGCCAGCGCGGTGAGCAGCGCGAACTGGGTCGCGGTGTAAAGCGGGTTCCGGCACAGCGCCGACAGGTAAGCGACGAAGATCACCGTACCGACGGCGTCGGAGAACGACTCGATCGTGGTGGTGACGGCAAGGAGCGGAAGATTCTGGCCGATCACAGCCTGCCACGAAAATGCCAGCACCATGACGGCCTGCAAAATGCCGCCGATCCACAGGCTCGTCGACAGCGGCAAGGCCCGGGCAATGAAGCCGCCGACAAAGCCGCCGATCAGAGCGGCGGCGAAACCGATGCCGTTGCGAATCGTCGCTACCTGCGTCAGCGAGAAGCCGATATCCAGTACGAAAGGCGTCAACAGCGCGAACGCCAGCGCGTCGGCGAGCTTGAACAACACCACGAAGACAAGCGCCCCGACGGCGAGATCGCGCGATAGAAAATCCTTGAAGCTGTCGATCGCCGACCGCAGGGCGCGGCGCAGCGCACTTTGCGCCGCTGGCCTGCCGTGGCCGGCCGCGACGGCGGCGGAACTCTCCGGCTCCTTCGCCAGCAAGGTTCCGATGACGCCGACGAGGACGAGCGCCGCCATCACGACGTAGCACGCCGTCCAGGCGGCGCTGCCGGCAAACCCGCGCGCCTCAAGGGCCGCGACCAAAAGCAGAGCGCCGGCGCCCGCGACCAGGCTGCCGATCCGATAGGCCGCAACGTAAGACGCCATCCCGGCGGCCTGCTCGCTTTCGCTCAAGCTCTCGACACGGAAGGCGTCGATGACGATGTCTTGCGTCGCCGAAGCTGTCGCCACCAGCACCGCGCCGGTCATGACCAGCGGCACCGAAACGGCGGGATCGCACAGGCCGAGGCAGACGATGGTCGCCATCAGAAAAGCCTGCGAGGCCAACAGCCAGCCGCGGCGGCGGCCCAACAGCCGCGTCAGGACGGGAACGTCGGTGGCGTCGACCAGCGGCGACCAAAAGACCTTCAAGTTGTAGGGCAGCGCCACCGCGGTAGCGAGGCCGATGATCTTGATGTCGATGCCGTCGAGTTTCATCCACGCCTGCAAGGTCGAGCCGACCAGCACGATGGGCAGCCCGCCCGAGAAGCCGAGCAGAAAGATGATGAGTACGCGGCGCTTGAAATAGACCGCGAGCGTGTCCGCGAACGATGCGCGCGGTGTAACGGCGGCGGGTGGGTCGTCGGGCGGCGCGGCCATCCGCCGCTACTCGCCCGCTTCCAGCTTGCGCACGGTGCCGGCGATCAGATTGGAATTGGCCGAGGTCTCGCCGCCGAATTCGACTTCGAGGATGCGCTCGCCACGGCCTTCGATCTTCTCGACCGAAATCAGCGATTGGCGAACGTCCTCGTTGGCCTGGTTGAAGTGGCTCTGCAGCTTGCGGATGCGGTCGCCGAGCAGACCGACGTCCTTCATCAGCCGGCCGACCTCGTCGCGGATCTGGTCGGCGGCCTCGCGCATGCGAGCGTCGCGCTGGCTCTGCCGCACCAGCTGGACCGCAAGCATCAGCAGCGACGGCGACACAATGACGATCTTGGCGCGGAACGCCTTCTGCACCACGTCGTCGAAGTCCTCGTGCAGCTCGGCATAGACCGACTCCGACGGCACGAACATGAACGCCATGTCCTGGGTCTCGCCGGGAATGAGATATTTGCCGGCGATATCGCCGACATGCTTGCCGACGTCGGCGCGCAGCCGTTGCCCGGCAATCTTGCGCTCGTCGTCGGACTTGGCGTCGCGATAGGCGGTGACCGCCTCGAGCGGAAACTTGGCGTCGATGACGAGCGGCCGGCTGTCGGGCAAAAATACGCAGCAGTCGGGCCGGGTCCGGTTCGACAGCGTCCGCTGAAATTCATAACTGCCCTTCGGCAAGCTGTCTTCGATGATCGCTTCCATGCGCCCTTGCCCGAAGGCGCCGCGCGACTGCTTGTTGGCGAGCACGCTCTGCAGCGAGGTGACCTGGCTTGCCAGCGCGGTGATGTTCTTTTGGGCGCTGTCGATCACCGCGAGCCGCTCGTTGAGCTTTTGCAGATTCTCGTTGGTGTGCTGCTTGGTCTTCTCCAGCGAATCGCCGAGCCGGTGCGACACCGAATCGAGCCGCTCGTTGACGGCGTGCTGCAACTGGCTCTGGCCCTTGGCAAGGAGGCCAATCATGGCTTCGAGCCGCGCCGCGGCTTCGCTCTGGTCGTGGGCCAGTTGATCCATCAGCGCCGCCTGCGGCGCATTCGCGCTCCGGCTCCGCGACAGCATCACCGCCAAAATGCCGAGCGCCACGCAGGCGACCAGCACGGCGCCGACGGCGATGAACGGCAGGCTCTCGGTCATGCTGACACCCTTTGCATCTTGCGCGACTGCCTCAATCGCGACCTCCCCCGGTCCCGATTCCCTATGTGATTCGCCGGTCCCGCGCCCGCTGTGCTAACCCGGGCCCAGTGAACGAATAGTGAACATTGATAGCCGCTTACGGGCCGTGAGGCAACGGCGAAGGCTGAAAAAGCCGCCGATTGACCGCGCTTTCCCCAGCCCTTACATCGCGGCCCATGGCGGTGCGCGACATCATCAAGCTTCCCGACAGGCGGCTGCGGCTCGTCTCCGAGCCGGTCAAGCGCGTCGACGGCGACATCCGCACGCTGGTCACCGACATGTTCGACACCATGTACAAGGCGCCGGGCATCGGGCTCGCCGCCATCCAGATTGGCGTGCCGAAGCGCGTGATCATCCTCGACCTGTCGAAGAAGGAGAACGATCACAAGCCGCTCGTCTTCATCAACGCCGAGGTGATCTGGAAGTCGAAGGAGAAATCCAAATACGAGGAAGGCTGCCTGTCGATTCCGGATTATTACGAGGAGGTCGAGCGGCCGGCCGAGGTCAAGGTCAAGTATCTCGATCTCGACGGCAAGCCGCAGGAGTTCGAGGCCAAGGGTCTGCTCGCCACCTGCCTGCAGCATGAGATCGACCACATCAACGGCGTGCTGTTCATCGACCACATTTCCAAGCTCAAGCGCGACCGCGTCATCAAGAAATTCGCCAAGGCAGCCAAAGCAGCAAGCCAGCCCGCAAAGAAGCCGGAGGCGTGAGTGGCGCTCCGCCTCGTTTTCATGGGGACGCCGGACTTTGCCGTGCCGACCCTGGTCGCGCTTTGCGGCAGCCATGACATCGTCGCGGTCTACACGCGGGCGCCGCAGCCCGCGGGCCGGCGCGGCCTTGAACTGACGCCGAGCCCGGTGGCGCGCCAGGCCGCGCAGTTCGGGCTAACGATCGTCACGCCGAAATCGCTCAAGGAGCCGAACGCGGCCGAGGCGGTGCGCGCCCACGGCGCCGATGCCGCGGTCGTGGTCGCCTACGGAATGATCGTGCCACGGCCCATCCTCGACGTGTTTCCACTCGGCTGCTTCAACCTTCATGCGTCGCTGCTGCCGCGCTGGCGCGGCGCCGCGCCGATCCATCGCGCCGTGATGGCCGGCGACAAGGAGACCGGCGTGATGGTGATGCGGATGGAGGAAGGCCTCGACACCGGGCCGATCGCCATGGCCGAGCGCGTGTCGATCGACCCTGATGCGACCACCGGCGAGCTTCACAATGCGCTTTCGCGGCTCGGCGCCGATCTGATGCTGCGCGCGGTCGGCGCATTGGAAAAGGGCCAATTGCAATTGACGCCGCAGCCCGCCGATGGCGTCACCTACGCGAAAAAAATTGACAAGACCGAGACCCGCATCGACTGGAGCAAATCCTGGCAGGAGGTGCACAACCATTGTCGCGGGCTGTCGCCATTTCCCGGCGCCTGGTGCGAGCTTGCCGGCGGACGCGTGAAGATATTGCGCACCACCAAGGGCGACGGCTCGGGGGCGCCGGGCAAAGTGCTCGACGACAGGCTGACGGTAGCGTGCGGCAGCGGCGCGGTGCGGCTCATCCAAGTGCAGCGCGCCGGCCGCGGGCCGATGGGAACGGACGAATTTTTGCGTGGCACGCCGGTCGCGCCCGGCACCGTGCTGCAGTGACCGACCGAAAATGCCGCGCTACAAGCTCACCATCGAATATGACGGCACGCCCTACGTCGGCTGGCAGATCCAGGACAACGGACCGTCGATCCAGGGCGCGCTGACGGAGGCGATCTTCGCTTTCACCGGCGAGCGCGTCGCCGCGCAGGGGGCCGGCCGCACCGATGCGGGCGTGCACGCGCTCGGCCAGGTCGCCCATGTCGATCTCGCCAAGGACTGGGACGTCGACAATGTGCGCGACGCTCTCAATTTCCATCTGCGCCCGCAGCCGATCGCCGTGCTCAAGGCAGAGCGGGCCGCCGACGATTTCGACGCGCGTTTTTCGGCGAGCAAGCGGCATTATCTCTACCGCATCTTAAATCGCCGCCCCGATCTCACCGTGGATCAGAACCGCGCCTGGCGGGTGCCGCGACCGCTCGACGCTGCCGCGATGCACGCCGCCGCGCAAAAACTCATCGGCAAGCACGACTTCACCACCTTCCGCTCCACCGAGTGCCAGGCGGCTTCGCCGGTGAAGACCCTCGACCGCCTCGATGTCGCCCGCGACGGCGACGAGCTGCGCGTCATCGCCGCGGCGCGCTCGTTCTTGCAGCACCAGGTGCGCTCCATGGTCGGCTCGCTCGTCCACGTCGGCGAAGGCAAGTGGCACGAGGCCGATCTGGTCGCGGCGTTGCAAGCGCGGGACCGCGCCGCCTGCGGCCAGGTCGCCCCGCCGCACGGCCTTTATCTGGTGCGGGTGGAATATTGAGCCGCATCCGCGCTAAGCTTAAGCCCCATGTCGCTCCTTGACCTCGACGAAGGCAACACGGTCGAGCTCGACCTCGGCAGCCATGCGTTCAAGCAGGACGCGCGGCGGCAGATGGCCGCGTGGGCGCGGCGGCCGCCATTCTATGTGCGCGGCAGCGGGCCGCCGCAGGCCGTCGTCGGCCGCTATGCCGACGTCCACGAAGTGTTCGCCGACACCGAGCGGTTCTCCTCGGAAATGCCGCGCGGCCCGGGCTTCGAGCAGTTCGACAAGTTCATGGGCGTGCAGTTCGTCACCCAGATGGACGGCGAACGCCATGCCCGCATCCGCCGCCTATTGATGCCGGCGTTCTCGCCGCGGCGCATTGCGCAGATCGAGGCGCGCATCACTGCGACCATCGAACGCCTGCTCGACGCGATCGCGCGCGGCGGCAACGACTTCGACGGCATGAAGGATTTCGGCGCGCATCTCGTGGTCGGCGCGCTGCTCTCCGCCATGGTCGATCTCGACGAACAGCGGAAGGAGATTTTCGTCGCCTTCCACGAAGTGCTGCCGCTGACGAGCTACACCAAGCCCGGCGAGCCCTTCGCGCCGCAATGCGTGCACGCCTTCGACCGCGCCGCCGAGCTGGTGCACGAAATCATCGCCGAGCGGCGCCAGCGACCCCATCCCGACTTCATCAGCGATCTGATCACGGCGCGCGACCAGGGCGACAAGCTCACCGACCGCGAGCTGTTCGACCACATTTTCACCATCTGCGGCGCCGCGCTGTCGGCGACCAGCCGCTCCGCCGGCGGCGCGTTGCTCGCGCTTTATTCGCATCCCGACCAGCTCGCCGAGTTGATCGCCGATCCAGATCTCATCCCCGATGCCGTGGAAGAATGCCTGCGCATCGCCAGCAATGGCTATTTCACCTTTCCGCGCATTGCGACGCGCGACACCGCGCTCGGCGGCACCAGGATTCCGAAAGGCATGATCGTGCGGCCGTCACCGCAGGCCGCGAACTACGATCCGGACGTCTTCGCCGATCCGCTGCGTTTCGACATCCACCGCAAGCCGAAGCGCATTCTCGCCTTCGGTGCCGGCCCGCATCATTGCATCGGCAACGTGCTCGGCCGCGCCACCATCACCATCGCCATCCGGCGGCTGCTCGCGCGCTTCCCGCGCGCGCGGCTCGCCGATCCGGCCTTCGTCCCGGTCTATGGCGGCGCGGTCGGCGAATTGCGGCTACAATCGCTGCCGATGACGATTCAGTGAGCGGCGTCGCTAGGCGAAATATTTCTCGATGATGCGCCGATAGACCGCCGTCAGGGTGACGAGGTCGGCGAGCGGCGTGGACTCATCGACGCTGTGCATGGTGCGGCCGACCAGGCCGAACTCCAGCACCGGGCAATAGTCCTTGATGAAGCGCGCGTCGGAGGTGCCGCCGGTGGTGGAGAGCTTCGGCTTGCGTCCGGTGACCTCGGCGATGGCGGCACTCGCGAGATCGGTGAACGGCCCGGGCTTGGTGACAAAGACGTCGGCGTTCGACGGCTGCCACTCGAAGGCATAGTGAATGCGGCCGGCTGCGGCGTCGCGGGCGCGGTGCTCGATCAGCGCCTTCAGCGCGGTCTGGCTGTGGCGGTCGTTGTAGCGGATGTTGAAGCGCGCGCGAGCTTCGCCCGGAATGAGATTGACCGTCGGATTGCCGACATCGACCGAAGTGAATTCGAGATTCGATGGCGAGAACTGCTCGCTGCCCTGGTCGAGCGGCGCCTGCAGCGCGGCGATCAGCGTGACGAGGCCGCGGACCGGATTGTCGGCGCGCTCGGGGTAGGCGACGTGGCCCTGCCGCCCGGTGACGACCAGCGTGCCGTTGAGCGAGCCGCGCCGGCCGGCCTTGATGGTGTCGCCGAGCGTGTCGACGTTGCTCGGCTCGCCGAGAATGCAGTGATCGAAGCTCTCGCCGCGCTCCGCCGTCCATTGCAGGAGCTTGACCGTGCCGTTGACGGCGACGCTTTCCTCGTCGCCGGTGATGAGCAGCGAGAGCGAGCCGCGCTTCGGCTTGCCGCCGTTGGCCGCGAGATGATCGAGCGCCGCGGCGACGAAGCAGGCGATACCGCCCTTCATGTCGACGGCGCCGCGGCCGTAGAGCGCTTCGCTGGCGATCTCGCCGGCGAACGGCGGATGCCGCCACGCCGCCTCGTCGCCCGCCGGCACCACGTCAGTATGGCCGGCGAACACCAGATTGGGTTTTTCCGTCCCGATGCGGGCGTAGAGGTTCTCGACCGGCGCGGTGCCGGGCTCGGCAAAGGTCATGCGGTGCACGGCGAAGCCGGCCTTGCCGAGCACGCTTTGCAAATAGGCGAGCGCCCCGCCCTCGTCCGGCGTGACCGAACGGCAGCGCAGCAGATCGCGGGCAATGGCGACGGGGTCGGCGGTCATGTCAGAACGCCTTCTCCAGGCCTTGCCTGCTTGAGAACGTCGTTCGCCGTATGACGAGATTTGGTTGAGCGCGGCACAGTCACATTCCGATTGTTGACCGGGCTGAACCAGATTTCATGGCTGCCTTTGCCCTTGCGAACGAGATAGCAGGATACGCACCAGCTCGCGATAAAATTCGGCCATCAGGCGCCGGCGACGTCGAGGTGTTCCTCGGCTCGGAATGTCAGGGAAAGATTGTCGGCTCGCTCACCAGATAATTCCAGGAGATCGGGTAATACGAGCCTCACCTCCTCTATCATCGCGGGCCAGCTGTCGGCCTCGACCACGAGGTCGGCCACGTCATCGCTTGTCGCGATCCATACGTTCGACTCGGCATCCCAGCGCGCATTGATGATGATGGAACGGCTCATGGCAAGAACATCGGGTACTGCGATGCCCTGGTCAATCCCTCAACATCAAATTTGCGGCAGGCGCCGCGGCAGCGGGTCCGCGCCGAAGCGGTTGTAGCCCGCGGTGCCGCGCAGGCAGCCGATCTCGACAAAGCCCCAGATGCCGATGGCGATGCCGCCGAGAATGCAGAGCTTGAGCAACAGCAACGCGACATCGGCCGTCATGCCGACGGCGCCGGCGGCGCCCCACATGATCCCGCCGGCGGTCACGATGAACACCGCGGGGCCGAAGTAGAACAAGACGAGCCACCACGCCGACTTGTCGCGGTCATGCAGGCGCTTGGCGGCAACCGCGAGGCCCGAGATAAACATCGCGAGATTGACCAGCGCACTGAATCCTTCGAAAACCACGCTGTTGCCGGCGACGAGGCCGATCAGGCCCAGCACGATACCGACGCCGAAGAAAATGAGGCAGGCGAGCCAGAATTTGGCGCGGTTGATGCGACCGCGAAAGCTGAGCAACAACGATTGCCAATTCATCTGCCCCTCCAAGCAAGCGGGCAGCGATTAGTTTGCGGGCAAGCCGCGAAAGGTTCAAGCGGACGCCGGCAGCGCTCGCGTGGCAAGCGGGTCCGGGCCGTAGCGATTCGCACCGGGTTTGCCTTTGCGGAAGCCGAGCTCGATCAGCAACGCGAGCCCAAGAATGCCGTAGGGAATATAGGCCGCGAAGGCGAGCGGATCGCGCATCAGACTCTCACGCGGCCATCCGAACGCCGCCAGCACGTCAAGCGCGATGCCGTAAACAAAGAAGACGGCGGCGACCCAGGTCGCGATGTTGCGGTCGTGGCCGCGCTTGGCGTTGATGACGAATTGCGGATAGTTGAACACCAGCATGACGATGTTCAACGGCCAGTCGGCGTCGAGCGACCAGTCTCCGGTCAGGGCCGCCGCAACCACGGCGGCCACGACCATGGCGACGAGCTCGACGACGAGAACCGCCAGGGTCGAAAGCCAAAACGTCTTCCGGCCGATCCGGCCGTGGAAATTGGTGAAGAAGTCGATCCACTTCATTACGTCTTGGCCTCGACGCCGATCGAAAAGGTTCAGCGCACCGGGCTTTGCGGGGCGAGCGGATCGGGACCGTAGCGGTTCGGCCCCGTGGTGCCCTTGCGGAAGCCGAGCTCGACGAGAAGCGCAAGCCCGAATACCGTGAACGGCAGCGCGATGGCAAGCGACAGCGTGCTCGGCTGCTCGGCGGTGCCGGACCAGCCGAGCACGGTGATGAGATCGAGCACCACGCCGGCGGCGAAGAACGTTCCGACCACCGCAAGCGGCAAGTTGCGATCCTGGCCGCGCTTGGCGGCGATGGCGAATTCCGGATAGGTGAAGACGAGATCAACGATGGCGCTGAGGCGGTCGCCCTGGATCGCTTCGGCGGCGAAATGGCAGAGGATCTCGGCGACCGTCACCACGACCATCGCGATCCAAAAAGTCCTGCGGCCGATGCGGCCGTCGAAGCTGTTGAGGAGATAGACCCAATCCATCGGCGCGGCTTGGCTTTGAGTACGCGGCGGACTTCAGTCGCGCAGCAGTTCGTTGATCGAAGTTTTGGCGCGGGTCTTCTCGTCGACGCGTTTGACGATGACGGCGCAGTAGAGACTGGGATTCGGGGCATTCGAGCTGGCATGCGCGCCCGGCTTGCCCGGCATGGAGCCCGGCACCACCACCGAATAGGCCGGCACCTCGCCCTGAAAAATCTCGCCCGACTCGCGGTCGACGATCTTGGTCGAGGCGCCGATGAACACGCCCATGGCGAGCACCGCGCCCTGGCGCACGACGACGCCTTCGGCGACTTCCGAGCGCGCGCCGATGAAGCAGTTGTCCTCGACGATGACCGGGCCGGCCTGCAGCGGCTCGAGCACGCCGCCAATGCCGACGCCGCCGGAGATGTGACAGTTCTTGCCGATCTGCGCGCAGGAGCCGACCGTCGACCAGGTGTCGATCATGGTACCCTGATCGACATAGGCGCCGACGTTGACGAACGACGGCATCAGCACCACACCGCGCGCGATATAGGCGGGGCGACGCACCACGCAGCCCGGCACGGCGCGGAAGCCGGCGGCGCGGAAATCCTTATCGTGCCAGGCGTCGAATTTCGACGGCACCTTGTCCCACCACACCGCCTGTCCGGGGCCGCCCGGGATTTCCCTCATGTCGTTGAGGGGAAACGACAGCAGCACCGCCTTCTTCAGCCATTGATTGACGTGCCAAGTCCCGTCGGCCGCCTTGTCGGCGACGCGCGCTTCACCGCGGTCGAGAAGCTCGAGCGCCGCTTCGACCGCCTCGCGCACTTCGCCCTTGGTCGAGGGCTCGATGGTGGCGCGCGCCTCGAAGGCGGCGTCGATGGTCTTTGCTAGGTGCTCGGTCCCGGCTGCCATGACATCACTCCCCGCTGGCGCGGTTTGTCGGGGCGCAAGCGCGCCCTGTCAAGCGTGCCAGGACGCTACCCACGTCCAGCTGGAACCATTCTTGCATAGGAGGCTTGGAAGCAGCGTGGGCAGAGGACGCGTGATGATTACCATGGCGATCGGCTTCGGCGGCGGCGTATTTTACTGGCTGAACGACTACAAAGTGGCGTTCTGGATTCTGATCTACGCCATCGTGTATGGCGCCCTGGGCGTGCTGCGCGGCGACAACCACCTGCAACCGCTATACCGGCGCGATTCCGGCCTGACCATCGCGGTGTTGATCCCGGCCGCGTGGCATATCGGCCGGCTCGCCGGATATCTCTAGCTATCGGCTGCCGGCCAGCGCGCGCAAAAAGCCGGCCAGATCGTCGGTGACGTGATCGACGTGAGGCGCGTCGCGGCCGGCGAGCTCCCAATCCTCGCGCAGCACCACACGAGCGCCTTGCGGCACCACCAGCACCGTGGTCATGCCGAGCGCGTGCGGCACTTCGAGATTGCGGGCGAGGTCCTCGAAGATCGCCGCCTTGTTCGGATCGACGTCGTGGCGCGCGAGGAAGCGCTCATAAGCCCGCGGCAGCGGCTTCGGCTCGAGCGCCGCGGCTTTGATGTCGAATACGTCGTCGAAGTGGTGGCCGATTTGCAGCCGCCGCAACACCGCGTCAGCGTGCTCGCGGGTGCCGTTGGTGAGGATGAGCTTGCGGCCCGAAAGCTTGGCGATCGCTAAGCCGAGCTCGGGATTCGGCGTCAGCGGCGAATGATCGATCTGGTGCACGATTTCCAGGAATTCGTCGGGCTTGAGCCCATGCTCCTCCATCAGCCCGCGCATGGTGGTGCCGTAACGCTTGTAATAGTCCTTCTGCAGGCGGAACGCCTCGTCGTGGGTGATTTTCAGGAAATTGGCGACGTAATCCCGAATGCGGACATCGACCTGCTGCCATAGATTCAGATGGTGCGGGTAAAGCGTGTTGTCGAGATCGAACACCCAGGTCTCGACATTGGCAAAACCGCGCGCGGGGCGCTTATTCATTCGGACCGACTCGCCTTCAGGGCTGAACGAATGTGCGATCCCCCGGAGGGTCGCGCAATACCCGCCCGTTGGCGAAAACCTGATAGTGTGCTCGGAGCACCGCCGGGACAAATGAAATGACCTTCGCGTATGTGAGCGTCGAGGAGGCGATCAAGCGCCCCGGCCTGCGCATGGTCGTGGTCGGTGGCGTGCCGAGCCCGTGGGGCGAAGCCGCCAAGGGCATCCTGCACATCAAGCGCATCCCTTGGGTCGCCGTGCGATTGGTCTATGACAACGAGCCCCTGAAACAATGGGCAGGCCAGCGCAGCGGCCCAGTGGCGATCTACGACAACGAACGACCGCGATCGGGCTGGGCCGAAATCCTGCTGCTCGCCGAGCGCCTGGCAACGACGCCGACGCTGCTGCCGACGGACCCTGCCGCGCGCGCCCTGATGTTCGGTCTCGCCCACGAAATCTGCGGCGAAGGCGGCCTCGGTTGGTCGCGCCGGCTGCAATTGGTGCACGCCGGCTTGCACCACGCCGGCGGTTTTTCCGAAAGCGTCGCGAAATATCTGAGCAAAAAATACGGCTACACCCCTGAAACCGGCAACGCCGCCGGCGCGCGGGTCGCTGAGCTCCTGCGCATGCTGGCGGCGCGGCTGGGAGCGCAAGACAAGGCGGGAAGCCCGTACTACGTGGGTAACGCGATGACCGCGGTCGACATCTACAGCGCGACCTTCATGGCGATGTTTGTACCGCTGCCGCCCGAGCAATGCCGGATGGACGCCGGCACGAGAGCCGCATTCGAGCATCGCGATCCGACGATCGAGGCCGCGCTTGATCCGATCCTGTTCGCACATCGGGACAGGATTTACCGGAGCAGCCTGGAATTGCCGCTTTCGCTTTGAGCATGATCCGGAAAAGTGCGAGCCGGTTTGCGTTATCCCGCCTCGCGCCAGGACGCCGCCGGGACCAAGCCTTTAAGCGCGCCATCGTGCAGCCGCACCGGATCGCGCTCGCCCTCCATCGCGAGCGCCAACAGCGAGCGCGCCAGCTCGTCGGGCTTCACCGTGGTGTTGCCAATCGCTTTGAGAGTGAGCCAAGCCTCGTCGAACGCAGTCTCGATGACGACCAGCGTCTGCGGATCGAAGGCATTGTTAGGGAAGCCGCGCATCAAGCGCCCTCACCGCTGTACGACGACCGACATCGTGGAATTCAGACGAATCTCGCCGCAGACTTGGCCGAGTTTGTGACGACGTGGAACCGTCCTCATCACTTGCAATTGATCGGCGCGGCGAGACGCCGAGACCAGAAATCTCGGTGATCAGCTTCTTGCGCACCGCTTCCGCAAAAGTTTCGTAGTTCTGTGCCGGAATCATGAACGCGCCCGGCCCGCCGATGACGTTGTCACTGTAGTAGCGGTCAAGAAACGGCTCGATGGACAGGATCGGCAGGCCGTTGATGCCGATGCCGTCGCGCACCGCCTCGTCGCGCGCGACCGTGACCGGCCGGCCGGAATTATTGGAACCGTCGCCGGAGACGTCGATCACGCGTCGGACCGGCGTGCATCGGCAGTCGGCGAGCAACAGGCGCGAGAAATCGATGGCGCCGCTGATCGATGTGCCGCCGCCGAACAATTGTCGCGGCGCTGCGTCGATTGCCGCAGCAAAAGCGTCGGCGCTGGCTTCGTCCTTGATCACCGTCCAGTCGACCACCACGACATGCAGCCGCGGCCCGGTCCATTGCACCATGGTCGCCGCGATCGCCTGCGTATCGACCTCGCGGATCGCGTTCAGCACTTGGCGGCTGCGGAACGCCGCCGCATAGCCCTGCTTCTGCAGCTCGAAGCGGCCGGCGCTGACGCTGCCAGAGGTGTCGACCGCAAGCACCAGCGCCAGCGCCACGTCGTGTTTCGGCGCCGGCGCCGCTGGCGGCGATTGCGCGAGCGCGGGAACGACGATTGCTGCGGCCAGCGCGGCCAGCGCGCCGAGGGCGGACTTCAAGCTCACGCGTTCAGCCGCGGCACCAATCGCGCGGCGTTGCCGCTCATGATCGCATCGAGATCAACGGCCGGCAGATCAAGCTTGCGTAGATTGTTGACCTGATCGAGGGCGAAATACGGATAGTCGGTGCCATAGGTGATCTGCGACACCGGAACGAGCTTCATCAGCGCCGCCATGGCCGCCGGATGGGTGGCGTTGGCGGTGTCGTAATAGAGCTTGCGGAACTCGGCCTCGATGCCGCCCGGCGCGAAGCCGCCGGCATTGCGCGCGCGCTGCTCGTAGAACGCCTCCACCCGCCCGGCCAGGAACGGAATCGTGCCGCCGCCGTGGGAAAATAGCCACTTGATGTCGGGGAATTGCACGAGCGAACCGCTGAGCAGCAGACTCACGACCGTGCGCGTCGTGTCGTGCGGCACCTCGATCACCGCCGGGAAGGCGCCGACGCTCAAGCGGCCGCAACAGCTCGCCACCAGCGGATGCACATAGGCCACGGCCTTGCGGCGATTGAGCTCCGCCAGCACCGGCTTGTAGGTCGGATCGCCGAGCCACTTGTCGCCGTAGTTGGTCTGCAGGTTGACGCCGTCGGCATGCAGCGTGTCGAAGACGTATTCGATCTCCTTCAAGGTCGCGTCGATGTCGATCATCGACAGCGGTGCAAACAACCCGTAGCGCCCGGGATGATCGCGCACCATCTCGGCGGCGAAATCGCTGCACAGCCGCGCCATGTCGTGGGGCGAGCCGGCGCTCCCGTCGAACCAGACGCCGGGCGTCGATGGCAGCGACAGCACCGCGGTGGTGATGCCGTTCTTGTCCATCGCCTCGAGATCCTGCTCCTTGGTCCAGGCGAGCTGCACGCCGAGATGCGGGATCTTGCGCTGGTCTTCCCAGTCGGCCCAGGCCTTCTGATAGGCCGGCGGATAGAAGTGATGGTGGGTGTCGAAGAGCTTCGCCGGCGGCGCCGTCTGTGCGCCCGCGTCGTCGGCCGACCACAGCGTCGCGGCGGCCGTTGCCGCGGCGCCCGCGCCGGCGAGAAAATTGCGGCGCGAAGTGCAACAGCTGCACGTGGCAGAGAAATGATGACATGTCGTCATGGCGTCCTCCCGGGCTTGGTCGTGTTCTTCGACGTTGCGCGGGATGTTACACCGTCAGCGCCACAACTGAAATGCGACCAACGCCGCCAGCATGATGGCGCCGCCCAGGCCCTGCAGCGGCGTCATGACCTGGCCAAGCAGCACCGCGCTCAAGGCGGTCGCGATCAGCGGCTCGATATTCATGATCAACGCGCTGCGGAACGGGCCGATGCGCACGGTCGAGATGTAAAGCGTCAGCACCGCGACCGCGGTGCAGATGCTGACGACGCCGACCGCGGTCCAGCCGTAGATCGTATGCGGCGCGCGCCAATCCAAGGTCGCGGCCGCAGCGACCGCGAAAATCGCGGTCGAGGAGAGGAGCGAGTACCAGGTGGTCAGCCGCGGATCGAGCTTCTGCAGCTCGGTGCGGGTGACCAGGAGAAACACCGTGCGGCAGAGCGCTGCGCCGACCCCGAACGCGACGCCGGCAACCGGCAGCGCCTGCGGATAGGCGCCGATGGCGAGCGCGAGCCCGCAAAACGCGACCGCCGCGGCGAGCGCGCCCTGCCAGCTCAAGCGCTCGATGCGGAACAGCGCGGCGCCGATGCCGGTCAGCAGCGGATAGATGAAATAGGTCAGCACCGCGATCGGCACGGTGATGAGGTCGATCGCCGTGAACAAGCCGAACACGATGGCCGCGAACAATACGCCGAGTCCGAGCGCGATCATGCGCATGCGCGGCGTCGCCGGCTGCGGCGGCGTGCCGACGCGCAAGTAACAATACAAAATGCCGACGCCGACGACGCCGCGGGTCAACGCCAGGGTCAAGACGTCGGCGCCCGCAGCGAGCGCCACTCTCGCGAAGGTGTCGCCGATGCCGAACGCGGCCGCGGCGGTGATGCCGGGGCCCAGAGCATGAAGCCGCTCGCGCAAGTTCTCGGCACGCATCGGCGTCGGGTCAGTGGTGAATGAGCGTGCCGGCGCCGAGCTCGGTGAACAATTCGAGCAGGACGGCGTGCGGCACCTTGCCGTCGAGGATGACCACGCCCTCGACGCCCTGGTCGAGCGCGTCGATGCAGGTCTCGACCTTGGGGATCATGCCGCCCGAAATGGTGCCATCGGCGATCAGACGGCGGGCATCGTCGACCGAAAGCTCCTTGATGAGCTTCTTCGATTTGTCGAGCACGCCGGGCACGTCGGTGAGCAGGAGCAGGCGCTTGGCGTTGAGCGCGCCGGCAATCGCCCCGGCAAACGTGTCGGCGTTGACGTTAAAAGTGCCGCCGTTCGCGGCAGCGGCCACCGGCGCCAGCACCGGGATCAGCTCGCGGCCGAGGATCTGGTTGAGCACGGTGGTATCGACCTTCTCGGGCTCGCCGACGAAGCCGAGATCGATGACCCTTTCGATATGGGAATCCGGATCGACCACGGTGCGGGTGAGCTTGCGCGCCACCACCATGTTGCCGTCCTTGCCGCACAGGCCGACGGCCTTGCCGCCGGCGGCGTTGATGTAGCCGACCATCTGCTTGTTGATGGAGCCGGCCAGCACCATCTCGACGATTTCCAGCGTCTTGGCGTCGGTGATGCGCAAGCCTCCCGAATACTGCGATTGCACGCCGACCTGCTTGAGCATGGCCTCGATCTGCGGGCCACCGCCGTGGACCACGATCGGATTGATGGCAGTCTGCTCCAACAGCACGATGTCGCGGGCGAATTCGCGCGCCAGATGCTCCTCGCCCATGGCGTGGCCGCCGTATTTGACGACGATGATCTCCTCGTCATAGCGCTGCATGTAGGGCAGCGCCTCGGACAGGATGCGGGCCTGCACTTCGGGACTGATGGGGTCGCTCTGGCTCATCGGATCGGCCTTCCCGGCATTCGGCGCTGCCTATGTAGCGGCGCGGAGGCGGCGCGACAATGCGCTAGCGGGTGCGCTCGGCCACGAGCCGCGCGACCGCGGCGCGCAGCTCGGCGATGCCGGAACCGGTCCGCGCCGAGGTCGCGACCAGATCGGGAAACGCGGCGGCGCGCTTTTTCATCGCCGCCTTGGTCGCTTCGATGCGCTCGGCCAGCGCCGCAGCGCCCACCTGATCGCACTTCGTCAGCACGATCTCATAGCTGACCGCGGCCTTGCCGAGCGTGTCGAGGATGGTGTCGTCGGTCGATTTGAGACCGTGACGCGCATCGATCAGCACGTAGACCCGCGCCAGGGTGGCGCGGCCGCGCAGATAGTCGTGAATGAGCGCGGTCCAGGCGGCGACCTTGCTCTTGGCCGCGGCCGCATAACCGTAGCCCGGCATGTCGACCAGCATGAGCCGATGCGGACCGGCGAAGAAGATCAGCTCCTGGGTGCGGCCCGGCGTATTGGAGGTGCGCGCCAGCGCGCGGCGGCCGGTCAGCGCATTGATGAGGCTCGACTTGCCGACATTGGAGCGGCCCGCAAAGGCGATCTCCGAACCGGCCATCGGCGGCATCGACGCGAGTGAGCCGGCCGCGGAAACGAAGCCCCACTCGCCGGCAAACAGACGCCGTCCGGCTTCGATCTCGGCGTCGGAAAATTCTCCCATGCGGGCCATGGTATCGCCGACCGCGGCACCGCCGAAAAGCAAAAAGGGGACATCCCGTCCCCTTTCTCAAGCCCCTCGATAGCTTTGCAATCGCGCGCCGCTTAAGCGGCGGCTTCGGCGAGACGATCGCGCCATTTGCTGGACGTCGGCGCGTAGGCCGGATTCTTGGCGGCGCCTTGGTAGCGCGCCGCGGCCGCCACCGCGGAAATGCCGATCTGGCCGTAGCAGCCGGCGAGCGCGGTCGAGTCGCGCCCGATTTTGCGGTCGTCGTATTGCTTCGGCTTGTTGTTCTTGGCCTGTTCGGCCCACGCAGCTTGCATTGCTAGAAACCCCGTTCCCGTTCAGTGAGTGATGCCTGAAAGTTAAGCTTCGAGTGCGGCGGAAATGGGCGACAAATGGTGCGCTGTCGTGACATTTCGGCCGAAGTTCCCGCATCAGATACCCTGGATGGTAAACCCTCGCTTAATCAGTCGGAGCCATACTGGTCGCGTGCCTCGAACTTGAGGGATATCCACGGCAATCGCAGGCAAGTGCGGCATTCCTGCAACACCTGTCGGCGAATGTGCGGGGATATCAGCTTATCGGCTCGCGTCGGCTAGTCGATTTGGCTATCTCATGAGCGGGGCAGTTTGGGCGGGCTTTAGAGTAGCGGTGGATGGTGGGGAAGCCATGACCATGCGTGCTGTTGCATTTTTGATCCTCGGCCTGTCGCTCGGCGGCTGCATGCAGGCGACGCTGGAACCTTCGACTCAAGCGACCTGGAAGCCGCGCGACAAGGAGCTGATGGCGCACCTGCCGTACGAGAACGCCGCGGTTCCCGAGCAATTTCGTCGCCACGTCGTCGACTTCGACCGCAAGGAAGCGCCCGGCTCGATCGTGGTCGATAGCGACAACAAGTACCTCTATTACGTGATGCCGAAAGGCCAGGCGATCCGTTACGGCATCGCGGTCGGCGAAGACGCCCAGGTCTGGAGCGGCATCGCCAAGGTCGGCCGCATGGAAGAGTGGCCGGGCTGGACACCGACGCCGAGCGAGCAGCAGCGGCTCGGCCCGTTGCCGTCCTTCGTGACCGGCGGCCCGCACAATCCGATGGGCGCGCGCGGCATGTATCTGTACTCCGGCAACAAGGACACGCTGTATCGCATCCACGGCACCAATCAGCCCGAATATATCGGGCAGGCGATTTCGTCCGGCTGCATCCGCATGACCAACGAGGACGTGATCGACCTCTATAGCCACGTCAAGGTCGGCACTGTCGTCGTGGTGCTCAAGCCGCACGTGGATGGGTCGGCCCGCGTCGCCAGCGGCGATGCGCCGAACCGGCCGTTCTGATTTTTACGTCGGGGGATTTTTTCGTCGGGGGAAAAGTGGGGACTGTGGCGAGCGGCGCCGGTTCATTCCGGCGCCGTTTGCTTTTTTAAGCGGCCGATCGAAGCTCAGCCGCCCTACTCCGCCCTGATATTGGCCGCCTTGATGATCGGCCACCATTTGTCGATCTCGGCCTTTTGCTGCGCGGCGAGCCCTTCGGGCGATTGCTTGTCGCGCGGCCAGGCTTCCTGACCGATCTCGGTGAAGCGCTGCCGCACGACCGGGTCGGCCAGGGCCTCGACCGCCGCCCCTTGCAGCTTGGCGATCACGTCCTTCGGCGTGCCCTTCGGCGCCCACAGGCCGTGCCAGAACGAGGCGTAAAGCCCGGGCACGCCGGCCTCGTCGATGGTCGGCGTATCGGACGCCGCGGCCCATCGACTCTTCGCCATGACCACGTAGGACTTGAGCTGACCGGACCGCACTTGCGGCAACGTGCTCGCAACTTGCGTGAAGGTCAGGTCGATGTGGCCGGCGAGCAGATCCTGCACGATCGGCGCTGCGCCACGGTAAGGCACAAACTGGAAGCTGGTGCCCGTACTCTTCTGGAAATAGGTACCGACCACGTCGGCGCCGCCGCCGACACCGCCGATGCCCACGGTCGCCTTGCCGGGATTTTGCTTGAGCCAGGCAATCAGCTCCGCGAGGTTGTTGGCCGGCAACGCTGCCTTGCCGACAACTGACATCGGACAGTCGGCGATCAGCGCGACCGGCGCGAAATCGTTGACGACGTCGAACTGCAACGAGAACGTGGCACCGTTGACGACGTGAGTCTGCCAATGCCCGAGAATGAGGGTGTAGCCGTCGGGCGCCGCGTGAGCGACGTGGGCGGTGCCGATGGTGCCGGCCGCTCCGGTCAGATTTTCGATGATGACCGATTGGCCGAGCGCGGTCTTCATGCGATCGGCGAGAATGCGCCCGAGCGTGTCGGTCGGACCGCCGGCCGGGAACGGCACGACGACGGTGATCGGCCGTGATGGAAAAGTCTCGGCGGCGACCGGCATCACGCCGGCGACAAGACAAGCGAACGCAATGGCCAGAAGCTTGCGCATGTGGCGCCTCCCCAAACGCACGCGACGAGCGGCCATTTCAGGCCGCGCCCTCGGATTCGATGTTTCGTCGTCTGCTGTGGTGCCGCGAACCCCTCTGCGGGGGCTATGCTCGCGGCAACCGCACGGACGATACCACATTTTTCAGATGGCGCGGGCGCAATCGCGCGTCGGCTTGCCGCACGGCCGGGTGCCGTGCCAGCATTGCCGCCTTGCCACGGAGACGTGCGGCCATGCCGAACATCACCATGCTGGACATTGAGGCGCTGCGTTTGACCAAGCTCAAGCCGTATATCGACAAATGTCTCGAGCATCGCGCGCCGGACCCCGGCTTCCACGCCATGATGGGCCACAATATCGACCTGTGCGAGGCGATGTTCGTGGCCTGGGACGCCTGCTTCAACAAGGGCCGCATTCCGCACAAGCTCAAAGAGGTCATCCGCGTGCAGCTGTCGCGCGCCGCGGCCTGCACCTATTGAGGTAATGTCCGGTCTGCTTCGGCGAAGCGACAGGGACTGTCGGAAGAACTCCTCGACGAAGGCATCGATCGTTATGCCGCGAGCGAGCGCTACACGCCTGCAGAAAAGATCGCGCTGCGTTACAGCGAATTGATGTCGACCAATCCCGACGCGATCGATGCCGCGTTCTTCGATGAATTACGCAAGTACTACAGCGACGACGAGATCGTCGAGCTCGGCGCCTTCATCGGCTTCAACCTCGGCTATCACACGTTTTTCGGCACGCTGAAATTCTATCCGCTGTTTTCGCCCGACGGTCGGCTCATCAGCCAGGCCGAATCGGAGAAGATTTACGGCGCGGCGCCGGTCTCGCTCGGCAAAGCGGAGGCGGCGGAATGACCTACATCGCACCATTGCCGCGAGCGGCGATCGCCGATCCCGCGCTGCGCGCTCTGATCGCCGAAGCCGAGAAACTCGGCGTGCCCGACGATCTGTTTCCGCGCATCCTCGCCCGTGCGCCGGAGCAGGCCGTGCCGCTGATGCGCGCGCTCGTCATGAGTCACGCCGAGGGCAATGTCGACCACAGGCTCAAGGAGATCATGCGGATTCTCTTGGCGCGATTTGCCAACGACAAATACTTCGCGAATCTCCGCTCCAAGAAAGCGCGCGCCATGGGGCTGACCGAGCAGCGTATCGACGACGGCTGCTCGGCTTATGAGGACGACACCAAAGGCTTCGGCGCCGCCGAGAAATGCGCATTGCGCTACGCCGACCTGATGTTTCTAGACCCAAATCAAATCGACAGATCGTTCTACGACGAAATGAAGCAATATTGGAGCGAGGCGCAAATCATGGAGCTCGGCGCCTTCATCGCCTTCCACTACGGCATGCAGATGTTCATGCGCTCGCTGGGGGCCAAGACGGCGTCCTAGCCCAGCTCGAGATGCACGATCTCCGGCGGCACGCCGAGGCGCGCCGGAATGATGCTGGTGCCGAGCCCGCCGGAGACGATCATGTGGCGACCGCGCTCGACGACGTGACCGTAGGCGTAGCGCGCGCCATAGCGCGACGGCACGAAGTGCCGCCAGATGAACGGCACGCGGATCTGGCCTCCATGGGTGTGGCCGGCGAGCGTCAGCGCCACGCGGTCCGGGACGCGCGGGAAAATGTCGGGCTCGTGCACCATCAGCAGCACCGGATCGTCGGTGGTAATGCGCGACATGGTCAGCGGCAGATCGTCGACGCCACGGAAACGGCCGTGGCGGAGTGGAATGGCGATCTGATCGCCGATGCCGGCGACCCAGAATTTCTGTCCCTGCCGACCGAGCCGCACGGCGTCGTTTTCCAGGATCGGAATATTCACGCTCGCCAGCGCGCCGCGCACGCCGTCCAGGTCGTGCCACCAGTCCTGATTGCCGAGGATGGCGAACGAGCCGAGCGGCGCTTTGAGCCGCGCCAGTTCGGCGGCCCAGACCGGATCGGGCACCTTGTCGAAGGCGAACTTGTAGGTGGCGATGAAATCGCCGAGCATCAGCACGATGTCGGACTTCAGCGCGTTGGCCCGGTCGACGATGCGGCGGATGTGCTCCAACTGCATGTCGGGCCCGCCGGCGTGCAGGTCGGCGATCACCGTGACGGAGAGCTTGTGGCCCGCCGGCCAGGTCGGCGGCGTCAGCGCGTAGCGGGTGACGGTGAGACCCTCGGGCTCGATGGCGCCGGCATAGACCGCGGTCGCCGCCGCCGACAGGCCAAGCGCGCCGGCGGCGCCGGCCAGGAGGCGGCGCCGCGTCACGCGCGGCTGCGCCAGCGGCGCGTCGGGCGCGGGCCTTCGCGCAGTTCCAGGCGGAATATCGGCTTTCATGACAGGTTCATAGCGCTCAAGTGATGAATGGGACGTTGCTGCCGGGCGGTCTGCCTTAGCCGATCCCACGATGAAAAGCGTTACTGCCAAATCACGTCTGCGCGAGGCGGCCGATGCGGTGGCCCCCTCCGATTTGATCGGGGCCGTCCGCTGGATCAAGGTCTCGCGCGATATCATGACGGCGCGGTGTTCACGCCACGAGATTTATGAGCCGGCTCATGCTCCCCATGCCCCCATTGCTCGACAACAAGCATCCCAATTCGCCATCGGTGTTCCACCCCGCCGCATTGTTGCGCGAGGCGCGGCGGCAAAAACGGCTGGCCGGCGTCGATGTGCCGCCGATCTGCATCCTCGATCCCGACGGCGACATCGTCCGCGCGGTACAGCGCGCCGGAGGGGCGCGGCGCTTCGACGGCTGGCCCTGCTACCACACGACCATGCAGACGTTCACGCTGGCCGGAAAAACCGTTGGCATCCTGGGCGGCGTGGTCGGCGCGCCGTTTGCCGTGCTCATTGCCGAACAGCTGTTCTCCAGCGGCTGCCGCTTTCTCTTGAGCCTGACTTCCGCAGGCCAGATCGTTGCGGCCGGATCACCGCCCTACTTCGTCATCATCGATCGCGCGCTGCGCGACGAAGGCACCAGCTACCACTACGCTCCGGCATCGGACTATGGCGAGGCCGATCCGCGCCTCGTCGCTATGGCGGTCGAAGCGCTGCGCGGCAAGAACCTGCATGCCGTCGTCGGCGCCAGCTGGACCACCGACGCGCCGTTCCGCGAAACCGCCGAAGCAATCGAGGCGGCCCGCGCCAGGGGCGTGCTTGCGGTCGAGATGGAAACCGCCGCGCTTTACACCTTCGCGCGCGCCACAGGCGCCGCCGTCCTGTGCCTCGCCCACGTCACCAACACGATGGGGCAGAACGGCGAGGATTTCGAGAAAGGCGAAGCCGACGGCGCGGCGGAAGCGCTGCAAATCCTTGGCGCGATCGTCGCGGCCAGCGAATAAGCGCGTTGGAACCGCGGCGGCGCGGCGGCGTTATCTTGGGCCTGGCTTGAAGTGTCATGACACGCCTGGCCATGGAGCCCCGCTTCCGGTCGACCGGTCGGGGCTTCATCGCGTTTCGGCAGAGCTTGTCGACCTCCGCATCTGGCACAAGCGAATGCGTGGCGGTCCCGCCGCGATGTCCGATTGGGGAGGTAAAGTCAGCTTAAGGGCGGAGAGGTCGGCTAATGACCCGAAGGCGATATCGACTGTTGCATTTTGCTGTGGTGCACAGCAGTGCTTGCGCAACGGCGGTACGGCCCGATCACCCAATTACCCGACATCACGTATCTCGATAATCGACCTACATCAGAGGTGGCTATTCGGCAATCGGCTGACGCATATCTCGTGCTTCGTAAGGACTCTCTTTTGCCACTACTACCACGGCTTTCGTGCCAGGCATGATCTCAAAACGCGGGTCAAACTCAACCATGGCGGAAGCGAGCCGTTTCAAGATGCTTGGATCGCCGACAACCCTTGCAGTTCCGTCCGCAATCTGAGCGTCGAGCGTTCTTGCTCCTGTCATCGTTAGTTCCAGGTCTGAGCGATTGATAGTGAGAGTCAAATCGGGATCGGGTGCCAGGAAACCTTTGATATTGGTGAGTGTCGCGTTTTCGAGCTCGACGATAAATTTTTCGCCATTGTCCGGCGTGATCAGATTAATCGTAAATCGCATTTCTTCAGCTTTGCGGCCGTCCATGCGAATGCCCAGGAAGTTGAGGAACAATTCGGTCGACATCGCCCGGACCACGTCAGGGCTGCTCGAACTGGCAGTTTGTCCCTGCGGAATACCTGTCCGCAGCTCGTAGGAGCCCGCAAGAAAACTGTTTCGGAGCCCTGGGTTTTCCTGCTGGTAGCCAATTTGCTCGAAAATATCCGCCAACAGATCTTTTGCGGCTTGGTTCTGAGGTTGAGCCTGGACAAGTTTGTTTACGATCTCCGAAGCGAGTAGATACTTCCCCTGATCGTGGAGTTCCTGCCCTCGCGCCATGATTTTCTCGGCCCCGCCCATCATCTCGACGTAAAGCGGCGCGGAGTCGTGGGGTGACAGCGGAATGAGGGTCGTCGGGTTGCAATCCCAGAACCCAAGATAGCGTTGGATAACGCCACGGCTGTTGTGCTCGGGAGAGCCGTGATAACCGCGGCAGTGCCATTTTTCCTGCAATCCCTTCGGCACTTCGTAGACGTTGTGAATTTCATTGATGGTCACGCCCTGGTTGGCAAGATGCAGGACCTGATTGTTCATGTGAGCGTAGAGGTCGCGCTGCGCACGAAGGATTTCCTGAATCCGGGCATTGCCCCAACGCGGCCAATGATGGGACGCGAACATCACCTCCGCTTCCTGTCCAAAGCGATAGAGCGCCTCGCCGATGTACTTCGACCAGTTCAGCGGGTCGCGCACCTGTGCGCCGCGCAATGTGTAAATGTTATGCAATGAGGCAATGACGTTTTCGGCCATCCATAACGCCTTCGCATCAGGAATGTAGGTATTCATCTCCCGGGGCGCCTCGGTATTCGGCGTGCTCTGGAAGATCATCCTGATGCCGTCGACCTCGAATTCCTCGATGGGCTTTTTGACATAGCGCGTGGGAGCGATCAGCCCGCTAGCGCCGGCCGACACCGCTTGCCCGAGTCCTTGACCGACATAGCCGTGCGGGTCGGCGGGCAAGAGCAGCCCATATTGGAAGAACAGCCGCCGATTCATGGCATTGCCGGCATAGACATTTTCCGAAACTGTGAACTCCATGAAGTCAACGGGCGCAATGATAGGAACCTTGCCCGACCTCGCGTCGGCTTCGTCGACGATGCCGCGTACGCCACCCCAATGGTCACCATGGGTGTGGGAATAGATCACAGCCGATACGGGTAGATTTTGTCCGACGTGCTGCTGGAACAATTTCCACGCTGCACGCACGACTTCCTTGCTCACCAAAGGGTCGATGACAATCCAGCCGGTCTTACCGCGAACAAACGTGATGTCGGATAGATCGAACCCGCGCACCTGATAGATATTAGGGATCACCTCGTAGAGGCCGTAATTGTTGTTGAGCTTGGATTGGCGCAGCAGCGAGGGATGAATGCAGTCGAAGTCTGTCTGCCTGTCCAGAAACTGAAACCGTTCCATGTCCCAGGCAACATGCCCAGCATCGGCCATGATTTTGAGATCTTGCATGGGGGCAATAAGCCCCTTCTTCTGCTCCTCGAGGTCCCTTGTGTCACTAAATGGCAAACCATCCCGCGCCCGAGCGAGCACATCCAATGTAAACTTTGAGGGAGCCTTACCCTTCGGATGGAAGTGCCCCGCTAAAGGAGCTGGCGCTCCTTGAGCCCGTGCAGGACTGTCGTCTAGCATCAGCCGACCGCCGACCGCGAATGCTGTACCCGCCGCTGGAAGTGCTTGAACAAACTCTCTTCTGGTCGCCATCGCAGCCTCCTAAGAAATCATCTACGATACGGTAGGACGCACAACGAGAATTGATGCAGATCAAGCCCGATGTAGCCGCGCTCAGCCGCCACACCGACGAATTTAGGCCCAACCTATTGCTTCAATGCGGAATGTCAGCTTGTGGCATCGAATGTCATTTCGCTGCAGTACAGCAGGGGGTCGCGTTGGGAAACAAAGCGAACATTTTTCGGTCGGCCTGCAAATGTCCGCTGGCCACACGCCCGAAAAACCTGCGCTGTGGATTTGATGCGGCACGCCGGGCGCAAGCACGGTCGCACCGCTAAGGCAGTTCATCCATCGGCCGCTGCTTCAAAGCAGCGATGGGCACACGCACGCGCGTTCAGTTCGTATAGTCCGGCTCGGTCCGATCGAGGATGCGCTTCAGGGCGTCGAAGTGGCGCTGCGCCGGGCTCGGTCCGTCGTAGTAGATGGCGCCGCCGATATCGCGCTTGGTCTTCTCGACCACCGCGGCCGGCAACTGCTTCAGCGGCTGGCCGGTCCACATGGCGTAGATCTGCACCTGCGCGGCGCGCTCGAGGTAGTAGAGCCGGTCATAGGCGTCGGCGATCGTCACGCCGAGCGTGGTGACGCCGTGATTGGCCATGAACAGCACGGACTTGTTGCCGATCACCCTGGCGAGCCGCGCGCCCTCGGCGGGGTCGAGCGCCGGGCCGGTATACTCGTCGTCATAGGCGATCGCATCCATCAGGCCGACCTCGGTCTGGCCGATCTCCTTGATGCGCGGATCTTCCAGCCGGGTAAGTGCGCTGGCATAGGGCATGTGGGTGTGAAACACGGCCGCGGCCTGCGGGCAGGCCTTGTGGATCGGCGCGTGGATGCAGTAGCAGGAGCGCTCGACGTCGCCCGAGCCGCGCCTGACCTTGCCGTCGTCGATGCCGACCTCCATGAGCGACGAGGCCGTCACCTCGGACCAATGCATGCCGAACGGGATCTGGTAGTAGACGTCGCTGCGGCCCGGCACGACCACGGTCAGGTGATTGAAAATACCTTCGCTGAAGCCCTGCATGTGCGCGATCCGGTGCGCGGCCGCGAGGTCGACGCGCGCCTGCCATTCCTCGGCGCTGCATTGCAACGTGGCTGGCGAAATCCGCTCCTGCATGTGATGTCCTCCTGCGCGGCCATTCCAGCATAAAGTTCGCGCGCCGTCACGGCTGCGCCAGCCGCTCGCGCGTCACGAAGTCGAGCGTCTTGTCGAGCGCGCGGGTCAGCTTATCGAACAATTCGTCGATCTCGGCTCCGTCGATGATAAGCGGTGGGCATAGCGTCACCACGTCGCCCAGCACCGCGCGCACGATCAAGCCCTCGGCCTCGGCGCATTGCACCGCCTTGGCGCCGACGAGGTGCTGCGGCACGAACGAACGCTTGCTGTGCTTGTCGGCGACCAGCTCGACGCCGCCGATCAGGCCGAGACCGCGCGCCTCGCCGACCAGCGGATGGCCGTTGAGCGCCGCAAGCCGCGCTTGGAATCGCGGCGCCTGTTGCGCGACGTGCTCGAAAATGCGGTCGCGCGCGTAGATTTCCAGCGCTTTGAGCGCCACCGCCGCCGACACCGGATGGCCACCATAAGTAAAGCCGTGGCCGAACACGCCGATCTTTTTGCTCTCCGAAAGAAGCGCCTGATACATCGCCTCCGGAATCATGACGCCGGCGATCGGCAGATACGCCGACGACAGCGCCTTGGCGACCGAGATCGATTGCGGCTTGAAATTGAGCTTTTCGCAGCCGAACGCCGTGCCAAGCCGACCGAAGCCGCAGATCACTTCATCCGAAATCGCGACCACATCGTATTTGGCGCACACCGCGCCGATCTTCTCGAAATAGCTGCGCGGCGGCACGATCACGCCGCCGGCGCCCATCACCGGCTCGGCGATGAAGGCCGCGACCGTGTCGGGGCCTTCCTTGACGATCAGCGCTTCGAGCTCTTCCGCCAAGCGCGTGGCGAATGCCTTCTCGCTCTCGCCGGCTTCGGCGAAGCGATAATGATGCGGGCAGGCGGTGTGCAGGAAACCCGGCAGCGGCAGGTCGAAGTCGCGGTGGTTCGCCGGCAGCCCGGTCAGCGAGGCGGCCGCGATGGTGACGCCGTGGTAGGCCTTCACGCGGCTGATGATCTTCTTCTTCTGCGGCCGCCCGAGCGCGTTGTTGAGATACCAGACGAGCTTGATCTGGCTGTCGTTCGCCTCGGAGCCCGAGGCGCAGAAGAACACCTTCGAGATCGGAACGGGTGCGATCTCTTTGAGCTTCTCAGCAAGCTCGATGGCCGGATCATGGCTCTTGCCGGAGAAGAGATGCGCGAACGAGAGCTTGCGCATCTGCGCCGCCGCTGCTTCCACCAGTTCTTCGTTGCCGTAGCCGAGCGCGGTGCACCACAGCCCCGCCATGCCCTCGATGTAAGACTTGCCGTCGGTGTCGTAGACGTGCACGCCGCGGCCGCGCTCGATGATGAGCGGGCCGGTGTCGCGAAAGCCTGCGAGATTGGTGTAGGGGTGCACCAAGGTCTCGACGTCGCGGGTCGCGAGATTGCTGAGCGGGGCCATGCGATTCTCTTCGTTGCGGCAGATTATAGATGGCGATTGGCGCGCTGTCGCTCGCGCGGTGAGTCGTACTCACTCCGGCTTGATGCCGGCCGCCTTGATGATCGGCCACCACTTGTCGATCTCGGCGGCGTGAAACGCGCCAAGTGCTTGCGGCGTCTGCTGGTCGCGCGGCGGAATTTGCTGGCCGAGCTCGTCGAGGCGCGCTTGTAAGCGTGCATCCGCGAGCGCCGCGACCGCCGCGGCGTTGAGCTTCGCGACGATGTCGGGCGGCGTCGCCTTGGGCAACCAGAACGCCTGCCAGAACGACAGCGCAAGCTCGGGCACGCCGGCTTCCTCGATGGTCGGAATCTCGGGCGCCGGCGCCCAGCGCGTCTTGCCCATGATGGCAAACGCCTTGACCGCGCCGCTCTTCACAAAAGACAGCGTCTGCGAAGCTTCGGCGCCCATGCGCAGATCGATCTGGCCGGCGAGCAGATCGGTCAACGCCGGCGCCGCGCCGCGATACGGCACCAGCCGGATTTGCGTCCCGGTCAGTTTCTGAAAATAGATGGCGCCGACCTGGCTCGGTGAGCCGACGCCGATGGTGCCGGACGTCGCCTTGCTGGGATTGTCCTTCAGCCAGGCGATCAGCTCCTTGACGGTGTCGGCCGGCAGCGACTTTCGGCCGATCATCATCAAGGGCGACGACGACAACAGCGCCACCGGCGCGAAATCGTCGCGTACGTCGAATGACACCGGATAGACCGCCGGCGTGCCGACCATGCTGGTCCAGTTGCCCAGCATCATGGTGTAGCCGTCCGGCGCCGCGCGCGCGACGCGGGCGGCCGCGATGCTGCCGCCGGCGCCGCCCATGTTCTCGACGACCAGCGGCTGACCCAGCGCCGCCTGCATCGGCTCCGCCATCAGCCGCGCCAGCGCGTCGACCGGCCCGCCGGCCGGAAACGGCGCGATGACGACGATGGGCCGGGTCGGATAGTCGAGCGCCGCGGCGCGATCCGGCAGCACGGGGAAGACGGCGGCGGCACCGGCGGCCTGCAGGAATTTCCGGCGCGGCAGTGTCATGGCGCTCTCCGCAAGCGTCGGACGTTATCAGCCTTGCCGGCCGCTCGATAGGCGGAGAGACCTCATCTTGATTGCGGCCGGCCCCTGGGCGACAGTCCCGAATCGACCGAGCGATAACAAGGTATTCGAGTGGGGAGGCACATGCGACGAACGTCTGTCCTCTTGGCATTGGCGATCTTCGGCGGCGGCATCGGCACCGCCGCGGCGCAGACCATGAGCTACGCCGAGGCCATTTCGCAGGTCTCGACCGTTTGCCGAAACGACATCGCACGCTTCTGCAGGGGCGTGCCGCTCGGACCCCGGCTGCGAGCGTGCTTCGACGCCAACGAGGCGCGGATGTCGCCGCAATGCCGGCAGACCGCTCAGACGGTCTACGCCTCGATCACCCGGCGCGCGGCGGCGCAACGCGACATCGGCGAGGTCTGCAGCGCCGACATCATGCGGCTTTGCGGCACGTCGTTCGCTGACGCCAATCTGGTGGAATGCATGGCGGGACTTGCGCCCCAGGCCATGAGCCCGCGCTGCTACCAGACCTTCATGGATACCGGTTGGGCGACGGAGAGGACACGGCGATGAAGTTTTCGCACATTTTGGCGGCCGCGCTCGTTGCCTCCGCCGCCGCGACCGCGGCGCTGGCGCAGCAGGGCATCAACTCGTCGCAGATGGCGACGAGCCTCGCCGGCGTCAGCCGCAGCGGCAAGCTGTCGCTGACCGGCGCGCAGATGCGCCAGGCCGTGCTCGACAACATCCGCAACTATCCGGGCGCGCTGCCGTCCCATCCGTTGAGCTTCCCGGAGCTCGAAGGGCTGACGCAGATCGTCGTCGAGGTCGATTTCGACTTCAATTCCGACGTCATCAAGCTGTCGTCGTATCGCACCGTGGGCGCGATCGCCGACGCGCTGCATCATCCGCTCCTGCTCGGCTACGGCTTTCTGGTGATCGGTCATACCGATTCGGTCGGCGGCCGCGCCTATAATGTGGGCTTGAGCCAGCGCCGCGCCGAAGCGATCCGAACCGCGCTGATCGATCCGTTCGGCGTCAATCCGGCGGTGCTCGAAGCGGTCGGCATGGGCGAGGAGCAGCTGCGCGATCCGGCGCACCCGACGTCGGGCGTCAACCGCCGCGTCCAGCTCGTCAATGTCGGCAAGAAATTCTGCTTCGGCCGTTCCGGCGAGCAATTCGTCTGCCCTTGAACTGCGGATCACGTCTCAGTCCGCGTCGGGGCGACCGAATTGGGGTCATGCCCTACTGATGCGACCCGCAGGGTCGCCCGCGACGGAACCGTTCCTTATTTGCCGCTATGTTGCGCGCGAACGCCTACGCAACAATCCTCGCGGCCTCTCGACCCGGCGGAATCATTCGCACCTCCGTGTCAGAATGCACAATTAAAATCTTGGACCGATGCTTTCGATTGTCAAGTGTCATCGCTGTCATTCGCACCGCTTGCGCGCGACAGCCCTTGTGGCCGCGCATGACGCACTGACTCGCAGAGCCCAAAGCGCGCTTTCAAAGCCATTAACGCGAGCATCGGTTATCGTTACCATCGGTTCCCCGATACACTTGGGCGGCTGACCGATCCCGGAAGATGAAAGTCATGGACGACAGATATTTGAAGACTGGCGTTTTTCTCGCGCCGTTTCACGCGCTCGGCGAAAATCCGCTGCTATGCCTCGACCGCGACATGGAACTGCTCGTCCATCTCGACAAGCTCAACTATCACGAGGCCTGGATCGGCGAGCACCATTCCGGCGGCTTCGAGATCATCGCCTGCCCGGAACTGTTCATCGCGCAAGCCGCCGAGCGCACCCGCCACATCCGGCTCGGCACCGGCGTCAGCTCGCTGCCCTATCACAACCCGTTTACGCTCGCCGGCCGCATGATGCAGCTCGACTATCAGACCCGCGGCCGCGCCATGTTCGGCGTCGGCCCGGGCTCGCTGGTCTACGACGCGGTGAAGATGGGGCTCGAGGCCAAGGACCAGCGCCGCAAACTCGACGAGGCGCTCGACGTCATCGTCGCGCTGATGCAGGGCGGCGTCGTCACCAAGAAGACCGACTGGTTCGATCTGCGCGAAGCAGGACTCCAGTACAAGAGCTACACGCTGCCGATGATGGAGATGGCGGTGGCGTCGAACCGCTCGCCGACCGGAGCGCTCGCCGCCGGCAGGTACGGCATCGGCATGCTGTCGATCGGCGGCACCTCCGACGATTCGCTCAAAGCCCACGCCGCCAATTGGGGCGTCTACGAGGAAGCAGCCCGCAAGCACGGCAAGACGCCGGACCGCCGCAAGTGGCGCATCGTCAGCTTCGCCCACGTGGCGGAAACGCGCGAGCAGGCGCGCGCCGACATGAAATTCGGCCTCGACGACTTCCGGCGCTATTTCGCCGAAGTTGCCACCTTCCCCATCGTGCCGGCCGACATCGCCGGCGATCCGGCCGATTATCTGATCTCGTCGGGGCTCGCCTGCATCGGCACGCCGGACGATTGCATCCGCCATTTCGAGCGGCTGTGGCAGGGCTCGAACGGCGGCTTCGGCGGCGTGCTCCTGCTCGCCCACAATTGGGCGAGCTTCGAGGCGACCAAAAAGAGCTACGAATTGATGGCGCGCTACGTGCATCCGCACTTCCAGCGCAACGCCAATGCGCGGCGGCAATGGAGCTACGACGACGCCAAGGCGAAATACGTCTCCGCCGGCGACCAGTCGCGCGCCGCGGTGCAGGCGGCGATCGACAAATATCAGGCCCGTCGGGGCTGAAGCGATTTCGCCCTATGTGTCATCCGTCACGCCGGCCGGCGTAGCGGCGGCGGGCGGCCCTACATCGTGCGGCCGCGCGCGCAGAAACAAGGTCTGCAGCGCCGGCACCACGACCAGCAGCATCACCGGGCCGATCAGCATGCCGCCGACGATGACGGTGGCGAGCGGCCGCTGCACCTGGCTGCCGATGCCGGTGGAGATCGCCGCCGGGAGAAGACCGATGCAGGCTGACAGGGTCATCATCAGGATCGGCCGCATCTGCTCGCCGACGGCGTGGAACATGGCCTCGACTGGCGCAAGGCCGCGCGCCGCCACCTGATAGTAGCCGTTGAGGATGAGGATGCCGCTCATCACCGATACGCCCATCAGCGAGATGAAGCCAATCGCGGCCGAGATGCTGAAGTCGAGGTCGAACACGTAGAGCGCCACCAGGCCACCGGACACCGCAAACGGCAGCCCGAGCAGCGCCAGCATGCAGTCGCGCCACGAGTTGAACAGGCCGTAGAGCAGCACGACGATGAACAGGAAGGTGACCGGCAGGATGACCGCGAGCCGCTTCTTGGCCTGCTGTAGCCATTCGAACTCGCCGGCCCAGTCGATGCGATAGCCGGTCGGCAGCTGGACGGTCTCGGCGATGCGCTGCTGCGCCTCGGTGACGGCACCGGCGAGATCGCGGCCGCGCACGCTGAATTTGATCGGCACGTAGCGTTGATTGCGCTCGCGGAAGATATAGGAGGCGCCGGTGTCGAGCGAGATTTCGGCGAGGTCGCTCAACGCAATATAGGCGTTGGCACCGCCCGCGGTCTGAAAGCCGACTTTCAGGTTGCGCACGTCGTCGAGCGTCTTGCGGAATTCAGGCGCGAGCCGCACCACGATGCCGAACTGGCGCTCGGATTCAAGCAGCGTGGTCGCGGTGGTGCCGCCGAGCGCCGCCTGGATCACGCTGTTGATGTCGTTGACGTTGAGCCCGTAGCGCGCCGCCTTGGCGCGATCGATCTTGATGTTCAGGTTCGGCTGGCCCAGGACCCAGAACGCGCCGAGGTCGGCGACACCCGGCACTTTCGCCAGTTCGGCCATCACCGAACGGGCGATCTTCTCCAAGGTCGCGAGATCGGGACCGATGATCTTGACCGAATTGGCGCCTTTGACGCCCGACAGCCCTTCCTCGACGTTGTCCTGGATGTACTGCGAGAAGTTGAAATCGATGCCGGCGAACTCGTTGCTGAATTCGCCCTGCAGGTCCTCGATCAGCTTGTCCTTGGTGTAGCCGACCGGCCACTGCTCGAACGGCTTTAATGGCACGAAGAACTCGGCATTGAAGAAGCCGGCGGCGTCGCTGCCGTTGTCGGGACGGCCGTGCTGGGAGACGACCGTGATCACCTCGGAATGGCGCAACAGGATTTCGCGGATCCGGTTGACGATTGGCATGCCGGCTTCCAGCGAAATCGTCGAAGGCATGGTGGCGCGGATCCACAGGTTGCCTTCCTCCAGCGTCGGCAGGAACTCGCTGCCGAGCCGCGAGCCGAGCAACAGGCTGACGGCGAGGAAAACGCCGCCGATCGCGACCGTGACCTTGCGGTTGTCCAGCGACCAGCGCAGCACCGGCGTGTAGACCGAGCGCAGCGCGCGGACGAGCACGGTCTCGACTTCGCTGATGCGGTCGGAAATCAGAAACGAGGCGAGGCACGGCGTGACCGTGAACGTCGCCAAGAGCGCCCCGACCAGCGCATAGGCATAGGTGCGCGCCATCGGGCTGAAAATCTGGCCTTCGACGCCCTGCATGGTGAACAGCGGGATGAACGCCGCGACGATGATGGCGGTCGAGAAGAACACCGCGCGGTCGATCTGCAGGGCGCTGATCAGGATCAGACGCAATCGATCGGTCCACGGCGAAGCCTGCGTCAGGTCGGAGCCGCGCGTCGGATCGGGGCCCCAGCGCTGCTCGGCCAGATCGTTCAACAGCTGCCGCCGGCGCGCCGGGTCGGCCTGAAAATTGCGGTAGATATTCTCGACCAGGATGACGGCGGCATCGACGATGATGCCGAAGTCGATGGCGCCGACGGAGAGCAGATTGGCGTCCTCGCCGAGGATCACCAGGATGATGACGCTGAAAAACAGCGCGAACGGGATATTGGCGCCGACGATGATGGCGCTGCGCATATCGCCGAGAAAGATCCATTGAATGAGGAAGATCAGCCCGCAGCCGAACAGGAGATTGTGCAGCACCGTGGCGGTGGTGACGTTGACCAATTGGCTGCGGTCGTAGAACGGCACGAGCCTCACGCCGGGCGGCAGCGTCCCGTCGGTGTTGATCTTCTCGACCGCCGCCCGCACCCGCGGCAGCACGTCGTTGGTGTGCAGCGTGCGGTTCATGACGACGATCGCCGCGACCACGTCATCCTCATGGTCGCGGCCGGCCTTGCCGAGCCGCGGCACGTAGCCGATCGAGACCTTGGCGACGTCTTTCACCAGGACCGGCACGCCGTTGACCTGGCGCAGCGGCACGTTTTCGATGTCTTCGACGCGGTAGCCTTGGGTCAAGTCGGCGTCGCCGCCGGAATTGATCAGGCCGACGCCGCGGATGTTCACCGACTGCTGGCCCATATTGATGGTGCGGCCGCCGACATTGGCGTTGGCGTTGCCGAGCGCGGTGATCACCTGCGGCAGCGTGACGGCATATGCGTCGAGCTTATGCAGATCGACTTCGACGTCGTATTCCTTGGTGGTGCCGCCCCAAGTGTTGACCTGAACGACGCCGGGCACGGTCAACAGCCGGCGCTGCACGATCCAGTCCTGGATGGTGCGCAGATTGGTCAAGCCGAAGTGCGGCGGGCCGACCACCTGATAGCGAAAGATTTCACCGACCAGGCTGGTGGCCTGGATGGTCGGCGTGACGTTGTTCGGCAGCGTGACGTTCTGCTGCAGACTGATCGCGGTCTGCGTCAGCGCGAAATAATAGTCGACGCCGTAGTAGAACGTGACGCGGACGAACGACAGGCCGTAGAACGAGGTCGAGCGGATGACGTCGACGCCGGGGGTGGCGGCAAGCCCGACCTCGATCGGAATGGTGTAGTAGCGCTCCATCTCCTCGGCCGAGAGCCCGGCCGACTGCGCGGTGATTTCGAGGATCACCGGCGCCGGGTTGGGATAGGCCTCGATATTGAGCTTGGTAAACGCGAACAGACCGGCGCCGAAGAACACCAGCAGGCCCAACAGGACGAGCGGGCGGCGCGTCAGCCCGAAGATCAGGAGCCCTTTCAGCAAGGTTCATTCCCTCGCGCCGTCGTGCTTCGACGAAACATGCTTCACCGACTACCGGATCGCGCCCTCACGCGGCGAATCAGCGGCAAGGTTCGCACCAAGAACCGTCACGTCGTAGCGATTATGGCCAGCATCGTCACTGGTATTAGTGACAGTGTGCGCCAAGCGTTTATGACAATCGCTTTTGGATAATTCGCCTCAGGCCGAGATGCGCCGAAATCAGGCGCGCAAGCGCGCTTCTCGGGGAGGTTCAAATCCCCGAGGGGGCTCGACCGAAACGCCGAAGGCTTAAGTGCTTACCAGTGCTGACAGCGCTTATGCGCGACCGATCCACGCATCGCCTTGTCGGCGGTATCCCAGGTCTTGAAGGTCTTATGGGTGCGATGGTGGTTGCGGTACCAATGATATTTGCCGTCCTGCGGACCGTATTGGGTCTCGCCGAAGACGCGGCAATAGCCGCTCTTCCATTCAACGACCCCGTAGTCGGCGCTGGCCGGTGCGGCCGCGCCGAGGCCGACTGCCAGGACGCCAAGTGCAAACGCCAATTTTCTCATTATCAGCTCCCTCTTATAGCCCTCGTTTTGTAGCCCGTTTCGAAACACAACGTCGTGTTCAACCTGGCTCATTCGCCAGCAAGTTTATACGCTATCACCGCAACACGGTCACGACACTTGATCTAGCGCAAAGGCAATATCCAGCGCAAAAAACCATGGGTATTGCGCCGCAACATGGCGGCGACGTCGGCGGCCGGATGTGCCGCCGATCGCTTCGCGGCGCCGTAGCGCCACGAAATTCGCGCGTGACCGAAACGGACAACGGCGCTACGCTCCGGGCGCTTCCCGTCGTCCATGTCGTTTTCAGTCCATGTCGTCGGAGCAACACTATGTCCACCATCACTGAGGCCACACCACTGGCGCCGCTGCGCGCCAAATCCGGCTGGATCATCGCCCTTGGCGTCGTCTACGTCATCGGCGGCTTGATCGCGCTCGGCAGCGTCGTCTTCGCCACCGTCGTCACCGTCTATGTCGTCGGTTTCATGATGCTGATCTGCGGCATCGCCGAAGTCATCAATGCGTTCCAGATCAAATCCTGGGGCAAATTCCTGCTTTGGTTGCTGCTCGGCGCGCTCTACATCGTCGCCGGCTTCCTCACCTTCGAAAATCCGCTGCTCGCCGCCGCGATGCTAACGCTGCTGCTCGGCATCGCGCTGCTCGTCTCCGGCATCATGCGGATCATTCTGGCGTTCGGCATGCAGGAGGAGGCGCCCTGGATCTGGGTCGCCCTCTCCGGCGTCATCACGCTGCTGCTCGGCTTGATCATTCTCGCCCACTGGCCGGTGTCGGGCCTCTACATTCTCGGGCTCTTCCTCGGCATCGATCTCGTGTTCGCGGGCGCAAGCTGGATCGGCATCGGCTTGGGACTGAAGCGGCACACCTGAAACGGCACGCCTAGAGTTCTTCGCCGATCCAGCGCGTGACCGAGCGTTGGGTCGGCGACCAACCGAGGCCGGCGGCGATCTTGCCGCGCACGCGGCTGTTCGAGCCGAGCGAATAGACCGCCATGGTGCGGCCGAAGGCGGCGATGGCCTCGTCGGCCGACCAGGATTGCGCGGCGGGAAGGCCAAGCCGTGCGCCGACCGCATTGGCGATCTCGCCCAAACTCGCCTCGCCGCTCTCGACATACATGAAGGTGCCGGCCGGCGCCTTGGCGATGGCGAGCCGGTAAAGCGCCGCGACGTCGGCGATGTGTACATTGGACCAACGATTGAGGCCGCGTCCGATGTAGCGCGCGATCCCTGATTCCCTGGCCACGCGCAGAAGTGCCGGAATTTGCACGCTCTCAGCCGGCGGCCCGAGCGCGTTGCCGTAGATCATCGCATTGCACAGCACGACCGCACGAATGCCGGAGGCGGCAAGCACCAGCCGGTCGATGGCGACGCGCGCGGCCTTGTCGGGGAGCGGCGCGAGCGGCGTCGCTTCATCGAAAATCCGATCGGACGGCTCACCCATGGCCGTATCGGCGACGATGCTGCTGCCGCTGCTGTGAATGAAGGGCTTGCCGGAGCCGGCGAGCCCTGCAAGCAAGGCCTCGACCGCACCGCGGTGATCGCTGTTCGCCGCATTGACGACCGCATCGGCGGCCTGCGCTTCGGCGCGCAACAGCATCGCGTCGTCGAGCGAGCCGATGACCGGCGCGATGCCGAAGGCCGCGACCGTGTCGGCTTTGGCCTTGTCGCGCACCAGGCCGCGAACCACGTGGCCGTCGGCGATCAGGGCGCAAGCGACGGCGCCGCCGATGAAGCCGTTCGCGCCGGTGATGAAGATTCGCATTTTTTGGCCGTTCCCAACGCCGCGGTCGCAACCAAACGCGTAGCATGCGCATGCGGCAACGTCACTGGCGCGCTGCAGGAACACACGCGATCGCGCTTTTCGAAGCGCTGGCTTCGTGACAAGCTTCGCCGGCAAAAGTGAGGGGGAGCCTGCCCATGGCCAACGTCGGCAACGGAGAATACGTCTACGAGCCGGTGGAGAATTGGGCGAAACTGCCGCCCGGCTGGTCGTTCAAGGAAATCGGCGGCGTCGGCGTCGACAAAAACGACAACGTCTACGTCTTCAACCGCGGCGAACATCCGATGATCGTGTTCGACCGCGCCGGCAACTTCCTCCGCTCATTCGGCGAAGGCTTGTTCCCGCGCGCCCACGGCGTCTTCATGGCGCCCGACGATACGATCTGGCTGACCGACGACGGCGACCACACCGTCCGCCAGTGCACGCTCGAGGGCAAAGTGCTGCTGACCTTGGGCATCTCCGGCAAGCCCGCGCCCTACATGAGCGGCGAGCCGTTCCATCGCTGCACTCACACCGCGATGTCGCCGCAGGGCGACATCTACGTCTCCGACGGCTACGGCAATTCGCGCGTCCACAAATACGCGCCGAACGGTAAGCTCATCATGTCGTGGGGCGCGCCCGGCAGCGATCCGGGCGAGTTCAACATCGCTCACAACATCACATGCGATGCCGACGGCTGGGTTTATGTCGCCGACCGTGAGAACCATCGCGTCCAGGTGTTCGACGGCAACGGCAAATACGAGACGCAGTGGAACAACCTGCACCGGCCGTGCGGCCTCTTCATGCCGGCCGGCAAATGCCCGATCTGCTACATCGGCGAGCTCGGTCCGGTGCAGCCGGTCAACCGCAACGTGCCGAACCTCGGCCCGCGCGTCACCATCGTCGACAACACCGGCAAGAAGGTCGCGCGGCTCGGCGGACGCGGCCCTGGGCTTGGTCCGACCGAATTCCTGGCCCCGCACGGGCTCGCGGTCGACAGCCGCGGCGACCTTTATGTCGGCGAGGTGTCGTGGACCAACTGGCCGCAGACCTTCAAAGATCAGCCGCGGCCGAACGATCTCCGCTCGCTGCACAAATTCCGCAAGGTGGCTTGAGGCCGTGGGCGCGACATTGAACGCGCCGGAGACGTTCCATGAATCGTGCCATGAATGACGTGCTGCTGCCGACCTCCCTGGTCGGCTCCTACGCGCAGCCGGATTGGCTGATCGACCGCAAGAACCTTGCCGGGCGCTTTCCGCCGCGCGTGCGGGCGCGGGAGCTGTGGCGCGTGGCGCCCGAATTTCTTGACGAGGCCCAGGACGACGCGACGCTCCTTGCCATCCGCGACCAGGAGCGCGCCGGCCTCGATATCATCACCGACGGCGAGCAGCGCCGCGAAAGCTATTCCAACCGTTTCGCCACCGCGCTCGAGGGCGTCGATATCGATAATCCGGGCACCGCGCTCGACCGCTCCGGCCATCCGAATCCGGTGCCGCGCATCGTCGGCAAGGTCCGCCGCAAGCGGCCGGTCGAAGTCCGCGACGTCGAATTTCTGCGCGCCAACACCGACCGCACGATCAAGATCACCGTGCCCGGCCCGTTCACCATGTCGCAGCAGGCGCAGAACGATTTCTACAAAGACGAGCAGGAGATGGTGCTCGACTATGCCGCCGCCGTGAACGCCGAGATCAAGGACTTGTTCGTGGCCGGCGCCGACATTGTCCAGATCGACGAGCCCTATATGCAGGCGCGGCCGGAGAAGGCGCGGCAATTCGGACTGAATGGGTTGAATGCGGCCCTTGCGGGCGTCGGCGGGACGACCGCGATCCACATCTGCTTCGGCTATGCGGCCATCATCCACGTACGGCCGCCGGGCTATTCCTTCCTGCCCGAGCTCGCCGCGTCGCCGGTGCAGCAGATCTCGATCGAGACCGCGCAATCCAAGCTCGACTGCGCGGTGCTCGAAAAGCTGCCGGGCAAGACCATCGTCCTCGGCACGCTCGACCTTTCGGACCTGCGCATCGAGACGCCCGACATGGTCGCCGCGCGCATCCGGCGTGCGCTGCCCTACGTGCCGGCGGAGCGCATCGTGGTGGCGCCCGATTGCGGGCTGAAATACCTGCCGCGCGAGATAGCCTTCGGCAAGATGCGGGCGATGGTCGAAGGCGCCAAGATCGTGCGGCGGGAGTTGGGCGCCTGACTCGCCGTCATTTCGGCGGCAACACCGCGATCGCCTCCATCTCGAACAACGCGCCTTGGCGCGCGAGCTCCGGCACGCCGACCGTGGTGCTGGCCGGCGGCGACGCCGTGTTCACGTAGCGATCGCGCACCTCGCGATAGTGCGCCAGGTTGGTGCCGATATTGACGACGTAGTTGTTGAGCTTGACGACATGCTCGAAGCCGGCGCCGACGGACGCGAGCGCCGCCTTCACGTTCTCGAACGCGATCTCGATCTGCTCGCGGGCATTCGCTCCCATTCGTCCGGATTTGTCGATGCCGAGCTGGCCGGCGAAATAGACCGTGCGGCCGGGGCCCGTGACTTCAACCACATGGCTGTAGCCGGGCGGCTTGGCGATGGCGTCTGGATTCGAGAAGCGGATGTTGTCCGGCATGTCGGTCTCCCCTGTCGCATTAGGACGCAAAGTTCAAAGTTAACACGGCCCATCGACCGCGCGCGGAAAAAGTCCCTTGTGGCCGGAACCGGCCAAGCCCGGAACCAACCGTCCGGTTGCGCGTTTCGGCTATCGCGGCGCCACGGCGGAGCCGAGTGTCGATGCGGCGCTGCGACTTCAGCATGGGGAGAGCAGATGCGTAACGAGCTTGGCGGCCCGATTGTGACGCTACGTACCGTGGATCTTTTTTTCACCGCCGGTGCCCTGTTGATCATTCTTGTGGGCTTGCTTGCCTAGTGGAAGCAAGACGGCTCAATTTTTAAGCATTCAATGCACGGAACAACCGGCAGTCATTCCTCGGAAACTCCTGTCCCGAGGAACCAGCCGATTTTTTTCGCTCCGGCCGGAACCTTTTCGAAACAAAGACAATTCGACGAATTGAAGTGCCCAGTCCGGGCGGAGGTGCATCATGAATACGTCTGAGCGATTTATGCGATTTGCCGCGGAGTGCGAGATCATGGCCAAGTCCAGCCGCAGTCCCGAGAGCAGATTGACCTGGCGGGGTCTGGCAGAGCGGTGGGTCCGCTGCGCAAAGCTCGTCGACAGTCATGACGCGATCGATCGCCGGACCCGCAGGCCATCCGCCAAGGCGCCGTATCGCCACGCCCACTGACCGGTGAAGACAATCTCACACTGCGCGCGCGAACTTCACGTGCCGCTGATTGGTCAGCGCTAGTTGCGATCGGATCTCTTGGCCCGAGCGCCGCCGCCTTCGGCGAGCTTCGGCCGCGGCCGCGGCAGCGGCACCACGTCGAGCGGCGCGGCGGCCTCCTCCGACACTTCCTCCGCCTCGGCGGGCGCCGCGGCCTCTTCGGTCGCCTTTGGCGTTACGGCGACCTGCGTCTCGGGTGGCGGTGGCGGCGAGCGGACGTCCCACTCGCAGAGCTTATAGTTGTTGCGACGCTCGGCGAGATCGAGGTGGATGTGCTCCTCGTGGTTGCCGTCGGAGCCGGGGCCAAGCACGGTGGAGAAGCGCGCGCAGACGCTCGCCTTGATCGCCTCGCGCCAGGCCTTGTCGACGTTGACGTCGGTCAGCGACAGCGCGCGGCCGTCGGCGAGCTTGAACAGCCGCACGTCGATGGCATTGGCGCGGCCGTGCTCGCTCAGCAAGGCGCCGCGCACCCGGTTGCGGCCGCGACAACTATAGGAGTCGAAATTGTCGAGGACGCGCAGCGGCGAGCCGAGTTTGATCGCCGACGTCGCCACGTCCTCGCGCACCCAGCGCGCCAGCTCCTCCGCCATCGGACAGCGCAGGATGCCAGCCGGCGTCACCGCCACCTTGTTCTGGTCCGGCAGGATCACCGCATCGAGGTGCACCGCGTCGGACGCGCCGCATTCGCCGGCACCGACCAGGGTCGGCAGCGGCTGAAAAACGGCGATCTTGGCGAGCCGCAACTGGCAGGCCGAAGGCGGCGCCGGAGCGGCCGCGGCGGCCGGCTCCTCGGGAAATGAGGCATAGACTTCCTGGGCCGGGGCGAATTCGCGGGGAATGACGACGGGCTGCGGGGTGGCGGCGGCAGCGGGCGCCGCCTTGACGCGCTTGGGCGGAGGCACCAGCGACAGCTGCGCCGACGCCGTGTCGACCATGCCGACGATAGCGCCGAGCACAAACGACAGCGCTAGCACAGCCTTCACGCCGAGGTACTGCACCCTCAAGCCCCCCGTCCGCACGGCGCGACGCCCCGCCCTCAGCTTAAAGCCCAGCAGGGGCTGCCGTTCAAGCGCGGCGCGGCGTCTGCGCACTTTGCCTCGCCGTCACATGCGGCTAATTTAAGGGCGGCTGGCGGCCTTTTCGGCCGGCCCAAGAACGGGACACGATCCCGATAAACGAGCTTGCGGAGGGAACGATCATGCTCGGGCTGATGCAGGACTGGCCGCTCTTATGCAATCGCATCCTCGATCACGCCGCGACCTATAACGCCGAGCGCAAGGTCGTCAGCCGCTCGGTCGAAGGCCCCATCCACACCACGAACTACGCGGAACTCCGCAAGCGCGCCCTCAGGGTGGCGCAGCGCCTCGACAAGGACGGCATCAAGCTCGGCGACCGGGTGGCGACGCTCGCGTGGAATACCTGGCGTCACCTCGAAGCCTGGTACGGCATCATGGGCATCGGCGCGGTCTATCACACCATCAATCCGCGGCTGTTCCCCGACCAGATCGTCTGGATCGCCAACCACGCCGAGGACCGCGTGCTGATGCTCGATCTGACCTTCCTGCCGCTCGTGGAAAAATTCGCCGACCGGCTGAAAACCATCGAGAAATACGTGGTGCTGACCGACGCCGCGCACATGCCGGCGACGACGCTGAAAAGCGCCGTGCCCTACGAGCAGTGGATCGCCGATGTTGACGGCGACTTCGCCTGGAAAGTCTTCGACGAGAACACCGCGGCCGGCATGTGCTACACCTCCGGCACCACCGGCAATCCGAAGGGCGTGCTGTACTCGCACCGCTCCAACGTGCTGCATTCGATGATCGCGGCGCAGCTCGATGCCATGGGGCTGGCGTCGTGCGACGTCATCTTGCCGGTGGTGCCGATGTTCCACGCCAATTGCTGGGGGCTGGCGCTGACGGCGCCGATGGTCGGCGGCGCCATGGTGATGCCGGGCGCAAAGCTCGACGGCGCCTCGATCTACGAGCTGCTCGACACCTGCAAAGTCAGTTTCACCGCCGCGGTGCCGACGGTGTGGCTGATGCTGCTGCAGCACCTGGAGGCCAACAATCTGAAGCTGCCGTACCTGAAGAAAGTGGTGATCGGCGGCTCGGCCTGCCCGCGCGCCATGACGCAGAAATTCCAGGAGGTCTATGGCGTCGAAGTCTGCCACGCCTGGGGCATGACCGAGATGAGCCCGCTCGGCACGCTGGGTTCGCTGAAGCCCGAATACGCCGCACTGACCGGCGAAGCGCGCCTCGACGTGCAGATGAAGCAGGGCCATCCGCCGTTCGGCGTCGATATGAAAATTACGGACGACGACAACCGCGAACTGCCGCGCGATGGCAAGACCTTCGGCCGGCTGAAAGTGCGCGGGCCGTCGGTCGCGCGCGCCTATTTCAAGGAGGACGGCACGATCCTCGATGCCGACGGCTTCTTCGATACCGGCGACGTCGCCACGCTGGACCGTTACGGCTACATGCAGATCACCGACCGCTCCAAGGACGTCATCAAATCGGGCGGCGAGTGGATTTCCTCGATCGATCTGGAAAATCTCGCGGTCGGCCATCCCAAAGTGGCGGAGGCCGCCGTGATCGGCGTGCGCCATCCGCGCTGGGACGAGCGCCCGCTCTTGATCGTCGTGCTCAAGGAGGGACAGACGGCGACCAAGGCCGAGCTGCTCGACTTCCTCGACTGCAAGATCGCCAAATGGTGGATGCCTGACGACGTCGCCTTCGTTCGGGAAATTCCGCACACCGCGACCGGCAAGATTTTGAAGACCAAGCTGCGGGAGGAGTTCAAAGATTACGTGTTGCCGACTGCAGCGGCCGCCACCGCACAGCGCTGATCGCGGCCTTTGGGGCCGCCGCCGAATCGTCGGCCGAGACCATTCAAGTCAACGGCTAGGTCCGGCCCTTGATTCCGCATTGCATGCAGAGCAGCGTCCCATCTCGGCATAGGGGAACCCAAGAGGGGCCTCGCGAGCGCATTTTCTTTCCAGAAAACAAAAGCTTAAAAATGCTGCCCAGTTCCGCGGCACTGTCACGTTAAGCGTAAAAATTGCGCAGTTTTGCTGCGCCGCACAATGAACATATTTCGCCTGTCTTAGCGCGATCGGCTCAAGAACAACGAGCCGCTTCACCCATCCCATCAACAACAGCACGGGGTAATCATGGCAGGCAATAGCCTGAAGGGACTAATTATTGTTTCGGCTTTTCTTGGTTCTACTTTGGGGACGTCGACAATAGCTTCGGCACAAAGTGGAATAGCTTCCGTCTATTCGGAGGGGCGCACCGCCACTGGTGAGAAGGTGCAAGCCTCAGCGCTCACGGCGGCGCACAAGACCTTGCCGTTCGGCACGATGGTGCGCGTGACCAACGAAGGCACCGGCAAGTCGGTCGTGGTCCGCATCAACGATCGCGGGCCGTACGTGGCCGGCCGCATCATCGACCTGACGCCGGCGGCGGCTCGTGCCATCGGCTGTGACGGCCTCGCCCATGTGACGGTCGATGTCGTGGGCAAGGTCGGCAGCAGCTGAGCGCTGCCGGTATTGGCCATGCAAAGAGCGGGAGGCCGTCGCGCCTCCCGCTTTTGTTTTGTGCGGTCGCACCATGAACGGGAGCCGAAGAAATTTCGACAAAATCCTTCCGCGCCGTTAACTTTTTGCGCACCCAACCGTTCGGCGCGAGCCCGCCGCTCAGCCCGGCGTCCGAGACCGATGCCGCGACCGCGGGCGGCGACAGCAAAATCGACTAGGTATTTCTTAGACCGACCTTTCGCCGAGCACGGTCACGCGCCGCAACAGGCGCCGCTCGCCGGCGGAGAAGTCGGTGCGCGCATGCAGCGTGCAGCGATTATCCCACATCAAGATGTCGCCGACGCGCCAGACATGCTTGTAGACGAACTTCGGCTGCTCCTGATGATCGAATAGCTGTTGCAGGATCGCCTCGCTCTCCGCGCGCGGCAGGCCTTCGATTTCCCGCGTCATCAGGCGGTTGACGTAGAGCGCCTTGCGTCCGGTTGCCGGATGCGTGCGCACCACCGGGTGCCAATAGGACGACTTGGCGTCGTCATAGTTTGCCGTGCGCAGCATCGTATCCGACGTGTAGGCGTTCAGGGCACGGCGGCCCGCAATGCGCTGCCGGATGTCGTCGGGCAACGTCTCGTATGCCGTGTAAGCGTTGGCGAACAGCGTGTCGCCGCCCTTGCTCGGCACTTCGAGGGCGTAGAGCAGCGTCGCCTTCGCGGGCGTTGCCTGGTGACACTGGTCGGTGTGGAAATGCATTTCGCCGTCGGGCAGCGCGCCGATCGGCTTGCCGTCCTCGCGGATATTCGAGACCAGCATGACGGACGGGTGCTTGGCGCTGAACGCGCGGCCCGAGGTGGTTTTCGCCAGCGTCCCGAAACTTTCGGCAAAGCGCACCTGGGCATCTTCGTCGAGCGTCTGGTTGCGCAGCAGGAGAACCAGATGCCGGTGCCAGGCGTCGAGGAATTTGTGCTTGAGCGTCTCGTCGATCGGATCGCGCAAGTCGACGTCCAGGATTTCCGCGCCGAGCGCCGCCGAGAGCGGCCGCACCACGAAGCTGTCGGATTTTGTCTGTAAGCTGACTGCTTCCATTGCAGTGCTCCCGCCGCTGCTCTTATAGCGCCCGATCTTCCCAGCCTTTCTCATCATACATCAATGCGTCGAGTGAAGCTCGGCGCACGACGGCGCCTTTAGAATTCGGCGACGGCGTGCAGCATGCGCTCGATGTCCTCCGGCCGCGACAGCCGGTGATCGCCGTCCTTGACCAGGGTGAGCACCACGTCGTCGCTGGCGAGCCGCGACGTCAGCGCGACCGCGTGCTGCCACGGCACGTCGGGGTCCTGCACGCCTTGCAGAATGCGCACCGGGCAGCCGGTCTCGATCAGGCCGCCGAGCAGGAGGTGGTTGCGGCCGTCCTCGATCAATCGCCGGGTGACGAGATAGGGCTCCGGCGAATATTGCGACGGCCGTGCCCAGACGCCGGTCTGTTCCAGCTCGCGCTTGATCTCAGGCGTGAATCTTTTCCACATCAGCTCTTCGGTGAAGTCGACCGCCGGCGCGATCAGCACCATGCCGGCGACGGATGCGGCGTCGTTCCGGCCGCGCCCCTTGAGCGCGCGCGCCATCAGCAGCGCCAGCCAGCCGCCCATGGACGACCCGATCAGGATCTGCGGACCGCGGGCGAAAGCGTCGAACACCGCGAGGCTCTCGGCAAGCCAGCGCCCGATGGTGCCGTCGGTGAAGGCGCCCTCGGACTCGCCGTGGCCGGAATAATCGAACCGCACGCAGGCGCGGCCCGCCCGCGCGGCCCAATCCGCCAGCGCCACCGCCTTGGTGCCCTTCATGTCGGACTTGTAGCCGCCGAGCCAGAACAGGCCCGGCGACGCGCCCGTATCGGCGCGCACGGCGATGCCGCGGCGCGCGGCGGCCTCGCCAATGTGCAGGAATTTCAGGCTGTTATCGTTCATCGTCGCGCGCGTTCGAATGCCGAAAATCTCGGGTGTGTCGCCTGCGCCTCACTGGCAACGGAACATCAATCGTAACGTCGGCGCAACGTGCATTGTCGTTGACTTATGCCTGGAAAGTCCCGACTCTGTGAGGTCGTTGCAACAATTCAAGGAGTCAAAACCCATTCGTCGCCCGATCAGAACCGCGCAGCCTGCCGCCAAGGAAGGCCCGCGCATCAACGAGGAGATCCGCGTCCGCGAGGTCCAACTCATCGACAAAGACGGCGCCAACAAGGGCGTCACCGACATCGACGTCGCGATCGCCATGGCGCAGGAGGCCGGTCTCGACCTGGTCGAGATTGCGCCGAACTCATCGCCGCCGGTCGCCAAGATTCTCGACTACGGCAAATACAAATATCAGGCGCAGAAGAAAGCCGCCGAAGCCCGCAAGAAGCAGAAGGTCGTCGAGATCAAGGAGATCAAGCTGCGGCCGATGATCGACGATCACGACTACGACGTGAAAATGC